>Ga0207975_100035_pt1 | contig 145740 bp, 120 predicted proteins | sample LakWasMe91_HOW11_2_FD_183913 | JGI IMG/M metagenome (GOLD analysis project Ga0207975, IMG submission 183913) | Freshwater sediment methanotrophic microbial communities from Lake Washington under simulated oxygen tension - Sediment Metagenome... | ecosystem: Environmental > Aquatic > Freshwater...
GCTCTATGCGGGGGTCCGGGATGCTTTGCAGGTGTTGCAGCAGGCTCATCTAAACAGCGCTTGGCAGATTACTCAAGCGCTGCAGTGTCGTTGGATTTGACTCTATTTTTTAGATGCGATTGCCCTGGGCTAGCGCGTCATTTGCTCTTTATTTGATAGCTATTTGCGTTTTAGCCATAAGTACAAATTCTCTATGCTTCCGAAATTTCTCTCCAGTTGCAGTGCAACCATGGTGCGGCGGAGCGCACACCCTGTTCGCGAGCAGACGCAAGCTGCGCGGTACGTTGCCTGGCGATGCGTTCCGGCGCATGGTGGCGACTGGCGACCCCGTTCCGGAGGGTCGCCTTCAGCACGCTTTATGGGGCCCTGATTTTTTGCTGCAGCTCCTGGTACTGCGCCAGGCGTGGTCCGCCCAGCGCCACGGCACGGTCGATGGCAGCGCGGGCCGCACGTCGCTGCCCTTGTTCCAGCCGCACCTGCGCCAGGTTATTCCACGCATCGGCAAAGTCGGGATGCGCCCGCGTGGCCGCCGCATAAGCCTGCCCGGCGCGCGCCAGCTGGCGCTGCGCGTACGCTGCATTGCCTGCCCCCAGCAGGCTGGCCCGATGGTCCGGCCAGCGTGCCAGCGCCGTGGCGTAGGCCGTCTGGGCGGCGCGTGGGTTCACGCGCTCCAGCGCTGCCACGGCCGTTGCCCAGCCATCCGCCTCGGCCGTCACTGGCAAACGCTCCGGCGCCACCGCGCGCATCGCCCAGTACCCGGAACGCGCCCAGGTGTGCTCGAAGGTCGACAGCGCCATCACCATGCGCTCGGTGACACCGGAATGCAGCACCACCTCGTTGCGCGCGCGGTCGTAACCAATCACCACCGCGTAATGCCACAGGGGTGATATCGGCAGCGACAGGTTTTGCAGGATCAGCACCGGCTGCCCGCCCGCCACTTCCTGCAGCAGATCCTGCAGGCGCGGCGCCAGGGGATAGGCCACCAGCCCCTGCCGGCGTGTGGCTGCCAGCATTTCCAGCTGCAGCGCCCCCTGACGCCCTGGCACATAGACCTGCTCGGTGAGTTCGCCCGGCGTCACCCGGATGCCTGCAGCCTGCGCCACCATGGCCAGCGAGGCGGGGCCACACAGGTGGTCATCCTGCGCAAAGAACGGCACATGCTCCAGCAACGCTGCGGGCGGCAAGGCCTGCGGCCAGCGCTGGTCCAGGGCAGTGAGTTGCGGCGATGCACATCCCGACAGCAGCAGGGCGCAAAGAAGAACCCCCGCCGCAGCGGGGGTTCTCCAGCCAGCGCGGCGAGGGCTCATCAGCGAACCGAGCGGGTGAACGGAAACACCTTGGTCAGCCCCAGGATGTCCGTGACCAGCAGGACGATGAAGACCGTGAATACCACCCCCAAGATATCACCGCCGGCCGGCGCCTGGTCCACGCGGGAGGCCAGCTGGGCCACTTCCGCGTCGGACATGGCCTGCACGCGCGCGATGGCGGCATTGGCATCCACCCCCTGACCCTGCAGGGCGTTGCGCACATCCTCACGGGCCAGGAAAATGCTGACCCGATCACGGTCGGTACTCGATGCGGAAGTTGCCAGTACCTGGTCGGTGCCCACGATGCCCGCCTGGGCTGTGAGCGGCAGGCCCGCCAGCGTCAATCCGGCCACCAGGCAGGAAGCAACCACACGTTTGAATGCAGACATCGAAAACTCCAATCGGTATATTTTGTGAAGCATTGCACCACGATGGCGCAATGCCCTGGCGGCGAATCTACCGGATGCCCTGAAGCACCGTCAACGCGATTTACAAGCCCACACGCCAACCAGCAGATCGTCACATTTCTTCGGCGCGCGCGGCCACGCAAATCGGCTACGCGCCGCGCAATGCCGCCGATACCCTTCTCTGCCCGGCATGGGCCAGCCCGTGATCGCGCCATTGCGCCATTCAGATACGCCGGTGCGCCAGGCGTTACCATTTGCGAGCGCAGACTGCCCCGGTCACGCACGGCCAGCCCAAGCCTTGGGCGAGCCGCCATTCCGACAATAACCAGGAGATACAAGACATGACCATCCTCGTCGCATACGTACCCCGCCCCGAAGGCCGGGCCGCACTGGACAAGGGCATCGAAATCGCCAAGCGCCGCCAGGAACCCCTGATGGTGGTGAACGCCGGCCCCGGTGGCCAGCAGGAAGACACTTCGCTGGCCGCCGGCTTCGAGGTGGAGCAGGTGGAAGAATTGCTGGCCGCGCAAGGCATCACCGCCGAGTTCAAGCAGTTTGTGCGCGGCAAGAGCGCCGTGGACGAGATCAACGACCTGGTGGCGTCGCGTGACATCTCCGTGCTGGTGATCGGCCTGCGCCGGCGCACCGCCGTGGGCAAGCTGATTCTGGGCAGCGTGGCCCAGGAACTGCTGATGACGGTGTCCTGCCCCGTCCTTTGCGTCAAGGCTGCGGGCGCCTGACAATTCGCCATTCAAGCCATAGCAAAAAGCGCTTGCCTGGCAAGCGCTTTTTTCATTTCAGATACCCATTCACAGGGGTTTGCATTCAGCCGGAGAGCCAGGCGGGAAGCCGCAGGCAGTGCGGCAGCACGGCAAGGCGAACCCACCACGCCATACGGTGGAAGGCCCATCCGTATCAGCGGCCCGCGCTGCGCAGGGTGCTGATGCGCTCGGCGATGGCATCCACATCCAGCGCGTCTTCGACATGCGCCAGATAGGCCTGCAGATCCGCCACGGCCTGCGCCGTGTTGCCGCGCTCGGCATGCGCCAGGCCCCGGTCACGCCATTCACTCCAGGCCTGGGGCAGCAGCACGATCAAGCGGTCCTGCACGGCGATCAGGCGCTGCCAGTCCTCCTGCGTGCGGTGCACTTCCTTGAGGTTGCGCAGCATGCGCGCAATGATGTCGCGCGGCGTGGCCGCCTGCAGGTACAGGCCCAGCGGCACGTCGTAGTCGTCCACCAGGCCGCTCTGGCGTTTGTAGGGCTCCAGCCGCTCGGACAGTTCTTCCCGGCTGAGCGACTGCCCCGATACGGGGTCCATCACCACCTGCCCCTTGGGCAGCAGCACCTTGACCATAAAATGCCCCGGAAAAGCGATGCCCCGCGCGTGCAGGCCCAGGCCCTGGGCCAGCTCCATCCACAGCACGGCCAGCGATATCGGGATGCCGCGGCGCGTGCGCAGCACGGCGTTGAGATAGCTGTTTTCGGGGTCGTAGTAATTGTTGACGTTGCCGGCAAAACCCAGGTCGGCAAAGAAAAACTGGTTGAGCATGCGCAGGCGCTGCAGCGCGGGTGCGTCGGCCGGCATGCGGCGCTGCAGGCGCGCCGCCAGCTGGTCCACGTCGCCCAGCAGCTGCTGCACATCCAGGTCGATGTATTCGTCCTGCGCCAGGCTGGCGGCGGCTTCGAGCAGCGGGAAATGCTCGTCGCTTTGCACCAGCGCGGCAAAGTACTCCAGCGCAGTGGGGACGGAATAGCTCAGGGACATGGAAGCGTTGTACGGTGGGCGCCCTGTGGCGTCAAGCCACACCAGGCACGGATTGCAGGGTCATTTCGGCGCGCTCGCGGCGCAGCGGCATCAGCGCCGCAGCATCTGCCGCAGCTGGAGTCCGGCGGCCCACAACGCGCCAAAATACAGCGCCACCGACGCGCCCAGCACCAGGGCCAGCAAACCCGCACGCTGGCCGCTGTGCGCTCGCATCTGCACCCACGGAAAATACTGCGCGGCCCACACCAGCAGCACCGCCAGCAAGGCGCTGGCAGCCACCACCTGCAGGGCAAAGCGTGCCCAGCCGGGTTGCGGCTGGTAACTGCCGCGGCGCAGCAGGCCTACCAGCAGCCACAGCGCATTGACCAGCGCGCCCAGCCCGATCGACAGCGCCAGCCCCGCATGGGCCATGAACGGCACCAGGGCCACATTGAGCAGCTGCGTGATGACCAGCACCGCCACGGCGATCTTCACGGGCGTGCGGATGTCCTGGCTGGCGTAATAGCCTGGCGCCAGCACCTTGATGGCCACCAGCCCCAGCAGGCCGGCCCCATAGCCGGCCAGGGCAATGGCAATGTTCCCTACGTCGCTGTCCAGCAGCGCGCCGTGGTGGAACAGCGTGGCCACCAGGGGCGTGGCAAAGGTCAGCAGCGCCACGGCACAGGGCACGGCCAGCAGCACCACGATACGCAGGCCCCAGTCGAGCATGGCCGAGTAGCGCAATGCGTCGCCAGCGGCCTTGGCGGCAGCCAGCTGGGGCGTGAGCACCACCCCCAGCGCCACGCCGAGCAAGGCGGTGGGAAACTCCATCAGCCGATCGGCGTAAAACAGCCAGGTGACGCTGCCCGGCGCCAGATACGAGGCGATCTGGGTGTTGACCATGAGCGACACCTGCGCCACGCCCACCCCCAGCAGCGCCGGTGCCATGAGGGTGAGGATGCGGCGCACGCCAGGCTCGGCCCAGGCGGCGCGCACGGCGCCCCAGGTCACGCCGATGCGCGGCAGCAGGCCCAGGCGGTACAGCACGGGCACCTGCACCGCCAGCTGCAGCATGCCGCCCAGCATCACACCGCCGGCCATGGCGTAGATGGGCTCGATCCCCCGTGCCGCCAGTTGCGGCGCGCCCAGCCAGGCGGCAGCGATCATGCACAGGTTCAGCAGCACCGGCGTGGCGGCCGGCACGGCAAAGCGCTTCCAGGTGTTGAGCACACCCGCCGACAGCGCCACCATCGACATGAAGCCGATGTAGGGAAACATCCAGCGCGTCATCAGCACGGCGGCATCGAAGCTGGCCGGGCTCTGGCGCAGGCCGCTGGCCAGCAGCCACACCAGCAGCGGGGCACCCAGCACGCCTAGCACGCAGGTGAGCAGCAGCACCCAGGCCAGCGCCGTCGCCACGCTGGCGATCAGCACGCGCGTGGCGGCCTCGCCATGCTGGGCCTTGGAGGCGGCCAGCACCGGCACGAACGCCTGGCTGAAGGCGCCCTCGGCAAAAAGGCGCCGGAACAGGTTGGGAATGCGGAAGGCAACGTTGAAGGCATCGGTCAGCGCGTTGGCGCCAAACATCGAGGCCATCAGGAGGTCGCGCACCAGGCCCGTCACACGGGAGGCCAGGGTCAGCAGGGAGACGGTGGAGGCGGCTTTGAACAATGACACCGCAGGGAGTGTATTCGCCCTGCGCCGCTTCGCGTCTTCCCCCAGGGCAGGACACACCCGGTGGCCCGGCAAAGCCCGTTCCACCGGTGCGCTGGCGATGGCGCAGCGCCGGTTTCTGGCAAGGCAGCGGTGAGGAAACCGCTCTGGGCTATAATCGCGGGCTTTGCTGGCATCATCCTCAGACTCAAGGAACTAAACCATGGCATCCGCTAAACCCAAGAAGAAGAACCCGCGCCTGGCGTCGGGCCGCAAGCGCGTCCGTCAGGACGTCAAGATCAACGCCGCGAACACCTCGCTGCGCTCCAAATACCGTACCGCTGTCAAGAACGTCGAAAAGGCTGTTCTGGCCGGCGACAAGACCAAGGCGACCGAACTGTTCGCCAAGATGCAAGCCGTGGTGGACACCGTGGCCGACAAGGGCATCTTCCACAAGAACAAGGCAGCTCGCGACAAGAGCCGCCTGTCTGCCAAGGTGAAAGCCCTGGCACCGGCAGCCGCTTAAATCCACCGCCTGCCCCGGCAGGCAAACAGCCCGAACGGGTCATACCGTTCGCCGTTTGTAACGGGTGCGCTGCCAGCAAAGCAAAAAACCGCCTTCGGGCGGTTTTTTGTTGGGCAAAGCCCAAGCGCGCGCAGCGCGCCTTTGCGGGCACCCTGCTGAATCGGGGACAGACCGGGGTCGGTTCCAGCCGAAGCCGCTCTGTCCCCGACACTTCAAAAGATGAGTGGGCCAAGCCCAAGCGGCCCCGCCAGCAGCGGGCTGCGGTCAGCGCTGCAGGGGCGCCGCAGGCGGGTCGGGCAGCAGGCAGGCCTCGGCCACCTGCAGATTGTTGTCGCGCGCGAAATTGATGACGAAATCCCAGGCCATGGGCTCGTGGTCGCGCAGGTCACTGTTCACCACCACGCACTTCACCCCGTTGAGCGTGGTGGGAATGCACCAGGGCGAGTAGCTCAGATGGCTGCCGGGCTTGGCTCCGCCCGGGCGAAAGCCGCTCATCACCCCGGCCAGCCGCTCGGCCCAGTCGCTGGGACGAAAGGTTTTTCCTTCGTGGGTGATGCCCTGGATGAAGACTTCTTTGGAGGAGGGGGAAACCATCGGGGGTCTGAGTGGTAGAAGGCGATTACCGCAGGATCACTGCTTGCTGCGCCGTGCCTTGGATTCTAACTCTTATATAAGAGCTGACCTGCATCCTGTCCCACCGATGCATGGGTGCGGCGTTTGATTACCCGGATAGCCGCCACGGCCATCACTCCCCCACACAATCGACCCCAGCATTCACCCGGGTGCGCCCGGGGCGCCGGCGCTCAGAACCGCGGCGTTTTGCCGGTGAACAACGGGTCGTACTTGCGCATCTGCGTCAGATCGTCGCGATTGCGCACACCGCAAGTTTTGTACTGCTCGTGCAAGGTAGCCAGTACGTCGTAGTCCAGTTCCACGCCCAGGCCGGGGGTGGTGGGCACCGCTACCGAACCCTTGTCAAAGCGGATGCGGCCGCCCTTCACCACTTCCTCTTCCTGCCAGGGATAGTGGGTATCACAGGCGTAAGTCAGATTGGGCACGCTGGCGGCCACATGGGTCATGGCCATCAGGCTGATGCCCAGGTGCGAGTTGGAATGCATCGACATGCCAAAGCCCCACAGCCGGCACATGCGCGCGAGTGTCTGGGTGATGCGCAGACCACCCCAGTAATGATGGTCGGACAGCAGCACTTGGATGGAGCCCATCTCGCAGCCCTTGCGGAAGTCCTCCATTGTGGTGATGACCATGTTGGTGGCCAGCGGCAGCTTGGTGTGTTTGGCCAGCTCGGCCATACCGGCCAGACCTGGCGTGGGGTCTTCGTAGTACTCCAGGATCTCGTCCAGCGCGGGTGCGGCAGCGATGCTGGCAGTCAGCGACCAGTTGGCGTTGGGATCCAGCCGCAGCGGCAGGCCGGGGAAGGCCTTGGCCAGTGCCTGCATGCAGGCTACCTCATGGGCAGGCTCGAACACACCTCCCTTGAGCTTGATGCTCTGGAAGCCGTAGAGGTCGATCATGCGCTGCGCTTGCGCCACAATCTGCGCGGGGCTGACGCCCTCCCCCCAGGCGTCGGGTGCGTAGGGCTTGTCGATGTGCTCGGCGTATTTGAAGAACAGGTAGGCACTGTAGGGAACGGCGTCGCGCACCTTGCCACCCAACAGGTCCACCACCGGCGCACCAGTGATCTGGCCCTGCAGGTCGAGCATGCCGGTCTCCAGCGCACTAATCACCTTGGGCACGTTCTTGATGGCGTGGGAGCCTGGTGCCAGCTCGAACTCCACCGCGCCGGACACGGCCGTGATGGTGGCGCGCACGCGTTCTTCCATCACGTTGAGCGCGAAAGGCGACAGGCCGATCAACAGTGGCCTGGCCTGCTCCAGGATCTTGAGCATGGGCTCGTCGCCATAGGTCTCGGAAATGCCGACCCTGCCGTCACTGGTTTCGATCTCGACGATGGAGCGCAGCGCCCAGGGTTCATGAATGCCGGCGGCGTTGAGCAGCGGGCCGTCGCGGAACGCGATGGGCGTGACCCGGACGTGGGTGATGGTGATGTCGCGTGCCATGACGAGTGTTCTTTCAAGTAGTCGGTATGTTTCGATCAGAAGGCCGTGGAACGAGCCACGCTAGGCACCCATGGAACCGGCCAGGTGCGCCCTCTTGATAGGATTGGCGTAGCGGAACGCAGTCCGCGCAGCCTGGGGTGACCCATTAATCTGCAGTTGCGCCGGTCTTTTTGACCAATTCGCCCAGGCGGGCGACGTCCTTCTGCGTAATGGCCGCCAGCTCGGCGGGAGTGCTGCCCACCACCTGCATGCCGAACTGGAGCTCCAGCTTGTTCCTCAACTCAGGGGTGTTCAGCGCCTTGACGATTTCGGTGTTGAGCCGGTTCACGAATTCCTTGGGCGTACCCCTGGGGGCGTACACCGCCTGCCAAGACACCAGATCCAGGCCGGGGAATCCAGCTTCGGCGGTCGTGGGCACGTCGGGTGCCAGCGGCGAGCGGGTCTTGGTGGTGACAGCCAGGAACTTCAGCTTGCCGGCCTTCACCAGCGGCATGCCGGCGGTGAGCTGGTCGAATAGGAAGGGCACATTGCCGCCGGCCACGTCCTGCAAAGCCTGCGGGCTGCCCTTGTAAGCGATGTGCTGCATCGGCACCTTGATCAGCTCGGACATCTGCGCGCCGGTCAGGTGGGTGGACGTGCCGGCACCGGACGAGGCGTAGGAGGCTTTTTCGGGGTTCTTCTTGATCCACGCGACCAGTTCCTGCACCGAGTTCACACCCAAAGCACTGTTCACCATCAGCACGTTGGGAACGTAGGCGATCAAGGTGATGGGCTCGAAGTCCTTAACCGGGTCATAGGGTAGTTTTTTGTAAAGCCCGGCGTTGATGGCATGGGTGCTGATGGTGCCGCCGACGAGGGTGTAACCGTCGGCCGGTGCGCGAGCCACGGCCTGCACACCGATCACGCCGCCTGCGCCGGGGCGGTTGTCCACCACCACCGACTGTCTCAGCGCCTGCGACAGTTCTTGACCCACGGCGCGGGCCACCACATCGGTGGAGCCGCCAGCGGCGAAGGGCACCACCCAGGTGATGGGTTTAGCGGTAGGCCAGTCGGCCGCGTGGGCGCTGATGGAACTCAGGCTGACGGCGCAGCAGGCAGCGAGCAGGGCAAGGCGGCGATTCGAACAGCGCATGGGTTGTCTCCATTTTCAGATGATTGATATTGGTACATTAAAGCACTAATGTATTAGTGCGTCAATTAAATCAAGCCATAGAATCCAGTGACCGCAGGCCCACTGATGAAAACACCCCACAAGCTCGACCGCACCCGCCAGGCCGCCCCGCAAGTCTTCGAATGGCTGCGCGAGTCCATACTCTCGCTGGAGCTTGCGCCGGGAACGCCGCTGTCGCGCGCCGAGCTGGCCGAACGGTTCGATCTGAGCCAGACTCCCGTTCGTGACGCCCTGCTGCAGCTGAGCCAGGAGGGCCTGGTGGACATCTTCCCGCAGCACGCCACGCTGGTGAGCCGTATCGACATAGTCTCAGCCACGCAGGCGCACTTTTTGCGCTGCGCCATCGAGCTGGAAGTGGCACGCACCCTGGCGCTGGTCGACGATGCAGTGCTGCGTGCCAAACTGACGGCCCAGGTGGACCTGCAGGCCGCGCTGGCCATCGCCGACACCGAGGAGTTCATCGCCTCCGACCAGGCTTTCCACCGCATGATGTACGAAGCCGCCGGTGTGCCCGACCTGTACGAGTTGGTGCGTCGGCGCAGCGGCCACCTCGACCGGCTGCGCCGCCTGGACCTGCCTTCACCCGGCAAGGCCGAGCGGGTGGTACGCGAGCACCGCGCCATAGTGGCCGCTCTGGCCGCGCAAGACCCCGGCGCTGCCCAGTCAGCGCTGCGCACGCACCTCTCGGGCACCTTGGGCCGCATTGCGGACATCCGGGCCCGGCACCCGGACTATGTGACCGCGTAACGACCGGAGGTAAGCGGGTATGACAGCCTGCACAGCCGCTCCAGGTGCTGCAGATAGGTAGGGTTGCTGCTGCGTGTCGTGGCGGCCGTCGTAAACACTGCTCAACGTCCACGTGATCACAGTGATGCGCAATCGTCATCTCCTGGCGCCAGCGCTCGCCCTAGAATCGTGCTTCGCTTTTTCGGGTGCGGCCACCACGGCCGCCCCTTCACCCTGTCGCCTGGAGTCCACCGCATGACCGCTTTCATTGAGGCCGCCTCGCCCCACGTGATGAACACCTATGGCCGCGTGCCGATTGCGCTATCGCACGGGCAAGGCTGCCGCGTGTGGGACGTGAACGGCAAGGAGTACCTCGATGCCCTCGGCGGCATCGCGGTGAACACGCTGGGCCACAACCACGCCAAGCTGGTGCCCGCGCTGCAGGACCAGATCGGCAAGATCATCCACTCGTCCAACTACTACCATGTGCCCGGCCAGGAGCAGCTGGCCGCCAGGCTGGTGGAGCGCTCGGGCATGGCCAACGTGTTCTTCTGCAACTCGGGACTGGAGGCCAACGAGGCCGCCATCAAGATTGCGCGCAAATACGGCGTGGACAAAGGCATCGCCAAGCCCGAGATCGTGGTGTATGAAAAGGCCTTCCACGGCCGCTCGATCGCCACCATGTCGGCCACCGGCAATCCCAAGATCTACAGCGGCTTTGGCCCGCTGGTCGAAGGCTTTGTGCGCGTGCCCGTGAACGACATCGACGCCATCAAGAAGGCCACCGAAGGCAACCCCAACGTGGTGGCCGTGTTCTTCGAGACCATCCAGGGCGAAGGCGGCATCAACCCCATGCGCATTGAATACCTGCAGCAATTGCGCAAGCTGTGCGACGAGCGCGACTGGCTGATGATGATCGATGAGGTGCAGTGCGGCATGGGCCGCACCGGCAAGTGGTTTGCTCACCAGTGGGCCGGCATCGTGCCCGATGTGATGCCGCTGGCCAAGGGCCTGGGCTCGGGCGTGCCGATTGGCGCCGTGGTGGCAGGCCCCAAGGCCGCCAACGTGCTGCAGCCCGGCAACCACGGCACCACGTTTGGCGGCAACCCGCTGGCCATGCGTGCGGGCAATGAAACCATCCGCATCATGGAAGAAGACGGCCTGCTGCACAACGCCACCACGGTGGGCCTGCACCTCAAGACTGCGCTGCAGCACGCGCTGGGCAGCCTGCCCGGCGTGAAAGAAGTGCGCGGCCAGGGCCTGATGCTGGGCGTGGAACTGGCCCAACCCTGCGGCGTTCTGGTAGGCCAGGCGGCCGATGCCGGCCTGCTGATCAGCGTCACGGCCGACAGCGTGATCCGCCTGGTGCCGCCACTGATTCTCACCATCGCCGAGGCAGACGAGATCGTCGCCAAGCTCACCCCCCTGGTCAAAGCCCTGCTGGCGCAATGAGCCAGCCCGCAACGAGAGCGCCATGAAACATTACCTGCAGTTCAACGACCTCAGCGCCGACGAATACACCTACCTGTTCGAGCGCGCCGCGCTCATCAAGAAGAAGTTCAAGGCCTACGAAAAGCACCACCCGCTGGCCGACCGCACGCTGGCCATGATCTTCGAGAAGGCCAGCACGCGCACGCGCGTGAGCTTCGAGGCCGGCATGTACCAGCTGGGAGGCTCCGTGGTGCACCTGACCACGGGCGACAGCCAGCTCGGCCGCGCCGAGCCGATCGAAGACAGTGCCAAGGTCATCAGCCGCATGGTGGACCTGGTGATGATCCGCACCTTCGAGCAGACAAAGATCGAGCGCTTTGCGGCCGACTCGCGTGTACCCGTCATCAACGGCCTGACCAACGAGTACCACCCCTGCCAGATCCTGGCGGACATCTTCACCTTCATCGAGCACCGCGGCTCCATCCAGGGCAAGACCGTGGCCTGGGTGGGCGACGGCAACAACATGGCCAACACCTGGCTGCAGGCCGCCGCGCTGCTGGGCTTCAAGGTGCATGTGAGCACCCCCCGTGGCTACGAGGTTGATGAGAAATTGGCCGCTGGTGCAGGTGGAATAAGCGCCAGCAGCTATCAGTTTTTCAGCAACCCGCTCGAAGCCTGCCGGGGCGCCGATCTGGTCACCACCGACGTGTGGACCAGCATGGGCTACGAAGCCGAGAACGAAGAACGCAAAAAAGCCTTTGCCGACTGGTGCGTGGATGCCGAGATGATGGCGGCCGCCAGGCCCGACGCCCTGTTCATGCACTGCCTGCCCGCGCACCGCGGCGAAGAGGTGCAGGCCGAGGTCATCGACGGGCCGCAATCCGTCGTCTGGGACGAGGCAGAAAACAGGATGCACGTGCAGAAGGCACTCATGGAGTACCTTCTGCTCGGCCGCATTGCATGAGGATGAGGGCTGCATGACCCACCCCTGCCTCACCTGCGGTGCCTGCTGCGCGAGCTTTCGCGTGGATTTTTCGGTGCATGAAACGCAGGAGTTGGGCGGCGACGTTCCCGATGGTCTGGCAGTGCAGGTAACGGGCGCAACCCGCCGCATGCGCGGCACCGACCACAGCCCGCCACGCTGCGCAGCACTCACGGGCCAGGTGGGCACGCGGGCGGCCTGCGGCATCTACGAATGGCGCCCATCGCCTTGCCGCGAATTTGCGGCGGGCAGCGAAGCCTGTGACCGGGCACGCATGCGCCAGGGGCTGCCGCCCTATCCCGCCGAAGCAACTTGGACCTGACGGCCCGGCGAGCTCCCGGCGCTACGCGGCTGGATGCACGGGCATGGCAACACCATCGACCAGTGCCTGCGGTACCGCAGGCGCTGCGCACACCCGGTTGCGCCCCTCGGCCTTGGCCCGGTAGAGCGCCTGATCGGCCAGGTCGATCAGCGCCGCCGGCTTCAGGCCTGCGTCTTGCGCGCAAGCCACCCCGATCGACAGCGTGACCTGCATCGATTGGCCATCGGCCAGCCAACGCCGCTCGGCCACCTGCTGGCGCAGGGCCTGTGCGCGCTCCACGGCGGTTTGCAGGCCCATGCCGGGCAGCAGCAGCAAGAACTCTTCCCCGCCATAGCGGCAACAGCTGTCGCTCGGTCGCATGGACTGCAGCAGCAGGGCCGCGACCTGGCACAGCACATCATCCCCGGCAGCATGGCCATGGCGGTCGTTGATCTGCTTGAAGTGATCGAGATCGAGGAGCAACAGGGCCAGCGTGGCACCTTCGCGCGCGCAAGCGTCGATTTCGCGCGGCAGGGCCGTGTTCAGGTAGCGGCGGTTGTGCAGGCCGGTCAGGGGATCGCGATGGGCCTGCTCGGTGAGCTGCTCCTGCAAGGACTCAACGGCCTGCAACTGGCTTTGCAGCGCGGCTTCGCTTTTGCGCAGCCGGGCCCGCGTGGCGCTGAGCGCGACGGTGCGGGTATGGGCGTCGCGGGCAAACAAGACCAGGTAGATCGACAGGCACAGCATGCTCATGGCGCTGACGCGCAGCGAGGTATCGGGGGTAAAGCGCCACCCGGCCACGGCCACCATCAGCGCCGCGCCCGCCGCCACGGCAACCAGGGCCTGCAGCAGGCCCTTGAGCGCACGGAACGCGGTCAGGTTGATGCCGCCGCAAATGACCAGGGTGTAGGCGATCCAGAGCGGAAACCCGAGCGCTGCGGCCCAGAGGCCAAAACAGAAATTGTCGAGCAACAGATTCTGGATTTCCGCCGCCAGCGGATCCTCGGCATGGCGGGCCCGCAGATACACCACATGCGGATAGACCAGAAACTGCAGCACCATGAGCCACCATGTCCAGGCGCCATGCCCATGCTCCAGAAAATGGGCGGCAAGGACGACCGCGAAGATCAGCCAGGACGCGCTGCGATTGCGGTGGTTCATTCGAACCACCCAGTGGGTGGGCGCGGCAGGGACGGCGATCATGAAGTGGGCGATGGCAGCGGAAAAAATCTCCCGAGAACGGATGCAGGAAGAACCGCACCATCTGTCATCGCATCACGATCGCGGGCAGGAAATGTTTCTCACTGTAACAAAATCGCCAGGCGCGGGCCCATCGGTCCGCCCCTCTCCCGTCACCGTTTGGGATGCATCCACACCGCCTGGCGCTCCGGTTCCGGTGCCTGCGCATCGGTGGAGCGCGCGGGTGTGGCGCAGCCCCCGCAATCGCTGCAGGCTCCGCAGGACGGCGCCTTGCCCAGGCCGGGCCGCAAAGCGTCCAGGCGCCTGCGCAGCGCGGCGGGCATCCAGTACCAGGCCGCATAGCCCCCGGCCAGCGCCACGATGGCGCCCACCGCAATGTCTTGCCACATGCTCAACCCCCTCCCCACGCCAGCGCCAGCCGGTAGGTCATCCAGCTGGCCGCATAGGCCAGCGCAAACAGGTAGGTGGCCATCAGCAGCGCCAGGCCCCAGGAATCCGTCTCGCGCCGCACCGTGGCCAGGGTGGAGAGGCACTGCGGCGCAAACACGAACCATACCAGCAGTGACAGCGCCGTGGCCAGCGACCATTGCTGCGCAATCAGCGGTCCCAGTTGCGCCGCCACATCGTCACCCGAGGCGGACAGCGCATACACGGTGCCCAGCGCGCCCACCACCACCTCGCGGGCGGCCATGCCGGGCACCAGGGCAATGGAGATCTGCCAGTTGAAGCCCAGCGGCGCAAACACATGTTCCAGCGCCCGGCCCAGCTGCCCGGCCAGGCTGTACTCGATGGCAGGCCCCGTGGCGCCCTCTGGGGGCGCGGGGAAGGTGGACAGGAACCACAGCAGCACCGTGAGCGCCAGGATGATGCCGCCCACGCGTTTGAGGAAGATGGTGGCACGCTCATACAACCCCAGCACCAGGTTGCGCGCGCTGGGCACGCGGTACGGCGGCAGCTCCATCAGCAGCGGGGTGGGCCGCACCTTGCCGCGCCAGAGCTTGAGCACGGCGGCCACGGCCATGGCGCCGAGGATGCCGCCCAGGTAGAGCGCGAACATCACCAGCCCCTGCAGGTTGAACCAGCCCGCCACGGTGCGCTCGGGGATGAAGGCGGCGATCAGCAAGGCATACACCGGCAGGCGTGCCGAGCAGGTCATGAGCGGCGCGATCATGATGGTGACCAGCCGCTCGCGCCAGTGCGTGATGGTGCGCGTGGCCATGATGCCGGGGATGGCGCAGGCAAAGCTGGAGAGCAGCGGGATGAACGAGCGCCCCGACAGCCCCACCGTGCCCATGAGCCGGTCGAGCAGAAAGGCCGCGCGCGGCAGGTAGCCGGAGTCTTCCAGCGCCAGGATGAAGAAGAACAGGATCAGGATCTGCGGCAGGAACACCAGCACGCCGCCCACCCCCGCCACGATGCCATCGACCAGCAGGCTGCGCAGCACGCCCTCGGGCAGGCGCGCCTGCAGCCAGTGGCCCAGCGCCTCGACCGTGCCGGTGATGGCGTCCATGGGCGCAGCCGCCCAGCTGAACACCGCCTGGAACATCAGGAACATGGTGCAGGCCAGCAGCAGCGTGCCCCACAGCGGATGCAGCACCACGCGGTCCAGGGTGTCGTCCACCTGCGCCAGGCCCTCGGGCTCGCGCACCGCCAGGCCCAGGATGCGGCGCGCCTCCTGCTGCGTGCGCAGTACCTGCTCCACGCCCTGGGGCTGCCAGGGCCGGGCCTGCACCGCGCCCTGGGCGCGCCAGCCATCGAGCCACTGCAGCAGCTCGGCCGCGCCGCCCTTGCGGATGCCCACGGTTTCCACCACGGGCATGCCCAGTTCGTGCTCCAGCACGGCACGGTCGATGGTGATGCCCGCGCGGCGGGCGGCATCGCTCATGTTGAGCGCCAGCACCATGGGGATGCCCATGGCCTGCGTCTCCAGCACCATGCGCAGGCCCAGCCGCAGGTTGGTGGCATCGACCACGCACACCAGCAGGCCGGGCGCGGCCTCGCCGGCGCGCTGGCCGGTGACCACGTCGCGCGTGACGGCTTCGTCCGCGCTCAGTGCATTGAGGCTGTAGGCGCCAGGCAGATCGAGCACGCGCACGCGCTGGCCCGAGGGGGTGACGAGCTGACCCTCCTTGCGCTCGACCGTCACACCCGCATAGTTGGCGACCTTCTGGCGGCTGCCGGTGAGCAGGTTGAACAGCGCCGTCTTGCCGCTGTTGGGGTGGCCCAGCAGCGCCAGGCTCAGGGGGGTGGCCTGCGCATTCATGCCGCCACCTCACCGACGGGCGCCGTGGTGCTGACGCGTACCAGCGCCGCCTCGCGCCGGCGCAGGGCAAAGGTGGTGCGCCCCACGCGCACGGCCAGCGGATCGCCTGCCGGAAAGGCCCGCGCCACCACGCGCACGGGTTCGCCCGGCAAGAAACCGATTTCGAGCAGCCGCAGCAGCACATCACCATCCTGCGGCGCGGCATCCATGTGCAACGCACTCACCCAGGCGTCCACCCGCAGCGGCAGATCGGCCAAGCCCAGAGAATGTTCACGGGACGGAACGGATGCATCGCTGCGGGACAGATCGGTCAATGGCTTCACCAGATTTCAAATGAAAACAATTCTCATTCTAGCGCTTGCGGCGTAAAAATGACAGCAGCACCGGGTCAACCAGCGCCCTCTTGATGCGGCGCAAATCAGTCGGGCTGCTTTGCCGGGTCGGCTTTTTGCCCAGGCGTTGCCATAAAGCGACACCACGAATTTACCAGCGCGCTACCTTGTCGCCCATGCAAAAGCTCTGGGACATTTCCCCCGCGATCCATGCCGGCGCACCGGTGTTTCCCGGTGACACGCCCTACCAGCAACAGTGGTGCGCCACGATCGCACCCGGCTGCCCGGTGAACGTGAGTGCCATCACGATGTCGCCCCATGTGGGCGCCCACGCCGATGCGCCACTGCATTACGACGCGCAGGGCGCTGCAGTGGGTGAACTGCCGCTGGCGCCTTTTCTGGGCCCCTGCCGTGTGGTCCACGCCATCGGCTGCGGCGCGCTGATCACCTGGGAACACATTGCCCACGCGGTGGACGCCAACTTGCCTCCACGCGTGCTGGTGCGCACTTACGCCCAGGCCCCCGTGCAATGGGACGGCCAGCTCACCGCCTACGCCCCCGACACCATCGCGCGCCTGGCCGACCGGGGCGTGTTGCTGATCGGCATCGACACCGCCAGCATCGACCCGGCCGACAGCAAGACGCTCGACAGCCACCAGGTCATCCGCCGCCGGGGCCTGCGCGTGCTGGAAAACCTGGTGCTCGACGACGTGCCCGAGGGCGACTACGAACTGATCGCCCTGCCGCTCAAGCTGACCAGCGCCGATGCCTCGCCCGTGCGCGCCGTGCTGCGCGCGCTGTGATGCACTGATTTCAAGCCTTGTTGGCCTCTAGCGCTTATCCCAGCGGCGCCAGCGGCTATCAAAAGAATTCACCGACCTGGATCACCATGACCCTCACCCACCAAGCCTGCCGCGCCCTCGATGCGCAAGACCCGCTCGCCCCCCTGCGTGCGCACTTCACGCTGCCGCCCGGCGTGATCTACCTCGACGGCAATTCGCTGGGCGTGGCGCCGAAGGCCACCGCCGCCCGCGTGGCCGATGTGGTCACGCGCGAATGGGGCACGGACCTCATCCAGTCCTGGAACACCGCGCGCTGGTTCGACCTGCCCCAGCGCCTGGGCAACCAGCTGGCCCCGCTGATCGGCGCGGGCCCGGATGAAGTGGTTTGCACCGACAGCACCTCGATCAACCTCTACAAGGTGCTGAGCGCGGCGCTGAACATTGCCCGCGAAGACAGCCCCACCCGCCGCCGCATCGTGAGCGAGCGCAGCAACTTCCCCACCGACCTCTACATTGCCGAAGGCCTGTGCCAGGAGCGCGGCCTCGAACTCGTGCTGGTGGAGCCCGAAGACATGGCTACCGCCCTCACCAGCGAGGTGGCCGTGCTCATGCTCACGCATGTGAACTACCGCACCGGCGCCATGCACGACATGGCGGCCATCACCGCCGCCGCGCATGCCCAGGGCATCCTGTGCGTGTGGGACCTGGCGCACAGTGCGGGCGCGGTACCCGTCGATCTGAACGGAGCAGGCGCCGATTTCTCGATTGGCTGCGGCTACAAATACCTGAACGGTGGCCCCGGCGCGCCCGCGTTCGTCTGGGCGCACCCGCGCCACGCCAGCCGTTGCTGGCAACCGCTGTCCGGCTGGTGGGGCCACGCCGCGCCGTTTGCCTTCACCCCCGACTACCAGCCCGCGCCCGGCATCACACGCTACCTGTGCGGTACGCAGCCCATCATCAGCCTGTCGGCCCTGCAATGCGGGCTGGATGTGTTCACCGCCGCACAAAGCCTGGGCGGCATGGCCGCGCTGCGCAGCAAATCGCTGGCGCTCACCGACCTGTTCATCCGCCTCGTGGAAGAGCGCTGCGCAGGCCACGGCCTCGGGCTGGCCACGCCGCGCGAACATGCCCTGCGCGGCTCGCAAGTCTGCCTGACCCGCGACGAAGGAGCGGGCGTCAATGGCCAGGGCAGCGGCGCCTACGCCATCGTTCAGGCGCTGATCGCGCGCGGCGTGATTGGCGACTACCGCGCCGGGTCCGGCGCGGCTCCTGCTGCAGGCAAGGGCGACGGCGGCACTGCGCACAAGGACATCCTGCGCTTTGGCTTCACGCCGCTGTACATCGGCTTTGAAGACGTGTGGAATGCCGTGGAACACCTGCGCCAGGTGCTGGAGGCCGCCGAATGGCAGCGCCCCGAATTCAACAAAACCCACGCCGTGACCTGAGAAGGAAACCCGCCATGTGCCCCTTTTCGCCAACACCCGGCAGCACCGGCGCCACCAGCGGCGCCCCGGCATCCGCCCTGCCCGAATCCATCGTCCACGCCGAGCGCGCCCAGCTCGACTTCAGCCAGAGCATGAGCTATGGCGACTACCTGCAGCTCGATGCCGTGCTCAGCGCACAGAAGCCGCTGTCGCCCGCGCACGACGAGATGCTGTTCATCGTGCAGCACCAGACCAGCGAGCTGTGGATGAAGCTCATGCTGCACGAGCTGCGCGCCGCCATCGGCCATATCGCGCACGACGAACTGCAGCCCGCGTTCAAGATGCTGGCGCGCGTGAGCAAGATCATGGAGCAGCTGGTGCACGCCTGGGACGTGCTGGCCACCATGACGCCGCCCGAATACAGCGCCATGCGCCCCTACCTGGGCAGCTCCAGCGGGTTCCAGAGCTACCAGTACCGCTGCATCGAATTCGCCCTGGGAAACAAGAACCGCGCCATGCTGCAGCCCCACGCCCACCGCCCCGACCTGCTGGCCCAGGTGCAGGCAGCCTACCAGGCGCCCTCGCTGTACGACGAAGCCCTGCGCCTGCTGGCCCGGCGCGGCCTGCCCGTGCCCGCCAGCCACACCGACCGCGACTGGACCCTGCCCTATGCCGAAAGCGATGCGGTGGAACATGCCTGGCTCACCGTGTACCGCCATCCCGCGCAGCACTGGGACCTGTACCAGCTGGGGGAGGAGTTGACCGACCTCGAAGACGCGTTTCGCCTCTGGCGCTTTCGCCATGTGACCACGGTGGAGCGCATCATCGGCTTCAAACGCGGCACCGGGGGCACGGGCGGCGTGAGTTACCTGCGCAAGATGCTGGACGTGGTGCTGTTTCCCGAAATCTGGAAGCTGCGCACCGATCTGTAAATTTCAGGCAAAAAATGGCTCCAGCGCTTGTGCAGCAAGCGCTGGCAGCTATCCAATGCGAGGTGCCACCGCAGCGATGGCGACAGCGCCCGCACGCCCCAGCTGGTAGGCTGCAGGCTCCCGGCAACACCCGCCTTGCACCTCGCCACTCACGCTTCATCGCCCGTGCCCCATACCGACGCCGCCCCGCCCCACCAGCCACCCTTGCCACCCTCCCCGCCCGTGGCGCCTGCGCAGGCCACGCTATGGTTCATGCTGCTGGCGCTACTCTCGGCCTTTGCGCTGAGCCAGGCCTACCGCACCGTCACCGCCATCATGGCCACGGGGCTGCAGGCCGACTTTGCGCTCTCGCCGGCATCGCTGGGCGCGTTTGCGGGACTGTTTGGCCTGTCGTTTGGCGTGACGCAGTTCTTCATGGGCATCGGCATGGACCTGTATGGCCTGCGCCGCACCGTGCTCAGCGCCTTTCCGCTGGCCATTGCCGGGGCTGCCCTGTCGGCCTGGGCGCCCGGTTATGGCTGGCTGATGTGGGGCCAGCTGCTGATTGGCGTGGGCTGCGCGCCGGCCTTTCTGGCCTGCACGGTGTTCATTGCGCGGCATTTTCCGGCATCGCGTTTTGCCTTTCTGTCGGGCGTGGGCATGGGTGTGGGCGGGCTGGGCCTGCTGCTCACCGGCACACCGCTGGCCTGGCTGGTGCAGCGCTCGGGCTGGCGCAGCGGCTTCATGCTGCTGGCCGTGCTGTCGGCGCTGGCCTGGCTGCTGATCTGGCGCTGCGTGCACGAGCCGGCCCTGGCCGGCCCGGCGCCCGCGCGCGAGCGCTGGGGCACGGCCGTGCGCCGCTTTGGCGCGCTGTTCATGCTGCCGCACACGCTGGGCATCCTGCTGCTGGGCATGGTGGGCTACGCCTCGTTTCTGGCGCTGCGCGGCCTGTGGATAGCGCCGATGCTGATCGACCGCTATGCGTTCACGCTGGTCGAGAGCGGCAACATGGCCGTGGCCATGTCGCTGGTTTCGCTGTTCTCCCCGGCCTTTTTTGGCCGCCTCGACCCCGGCCCGGCGCGCCGGCGTGCCTGGATCGCCAACTTTTCACTGCTGGTGGCGGCGCTCTACCTGGGCCTGGGGCTGGTGCACCACGCCACGCTGAACCTGGTGCTGGTGATGTGCATTGCGGTGCTGTCGGGGTACTCGGTGCTGCAGTATTCGGATGTGCGCTCGTCCTACCCGCCCGATCTGACCGGGCGCGCACTGTCGGTGTTCACCATGGCCATGTTCCTGGGTGTGGGTCTGGTGCAGTGGCTCACCGGCTGGGTCGCCGACTGGGCGCAGAGCCAGGGGCGGGAGCCCTACAGTGCGGTGATGGGCGCGATTGCCACCCTGCTGGCGCTCGGATCGGTCGCGTTTCGCTGGCTGCCGGTATCGCCGCTGCTGCAGCAAGCCGGCGGGCCTGGCAAAGAATCTGCCTGAACGGCACGTTGGCGCTTATGGGTCAAGCGCCAGCAGCTATTTTTGATAGAGCAATCTATAACGAACTGGCGCTGGAACCGTCGCCCCGGTAAAGCCAGGGCACGTCCAGCAAGCGCTCGCCCAGCAGGCGCAGCGACACATCGCGCGCCCAGCGCACGGGGCCCGTGGCGTGGAAAATGCGGCCGTTGCGCGTGGAGCGGGCCTGCACGCGCGCGTTGCGCTGCCAGCGGTTGAGCGCATAGCGGGTCAGGCGCAGGGGCACATCCAGGTCGTGCATGGACAGCGCGCGCTGCAGCTCCGCCGCATCCTCGATGGCCATGCCGGCGCCCTGCGCCAGGTAAGGGCGCATGGGATGGGCGGCGTCGCCCAGCAAGGCCACCACGCCCCGGGCCATCTCGGCCGGCCCGCGCACGGGGGGGCGGTCGCACAGCGGCCACAGGCGCCAGCCACCGCCGGCATCGACCACGCCGCGCACCGCCTGCTGCAGCGCGGTGCAGGTGCCCAGCAGGGCGGCTTCGAGATCGGCACCATTGGCCGAGTGGTCCCAGTTTTCCAGGTCCTGCGGCGCGGGGCCCTGCACGATGACCACCAGATTCTGCAACTCGCCCCGGCGCACCGGGTACTGCACCACATGCAGGCGCGGCCCCAGCCAGGCGGTGACCTGGCGGGTGCGCAGCCCCTTGGGCAGCGCGTGCTGCGGCACCAGCGCGCGGTAGGCCAGGTGGCCCGATACGCGCGGGCGCTGCTCGCCCAGCAGCTGCGTGCGGGTGCGGCTCCACAGGCCGTCTGCCCCCAGCAGGGCATCCCCCTCCACGTCCTTGCCCCGGCTGGTGCGCACCGTCACCACACCGTCGGCATCGGTGAAACGGTCGATGGCCTGGTCCAGATGAAGTTGCGTGTCGGTGTATTTTTCGACGGCCGCCAGCAGCAGGCCATGCAGGTCGGCGCGGTGGATGGTGGCGTAGGCAGCGCCGTAGCGCTCCACCGCCGTGCTGCCCAGGGGCAGCACAGCCAGTTCCTGGCCCGTGAGCGCGCTGCGCACCTGCAGCCGCCCGGGGAAGGCCGCTACCTCCTGCAGCGGGCGCTGCAGGCCCCAGGCCTGCAGGCGGCGCACCACGTTGGGCCCCAGCTGCACGCCGGCGCCCACCTCGCTGAATGCGGCAGCACGTTCATACAGCCGCGCCTCCCACCCCGCGCGCGAAGCCCCCAGGGCCGCTGCCAGCCCGCCAATGCCGCCTCCCGCGATCAACACCTGTTTTCTCATGACCGCATTGTGCCGCGCACAACCAGCGATCTGCCTGGGGTTGCCCGCGCGTGCGCGTTCCGGTCACGCACCCGTGAGCAGCTGGCGCAGCACGAACGGCAGGATGCCGCCCGCGCGGTAGTAGTCCACTTCGATCGGTGTGTCGATGCGCAGGGTGACCACCACTTCCTGGCGCACCCCGCCCTCGCGGTGGATGACCAGCGTGGCATCGCTTTGCGGCGTGAGTGCGGCATCGGGCAGCACATCGATCACCTCGCGGCCCGTGAGGCCCAGCGACTGCCACGAATCGGCGCCCTTGAACTGCAGCGGCAGCACGCCCATGCCCACCAGGTTGGAGCGGTGGATGCGCTCGAAGCTGCGCGCCACCACCGCCTTGATGCCCAGCAGCTGCGTGCCCTTGGCGGCCCAGTCGCGGCTGGAGCCGGTGCCGTATTCCTCGCCGGCAAACACCACCGTGGGCGTCTTCTGCGCCATGTACTGCATGGCTGCGTTGAAAATGAACATCTTCTGGCCCTGCAGCGGCCCTTCGTTCTGGAACACCGTCACGCCACCTTCTTCGCGCGAGCCGTCGGCGGTGGGTGCAATCATCAGGTTCTTGATGCGCACGTTGGCAAAGGTGCCGCGCATCATCACGTCGTGGTTGCCGCGGCGCGCGCCGTAGCTGTTGAAGTCGGCTTTTTGCACGCCATGCTGCAGCAGCCACTGGCCGGCAGGCGAACTCTCCTTGATGGAGCCGGCAGGGGAGATGTGGTCCGTGGTGATGGAGTCGCCAAACAGCGCCATGATGCGGGCACCCTGTACGGATTCCAAGCCTTGTTGGCCTGCAGCGCTTTCACCGTTTTCGCTGGCAGCTACAGATTCCAGAGCAAAGTCGGCAAAGAACGGCGGCTCGGCGATATAGGTGCTGGCGGGCCACACGTAGGTGTTGCCGGTCACGCCCTTGATCTTGCCCCACAGCTTGCCCGGGTCGCTGGCCACCTTGGCGTAGTTCTCGCGGAAGGCCTTGCCCTTCATGGCGAACTTCATGAGGCGGTGGATTTCGTCGCTGCTGGGCCAGATGTCGCCCAGATAAATGTCTTTGCCGCCCTTGCCCTGGCCGACCGGCTCGGTCATCAGGTCCTTGAGCACCGTGCCCGCAATGGCGTAGGCCACCACCAGCGGCGGACTGGCCAGGAAGTTGGCCTTGAGATTGGGATGGATCCGTGCCTCGAAGTTGCGGTTGCCCGACAGCACGGCGGCGCACACCAGGTCGTTGCGGGTGATGGCCTCGTTGAGCTCGGGCGTGAGGTCGCCGGCATTGCCGATGCAGGTGGTGCAGCCGTAGCCCGCCAGCGCAAAACCCAGCTTTTCCAGGTACGGCAGCAGGCCGGTTTCGCTCAGGTATTCGGTGACGATGCGCGAGCCAGGCGCCAGCGATGTCTTGATGTGCGGCGCTACCCGCAGTCCCGCCTCCACCGCCTTCTTGGCCAGCAGGCCGGCGGCCAGCAGCACGCTGGGGTTGCTGGTGTTGGTGCAGCTGGTGATGGCGGCAATCAGCACGTCGCCGTTGCCGATCCTGAGGGCCTTGTCGCCATCGCTGGGCAGGTCGCACACGGTGACGGTGCTGGCTTGGCTGGCATTTTGCGCGGTGGCCAGCGTCGGCCGGTTGCCCACCATTTCCACCACCGAGCGGGCGGCACCAAGCTGCGGCGCAGGCGCATCCTCGGCCGGCCCCCCTTCACCACAGCCAACTCGGTGACGCTGCAGCAGGCGCTCGGCCGGCTGGTTGAAACCGTTTTCTGCATTGGGTTTGCTGAACAGGTCGGCAAACTGGCCCGCTACCTTGCCCAATTCGATGCGGTCCTGCGGGCGCTTGGGGCCGGCCAGGCTGGGGGTGACGCTGCCGAGGTCGAGCTTCACGACCTGCGAGTAATCCACCTCGCCCGCCAGCGGCACACCAAACAGGCCCTGGGCCTTGAAGTAGGCCTCGAAGGCTTCGATCTCGCCCTTGGTGCGGCCGGTGCCACGGAAGTATTCAATGGTCCGCTCATCCACGGGGAAGAAGCCCATGGTGGCGCCATATTCGGGCGCCATGTTGCCGATGGTGGCGCGGTCGGGCAGCGCCAGGGTGCGCGTGCCTTCGCCAAAGAATTCGACGAACTTGCCCACCACCTTGTGCTGGCGCAGCAATTCGGTGACGGTGAGCACCAGGTCGGTGGCGGTGACGCCTTCGCGCAGCTGGCCACTCAGCTCCATGCCCACCACGTCGGGCGTGAGAAAGTACACCGGCTGGCCCAGCATGGCGGCCTCGGCCTCGATGCCACCCACGCCCCAGCCCACCACGCCAATGCCGTTGATCATGGTGGTGTGGCTGTCGGTGCCGACCAGGGTGTCGGGGTAGAAAACGCCGTCCTTGCGCTTGTGCACGCCGCGCGCCAGGTATTCGAGGTTGACCTGGTGCACGATGCCAAAGCCCGGGGGCACGACGCCAAAGGTGTCAAAGGCCTGCATTCCCCATTTCATGAACTCGTAGCGCTCGCGGTTGCGCTCGAATTCGAGCTTCATGTTCAGGTCGAGCGAGTTCTTCTTGCCGTAGTGATCGACCATGATGGAGTGGTCCACCACCAGGTCCACAGGCACCAGCGGTTCGATCTTCTTGGGATTCTTTCCCAGCTTGGCGGCCACGCTGCGCATGGCGGCCAGGTCGGCCAGCAACGGCACGCCGGTGAAGTCCTGCAGCACCACGCGCGAGACGACAAACGGGATTTCGTCCTTGCGCGCAGCCTGCGGCACCCAATGGGCCAGCTGCTGCACATGCTCGGCGGTCACCTTGCGGCCATCGCAGTTGCGCAGTACCGATTCGAGCACGATGCGGATCGACACGGGCAAGCGGCTGACCTGCGGAAACTGCTTTGCCAGTGCGGGCAACGAATAGAACTGCCCCGACTTGCCGGACGCGGTCTTGAACTTCTTCAGCGTGGACGCAAAAGCGTGGCGGGCGGGCTTGGACGACGATGCCATGGCGAACTCCTGTGAGGGACAACAAGAGGCCATTCTGGCAGCGCCGTATGGCGGCGCAATGCCTGGGGTCATGCAGACGGGCGCGTTACCGGCCAACCCATGCGGGGGCTGCCTTCGATTCAGCCCCCGAGCGGATCGGGCATCCTGCATGAATACCCCATTGCCGCCATTGCACGCTAGGTGTAACACCTGGTTTCACAGGCAATGCGCGCACTGAATAGAAAGCCCGATCCATTGCAGGCCCATTCCATTCAAGCCTGTGCAGACCCCAAGACTGCCGTTCGCGGCGATATATGTGGCGAGGGTAATGCCCCATTGCTTTCCAACACACCGTGGCGCGGGCGATTCATCCCCACACCCACGGAATGGGGTGCACCCACCGATGCCACACCGTGCAGGAGCTGGCCGTGGAATCCATCCAGGAAGCCACGATTTACACGGCCGATACAGGGAAAATTCGCCCCTGCACTTGCCCCCCGGAGAAGGCGCCGCGCCCCTTCATTCTGGCGCGGCGAATGGCCCATAAAAAAAGCCCGCATCGGCGGACTTTTTATGGACGAATACGCAGCCTGGATTAAATCGCAAACTGCTCGCGGTTCTCGTTCTGAATCCACTTGGGTGGTTTGCCGCGTCCGGTCCAGGTTTGACCCGTGGCGGGATTGCGGTATTTGGGGGCCACCTTGGAACCCGCGCTGGCGCTGCGTGCCCGGCCAGCGGGAAATACATCCTGCGCCGTCAGGCCAAACTCCGCAACCAGGGCGCGAACCTGCGCAACAGCTTCAGACAGCTCGTTGCGCCGGGCTTCATTGATCTTGCGCTCAAGGTCTTCACGCTGCTTCAGGAGTTCTTTGTAGCTGGACATGGTGTGTGATTAAAGGTAATTGCGAAGGAGCCTGCATTATAGGAATAATGCGCGGATTTGTGCACGCCGATTCGCATTGGGGCTGATTTCACCCGTACTTTCCAACACGGGCACGGCACTGGATATTCAATTCCGTTCCAACTGTTGATCGGGTTGCGCGAGCACCTTATCAATACGCTTGCCATCCAGGTCCAGGATTTCGAATATCCACCCGGCGCAGGCAATACGCTCTGCAACCGCCGGCAAATGGCCTGATTCGGCCATCAAAAGACCTGCCAGGGTGTTATAGCGGCCGCGGTCTTCTTCCGGCAAATCCCGAATATCGAGCCGTGCCTTGAGTTCCGTCACGGGCATCAAACCATCCAGGAGCCACGTACCATCGTCGCGCAGGGTTGCCCAGGCATCGGCCGATGCGCCCGGCTGCAGCTCACCGGTAATGGCTTCCAGCAAATCACGCGGCGTCATGATGCCCTGCACCACGCCATATTCATCCACCACAAAGACCATGCGGCCCGACCGGGCGCGGAACTGTTCGAGCAACTCCATGCCGCTCAGGGTCTCGGGCACGAAGGATGCAGGCTGCGCATAAGACTCCACGGTTCCGGACGCCTCGGGGCCCAGTTCCAGCATGCGCGCCACGCTGATCACGCCCACCACCTCGTCGAGGGAGGCGCGGCACACCGGGTACCAGGAATGGGCGCCATGCTCGCCGCCCGTGCCCGCCATGCGCAGGCCTTCGAGCACTGTCAGACCGGCATCGAGCCATTGCACATCGGTGCGCGGCACCATCAGCGAGGTCAGAGGCCGGTCGTCGAGACGGAACACGTTCTGCACCATCTGGTGCTCGTGGTGCTCGATCACCCCCGCATCGCGCCCCTCCTCCAGGCTGGCGGCAATTTCCTCCTCGGTCACCATCCGGCCGGCATCGTTGTTCACCCGCAGCAGCTTGAGCACCCCCTGGGTGGACAGCGACAGCAGCCGCACGAAAGGCTTGGCGCCCTGGGCCACCCAGGTCATGGGACGCGCCACGAAACGCGCAACGGTTTCAGGGTAAAGCTGGCCAATGCGCTTGGGCACCAGCTCACCAAACACAATGGTGATGAAGGTGATCACCGTCACCACGATGGCCGTGGCACTCACGCTGGCAGCGCTTTCCGGCACCCCCAGCGTCTGCAGCCACAGGCCCAGGTCGTAGCTGAAAGCGGCCTCGCCAATAATGCCGTTGAGCATGCCGATGGAGGTAATGCCCACCTGCACCGAAGACAGGAACTGCGTGGGGTTGTCGAGCAAGGTCAGGGCCGCGTGCGCGCCCTTGTCGCCGCCTTCTGCCATGGCAACGAGCCGGGATTTGCGACTGGACGCCAAGGCCAGTTCCGACATGGCGAACACGCCATTGAGCAGTGTCAGCAGCGCGATCAGCAGAAAATCCATGAATCAAAAGGTAAGAAGAACACCATGGCACTTTACTGTATTGGCGATATCCAGGGTTGCGACCGCGCATTGGGGCGCCTGCTGGATCTGATCGATTTTTCGGCGAGCCGCGACACCGCCTTCCTGCTGGGCGATCTCGTCAACCGCGGCCCCGACTCTGCAGCCGTGCTGCGCCGCTGCATGATGCACGGCGATGCCCTGCGCCCCCTGCTGGGCAACCATGACCTGCACCTGCTGGCGACCGCCCATGGCGCCCGCAAACCCTCGCGGCGCGACACACTGGCCAATGTGCTCGATGCCCCGGACCGGGATGCGCTGCTGCAATGGCTGCGTCTGCAACCGCTGGCCCGCCAGCATGACCACGGGGGCAAGCCTTTGCTGATGGTGCACGCCGGAGTGCTGCCCTCCTGGACAGCGGCGCAAACCCTGGATCTGGCCGACGAAGTGCACCGCGTCTTGCGGAGCGCCGATCTGCCCGCATTCCTGCAGCAGATGTACGGCAATACCCCGGACCACTGGGACGATTCCCTGACCGGACCGGACCGCCTGCGCGTGGTCGTGAATGCACTCACACGACTGCGGTTCTGTTCGGAACAGGGGGTGATGGATTTCGAAAGCACCGAGAGCGCCAGTGCGGCGCCCCCCGGGCTGATGCCCTGGTTTGACGTGCCCGGTCGTGGCACGGCCCAGACCCTGGTCGCGTTCGGACATTGGTCCACCCTGGGCTGGCTGAACCGCCCCCACTGCCTGGGCCTGGACACGGGCTGCGTGTGGGGTGGCTGCCTGAGCGCGGTGCACTTTGGCAGCTCCCTGGAGGAGCGCGAACTGCTGCAGGTGCACTGCGAGCAGTCGCAGGCCCCTGGCGCCTGAAGCAATCGCCCTCAGGCAGCTCCACGCGCCAGTGCGGCCGCCATGCCCGCGGAATACCACGCGCTGCCATCGCCCGCGACCATCAGCGCCTCCACCCCCGGCTGGCGCGCTACCAGTGCCTGCCCGGCCTGCGCGCCCTGCACCATCAGGGCAGCGCCCAGTCCATTGACTTGCGCCACATCGCGCGCCAGCAGGCTGACACCATGCACACCGACGGTAGGGTATCCCGTGCGGGGATCCAGAATATGGTGCACCCGCTTGCCGGCCGCGAAGAAATAGCGCTCGTAGTCACCGGACGATGCCACCACCGCCGGCCCCTGCACAGAAAGCGCCCCCAGCAGGCGCTCGGGTGCGCGCGGATCACGCAGGCCTACGCGCCATGGCCGCCCCTGCAACTGCCCCATCACCAGGACATCGCCACCACCGTTGATGAGCGCATTGCCCACGCCCTGCTGGCGCAACACCCGCATGCCGGCGTCGAGGATGGGCAGCTTGGCAATGCCCCCGAGGTCCAGGGCCATGCCTTGCCGGGCCAGATAGGCCGTGCCCGCTGACTCGTCCAGCACCAGGCGGCGCGCGTCCACCAGTTGCCGTTGTCGGGCCACCACACCCGCCGCAGGCACCGTCTGGTGGCCTTCTTCAAAGTTCCAGCCCTTGAGGGAGCCCACCGTGATGTCAAAGGCGCCGCCGCTGAGCCGGAACATCTGCTGCGCCGTTTTCAGCACGCCCATCACTTCGCTCGGAACCGCGACGGGCTGGATGCCTGCAGCACGGCTGATGCGGCTGACTACGCTGTCAGGCCGGTAGCGGCTGAAAAGCGCCTGCAGCCGCTCCATCTCGGCATATGCCAGGTCGATGGCATGGCGCAGCACGGGCGCTTCGCCACCGTCGGCCACGATATCGACCTGCGTGCCCATGAGGGCCCGCGATCCCCGTTGCGGCGCCCCGAAAACCGGGGCCGCCGAAGCCCACGACACACACCCCAGCAAGGGCAGTGCCATGGCCATCCGGCGCCTGGTCGGGCTGAACACCGTCGATTCAGCGGATGTCATGGCGCGTCGCGGTCAGATGGACTGATCGGCCATGTAGTCCACAGCGGCCTTCACTTCGTCGTCGGTCAGGGTGGAGCCGCCGCCGCGCGCAGGCATCATGCCCTTGGCACCCGTGAAGCCCTCGATCGCGTGCTTGTACAGCGTGTCCTTGCCCTGGGCAATGCGCGGACCCCAGTCGGCCTTGTCGCCGGGCTTGGGAGCACCTGCCACGCCTGCGGCATGGCACAAGGCACAGGTTTTTCCAAACACGCTCTTGCCGACCGTGTTCTCGGCCACCGGTGCGGGCGCTGCGGCGGGAGCCGGCGCAGGAGCAGCAGCCGGGGCGGGTGCGGGAGCCGGCGCAGCCGCTTCCGTCGATTTCTTGTCGCCGCAGGCACCGAGCGCCAAAGAGATTGCCGCGATGGCGAGCAGGCCAGATAGTTTTTGCATGGGGTTGTTCCTGTTCTGATGGTCAATAAAAGAAGAAGCGGGAAGGTTCTGCACGGGCTGTGGTGCGCCCTGCATACCGAGGTACCAAAGCGCCGCCTTGGCCCGCAGACCAACGGCTTGGTTCGCTCACACTTTCCAAGGCACCCGATCCTCATTCACACCCACGGAAACGGTGTGCCTGGCAGGCATCATAAGAAGGATGCAATGGTTCATGCAATATGCGTAATATAGACCCGAAGGCTTGACAGCAGCTGCTCTTTCGGTTGTCATCATGTGACATAGATCAATTTGATTCATTTTGAATGAATCTATATTCGGCCTCCATGTGCACTTTTCATCCAGCCTTGATCCGATCCCGTTGGTGGGTCTTGGCGTGGTTTCTGATGTCGCTCGGCGTGGCCACTGCAGCGCCCATGGTCCAGCCCCGGCTGATGGATACCGTCTGCTCCGCTTCCGGAGCCCCGAAGGTCATCATCCACACCGACGACGGCGCTGTCGAGCAAACCGCAGCTGACGCACTGCATTGCCCCCTGTGCCTTGTGGGCGGGGCACCTCCCAACACCGTGCTTGCGCTGCCGCCCGCAACTCCTGCGGCAGCCGCCCAGCCTGTTTCCCCTCCTTTTGCCCGCGCTCCTGCCGCCACGGCAGCGCCGCCACCGGCGCGGGCCCCCCCGTTTTTTCTGAGCCAATCCTAAAGAGGTGAACCATGAGCGATAAGAGAGAAGTGAATCCAGAAACCGTCGGCATGGGCCGTCGTCGTTTCATCAATACCGCGGCACTGGCCGGTCTGACGGTCGGCGTGGCAGCTTGCAACGACAAGCCAGCCAATGCGCCCGCAGCAGCTGCATCGGGCCCTGTCGCGGCACCTGCTGCAGCCTCGTCCGGTGGAGCGAATGCAACGCACCTCAAACCCGGTGAACTCGATACCTACTACGGCCTGTGGAGCGGCGGTCACAACGGCGACGTTCGCGTGCTGGGCCTGCCTTCCGGCCGCGAGCTTCTGCGCATCCCCTGCTTCGTGCCCGATGCGCTGGTGGGCTGGGGCATCACCAATGAATCCAAGGCCGTCATGGGCACCAAACCCGATGGCAGCCTGCGCTACACGGTGGCCGACACCCACCACCTGCATGGTTCCTACAAGGACGGCAACTACGACGGCCGCTACGCCTGGGTCAACGACAAAATCAACAGCCGCATCGCGCGCATCCGCCTCGATTACTTCATCTGCGACAAGATCACCGAGCTGCCCAACGTGCAGGGCTTCCACGGCATCTTCCCCGACAAGCGCGACCCGGTTGATCCGGCCATCAACTACACCACGCGTGTGTTCTGCGGCGCTGAATTCGCCATTCCCCTGCCCAACGACGGCAAGGATGTGAACGCCCCCGAGAAGTACCGCTCGATGTTCAGCTGCGTGGATGCCGAGACCATGGAAATGCGCTGGCAGGTGCTGATCGACGGCAACTGCGACCTGACCGCCACGTCCTATGATGGCAAGCTGGCAGCCACCAACCAGTACAACGTCGAAAACGGCGTGCACTACGAAGACATGATGTCGGCCGAGCGCGATGCCTGCCTGTTCTTCAACATCGCACGCATCGAAGAGGCCGTGAAGGCCGGCAAGTTCAAGACCGTCGGCTCGTCCAAGGTGCCGGTGGTGGATGGCACACGCGAGGCCAACAAGGACCCGAAGACGGCCCTCACCGCCTATGTGAGCGTTCCCAAGAACCCCCACGGCGTGAACGCCAGCCCCGATCAGAAGTACTTCATCTGCGCCGGCAAGCTGTCGCCCACGGCCACCGTGATCGAATTGGCGAAGGTACTGGACTGGTTCGACGGCAAGATGGAAAAAGTCGACGGCGCCATCGTCGCCGAGGTCGAAATCGGCCTGGGCCCGCTGCACACCGCCTTCGACGGCCGCGGCAACGCCTACACCACGCTGTTCCTGGACAGCCAGGTGGTCAAGTGGAACGTGGAAGCGGCCATCAAGTTCCACGCGGGCGACAAGAACGCCAAGTACGTGGTGGACCGCCTGGACGTGCACTACCAGCCTGGCCACATCAACGCCACGCACTCCGAGACCGTCGCCGCCGATGGCAAGTACCTCGCCGTGGGCTGCAAGTTTTCCAAGGACCGTTTCCTGCCGGTGGGTCCCTTCCACCCCGAGAACGAGCAGCTGGTCGACATCTCAGGCGACAAGATGGTGCTGATGGCCGACCACCCCGTGCGCGGCGAGCCCCACGACTTCATCATCTTCAAGCGCGACATCGTCAAGCCCAAGCAGGTGTATGACCTGAACGAGTTCCCCCTGGCCGTCAAAGACACCAAGGAATCGGGCGTCTTCCGCAACGGCAAGAAGGTCACGGTGAAGCTCACCTCCCAGGCGCCTGCCTTCAGCCTGCGTGAATTCACGGTGAAGAAGGGCGATGAAGTCACGCTGATCCTGACCAATCTCGACAAGATCGAAGACCTGACGCACGGCTTCGCTGTGCCCAAGTACAACATCCAGTTCGTGATCAACCCGCTGGAGACCAAGTCGGTAACCTTCATTGCCGACAAGCCCGGCGTGTTCTGGGCCTACTGCTCCACGTTCTGCCATGCGCTGCACCTGGAGATGCGCACGCGCATGATCGTCGAGGCCTGAGGAAAAACACCCCTGTGTGGCCATGCCCGTGGCATGGGCGCCACCCAGGGGTTTTTAACCAGATAGGCCTGTAACGCAGGTACAACCATCGGTACCTGCTATTGTTTGGATAGTATTTATGCCTTCCCTCGGTCCACGGTTCGCGGCCTTCTGTCTTGCAGTGTTCATGGCGCTGGCCCTGCTGGCGCCGCGCGCCCATGCCAGCGCCTACGAGGCGGAGCTGCCTGCCAACCTGGCGAGCACGCCCGCCATGTGCTCGCTGCTGCCTTGTACCGAGGTCTTTCCGGGTGCCACGCATTTTTCCGACCGCAAGGGCCAGCCGCCCTACGTCGAGGCCTACGACAACGACTCAGCCCAGAAAAAACTGCTGGGCTATGTGATGCTGTCCACCGACATCACCGACACCCCCGCGTATTCGGGCAAGCCGGTGGTCACTCTGATCGGCATGGACACCCAGGGCCATTTCGTCGGCGTGAAAGTGCTCAAGCATTCGGAGCCCATCCTGCTGCTGGGCATTCCCGAATCGGCCCTCATCAACTTCAACAACCAGTACATCGGCAAGTCGGTCATCGACACCATCGAGGTCGGCCCCTCGCGCCCCGACGAGAACGTGATCGGCCTGGACGCCATCTCGGGCGCCACCGTCACCGTGGTGGCGCAAAACCAGGTGGTCATGGCCGCGGGCTCTGCCGTAGCGCGCCAGACCGGCATCATTGCACCCACGGTGCGGGAGCCCGCACACTTTGTCATCACCGGCCAGAAGTACGACTGGGCACAGCTCGTGAAAATGGGCGCGGTGCAGCAGTTGCTCGTCAAACCCGAGCAGGTGGGCCTGCCGCGCGGCCCCGAGCCCTTCATCGACCTGTGGTTTGGCGACCTGAACCACCCCGACATGGCCCGCAGCCTGCTGGGTGACCGCGGCTTTGACAACCTGCGCTCGCGCCTGAAGGAGGGCGAGAACGCGCTGTTCATCCTCAAGACGGGTGGCCAGGAATCCTTCAAGGGCTCGGGCTTCGTGCGCGGAGGCATCTATGATCGCGTGCAGGTCAAGCAGGGGGCGGATTCCTTCACCTTCCGTGACCTGGACTCGTACAACCTCTACGGCCTGGAGGCAGAGGGCGCGCCGCGCTATTCCGAATCGGCCATCTTCATCATCCGCTCGCATTCGTTCTCTGCCGCCTACCCCTGGAAGCTGGCCTTCCTGGGCAACCGGGTGGATCGCGCCACGGGCCACCGCAGCTTTGCGGTGTTCGAGTCCAAGTACTGGCTGCCCGCCAGCAGCCTGGAAGGCGGTCGCCCCAAGGTCGAGGAACCGGCGGCTCCCTGGGTGCGCATCTGGAAGTCACAGGCGCTGCCCATTTCCCTGTTCATCCTGCTGCTGGTGGCCGTCACGGTGGTTTATGCATTGCGCGAAAAGCTCACGCGCCTGTCAACGCACAAGAACAAGTGGCCGGTCAACGGCTTCAAGTACACGTTCTGGGCCATCAGCATCTTCTGGGTGGGCTTTGGCTACATGGCCCAGCCCTCCATCACGCAGGTGTTGACCTGGTTCCACTCGCTGCTGTTCCAGTGGACCTGGTCGCTGTTCCTGTCCGACCCGTTCATCTTCCTGTTCTGGATCTTCATCATCGTCACGGCGTTCCTGTTTGGCCGCGGCCTGTTCTGCGGCTGGATGTGCCCGTTCGGCTCGCTGCAGGAAGCCGTCTACAAGATCGCCCGGGCGCTGGGCCTCAAGCGCTTCCAGACCCAGCTGCCGCAGAAGTGGCATGACCGCCTGAAGTGGATCAAGTACGCCGTTTTCTTCTTCCTGCTGACCGTGTCCATGTTCTCCATGGGCCTGGCCGAAAAACTGTCCGAGGTCGAACCCTTCAAGACCACCTTCCTGGTCGGCGTGATGAACCGCGCCTGGCCCTACGGCCTGTTCGTGGCCGCCATCCTGGGCGTGTCCCTCTTCATCGAGCGGCCGTACTGCAAATACATCTGCCCGCTGGGGGCATCGCTGGCCATGCCCAGCACCTTCCGCTGGTTTGGCCTCAAGCGCAAGCAGGACTGCAACAGCTGCAAGGCCTGCGCCGTGGGCTGCGGCGCACAGGCCATTGATGCCGACGGCCGCATCGACCACCGCGAGTGCCTGCACTGCCTCGATTGCATGATTTTGTACACCGACACCAAGGGTTGCCCGCCCCTGGCCAAGGAGCGCAAGCGCCGCGAAAAAGACGGCCTGGAGATCACACCCATTGGCGCCAACGGCTACTTCATCCCGATCCACCCGGCCACGGTGCAAGACCAGATATCCCCCAAGGCCAGGGACGGCGTCGATCCGCGCATGCCTACCGACCGCACCCTGCCTGCGCACAAGCGGGATGTGGGCCTGATCGCCTGGCTGTGGCTGGAGCTGCGCGACCACCTGTGGCCCTGGAGCCGCGAGGGCTGGAACAGCCAGCGCGCGCTGCAGGTCGCCGGTCTGGCGCTGGCCATTGCCGCCACCGTCGCCTGGGTGCAGGGGGCGCTGGGCCATCTGTCCTCGGGTGCCATCATCGGCTGGTGGTTTGGCTGGAGCGTCTACGAGGTGCTGATCCGCCTGTCCGGCCGCCGCTACGTGAAAGACGGCCCCTGGTGGCGTGACCAATACCGCGTCGCCGGTGTGATGGATATGATGAGCTACGTGGGATTCAAGAACCTGATGATTGGCGCTGCGCTGTTCCTGGTGCTCAAGGCCCTGGGCTGGCTCATCGCATGAAGATATTGACCCATTTAAGCCTGGCCCTGGCACTGCTCATCGCCGGGGCCTGCCAGGCCGCCACCCTGAGCGTGCGCCCCGGCGACGACCTGGCCGCCACGGTGGCCAAGGCACAGCCGGGTGACGTGATCGAGGTGGCGCGCGGCCTGTACCGCGCCAACCTGCGGATCGACAAACCCCTGACCCTGCGCGGCCTGGACCGGCCCACCATCAGCGGGGGCGCCCAGGGCGACACCATCCGCGTCACCGCCCCCGACGTGGTGATCGAGGGTCTCATCGTGCGCGACTCGGGCACCAACCTCAAGGACCAGAACGCCGGCATCTACATCTATCCCGGCGCGCACCGTGCCGTGGTGCGCCACTGCGATCTCACCTACAACCTGTTCGGCCTGTGGATCGAGAAGTCCAACGACGTGCAGGTGCTGTCCAACACCATCACGGGGCTGCGCGATGTCAACTCGTCGCAGCGCGGCAATGGCGTGCAGCTGTACAACACCAAGGGCGCACGCATCGAGAACAACCAGATCAGCTTCGTGCGCGATGCCCTCTACATCGATGTGTCGCACCACGCCATCTTCCGGGGCAACAAGCTGCACCACAGCCGCTACGGCACGCACTACATGAACTCCTACTACAACCTGTGGGAAGACAACGATACCTACCTGAACCGGGGCGGCCTGGCGCTGATGGAGGTGCGCGACCAGGTGGTGCGCAACAACCGCGCCTGGGGCAACTCGGACCATGGAATCATGCTGCGCACCATGCAGGACTCGGTGATCGAAAACAATGTCGTGGCGGACAACGGCCGTGGCTTCTTCATCTACGACGTCGAATACATCCAGCTCAAGGACAACCTGGTGACAGGCAATGCCGTGGGCGTGCACCTGTCGGCGGGCTCCACCCGCAATGCGGTGGAGGGCAACGACTTCGTCGGCAATCGCGAGCAGGTCCGCTACGTGGGTGCCCGCGATGAGCGCTGGGGCACGCAACGCGGCAACTACTGGAGCAACTACCTGGGCTGGGACCGCGACGGCAACGGCGTGGGCGACGTGCCCTACGAAGCCAATGACATGGTGGACCGCCTGACCTGGCGCCATCCCACCATCAAGCTGCTGCTGGCAAGCCCCGCCGTGCAGGCCCTGCGCCTGGTGGGCCAGCAATTCCCCGTGCTGCGCGTGCCCACCGTGGTGGACCCCAAACCCCGCATGCAGCCCAACCACCCCCAACGGAACCACTGGCGTGACACGCAACCCTCACAACGCTGACCCCTCCGACCTTCCGGCGATCGAAGTGCGCGGTGCCCACAAGCACTACGGTGCGCTGCACGCCGTGGACGGCATCGACCTGCGCGTGGAGCGCGGCGAGATTTTTGGCCTGATCGGCCACAACGGCGCCGGCAAGAGCACGCTGTTCAAGATGATCCTGGGCCTGGTGCCCGCCACCCGGGGCGAAATCCTCGTGAGCGGCGCCTCGGTGCACGGACGCGGCTTTCGCGCCGCACGCCGCCACCTGGGTTACCTGCCGGAAAACGTGGTGCTGTATGACAACCTGAGCGGCCTGGAGACGCTGCATTTCTTCGCCCGGCTCAAGGGCGCGCCGCTGCAGCAATGCCCGGTGCTGCTGGACCGCGTGGGCCTGGCACAGGCCGCACACCGGGCCGTGCGCGAATACTCCAAGGGCATGCGCCAGCGCCTGGGGTTTGCCCAGGCACTGCTCGGCACCCCGCGCGTATTGCTGCTCGACGAGCCCACCAACGGCCTGGACCCGCAGGCCATCCGCGATTTTTATGCCACGCTGCGCAAACTGCAGACCGAGGGCGTGACCATCATCATCACCTCGCACATCCTCGCCGAGCTGCAGGAACGCGTGGACCGGCTGGCCATTCTGGCCACGGGCAAGCTGCAGGCGCTGGGCAGCGTGCAGGCCCTGCGCGAGCAGACGCAGATGCCGCTGACCTTTGCGCTGACGCTGGCAGAGGCCGACCGCGCGCCCGTGGCCCAGGCCCTGGCGCAACTGCCCGGCATTACCACGACCCCCTCCCCCGTCGGGTTGGACCTGGGTTGCCCGCGCGACGCCAAGATGGCCGTGCTGGGTGCGCTGGCGCCATTTGGCGCACGCGTGCGGGACCTGCACATCCATGAGCCCTCGCTCGAAGACGTTTTCTTCGGTTTCTCCGGCTGACCGGGCACCGCACCGACTCAAGACTCCCCCATGGAACTGACACAGATCTTCACCATCGCCGCGAAAGAGTTTCGCGACCGCATGCGCAACCGCTGGGTGCTGGCGGTGGCCCTCGTGTTCACCGTGTTCTCGCTGGCCATCGCCTACTTTGGCGGTGCACAGCAGGGCACGGTGGGTTTTCGCTCCATCGAATTCACCATTGCCAGCCTGGTCAGCCTGGTGATCTACCTGATCCCGCTGATTGCGCTGCTGCTGGGCTTTGACGCCATCGTGGGCGAGCGCGAGCGCGGCTCGCTCGACCTGCTGCTGTCGCTGCCCATCACGCGGCTGGAGCTGCTGCTGGGCAAGTACCTGGGCCTGGCCGCAGCGCTCACACTCTCCACCCTGGCGGGCTTCGGGCTGGTGGCCGTGCTGCTGTACCGGCAGTTCAGCTGGGCGGGCATGTTCCACTATGGCGGCTTCATGCTCAGCTCGGTGCTGCTGGGCCTGGCATTCCTGAGCATGGCCGTGCTGCTGTCGGTGCTGGCGCGCGAGCGCACGCGGGCCTCGGGCCTGGCCATCGCCACCTGGTTCTTCTTTGTGCTGGTGTTCGATCTGCTGCTGCTGGGCGCCCTGGTGGCCACCGGCGGCGCCTATGGCGGCGCGACCCTGGCCTATCTGTTGCTGCTCAACCCCGCTGACGTGTTCCGCATCCTCAACGTGTTCTCGCTGGAAGACGTGCGCACCCTGTACGGCCTGACCACCATCGTCCCCGAAGCATTGGCCAAGCCCTGGCTCATGGGGACCGTGATGCTCGGCTGGATCGTGGTGCCACTGGGCCTGGCAAGCTGGAGATTCAAACCATGACCACTTATCTGTGCTCCTGCCGCCGCCACGCCGGTGCCGGCACCGCCGATGGCGTGCGGCGCCAACTGCTCGGCTGGGTCGCCCTGGCATCGCTGGGTGCGCTGGGCCTGGGCGCCCTCTCCGGCTGCAAGGACCCGTCCAGCACCGCACAGGCCCTGGCTCCGGTGGAGATCGATCGGTCCACCAGCTGCGAGCTCGACGGCATGCTGCTGGCCGACTACCCGGGCCCCAAGGCCCAGGTGCGCTTTGCGGGACAGGAAAAACCCTCTTTCTTCTGCGACACCGTCGAACTCTTCAGCACCTTGCTGGCGGGCGAGCAGGTGCGTACCGTGCAGGCGGTGTATGTACAGGACATGGGCCAGGCCGACTGGAATGCGCCCCAGGGCCACTGGATCGACGCCAAAACCGCTGTTTACGTGGTGGGCGGCAAGCGCCATGGCTCGATGGGGCCCACCATCGGCAGCTTTGCCCTGGAGGCCGACGCCCAGAAATTCGCGGCCGAATATGGTGGCAAGGTGCTGCGTTTTGCCGAGGTCACGGCCGACATGGTGGACCTGAGCGGCGGTGCGCAGCACGACACCCGCATGTAGGAACCTGTTCAAAATCTTTTCGAAAAGATCTTGAACAGGTTCTAGGCCCATGCACGCGCTGCAACAGCCTCCCACACGCCGCCAGGCCCTGTTGGCCGGGTTGGCAGGCATGGGCGCACTGGTGGCAGCAGCTGCCTGGAAGCTCTCTCCACCGGATGCAGCTCCGGTTGCAACCGGACAGCCGCTGCCCGACGATGTCTGCGTGGTGGCACCGCCCACGCCCTTCGACCCCACCTCCGGCCTGCCGCTGGACGCGCCCCGAGCCATCCCTCCGGATGCACGCTGCCCGGTGTGCGGTATGTACCCGGCACGATCGGCCCAATGGGCGGCCCAGGCCATCTTCGCCAATGGGGATGCGCATTTTTTTGATTCCCCACTGAGCCTGTTCCAGTACCTGGCCAACGTGGGGCAATACAGCCCGGGGCGCACGGCGCAGGACCTGGTGGCCCGCTATGTCACCGACACGGAGACGGGCGCCTGGATTGCCGCCAACACAGCAACGTATGTGGACGGCTCCTCCGCCCGGGGGCCCATGCGCGCGGGCAACCTGTCCGCATTCGCCTCGGCCGAGGCGGCGCGGCGCTTTGCCGGCCAGCGGGGCGGGCGTGTGATCGCCTTTGGAAATGTCGATGGCGCCGTGCTGGAGCGGCTGGCACCCGGGCGCAGTCTGGCCCACAGTGCGCACCCACCACCGTTGGCAAAGTAATTGATAGCGTGCAACGCTTGCTGCGCAAGCGCCACTGGCCTATTCGCTTCAAAACGGCCAAGCCGGTTCGCGGTGCATCCCACGCCTGCAACGCGGCCCGGCCAGGGGATTACTGGTCGGAGGTTTCCGGCTGAACGGCTTTGAACAGCGCCGCCACCTTGCGCTTGGGCTTGATGTTGGCCGACACGCTGCTGCGTGTGGGTGATTTGGCTGCGGCCTCCCAGGCGGGTGCTGCGGTGGCACTGCTCGCCTCGTACGGTTTCTCGAAAAACGGATCGCGCGGGGCCACCGCTGGACGAAAGCCGCGGTAGCTTTCACGCGGCTCACGAGGTCCGCGGCGCTCACTGCGCTCGCGCAGCGTTGGCGGGGGAATCCCGTCGCGCGGATCGCCCGTTTCGCCCGCTTCACGCCAGGCGCGGCGGCCATCATTGATGCGGCCCTTGGGCCGGTCTTCGTCGTATTCGAGGGCCTCGATATCGAGCTTGGTCTTGAGCAGCTTCTCGATGTCGGCCACCAGGCGGGCATCGCTGCCCGACACCAGGGTGACCGCCAGACCCGATGCGCCCGCACGGCCCGTGCGGCCGATGCGGTGCACATAGTCTTCGGCGTTGAACGGCACATCGAAGTTGAACACCGCCGGCACATCCTTGATGTCCAGGCCGCGCGCCGCCACGTCGGTACACACCAGCAGATCGACCTCGCCGCTCTTGAAGGCTTCGAGGGCCTTCAGGCGCTCGTCCTGGCTCTTGTCACCGTGCAGGGCGGCGGTCTTGAGGCCTTCGCGCTCCAGGCTGCGGGCCAGGCGTGCGCAGCCAAGCTTGCTGTTCACGAAGATGAACGCCTGCTTGATGCCACGCGTCTTGAGCACCTGGTGGATGGCGCGGCGCTTGTCGTCGTCAGTGGCGCTGTAAAAGCGCTGCTCCACCGTGGAGGCCGTTTCGTTGGGGCGGGCCACCTCGATGGTGATGGGGTTTTGCAGGTAGCTGCCGGCCAGGCGCTTGATCTCGGGCGAGAAGGTGGCGCTGAACAGCAGCGTGGTGCGCTGCTTGGGCAGGTAGCTCAGGATGCGCTGCAGGTCGGGCAGGAAGCCGATGTCCAGCATGCGGTCGGCCTCGTCGAGCACCACGTACTCGACCTGGTTGAGCACCGCGTTCTTGGCCTCGATGTGGTCGAGCAGGCGACCCGGCGTGGCCACCAGCACCTCGACGCCCTTTTTCAGCTCGATGGTCTGGGGCTTCATGTCCATGCCACCAAACACCACGGTGCTGCGCAGCTTGGTGTATTTGGCATACAGCGCAATCTGCTGGGCCACCTGGTCGGCCAGTTCGCGCGTGGGCAGCAGCACCAGGGCGCGCACCGGGTGGCGGGCGGGAGAGGTGGAACTGCTCTCGTGCTTGAGCAGGCGCTGCAGCAGGGGCAGCGAGAACGCCGCCGTCTTGCCGGTACCGGTCTGGGCGGCACCCATCACGTCCTGGCCGGTGAGCACCACCGGAATGGCCTGCGCCTGGATGGGCGTCATGGACTCGTAGCCCATTTCGGCCACGGCGCGCGCCAGCGGCTCGGCCAGCGATAGATTGGAAAAAGAACTTGTCATTTAGCCCGCTATTGTCGCACCGGTGGCCAAAGCGGCGTAATTTTGCTCTTTGCCCGTGCACGGCGGCTGCCACGCGTGGTCATCGGTATCCATCAATAGCTATATTTTCAATAGCTACCTGCGCTGCACCCATAAGCGTTACCGCCCATTTCTCAAAATTTTCACGCCCGCATGCAGGCACGGCGGGCGTCCACATGGCACCCACACCGTGCCCCAGGGGATCAGAGGTTGCGGCTGGAAAACGTGTCGCAGCCCTTGACGCTGCCATTCTGCAATCCATTGTGGAACCAGCGCTGGCGCTGGGCGCTGCTGCCGTGCGTGAAACTCTCGGGCACCACGGCACCACCGCTGGAACGCTGCAGGGCATCGTCGCCGATCTTGGCGGCGGCGTTCATGGCCTCTTCCACGTCGCCCTGCTCCAGAATCTGGCGGGCATTCTGTGCGTGGTGCGCCCACACGCCGGCAAAGCAGTCGGCCTGCAACTCCAGCCGCACCGACAGGGCGTTGTATTCGGCCTGGCTCACGCGGCCGCGCATCTGGTCCACCTTGGCGCTGATGCCCAGTTGGTTCTGCACATGGTGGCCCACCTCATGGGCAATGACATAGGCCTGGGCGAAATCGCCCGGCGCACCCAGGCGGTTCTTCAGCGTTTCGTAAAACCCGAGATCGATGTAGACCTTCTGGTCGGCCGGGCAATAAAAAGGCCCCATGGCGGCCTGGCCCGTGCCACACGCCGTGGGCGTGGCCCCCCGGAACAGCACCAGGCGTGGCTCCTGGTAGGTGCCGCCGCCCTGGCGAAAGAGCGCCTGCCAGACATCCTCGGTGTCGGCCAGCACGGTCGAGACAAAACGCCCCATGGTGTCATCGGCGGGCGGGCGCTGGGCGGGGCCCTGCTGCACCTGCGCCGTGGGCACGCCGCCACCACTGAGCAGGCTCAGGATGGTGAGCGGGTTGATGCCCAGTGCCCAGCCCCCCAGCAAGGCGATGACGATGGTGCCAATGCCGATGCCGCGCCCCCCGAACACGGGCATCCCGCCGCCACCGCTGCGGCGGTCTTCCACGTTGTCGGATTCGCGATTGCCTTCCCATTTCATGGCTGTTCTCCGTACCCCCTGTGCGCAAGAGGCCTATCCATCACATGGTACGCGCAGCGCCGGCCGGCACACCGGCTTTCAGGCCCTGGGCAGCGTCACGCCCACCTGGCCCTGGTATTTGCCGCCCCGGTCCTTGTAGGAGACTTCGCAGACGTCGTCCTTGTCGCTCTCGAAGAACAGCACCTGCGCACAGCCCTCGCCCGCGTAGATGCGCGCGGGCAGCGGCGTGGTGTTGGAGAACTCCAGCGTCACATAGCCTTCCCACTCGGGCTCGAACGGCGTGACGTTGACGATGATGCCGCAGCGCGCGTAGGTGCTTTTGCCCAGGCAGATGGTGAGCACGTTGCGCGGGATGCGAAAGTATTCGACCGTGCGCGCCAGGGCAAAGCTGTTGGGCGGAATGATGCAGCTGTCGCCATGAAAATCGACGAAGCTTTTCTCGTCGAAATGCTTGGGGTCCACCACTGTGCTGTGGATGTTGGTGAAGACCTTGAATTCGGGGGCGCAGCGGATGTCGTAGCCATAGCTGCTGGTGCCATAGCTGATGATCTTGCGGCCCTCGACCTCACGCACCTGGCCGGGCTCGAAGGGCTCGATCATGCCGTGTTCGGCCGCCATGCGGCGGATCCATTTGTCGCTTTTGATGCTCATGGTGCGGGACTCCTCGCCATTACTACGTTTTTGATAGCTGTCAGCGCTTGATCATCCAGCGCAAGAACCGTATTTTGCTTGAGAAATGACGGTTTTTTCCACCAGCCGGTCATCGCCCAGCACGATCATGGCGAACAGCAGCTCGTCGAGGCTGCCGGCCTGGGCCGTGCGGCGCGCCAGCAGCGGCGTGGCCTGGGGGTTGAGCACCACGAAGTCGGCCTCGCAGCCGGGCTGCAGGTTGCCCACCACGCCCGCCAGGCCCAGCGCCCGGGCGGCACCGGCCGTGTGCTGCCACCACAGGTGCTGGGGCGACAGGCTCAGGCCGCGCTTGCCCTGCAGCCCTTCCACAGTGGCTCGGCCCACGCAATAGGCGGCCAGCATGGTGTGGAACGGGCTGAAGCTGGTGCCGCCGCCCACGTCGCTGGCCAGCCCGTAGCGCATACCCACGCGGTCGGCCTCGGCGTAGTCGAAAAAACCGCTGCCCAGAAAGAGGTTGCTGGTGGGGCTGACGGCCGCCACCGCGCCAGTGTCGCGCAGCAGGGCACGGTCGAGCTCGTCCAGGTGGATGCAGTGGGCATACACGGCGCGCTCGCGCAGCAGGCCGAAGTCGCCATACACCGAAAGATAGCTGCGCGACGCCGGGAAGAGCTCGCGCGCCCAGCGGATCTCGTCGAGGTTCTCGGCCACATGCGACTGGATCCACACATCGGGAAAGCGGGCGGCCAGTTCGCCGGCACCGCGCAATTGCGCGGGCGTGCTGGTGGGGGCAAAGCGCGGCGTGATGGCATAGCCCAGGCGGTCCACGCCGTGCCAGCGCCGGATGAGGACCTCGGTGTCGATCAGGCTCTGCGCGGTGTCGTCGCGCACGCCATCGGGCGAGTGGCGGTCCTGCAGCACCTTGCCGGTGATCAGGCGCATCTGGTGGCGCTGCGCCTCGGCGAACAGAGCCTCCACCGAGGCGGGGTGCGATGTGGCAAACGCCAGCGCGGTGGTCACGCCGTTGCGCAGCAGTTCTGCCACGAAAAACTGGGCCACTTGCGCGCTGTATTCGGGTGCTACAAAGCGTTTTTCATGCGGGAAGGTGTAATTCTCCAGCCAGGGCAGCAGCCCATCGGCCGGCGAGCCGATCACATCGGTCTGCGGAAAGTGGATGTGCATGTCCACAAACCCGGGGGCAATGATGCGGCCCGGCAGGTGCTCGACCGGCCCACTGCCAAAGCGGGGCGCCAGGTCCGACCAGGCACCGGCGGCCAGCACGCGCTGGCGGCCCTGGGCGTCGGGGCCGACGGCCAGCAGGCCATCGGCGTCGTACAGGGCCGTGCCGTCGTCGGCGAAGCGCAAGAGGGCGGAGCGAAATACAGGCATGGCCGCTAGCTTAGCGGCAGCCCGCGCCACCCCGCCCAACGCGGTTCATACGGGTTTGCAATCCATGAGAGGACAGGCGCGAAGCCGCAGACAGTGCTGCAGCACGGCAAGGCGAAGCAACGCCGTAATCTCCTGGATTGCGAAGCCGTATCAGCGCGGCAGCTTGCCTTGCACGCCTTCGGCCAGCCAGTTCATCTGCAGGATCTGCGCATCCGAAAGCGTTGTGCCGGCGGGGATGACCTCATGCCCCTCGTTGTCGCGCACCACGGCCTTGCCCGCGCGGAAGGGGTGCACCCTGCCCGCCCCCACCGCCTTCTGCGCGGCCAGCACCTCCTGCTGCACGGCGGGGGGCACACGGCTGCCAAAGTCGCCCACGCGGATCATGCCCTCGCGCACGCCGCCCCATACATTGCCGCTTTTCCAGCTGCCGTTCTGCACGGCGCGCACGCGCCCGGTGTAGTAGGCGCCCCACTGGTGGGTGACGGCCACGATCTGTGCATCGGGCCCGGTCTTGCGCATGTCCGAGTGGTAGGCCACCGCCATCTTGCCGCGCTCCTGCGCGGCCGCCATCACCGCCGTGGAGCCGGTGTGAAAGGCGATCACGTCCACGTCCTGGTTGAACAGCGCCATGGCGGCATCGCGCTCCCTGGGCGGATCGAACCACACGTTGAGCCACACCACCTTGACGGTGGCCTGCGGGTTGACCGAGCGCAGCCCCAGGGTGAACGCATTGATGCCCTGCAGCACCTCGGGGATGGGAAAGCCCGCCACATAGCCGGCCACGCCCGTCTTGCTCATGCGGCCTGCCGCAATGCCTGCCAGGTAGCGCCCCTCGTAGTAGCGCGCATTGGCGGTGGCCACGTTGGGCGCCTGCTTGTAGCCGGTGATGGACTCGAACTTCACATTCGGAAAGTCCTGCGCCACCTTGAGCGTGGGCTCCATGTAGCCAAAGCTGGGCGTGAAGATGATCTGGTGGCCGGTGGCCGCCAGGTCGCGGATCACGCGCTCGGCGTCGGCCCCTTCGGGCACGTTGTCGACAAAGGTGGTCTGGACCCGGCTGCCCAGCGCGGCCTCGACGGCCTTGCGGCCTTCGTCGTGCTGGCGCGTCCAGCCGGCATCGGTGACCGGCGTGACATAGACGAAACCCGCCTTCACGACCGCGGCGGCAGGCGACTGGGGCGGGGTGGGGGTCTGGGAAAAAACGGGGGCGAAAAAACAGGCGGCCGCGAGCGCGGCAGCGAGGTTTTTGTACATGGTGTTCCTCTACATGGTCCCGGAGACAAAAAGCAAAAAACCGCCGGGACAGCGGTCTTTGCGCCGAATTTTACCGCAGCCCCTGCAGCACCCGTGCGGGCTACCATGGCAGCTTCCACCCACCACGCCAAGGAATTACCGCATGCCCATGTTTGCCGATACGTCCCCTCCCGGCCAATGCATCTTCTGCCGCCTGGTGGCCGGCGAGATTCCATCGGCCCGGGTGCATGAGGATGCGCTGACCATCGCCTTCATGGACCTGGGCCAGGTCAATCCCGGTCATGTGCTGGTGGCCACCAAACGCCACGCGGCCACCTTGCTGGACATCACCGCCGAGGAGGCCGCCGCCGTGATGCAGACGGCCCGGCTGGTTGCCCATGCCGTGCAGGCCGTCTTCCACCCGCCAGGGCTGACACTGCTGCAGGCCAATGGCCGCGAGGGCGACCAGACGGTGTTTCACTTTCACCTGCATGTGGTGCCGCGCCATGCGGACGATGGCATTGCGCTGTCGTGGCCGCGCAAAAATCCATCGACCGAGGTGCTGTTGGACCACGCGGCAAAACTGCGCGAAGCCCTTGTCGCCTGCTGAGGGGGCACCCGCGCCGGAGCTGCGCGGCGACCTCGGTTGTGTGGTCAGTCGTGCTCGACGAAGCGCTCAAAGGCTTCCTTCAGACGGTGCTCCCACACGCGCTTGTCAGCCTGGCTGGCAAAGCTGGCTTCGAAGCTGTTGAACGCCAGCTGGTAGGCGTGGCGCGCGGTCATGGCCGTTGCGGCAAATACCTGGGTGAAGTTCTCGTTGATGTAGCCGCCAAAGTAGGCAGGGTCGTCGGAGTTGACGGTGGCGCACAGGCCGGCGTCCAGCAACTGGCGCAGGTTGTGGTCTTTCAGATCGGGAAACACGCACAGCTTCTGGTTCGACAGCGGGCACACCGTGAGCGGTATGCGGTCTTGCGCCAGGCGCTGCATCAGGGCCGCATCGTGCACGGCCTGCACGCCATGGTCGATGCGCTCTACCTTGAGCACGTCGAGGGCACTCCAGATATAGGCCGGCGGGCCCTCTTCACCCGCATGGGCCACCAGGTGCAGGCCCAGTTCGCGGCAGCGGGCAAAGACGCGGGCGAACTTCTCGGGCGGATGCCCCACTTCGCTGCTGTCCAGCCCCACGCCGACGATCTTGCCGAGCAGGGGCTGCGCCTGCTCCAGCGTTTCAAAGGCCGACGCTTCGCTCAGGTGGCGCAGGAAGCACAGGATCAGCGTGGCGCTGATGCCCAGCTCGGCGCGCGCATCCTCGCAGGCGCGGTGCAGGCCGTTGATGACGGTCTCCATGGCCACGCCGCGTGCCGTGTGGGTCTGCGGGTCGAAGAAGATTTCTGCATGCGCTACGTTATCCATAGCAGCTCGCGCAAGATAGGCGCGAGCCATATCGTAGAAATCCTGCTCGTGCAACAACACGCTGGCCCCCGCGTAGTAGATGTCGAGAAAGCTCTGCAGGTTGGTGAAGGCATAGGCCTGCCGCAACGCCTCGACGCTGGCATAGGGCAGCGGCACACCGTTGCGCTGCGCCAGGGCAAAGATCAGCTCGGGTTCGAGCGAGCCCTCGATGTGGATATGCAGTTCGGCCTTGGGCATCGCGCGCAGCAGCTTTTGCAGGCGCTGTGGGGCCAGGGGGGGCACTTTAAACATCAGCAGACTCCAGAATTGGCGCCCGGGGTGGCGCAACGGTGCACCGAATCAGTTGAACCGACCACCCAGACTGAACCGGCCCGCGCCCAGAAGGGCGACGGCCACCGCCGTGAACAAGAAGAAGCCCTGCAGTTCAAGGGCCCAGCCGCCGGACTTGCCCAACTGCCCCAGCTGCCCCATGTGCGCCAGCGCGATGGCCACGACCATATTGATGGCCACCACCAGTGCCGCCGGACGCGTCCACAGGCCGGCGATGAGCAGCAGAGGTGCCAGCACTTCGCCAACATAGACCAGGTAGCCCAGCACGCCCGGCAGGCCATGGCTGGCCACCATGCCGGCGATGTGATCGGCGCCCGACGAGAGTTTGGCGATGCCGTGCAGCAGCATCAGGATCCCCAAGGTCAGGCGGAGAACCAGTTTTCCGAGGTCATTGGACATTTTTTAGTGGCTCAAGGGTCAAGGTCATCACAAAGCGGTCGGGGTTTACTTCCTGTCGCCACCGGGGATCTTGCCTTCCACGCCCTTGACGTAGAAGTTGATGCCACCCAGGAACTTGTCGTCGGCCACCACGTCTTTTTCCAGCACGGGCTTGCCGTCCTGGCCGACGATGGGGCCCTTCCAGATCTGGAAGCTGCCGTCCTTCAGGCCCGCCTTCACTGCTTCGACCTTGGCCTTGGTGTCGCCAGGCACGTCTTCGGCAATGGAAACGATATCGATCGCGCCTTCCTTCACGCCCCACCAGGCCTGGCCCGTGGCCCAGGTGCCATCCAGCGCATCCTTGGTGGCCTTGATGTAGTAAGGGCCCCAGTTGATGACGGCCGACGCCAGGTGGGCCTTGGGGCCGTAGGCGGTCATGTCGCTGTCCCAGCCGAAGGCGCGCTTGCCCTTTTCCTGGGCGGTCTTGAGCACGGCGGGCGAGTCGGTGTTCTGGAAGAGCACGTCGGCGCCGCCGTTGATCAGGCTGGTGGCGGCTTCGGTTTCCTTCGGCGGGCTGAACCACTCATTCACCCAGACCACCTTGGTCTTGATCTTCGGATTGACCGACTGCGCGCCCAGCGTGAAGCTGTTGATGTTGCGGATCACTTCAGGAATCGGCACCGAGCCCACCACGCCCAGCGTGTTGGTCTTGGTCATGGCGCCAGCGATCACGCCAGCCATGTAGGCGCCTTCGTAGGTGCGGCTGTCGTAGGTGCGCATGTTCTCGGCGGTCTTGTAGCCGGTGGCGTGCTCGAACTTCAGGCCCGGGTTGTCGGCCGCCACCTTGAGCATGGACTCCATGTAGCCGAAGGTGGTGCCGAAGATCAGCTTGTTGCCCTGGCCTGCCAGATCGCGCAGCACACGCTCGGCGTCGGCCGACTCGGGCACGCTTTCCACAAAGCTGGTCACGACCTTGTCGCCGAATTCCTTTTCCAGGGCCTTGCGGCCGTTGTCATGTGCATAAGACCAGCCGCCATCACCCACGGGGCCGACGTAGGCAAACGCGATCTTCAGAGGCTCGGGCTTGGATGCGGGCGCTTCGGCCGCAGGGGCCGGTGCGGGCGCAGGCGCCGGGGCCGACTCTTCCTTCTTACCGCAGCCCGCAAGCGCGGCGGCAGCCACGGCGGAGAGCGCGGCCACCTTGAGCAAAGAGCGTTTCTGCAGATCAGTCATGTGGTTTCCTTATGAAAAAGAGGATGGCAACAATGTAAGCAAAATTTCAGGAGCCAGGATAAAACGGTTTACCCAGCGATGCCGGCATGTTCACCCGGATCCATGCCGGATTGCGTGAAATCAGCGCCAGCACCACGATGGTGGCCACATACGGCAGCATGCTCAGCAACTGGCTGGCCACCTGCACGCCCGTGGCCTGCAGATGGAACTGGAGCATGGTCACGCCACCAAACAGGTAAGCACCGAGCAAGACACGCGCCGGGCGCCAGGTGGCAAAGGTGGTAAGGGCCAGCGCGATCCAGCCGCGCCCGGCCACCATGCCCTCCACCCACAGCGGCGTGTACACGGTGGAAATGTAGGCCCCCGCCAGGCCGCACAGCGCGCCGCCTGCCATCACCGCCGCCAGCCGGATGCGGCGCACGGGGTAGCCCAGCGCATGGGCCGACCCGGGTGACTCGCCCACCGAACGCAGCACCAGCCCTGCGCGCGAGCGGTACAGGAACCAGACCAGGGCCGCCGCCAGCAGCATGGTGAGGTACACCAGCGGGTGCTGCCGGAACAGCGCGGGCCCGAGCAGCGGCACATCGCCGAGCACGGGAATGGCGTACTGGTGCAGCTCGGGCAGCTTGGCCTGCACGTAGCTGATGCCCGCAAAGGCCGAGAACCCCACGCCAAACAGGCTGAGCGCCAGCCCCGTGGCGTACTGGTTGGTGTTGAGCCAGATCACCAGCACGCCAAAGATGGCGGCCAGCAAGGCCCCCGCCGCCATGCCTGCGGCAAAGCCCAGCCAGGTGTTGCCGGTGTGCACCACCGTGGCAAACCCCGCGATGGCGGCACACAGCATCAGGCCTTCGGCGCCCAGGTTGACGATGCCGGCCTTCTCGTTGATGAGCAGGCCCAGGGCTGCAATGGCCAGCACGGTGCCCGCGCTGAGCGTGGCACCGATCAGCAGTGCATAGGCTTCCATCACTGGCCTCCCGTGGAAATATTGCGGTTGCCGGCCCAGCGCACACGGAAGGCAATCAGCGTGTCGCAGGCCAGCAGCGTGAACAGCAGCAGGCCCTGGAATACGCCCGTGAGCGACTTGGGCAGGCCCATGCGCGACTGCGCCAGCTCGCCCCCGATGTAGAACATGCTCATCAGGATGGCCGAAAACACCATGCCCACCGGATGCAGCCGCCCCACGAAGGCCACGATGATGGCGGCAAACCCATAGCCAGCCGGCACGTAGGGGGTGAGCTGGCCAATCGGCCCCGCCACTTCCAGCGCACCCGCCAGGCCGGCGGCTCCGCCCGACACCAGCAGCGCCGTCCACAGCGCGCGGCGCGACGAAAACCCGGCATAGCGCGCCGCCGCCGGCGCCAGCCCGCCCACCTGCTGGGCAAAGCCCGCCCGCGTGCGAAACAGGAACACCCACAAGGCCCCCGCACCCGCCAGCGCCAGCAGCAACCCGATGTTCACGCGCGAGCCCTGCATCAGCCGCGGGATCTGCGTGACCTTCTCGAAGGTCTTGGTCTGCGGAAAGTTGTAGCCCATAGGGTCTTTCCAGGGCCCATAGACCAGGTAGCCCAGCACCAGCGTGGCCACATACACCAGCATCAGGCTGACCAAAATTTCGTTGGCATTGAACCTGTCGCGCAGCAGCGCCGTGAGTCCCGCCCAGGCCATGCCGCCCAGCACGCCGGCCAGCAGGATGGCGGGCACGATCCAGGGGCCTGTGGCCTTGTCGGCCAGCAGCGCCACGCCACCGGCCACTACCGCGCCGATGACGAACTGCCCCTCGGCGCCGATGTTCCAGACGTTGGAGCGAAAGCACACGGCCAGCCCCAGTGCAATCAGCAGCAGGGGCGTGGCCTTGACCATGAGCTCGCCCAGTGCGTATTGCGAACGGATGGGCTCCCAGAAAAACACCTGCAGGCCGCGCACCGGGTCCTTGCCCAGCGCGGCGAACAGCGCAATGCCGATCAGCACCGTGACGGCCAGGGCCAGCAGCGGCGAGCCGTAGCTCCACCAGCGCGATGCCTGCGGGCGGGGTTCAAGACGGAACATGCTGCGCCTCCTGGGTGCGCTGCGCGAGCTGTTCGCGGTTGCTGGCCAGATGCGCCTGCACGTCGGCATGCCACAGGCCGCTCATCCATTCGCCGATGCGCTCCACGGTGGCTTCGGAGCGGGGCACCGAGGGTGACAGGTGCCCCTTGGCCACCACATGCAGGCGGTCACAGATTTCAAACAATTCGTCCAGCTCCTCGCTCACGACCAGCACGGCACAGCCGGCATCGCGCAGCGCCAGTATTTCACCGCGGATCTGCGCGGCCGCGCCCACGTCCACGCCCCAGGTGGGTTGCGAGACGATCAGCAATGCGGGGTTGGCATCGATTTCGCGCCCCACGATGAACTTTTGCAGGTTGCCCCCCGACAGCGATTGGGCCGCCGAGTGGGGACCACCCGCCTTCACGTTGAAGCGCTCGATGAGGGCCTGGGCATGTTTTTGCAGCGCCCCCATCCGGATCCAGCCGCTGCCCGAGACCGCGTTGGTGCGCGTGAGCAGCAGGTTGTGCGCCAGGCTCATGGTGGGCACGGCACCGCGGCCCAGGCGTTCCTCGGGCACGAAGTGCAGGCCCAGCGCCCGGCGCTGGCGGGGGCCCATGCGGCCCGCGTTCTGCCCCGCCACCTGGATGCTGGCCGGCTCGGCGCGCTGGTCTTCGCCCGACAGGGCATAGAGCAGCTCCTTTTGCCCATTGCCCGAGACACCGGCGATGCCCACCACCTCGCCCGCCTTCACCTCGAAGGACAGGTCCACCAGGTCCACGCCGAACTGGTCGGCGCGCGGCAGCGACAGGCCCTGAACGCTGAGCACGGTGGCGCCGGCCTGCACATCTCGGTGCTCCAGGGCCGGCGGCTCGGCGCCGATCATCAGGCGCGAGAGCGAGGCATTCGATTCCTCGGCCGGATTGCAGACGCCGGTGACCTTGCCGCCACGCAGCACAGTGCAGGCCGTGCACAGCGCACGGATCTCATGCAGCTTGTGGCTGATGTAGAGAATGCTGCAGCCCTCGGAGGCGAGCTTGCGCAGCACCACGAACAGCTTCTCGACCGCCTGGGGCGTGAGCACCGAGGTGGGCTCGTCCAGGATCAGCACCTTGGGGTTGGTGAGCAGCGCACGGATGATCTCCACGCGCTGCATCTCGCCCACGCTCAGCGTGTGCACCGGGCGCAGGGGGTCGATACCCAGGCCGTATTCGGTGGCCTTGGCCGCAATGCGGGCGGTCACTTCGGCCAGGGCGTAGCGCTTGTCCAGGCCCAACCACACGTTCTCGGCCACCGTGAGGGTATCGAACAGGCTGAAATGCTGGAACACCATGGCAATGCCCAGCGCGCGGGCCTCTTGCGGGTTGCGCACCTGCACGGCCTGGCCGTTGAAATGCAGGCTGCCTTCATCGGGCTTGACCGCACCGTAGATGATCTTCATCAGCGTGGACTTGCCCGCGCCGTTTTCGCCCAGCACGGCATGGATCTCGCCGGGCTGCACCGTCAGCGAGACACCGCTGTTGGCCACCACGGCCGGGTAGCGCTTGGTAATGCCCACCAGCTGCAGCCGGGGCGGCACCGCACCGGAACCGCCCGGTTTGCCCGGCTGGAGGGGAATGGGGGTGGAACTCATGCGGGCGATTGTCGCTCAGTTTTCACGAACGGAAATTGGGTTAAAAACAAGGTTTGCTCTTATTCCACATAAGTTAGCAGCTATATTTTTAGAAGCAGATACCCGCTTGCATCGGGTGTGGAAATTGCGATGCGTGCCTGGGCGGCATAAGCTTGAGCCGGCGCCAGCGCCGGGTGCGTGCTGGCGCTCTGCCGGTCATCAACCTCTTTACGGTCGTCTTTCGAATCGAAGTGGCATTTTCCCCATGACAACCCGACCCTTGCAATTCTTGCGCCGTGGCCAGCCCGTGGCGCTGGGCAATGTACCACCCGACCGCACGCTGCTGCAGGTGCTGCGCGAGGATCTGGGTTGCACCGGCACCAAGGAGGGCTGCGGCGAAGGCGACTGCGGCGCCTGCACCGTGGTGCTGGGCGAGGCCCGCGATGGCCGGGTGCACTACAGCGCCGTGAACAGTTGCATCCGCCTGGCGCATTCCGTCAACGGCATGGCACTGTGGACGGTGGAAGACCTGGCGGAAGACCCGCTGATCCAGCCGGTAGCCTCGGCCCACAAACCGTCGCGAGCGGACGGCGGGCTAGGCGCACGGAGCGCAGGAACCGGAATGGACATGCAGGTCCATGAGGATTCCGAGCACCGCGCAACGACGCACCCCGTTCGCGCAGTAGGTTTGCATCCTGCACAAGAGGCCATGGTGCAGTGCCACGGCTCCCAGTGCGGCTTCTGCACGCCCGGCTTCGTCATGAGCCTGTTCGGCATGTACCAGAACCATGTCTGCCACGGTGCGCCCATCACCCGCGAACTGGCGCAGGAAGAACTCTCGGGCAACCTGTGCCGCTGCACCGGCTACCGCCCCATCCTGGACGCCGCGCAGCAGATGGCCGCCCTGCCCGCCATGGCCGTGAACGAAGCTCTGCTGCTGCAAGAATTGGAGCTAATGGCGCATACCCATCCATCGCCAGAGGCAGATTCTTCGTATATTTCCCCCACCACGCTGCCCGCCCTGCTGGCCGCGCGCGCGGCCCACCCCGGCGCCCAGGTGGTGGCCGGCTGCACCGATGTCGGGCTGTGGGTGACCAAGCTGCACCAGCAGTACGCACAGGTTCTGGACGTGACGCGCGTGGCCGAGCTGCGCGCGGTGCAGCTGGACGCGCACCACATCCGCATCGGCGCAGCCGTCACGCTGACCGACGCCTTTGCCGCCCTTACCGCGCAGTGGCCGCAGCTGCACCGCTTCGCCAGCCGCTTTGCCGGACTGCCCGTGCGCAACGCAGGCACGCTGGGCGGCAACGTGGCCAACGGCTCGCCCATCGGTGACTCGATGCCGCTCCTGGTAGCCCTGCGCGCCCAGGTGGTGCTGGCCAGCATGCGCGGTGAACGCACACTCGCGCTGGAAGAGCTTTACACCGGCTACCGCCAGAACGTGATGGCGGCCGACGAGCTGCTGGTGCGCATCGTGGTGCCCCGCCCCTCGGCGCAAGAACAACTGCGGGCGTACAAGATCTCCAAGCGCTTTGACGACGACATCTCCGCCGTCTGCCTGGTGCTGAACCTCGACATCGTGAACGGCACGGTACAACGCGCCAGCATCGGCGCGGGCGGCGTGGCCGCCACACCGGCGCGCGCGCTGCAGACCGAAGCCGCCCTGGCGGGCCAGCCCTGGACCGAGGCCACCGTGCAGCGCGCTGCCGCCGTGCTGCAGGCCGAGTTCAGCCCCATCTCCGACATGCGCGCCAGCGGCGCCTACCGCCGCCAGGTGCTGGGCAGCCTGCTGCAGCGTTACTGGCTGGAGAGCCAGGGCCCGAAGACGGTGAGCCTGGAGTCCTTCACGCTGGAGGCTGCGCCATGAAGACCCCCGAGATCCCTCGACAGGCGCTGCCTTCACCAGACCGCGCCGCCATGGGGCAGCCACACATCCACGAAAGCGCCCGCGCCCAGGTGGCCGGGGCCGCCCACTACATCGACGACCTGCCCGAGGTGAAAGGCACGCTGTACGCCGCGCCCATTCTCTCGACCGTGGCGCACGGCCGCCTGAACGGCGTGGATGCCAGCGCAGCGCTGTCCTTGCCCGGTGTGCACGGCGTGGTGCTGGCGGCCGATGTGCCGGGCGACAAGATCCTGGCCGCGTTCGCACATGACGAGCCCGTGTTTGCCATCGAGACCGTGCAGTTTGTCGGCCAGGTCATCGGCCTGGTGGTGGCCGATTCGGTGATGCAGGCGCGCCGCGCGGTGCGCGCCGTGAAGCCCGACATCACGCCCCTGCCCGCCGTGCTCACGGTGCAGGAGGCACTGAAGGCCGAGAGCCATGTGCTGCCGCCCGTTTTCGTGCGCCGGGGCGACGCGGCCACGGGCCTGGCGCAATCACGGCACCGGCTGAGCGGCGCGTTGGAAGTGGGCGGCCAGGAGCATTTCTACCTGGAGGGCCAGATTGCCTACGCGCTGCCGCTGGAGCAAAAGCAGTGGTGGATCTACTCCAGCACCCAGCACCCCGGCGAAGTGCAGCACTGGGTGGCGCACGCCTTGGGGCTAGACAACCACGCCGTGCGCGTGGAATGCCGCCGCATGGGCGGCGGCTTTGGCGGCAAGGAGACGCAGGCCGGGCACCTGGCCGTGTGGGCCGCCGTGGCCGCGAACAAGCTGGGCCGCCCCGTCAAGCTGCGCCTGGACCGGGACGAGGACTTCATGCTCACCGGCAAGCGCCACCCGTTTGCGTATGCATATGACGTGGGCTTTGACGACACGGGCCGCATCACGGGCCTGCAACTGCAGATGGCGGCCAACTGCGGCTTCAGCGCCGACCTGTCGGGTCCCGTGGCCGACCGGGCGGTGTTCCACGCCGACAACGCCTATTTTCTCGAAAACGTGGAAATTGCCTCGTACCGCTGCAGGACGAACACGCAAAGCCACACGGCGTTTCGCGGCTTTGGCGGCCCGCAGGGCGTGATCGTGATCGAGGCCATCCTGGGCGACATCGCGCGCGCCCTAGGGCGGGACGCGCAGGATGTGCGCCTGGCCAACCTCTACGGCACCACGGAACGCAACGTCACCCACTACCAGATGGCGGTGGAGGACAACATCCTGCACGAGCTGCTGCCCACGCTGGAGCAGACCTCGGGCTACCGCCAGCGCCAGGCCGAGATCGCCGCCTGGAACGCAAAGAGCCCCGTGCTCAAGCGCGGCATCGCCATCACGCCAGTCAAGTTCGGCATCAGCTTCACGGCCACGCTGTTCAACCAGGCGGGTGCACTGGTGCACGTGTACACCGACGGCAGCGTGCAGGTGAACCACGGCGGCACCGAGATGGGCCAGGGCCTGCACACCAAGGTGGCGCAGATCGTGGCCGACGAGCTGGGCGTTCCGCTGGCGCGCGTGCTGGTGACGGCCAGCGACACCGGCAAGGTGCCCAACGCCAGCGCCACCGCGGCCAGCAGCGGCACCGACCTGAACGGCCGCGCGGCGCAATACGCGGCGCGCCATGTGCGCGACAACCTGGCCGCATTCGTCTGCGGGCTCGATGGCTGCGGCGCGGGCGCCATCCGGTTTGCGGGCGGGCAGGTCATCTCGCCCAAGGCCGTGCGCAGCTTCGAAACGGTGGTCAAGGAGGCCTATGCCAACCGCATCCAGCTGTGGAGCGACGGCTTTTACCGCACGCCCAAGATCCACTACGACAAGGCCACGCTCACGGGCCGGCCGTTCTACTATTTCAGCTACGGCGCGGCCTGCACCGAAGTGGTGATTGACACCCTCACCGGCGAGAACCGCGTGCTGGCCGTGGACATCCTGCACGACGTGGGCCACAGCATCAACCCGGCCATCGACCTGGGCCAGATCGAGGGCGGTTTTGTGCAAGGCATGGGCTGGCTCACCACCGAGCAGCTGGTGTGGAACGACAAGGGCACCCTGGCCACCCACGCGCCCAGCACCTACAAGATCCCGGCCACGGGCGACATCCCGGCGCACTTCAAGGTTCAGCTTTGGCCCGAGGCCAACCGCGAGGACAACGTGGGCGGCAGCAAGGCCGTGGGCGAGCCGCCGTTGATGCTGGCAATCAGCGTGTACGAGGCGCTGCGCAATGCGGTGGCGGCGGGGCGCGAAGGGGATGCTGCAGCACCGGTGGTGTTGACGGCGCCGGCGACGGCGGAGAATGTGCTCAAGGCGTTGGGGCGGTTGGGAGAGTGATGTTTTTGGATGCTGGCGATAGTGGGATATGCGCTGGTAGCTATTGATTTTGTAGTGTTGGGTTGTGGGCGCTGATTGGGCCGCATGCCTTTGCTGAGGGCGGAGGCCGGGAGTCGCCCGGCATGCGAGTCCCTTTCTTTCGCGTCGCCGAAAGAAAGGAACCAAAGAAAGGGCGACCCCGCTGTCTGCGTCCCCGCCGCTGCGCGCCGGGGCAACCTGCGGTGCTCGGGTTTGGCGGGGTCTCGCTCGAACTCGCTGCGCTCAGACAATCGCGAGCCCTGATCCGCCAAACCCTGCGCTCCTCGGCGCATCCAAAGGGGCAAAGGGAGCCAAACAGCCACACGGGCCATCGCTGCGCTCGGCCCCACCTCGCGGGCGCAAGCGCCACGCGCTGCGCAACCTGGGCCTAGCGCAGCGATGGCCCGAATGGATGTCCGGCTGTTTGGCTGTTCGGCTGTCCCACCCCTGCTGGCTGCGCCTGCGGCGGGGCGGTTGTGGGGTGGCACGCGCGTCGCAGCGCGCGTGCTTCGTGAACTGACTCGCCGCAGTTGTTTGAACGGAGCGCGCCAGCGCGCAGTGAGTTCTGCGGCGCACCCCGCAACCGACATGCCGCAGGTTTGCCCCTTCGCATCGCGAAGGGGTCGCAGACTGGGGGTCGCCTTTTCTTTGGTGACTTTCTTTTGGCGAAGCAAAAGAAAGTTACTCGCACGCCGGGCGACTCCCGGCCTCCGCCCTCAGCAAAGGCATGCGGCTCAGTCAGCGCACGAAAACAAATACTACAAAATCAATAGCAACCACCGCATATCCCACTATCGCATCCAGCCCCAAACCCCTCAAACAGGCCCCAAAGCCATCCGCCCCGACGAAGTCACCGACGCATCCCTCGCATGCCGCGTTTCCACCCGATTGCGCCCCGCCCGCTTGGCGTCATAACAAGCCATGTCTGCCGCATTCAGCAACGAAGGCACGTCCTGCAAGCTGGCATCCAGCGCCACCAGGCCAATGCTTACCCCCAGCGTGAAACTGCGGCCCTGGTATGAAGGTTCCCAGGTCTGCACCGCGGCGCGCAACTGCTCGGCCAGCGCCCGCCCCCGCGCCAGGGAGCAACCGGGCAGCACCACGGCAAACTCGTCGCCGCCCAGCCGCGCTGCCCAGCCGATCTGGCGCACCTGCGACTCCAGCAGGCGTGCCACATGGCGCAGCACGTCATCGCCCGCATCGTGGCCGGCCACATCGTTCACCACGGTGAAATGGTCCAGGTCGAGAAACAGCATCACGCCATCGCCCTCGGTTTCCGCGGCATCCATGGCCGCCAAGGCCGATGTATGTGCCCGCGACGACCGTTCGGCCAGCAGCACGGCCATGCGCTGGACAAACGCTTCGCGGTTGCACAGTTGCGTCAGCGGATCGTGGGTAGCGCCCCAGTCCTGCTGCTGCTGCGCCTCGCGCGCGGCCGTCATGTCCTCCAGAATCCAGACGGTGCCACCCTCGATATCGTGTGCCTGTATCCCCCTGCCCTGCACCCGTGCCCAGACGGGGCTGCCATCCTTGTGCATGAAACACACGTCCCCGTCAAACGCCCCATGGGCCACGAATTCGGCCTGCACCCTTGCGCCTAGCCGGGCGTAATCTTCATCCGATGCATAAAGAATGCGCGCCGGGCGGCCCTGCAGCTCCCTGGCGCCATAGCCGAGCATCTGGCAGGCCTGCCGCCCCACCACTTCCAGAAGGCCCTGGCGGGTGATCACGATACCCACCGAGGCGTTGTCCAGGATGGCCTGGAACTGCCCCTCCAGCTGGGCGCGCTGCTCGCGCTCATGCGCGCTGTGCTGCACCTGCCCTTCAAACACCTGCACCAGCACCCCCACCTCGCCCGTGGCCCGGGGCCACACGATGGAGTCGGTGCGCCCCCCCTGTGCCAGCTGCAGTGCACTCTGGCACAACCGGGCCAGCGGCTGCGCCATCCACAGCGTGAACACCGCCAGCAGGGCCATGCTGGCGCCCATCACCGCGGCGGCCAGCCACCAGACCTTGCGCTGCGCACCTTCCAGCGGTGCCAGCATGGCGCTGGAATCCGTCACGCGCGCCACCAGCCACTGCGGCAGAGGCATTCCGGCCATGCTCACAATGTGCGCCGGCTGCACCACGGTGGTGCCCCGCCCTGCCACAGGCTGCGCCTGCTGCAGCCATTGGGCATAGACCGGCCCCAGCCCCGGCTCATCGCGCACGCTCCCCAGAATGCGCTGCGCATCGGGGTGCGCGAGGATGGTGCCATCGCGGGTAAAGACAATCAGGCGCGAATCGTCCCGCGCCGGCGAGGTCATGGAAGGAGGCAGCAGCCCTTGCGAATGCAGTTTCAGCGCCCCCGCCACCACCCCCAGAACCGGACCCTCCTCGCGGCGCAGCGGCATGGTGAACACGACGCGTGCGCCGGTGGTGCGCGCCCCCACCAGTTCGGACACCAGGGGTTTGCCATCGCTGAGCGTGCGCCGCAGGGCATCGCGTTCGGCGGGGTCGAGGTTGGCCGCATCCTCCAGCCGCCCCGAATGCAGATTGACACGCAACTCACCGTCCTGGCGGGCCACCTGCATGGAATCGAAGAACTGCACGGCCGGCAGGCCCTGCTGCAACAGCCAATGCAGCGATGACGGCGAACTGAGCATCTGCGGCGTGATGCCCTCGGCCACGGTGCGCAGCACTTTCTGGCTTTGCTCAATCTTGCTGGCCAGCAGCCGCGCCATCACCTCGACTTCTTCCGTCTGCTGGTCCACCAGGCGGCGGACGGCTTCGCGCTCCGAAGCACGCGAGGCCAGCCATGCCGACAGCCCCCCCGACACGGCCACGGCCAGCAGGGCTGCCAGCATCAGGCGCAATACCAGCGGCCCGGGCAGCAACCAGCCGGGCGCATCCATTTGTGCCTGGGCGCGCTCCAAGGGCGTCATGGGCACCCCGCAGGCGATAGGCCCAGGACAGAAAGATCGTGATGGGGCAACATACAAGCAGGCTTTGCCAGAGAGTTCTCTGGCCAATATACGCAGCCCGCCGCCCCCCGCGCCTGGGTGGAACCCTCGCTTCAGCCCAAGGAAAAACCCTGAGTCCGAGGGCCGGCCAGCCCGTCAGCAACCTGCCACGGACTGCAGCGCGTGCGGCTGTGGCAGATTGAGCACGTTGCCGGTGCCGGCGATCAGCCCGTGCTCGCGCAGGTGGCGCAGAACACGGGAGAACGTTTCGGGTGCAATGCCCAGCTGCGCGGCAATCAGGCGCTTGCGCTGGTGCAGCGTGACGCTCATGGCGCCGCTGTGGTCAGGCTGTGCATGGTTGAGCAGCCACTGGGCGCAGCGTGCCTCGGCGTCCTGGGCCAGTCGGCTCACCGCCAGTTCGGACTGCGCCCGATACCCGGTGGCCAGGTCCCGCAACAGCCCCTGCGCCACGGCAGGCAGCGATGCGCACCCGCGCCGGAACTCTTCGATGGGCAGGCGGCGCACCTGCACGCGCGTCTCCGCCACCATGTCCACCGGAAAAGGCCGTTCCAGCAAGGCAGAGGCGGCATCCAGCCAGAAGGGCCCTTCCACCACGCCCAGCTGGTGGCGCATGCGCCCATCTTCATAAACGCCGCGCAGCACCCGCCCGTTTTCAAGGTGCAGCACCGAAGTCAGGGTTTCGTTGCGCCGGCGAAGCACTTCGCCGGCAGCAATCACTTCGATCTGGGCGGGGAGTGAGAAGAATGTAGATGGCAACATGTGGGCCACTTTGCCGTGCGTTAGCACTGCGCGTTTTGAGGAAGATCAAAAGGAAGCAGGGGCTTCTGGGAGGCTGTGCCCGCTCTCTGCGTCCGGTCAAAAGCGCGGAAAACAACATCTGGCGCCTCTTTGGGGCATGGAACTTGCCGCAGATTGTTGAGGGCACGATCATGGAGCCCGCTGTGCACTGTCATGACGGTGTCATGCCCTCTACTGCCGGAAACACCGGCACTTTCAATCTCTGCAGGAGTTTCAATGCAAAAAAACCTGATCGCCTTGGGCGCCGCGTTGCTGTGTGTCGCCGGGGCCCATGCCCAAAGTTCCGTCCAGGTGTCTGGTCTGATGGACGTGTTTGCCGGCTCCATGAAAATGGCGGGCGACGCCAAGAGCAAGTCCGTGGTCGATAGCGGCGGCCTGACCACCTCGTGGTTTGGCTTCAACGGCACCGAAGACCTGGGCGGTGGCCTGAAGGCCCACTTCAACCTGACCTCGTTCATCAAGGTGGACACCGGCACGCAAGGCCGTTTCGCGAACGACACGTTCTTCTCGCGCGATGCCAATGTCAGCCTGTCGGGTGGCTTCGGCTCGGTGCTGCTGGGCCGCTGGATGGCGCCCAACTTCCTGCCTTCGGTGGTGGGCAACCCGCTGGGTGACTCGTTCGTCTTCTCGCCGCTGATCCTGCACAAGGACGTGCCGCTGTTCAACGGCACCGGCTGGCGTTCCATGACCCCCGCCGACACGGGCTGGAGCAACCAGATCGTGTATTCCACGCCCGACATCGGCGGCTTCAAGGCCAACCTGCAGTACCAGTTCGGCGAGCAGGCCGGCAAAGGCGGAAAGAACAACATCGGCGCCAATTTCTTTTACTTTGGCGGCCCGCTGACCCTGACCGGTTTTTATGAAAACGCTGACCTCAACAACCCGGTGAACACGCTGCTGGCCAATAACCAGAAATACTGGATGCTGCTGGGCGCCTACGACTTCGGCATGGTCAAGCCCTACCTGAGCTATGGCGAAAAGAAGATCGACGACACCGCCTCCACCAAGGGCAAGACCTACCAGCTGGGCGCCTCTGCGCCCCTGGGCGGTGGCAAGCTGCTCGCCGAGTGGGTCAAGACCGAGTGGTCCACCCCCGACGTGAGCCGCAAGACCTTCACGCTGGGCTATGACTACAACCTGTCCAAGCGCACCGATGTGTATGCCATGTACATGAACGACAAGATCACCAGCCAGACCAATGGCAACAGCTTCGGCCTGGGCATCCGCCACCGTTTCTGATGACCGCGCCCCCGGGCGCAGGCAAGGCACGGCAGAGCCATCTGCCGTGCCTTTTTTCATGCCGTGGCGGTTCGGCCGTCACCGCAAGGAATTGAGCCAACACCGCCTCAAGCGTTTGTCAATCAAGCGCCAATAGCTATAAAACCAGGAGCACCCTGAAGTCATTCACATTGGTATGGGTGGGGCCGGTGATGACCAGATCGCCCAGCGCCTCGAAGTAGCCATAGGCATCGTGGCGGTCCAGGTGGTCGGCCACCCGCAATTGCGCGGCTGCGGCGCGGGCCAGCGTGTCGGGGGTCACCAGCGCGCCCGCGTTGTCTTCGATGCCGTCGATGCCATCGGTGTCGGCCGCCAGCGCCCACACGCCATCGATGCCCTGCAGCGCCTGCGCCAGCCCCAGGCAAAACTCGCCGGCACGCCCGCCGCGACCGGGGGCTGCACCCTCGCGGCGCGGGCCCACCGTGACCGTGGTTTCGCCTCCGCTCAGGATCACGCAGGGCCGTGCAAACGGCTGGCCGCGCAGCGCCACGCCACGCACCAGTGCCGCATGCACCCGCCCGACATCGCGGGACTCGCCTTCGATCTCGTCCGACAGGATGTAGGCCGCCAGGCCCGCACCGCGCGCTGCCGCTGCCGCCGCCTCCAGTGCCTGCCAGGGCGTGGCCACCAGGTGCACGGAATGCCCTGCAAACACGCCGTCCGCGGGCTTGGGCGTCTCCAGCACGCCGTTTTGCAGGGCCTGGCGCACGGACAGCGGCACGTCGATGCGGTAGCGCGCCAGAATTTCGAGGGCATCGGCGCAGGTGGTGGCGTCCGGCACCGTGGGGCCGCTGGCGATGACGGAGGGGTCATCGCCGGGCACGTCGCTGATGGTGAGCGTGACCACCCGCGCCGGCGCGCAGGCCGCGGCCAGGCGGCCGCCCTTGATGCGAGACAGGTGCTTGCGCACGCAATTCATCTCGCCAATGCTGGCACCGCTTTCCAGCAGGGCGCGGTTGATGTGCTGTTTGTCTTCCAGCGCCAGGCCATCGGCGGGCAGCGTGAGCAAGGAGGAGCCGCCACCCGAAATCAGGCACAGGACCAGGTCATCGGCCGTCAACCCGGCGGTGAGCCCCAGCATGCGCTCTGCCGCCGCCATGCCCGCCGCATCGGGCACGGGGTGCGCGGCCTCGACCACTTCGATGCGCTGCGCCAGCCCCTGCGGCCGTGGCGGCAGATGGCCGTAGCGCGTCACCACCAGGCCCGACAGAGGTGCGCCGGCAGGCCACAGGGCCTCCAGCGCCTGGGCCATGGAGCCCCCCGCCTTGCCGGCGCCCAGCACCAGCGTGCGTCCACGCGGCGGCGCGGGCAACCAGGCCCGCATGCCGTGCAGTGGCTGGGCACTGCGCACGGCGGTGTGGAAGAGCGCTTGCAAAAATGCGCGCGGCTGGGAACGAAAGTCCGGCAGGCTCGCGCCCGAAACGTCAGAAGGTGCTGGCATGGCAGGCATTGTCGCCGCAGTCCTGCACTGCGCGAAGCGGCTGCACGGCGCAGGCCCGTCTTCCCATCGCCCGGAGCGAAATATCCGCCAGGTCAAACCTGGCAGCCTACGCTAGGCCCGGCCAACCGCCCTCAGTGTTACGGGCCCGTGCTTGCGGCGCTAACAACCGCATCGCGCCAGCCGCCGCCCAGCGCCTTGTACAGCGTCACCTGGTTTTGCCGCTGGGCCAGCTGGGTCTGTGCCAGCGCCTGCTGCGTGGCAAACAGGGCGCGCTGGGCATCGAGCACATCAAGATAGCTGGCCACGCCGTTGCGGTAGCGCAGATCGGCCAGGCGGAAGCGGTCGGCCTCGGCGGTGGCCTGCTCCTGCTGGGCCCGCACCTGCTCGCCCAGGGTGGCGCGGCCCGCCAGGGCGTCGGCCACTTCACGGAACGCGCTCTGGATGGCCTTGTCGTACTGGGCCACTGCAATCTCGCGCCCGGCACGGGCCGAGTCGAGCCCGGCCTGGTTGCGCCCGGCATCAAAAATGGGCAGCACGGCCTGAGGGGCCAGCGTCCAGCCCCACGAGCCGCTCTTGAACAGGCCTGACAGCGCATTGCTGGCGGTGCCTGCGCTGGCCGTGAGGGCGATGCGCGGAAAGAACGCGGCCCGCGCCGCACCGATGTTGGCGTTGGCCGCGATCAGCTGCTGCTCGGCCTGGCGGATGTCGGGGCGGCGTTCCAGCAGATCGGACGGCATGCCTTCGGGCACGTCGCGCAGGGCCACCGCGCGCTCATCGCCCTGCGGCGTGGGCAGCAGCCGCTCGGGCAGGGCCTGCCCCACCAGCAGCGTGAGCGCGTTCACATCGAGCGCGCGCAGGCGTTGCTGCTGGGCCAGGGTGGAACGCGCGGCAGCCGTCAGGGATTCGGCCTGCCGCAGGTCCAGGGCCGAGGTCACGCCCTGGTCAAAGCGCAAGCGATTGAGCCGCAAGGAGTCGTCCCGGGTGGCCAGGGTGCGCTGCGTCAGGGCCAGCAGTTCTTCGTTGGTCTGCAGGCTCAGCCAGGTGCTGACCACCGAGGCGACCAGACTGGTCTGCACCGCACTGCGCGCCTCCTGCGTGGCCAGGAACTGCGCCAGGGCCGCTTCCTTCAGGCTGGCCACGCGGCCAAAGAAGTCGATTTCCCAGGATGCCATGGCCAGGCCGGCGGTGTAGGTGCTGCTGATCCTGCCGCTGCCATCGGTGGCCGGCTGGCGGTTGCCCGTGGCGGCGGCGTTGATGGTGGGCAACTGGTCGGCCCGGCGGATCTGGTACTGGGCGCGGGCCTGCTCGATGGAGAGCATCGCCACGCGCAGGTCGCGGTTGTTTTGCAGCGCCAGCGCCACCAGCTCGCGCAGGCGCGCGTCACCCACGAAGTCCTGCCAGGGCAGATCGGCCGCCGCGGTGGCGCCTGTGGCGGCTGCGGCGGCCGTGGTGCCTTGTGCGGCGCCCACGGCGGGCCATTGCGCCGCCACGGGGGCCGCGGGCCGCTCGTAGGTGGGCATCATGGAGCAGCCGGCCAGCAGCGCCGCGGCGGCAAGCACCGTGGCAGCAGGCAGGCGGGCCGCACAAGCGCCGGCAGTCCGGCGGGGCGTGAAAACATTAAGCATGGGAGTCCCCTGTGCCAGCCTGGTGGGAATGCTGGGCATCAAATTGCCGCTGGCGCTGGCTGCCCTTGAACAGGCTGCGCACCACCACGAAGAAGATCGGCACGAAAAACACGGCCAGGAAGGTGCCCACCACCATGCCGGAGATCACGCCCGTGCCAATGGCGCGCTGGCTCGCCGAGCTGGCGCCCGAGGCGATGGCCAGTGGCACCACGCCCAGGATGAAGGCCAGCGAGGTCATGACGATCGGGCGAAAGCGCAGATGGGCCGCGGCCAGCGCCGACTCGATGACGCCCTTGCCCTGCGCCTGCAGGTCTTTCGCGAACTCGATGATCAGAATGGCGTTCTTGGCCGACAGGCCGATGATGGTGATCAGCCCCACCTGGAAGTACACGTCATTGGTCATGCCCCGCAGGCTGATGCCCAGCAGCACGCCCAGCACCCCCAGCGGAACCACCAGAATCACCGACAGCGGAATCGACCAGCTCTCGTACAGCGCCGCCAGGCACAGGAACACCGCCAGGATGGCAAAACCGTACAGCACGATGGCCTGCGAGCCGGCGAGCTTTTCTTCGCGCGACTGCCCCGTCCATTCAAAGCCGAAGCCGGCCGGCAGCTGTGCGGCCATGCGCTCCATCTCGGCCATGGCCTCGCCGGTGCTGTAGCCAGGGGCCGCGCCACCGGCAATGCGCATGGCGGGGTAGCCGTTGTAGCGCACGGTCTGCATGGCACCGCTGACCCAGCGTGTGGTGGCAAACGATGACAGCGGCACGGCCTTGCCCTGGCTGTTCAGTGCCGTGAGCTGGAGGATGTCCTCGGGCTGCATGCGGGCCTCGGCCTCGGCCTGCACCACCACCCGCTGCAGACGCCCGGCGTTCGGGAAGTCGTTGATGTAGGCCGAGCCCAGAGCGGTAGAAATGGCATTGTTGATGGCGGCAAAGCCCACGCCCTGGGCGCTGGCCTTGTCACGGTCGATGTCCACCTGCAGTTGCGGCGCGTCTTCCAGGCCGTCGGGTCGCACGCCCGCGAGCACCTTGCTCTTGGAGGCCATGCCCAGCATCTGGTTGCGGGCCGCCACCAGCGCATCATGGCCGTTGCTGCCGCGGTCCTGCAGGCGGAAGGTGAAGCCTGAACTCACGCCCAGCTCGGGAATGGGCGGCGGGCTCAGCGCAAAGATGAACGCATCGCGCACGCCCGACAGCGCACCCATGGCACGCCCTGCAATGGCTTCGGCCGTGTGCGCGGCACCGGTGCGCTCGGACCAGTCCTTGAGCGTCACGAACGAAAGACCGGCGTTCTGCCCCTGGCCGGAGAAGCTGAAGCCCAGCACGGCGACGATGTTCCTGACTTCCGGCTGCTGCAGCATGAAGCCCTCGACCTTTTCCACCACGGCCTGGGTGCGCTCGAGCGTGGCGCCAGGCGGCAGCTGGATGTTGACCAGCAGGTTGCCCTGGTCTTCGTTGGGCAGGAACGAGGTGGGCAGGCGCATGTACAGCACGCCCACGGCGGCGATCAACGCCACATAGATGACCATCATGCGGCCGCCACGGCGCAGCAGCTTGGCCACCCAGCCTTCATAGCCCTTGGCACCGCGGGCGAAGCTGCGGTTGAACCACCCAAAAAAGCCCGTCTTCGAGTGCCCATGCCCGGCCTCGACCGGCTTGAGCAGCGTGGCGCACAGCGCGGGCGTGAGCGACAACGCCATGAAGGCAGAAAAGGCGATGGACACGCCCATCACCGCCGAGAACTGGCGGTAGATGTTGCCCACCGAGCCGGCAAAGAAGGCCAGCGGCAAAAACACCGAGATCAGCACCACGGTGATACCGATGATGGCGCCCGAGATCTGGCCCATGGCCTTGCGGGTGGCCTCCAGCGGCGGCAGGCCTTCCTCGTTCATGATGCGTTCGACGTTTTCCACCACCACGATGGCGTCGTCCACCACGATGCCGATCACCAGCACCATGCCGAACATGGTCAGCACGTTGATCGAAAAACCCATGGCCAGCAATGCGCCGAAAGTGCCCAGCAGTGCCACCGGCACCACGATGGTCGGGATGACGGTATAGCGGAAGTTCTGCAGGAACAGGAACATCACCAGAAACACCAGCGCGATGGCTTCCAGCAGGGTCTGAGCCACCTGCTTGATGGAAATCTTGACGAAGTCGGAGCTGTCGTAGGGGATGGTCCAGCTCACGCCCGGCGGAAAGTATTTTTCCAGCTCGGCCATGCGGGTCTTGACGGCCGTGGCTGCGGCCAGGGCGTTGCCCGAGGGCGACAGCTGCAGTCCCATGCCGGTGGCCGGCTTGCCGTTCAGGCGCGCGGTGGTGGCATACGACTGGGCACCGAGCTCGATGCGCGCCACATCCTTGAGGCGCACCGTGGAACCGTCGGCATTGGCGCGCAGCACGATGTCGCCAAACTCCTTCGTCGAGCTGATCTGCCCCGGCACCACCACGGTGGCCGAGATGCTCTGGCCGCTCAGGTTGGGCAATTCGCCCAGGCTGCCGGCCGAGACCTGTGCGTTCTGCGCCTGGATGGCGCTGGCCACATCGGCGGCAGACAGGTTGTAGCCCTGCAGCTTGGCCGGATCGACCCAGACGCGCATGGCGCGCTCGGCACCGAACAGCTGCACCTGGCCGATGCCGGGCACGCGCTGCAGTTCCGGCACCACGTTGCGTGCGGCGTAATCACTCAGTGCATTGACGTCGAACTTGGGGTCCGACGAAGACAGCATGGTGAACAGAAGGAAGTTGCTGCGCGACTTGTCCACGCGCACGCCCTGCTGGGTCACCACGGCAGGCAACCGCGGCGTGGCGCGCGACAGGCGGTTTTGCACCTCGACCTGGGCCAGATCGGGATTCGTGCCCGGCTCGAAGCTCAGCGTCAGGGTGCCGGTGCCGTTGGCCTGGCTCACCGCTTCCATATAAGCGAGGCCGGGCGCGCCATTCATTTCGCGCTCGATCACGGCCAACACGCTGTCTTCCAGCGTCTGTGCCGAAGCGCCCGGATAGGCGGCGGTGACCACGATGCTCGGAGGCGCCACGGAGGGATACTGCGACACCGGCAGCCGGGTGATCGACACGGCGCCCAGCACCATGATGAACAGGGCAATCACCCACGCAAAGATGGGACGGTCAATAAAGAACTTGGCCATGGGGATGGCTCCTTATTTCTGGCCGGCGCTGGCGGCCGCAGCGGGAGCGCTGGCAGTCACAGCGGGGGCGCTGGCCGCTGACGCAGCCGCCGGAGCAGCGGCGCTGCCAGGGGCCTGCCACGGCACCGCCTTCACCGGCGTGCCAGGCGGCATCATCTGGAGCTTCTGGAAGCCATCGACCATGACCTGCTCGCCTTCTTTCAGGCCTTCGAGCACGATCCACTGGTTGTTGCGCGCGGCACCCACCTTCACCGTGCGCTGGCTGGGCTTGCCGTCGGCGCCCACCACCGTGATGCGGTCGCCCTGCTGGGTGCGCGTCACGGCCTGCTGCGGCAGCGTGATGGCATTGGCCACCTCGGCCTGCTCCAGCCGCACGCGCACATACAGGCCCGGCAGCAAATCGCCCTGGGGGTTGGGCACCTCGGCGCGCAGCGTGATCTGACCCGTGCTGGCGTCCACCGTCAGGTCCGAAAACAGCAGCTTGCCAGGGCGCGAGTACTCGCTGCCATCTTCCAGCACCACGCGCACGCTGGCCGCATCGCTGCCCCCGGCGCGCTGGAGCTGGCCGCCGGCCATGGCGCGGCGCAGCTTCATCACCTCGCCTGCCGACTGGGTGAAATTGACATACACCGGATCGATCTGCTGGATCACGGCCAGTTGCGTGGCCTCGCCTTGCCCCACCAGCGCGCCTTCGGTGACCAGGGCGCGGCCGATGCGGCCCGAAATCGGCGCCGTGACGCTGGCGTAATTCAGGTTGATGCGCCCCGTCTGCACCGCGGCCTTGCCGGCGGCGACATCGGCCTCGGCCTGCTTGTGCGCGGCCACGGCGTTGGCGTATTCCTGCTGGCTGACCGCGTTGGCGGCCAGCAGCGGCTTGTAGCGCTCTGCCAGCGCGGCGGCCTGGGTCAGGTTGGCCTGGGCCCGTGCCAGCGTGGCCTCGGCACTTTGCAGGGCTGCAGCGTAGGGGGCGGGGTCAATTGCAAAAAGTGGCTGACCGGCCTTCACGTCACTGCCTTCACGGAACAGCCGCTTTTGCAGAATGCCGGCCGCCCGGGCCCGCACCTGGGCCACGCGCGAGGCTTCCAGGCGCCCGGGCAGTTCGGTGACCAGGCCCACATTGCCCGGCGTTGCCACGACCACACCCACTTCGGGTGCTGGCATGCCGCCACCGGCCGCTGCCGCTGGCGCCTCGGACTTGCCACAGGCTGCCAACAGCAATACAACGGACAGGCCACCCGCCGCAACGCCCAGGCGCACCAGCGCAGGGGACGAAGCAGAGGCAACAACGGGGGCAGTCTTGACATGGCGCAAGGCAGACATGGTGTTCCTTGGAGAAAAAGGCGCGGTGAATCCGCAGATGGAGTCAGTCTAGTGTGGCTCGGCGTTCAGCGCACAGGACCGCAGCACGGTAACGAAGTGCTGCATTAAAACATACATACATTCAAGAATGTATGTATAGTGGCAAAAGCACCCCTACCAGTGAAAGGTATTCCATGGCCCGCCGCACCAAGGCAGACGCACAGACCACGCGCAACAACCTGCTCGATGCTGCGGAACAATTGTTTCAATCGCGTGGCGTTTCACACACCTCCCTCAATGACATTGCGGTGGCGGCAGGTACCACGCGGGGAGCGATCTATTGGCATTTCAAGGACAAGGCCGACCTGTTCAACGCCATGATGGAGCGCGTGACCCTGCCGCTGGAGCAGACCCTGGTGGCGGCCTATGTGGAGCAATCGCCCCACCCCGTGGCCGAGATCCGCAGCGCCATGCTGGATGCGCTGCACCTGATCGCCACCGACGCGCAGACACAGCGCGTGCTGCAAATCGCCACCCACCAGGTTGAATACACCGCCGACATGGGTGCCGTGCTGGAGCGCCATCTGAGCGTGCACGACGGCTGCGTGGCGCGCAACCATGTCGCGCTGCAAAGGGCCTTCGCCGCCCGCAGCCAGCCCCCGCCGGTGCCGCTGGACTGCGCGGCCCGGGGCCTGCAGGTGCTGATCGAGGGGCTGGTGCACCAGTGGCTGCTCAACCCCGCCGCGTTTGACCTGCAGGCCAACGGCCGGGCTGCGCTGGACGTCTACCTGACGGGTCTGGGCCTGCAGACCAGCACCCCCACCTGATCACTGCGCGGGGGCACCCGCCGCGTACCAGCGCCCGATCAGTGCGCGTTCAGCGTCGGTCATCTGCGTGGCATTGTTCATGGGCATGAGCTTTTGCACCACCACCTGCTGGTAAATGGCCTGGGCGTGCTGCTTCGCGCTGCCCGGCGAATCCAGGCGCAGGTTCTTCATCTGCACCTGGGCGCCATGGCACTGGGTGCAGCGCTGCTCCAGCACCGTTTGCACGGATATATAGCCATTTTGGCCTCCAGAGATTATTCCACCCGCGCCAGAAGCTTCTGCCACAGGAGCAACACCGGCTGCCGGGCGCATCCACACGATGGCGCCCACGATCACGGCCACGCCCACCAGCGCATACGGCAGCGGATTGCCGCTCTTGCCCAGCTTGTAGCCATGGCGCATCACGAAGAACTGGCGGATGGCCGCGCCTGCCAACATCATGAGGATGAGCACCAGCCAGTTCTGCGGATGGCTCCAGGTAAAGCTGTAGTGGTTGCTCAGCATGGCGAACAGCACCGGCAGCGTGAAGTAGGTGTTGTGCACGCTGCGCTGCTTGCCACGCTTGCCGTGGATGGGGTCCACCGGCTGGCCGGCCTTGATCTGGGCCACCACCGTGCGCTGGCCGGGGATGATCCAGAAGAACACGTTGGCACTCATGGCGGTGGCGAGCATGGCGCCCACCAGCAAAAAGGCGGCACGCCCGGCAAACCAGTCGCAGGCCAGCCAGGAGGCCACGCACACCAGCACGAACACCAAGGCGCCCACGATGGCGTCGCCGTTCTTCTTCTGGCCAAAGATGCGGCAGATGGCGTCGTACAGCAGCCAGAACACCACAAAGAACGCCAGCGCCACCACGATGGCCGTGGCGGACGCCCAGTCCATGCGCGACTTGTCGATGAGGTAGGTGCTGGCGCTGTAGAGGTAGGACACGGTGAACAGCGCAAACCCGCTCATCCAGGTGCTGTAGCTCTCCCAGAAGAACCAGTGCAGGTGGCTGGGCAACCGGGGCGGCGACACCGCGAACTTGACCGGGTGGTAGAAGCCGCCGCCGTGCACGGCCCACAGCTCGCCGCTGACTCCCTGCTTTTTCAGCCCATCGTCCTCGGGCGGCGTGAGGCTGCTGTCCAGAAAGACGAAGTAGAACGACGAACCGATCCAGGCAATGGCGGTAATGACATGGACCCAGCGCAGCAACAGGTTGGCCCAGTCGAGAAGATAGCTTTCCATGTCTCAACCCTGGCAGCGCCGGCGCGCTGCGTTGCAAACCTGCTCACCACTGCGGGCGCTCTGAGCAGACAAAAGGGGCCGCGCACCGTGGCAGACATCTGCCGGGGCACCGCTGCGACCCAGACACCTTGCGGTTCGGCACAAAGTGTAAGCAGGAATTTTTCCCGGCTGCGCCCAAACCCGCTTCATCGACCGCTGCAATGGCGCCTGAAAGCTGTTCGCGCCCCCTGCAAGGTCTGCAGCAGCTGCGCGGCCACGGCCACCGCAATCACCTCGGGCTCCTTGCCCACGATGCCCGGCACCCCGATGGGGCAAGCCACCTGCGCCAGCTCTTGCGGCGTGAAGCCCCGCCCGTGCAGCCGGCTCGCAAACGTGGCCCATTTGGTCTGGCTGCCGATCAGCCCGATGAAGGGCAGATCACCCTGGGTGCGCTGGCGCTGCAGGCACGCCGCCACCACGTCCAGGTCTTCGGCATGGCTGAAGCTCATGACCAGCACGCGGCTGCCCGCTGCCAGACGCGGCACCGCCAGATGCACCGGCTCGGAATGCTCGCACACCACATCGCCCGGCGGATGGGCAGGAAAGACACCATCGCGGCTGTCGATCCAGGTCAGCGCAAACGGCAGCGGCGCCAGCACACGCGCCAGCGCATGGCCCACATGCCCGCCGCCAAACAGGGCCACCGGGTGGCGCACGCCGGCCAGGCGCTGCTGCAGGCCTGCCCCATCCTGCGCCCCCACCAACGCAAATCGCAGGTGCATCACGCCGCCACAGCACTGACCGAGGGCAGGCCCCAGTGCGTAACGCAGCTGCGGCGCCCCCAGCCCCCCGCGCAGCCTGCGCCGGGCTTCGGCAATGGCCTGGTGCTCGATATGCCCGCCACCGACCGAGCCCACCAGCTTGTCTTCAAAAACCGACATCCACGCCCCCACTTCCCGCGGGGTAGAGCCTTGTGTAGACTCCACGGTCACCAAACAGGCCGGTGCAGCCTTCAGGCCCTCCAGCAGCAACAGCAGATCAGCCACGGCAAACTTCCCACAGGTTCATTGCACTCCCATGCACAGCGCGCATGCATCGTGCCCACCAGCATAGCGACAACACCATGCCCCCCACCTCGCTCCAACGCTCTTCCCGAACGGGTCGTCACTGGCTCCTGGCCAGCCTCATGGCGGCCGTTGGCGCCATCCTTGCCGCCTGCAAGTCCACCCCTGTCAACGTGCCCCCGCCTCCCGAAAGCCGCTTGCCCAGCGACGATGCTGCGGCGCATTCACTGGGCAAATCGGTAACACCCGGCCCCTCAGCGGCCAGCACCGCGCGGGCCTATCGCCGCGATGCGGCAACCCACCTCTACAACCAGAACAACCAGCGGGTTTTCAAGGGCAAGCTCCCGCCCCTGCTGTACGCCATTGGGGTGCTGGAAGTGGACATCGACCGCAGCGGCCGCATCACCAAATTGCACTGGATGCGCGCCCCGCGCCATGCCCCCGAAGTGGTGGCCGAGATCGAGCGCACCGTGCGTGCCGCCGCACCGTTCCCGGTACCCGCCCGCATGGGCCGCGTCACCTATACCGACACCTGGCTGTGGGACAAGAGCGGGCATTTCCAGCTGGATACCCTGACCGAAGGTCAGCTTTAAGGACATCCCCCCGGAGGCGCTGCGCGCCTTTCCTGGGGCGTGCCAGCTTCGACGGGTAGTTCTCATATCACTGCACAGTCATACGCTCATCACGACCCCCGGTAGGTCGAATAGCTCCAGGGGCTTACCAGCAACGGCACGTGGTAATGCTGGTCGGCATGGGCGATACCGAAGTCCAGGTTCACCTGGTTCAAGAAATTGGGTTCGGGCAGTGCCACGCCCCGGGCCTTGAAGTACCCCGCCACGTCAAAACGCAGCCGGTAGGTGCCAGCGCGCAGGCTGGCGTTGTCCAACAGCGGCGCATCGGTGCGGCCATCGTGGTTGAGCACCAGCCGCCGGATCAGCGTGGCCTCGTCACCCCGGGTGGAAAACAGCGACACCTCCATGCCGGCCGCAGGGCAGCCATGCATGGTGTCCAGAACGTGGGTGCTCAAGCCCATGGGGAAATCTCCTGAAGGTGGGAAGCCGGCACGGGATACCACAGCCGGCGCCCAAAGTGTAGGCACTGCGGGTCGCGCCGCTTCGCATCGGGCCCATGGAATTTTCGCCGACCAGCCCCAGCGCCAAGGCATGGATGCCTGCCGGCGCAGCCCACTGCTTCAACCCGACGCCCGGCTGGCCGGTGATTGGCTTGCCTCGGGACACGGGTATCCCGCCCGCCATTCGGCGGCGATACTGCCAGGCAACGCATGATTTCCCAGCCCTTTGCCCCCGTCCATGATCTACGACTCCACCCAGCCTTACCCGCGTGACCTGATCGGCTACGGCAAGAACCCGCCCCACCCGCGTTGGCCCGGCGGCGCCCGCATTGCGGTGCAGTTTGTGCTGAACTACGAGGAAGGCGGCGAGAACGCCGTGCTGCACGGCGATGCGGGCAGCGAGCAGTTCCTGTCGGAAATGTTCAACCCCGCCAGCTACCCCGAGCGGCACATGAGCATGGAAGGCATCTACGAATACGGTTCGCGTGCCGGGGTGTGGCGCATCCTGCGCGCGTTTGAAAAGCGCAAGCTGCCGCTCACGGTGTTCGGCGTATCGACGGCGCTGCAGCGCCACCCCGGGCTCACGGCCGCTTTCGTGGAGCTGGGCCACGAGATCGCCTGCCATGGCCTCAAGTGGATCCACTACCAGCACATGCCCGAGGAAATCGAGCGCGCCCACATGCAGCAGGCCATGGAAATCATCGAACGCCTGACTGGAGAGCGGGCCCTGGGCTGGTACACCGGCCGCGACAGCCCCAACACCCGCCGCCTGGTGGCCGACCATGGCGGCTTTGCCTACGACAGCGACTACTACGGCGACGACCTGCCCTTCTGGATGAAGGTGCGGCGCACCGACGGCACGGCGGTGCCCCAGCTCATCGTGCCCTACACGCTGGATTGCAACGACATGCGCTTTGCCCTGCCCCAGGGCTACTCGCACGCCGACCCGTTTTTCCAGTACCTCAGGGACACATTCGATGCCCTGTATGCCGAGGGCGACCCGGCCGGCGACGACGCCCCCAAGATGATGAGCGTCGGCATGCACTGCCGCCTGCTGGGCCGCCCCGGGCGCATCACGGCGCTGCAGCGTTTTCTGGACCACATCGCGCAGCACGACAAGGTGTGGGTGGCCCGGCGCATCGACATTGCGCGCCACTGGGCGCAGCACCACCCAGCGCCTGCGCCATGAGCCCAATTGACATCCAGCGCTTACCTCATAAGCGAAAGCAGATCACTTTGTAAAAGCCAACACCATGCCCCTGACTCTGGAACAACTCAACACCGCCAGCGCGGCTGATGCCCTGCAATGGCTGGACGGACTGTACGAACACTCGCCCTGGATTGCCGAGCAGGCGCTGGCGCGGCGGCCTTTTCGCTCGCTGGCCCACCTGAAGCACGCCATGGCGCAAGCCGTGCGCACCGCCCATGCTGACGTGCAGCTGGAACTGATCCGTGCCCACCCCGAACTCGCAGGCAAGGCCATGGTGGCCCAAAGCCTCACGGCAGAATCCACCCACGAGCAGAGCAAGGCGGGCCTGACGCAGTGCACGCCCGAGGAGTTGGAGCACATCCAGCAGCTCAATGCCGCATACAACGAGCGCTTCGGCTTCCCCTTCATCCTGGCCGTCCGCGGGCCGCGCGGCACGGGCCTGGCCCAGCGCGAGATCATCGACACCTTTGCCCGGCGGCTCGATAACCACCCCGAGTTCGAGCGGGCCGAGGCCCTGCGCAACATCCACCGCATTGCCGAGATCCGCCTGAACGACAAGTTCGGCGCCGAGCCCCTGCTGGGCGGCGACGTGTGGGACTGGCAAGAGCAACTGGCCGAACACTCCGACCCCGGCTTTGCCGAAAAGGGCCAGCTCACCGTCACCTACCTCACCGACGCGCACCGCGCCTGTGCGCAGCGCATCGGCCAATGGATGCGCGCGTGCGGTTTTGACAGCGTGGAGACCGATGCCGTGGGCAATGTGGTGGGCCGCTACCACGGCGCGCAGCCCGCAGCCAAATACCTCATGAGCGGATCGCACTACGACACGGTGCGCAACGGCGGCAAGTACGACGGGCGCCTGGGTATCTTTGTGCCCATGGCCTGCGTGCGCGAACTGCACCGCGCGGGCCAGCGCCTGCCGTTTGGCATCGAGGTGGTGGCGTTTGCGGAGGAAGAAGGCCAGCGCTACAAAGCCACCTTCCTCGGCTCGGGTGCGCTCATCGGGCACTTCAACCCCGCCTGGCTGGACCAGAAGGATGCCGACGGCATCACCATGCGCGCGGCCATGCAGCATGCGGGCCTGTGCATCGACGACATAGCACAGCTCCAGCGCGACCCGGCGCAGTACCTGGGCTTCATCGAAGTGCACATCGAGCAGGGCCCGGTACTCAACGGGCTGGACCTGCCCCTGGGCGTGGTCACCTCCATCAACGGCGGTGTGCGCTTTGTGGCCGAGATGATCGGCACCGCCAGCCACGCTGGCACCACCCCCATGGACAGCCGCCGCGACGCCGCCGTGGCCGTGGCCGAACTGGCGCTGTATGTGGAGCAGCGCGCCGCGCAGGATGGCGACGCGGTGGGCACCATCGGCCTGCTGAATGTGCCCGGAGGCTCCATCAACGTGGTGCCGGGGCGCTGCAGCTTTTCACTGGACTTGCGCGCCCCTACCGACGCCCAGCGTGACGCCCTGGTGCGCGACGTGCTCGATGCGCTGGCGCGCATTGCCCAGCGGCGCGGCCTGCGCTACACGCTGGAAGAATCCATGCGCGCCGCCGCAGCGCCCAGCGCCCCTGCCCTGCAGCACCACTGGGAACGCGCCGTGGATGCCTTGGGACTGCCCGTCTTCCGCATGCCCAGCGGCGCCGGGCATGACGCCATGAAACTGCACGAGATCATGCCGCAGGCCATGCTGTTCGTGCGCGGGCAAAACTCCGGCATCAGCCACAACCCGCTCGAATCCACCACCCACAACGACATGCAGCTGGCCGTGGAGGCCTTCACCCAGGTGCTGCACCAGCTTGCCGAGGAACACCAGCCATGACCACCGACTACACCGCGCTCGACGCCTGGATCGACCAGCACTTCGACGAGGAAGTGCGCTTTTTGCAGGCCCTGGTGCGCGTGCCCACCGACACCCCGCCGGGCAACAACGCGCCGCATGCCGAGCGCACGGCCGAGCTGCTCAAAGACTTTGGCTACGAGGCTGAAAAGCACGCCGTACCCGCTGCCGATGTGCTGGCTTACGGCATGGAATCCATCACCAACCTGATCGTGCGCCGGCCCTACGGCGCACCCGGTTCGGGCAGGACCATTGCCCTGAACGCCCATGGCGACGTGGTGCCCCCCGGCGAAGGCTGGACGCACGACCCCTATGGCGCCGAGATCGTGGACGGCAAAATGTACGGCCGCGCCACCGCCGTGAGCAAAAGCGATTTCGCCAGCTTCACCTTTGCCGTGCGCGCGCTCGAAGCCATGGCCAGGCCCACGAAAGGCGCAGTAGAGCTGCACTTCACCTACGACGAAGAGTTTGGCGGCGAACTCGGCCCCGGCTGGCTGCTCAAGCATGGCCTCACCAAGCCCGACCTGCTGATCGCCGCAGGCTTCAGCTACGAGGTAGTGACCGCCCACAACGGCTGCCTGCAGATGGAAGTGACCGTGCACGGCAAGATGGCCCACGCCGCCGTGCCCCACACCGGCGTGGACGCCCTGCAGGGCGCGGTGCACATCCTGAACGCGCTGTATGCGCAAAACGATGCGTACAAGAAGGTCACCTCCAACGTCGCGGGCATCCAGCACCCTTACCTCAACGTGGGCCGCATCGAAGGCGGCACCAACACCAACGTGGTGCCCGGCAAGGTCACGTTCAGGCTCGACCGCCGCATGATCCCCGAAGAAAACCCGGTGGAGGTGGAAGCCACGATCCGCCGCGTGATCGAGCAAGCTGCGGCCGAGCGCGCCGGCATCAGCGTGGACATCAAGCGCCTGCTGCTGGCCAATGCGATGACGCCGCTGGCGGGCAATGCCCCATTGGTACAGGCCATCCAAAAGCACGCCCAGGCCGTGCTAGGCGAACCAGTACCCGCCGTGGGCACGCCGCTTTACACCGATGTGCGCCTGTATGGGGAGCGCGGCATTCCGGGCGTGATCTATGGCGCCGGCCCGCGCACCGTGCTCGAATCGCATGCCAAGCGGGCCGACGAGCGGCTGGATCTGGACGACCTGCGCCGCGCCACCCAGGTGATTGCCCGGGCACTGAGCGACCTGCTTACCTGAGCGCTGCGGCAGCGTTCACGCACGCCCAAAGCAATCCTCGGCTGTCAGGATTCATTCAGCCAGAACCGTAACCCGGTTATCCTGTCAGCCAGCTCCATCCCGGGGACATTCCAGTGCCCTGCACCGACCCGGTCGCGACACCTGCGCGACTGTGTGCTCGCCCACCTGGCCGCCGCGCACCCGCGTTCGGCAGGGTGGCGACAGATGCAGGAAAGGAAGGTCCGGCCCATCTGCGCACGGCGGCGCATCCTTTCGCCTGCGCACGAACCGACACATGGGTCCCGTGCCCCCCGGGTGCGCTGGTTTTGCATTCCGCCGACGATTTCCAGGATTTCCGCATGACACAGAACATTTCCGCCGCCGAACAGGCTTTGCGCGACGCTGCGCGCGAATACCACCGCAACCCCACGCGGGGCAAGATTTCGGTCGCCCCCACCAAGCCCCTGTCCAACCAGCGCGACCTGTCGCTGGCCTACTCGCCCGGCGTGGCCTACCCCTGCCTCGATATCCAGGCCGACCCCAGCAAGGCCTTCGACTACACCTCGCGCGGCAACCTGGTGGGCGTGATCACCAACGGCACGGCCGTGCTGGGCCTCGGCGACATCGGCCCGCTGGCCGGCAAGCCGGTGATGGAGGGCAAGGGCTGCCTGTTCAAGAAGTTTGCGGGCGTGGACGTGTTCGACATCGAACTGGCCGAGCGCGACCCCGACAAGCTCATCGACATCATTGCCGCGCTGGAGCCCACGCTGGGCGGCATCAACCTCGAAGACATCAAGGCGCCCGAGTGCTTTTACATCGAGCAGGAGCTGAGCAAGCGCATGAACATCCCGGTGTTCCATGACGACCAGCACGGCACGGCCATCATCAGCAGCGCGGCGCTGCTCAATGGCCTGGAACTGGTGGGCAAGGACATTGGCGCCGTGAGGATCGCGGTGTCGGGCGCCGGCGCCGCCGCCATTGCCTGCGTGGGTGTGATGGTGGGCCTGGGCGTGAAGGTGGAAAACATCTTCATGTGCGACTCCAAGGGCGTGATCTATGAAGGCCGCCCCGGCGGCTACGACGAATCCAAGGCCCGTTACGCGCAAAAAACCGAAGCGCGCACGCTGGCCGATGCGGTCCACGGCGCCGACGTGTTCCTGGGCTGCTCGGCCCCGGGCGTGCTCACGGCCGAGATGGTCAAGACCATGGCGGCCCAGCCCATCATCCTGGCGCTGGCCAACCCCGAGCCCGAAATCCGCCCCGAGCTGGCCAAGGCCGTGCGGCCGGACTGCATCATCGCCACGGGCCGCTCGGACTACCCGAACCAGGTCAACAACGTCCTCTGTTTCCCCTACATCTTCCGGGGCGCACTCGACTGCGGCGCCACCAAGATCACCGAAGCCATGAAGCTGGCCTGCGTGCGCCAGATCGCCGACCTGGCCAAGGCCGACATCAGCGAAGAAGTGGCCAGCGCCTACGCGGGCAAAGAGCTGACCTTTGGCCCCGACTACCTCATCCCCACGCCTTTTGACTCGCGCCTGATCCTCAAGATCGCGCCCGCCGTGGCCCAGGCTGCGGCAGATTCCGGCGTGGCCACGCGCCCCATCACCGACATGGAGGCCTACAAGGAGACCCTGTCGCGCTTCGTGTACCAGACCGGCATGCTGATGCGCCCCGTGATCATGGCGGCCAAGGCCCTGCCCGATGCGCAAAAGCGCGTGGCCTATGCCGATGGCGAAGACGAGCGCGCGCTGCGTGCCGCACAGATGGCCATTGACGACAAGATCGCCGTGCCCATCCTCATTGGCCGCCCCGCCGTGATTGCGGCCCGCATCGCCAAGGCCGGCCTGCGCATGCAGCTGGGCAAGGATGTGGAGGTGTGCAACCCCGAGGACGACCCGCGTTTTCGCCAGTATTGGGAGCACTACCACCAACTCATGAAGCGCAATGGCGCGTCCATCGAAGTGGCCAAGGCCGCCGTGCGCCGGTCCAACACCATCATCGCCTCGCTGATGGTGACGCTGGGCGACGCCGACGCCATGATCTGCGGCCTGGTGGGCACCTACGAGACGCACCTGGAGCGCATCCACAGCATCATCGGCCGCCAGGCGGACGCGCGCGACTACGCCACGCTCAATGCGCTGATGACCAACCGGGGCACGCTCTTCATTGCCGACACCTATGTGAATGAAGACCCCACGGCCCAGCAGCTGGCCGACATCGCCTGGATGTCGGTGCAAGAGGTGCAACGCTTTGGTCTGCCGGCCAAGGTGGCGTTCCTGTCGCACTCGAGCTATGGCTCATCGAAGCGCGCATCGGCCAAGAAGATGCGCCTGGCCCGCGACCTGTTCGTGGCGGCCCACCCCGAGATCGAATGCGACGGCGAACTGCATGGCGACGCGGCGCTGGAACCCAACATCCGCAACGCCTACATGGCGGACTCCACCCTGACGGACTCGGCCAACCTGCTGATCTGCCCCAATCTGGATGCCGCCAACATCCTCTACAACGTGCTCAAGACCACCACCAGCGGTGGCGTCACGGTGGGCCCCATCCTCATGGGTGCAGCCGCCACGGCCTACATCCTGACCCCGGCCGCCACGGTGCGCCGGGTGCTCAATATGACGGCACTGGCCGTGGCCAGCGCGGCAGCGCGCCCCAAGTAAGGGCAAGCGCCAAGGACGTCGGTAAGGGCTTCGGCAAGAGCCAAGGGCGCCCTGCAGTCCAGGGCGGTGCAAGCACGCAGGGTTTCGCACCCAGTCGGGAAACCCAGCATGCTCCAATGCACCACTTCGGGGAACAATGGCTTCGTGCCTGGCTCTGCTGCGGCGAAAGCGGGCATTGATTTTGCTGAGTACATGGCCACACGGCCGTGAAGACGGCACCTTTCAACGCCTTTCCCCGACAGGAGCCCTCCCCATGAAGAAGCGATCTTTCCTGCAGTCTGCCGCACTGCTGGCCGCTGTCAGCACGTTCTCGCTGGCACAAGCGCAAACGCTCACCCCCATCAAGTTCCAGCTCGACTGGCGTTTTGAAGGCCCCGCCGCCCTGTTCCTGCAGCCCGTGGCCAAGGGCCACTTCAAGGCCGCCGGCCTGGACGTGACGGTGGACGCCGGCAACGGCTCGGGCGGCGCCGTGCAGCGCGTGGCCTCGGGCAGCTACGACATGGGGTTTGCCGACCTGGCCGCCGTGATGGAGTTCCACGCCAACAACCCCGACGCGCAAAACAAGCCCGTGGCGGTGATGATGGTCTACAACAACACGCCCGCCTCGGTGATGGCGCTCAAGAAGAGCGGCATCAACAAGCCCGCCGACCTTGCCGGTAAAAAGCTGGGCGCACCCGTGTTCGACGCCGGCCGCCGCGCGTTCCCGATCTTTCAAAAGGCCAACGGCATCGGCGCCGTGCAGTGGACCGCCATGGACCCACCGCTGCGCGAAACCATGCTGGTGCGCGGCGACGTGGACGCCATCACCGGCTTCACCTTTACTTCGCTGCTGAACCTGGAAGCCCGTGGCGCCAAAGCCTCCGATGTGTTGGTGCTGCCCTATGCCGACTTCGGCGTGAAGCTGTATGGCAACGTGGTCATCGCGTCGCCAAAGCTCATCAAGGAGAACCCGGCTGCCATCAAGGCCTTCCTCTCGGCCTTCACCAAGGGCGCCAAGGAAGTGATTGCCAACCCGGCTGCCGCCATCGAACACGTCAAGGCGCGCGATGGCATTGTGAACGTGCCACTCGAAACCCGCCGCCTGCAACTGGCCATCGACACCGTCATCAACAGCCCCGATGCACGCGCCGAAGGTTTTGGCCAGGCCCAACCCGGCCGCCTGGCGCTGATGGCGTCGCAGGTGTCGGATGCGTTCAACACCAAGACGCGCGTGAATGCCGACCATGTGTGGAACGCGAGTTTTCTGCCCAGCGCGGCAGAGCTGAACATCCTGCCGAAGAAATGAAACACCCCCTGAGTCGCTTTGCGCCTTCCCCCTCTCTCAACTCGCTACGCGAGTCGGGAGGGGGACGCCCCAGTGCACGCAAGCGAAGCGCCGCCTACGCGGCATGGCGGCCCTTGCACGGGGGCGCTGGCTTGGGCCGCGCCAGTTTCGTGCGGTGTTGGGTGGCGCGCAGCGCTGTGGATAACTGAAATGCACGGGCCGCACACGCGGTCCTGTGCGCAACCTCTTTATACGGACCCCTGATGCAGGCTGCCGATTCCTATTTTGTGGACTTCCGCGACGTCTGGCTCGCCTACAACGACGAGCTGCGCGCGAAAAACCAGTTTGCCGTCGAGGCCATCCACCTGCAGGTCCGGCAAGGCGAATTCATCGCCATCGTCGGTCCCTCGGGCTGTGGCAAGTCCACCTTCATGAAGCTGGCCACCGGCCTGAAGATGCCCTCGATGGGCAAGATCCTCATCGACGGCCAGCCCGTGACCGGGCCGCTCAAGGTCTCGGGCATGGCGTTTCAGGCACCTTCGCTGCTGCCCTGGCGCACCACGGTGGACAACGTGTTGCTGCCCCTGGAGATCGTCGAGCCCTTCCGCAGCAATTTCAAGCAAAAGCGCAAGGAATACGAAGAGCGCGCCCGCAAGCTGCTGCAAAAGGTGGGGCTGGCGGGCTATGAAGACAAGTTTCCGTGGCAGCTCTCGGGCGGCATGCAGCAGCGCGCCAGCATCTGCCGTGCGCTCATCCACGAGCCCAAGATGCTGCTGCTCGACGAGCCCTTTGGCGCGCTGGATGCCTTCACGCGCGAGGAGCTGTGGTGCATCCTGCGCGACCTCTGGACCGAGCAGCAATTCAACGTGATTCTGGTCACGCACGACCTGCGCGAGTCGGTCTTTCTGGCCGACACCGTGTATGTGATGAGCAAGAGCCCCGGCCGCTTTGTGGTGAAGAAAGAGATCGAGCTGCCGCGCCCGCGCGAGCTGGAGATCACCTACACCAAAGAGTTCACCGACATCGTGCATGAGCTGCGCGGCCACATCGGCGCCCTGCGCCAGGGTGCAGGCAAAGCTGGCGCCCCCATCCCGCAGTAACCATCCTTCGACACACAAGCACCATGCACAAAAAAACCGCAGAACGCTGGTCCCCCTGGATCCTGCTGGGCGCCATCGTCGTGCTGTGGCAGATCGTCTGCTCGGCCTTCAATGTCTCGGAGTTCATCTTCCCCAGCCCCTGGGCCATCGGCACGCAGCTGGTCGAGTTTGGCGGTGTGATTGCCGCCCACGCCTGGCGCACCTACTGGGTCACGATGGCGGGCTTTGGCATTGCCATCGTCGTGGGCGTGCTGCTGGGTTTTGTGATTGGCAGCTCGCGCCTGGCCTATGCGGCCGTGTACCCGCTGATGACAGCCTTCAACGCTTTGCCCAAGGCGGCCTTCGTGCCCATCCTTGTGGTGTGGTTCGGCATTGGCGTGGGGCCAGCCATCCTTACGGCGTTTCTCATCAGCTTCTTTCCGATCATGGTGAACATCGCCACCGGCCTTGCCACACTGGAGCCCGAGCTCGAAGACGTGCTGCGCGTGCTGGGCGCCAAGCGCTGGGATGTGCTGACCAAGGTGGGGTTGCCGCGCTCCATGCCCTACTTTTTTGGCTCGCTCAAGGTGGCGATCACGCTGGCGTTTGTGGGCACCACGGTGTCCGAGATGACAGCGGCCAACGAAGGCATTGGCTACCTGCTCATCAGCGCGGGCTCGTCCATGCAGATGGGCCTGGCGTTTGCGGGCCTGATGGTGGTGGGCGCCATGGCCATGGCCATGTACGAACTGTTCAGCGTGATTGAAAAGCACACCACCGGCTGGGCACACCGGGGCTCGCAGGGCGAGTGACACAGGCGGTGACAATGCACCCGGGGCGCCACTGGCGCCTTTTGTCATCCACCCGACGCCCTCCAGGCCGGCCCTGCACCACCGCAGCCTGAAAGACCTTTGCATGCCCCGTTTTGCCGCCAACCTGTCCATGCTCTACAACGATGTGGACTTTCTCGACCGCTTTGCCGCTGCCGCCCGTGATGGCTTCAAGGGCGTGGAGTTTCTCTTTCCCTATGCCTACCCGGCGCACGACCTGGCCACGCGTCTGCAGGCCAATGGCTTGCAGCAGGTGCTGTTCAACGCCCCGCCGGGCAACTGGGATGCGGGCGAGCGCGGCCTGGCCTGCCTGCCCGGGCGCGAGGCGGAGTTTCGCGGCAGCATTGCCCAGGCCCTTGCATACGCTTGCGCGCTGCAATGCCCCCGCATCCACGTCATGGCTGGCGTGGTGCCGCAGGGCGCTGACACAGCCACCGTGCGCGCCAGCTACATCGCCAACGTGCGCCACGCGGCAGAGCAGGCCGCCCCGCACGGCATCCACATCCTGCTCGAACCCATCAACCACCGCGACATGCCCGGCTACTTCCTGAACCGCCAGGACCAGGCCCATGCGCTGATCGCCGAGATCGGCGCGGCCAACGTCAAGGTGCAGATGGACCTGTACCACGCGCAGATCACCGAGGGCGACCTGGCCATGAAAATCCGCCAGTACATCCCCACGGGCCAGGTGGGCCACTTTCAGATTGCGGGCGTGCCCGAGCGCCACGAGCCCGATGTGGGCGAGGTGCACTACCCCTATCTGTTCACACTGCTGGACAGCCTGGGCTATGGTGGCTGGATTGGCTGCGAATACCGCCCGGCACGCGGCGCTGCGCCCCACGCCACATCGGACGGGCTGGGCTGGCTCCAGCCCTGGCTGTAGGCATTGCCGTCGCCAGATGGTTTGGGCACGCCGCTTTGGGTGCATGCACTGTGACCAAAACGAGCCCCTGCAGCCTGTCTGCCAAACCTGATCAGCTATTTTTTCAATAGCAAACAACTCTTATGCCCTGGCACGCAAGCTTGCAACTGGACTACACCCTGGAAGGCCCCCGCACGGTCGCCCGCCATGCGCACAACGGCCCGCTGCGCATTCTGCAAAGCCTGTACCCCGAGGGCGATGCGGTGTGCCACAACGTGCTGGTGCACCCACCCGGCGGCCTGGTGGGCGGCGACACGCTGGACATCTCGGCCACGGTGGGCCCTGGCGCGCATGGCCTCGTCACCACACCGGGGGCCACCCGCTTTTACCGGTCTACCGGCGAACGGGCCCTGCAACGCACGCACCTCACCCTGGCCGAGGGTGCGCGGCTGGAGTGGTTGCCACTGGAGGCGCTTTGCTACAACGCCTGCAATGCCGAGAACCACCTCACGCTGAACCTCGCCCCTGGCGCCGAGTGCATGGGCTGGGATGTGACCGCACTGGGCCTGCCGCATGCCGGACAGCCCTTTGAAACCGGGCGCTTTGTGCAGCACATCGAAGCGCCCGGCCGGTGGCTGGAGCGCGGCGTGATCGACGCGGCAGACCACCGCCTGCTGGAGAGCCCGCTGGGTCTGGCCGGACAGCGCTGCATGGCCAGCCTGTTCTTTGTGGTGGGCACCCCGCTGGAACGCGCCCGGCGCGACACCGCCCTGGACGCCGCCCGCGCCGTGATGGATGCCCACGCGCTCAAGGCCACCGCAGGTGCCACCAGCCCCAACGGCCAAGTGGTGGTGGTGCGTGCGCTGGCCCCGCAGGTGGAGCCCGCCATGCAACTGCTCCAGCAGGTTCGGGCCGCATGGCGCGCAGCGCTGTGGCAGCTGGATGCCGAGCCACCACGCATCTGGGCCATGTAGGCTGGAGCAGGCCTGAAATGGGGCCCATCTTCAGATCGCCACCAGGTTGCGGATGCCCTTGGTTTGCATCTCACTACCCGCGCCGCGTGCGATGACTTCGCCGCGCTCCATCACCAGGTATTCGTCGGCCAGCTCCTGCGCAAAGTCGTAGTACTGCTCACACAACAGGATGGCCATTTCTCCCCTGTCGGCCAACATGCGGATCACGCGGCCGATGTCTTTGATGATGCTGGGCTGGATGCCCTCGGTGGGCTCGTCCAGGATCAGGAGGCGCGGGCCGGGGGCCAAGGCGCGCGCGATGGCCAACTGCTGCTGTTGCCCACCCGAGAGGTCACCGCCGCGGCGCTTGAGCATTTGTTTGAGCACGGGGAACAGCTCGAAAAGGTGCGGCGGCACGGGCGTGGAGCCGCTTTTGTAGGCCAGGCCCATGCGCAGGTTTTCTTCCACCGTGAGGCGGCCGAAGATTTCGCGGCCCTGGGGGACGAAGCCGATGCCTGCGCGGGCGCGGTCGTAAGGCTTGGCCTGATCGATGGGTTTGCCGTCGAACGTGATGGCGCCACTTTTGATGGGAACGAGGCCCATGAGGCTTTTGAGCAGCGTGGTCTTGCCCACGCCGTTGCGACCGAGCAGGACGGTGACTTTGCCGGGGGCAGCGGTGAGGCTCACGTCGCGCAGGATGTGGGAGCCGCCGTAGTACTGGTTGATGTTTTGGACGGTGAGCATGGTGATTTTTTGAGTGTTTTTGGCCTCTAGCGCTTATTCAGAAAGCGCTGGTAGCTATAAATTTGGAAGCATTCAGCATGCTTGTGCTGAGTGGCGGGAGCTTGGACGCTGAGCGTGCGACGTGCTTCAGCGCAGGGCGGAGGCAGGGAGTCGCCCGGCGTGCGAGTAACTTTCTTTCGCTTCGCCGAAAGAAAGTCACCAAAGAAAGGGCGACCCTACTGTGCGTGTCCCTTCGCTGCGCTACGGGCAACCTGCGATGCTCGGTCAGGGGGTGCGCCGCAGAACTCACTGCGCGCTGCGCGCTCCGTTCAAACAACTGCGGCGAGTCAGTGCACGAAGTGCGTGTGTCCTGCGGCACACGCACGCACCCCCTGCCCTGCGCTTCTAGGCACGCACAAAAGGGAACCCGCAACCGGACATCCCCACAGGCCATCGCTGCGCTCGGCCTGGATTGCGCAGCGCAAGGCGCTTGCGCCCGCGAAGACAGGGCCGAGCGCAGCGATGGCCCGTATGGCTGTTGGGTAGTTAGGCTCCCCACCCCTTCTGTGTGCGCCTGGGGCGCGCAGGAGGCGGGGTGGCGTGGGTGTGCCGCAGGACACACCGGCGCTTCGTCAACTGACTCGCCGCGTCTGTCTGAACGGAGCGCCACAGGCGCGCAGTGAGTTACGCGGCGCACCCCGCATCCGAGCACCTCAGGTTGCCCCGTAGCGCAGCGAAGGGGTCGCAGACAGTAGGGTCGCCTTTCTTTTGGGTACTTTTCTTTGGCGAAGCAAAGAAAAGTACCTCGCCCGCCGGGGCGAGACCCGGCCTCCGCACTCAACAAAAGCACACCGCCAGCCAAGAAAAGAGAGCGGGCAAACACCATCACCGCCCCAAATAAACCTCAATAACCCGCTCATCCGCCTGCACCTGGTCCAGCGTCCCCTGCGCGAGCACCGCCCCATCGCACAACACCGTCACGATCTCCGAAATGGTGCGGATGAAAGACATGTCATGCTCCACCACCATCAGAGAATGCTTGCCCTTGAGCGTCAGAAAAAGCTCCGCAGTGCGCGCCGTCTCCTCGTCCGTCATCCCCGCCACCGGCTCGTCCAGCAGCAGCAACTTCGGGTCCTGCATCAACAGCATCCCAATCTCCAGCCACTGCTTTTGCCCATGGCTCAGATTGCCCGCCTGGCGCGTCACACCATCGGCCAGGTGAATGGTGTGCAACACCTCGGCCAGCCGGTCCGATTGCGCAGAGTCCAGTCGGAAGAACATGCTCGACGTCACACCCTTGTGCGTCTTCAAAGCAAGCTCCAGGTTCTCGAACACCGTGAGCTGCTCGAACACCGTAGGCTTTTGGAACTTGCGACCGATCCCCAGGCTGGCGATTTCGGGCTCGTTGTGGCGCAGCAGGTCGATGGTGGAACCAAAGTACACCGTGCCGCTGTCCGGCCGCGTCTTGCCGGTGATGATGTCCATCATCGTGGTCTTGCCCGCACCATTGGGGCCGATGATGCAGCGCAGCTCGCCGGGCGCAATGTCCAGGCTCAGGCCGTTGATGGCCTTGAAGCCGTCAAAGCTCACATGCACGTCTTCCAGGTACAAGATGCGGCCATGGGTCACGTCCACTTCACCCGGTACGGCGATGCGCGAGAAACCGGCGGTCCGCCCGCCAGACTCCGTCTGCCCCACCACGGGGGGGGCGATTTTGGCCTGAATGCGCCGTGCGCCCTCGTCCATCAAATCGGGCGTCATTGCGCAGCTCCCTTCTTGCTTGTTTTGTCCTTGATTTTCTTCACCAGGCCCACCACCCCATTGGGCAGGAACAGCGTGACGGCGATGAACAGCGCACCCAAAAAGTACAGCCAGAACTCCGGCGCCGTCACTGTGAGCCAGCTCTTGGCCCCGTTGACAATGAACGCGCCCACGATGGGCCCAATCAGCGTGGCGCGGCCACCTACGGCTGCCCACACTGCTATTTCGATGGAGTTGGCAGCGCTCATCTCGCCGGGGTTGATGATGCCGACCTGGGGCACATACAGCGCGCCCGCCACGCCGCACATCATGGCGCTGATGGTCCAGATGGTGAGCTTGTAGGGCAGCGGCGAGTAGCCCGAGAACATGACGCGGCTCTCGGCATCGCGCACGGCCTGCAGCACGCGCCCGAACTTGCTGCGCACCAGCCAGCGGGCCAACAGGAAAAAGCCCAGCAGCGTGACGCCCGTCAGCACGAACAGCGTCATGCGCATGTTCTGCGTGGCCAGCGGCATGCCCAGGATGCGCTTGAAGTCGGTAAAACCGTTGTTGCCGCCAAAGCCCGTCTCGTTGCGAAAGAACAGCAGCATGGCCGCATACGTCATGGCCTGGGTGATGATGGAAAAGTACACCCCCTTGATGCGCGAGCGGAAGGCGAAGTAGCCGAACACAAACGCAATCACACCCGGCACCGCCACGATAAGGATCAGCGTGGCAATGAAGCTGTCAGACAGCGCCCAGTGCCAGGGCAGCTCCTTCCAGTCCAGGAACACCATGAAGTCCGGCAGGTCGCTCTTGTAGTTGCCGTCGCGACCAATCTGGCGCATGAGGTACATGCCCATCACGTAGCCGCCCAGCGCAAAGAACAGGCCGTGGCCCAGGCTCAGGATGCCGGTGTAGCCCCAGATGAGGTCCATGGCCAACGCGCAGATGGCGTAGCACATGATCTTGCCGAGCAGCGCCACGGCATAGTCGCTGAGGTGGAACAGGCTGCCTGCGGGCACCCACAGGTTGAGCACGGGGGCCACAGCGCACACCACGATGAGCGCAACGATAAAGGCCGACCAGCCACCGCGCGTGAGCAGCGGCGCGGGTGCGGGCAATTGGATGGGGGTTGGAGAGGGAGTAGTCATGGTATTTCTCGGATGGCCACTCAATCAGCGGTGCGCCCTTTGACCGCGAAGATGCCCTGGGGCCGCTTCTGGATGAAGATGATGATGAACACCAGCACCGCAATCTTGGCCAGCACCGCGCCGGCCCAGCCTTCGAGGAACTTGTTCAGGATGCCCAGCCCCAGCGCGGCATACACCGTGCCCGCCAGCTGGCCCACACCGCCCAGCACCACCACCATGAAGGCATCGACGATGTAGCTCTGGCCCAGGTCCGGCCCCACGTTGCCCACCTGGCTCAGGGCGCAGCCCGCCAGGCCTGCGATGCCCGAACCCAGTGCAAACGCCATGGTGTCGATGCGTGCGGTGTTGACGCCCATGCACGAGGCAATGGGGCGGTTTTGCGTGACGCCGCGCACGAACAGGCCCAGGCGGGTGCGGGCAATCAGGTAGCCCATGCCCAGCAGCACGGCAATGGCAAAGCCGATGATGACGAGCCGGTTGTAGGGCAGCGTGAGGTTGGAGAGCACTTGCACACCACCACTCATCCACGAGGGGTTTTCCACCCCCACGTTCTGCGCGCCAAAAATGGTGCGCACCAGCTGCATCAACACCAGGCTGATGCCCCAGGTCGCGAGCAATGTCTCCAGCGGACGGCCATACAGGAAACGCAGCACGCTGCGCTCCAGCACTGCGCCCACGCTGGCTGACGCAGCAAAGGCCAGCGGAACGGCGGCGACGAGGTACCAGTCGAACGCGCCCGGAAAATACTTTTGAAAGACACCCTGCACCACATAGGTGGCGTAGGCGCCGATCATCATCAGCTCACCGTGGGCCATGTTGATCACGCCCATCAGGCCGTAAGTGATGGCCAGGCCCAAGGCGACCAGCAGCAGGATGGAGCCCAGGCTGATGCCCGAGAACGCGGCGCCCAGGCGCTCGCCCCAGGCCAGCTTTTCGTCCAGCGCCTTGAGCGCTGTCTGCAGTGCCGCTTTGACCTTGGGGTCTTCTTCCACGGTGACGCGTTCGTTGAGCAGCAGGCGCGTGTCAGGGGTGGCGCTGGCTGACAGGGCTTGCGCTGCGGCGATGCGCTGGGTGGCGTCTTCGCTGCCCAGCAGCGTGGCGGCGCGGGCCAGTTGCAACTGCACCTTGATGCGCTCGCGCGTTTCTTGTGCCAAGGCCTTGTCCAGCAGCGGCAGGCGGCCCACATCGGGCTCGCGTGTCAGCGCTTTGGCAGCGGCAAGGCGCTGGGCTTCGTCCTTGCCAAACAGCGCCAGCCCCGCCAGGGCCGTATCGATCTCGCCGCGCATGCGGTTGTTGTTGATGATGTCTTCAGCGTCCGCTGGCACGGCCACCTCGGCGCCAGTGGCTGGGTCCACACCTTTGTCGTTGCGCACGATGAGCGCCTTGCCAGCGGCGACCTTGACCTCATCAGCGGCCAGCGCTTTCAGAAAATCTTCAATGCGGTCGCTGGGCTCCACCACGGCTTTCTGCACGGCGGCCACGCGGTCGTCGGTGTCGCCTGCGGCCATGGCCAGGGCTTGCTCGGCGGTGAGTGCGTGCGCCTGGACAGTCGCGCACAGCAGAACACATGCGATCAGGCGAGAAAAAAATGAGGAAAGCATGAGGGGCCAGTGGGGTCAAAAAATAGCCAGCCTGTTCGGCGAGCGCAGCCCATGCCAGTGTCCCCGCGCAAGGGCCGCCCCGCCGCGCTGGGGGCGTCCCCCTCCCACGCGCAGCGTGAGAGAGGGGGAGGCGGCGCAGCCGCTCAGGGGGTGCTTACATTTTTGCGGGTTCGTCAGGCTTCTTGTCGTTGCCTTCGATGTAAGGGCTCCATGGCTTGGCCTTCACGGGGCCCGGCGTCTTCCACACCACGTTGAACTGGCCGTCGGCCTTGATCTCGCCGATGAACACGCTCTTGTGCAGGTGGTGGTTCTTCTCATCCATCTTGCTCACGATGCCCGACGGTGCCTTGAAGGTCTGGCCGGCCATGGCGGCGATCACCTTGTCGGTGTCGGTGCTCTTGGCCTTAGTCACGGCCTGGGCCCACATGTTGATGCCGATGTAGGTGGCTTCCATCGGGTCGTTGGTCAGGGGCTTGTCCTTGTGGCCAGCAATGTTCTTGGCCTTGGCGTAGTCGGCCCACTTCTTCATGAAGGCGGTGTTCTCGGGGCTCTTGATGGACTGGAAGTAGTTCCAGGCGGCCAGGTGGCCCACGAGTGGCTTGGTGTCCACGCCGCGCAGCTCTTCTTCACCCACACTGAATGCGACCACAGGCACGTCCTTGGCCTTCAGGCCTGCGTTGCCCAGCTCTTTGTAGAAGGGCACGTTGGAGTCGCCGTTGATGGTGGACACCACCGCCGTCTTGCCGCCCTGGCTGAACTTCTTGATGTCGGCCACGATGGTCTGGTAGTCAGAGTGGCCAAACGGGGTGTACTTCTCGTCGATGTCGGAATCCTTCACGCCCTTGGACTTGAGGTAGGCGCGCAGGATCTTGTTGGTGGTGCGGGGGTAGACGTAGTCGGTGCCCAACAGCACCCAGCGCTTGGCACCGCCGCCGTCCTTGCTCATCAGGTAGTCCACCGCAGGGATGGCCTGCTGGTTGGGTGCGGCGCCGGTGTAGAACACGTTCTTGGACAGTTCTTCACCTTCGTATTGCACGGGGTAGAACAGCAGACCGTTCATTTCTTCCACCACCGGCAGCACCGACTTGCGGCTCACGCTGGTCCAGCAACCAAAGATGACCGAGACCTTGTCCTGGCCCAAGAGCTGCTTGGTCTTTTCAGCGAACAGCGGCCAGTTGGAGGCCGGGTCCACCACCACGGGTTCGAGCTTCTTGCCGAGTACGCCGCCCTTGGCGTTGATCTCGTCAATCGCCATCAGCACGGTGTCTTTCAATACGGTTTCGGAAATGGCCATGGTGCCCGACAGGCTATGCAGGATGCCGACCTTGATCGTGTCCTGGGCGTGGGCTGGCAGCGCAGACAGGCCAGCGAGCGCAGCGACGGCCGCAAGGGCCTTGAGGGAATAACGACGTTGCATGTGTGCTTCTCCAGTGGTGGTTTCAAACCGTTTCGCCCGATGGCCCCGAAGGGGGCTTTTCTCGGTCGATGGAATGGATTCTGGAGACTGCACCCCCGATCGGAAATACGCCGGGTGGCGTACACCCGGTCGATTCAACCTTCGAACTGCGGGTGGAACTGCCGGATGCGGTTCATCGCCATGGCGGCGGCGGCGGTGCGAGTCTCCACGCCCAGCTTGGCAAACACGCGCTCCAGGTGCTTCTTCACCGTGGCGGGGCTGGCGCCCAGGATGTCGCCGATGTCGCGGTTGATCTTGCCCTTGACCACCCAGTACAGCACCTCGGCTTCGCGCGCGGTGAGCTTGAACGACAGGCTCATGGATTCGATGATCTTGGCGTCGGACACCTCGCGCATCACGATGAGCCAGTCGCCGCCGCCCGCGCTGTCGCCGGCCTGCTGGTGCAGGCGGAAGGTGAGCCGCCGCGCGCCTTGCTCAATGGCCAGGCGCGGTGGCTCGGCCAGCGAAGCGGCCAGCAGCTCGGCCGCGTTGTCGGCCAGCACATGGCGGCGCAGCCAGGCCTGCACCGGCTCGGGCGCCCATTGGCCGAATGCGGTGGGCGCGCCGCCCTCGCCCACCTCGCCAAAGTAGCTTTGCAGCAGCTCGCGTGCCAGCGGCGTCTGCCACACGATGCGGCCATCCACCGCGCGCACGGTGATGCTGGCGTAGCCAAAGGCGTCAAGTGCGTTGCGCGCTTCGCGGGCCTGGCGGGCGTCCTGACGGGCCTTGCGCGCCGCACCCAGGTGCACGCCCATGCGGGCCATCACCTCGCGCGGCTTGATGGGTTTGGTCACGTAGTCCACCCCGCCCGCCTCCAGCGCAGCCACCAGATGCTCCGTCTCGGTGAGGCCCGTCATGAAGATGATAGGGATGTGCATGGTGGCAGGCGATGCCTTGAGGCGCCGCGCCACTTCAAAGCCGTCCATGCCGGGCATCATGGCGTCGAGCAACACAATGTCGGGCAAGGCCTGCGCAGCGCGCTGCAGCGCGGCCTCGCCGTGCGTGGCCACGAGCACGGTGTAGCCCGATTCATCGAGCGCGTCGTGCAGCACGGCCAGATTGTCGGGAACGTCGTCCACGATGAGCACCACGTCGCTGTCGCTGCGGTCCAGCGCCGCGCCGGGCGCCGCAGGCGCCGGAAAGGAAGGTGGGGTTGCGGTGGTCATCACGATGGCGCCTGCTCCAGGATCTGGCCCATGGCATCGAACTGGAATTGTTTGGCCAGTTGCCGCATGGTGTCCACAAAAGCGCTGTGCGCGGGCTGGCTGCGTTCGATGTCGTCCAGTGTGTTGAGGATGCCCCGGTAGTAGCCCAGCGCCACCGCCTGCGCCAGGGCCGCCAGCGCGGTGGCGTCGGGGTATGTGAGGGGATCGGGCGCAGCGGATGCCGCGGTGGGCGCTGGCCCGGCGGGTGTCTCCGTGGCATTGTCGTGTTGCCACTGCAGGCCCAGGCGGCGCTCCAGCCAGTCCAGCAGCTCGCTGTGGCGCACGGGCTTGACGATGAAGTCCTCGGGCCGGATATCCACGTCGTTGTCCAGCGCCTTATCGAAAGCATTGGCGGACACGATCGCGCAGTGGATGGGCCCCCACGCTCCGCACTGCGTGTCGTCGCTGCCCCCCGAGGGGGCCTCGTCCGGCTTGGGGCGGCCCGGCGCCGAACGGAATTGCCCCCACGCTCCGCACTGCGTGTCGTCGCTGCCCCCCGAGGGGGCCCCGTCCGGCTTGGGGCGGCCCGGCGCCGAACGGACTTCCTCAAGGTGCATCTGGCGCACGCGCCGCAGCGTCTCCCAGCCGTCAATGCCCGGCATGGCCAGGTCCATGAAGATGGCGTGCGGCCGGTAGCCCGTGGCCAGCAGGTCCAGCGCGTCGTGCCCGCTGGCGGCCTGGCGCAGCTCAAAGCCCAGGGGTTCGAGCAGTTGCACCAGCAGTTCACGGTCGGGCTCTTCGTTGTCCACCACCAGGATGCGGCGGCGCTCGCCCGCATAGCCCTTGCGTGCGCGCCGGGCCACGGCGGGTGCAGGCGCAGCCTTGCCCAGCGCCTCCGCATGCACCTCAGGCAGGAAGAGCTTGACGTGAAACACCGAACCTGCGCCGGGGGTGCTGCTCACCGTCAGCTCGCCGCCCATGAGCGCGGTGAGCATCTTGGCGATGGTCAGGCCCAGGCCCGCCCCCGGTGCGGCGGCTGCGGTGCCACCGCCCGAGCCGCCGCGTGCAAAGGGCTCGAAAATGCGCTCGATCTCCTCCGCCGTCAGGCCCGGTCCGGTGTCCTCGACCTCGATGCGCGCCATCTCGCGCGCATGGCGCACGCGCAGCGTGACGGTGCCCTGCGCGGTGAACTTGACGGCGTTGCCCAGCAGGTTGATGAGAATCTGGCGCAACCGCTTTTCGTCGGCGCGCACCACCTCGGGAAGGGTGCCCTGCACATTGAACCGGAACGCCAGGCCCTTGGCGGCGGCCTGCAGCTCGAACAGGCTGGCGATTTCATGCAGCCCATCGGCAAAGCGCATGGGCGCCACGTCGAGCGTGAGCTTGCCCGATTCGATGCGCGCGATGTCGAGCGTGCCCTCGATGAGCGACAGCAGGTGCTCGCCCCCCCGCCGGATCACATGTACCGCCTGCCTGCGGTGCGGCGGAACGCCCGCGTCCTCGCCCATGAGCTGCGCGTAACCCAGGATGCTGTTGAGCGGCGTGCGGATCTCGTGGCTGATGGCGCTGATGTAGCGGCTCTTGGCCTGGTTGGCCTGCTCGGCCGCCTGCTGCGCCTGCTCGGCCACGCGGCGGGCGCTCTGCAGGGCTTCGTCGGTCTGGCGGTGCAAGGCGATCTCGCGCATGAGCAGGCCCGTCTGGCGGTTGGATTCCTCCTGCGCCACCTGGCGGCTCTTGTGCGCCAGCACCAGCCACCAGGCCACGATGCCCGAGATGACCAGCAGCGCCAGATACGCCTTGAGCAGCCCCGAGCGCAAAGCGGACTCGGGCACGGCCAGCACGTCGCTCAACGGGCTGTCGGCCAAGGCCTGGGCGATGGTGTTGAGTTCCTGGTGGTACAGCAGCCCCATCACGGCGGCCAGCACGGGGGCAATCACCAGCATCAGCAGCAGAAAATGCCCCAGCCCGGTATCGAGATAGCGCCCCATGGCACGCGGCAGCACCCAGCGCAGCGCGGCAGACCATTGCACCGCCATGCTCGCATGGGGCTTGCACAGGTCGCCGCAGCGCGCATCGAGCGTGCAGCACAGCGAGCAGATGGCGCCCCGGTAGGCGGGGCACTGGGCCATGTCGGGGGCTTCGTATTCGCGCTCGCAAATCACACAGCGCTGTACGGTGTAGCGCATGGTGCTGCCCAGGTTTTCTTCGCCCCGCGGGCTCGGACCCTGCATGGGCACTGCTTTCACATCGGCCAACGCGGCAGGCTCGGGCTGGCGCGCAATGTAGTAGCGCCCGCCAGTGGCCCAGGCGATGAGGGGCGCCGACACAAACGCCACCGCCATCGCAATCACCGCCGAGAACGCCTGCGGCAGCGGGCCAAAAAACCCCAGGTGCGCGCTGATGGACACGATGGATGCCAGCGCCATCGACCCCACGCCCACCGGGTTGATGTCATACAGATGCGCACGCTTGAACTCAATGCCCTTGGGCGACAGGCCCAGCGGCTTGTTGATGACGAGGTCGGCCACCACCGACATGATCCAGGCGATGGCGATGTTGGAATACAGCCCCAGCACCTCGCCCATGGCGCGGAACACGTTCATCTCCATCAGCATGAAGGCGATCAGCGTGTTGAACACCACCCACACCACACGCCCCGGGTGGCTGTGCGTGAGGCGCGAAAAGAAGTTGGACCACGCCAGCGACCCGGCATAGGCGTTGGTCACATTGATCTTGAGCTGCGAGATCACCACAAACAGCGCCGTGGCCGCCACCGCCCAGCCGTAGTTCGGAAAGACGTATTCATAGGCGGCCAGGTACATCTGGTTCGGGTCCACCGCCCGCTCGGCAGGCACCATGTGGGTGAGCGCCAGGTACGCCAGCAGCGCGCCACCCAGCATCTTGAGCACCCCCAGCACCACCCAGCCCGGCCCGCCCACCAACACGCCCAGCCACCAGCGCCCGCGCGTGGCGGGGGTGGATGCGGGCATGAAGCGCAGGTAGTCGGCCTGCTCCCCCATCTGGGTGATCAGCGCGATACCCACCGTGAGCGCCGCACCAAACATGGGCAGTTGAAAGGTAGCACCCTGCGCAGATTCACCACCATAGTGCACCACCCCAAGAAATGCACCAGGATCGCGCATCAGCACCACCACAAACGGCACCACCAGCATCACCAGCCACAGCGGTTGCGTCCACATCTGCAGGCGGCTGATGGCCGACACGCCGTGCGTGACCAGCGGAATCACCACAATGGCGCAGATGAGGTAGCCCCAGGTGGGCGGGATGTCGAGCGCCAGCTCCAGCGCGTAGGCCATCACGGCGGCCTCCAGCGCGAAGAAGATGAAGGTGAAGCTGGCGTAGATGAGCGAGGTGAGCGTAGAGCCGATGTAGCCAAACCCCGCACCGCGTGTGAGCAGGTCCATGTCCACTCCATAGCGCGCGGCGTACACACTGATCGGCAACCCCGCCAGAAAGATGATGAGCCCCGTGGCCACGATGGCCCAGAAGGCATTGATGAAGCCGTACTGCACCAGCAGCGTGGCACCCACGGCTTCGAGGATCAAAAACGACGCCGCGCCGAAGGCGGTGTTGGCCACCCGCCACTCGGACCACTTGCGAAAGCGCTGCGGCGTGTAGCGCAGCGCGTAGTCCTCCATGGTTTCGGTGGCCACCCAGCTGTTGTAGTCGCGCCGCACCTTGACGATCTGCTGGGGCGCGTCTGTGGGCACCGGCCCGGCGGGCGCGGCAGCGGATGCATCAAGGGGCGCGGTGGGGGCGGACATGGAAGGACTGCAGCAACGAGCCCTTGCAGTGCAGTTTCCATGCCACACCTGCGCCATGCGGCGTATGGCGGGCATGGAGCTTGCTCAGTACGATTCCACAGCGTTCACGCGAACACACCATGGAAACCTTTCCCCGTGTTCGGCCGCACTTGCGGGCGCACGAGCCAACGACCCCAGCATGGAGCGTAGCGAAATGGAACTAACCCCTCGTGTTCGGCCGAAGGCCGCACGAGCCGTTGACCCCAGCTTTGAGTGAAACGAAATGGAACTGACTCCTCGTGAAAAAGACAAGCTGCTGATCTTCACCGCCGCCCTGCTGGCCGAGCGCCGCAAGGCCCGGGGTTTGAAGCTCAACTACCCCGAAGCCGTGGCGCTGATCAGCGCGGCGGTGATGGAGGGCGCGCGCGACGGCAAAACTGTGGCGCAGCTCATGAGCGAAGGCCGCGCCGTGCTGACCCGCGCCGATGTGATGGACGGCATCGCCGAGATGATTCCGGACATCCAGGTGGAGGCCACCTTTCCCGATGGCACCAAGCTCGTCACCGTGCACCAGCCCATTGTTTGACCCGACAGGAGTCCTCATGCCACGCCTATTCACCCCATCCATCCGATCCATAGCGCCTGCCGCCTTGTGGCTGTGCACCAGTGCCACCTGGGCCCATGACGGCCACAGCCCGCAGGGCAGCCACTGGCACGCCACCGACCTGTGGGGCTTTGTTGCCATGGGCGTGGTGCTGGCCGTGGCCGTGTGGCACGGCCGCAAGTGACGCCCCCGGAGACCCGCATGATCCCCGGCGAACTCTTCACCGAACCCGGCGAGCACCTGCTCAACACCGGCCGCCGCACGCTCACCGTCGTCGTGCGCAACACTGGTGATCGCCCCATCCAGGTGGGCTCGCACTACCACTTTGCCGAGACCAACAACGCCCTGGGCTTTGACCGCGCCGCCGCACGCGGCATGCGGCTCAACATCGCATCGGGCACCGCCGTGCGCTTTGAGCCGGGCCAGGAGCGCACCGTGGAGCTGGTGGACTACGCGGGCGAGCGCCGCGTGTTCGGCTTTCAGGGGCTGACGCACGGCGCGCTGTAGAAATTTCAAGCCAAAACAGCCTCTAGCGCTTGATGGATAAGCGCCAGCAGCTATCAAAAACATAGTAATCAGTTCTCGCGGAGCACACCCCATGGCAACCATTGGACGACGCGCCTACGCCGAAATGTTCGGCCCCACCGTGGGCGACCGCGTGCGCCTGGCCGATACCGAACTCATCCTTGAAGTGGAAGCCGACCACACGCTGCGCGCAGGCAGCTATGGCGAAGAGGTGAAGTTTGGCGGCGGCAAGACCATCCGCGACGGCATGGCGCAAAGCCAGCGCACCAACGCAGGGACTGGAACAGGCCCCTGCGGTAGCGGCGCGGTGGACACCGTACTGACCAATGCCTTGCTCATCGACCACACCGGCATCTTCAAGGCCGACATTGGCCTGCGGGCCGGGCGCATCGCGTCCATCGGCAAAGCGGGCAACCCCGACGTGCAGCCCGGCGTGGACATCATCATCGGCCCCGGTACCGAGGTCATCAGCTGCGAGGGCAACATCGTCACTGCGGGCGGCATCGACAGCCACATCCACTTCATCTGCCCGCAGCAGATCGAAGAGGCCCTGGCCAGCGGCATCACCACCATGCTGGGCGGTGGCACCGGCCCCGCCACCGGCACGCTGGCCACCACCTGCACGCCCGGCCCCTTCAACCTGGAGCGCATGCTGCAGGCGGCCGACGCCTTTCCGATGAACCTGGGCTTTCTGGGCAAAGGCAACGCCAGCCTGCCCGATGCCCTGCACGAGCAGATCAACGCAGGCGCCATTGGCCTCAAGCTGCACGAAGACTGGGGCACTACACCCGCTGCCATCAGCAATTGCCTGGATGTGGCCGAAGCCACCGACACGCAGGTGGCCATCCACAGCGACACGCTCAATGAATCGGGTTTTGTGGAGAACACCATTGCCGCCGTGGGCGGGCGCGGCATCTGCGCCTTTCATACCGAAGGCGCGGGCGGCGGCCACGCGCCCGACATCCTGCGCGTGGTGGGTGAAGACAACTTCTTGCCCAGCTCCACCAACCCCACCATGCCGTACACGCACAACACGCTCGATGAGCATGTGGACATGCTCATGGTGTGCCACCACCTCGATGCCAGCATTGCCGAAGACCTGGCCTTTGCCGAAAGCCGCATCCGCAAGGAGACGATTGCCGCGGAAGACATCCTGCACGACCTGGGCGCCATCAGCATGATGAGCAGCGACAGCCAGGCCATGGGCCGCGTGGGCGAAGTCATCCTGCGCACCTGGCAAACCGCGCACAAGATGAAGGTGCAGCGCGGCAGCCTGCAGGGTGACACGGCCCGCAATGACAACCAGCGCATCAGGCGCTACGTGGCCAAGTACACCATCAACCCCGCCATTGCACACGGCATCAGCCACGAAGTGGGTTCGCTCGAAGTCGGCAAATGGGCCGACATCGTGATCTGGAAACCCGCGTTCTTTGGCGTGAAGCCCGCGCTCATCCTCAAGGGCGGGCTGATCGCCATGGCCGCCATGGGCGACCCGAATGCATCGATCCCCACACCGCAGCCTGTGCACTACCGCCCCATGTTCGGCGCGTTTGGTGGCGCCATTGCCAAGACCTCGCTCACCTTCGTCTCGCAAGCGGGTTTGATCGCTGGCATTGGCGAGCGCTTTGGTTTGCGCAAAACCTTGAGTGCCGTGCACAACATCCGTGGCATCCGCAAACGCGACATGGTGCACAACAGCTACACGCCCACAATGGAAGTGGACGCGCAGACCTACACCGTGCGCGCCGATGGACAATTGCTCACCTGCGAACCCGCCACGGTGTTGCCCATGGCGCAGCGCTACTTCCTTTTCTGACGCTCCATCAATGATCCAGGTCTCCAAACTCATCCCCCATGGCCAAGGCCTTGCACCCGTTTTTCTCAAGCGCGCCACCACGGTCGAACTCGACTGGGACGTTCGCCAGAAAAGCCGTTTTGCGGCCACCGATTCGGCCGGGCGCGAACTGGGCATTTTTTTGCCGCGCGGCACCCTGGTGCGCGGCGGCGATGTGCTGGTAGCCGAAGACGGCTCGCTGGTGCGCGTGATTGCGGCGCCGCAGCCCGTGCTGGTCATCACCCACTGCGCCAACCATGGCACACCGTTTGACCTGACACGCGCCGCCTACCACCTGGGCAACCGCCATGTGCCCATCGAACTGCAGCCCGACCACCTCAAGATCGAGCCCGACCATGTGCTGGCCGACATGCTGCGTGCCATGCACCTCATCGTGAAAGCACAAGACCTGCCGTTCGAACCCGAAGGCGGCGCCTATGCGACAGGGCATGGCGGAGGGCATGACCATGGGCATTCCCACGATGCCGGTCACGACCATGCGCATGACCACGCGCATGACCACGCCCACGCTCCGGCCCCTGCCCGCCTCGTGTCCATCCCGGTCGTGGCCCAGGGCCATGTGCATGGCCCCCACTGCAACCACGACCACTGAGCCGTCGCAGCGATTTCATGCGCCTGGACCGCACCGCCTCCCTGCCCGCCGCCAGCTTTTTGCAGCTGATGTGGCTGGCCTCCCCGGCTTTGCCTGTGGGCGGTTTTTCGTATTCCGAGGGGCTGGAGAGCGCCATTGAAAACGCGGGCATCGCCAGTGAATCCGCCGTGGCCGACTGGCTGCTGGACCAGCTCCACATCACCCAGGCACGCGGCGACATGGCCCTGATCGCCAAGGCCACAGGCGCCTGGCGCCGTGCCGACTGGGTGCATGTGCGCCAACTCAACGACTGGGTGCTGCACACCCGCGAAACCAGCGAACTGCGCCTGCAGACGGAGCAGATGGGCCGGTCGATGGCCGACTGGCTGCACAACCAGCACCAGGGCAATGAAGAGGTGATGCCCGCCGTGCGCCACCTGGCCGCACTGCCCCCCACCTACCCCGTCGCCTTTGCGCTGGCCGCATCCGCCACGCAGGCCAGCGTGCGCGAGGTGCTGCTGGCCTACGCTTTCGGCTGGGCCGAGAACATGGTGCAGGCCGCCCTCAAATCCATGCAGCTGGGCCAAAGCGCAGGCCAGCGCATCCTGGCGCGCCTGGCCGACGCTATTCCCCCTGCCGCAGACCACGCCATCGGCCTGATGGACAGTGAGCGCCAGGCTTTCTCGCCCATGCTGGCCATCCTTTCGGCCCAGCACGAAGTCCAATATTCAAGGCTTTTTCGGTCGTAGCCCTTATAGATACTGCGCAAGCAGCTATATTTTTAATAGTATAACCATGTCCACACTGCACCACATCCCCAACCGCACCAAGACCCTGCCCCCACTGCGCGTAGGCATTGGCGGCCCCGTGGGCTCGGGCAAGACCACGCTGCTGGAGATGCTGTGCAAGACCATGCGCGATGACTACGACCTCATCGCCATCACCAACGACATCTACACCAAGGAAGACCAGCGCCTGCTGACCGTGAGCGGCGCCCTGCCCGCCGAGCGCATTCTGGGCGTGGAAACAGGCGGTTGTCCGCATACCGCCATCCGCGAAGACTGCTCCATCAACCTGGAAGCCATCGACCGCATGCTGGGCGAGTTTCCCAACGCCGACATCGTGTTTGTGGAAAGCGGCGGCGACAACCTGGCTGCGACCTTCAGCCCCGAGCTCTCGGACCTCACCATCTACGTCATCGACGTGGCAGCGGGCGAAAAAATCCCCCGCAAGGGCGGCCCCGGCATCACCAAGAGCGACCTGTTCATCATCAACAAGACCGACCTGGCCCCGCACGTAGGCGCCAACCTGGAGGTGATGCGCGCCGACACCGTGCGCATGCGCACCAACGCGCAGGGCCTCAAGCCCTTTGTGATGACCAACCTCAAAACGCAGGCGGGCGTGGCCGAAGTGGTGAAGTTCATCGAGACCCGGGGCATGCTGCAAAAACCTGCGCCCGCTGCGGGCCCGGCGCCGCGATAGTCATCCGGCGCAAGGCGCTCTGGTGGGGCGCCCTGGCAAGCGAGATTTACAGGCGGGCGAAGGGATCGACCATTGACGCCAGCGTCACGGCGCCCGGCGCCACGGTGCCCGCGCGGCGGGCGGCCTCGGGCGGCTCGTCAACGGGGGTGAGCGCAAGCGGCTGCATGCTGCGGCCATAGATGCGCTGCACACGCTCTGCCAGCGTGGGGTGCGAGTCGAGCCAGCGCTCCATGGCGCCCGCGCCCGGCAGGTCCACCAGCAGCATGTGCTGCACGGCAGGGTGTGCCAGGCCCTGGTGGGTGGCGCGTTCGTAGTCTGCGGGGGTGTCGCGGCGCTGCGCCATCACCTTGCGCAGTACTCCGCCCAGGCCGTCGCGGCTGCGCGTCCATTGCACGGCGCGGGCATCGGCCAGGTATTCGCGCTGCCGCGACACAGCGGCCTTGAGCATGCGGCCCGCCAGCCAGCCGGCAAAACCCGCCAACATGATGGCCGAGCCAAACAGCCATGCCAGACCACGGCGTTCGCGCACTTCGTCGCCAAAGTTGTAGACCAGCTCCAGCCCAAACACCATGCCCGCCAGCCGCATCTTCAGGCGCGTGTCGCCCTCGTGCAGATGGCTCAGTTCGTGGGCCACCATGCCTTGTAACTCTTCGCGCTTGAGGTGATCCAGCGCGCCCTGGGTGACCGCCACCACGGCATCGCTCGCGTCCCACCCGGCGGCGAAGGCGTTGATGGCATCGGTGCGCGGCACCACCATGACCTGCGGCTGCGGCATGTGGGCGGCGATGCTCAGCTCTTGAACGATGTTGCACAGGCGCTGCTCGGCATGCGACACGGAGGGCCGGGCCTCGCGCGCGCCAATGCGCTGGGCCAGCTTGACGCCACCCGCACGCAGGTTGGAGGTTTCGACCCACCAACCGCCCAGCACCAGCATCAGCGACACCCCCACGTTCACGGCCAGAAAACCGGCCGGAAACGGAAGATGCACCGGCAGCACCGCCACCATCAGCAGCCAGGCCACCACCAGCGCCCCATGCACAGCCGCCACCAGCACGGCCACGGCCAGTGCAAAGGCGAGCAGCAGCCGCCGCGTTTCGCTGCGGGCGCTGTGCTGGTGGTCCCAAAATTTCATGGGGATGACTTATGCGGGCAGCTGGTCAGAACTGCACCTTGGGCGCGGCCCGCTCTTCTTCGCTGCGTGTGGCTTCGAGCATGGGCGCGGTGGGAAACCCCAGCAATCGGGCCACCACGATGGCCGGAAACTGCGCGGCCTGGTCGTTGAAGTCGAGCACCTGGTCGTTGTAGGCCTGGCGGGCAAAACCCAGGCGGTTTTCGGTGCTGGTGAGCTCCTCGCTGAGCGACTGCATGGTCGCGTCTGCCTTGAGCTCGGGGTAGCTTTCGGCCACCATCATCAGGCGCCCCAGGCTGCCACCCAGGGCCTGCTCGGCCACCGCCAGCGCCCCCATGGCGCCGGCACTGGTGGGCGCCGCCCGCGCTGCGGCCGCCGCACCTTGCGCCTGGCCGCGCGCCTTGATCACCGCCTCCAGCGTGGCCGCTTCGTGGGCCAGGTAGCCGCGCGCCACTTCCACCAGGTTGGGCACCAGGTCGTAGCGGCGCTTGAGCTGCACATCAATCTGGCCAAAGGCGTTGGCAATGCGGTTGCGCAGTTGCACCAAACGGTTGTAAACGGCGATGGCCCAAATCACCACCACGGCGACCAACGCCAGAACAATCCATGCAGTTGCCGACATATCCCACCTCCCATTTGATTGAATGAGAGCATCTTAACGGCCGAAGATGGCTTGTCCGACCGGGGTCTGAGCGCCGACGTTCACTGTGCGCAAGCGCCACAGCACCATCTTAGCAAAATTTGCATGAAATACGGCTAAAACCCTTTATGGGCAAGCGCCAATAGCTATTAATTTAATAGTTTTGGTTTGGCAACCTCAAACGCCTTTGTTGCGCATCCAGTCGGCGGTGCCCATGAAGCTTTCGCGCAGGCGCGCGCGCAGCGCGTCGGGAACGCCCGTCTCTCCCATGGCCTGGTCCATGCAGGCGACCCACTGGTCGCGCTCTTTGATGCCGATGGCAAAAGGCATGTGGCGCGCGCGCAGGCGAGGGTGACCAAACTGGTCGGTGTAGTACGACGGCCCGCCCAGCCAGCCGCACAGAAACATGAAGAGCTTTTGCCGGGCATCGGCCAGCTCATTGCCGTGGGCGGCACGCAGCTCGGCGTAGCCGGGCTCCAGGTCCATCAGGTCGTAAAAGCGCTCGGTGAGCGCATGCACCCGGCTTTCACCGCCGATCCACGCAAAGGGCGTCTCGGCGGCTGCGGGGTCGGAGCGGTCTGCGTGCGCATCAGGGACAGAAGAATTCATATAAAAACAGGCTCTAGTCCAATGGTATCAAGCGCTAGCAGCTATCAAATCAATATCAAAAATTGTCAAGGCAACGGTCGCACGCCATCACCTACTCTGCGGCACGGCGCAGCGTTTCCACCACGGGGCGGTTCAGCACATCGCGCAGCCCCCACCAGCCCGCCGCCAGCGCCAGCACGGCGCCCGCCAGGGCCCCCGCCAGCGGCACCCAAAGTGCGGCGGTCCAGGCGAAATCGAACACATAGCGCGCCAAGGCCCAGCCCACAGCCACGGCCACGCAGCTGGCCAGAAAGCCCGCGAGCAACCCCACGCCTACCAGTTCGGCGCGCTGCACCTGGCGCAACAGGCTGGCACGGGCCCCCACGGCGCGCATGATGGCGAACTCGCGCGCACGCTCTTCCCGCGTGGCCGTGACGGCCGCGAACAACACCACCAGCCCGGCTGCCAGCGTGAAGGCGAACAGGAATTCCACCGCCTGGATCACCTGCTCCAGCACGCGCTGCACCTGGGCAATGGTGGCACCCATGTCGACGTTGGTGATGTTGGGAAACTGGCGCACCAGCGCGTTGTCAAAGCCCGCCTTGTCGGGCGCGCGGTAGGCGGCAAGATAAGTCACCGGCACATCCTTGAGGCTGGCCACGGGATACATCACGAAGAAATTGGCGCGCATGGAACCCCAGTCCACCTTGCGCAGGCTGGTGATGCGGGCCTCGTTCTGCACACCGCCCATGTCGAACTGCAGGCGGTCGCCCAGCTGCAGGCCCAGGGTTTGCGCGATGCCTTCTTCCACACTGATGGCCCCCTCTTCGCCCGGCGTCCATTGGCCGGCAACCACCTGGTTGTGGCCGGGCGCATCGACCGCGTTGGAGAGATTGAACTCGCGATCCACCAGGCGCTTGGCGCGGTCTTCGGCATAGCTGTCCGGCCCCACGGGTTGGCCGTTCACGGCCAGCAGGCGGCCGCGAATCATCGGGTACCAGTCGTAGCGGGCCACGCCAGCGTCTTGAAGCACCTGCTGAAAGGCCTCGGCCTGGTCGGGCATGACGTTGATGACGAAGCGGTTGGGCGCATTCGGCGGGGTGGCCTGGCGCCAGCTGGCAATCAGGTCGGTGCGCAGCAGCACCAGCAGCACCAGCGCCAGCAGCCCTACGGCCAGGCTGCTGACCTGCACCACGGCATAGGCCGGGCGGGCCGATATCTGCCGCGTGGCCAGCACCAGCCAGCGCGGTGCAGTGGATTCGTTGACGCTCTTGCGCAGCAGCTTCACCGCCGCCCAGCTCAGCAGCGCAAACAGCGCCACGGCACCGGCAAAGCCACCCACGGCGATCAGACCCAGCGCCAGGTCGCTGCTCACGGCCAGCAGCAGTGCCGCAAAACCGGCCACGCCCACCGCCAGCACCACCAGCGACACGGGTTTGAGCCCACCCATGTCGCGCCGAATCACGCGCAGCGGCGGCACCTGGGCCAGTTGCAGCACCGGCGGCAGCCCAAAGGCCAGCAGCAGCGTAAGGCCCATGCCCAGGCCAAACGCCACGGGCCACAGGCTGGGCGCGGGCAGTGCCGACTCCACCAGCCCCGCCAGCAGCAGCACAAACACGTTGTGCACCAGGTAGCCAAGCGCCACACCCAGCGCGCTGGCAAACAAACCGATCAGCGCGAACTCGGTGGTGTAGGCGCCCGCGATGGCGCGCTGGCTCTGGCCCAGCACACGCAGCATGGCCGAGGCATCCAGGTGGTCGGCCGCAAAGCCGCGCGCTGCCAGCGCCACGGCCACGGCCGACAACAGGGCCGCCAGCAGGGCCACCAGGTTGAGGAATTTCTGGGCGCGGTCCAGCGTCTGGCGCATCTCGGGGCGGCCGCTTTCAAGCGACTCGACCCGCACGCCGTGCACTTCGGGCTTTGTCGCCTCGATGGCAGCCCATTCGCTGAAAACCTTGACTGCTGCAGGCGAACCGGCCACGGCAAAGCGGTAGGTCAGGCGGCTGGCGGGTTGCACCAGGCCGGTGGCGGGCACGTCGGCCTGGTTGAGCATGGCGCGCGGCGCAAAGCTCATGAAACCGGCGCCCCGGTCGGGCTCCACCACGATGATGCGGGCAATGCGCAACTGGGCATCGCCCAGCAGCAACATGTCGCCCATCGACAGCCCCAGCGCTTCCAGCAAGGGAGCGTCCACCCACACCTCGCCCGGCGCAGGAATATCGCGCGTGATCTGCGCCACGGCATCGGGCGAATCGGCCACCTGCAGGCTGCCGCGCAAGGGATAGCCTGGCTCCACGCTCTTGAGGGCCACGAGCTTGGTGGCACCGCCCTGCAGATCACTGGCACGGCCCATGGTGGGAAAGCCCATGGTCGTCACCGTCTGCAGGCCCAGCGCCCGCGCGCGCTCGGCAAAGGCGGGGGGCGTGGGGTTGTCGCTTGCCACCACGGCGTCGCCGCCCAGCAACTGCAGGGCGTCGCGCTCCAGCCCCCCCTGCAGCCGGTCGGCAAAAAAACCCACCGACGTCAGCGCCGCCACCGCCAGCGTGACGGCCACCATGAGCAGGCGCAACTCTCCGGCGCGCAGATCACGTGCCAGGGTACGCAGCCCCAGGCGGAAAAAAGACAGATTCATGGGGATGAACCTTAGCGCAATTGCGCTGCCGAAGCGGCTTTAGGGATTTGCCGCAGCCAGTTCGGTTTGCAGCAGCAGGCGGTCGGCACCGCTGTAGCAGACGAAGCGCCGGTTGGTTGCGCGGCCAATGGTGCACAGGCCGAGCTGCTGCGCCACGGCATGGCCCATCTGCGTCATGCCGCTGCGCGAGACCACGATGGGCACGCCCATCTGCGCCGACTTGATGACCATCTCGCTGGTCAGCCGGCCCGTGGTGTAGAAGACCTTGTCGCCGCCCGCCATGTCGCCTGCCTGCATCCACATCCAGCCGGCGATGGTGTCGATGGCGTTGTGCCGGCCCACGTCTTCCACGAACGTGAGCAGTTCCTCGCCGCGAAACAGCGCGCAGCCATGCACCGAGCCGGCGGACTTGTAGGTGCTTTCCTTGAGGCGAATCGCGTTGACGATGCCGTAAAGCTGCGCCTGCGTGAGCTGCGCTGCCGGCAGCGCGATACGGTCCACCTCGTCCATCAGCCCACCGAACACGCTGCCCTGCCCACAGCCGGTGGTGATCACCCTGGCCGCCGTGCGTTCTTCGATGCGCTCGATGCCGCTGCGGGTCTTGACGGCTGCAGCGTTGACCTCCCAGTCGACGGTGATGGATTCGATGTCGTGCACCGATTGCACCAGCCGCTGGTTGCGCAGGTAGCCCAGCACCAGCAGCTCGGGCAGCGCACCCAGTGTCATCAGCGTGACGAGCTCGCGCTTGTCCACATACACGGTCAACGGGCGTTCGGCGGGAATATGCACCTGCTCGCGTTCACCGCGCTCGTTCACCACCTCCACGGCGTGGGTCAGGGGGGCTTGTGCCTGGGTCAGGCGCGGCAAGGCGGGGGCCGCAAGATCGGGTACGTCAGTCATGCGATCAGCGTGCACGCATTCCTCGCCAGTCCGTCGCAGGACTGGGGGAATATCGACACGAACTCAGGGCTTGGGCGCCGACGCTGCAGGCATGAGCGTGCTGGGCGGGCTGCTGGCGGTACCGGGTGGCGAATGGGCACCCGAAGCTTCGAGCGGTTTGGCGGCCGGCGGGGTGTAGGCAAAAGGACCCGGATCGGTGCACCCGCTGGTGGCCACGGCGGGCTTGGCATCCTTGGCCGTGCGCCGGTAGTGCGCAGCCACCTTGTCCTGCGACTGGCAGAGCTTGTAGCTGTCCACCTTGCCGCTCCAGGCGGCCTTGGCAGCAGTCTCGGCGGCCTTGGCCTGTGCTTCAGGCGTGGGCGCTGGCAGCTTGGCAAGTGCCATGGAAGATGCGCCGGCCACCAGGAAGGCCAGCAGGGAATGGTGCATGCTCATTTTCATGTAGGCCTCGCTGCCTGCGCCGCACGGGCGGCACTTTCGGTAAGTACGGCAACGCCGCTGCGCTGCGCTGGAATCTTGCCGGCACGGACATCATCGGCCCAGAGCTCGTGGTGCTCGCGGGCCCAGCCCTCGCTGACATAGCCGGTTTTCATGGCCTTGTAGGCGCCCCGCATGCCGACGGTTCCCATGTAGATGTGACCGCAGATCAAGGCCATCATCCAGATCGCCAGCACGGCATGGACCATGTGGGCGATCTGCATGTCACTGCGCACGTCGCCAAAGCCGGGGATCAGCTTGTCCAGCACCAGCCCCGTGGCCACCACGAAGATGCCGGGGATGGTGATACCCCACCAGAACAAGCCCTTTTCACCCGCGTTGAAGCGGTGTGAAGGCACCTGGTGGTCACCGCCACCGAGCAGGCCGCCGCCCTTGCTGAGCCAGATGAAATCAGCGCGGTTGGCGATGTTGTCCTTCACGAAGGTGAGGATGATGACCAGCAGCGAAACCGCAAACAGCGGACCCATGAAGTTGTGCACGTTCTTGAGCGCATAGGCCAGCCAGCCAAACAGCGTGCTGCCGATGACCGGCAGCAGAAAGAACTTGCCAAACGCCATGACGATGCCCGAAATCGCCAGCGCGATGAAGGCACCGGCATTGGCCCAGTGCGCTGCCCGCTCAAAAGGCGTGAAACGCTCGATCCGGCGGTCTGATTCGGGGTGCTCGTGCCCCATGGGGCCCTTGGTGAAATAGAAAATCGCCAAGGCCAGCAACACCAGACCCAGCAAGGCAGCACCGTAGGGAATGATCCACTGGTTGCGCACCTGGCGCCAGCCCTCACCCGCGTTGGTCACCCGGGCCCCGGGGTATGCCACCATCGGCTGGATCAGGTTGCCGGCCTCGGGCGCCTGGGTCCGGGGCAGGCTGCTGTAGCCCGTCACACCCTGCCCCACCTGGCGCCACATGGGGGCGTTGTTGCCAGGCTGTACCTTGGCGCGCTCGCCGTTGGTCTGATCGGCGTATTGGGGGTCGGCGCTGGCGTCGGGCTTGATTTCAAAAATGTTCTGGCTCTGAATGCCACCGGGCGCTGCAGCAGGCGCGGGCGCCACCGCAGCTGGAGCCGCGGACGCATCCGTGGCGGCAGCCGGTGCCTGCGCATGGGCAGGCACCCATGCCAAGCCCACCGCCAAGGCCAGGGACCACATGATGTGTTTCATGGTGGGCCTCACTTGGATGGGGTGCGGGTGTATTCGTTCTGGCCGTACTGCTGGCGCGCCTTCAGCTGCTGCTCCCAGCTGGTCTTGTCGCCCACCTTCCAGCCCGGCTGGGTGAAGTTGCTGCCTGTGCCGGCGTACGGTACAGCGTCGCTCTTGATGCCGCCACCGGTCTGCGGTTTTTCGGTGCAGGCGGCCAGGCCGGCAAGGGCCAGCACCGCCGTCATAGTGATGGAAATGCGCTTCATGACTTGGCTCCTGCGGGTGGCTGTGCACCCTTTTGCGTGCCGTAGGCTGTGCCCCAGCCCCACACTTCGGCCCCCTTGCCGCGCTGCACCACGCGGTTGCGGAAGATGTCCGCCACCACATCGCCATCGCCGGCCAGCAGCGCCTTGGTCGAGCACATTTCGGCACAGGCGGGCAGCTTGCCTTCTGCCAGGCGGTTGCGCCCATATTTCTCGAACTCTGCCTGGCTGCCATTGGCCTCGGGGCCGCCGGCGCAGAAAGTGCATTTGTCCATCTTGCCGCGCACGCCGAACGTGCCTTGCGACGGAAACTGGGGGGCGCCAAACGGGCAGGCATAGCTGCAGTAACCGCAACCGATGCAGACATCCTTGTCGTGCAGCACCACACCTTCGTCGGTGCGGTAGAAGCAGTTCACGGGGCAGACAGCCATGCAGGGTGCATCGCTGCAGTGCATGCAGGCCACCGAGATGGATTTTTCGCCGGGGACGCCGTCGTTGAGCGTGACCACGCGACGGCGGTTCACGCCCCACGGTACCTCATGCTCGTTCTTGCAGGCGGTGACGCAGCCATTGCATTCGATGCAGCGCTCTGCATCGCAGATGAATTTCATTCGTGCCATTGTTCTGTCTCCTGATCAGTGCCGCGCGCTCACGCCCGTTCCACGTTGCAGATCGTGGTCTTGGTTTCCTGCATCATGGTCACGCTGTCATAGCCATAGGTGGTGGCCGTGTTCACTGCCTCGCCCCGCACGACGGGTGCGGCCCCCTTCGGGTAGTGCGCCAGCATGTCGACACCTTGCCACCGGCCAGAGAAGTGAAAGGGCATCCAGACCGTGTCGGGCGCAACGCGCTCGGTGACCAGCGCCTGCACATTCAGGCGCGCACCCGTAGGGGAACTCAGCCACACGCGCTCACCATTGCGGATACCCCGGTCGGCAGCCGTCTTGGGGTTGATTTCCACAAACGCCTCTTGCTGCAACTCGGCCAGCCAGGGGTTGGAGCGGGTTTCCTCGCCGCCGCCTTCGTATTCGACCAGGCGGCCGGAAGTCAGGATGAGCGGGAATTTCTCGTAGACCTTGTCGGCCACGTTCTTGTCCTGCAGGGACTTGTAGAGCGTGGGCAGACGCCAGAAAGCCTTCTTGTCGTCGTGCGTGGGGTACTTGGCCACCAGGTCGGGACGCGTGCCGTAAATGGGCTCGCGGTGCTGCGGAATCGCATCGGGGAAATTCCACACCACGGCCCGGGCCTTGGCGTTGCCAAACGGATGGCAACCATGCTTCATGGCCACGCGGATGATGGCGCCCGTAGGGTCGGTCTTCCAGTTCTTGCCTTCGGCCTTGGCCTTCTCGGCGTCAGACAGGTCGTCCCACCAACCCAGCTTCTTGAGCAGCACATGGTCGAACTCGGGGTAGCCCGTGGTGATTTCCGCACCCAGCGAATGCGATCCGTCTTCGGCCAACAGGTTCTGGCCGTCCTTTTCGACACCGAAATTGGCGCGGAAGTTGCCGCCACCATCCATCACATGCTTGGAGGTGTCGTACAGATTGGACGAGCCTGGGTGCTTGAGTTCGGGCGTGCCATAGCAGGGCCAGGGCAAGCCAAAGTAGTCACCGGTGAAGTCGTAGCCGGTCTCCTTGTCCTTGCCGCCCTTGGCCTTGAGGGTTTTCACATCGAACACATGCATGTTCTTCATGTGGGCCTTCAGGCGCTCGGGGCTCTGGCCGGTGTAGCCAATGGTCCAGACACTGCGGTTGATCTCCCGCAGGATGTCCTCGGGCATGGGCTCGTCCATGCCCTTGACCTTCTGCATCTTGTAATTCTTGGACAGCTCGTTGGCAAAACCGAGCTTTTCAGCGAACTGGTGCATGATCATGTGGTCGCTGCGACTCTCCCACAGCGGCTCGATCACTTTCTCGCGCCACTGCAACGAGCGGTTGGATGCCGTGCAGGAGCCACTCGTCTCGAACTGCGTAGCCGCCGGCAGAAGGTACACCGCGCGGTTGGGGTTGAGGTCTTCGGTTTTGCCGGGCATGGCCGCCATGGCAGCGGTGGCCGATGGGTAAGGGTCCACCACCACCAGCAGATCCAGCTTGTCCATGGCCCGCTTCATCTCCAGACCACGGGTCTGCGAATTGGGAGCATGGCCCCAATAGAACACGCCGCGCAGGTTGGAGTCCTGGTCGATCAGTTCATTTTTCTCCAGCACGCCGTCGATCCAGCGCGACACGGTGATGCCGTTCTTGGACATCATCGCGGGCGAGGCGTACTGCTTCTTGATCCATTCGAAATCCACACCCCACACGGCCGCGAAGTGCTTCCACGAGCCTTCGGCCAGGCCGTAGTAGCCGGGCAGTGAGTCGGGGTTGGGGCCCACGTCGGTGGCGCCCTGTACGTTGTCGTGGCCGCGGAAGATGTTGGTGCCACCACCGCTCTTGCCCACGTTGCCCAGTGCCAGCTGCAGGATGCACGAGGCGCGCACCATGGCATTGCCGATGCTGTGCTGTGTCTGGCCCATGCACCAGACGATGGTGCCAGGGTTGTTGTCGTGCAGCATCTTGGCGACCTTGAACATCTGGTCTTCCTTGACGCCGCAGGCCTCTTCCACCTTGTCGGGCGACCACTTGGCCAGCACATCCTCGCGCACCTTGTCCATGCCGTAGACACGGTCGTTGATGTACTTCTTGTCTTCCCAGCCGTTCTTGAAGATGTGGTACAGCAGGCCGAACAGGAAGGGGATGTCGGTGCCCGAGCGGATGCGCACATACTCGTCGGCCTTGGCCGCGGTGCGGGTGAAGCGCGGGTCCACCACGATCATCTTGCAGCCGGTTTCCTTGGCGTGCAGCATGTGCAGCATGCTCACCGGGTGGGCTTCGGCGGCGTTGGAGCCGATGTACAGAGCGACCTTGCTGTTCTGCATGTCGTTGTACGAGTTGGTCATGGCGCCATAGCCCCATGTGTTGGCCACGCCCGCCACGGTGGTGGAGTGGCAAATGCGGGCCTGGTGGTCGCAATTGTTGGTGCCCCAGAAGCTCACGAACTTGCGCAGCAGATAGGCCTGCTCGTTGTTGTGCTTGGACGAGCCGATGAAGTACACGCTGTCAGGGCCGCTGGCCTTGCGCAGTTCCTGCATCTTGGCGGTGATTTCGTTCAGGGCCGTGTCCCAGCTGATGCGCTCGTACTTGCCGTTGACCAGCTTCATGGGGTAACGCAGGCGGTACTCGCCGTGGCCGTGTTCGCGCAGGGCCGCACCCTTGGCACAGTGCGCACCCAGGTTGATGGGCGAGTCGAACACCGGCTCCTGGCGTACCCACACGCCGTTTTCCACCACGGCGTCGACCGCACAGCCCACCGAACAGTGGGAGCAGACAGTGCGGCGCACTTCGATCTTGCTGTCGCCGATGCCGACCTTGGCACCTTCGGCGGCGTTGGATTTCTTGACCAGCGTGAGCTGCGACGCGGCAATGCCGACGCCCACCCCCAGACCGGAGCGGCGCAGGAACGAGCGGCGGTCCATGGTGGGCAGCGCCTGCGACAGGCCACGGCGCAGGCTGTGCACAAAAGGAGACGCCGAGGACGATGCGACCTGCGCGGCGTGGGAAGACTTCTTGGTAAGCAACATGGTGCGCCCCGCTGTCAGAGTTGGGTGGTTTTGTAGTACTGCTTGACGTGGGCAGACAGGTGGTAGCCACCGCCCTTTTCAGGGGCCACGCGGGCAGGCTCGGACACCGTGGCGTCAGAGGGAATCACCTGGGGAAGCGCCACGACGGCTGCTGCTGCAGCCCCTACGGTGGCGGCACCGGAAAAGAAACTCCGGCGTGAGGAATGGGGCTGGCGGTTCTGCATGCTTGTCTCCAGAATGGCTGGCAGCTATGAAACGGAATTCATACGAGTCTATGTCAGTGTGTAAAACCCTGCAATCGCGCTTTCCACCCCCCACTAATGCGCTCATCTTTTATAGCGTCCGCATCAGGGTTTCTGCGGACTCCAAGACTCACTCCAGCATATCGAAGCCCTGGGCCTCCACCGCCACGAAAGCCCGCGTGAACTGGGCCAGTGCGGCATAAAACCGGGCCGCAGGCTGCCCCTGCAGGGCATCGCACAACTGCAGGATCCAGGGTTGCAGATGTGTCGCAAAAAAATCACGTTGCGCCGTCAGGTTGCAGACAGCCATGTCGTCGCCCGCGATCAGGTAGCGCATCACCTCGCACAGGTAGGCCACATGGTCTTCGGTTTCCGGCATCGCTTCTGTGCGCGCCAGGCCCAGCGCCGCCAGGTCGCTGCGCAAGCGCACCAGCGGCTTTTCGTTCAAGAATCCGCTCAGGTAGAGCGAACCATACAAGAACACCTCGGGCTTGCCCACACCGCCGAACAGGCGATCGAACTCTGCGGCAATGTCCGCATCGCTGTGGGCCCGCGCGGCACCCACCAGCTGCTGCCAGGGCTCCTGCAGAAAGCCGCCCTCCATGGGGGCTTCGGTGACGGCCACGCGCAGCGCGGCCAGGGTTTCCGGCGTGGGCCTGGCGTAGTAGAGCTGCGCCAGCAGCCCATACACCTCGGCGCGCGCGGTTTCTTCGTCCAGCGCCGAGCTGCCGGCCGCGTTCAGGGAAAGGGAATCGCTCACAGATCGGTCACTTTCGTTTCGCTTTGGGAGGAATACAGATCGATCACGCGGCAGTCGCTGCACATCTTCAGCCGCTCCAGCGCCTCGCCCTGGAACATGGGGTGGCCCGACAGCTTGCCCAGCATGGCCTCGATGGCCTTGACGGTGCCAAAGGGCTTGCCGCAGCGCACGCAGGCCCAGGGCTTGGCTTCGTTGAGCACGCGCAGCTGCGCGCGCTCGGGCGTGAGCAGCAGGCGCGGCTGCAGGGTGATGGCGTTTTCGGGGCAGGTGGTGGCGCACAGGCCACACTGCACGCAGTTCTTTTCAATGAAGCGCAGCTGCGGCAGCTGCGGGTTGTCCTGCAGCGCACTCGCCGGGCAGGCGCTCACGCAGCTCAGGCACAAGGTGCAGCGGCCCTTGTTGACTTCGATGGTGCCCAGCAGCGATCCCACGGCCGGCAAGGCGATGGCCTCTGGGCGCTCTGCCACGGGCATCGGAGCCTGCTCGATGAGGTGGTCGAGCGCCATCTCCAGCGTGCTGCGCTTTTCCTGCGCCACCGCAAAACGTGCAGCCACGGCCGGGATCTTCTGGCGCGTCTGGCCCAGGGCCTGCAATGCGGCGTCCAGCTCGGTGGGGTGCGTGGCGCGCAGCAGCTGCACGTGCGTGCCTGTGTAGCCCAGCCCACGCAGAATGGCTTGCGCCACATCCATCTGTGCCTGCAGGCCATCGAGGTACTGCGGCGCCTCCTCCTGCGTCGTCAGCACCACCACCTGCGAGGCACCGTAGGCAATGGCGCTGAGCCACAGGTCCACGCCGGTGCTGGCCGTGTGCCACAGCGCCACCGGGATCACGTGGACGGGCACGCCCTGCGCCAGTTTCAGTTGCGCCGCACGGCCCAGTTCTTCCACCAGCGCCTGGCCGCGCTCCTGGCTGTGCAGCAGCAGCACGGCGTCCTTGCCGCCTGCGGCGGTGTAGGTGGACAGCAGCGTCTTGAGCTTGGTGCCCTGCTCCGTGGCACTGGGGTAGGCATAGGTCAGCGCACCCGTGGGGCAGACGGTGGTGCAGGCGCCGCAGCCCACGCACAGGTTGGGGTTCACCTTGATTTGCTGGCGGCCCTTGTCACTGCTGATGGCCTCGGCCGAGCAGATGTCCACACAGGCGTTGCAGCCCACGGTTTCGTTGCGGCTGTGGGCGCAGAGCTTTTGTTTGTAGGCAAAGAATCGGGGCTTCTCGAATTCCCCCACCAGTTCGCGCAGTTGGAGCAGGGCCGACAGGTCGCGCCCATCCCAACGGAAATAGCCCTGCGGCAGCGCGTGCTGCAGGAAGGTGGGCGTGGCAGTGGCCGAGCGCAGGTCCAGCACCAGGTCAAAACGCTCGGTCTGCACGGCAGCGTCGCGCGTGAAGTCGATGGCACCGGCCACCTGGCACACCTTCACGCAGGCGCGGTGCGACTGGCAGGCGGCCAGGTCGATCTGGTAATCGAGGCCAATGGCGTTCTCGGGACAGGCCGCCACGCAGGCATTGCAGCGCGTGCACAGGTCGAGGTCGATGGGGTTGTCGGCCTTCCACTGCAATTCGAACGCGCCCAGCCAGCCGGCAAGGCCCGTGATGCGCCCGCCCAGCACCGGAAAGCGCCGTGCCTGTGCGCCCCCGGCGTTGCCAGGGCCCTGCGTGAACAGGGTCACATCCAGCACGTCCGACACCAGGGCTGCAGCCTGCTCGGCCTGGTCGAGCGGTCCGATGATGAGCAGGCGGCCCGTGCTCTTGTAGGTGACCGTGGGCACGGGCGGTGGATCAGGCAACCGGGCCGCCGCCAGCAGCGCTGCGATCTTGGGACTGGCCTTGGCGGCATCGCGGCTCCAGCCACCGGTTTCGCGGATGTTCACAAACCGGATGGGGGACACCGCCCCCTCGGTCTGCTGGCCCAGGTCGCCAAACAGGCGCTGCTCTTGCGTGCAGGCCACCACCACATCGTCACCCGACTGGATGGCCTTTTGGAACGCCCCCGCATCGCGGCGGCACAGGGTGGAGTGAAGGGTCAGGTCTTCATGCAGCGCCGCGCCCAACGCCTTTGCGTTGAGGGGCATCGTCTGGTTGCAGTCGCAGAGGAGCGTCGTGGTCATGTTCTGTGTGGCTGGCTGGCATGGCCACCGCATCCTGTGCGGAGTCGGTGGCAAGCGCAAGCTCGCTGGAGGGGTCGCTAGGAATGGCGTTGCAGACCCCGGACTGTGCCACGTCTGGGGATGTTTGCCCCTCCGCATCATCCCGAGGCTGAGCAATGGCAGGGGCTATTGCATCTGCTTGCGTGTCTGCGATTGCCTCTGCGGTGGCACCGTCCACCAACGCATCGGGCGATGCCTCGGCGTTGGCCTTCTTCTCATGGTCAAAGAAGCCCATCGCATGGGCACTGGTCAACTTGCGCAGCATCCCGGCAGGCAGCGGATCGGGCTGGGTGTAATCGCCAACGTAAATATCGAGGCCATCCATCACATTGAAGTGCGGATCGGCAAACAACTTCTTCATGGCCAGGTTGCGCACTTCGGGCGAGACGGCACGGTCCACAAAGGGCTTGAAGTCAGAGGCGGGGGTGAGGGCCTCGGCATCCGACAAGGTGGGCGGTGGTGGCGCATCCGGGGTGGGGGCTGCGGGTACGGCGGTGGCTGCTCCAGCAGCAGCCGGAGCGGGCACGGGTGCGGGATTGGCCACCTGCGAGGCTGGCGCGGGCGGCGGCGGGTCCTGCACGGGCTTGCCCGCCAGCACATCCTGCTTGCGGCGCGACCAGCGTCCGAGAAATCCGTCAGCCATGGCCTCCTCCTCCACCGCCGCCGCGCTGCTTTTCGGTGGTCACGGAGGCCGGATTACCAAACCGGTCCTGCAAGGAACGGAAGCTGTCGGGGCGCTTGCGGCGCTTGGGCTCGGGCTGGTAGTGCTCGGCCACGAAGGCGCGCAGTGCCTCCACCACCTCGGGCGCCGCAGGCACCTGTTCCACGGTTTCCTGCGCGTCCAGCCAGCGGCCCGCATCGTGGTAACTCAGGCTCACTGCAACCGGGCGGGCCAGCGGGATCTCGCCGGTGCCGGGGTCTTCATCGCGGCGCCACATCACAAACCAGCAGGGGGCTGGCGAAGTGAGATTCAGGTGGTAGCCCTCGGCATCATCACGGAACAGCTCCACGCGAAAGCCCGGGAACAGCCAGCGCTGCTCGCGCTCGTCCTGAAGGATCTGGCGCGGCTCGGTGCCAAAGGCGGGCTCATTGATCACCACCTCGGCCAGCGACCACCGCCAGGGCTGCCAGCGGTTGGCTATGTGCTCGCACCGCATGATCACGGCAACGTCGGTGTAGGGGCGCTCAGTCATGGGCGCAGACTTTACCCCGGAGCCACCCCATCGGCGGCAATGCCCGCAAAGCCCCCTTGCGCACCGTCAGCTTGCAGCCCCTTCCAGCCGTTCCACGGCCACTGCGCAGTACTTGAACTCCGGGATCTTGCCGAACGGGTCCAGCGCCGCGTTGGTCAGCAGATTGGCCGCCGCCTCCACATACGCGAACGGCATGAACACCGTGCCGCGCGGCGTGCCGTCGTCGCGGCGCACGCGCACCTGTACCATGCCGCGCCGCGATCGGATGCCCACCAGCGCACCCGGCGCCACGCCCAGCCGCGCCAGTTCGTCGCCATGCAGCGACGCGGTGGCCATGGGCTCGATGGCATCGAGCACGGTGCTGCGCCGCGTCATGCTGCCCGTGTGCCAATGCTCCAGCTGGCGGCCGGTGATAAGCACCAGGGGATAGTCGGCGTTGGGCGTTTCGGCCGCCGGGATCAAGCTGGCGGGCACGAGTTGGAGGCGCCCCGTGGGCGTGGGGAACTGGTCTTTGAAAACAATGGGCTGGCCGGGGTCATCCGGCGTGAGGCAGGGGTAGGTCACGCTGGAGTCACGCTCCAGCCGACCCCAGGTGATGCCCTCGATGCTCGCGTGCATGGCCTGGCGCATTTCGTCGTACACGGCGGCCACGCCGGATTCGTCGCCTTCGTAATTCCAGCCGAGGCCCACCCTTTTGGCGATCTGCTGAATGATCCAGAGATCGGGCCGCGCATCGCCCGGCGGGTTGAGCGCGCGGCGGCCCATCTGCACCATGCGATCGGTGTTGCTGGCCGTGCCGGTCTTCTCTGGCCAGGCGCTGGCGGGCAGCACCACGTCGGCCAGCCAGGCGGTTTCGGTCAGGAAGATGTCCTGCACCACCAGGTGCTGCAGGCTGGCCAGCGCGTGGCGCGCGTGGTTCAGGTCGGGATCGCTCATGGCGGGGTTCTCGCCCATGATGTACATGCCGCGCACCTTGTGCGGGTCGGTGTCAGGCGCCAGGGCCTTGTGCATGATCTCGACAACGGTGTATCCCGGCGCCTCGTCCAGCGGGGTGCCCCAGAAATTCTCGAACCACGCGTGCGCTTCGGCGTTGTCCACGCGTTGGTAGTTGGGGAACATCATGGGGATCAGCCCCGCGTCGCTCGCACCCTGCACGTTGTTCTGGCCGCGCAGCGGATGCAGACCCGAGCCTGGCTTGCCGATCTGGCCGGTGACGGCGCACAGCGCAATCAGGCAACGCGCGTTGTCGGTGCCGTGCACATGCTGGCTCACGCCCATGCCCCACAGAATCATCGCGGCCTTGGCCCGCGCGAAGGCACGCGCCACCTCGCGCAGCGTCTCGGCCGGGATGCCGCACACGGGTGCCATGGCCTCGGGGCTGCAGCCCATCACGTTGGCCTTGAGCGCCTCGAAATCGGTGGTGCGGTCGTGGACAAAGGCCTCATCCACCAGACCTTCGTCGATCACGGTGTGGATCAATGCGTTGAGCATGGCCACGTCGGTGTCGGCCTTGAACTGCAGCGTGCGCCACGCGTGGCGGCCGATGTCGGTCACGCGCGGGTCGGCCAATACAATCTTGGCGCCACGCTTGGCCGCATTCTTCATCCAGGTCGCCGCCACCGGGTGGTTGGCCGTGGGGTTGGAGCCGATCACGAAGATCAGCCCGGCATGCTCCACGTCGTTCACCGGGTTGCTCACCGCCCCCGAGCCCACGCCTTCGAGCAGCGCGGCCACGCTGGAGGCGTGGCACAGCCGCGTGCAGTGGTCCACGTTATTGCTGCCAAAGCCGGTGCGCACCAGCTTCTGGAACAGGTAGGCCTCTTCGTTGCTGCCCTTGGCCGAGCCAAAGCCCGCCAGGGCCTTGGTGCCGTGCGTGTCGCGCAGGCTCTTGAGCTGGCCTGCTGCGAGGTCCAGCGCCTCGTCCCAGGTCGCTTCGCGGAAGGTATCGCGCCAGTCAGCACCGTAGGGCCGCACCTCCTTGGGCACGCCGGGCTTGCGGATCAACGGCACCGTCAGGCGGTCGGGGTGGTGGGCGTAGTCAAAGCCGAAGCGTCCCTTCACACACAGGCGGCCGTGGTTGGCGGGGCCGTCGCGGCCTTCGACGCTGATGATCTTTTCATTGCGCACGTTGTAGGTGATGAGGCAGCCCACGCCGCAGAACGGGCAGACCGAATCGACCTTGCGGTCCACTTTTTGCGAGCCGATGTGCGTCTTGGGGCTGAGCGCACCCGTGGGGCAGGCCTGCACACATTCGCCGCAGGCCACGCAGGTGCTCTCGGCCATGGGGTCGTCAAGGTCGAAGATGATCTTGCTGTGGGCTCCGCGCAGGGCGTAGCCGATCACGTCGTTGACCTGTTCCTCGCGGCAGGCGCGCACGCAGCGGTTGCACTGGATGCAGGCGTCGAGGTGGACGGCCATGGCCGGGTGGCTCAAGTCGGGCGCAGGCTGCTCGCGGTGCAGCGCCTTGAGCGCGGGGCGCACGGCCACACCCAGGCGGTCGGCCCAGGCGCTCAGTTCGCCGTGCTGGCCTGCTGCTGGGGCAGTTTTTGAATCCAATTCGCCTGTAGCGCCAGATGCGCATGCGCTACCAGCTATCAATTCAGGAGTATCTGGTTGGTCATCATTCCATTGGTAGCCCACGTCCGGCATGTCGGACAGCAGCATCTCCACCACCATCTGCTGGCTCTTGCGCGCGCGCGGGCTGGCGGCCTGCACTTTCATCCCTTCGGTCGGCGCTCGGCAACAGCTGGGGGCCAGCGTGCGCTCGCCCGCGATCTCCACCACGCAAGCGCGGCAGTTGCCGTCGGGGCGGAGGCCGTCGGTGTAGCAGAGGTGCGGGATCTCCACGCCGTGGCGCTGCGCGGCTTTGAGGATGGTGTCACCGGGCTGGGCGGTGACGGGCCGGCCGTCCAGCTCGAACGCCACGCCGGGCAGCGCAGCGGCAGAGGTGAACACGGCGCTCATGGCTTCACCCCTGCGGGCAGTTGCTCGGCCAGCGGGCTGTTGCGCGGCTTGGGCAGGTCACCCGGCCACGGCCCCTCGCCCACTTCGTGCGCAAAGTATTTGTGGATGCAGCGGATGGGATTGGGCGCCGCCTGGCCCAGGCCGCAGATGGACGCATCGGCCATGACCTGCGCCAGGTCGTCCAGCAATTCTTCATCCCACTGCGGCGCTTCCATCAGCGTGGCCGCCTTGGCCGTGCCTACGCGGCAGGGCGTGCACTGGCCGCAGCTCTCGTGTTCAAAAAAGCGCATCACGTTCAGCGCCGCCTCGCGCGCGCTGTCGTGCTGGCTGAGCACGATGACGGCGGCCGAGCCGATGAAGCAGCCATAGGGCTGCAGCGTGTCGAAGTCCAGCGGTATCTGGTTCAGGCGGGCGGGCAGGATGCCGCCCGAGGCGCCGCCCGGCAAATAGGCGTAGAGCTGGTGGCCATCCAACATGCCGCCGCAGTATTCGTCGATGAGTTCCTGCACGGTGATGCCCGCCGGCGCGAGCTTGACGCCGGGGTGCTTCACGCGGCCGCTCACGCTGAAACTGCGCAGGCCCTTGCGGCCGTGGCGGCCAAAGCTGGCAAACCACTGCGGGCCGCGCTCCACGATGTCACGCACCCAGTACAGGGTTTCAAAGTTGTGCTCCAGCGTGGGCCGGCCGAACAGGCCCACCTGCGCGATGTAGGGCGGGCGCATGCGGGGTTCGCCGCGTTTGCCTTCGATGCTCTCGATCATCGCGGACTCTTCGCCGCAGATGTAGGCACCCGCGCCCCGGCGCAGCTCGATGTGCGGCAGCGGGCATGGGGGCTGCGCGCGCAGGTCGTCCAGCGCGGCCTGCAGCAGCGCGCGGCAGCCGTGGTATTCGTCGCGCAGGTAGATGTAGACGGACTCGGTGCCCACCACCTGAGCGGCGATGAGCACGCCTTCCAGAAAGCGGTGCGGGTCGCGCTCCAGGTAGGTGCGGTCCTTGAAGGTGCCGGGCTCACCTTCGTCGATGTTCACCGCCATCAGGCGAGGAGCAGCTTGCTCGCGCACGATGCGCCACTTGCGGCCCGCCGGAAAACCCGCGCCGCCCAGGCCACGCAGGCCCGAGTCTTCCATGGCTGAAAGCACGGCCTCGGCGTCCATTTCGCCATTCACCAGTGCAGCGGCCGTCTGGTAACCGCCGTGCGCGCGGTAGGTGGCGAGGTCGGTATGGGCGGGGCTGACGCCTTCTGGCGGCGCAGGCACGCTGCGCCCGGCCAGCGCTGCAACATCAAAATTGGCAGCCCCCTGTGCATAGGGATGTAGCGCTACCGACCGATAGGGCTTCAAATCGATGGTTTCCAACACCCCATCGACCGTGGCGTGTGGCACCGGGCACTGGTGCACCACGGCCACGGGCGCCTGTTCGCAGCGGCCCACGCAGGGCACGGCCTGCACCTGCACATCGCCCTGCCCGGCCGCACGCAGGCGCTCGGGCAGCGCGGCCAGCAGCGCGCGCGCGCCGGCCATGCTGCAGCTCAGACTGTCGCACACGCGCAGCACCAGGCGCGGCGCCTGGGCCTGGTCGCCGCGAACGATCTCGAAGTGGTGGTAGAAGCTGGCCACCTCGTACACCTCGGCCATGGGCAAGTTCATCTGCCGGGCCAACGCCACCAGGTGCCGGCCGTGCAGCACGCCAAAGTGGTCGTTGAGGCGGTGCAGGTATTCGATCAGCAGGTCGCGCCGAAAGCCCTCGGCCGGTCGAGAACCCAGCAAAGCGGCCACCTCGACCATCGCGGCGCCTTCAGGCTGGCGGCCCTTGAGCTGGCTGGCGCGGCGAAGGCTGGCGCGCAGGTCATCGGGGGTGGCGAGCGTTGCGACCGAGGCTGCGGCAGGCGGGACAGGTGATGGCTGCATGGGTGTTGTCTCGGTTGAGCAGGCCTCGGCAAAGGGGCTCCATCTTTCAGAATTTCAAAATGGATGGCAGGGTACCGGGACAGACTACAGATCATATCCATCGGCAACATATCGTCACCATACTGACATCAATTAACAATAAACATACCCCGGCACCGTAGAGTGGGTTTCTCACACTTTTGACAGGAAGATGCCATGGCTCGATTCCCGTTGCAAAAGGCCGCCTCGCGGCGCAATGCGTCTTGGTACCAGCTCGCCGCCACCCTGCTGACCCTGGTGTTCGGCGCAAGCTTCGGCGCTGCGCAGGCCAAGCCGGTCAAAACGGCTTATGAGTACTACGCCGAGGGCAACCCCGATGTGGTGCCCACGGTCAGCCAGTCACAACCCCACCCGTCGTATGTACTGATGGGCGGTGGGCCCGATGTGGACGATGCCTTCCGGTGGATGATCCGGCGCGCCGGGGTGGCGCCGGGCACTGGTGGCCGCCTTGTGGTGATCCGTGCCTCGGGCGATGACGGCTACAACCCTTACATCTACTACAGCGGCCGCAAGTCGGCCATGGACTCCGTGGTCCGGGACGGCTGGGTTGGCGGGGCTTCGCTGGGCTTGAGTTCGGTCGAAACGCTGGTGATTCCCAGCACCGCGGCCGCCAACGACCCTTTTGTCAACACCGTGCTGGCCCGGGCCAATGCGGTGTGGATTGCCGGTGGTGACCAGGCCAACTACATCCGCTACTGGAAGGGCCAGGCGCTGGAGGCGACCTTGAACGGCCTGATGCAAAAGAACGTGCCTATTGGCGGCACCAGTGCGGGGCTGGCCGTGCTGGGCGGGTTTGACTTTGCCGCGCTCAATGGCACCGTCACCTCCACGCAAGCGCTAAGCAATCCCTACAACAGCTACGTGACGCTGGACCCCAACCCCTTGAGCACGGTGGGCGGCTTCATCGCACCGCCGGCGCTGGCCAATACCATCACCGATTCGCACCTGGATTCACGCGATCGCATGGGCCGACTGATCACCTTTGTGTCCCGCCTGATCGGCACCTATTCCGGCGCGGGCCAGCAAGAGTTCGGCTGCCCTGGCGGCGTGCTGGGCAACAACACCGCCCGGGGCATCGGCATTGGCGTGGAAGCCGCCCTGCTGGTGCAGCGCAACCCTGACCTCACCTACAGCGGCAGTCGGGTGACCAATATCTCCACCACCACGGAAAGCGCGGTGTACTTCATCAACGTAACGCTGGGGCCGACCGTGTGCGCTGCGGGCAAGCCCCTGGAAGTGCCCACGTCATCGGTGGTGATTCGCAAACTCGCCAATTCCGCTGCGTCAATCAACCTGACCGACTGGTCGGGCTTCCCCATCTACCAGTCGGTGGGCGTGATGAACGACACATTGCTGCCGGCCAACCCCTACTGATGCACCATGGCGATCAGGTGTTCTTGCTGATCGAGATCGTTGGGAACTTGCTGGAGAAGTCTTTCGCCTGCCGGGCGATCTTCACCGCCACATCGCGCGCCACCTTCTTGTAGATCCTGGCCACGTCGCCATCGGGATCGGCCACCACCGTGGGCTTGCCACTGTCGGCCTGCAGGCGGATGCTCATGTCGAGCGGCAGCGCGCCCAGGTAATCCATGCCGTACTCGGCCGCCATCTTCTTGCCGCCGTCGGCGCCAAAGATGTGCTCGACCTGGCCGCAGTTGCTGCACACATGCACGGCCATGTTCTCGACGATGCCCAGGATGGGCACACCCACCTTCTCGAACATCTTGATGCCCTTCTTGGCATCGAGCAGCGCGATGTCCTGCGGCGTGGTCACGATCACGGCGCCTGTCATGGGCACGCGCTGGGAGAGCGTGAGCTGGATGTCGCCGGTGCCGGGGGGCATGTCGATGATGAGGTAGTCGAGGTCTTTCCAGTTGGTCTGCCGCAGCAGCTGCTCCAGCGCCTGCGTGGCCATGGGGCCGCGCCAGATCATGGCCTCATCCTGGTCCACCAGGAAGCCGATGGACATGACCTGCACGCCGTAGTTCTCCAGCGGCTCCATGGTCTTGCCATCGTCGCTTTCGGGGCGGCGGTTGATGCCCAGCATCATGGGCTGGCTGGGGCCGTAGATGTCGGCGTCGAGCACGCCCACGCTGGCGCCCTCGGCGGCCAGGGCCAGGGCCAGGTTGGCGGCCGTGGTGCTCTTGCCCACGCCGCCCTTGCCCGAAGCCACGGCAATGATGTTCTTGACCTGCGGCAGCAGCTGCACACCGCGCTGCACCGCATGGGCCACCACTTTGGTGGTGATGTTGACCGACACGTTTTCGACCCCGGCCACGCCCTTGGCGGCGGCCACCAGGCTGCGGCGCAACTCGGGCACCAGGCTCTTGGCTGGGTAACCCAGCTCCACATCAAAGGCCACATCGCCGCCAGTGATCTGCACATTGCGCAGGGCGCGGGTGCTGACGAAATCCTGGGCTGTGTGGGGGTCCAGCACGCTGGAAAGTGCGGCCAAGAGGCCCTGTTCGGTGACTGCCATTCAATAAACTCCAGAAGAGGCCGGTAGTCTATCCAAGCGCTGTTCCCCCGTTGTCTGAAGGACAATGCGCACGCCTCGCCGCAGGCGGCACCCCGTGAAACCGAATGAAAAGGACCTCCGTGAAATTCAAGATGGCCGAGAAATCCCTGTTTGCCATGCTGCTGCGCTCGCCGTGGTGGGTCAGCTTCGTGGTGGTGGGCGTCATCGTCCTGGCGGCAGGTGCGCTGCTGCCCAGGGAGTATTTCGTGGTGGGTGCGCTGGCCGGATTTCCCATCTTCGTGGTGGGCTGCATTGCCGCCTGGAAGCAGCTGCGCGCACCCAGCCCCGCCCACCTGTCCGGAATGCTCGACACAGCGGCCCGCATGCCCTGGCGTGACTTTGCCAGTGCGCTCGTGGCCGCCTGGACGCGCGCGGGCTACACCGTGGAGCGCCTGCCGGGCAACGGTGCTGCCGATTTCTGCCTGGCGAAGAACGGCAGCACCACGCTGGCCAGCGCCCGCCGCTGGAAAGCCGCCACCCATGGCGTGGAGCCGCTGCGCGAACTGCGCGCCGCCATGGACCAGCGCGGCGCTCCCACGGGCCTGTATGTGCTGGCACAGGGCGGCCTGAGCGACAACGCCCGGCTGTATGCGCGCGACAACGGCATCACCATCGTGCAGGACGCCGCCCTGGCCGCGCTGCTGCTCGCCAAGGCCTGATCCAGCGCCCCGCACAAGCCGGCCCGCCGCACCGTGCCGACCGCCACCCCATCGCCCCGCACAGGCCTGCTCCTCACCGGGGGCGGCGCCCGGGCCGCTTACCAGATGGGCGTGCTCGAAGCCATTGCCGACCTGCGCCACGCCTGCGGCGCCAGCCGCCAGCCCAATCCGTTTCCCATCATCACGGGCACCTCGGCGGGGGCCATCAACGCCGCCGCACTGGCCTGCGGCGCCGACGATTTCGACCGCACCGTGCGCCGCATCGCCCGCGTGTGGCGCCAGTTCCACGCTGGCCAGGTATACGGCGCGGATCCGTTCAGCGTGATGCGCAGCGGTGCCCGCTGGCTCACCCTGGTGTCGCTGGGCTGGGCGCTGGCCCGCTGGCGCCGCATGCGCCCGCGCTCGCTGCTGGACAATGCACCGCTCGAAAAACTGCTGGGCAAGATGGTGCCGCTCATGCGCCTGCCCCGGCTGATGCACAAAGGCCACCTCACGGCACTGGCGGTCACGGCATCGAGCTACAGCTCGGGCGAGCATGTCACTTTTTTCGAGGTGGCCGACGGTGAACAGCCCTGGGTGCGCTCGCAGCGCAAGGCGGTGCGCGCCCGCATCACGCACGAGCACCTGCTGGCGTCTTCGGCCATTCCCTTCGTCTTTCCGGCCAAGGGGCTCGCCATCGATGGCCACACCGAATACTTTGGCGACGGCTCCATGCGCCAGTCGGCCCCCATCGCCGCAGCGATCCACCTGGGGGCCGAGCGCGTGCTGGTCATCGGCGCGGGCCGCATGCACGAGCCCCAAGGCGACAGCGCCGCCACGCCCTCGCCCGGGTACCCATCGCTGGCGCAGATTGCCGGGCATGCGCTGTCCAACATCTTTCTGGATGCGCTGTCGGTCGATGTGGAGCGGGTCAAACGCATCAACCAGACGCTGTCGCTCATCTCCGAGGACAAACGCTCCCACAGTGCGCTGCGGCCCATCGAGCTGCTGGTGATCGCCCCCTCGCAGCGGCTCGACGCCATAGCGGCCCGCCATGTGGGCGACCTGCCCGGCCCCGTGCGCGCCATGCTGGGCGCCCTGGGCGTGACATCGAACATGGCCGATGTGCGCGGCGCGGCGCTGGCCAGCTACCTGCTGTTCGAACGGGGCTACACCCAGGAACTGATGGCCCTGGGCCGCAAGGACACCCTGGCCCGGCGGGCCGAGGTGTGCCACTTCTTTGGCTGGAAGGACACGGGCGCCGAACTGCGCACCCGGCCATACACCTGACGCCGGGTCTGCACCCCCACCGCAGAGCGCCTAAAATTGCGGGTTCCGCCCGAGAAAGCCGCTTCCATGACGTCCTCCGCACGCAAACTCTTCGTCACCACCGCCCTGCCGTATGCCAACGGCAACTTCCACATCGGCCACATCATGGAATACATCCAGGCCGACATCTGGGTGCGCACGCAGCGGCTGCTGGGCAACGCGGTCAACTTCGTCGGCGCCGACGACACCCACGGCGCGCCCATCATGATCGCCGCCGAGAAGGCCGGCAAGACGCCGCAGCAATTCGTGGCCGACATCGCCGCCGGGCGCCAGCAGTACCTGGACGGCTTTCACATCGAATTCGACAACTGGCACAGCACGGACGCACCCGAAAACCACCAGCTCGCGCAAGACATCTACCGCGACCTCAAGGCCAACGGCCTGATAGAGACGCGCACCATCGAGCAGTTCTTCGACCCCGAGAAGAACATGTTCCTGCCCGACCGCTTCATCAAGGGCGAATGCCCCAAGTGCCACGCCAAGGACCAGTACGGCGACAACTGCGAGGTCTGCGGCGCCGTGTATGCGCCCACCGATCTGATCAACCCCTACTCGGCACTGTCGGGCGCCAAGCCGGTGCTCAAAAGCTCGGAGCATTTCTTCTTCAAGCTGTCCGACCCGCGCTGCGTGGCCTTTCTGGAAGACTGGACGCAAAACGGCCGCCTGCAGCCCGAGGTGGCCAACAAGGTGCGCGAATGGTTCACCGTGCGCACCAACCCCGACGGCAGCACCAGCGAAGGCCTGGGCGACTGGGACATCTCGCGCGATGCGCCCTACTTCGGCATCGAGATCCCCGATGCACCGGGCAAATACTTCTACGTGTGGCTCGACGCCCCCATCGGCTATCTGGCCTCGCTGAAGAACCTGCTCGAAAAACGCGACCAGGACTACGAGGCCTACATGGCCGACCCGGCGCTGGAGCAGTACCACTTCATCGGCAAGGACATCGTCACCTTCCACACCCTGTTCTGGCCCGCCACGCTGAAGTTCAGCGGCCGCAAGGTGCCCGACTCGGTGTTCGTGCACGGCTTCCTCACGGTGAACAACGGCGAGAAGATGAGCAAGAGCCGCGGCACCGGCCTGGACCCGCTCAAGTACCTGGGCCTGGGCATGAACGCCGAATGGCTGCGCTACTACCTGGCCACCAAGCTGAGCAGCCGCAACGAAGACATCGACTTCAACGCCGACGACTTCATGGCCCGCGTCAACAGCGACCTGATCGGCAAGTACATCAACATCGCCAGCCGGGCGGCCGGCTTCATCGCCAAGCGCTTTGGCGGCCAGCTCGGCGAAGTGTCGGCCGACGGCGATGCGCTGCTGGACCACCTGCGCACCTTGGCCCCGTCCATCATCGAGCTGCTGGCCGAGCGCGAATACGGCAAGGCCCTGCGCGAGACCATGCTGCTGACCGATCGCGTCAATGCCTACGTGGACCAGAACAAGCCCTGGGAGCTGGCCAAGCAGGACGGCATGGAAGGCCGCCTGCAGGACGTGTGCACCACCTGCATCGAGGCCTTCCGCCTGCTCACCATCCTGCTCAAGCCCGTGCTGCCCGCGCTGGCCGCGCAGGTCGAGGCCTTCCTCAAGGTGCCGCCCTTCTCCTTTGCCGACGCCACCACCATGCTGGGCAAGGGCCATGCGATCGGCGAGTACAAGCACCTGATGCAGCGCGTGGATGCCAAGCAGCTGGAAGCATTGTTTGAGCCTCCAGCACAGGCAACGATTGAAACCGCAGCCCCCGGCGGCGAGGAGCTGGCCCCCACCATCACCATCGACGATTTCACGAAGATCGACCTGCGCATTGCGCTGATCGTGAACTGCGAGGCCGTGGAGGGCTCGACCAAGCTGCTGCGCCTGACGCTGGACGTGGGCGAAGGCACTGACCCGCAGGGCAATCCCGTCACGCGCAATGTCTTCAGCGGCATTGCCAGCGCCTACCAGCCCGCCGACCTGATCGGCAAGCACACCGTGATGGTGGCCAACCTGGCGCCGCGCAAGATGAAGTTTGGCGCGTCGGAAGGCATGGTGCTGGCCGCCAGCCATGGCGACGAAAAGGCCAACCCCGGCATCTACGTGCTCAATCCCTGGCCCGGCGCCACGCCCGGCATGCGCGTGCGCTGACACGGTCACCCCAGAACCGGACACGGCGATCCCGGACACGCCTCCTTGGGGCGCGCACGGGTGGCAACATTTCGCCCGCGCCCTTCATGCAGGTTCAACCCCGCACAAACGCAGCGGCTTCTGCCCAGGTGGTGCGGCCGGAGCACAAGCCTCAGCGGAACATGCCCGCGGCCTCCTGCCTGCCCCAGCGTGCACACCCGGCGTTCAGGGCAATACGACCTGGGCCTTGGCTCGGGCGATCTGCAAATTCGCATCGCGCTGCAGCAGCAGGCGCTGCGCCACCAGCGCGTTGGCCGCTTCGGTCACGGCCGCCACGTAGCCCTCTTGCGTTCCATACAGTTCCTCCAGCGAGGGCCGCGCATCGCCCGCCGCCAGCCGCGCGGCGCGCGTCTTGTGGAAGGGGATGAAGCTGCCCGTGAGGTTGGCCAGATCGGTGATGCCGGGTGTGGCCACGTAGTTGAACTCGATGCTGGTGCCCAGCGGCGCACGCGCCTCCACGCTGCGGATGCCGGCGCGGGTGAGGCCCGTGGAGGCATCGACCTGCGGAACAAGGATGGCGTAGTCGCGGCCCAGGTTGCGCGGAGGCAGCACGGTGGCGATGCCCGCCTCGTCCTGCGGGATGTACTGCGGGCCAAAGTCGAACAGCGGGAAGTTGTTATACAGACCGCGATAGCTGAAGTCCGGGATAGGCGTCTGCACGCCGCCCACCGCCCAGGTCAGCCCCTTCATGGCCGGGAAGCTCAGCGCCTCGGGCCGCACCAGCGTGCCGTCAGCCAGCTTGGGCACCTGGCTGGCGGGCGGCTGCGTGCCGCGCACCACCCAGTCTTCCAGGTTCAGGAACAGCGCGCGGAAGGTGTCGTTGAACTGCACCACCGTGCCCGTGGGGTACGTGGCGCGCGTGGGCGCATAGGCAATGCTGGCCGTGCCCCCTGCCCCGCCGTGCTGGGTGCTGGCGTAGTAGTAGATGCGGGCGTTGTCGGGCTGCGGCAGGTCCTTGGTGCCGTTGGCGTCGGTCAGCACGGGCGAGCCCTGCAGTTGCCAGAACTCCGTGCCCGACAGGCCCAGGAAGAACTTGGGGCAGGTGTTGGTGGCGGCGCAGCGCTTCATCACGCCACCCTGGCGGCCACTGATGTCGTCCATGTAGTCCTTGTCCAGCCCACGCGGCGCGGTCTGGCCAAAGGCCGTGTGGTCGGTGCGCAGGCCACCACCACCGCCGGGCACGGCAAAGCGGGTGTTGATGTGGGTCTGCCGCGCGGCCACGTGGGCGTACATGCCGTCGAACACCTTGCCCCCATCCAGCGCCTGGTTGAAGCCCAGGTGCAAAAAGGTCTTCATCGCGTTGCCCGACTGCGAAGTGCCCTGCCCCAGCGTGTACTGGATGCGGCCTGCGAGCGGGTTGGGGGTGCCCGCCGAGTCCGCCGCCTTGCTGCGGAAGAAGCTCACGGTGTCGCGCAGCGCAGCCAGGCCCACGCCCATCACTTTGGGGTCCTTGGCGACGTAGACCAGTTCATACAGGTAGGCGGGGTCGAACCCGCCCTTCAGGCACACGCTGGTGGGACTGGCCGTGCCGGGGAAGGCGTTGGTGCCCGTGTCGCAAGTGGCGAACTTCCAGTCGCTCGCGGGCACAGGGATGCGCGCATCCGTCTCGTTGGCGCGGCGGGTGAGCGAGTAGCCGGGCTGCGTGTTGTCCAGGCTGGCGGGCTCGTACGGAATCATGGTGCCATTGAACACGCCGCCGGGCAGCGTCATCGCGGGGCTGGCCGCAGCAGGCACCAGCTCGGCGCGGTAGGGACCGGTGATGCTGCTGCCGTCCTTGTTCTTGGCCACGGGCACGCTCACCGTGAGGCGCGCAGGTGTGCTCTTGGGCACGTCGCCCTGCCAGGCCGAGTACAGCATCACGTACCCCCGCTCCAGGTAGACCGCATCGCTGGGCGAGGCCGTGGGGTTGAGCAGCGTGAGGATGTTGCCGCGGTTGGGCGCGTCGTAGCGCAGCACGCCGCTGGCCTTGGCCATGTTCTTGGGCTTGAGCATGACGAAGTCGGCCTTGTACTCGACCATGCCGTTGGCATTGGTGGGCGCCAGCGCCAGGTCCTGGATGGTGGCGTTCTTGGGGTCCTTCGGATCCACCTCGCCGCTGAGCGTGCCGGTCAGGCGCTCGTATTCGCCCACGTCGCCATAGGTGCCGGGGAAGGCTTCGGTGGCGGTGATGGCCAGCTTGAGAGCCGGGCCCTTGGGCGCGTCGTTGCTGGAGCCCCCGCAGGCGGTGATGGCGGCTGCGGCGGCGGCTGTCAGCGCGAGTTTGGTGAATGCATGAAGCGGTTTCATGGTGTCTGTCTCCTTGGATGGATGGTGGTGCGGGCCGCTTGGGCGGCTCTGGAACAAAACGGCAGCGTCTGTTGCGCTGCGCGCGGGCAAGGCTTCGCCCAGACCTGCCGGTAAAGGCAGGCTGCGAGAAGCAAAACGGGAATGAAACGGCCCGGTGGGTGGGTCGGTGGCTTATTCGGCCTCGATACCTGCGGCCTTGATCACCTTGCCCCACTTCTGGGTTTCGGCAGCCTGGAACTTGGCGAGTTCATCGGGCGTTGTGGTCCAGGCTTCGGAGCCTGCGTTGTCGTAGAAGCTCTTGGCCGCAGCGCTCTTGGTGGCGGCGGTCAGCAGCTCGTTCAGGCGCGCCACCACTGGCGCGGGAGTGTTGGCCGGCACGTAGGCCGCAAACCAGTAGCCCATGTCGTAGCCCTTCACGCCCGCCTCGTCGAGCGTGGGCACGTCGGGCAATTGCGCGCTGCGCTTTTGCGTGGAATAACCCAGCGCACGCAGTTTGCCCGCCTTGACCTGCGGCACGCCGGTGGAGGTGTCGGTGATCATCAGATCGATCTGCCCGCCCAGCAGGTCGGTGATGGCCAGCGGGTTGCTCTTGTAGGGCACATGCAGGATGTCCACGCTAGCCAGTTGCTTGAGCATTTCGCCCGCCATGCGGCTCGATGAGCTGCCGCTGCCAAAGCTGAGCTTGCCGGGGTTCTTCCTGGCAAAGGCCAGCAGCTCGCCCACGTTCTTGTACGGCGCGCTGGCGTTGACCACCAGCACCTGCCCGCCCTTGCCCAGCCCGGTGACGGGTGCGAAGTCCTTCACCGGGTCATACGAGAGCTTCTTGTACAGGTGCTCGTTGGCCGCGTGCGTGGTGTTGGTGGTGATGAGCACGCTGTAGCCATCTGCCGCCGCCTTGGCCACGGCAGACGCAGCAATCATGCCGCTGGCACCGGCCTTGTTGTCGATGACCACGGGCTGCTTGGTGTCGTTGGTGATGGACTGGCCCAGCGCACGGGCCAGCTGGTCAGTGGCGCTGCCTGCGGCAAAGGGCACGACGAAAGTGATGGCCTTCGAGGGGTAGGCGCCAGCAGCCTGGGCGACGGCTGCGGGGGCGTGCAATGTGCCGAGCGCCAGCACGGCGGCTGTGGCGAGCAGAGCGCGGCAGCAGCCTGCGCGGGGGGATGGATGGGTCATGTTGTCTCCTTGTGTTGGTATGGATGGGAAAGGAAGGGAAAGAAACCAGAGGACTTACACGGCGGGGCCACCGAAGTACGGCGCCAGGTGCGTTGGCACGGTGACGGGCATGTCCAGCAGCAGGTAGCTCAGTGCCTTGCCGTGGCTGTCGAGGTTGAGCGAATCGTTCACGCCGCCGTCGAGCACGTCGTCCAGCACGATGTTCATGGCCTGCAACTGGGGCAGCAGGTAGCGCGTGACCTGGCGCGGGCGGCGCTGCGCGAACTGGCGCGCCACGGCGGCCTCGGTGACCTGATCGACCAGCACATCCCACAGCGCGGGGTGCCAGGCGATGACGCTGATGTTGGAACGGTTGCCTTTGTCGCCGGTGCGGCTGTGGGCCAGGCGGTAGAGGGGAACGGTGATGGGGTGGTCTGTTGTGGTCATACCTTGAATCCTCAACTCACCATCTCGAAACGCACGGCCACCGCATCGCGCGGCACCAGGCACGACACGGTGCCCAGGCGCGGCCGCATGGCAGTGCGCACGCCGCCGCCGCCTGCGGGACCGCAGGTGTAGAGCGCGGTCACCTCGCGCACCAGGCGCTGGGCGCTGGCGTGGTCGCGGTGTTGCAGAGCGACGCGCAGGCGCACATCGCGGGCGTCACCGACTGCGGGGTCGTCCAACCAGCGGCTGGTGTCGTCGCCAAAAATGCTGGTCACGCCGATCAGGTCGATGCGCAACGGGCCCAGGCCCTGCAAGCGCTCGCGCAGCACCTCGCCCGCCAGGCGGGCACGGGCTTCGGCGCGCGGGCCGGCGTAGGAGATTTCGCCCTCGGCAAACCAGCCGGATTCAAAACACACGTTGACCTTGAGCGTGGCGGGCCGCGCGTGGCCCTGCACCCATTCCAGCCGCACCGCGTCCGCGCCCACGGTGGTCACGCGGGCGGCGGTGATGTCGGCCACCACGTCGGGCGTGAGGTAGGCCGCCGGGTCGTGCAGCTCGTACAGCAGTTGTTCCTTCACCGTGCGTTCGGTGATGCAGCCGCCCGTGCCGGCGGGCTTGGTGATGGTGCAGTGGCCGTCGGCGTCGATCTCGGCAATGGGGTAGCCCAACTGGGCCAGGCCCGGCACGTCCTTGTAGCCCGGGTCGGCAAAGTAGCCGCCCGACACCTGCGCGCCGCATTCGAGCAGATGCCCGGCCATGGTGGCGCGGGCCAGCCGGTCCCAGTCGTCCAGCGCCCAGCCGTAGTGCGCCAGCGCGGGGCCCAGCACCAGCGACGGGTCGGCCACACGGCCGCAGACCACGATGTCGGCACCCGCGCGCAGCGCATCGGCAATGGCCTGCGCGCCGATATAGGCGTTGGCGCTGACGATGGGCTCGGTGGGCATGGCGCTGCCCAGGGCACCCTGCAGCAGCGCGCGGTGCTCAGGGCCGCTCAGATCGTCGCCCTGCAGCACGGCAATGCGCGGGCGGGCCAAGCCCAGCTCGGCCGCCAGCGCATGGATGCGGCGCGCAGCGCCGTGGGGGTTGGCCGCGCCAAAGTTGCTGACGATGCGCACACCGTGCGCCAGGCACTGCGCCAGCACGGGGCGCAGCAGGTCCACCAGCAGGGGTTCATAGCCCGCATCGGGGTCGGTGCGGCGCGCGAGCTGGGCCAGCGCCAGCGTGCGCTCGGCCAGGGTCTCGAAGATGAGCACCGCAGGCTGGCCGCTGGCGACGAGCGCCTGCACCACGGGCAGGGCCGCATCGGTGCGGTCGCCCGAGAAGCCGGCGGCGCAGCCCACCAGCAATTTTTTGTCAGCGTTGTTCGCCATGGAATCCTTATCTCCTGCGCCCACTGTAGGCAGACTGCTGTATTCTGTGAAATCGATTGTTACGATCAATCCATCTGAAATTCAGATGAATCACCACACCACGGCATGAGCGCCCACCACCTCTCCAGCCGCCAGCTCGACGCCTTTCTCGCACTGGCCGAGCAGCGCAGCTTCACGCGCGCCGCCACCTTGTGCCACCTGTCGCAGCCCGCGTTCAGCGCCCTCATCCGCGCGCTGGAGGACGACCTGGGCCTGCGCCTGTTCGACCGCAGCACGCGGCATGTGGACCTCACGCCCGAGGGGCGGAATTTTCTGGAGTCGGCCCGCCGCATTCGCGCCGACATCACCAGCGCCCTGGCCGCCGTGCGCAGTGCCGCCACGCTGCAGCGCGGGCGCGTGGCCGTGGCGCTGCTGCCGTCACTGGCGGCGGGCTGGCTGCCGGGCGTGCTGGCGCAGTACCGCGCGGAGCACCCGGGCATCGAGATCGACATTGCCGATGTGCTGTCCGAGCCCTGCATCGACCGCGTGGCCAGCGGCCACGCGGACTTTGCGCTGGCCGCCATCCGTGCCGACACGCCCGCGCTGCAGGCCGAGCCCTTTTGCAGCGACGACTTTTATCTGGTCTGCCCGGCCGACCACCCATTGGCGCGCCGCCGCAAGGCCATCACCGCGCAGGACCTGGCCGCCTGGCCCTTTGTGCACCTGGCGCGCACCAGCAGCGTGCGCCAGTACCTGGAAGCCACCCTGCACCCGCAGGCCATGCACACGCTGATGGAGGTGGAGCAGCTCGCCACCGTGATGGGCATGGTGCGCGCGGGCCTGGGCATCAGCGTGGTGCCGGCGCTCACGCTGTTCCACTTTGAGCAGCCGGGCCTGGTCACCAGGCCGCTGTCGCTGCCGGGGCTCACGCGGCAGATCTACCTGGTGCGGCGGCGGGACGAAAGCCTGTCGGTAGCGGCGCAAGCGCTGTATGCTCTGGTCATGAAGAAGCGGCCATGAGCATCACCCGGAGCACAGCCATTCCTTCGGCATCTACACGCTCCACCCGTGGCCGGATGCAAAGCCCGGCAGCGCGTGCGCTGCAAGCGGCCCGACTTATGCGCAGTCTGGCCTGTGCCTTGGTGGGCACCTTGCTGCTGCCGCAGTTGCTGGCCGGCTGCACGGTGGTGGCGGTAACCACCACGGCCGTCAGCGTCACAGCCACCGCCGTGGGCTTGGCAGCGGATGCGGCCGTGGGCACGGCCAAGGTGGTGGGCAAGGGCGTGGGAATAGCCGTCGATGCCATGTCCAGTGACGAGGCAGCGGCCGACAACAGCGGCATCCAGATCAGGGAATCCATCCGCCCGGCGCCCGGAGCGCAATCCGCACCGCCCGCGCTGCCGGACCCACAGCCCCCGTCAAATCCGCCCCCGCTCACTCCCCGGTATAGCGCCCCGGCCGGTGGCTGATCCACAAAAAACCGCTCATCACCAGCACCGCCAGCACCGAATACGCCACCCGCTCCACCGGCACGACGAACAGCGCCAGCAGCACCACGGTGCCGTCGATCATCATCTGCACCTTGCCGGCGCGCATGCCGTAGCGGCTTTGCAGGTACAGCGACACCACCGTGGCCCCACCCAGGCTGGAGCGGTGGCGCGCCAGAAACAGGCAGCCCGTACCCAGCAGCAGCCCGCCCAGCAATGATGCGAACAACGGATTCAGGTAGTCCACATGCATCACATGCGGAAACAGCTCGGCCAGCAGCGACAGCAGGGCCACGCAGACAAAAGTCTTGATCGTGAATTCGCGCCCCATGCGCGTCCAGGCGAACCAGTAAAACGGCAGGTTCACCACAAAGAACAGTTTGCCGAACGAGATGCCCGTGACGTAGTGCAGCAAGAACGCCACCCCCGCCGTGCCGCCCACCAGCAGGCCTGCCTGGTTGAACAGCATGAGCGCCATGGCCACGAACAGCGTGCCGGCAAACAGTGCCTGCACGTCTTCGAACGTGCCGTGGCGCAGGGAGGAAGGCGAAGGGGAGTTGTCAGGCATGGAAGAGTTCACGAGAGGAGTGCAGGCAAGCAACGCGCCAGGCCATGGAGCGGCTGACCGCGGCGCCGGCAAAGCCCGCCATGGCATCTTGGAAAAAATGCCTGTATCGCTTATGCAAAGAGCGTATTGTGCTATTAATTAAATAGCATCAACAAAAAACACGCGCCAGCAGGGTACGACCGCAGCGGTTGTGCTTTGTTACCGGCTCACTACACTGGGCCACCGGCTTTTGCCTTCGCTGGCCACCCGCGCCCTGTCCATCCATGCGTTTCTCGCCCGCCTTTCGCCCCCGCCTGCTCGATGCCCTGCGCGGTTACAGCCGCAGCCGCTGGCTGGCCGACCTGGGTGCGGGCGTTACCGTGGGCATCGTGGCACTGCCGCTGGCCATGGCGTTTGCGATCGCCAGCGGGCTCAAGCCCGAAGCCGGGCTGTGGACGGCCATCATTGGCGGCTTTCTGATTGCGCTGCTGGGCGGCACCAACGTGCAGATCGGCGGGCCGGCTGGTGCCTTCATCGTCATCGTCTATGGCATCGTCGAGCGTTACGGCGTGGCCAACCTGCTGATCTCCACGGCCTGCGCGGGCGTGCTGCTGTTCCTGCTCGGGATGTTCAAGATGGGCAGCCTGGTGCGCTTCGTGCCGGTGAGCATCGTCATCGGCTTCACCAACGGCATCGCGGTGCTGATTGCGCTGTCGCAGCTCAAGGACTGGCTGGGACTGGCCATCGACAAGATGCCCGGCAACTTCTTCTCGCAGGTGCACACACTGGCCCTGCACATGGGCAGCATCAACCCCTACGCGCTGGCGCTGGGCGCTGCCTGCCTGAGCGGGCTGTTTGTGTGGCCGCGCCTGTTCGCGCACGGCTCACCGGTGCTGCGCGTGGCCGAGGGCCACACCGTGCGCCGCTTTGCCCGCATTCCGGCGCCCGTGGTGGCGCTGGTCACGCTCACGGCGCTGGCACGCTGGCTGGAGATGCCGGTGGAGACCATCGGCAGCCGGTTCGGTGGCATTCCGCAGCAGCCGCCGGCCTTTGCGCTGCCCGATTTTTCGTGGGAGACGGTGCGCCTGCTGGTCACGCCCACCGTCACCATTGCGCTGCTGGGCGCCATCGAATCGCTGCTGTGCGCGCGCGTGGCCGACCAGGTGGCCACTGACCCGCACTACCGCAAGCACGACCCCAATCAGGAACTCATGGCCCAGGGCGTGGCCAATTTCGTGGTGCCGTTCTTCGGCGGCATGCCGGCCACCGGCACCATTGCCCGCACCGTCACCAACCTGCGGGCGGGCGCCAGCAGCCCCATTGCCGGCATGGTGCATGCAGCCACGCTGGCGGTGATCGTGCTGGTGGCTGCGCCGCTGGCGCTGCATATTCCGCTGGCGGTGCTGGCCGGCATCCTGCTGCATGTAGCGTGGAACATGGGCGAATGGCACGAGTTTGTGCGCCTGCGGCATTTCAGCAACCACTACCGCTTGCTGATGCTGGGCACGTTTTTCCTCACTGTGGTGTTCGACCTCACGGTGGCCGTGGAGGTGGGGCTGGGGCTGGCCTGCGTGCTGTTTGTGCGGCGCATGAGCGCGCTGTTCCGCGCCGAACCCGAGTCCGCGTCCACCCCCGGTACCGATGGCCTCGCACTGGAGGCTGGCCCCCGCCCCCGCATGGCCTGGCGCCTGCACGGCGCGCTGTTCTTTGGCGCAGCGGCCAAGATCGACCCCATCGTGCAGGCCATCGAAGCCGGCCCCGACAACCCCGAAGTGCTGCTGGACGCACGCAACCTGTTCGCGCTCGACACCACCGGCCTCGAAGGCCTGGAACAGATCCTCAAGGCCGTGGGCCAGCGCGGCGGCGTGCTGAGCGTGCTGGATGCGCAGGAGCAGCCGCGCTCGCTGATGGAGCGATCGGGCTTCAGCGCCCGGCTGGCCGAGCAGAATGCGGCGCAGGCGGCCGGCACCGATGCCCACCACAAGGACCGGGAGGAGACACCCCATGCAGGCACGGCACCATGATGTGGTGATCGTCGGCGGCGGGCTGGCCGGCATCGTCACCGCACTGGAGTGCCTGCGTGCCGGCCAGTCGGTCGCCCTGATCGACCGCGACACGCCCGAGCGCCTGGGTGGCCTGGCCCTGTGGGCCTTTGGCGGCATGGCGCTGGTGGGCACGCCACTGCAGGCGCGCATGAAGATCCCCGACACGCCCGAACGCGCGCTGGCCGACTGGCTGCGCTTTGGCGAACTGGGCACCGAAGAGGTGTTCCCCCGCCAGTGGGCCGCGCATTACGTGCAGCATTCGCGCACCGAGGTCTATGACTGGCTGCTGGCCAAGGGCCTGAAGTTCATGCCCGCCGTGAACTGGGTGGAGCGCGGCATGCACGGCGACGGCAACAGCGTGCCGCGCTACCACATCGTCTGGGGCACGTCGCGCGAGCTCACCCGCCGCATGATTGCCGCGATGCAAGCGGCGGGCGAATCGGGCAAAGGGCGGCTCACCTTGCTGCACCGCCACCGCGCCACCGCGCTCGACCTGCAGCAGGGCCGGCCCACCGGCGTGCTGGCGGTGAACGAGGACACCGGCGCCGAGCGGCTGCTCCAGGCCCCCGTGGTGGTGCTGGCCATGGGCGGCATCAACGGCGGCCACGCGCAGACCCGCGCCAACTGGCCCAAGGACCGCCCCCTGCCCGCCACGATGCTCAACGGCGCCCACCCGTTCGCTGACGGCCAGATGCACCACTGGGTGGCAGACAGCCTGGGTGCGCGCATCACCCATGCGGGCGAGATGTGGAACTACGCCGCCGGCTTTCCGCACCCCTTCCCGCATTTCGAGGGGCATGGCCTGTCCGCCATTCCGTGCAAATCGGCGCTGTGGCTCGACCACAGCGGCCGGCGCATCGGCCCCGAGCCGCTGGTGACGGGCTTTGACACCCACTGGCTGTGCCAGCGCGTGGCGCAGCAAGAGAAACCCTGGACCTGGCACCTGCTGAACTGGCGCATCGCGGCCAAGGAGTTCGCCATCTCGGGCGCCGAGCACAACCAGCGCATCCGCGACATGCAGTTCCCCCAGTTCCTCAAGGAAACGCTGCGGGGCAACCACCGGCTGGTGAAACAGATGGCCGCCGAGAGCCGGCACTTCCTGGTGGACGACACGCTGGCCGGCCTGGCCGCCAAGATGAACGCGCTGACCGGCACCCAGGACGTGCAGCCCGGCGTGCTGCAGGCCACGGCCGACGCCTTCGACGCCAACTTTTCCAGGGGCGCCAGGCTGCACAACGACGACCAGATCCGCCGCATCCTGCACGCGCGCCAGTGGGGGCCGGACAAGCTGTGTACCTGCGCGCCCGCGCCGCTGCAAAAACCCGGCGCGGGGCCCTACATCGCCGTGCAGATGCAGCTCATCACGCGCAAGAGCCTGGGGGGCCTGCAGACCGATCTGCTCAGCCGCGTGCTGGATGGTTCCGGCCAGCCCATCGACGGCCTGTACGGCGTGGGCGAGGCCGCGGGCTTTGGCGGCGGTGGCGCCAGTGGCAAGCGCTCGCTCGACGGCACTTTTTTGCCCGGCTGCATCCTCACCGGCCGCGCCGCCGCGCGTTCCATCACCACGGGCCACGGCCTCTGCTGACCCAACCCCAGGAGACTTCCATGCCCAACGGCGCCCAAGCCCTGATGAAGACCCTGGCCGATGCCGGCGTCGAGGTCTGCTTCACCAACCCCGGCACCAGCGAAATGCACTTCGTCGCCGCCCTCGACAGCGAACCGCGCATGCGCGCCGTGCTGGCCCTGTTCGAGGGCGTGGCCACGGGCGCGGCCGACGGCTACGCGCGCATGGCCGGCAAGCCCGCCGCCACGCTCCTGCACCTGGGCTGCGGCCTGGGCAACGGCCTGGCCAACCTGCACAACGCGCGCAAGGGCAAGGTGCCGGTGGTCAACATCGTGGGCGACCATGCCAGCTACCACGTGCCCTACGACGCGCAGCTGCAGTCCGACATCGAGACCGTGGCGCGCAATGTCTCGCCCGGCTTCGTGCGCACATCGCAGAGTACGGCGCAGCTCTGCCAGGACGCCGTGGACGCCGTCGCCGCCGCGCGTGGCCTGCCCGGCCAGGTGGCCACGCTGATCCTGCCCGCAGACGTGTCGTGGGGCGAGGGTGGCGTGCCCTGCGCGCCCCCGCCGCCGCCGCGCCCCGCAGCGGCAGACGACGCCACGGTGCAGGCCATCGCCCAGACGCTGCGCGCGGGCCCCAAGGCCGCGCTGCTGCTGGGCGGCCAGGCACTGCGTGCGCCCGGCCTGCTGGCGGCCGCGCGCATCGCCGCGCACAGCGGCGTGAAGGTGTTCGCCGAGGTGTTTCCGACCCGGCTGGAGCGCGGCGCGGGCCTGCCCCCCGTGGAGCGCATCGCCTACCTGGCCGAGCTGGCCGGGGTGCAGCTCGCCGGTATCGAGCACCTGGTGCTGGTGGACGCCAAGGCACCGGTGTCCTTCTTCGCCTACCCGGGCAAAAAGAGCGACCTCGTGCCCGACAGCTGCACCGTGCACACGCTCTCCACCCCGGCGCAGGATGCGGCCGCCAGCCTGGGCCAGCTGGTCGATGCGCTGGGCGCCGCACAGGCCCCACCCGCGCTGCAGACCGCCAGCCGCCCGTGCCGCCCGCGCGGCAAGCTCACCGCCGAGAAGGTGTGCAAGGCCGTGGGCCACATGTTGCCCGAGAACGCCATCGTCATCGACGAGGCCATCACCTCGGGGCTGATGCTCGCCCCCTTCACCGCCGGCGCGCCGCGCCACGACCTCATCACGCTCACGGGCGGCGCCATCGGCCAGGGCCTGCCGGGCGCCGTCGGCGCGGCCATCGCCTGCCCCGATCGCCAGGTGCTGGCACTGATTGGCGATGGCAGCGCGATGTACACCGTCCAGGCGTTGTGGACCATGGCGCGCGAGCAGCTCAAGGTCGTTTCCATCATCTTCAACAACGCCTCCTACTCGGTGCTCAACGTGGAGCTGGAGCGCGTGGGCGCCGAGGAAGTGGGCGCCAAGGCCAGATCCCAGCTGGACCTGGCCGGACCGGTGCTGAACTTCGCCCAGCTCGCCCAGGGCATGGGCGTGCACAGCGTGCGCACCACCACGGCCGAGGAGTTTGTGCGGGCGCTGGAGCAGGCCCTGGCCACGCCGGGGCCGCACCTGATCGAGGCCATGGTGCCGCAGTCGCTCAGCGGCCTCAAGCGCAGGCTGCTGCCGTGGCTGCTGCGCTCGCTGCCGAGCTTGCCGCCGGCGGTGGCGCGGGCGCTGAAACGGAAGATTGCGCCTTGACGGTTTTTGGGCTCTGGCGCTTTGTGGGATTGCGGTAGCGGCTATTGTTTTTGTAGTTTATGGCTTGCTTGGCTTGCTTGGGCTGAGGGCAGAGGCCGGGTCTCGCCCCGGCGGGCGAGGTACTTTTCTTTGCTTCGCCAAAGAAACGTACCCAAAAGAAAGGCGACCCACAGTCTGCGACCCCTTCGGGGCAGACCTGCGGCGGGGCGGTTGTGGGGTGCGCCGTGGAACTCGCTACGCGCTGGCGCGCTGCGCTCGGACAGCCACGGCGAGTCAGTGGACGAAGCATGCGCGCACTAGCGCGCATGCCACCCCGCAACCGCCCCGCCGCAGGCGCAGCCAGATGAGGTGGAACGGCCCAACAGCCGAACATCCATTCGGGCCATCGCGTTGCTCGGCCCCATCTCGCGGGCGTAAGCGCCACGCGCTGCACAGGCTGGGCCGAGCGCAGCGATGGCCCGAATGGATGTTTCGCTTTCCCTTCCCTTCTGGCTGCGCCTGCGGCGCGCAGGGGATGGTGGATCAGGGCTCGCGATTGTCTGAGCGCCGCAGGCGCGAGTTCGAGCGAGACCCCGCCAGCACCGAGCACCGCAGGCTGCCCGAAGCGCAGCGCAGGGTCGCAGACAGCAGGGTCGCCTTTTCTTTGCTTACTTTCTTTTGGCGAAGCAAAGAAAAGTAAGTCGGCCGCCGGGCCGAGACCCGGCCTCCGCCTTCAACCCAAGCAAATCATCAACTATAAAAACAATAGCTACCAGCGCCCACTAAATAAGCGCAAAAACCCAAAAAACTCAACTCCCCCCCTTGTTCTCCGGCGCATCCATATCCGGCCCCACCATCGTGCGCAGCACCGTGCTGCCATCCTTGGTCACCACCGTAAACACCTTGGGAATATTGGGCGGCTCGGCAAAGCGCCAGTCGTGGTGGGTTTCACCGCTCAACCGGTACGGCGTGACCTTGGCCGGCTTGCCTAGGCTGCGGCGCACCAGCGCCATGTCCATGCCGGGGGTGATGCGGGCAAAGTTCTCTGGCGTGAGCACCTGGCGCACGGCCACCAGCCGGCCGTCGGCGCCCACGGTGATCATGTAATTGATCTGGCCGGCGGGCTGGCGGTTGTATTCGAGGGTGCGTGCGCCATCGGCCTCGTCCCAGATGGTTTCGGGTGCGCCGAAGCGGTCGCGCACGTCGGCCTCGGTGGAAACACCGGGCTGCAACTCACTGATGCGCTGGGCATCGCATCCGGCAAGGGCCACCAGGCCGAGGGCTGCCGCCGCAACGGCCAGGGCACTGAAATGAAAGGACATGAAAGGTTCCCGGTAAAATCAAGGAAGAGAGGTTATCAGTTCATGTCCATTTTCCGCCGCCCCGACTACCAGTCCGAAGCCACCCAGTTCATCAACCAGCTCAAGGTGCAAAAGCCCGAGCTCGATGCGCAGCAAAGCGCCGGCCGTGCCCTGCTGTGGGACAAGCAGGTGGACCGCAAGATCTGGGGCGAGTACCGCGAAGCCCAGGTGGCGCAAAAGCCCTACGTCTACCAGACCAACGCGGATTGAGCATCACAATGGCTTCCAACGCTTTACCATCAAGCGTTGAAAGCTATTGATTGCATAGCAATTCATGCACAGCGCCAGCCCCGCAGAAACCACTGCCGTCGCACCGGGCGCCATGCCCGACGTGGTGGACCAGGTGGCGCTGGCCCGCCTGTATGGCGAGCCGCTGTTTGCGCTGCCGCAAGACCTGTACATCCCGCCCGACGCGCTTGAAGTCTTCCTCGAAGCCTTTGAAGGCCCGCTCGATCTGCTGCTGTACCTGATCCGCAAGCAGAACTTCAACATCCTCGACATTCCCATGGCCGGCCTCACCCGCCAGTACCTGGTGTATGTGGACGAGATCCGCAGCCGCAACCTGGAGCTGGCCGCCGAATACCTGCTGATGGCGGCCATGCTCATCGAGATCAAGTCGCGCATGCTGCTGCCGCCCAAGAAGCAGGAGGGTGGTGAAGAGGCCGAAGACCCGCGCGCCGAGCTGGTGCGCCGCCTGCTCGAATACGAACAGATGAAGACGGCGGCCATGCGCCTGGCGCAACTGCCGCAATACGGGCGTGACTTTGTGAAGGCGCAGGTGTACATCGAGCAAAGCATGCAACCGCGCTTTCCGGATGTGCATGTGGTGGATCTGCAGGAAGCCTGGCACGACATCCTCAAACGCGCCCGGCTGGTGCAGCACCACAAGATCACCCGCGAAGAGCTGAGCGTGCGCGAGTACATGAGCATGGTGCTCAGAACCCTGCAGGGGCGCCGCTTTGTCGAGTTTGAAGAACTGTTCGAGCCCGCCAACGGCAGCACCGTGCTGGTGGTGACCTTCATCGCCCTGCTGGAGCTGGCCAAGGAGACCCTGATCGAGATCACCCAGGCCGAGGCCTTTGCCCCCATTTACGTCCGGCTGGCCTATACACCGGCATGACCCCTCTGCGCCGCTCCGCGTCTTCCCCCCAGGGGGACACCACCCGTGGCCTGGCAAAGCCAGTTCCACTGGTGGCACTGGCATAGTGCAGCGCCGATTGCGCAGATCCCAGAAAACCACCATGCAGTCCCATGAATTCGACGTTCTCATCGTAGGCAGCGGCCTCGCCGGTCTTTCGGCGGCCCTGCACCTGGCGCCCACGCACCGCGTGGCCGTCATCACCAAGCGCCAGCTGCAGGACGGCTCCAGCGGCTGGGCCCAGGGCGGCATTGCCGCCGTGCTGGCCGACGACGACAGCTTTGCCGCCCACATCGAAGACACGCTGGTGGCCGGCGCGGGCCTGTGCGACCTGGCCACCACCCGCTTCGTGGTGGAGAACGCGCCCGAATCCATTGCCTGGCTGCGCCGCCTGGGCGTGCCCTTCACGCTCGAAGGCGACCAGCTGCACCTCACGCGCGAGGGCGGCCACAGCGCGCGCCGCATTGCGCATGTGACCGATGCCACCGGTGCCGCCGTGCAGCGCACGCTGATCGACGTGGTGCGCGCCACGCCCGGCATCACCCTGTTCGAGCAGCACACGCTGGTGGACCTGATCACCACGCGCAAGCTCGGCCTGCCCGGCAACCGCTGCCTGGGTCTGTATGCGCTGGACAGTGGCACGGACGATGTCGTCACTTTCCGTGCACCACAGACCATCCTGGCCACGGGCGGCGCGGGCAAGGTCTACCTGTACACCACCAACCCCGACACCGCCACCGGCGACGGCATTGCCGCCGCCTGGCGTGCGGGCTGCCGCGTGGCGAACATGGAGTTCATCCAGTTCCACCCCACGGGCCTGTACCACCCGCACGAAAAATCCTTCCTCATCAGCGAGGCCGTGCGCGGCGAAGGTGGCAGGCTGCTGCTGCCCCCCTCGGCGGGTGGCACGCGCTTCATGCTGGACCACGACCCGCGCGCCGAACTGGCCCCGCGCGACGTGGTGGCCCGAGCCATCGACTTCGAGATGAAAAAGCACGGCCTCGATTGCGTGCACCTCGATATCTCGCACCAGAGCCCGGCGTTCCTGCAAGAGCACTTTCCCAACATCCTGGCCCACTGCGCATCGCTCGGCATCGACATCACCAGGGAGCCCATCCCCGTGGTGCCCACGGCCCACTTCACCTGCGGCGGCGTGCTGACCGACCTGGCGGGGCGCACCGACCTGCCCGGCCTGTACGCCGTGGGCGAGGTCGCCTGCACCGGCCTGCACGGCGCCAACCGCCTGGCCAGCAACTCGCTGCTGGAATGCATGGTGTTCGCACGCGCCGCAGCGCAGGCCATCGCAGCTGCACCGACCACAGAACTGCCCACCGTGCCCGCCTGGGACGACAGCCGCGTGACGGATGCCGATGAGTCCGTCGTCATCTCCCACAACTGGGACGAACTGCGCCGCTTCATGTGGGACTACGTGGGCATCGTGCGTACCAACAAGCGCCTGGAACGCGCCGCGCACCGCATTGCGATGCTGCAGGGCGAGATCCAGGAGTTCTACGCACACTTCCACGTCACGCGCGATTTGCTGGAGCTGCGCAACCTGGTGCAGGTGGCCGACCTGATCGTGAAAAGCGCCCAGCTGCGCCGCGAAAGCCGGGGCCTGCATTTCAGCCGCGATTACCCCGAGGTGGCCGCGCCAGCCGC
>Ga0207975_100037_pt1 | contig 144113 bp, 95 predicted proteins | sample LakWasMe91_HOW11_2_FD_183913 | JGI IMG/M metagenome (GOLD analysis project Ga0207975, IMG submission 183913) | Freshwater sediment methanotrophic microbial communities from Lake Washington under simulated oxygen tension - Sediment Metagenome... | ecosystem: Environmental > Aquatic > Freshwater >...
CACTTACAGCGCCAACGGCCTTAGTGGTATCAGCATCAGCGACTGATTTTAGTTGTAGTGCTACCAATACCAAACAAGCAGCGGTTGTTACTATTGATGTACCAACCACAGGAACGGCGCCTTATACCTATAGTTTTAATGGAGGGGGTTATACAGGAACACGTACATTAACGGTTAATGATAACGGTACTGACCAAACAATAAACTATTCTGTGCAAGATGCCAACGGCTGTACAAAATCTAGTAGCATAACAATTAATAAGTTAAACCCACCAACAATAACAGGAATTTCTCATTCTGATATCTATTGTTTCCCTGTTGCTAAACAAACTTCACAAGTTACTGTAAGTGCTGTCAATGGTTTAGGAACACTTACTTATGAAATAACTTCTCCACTTGCTTCGGCGACATCAAATACTACAGGTCTTTTCACCGGTTTGGCAGGAGGAATCACTTATACTTTCAAAGTAACCGATGCCAAAGGTTGTTTTGCTATTAGCTCTCATACTGTGCCACCAGTTACTCCAATTGCAGTTACCGCAACTAAATTGACCGATGTGGATTGTAACGGAGCTACAACAGGTTCAGCAAGATTTACGGTTACTGGTTTTAGTGCTTCTGGAAATTATACTATTACGGTTACTTCTACTCCCGCTAGTTTACCTTATACTTTGAGCCCTTCGGGAGATATACGTACTTTAACAGGTTTAGTTGCTGGAACCTATACTTTTAGTGTTACTGATATTACCACTGGTTGTATAGATAGTAAATCTGTAATAATTACACAACCAGCAGCATTAGCTATTGTTTCTGCAACTGCGACTAACGTATTCTGTACTAATGGCAATTCACAAATTAAGGTAACGGCTACAGGTGGAACTACTAATTATGGCTATGCAGCAGTGCTTTCTGGTGCTCCAGCTCCTACAGTTTTTGGAACCTCTAATGTTATTACAGTTAATACCAATTCTGGAGCCGATTTAGTTTGGGATGTATATGTAAGAGATGCGAAAGGTTGTACTACTGCACCAACAACAGTTACTATTATCAACAATGGTACACCAACGGTTACCGCATCGGTTACTAATCAATGTTCAGCAAGTGGAAGTTCATTCCAAATTAAAGCTGTTGGTGCTGATGGTTTGGCCCCATATACATACACTATTAATACAGGTCTTGCCCCTAGCCCAGCCGATACTTTTACAGTAGCAGCGGGAACTTACACCATTACCGTAAAAGATGCTAATGGCTGTACTAGTACTACTTCGGTTACAGTGAATCAAGTATTAAGCGCAAATGCTGTTTTAACAAAAGATTTAACTTGTGCTGCACCAACAGATGCCAGTATGACTATAACTGTGTCTGGTGGAAAAGCTCCTTTCGGTTATCGAGTTGCTATTGGTGCGGCTGGATACAGTGGTACTCCAATTGCTTTTGCAGGAACTTCATTTACTTATACTGCAGCTACTGCGGATACTTTTAAATTTGAGATTACGGATGCCAATGGTTGTGTTAAAGAAACAAATGTAATTTCAACTACTACCCCAGTACCAGTTACGGCAACTTATACGAAAGTTGACCCAACTTGTAATGGATTTTCGGACGGTAGCATTAAGTTGACTGCACTTACAGGTGTTGCGCCATTTACATACAGTATTACTGGTGCAGCGGGAACTTTTGTGAGTTCTAATGTATTTGGAGGTTTAGTTGGCGGTAGCTATGATTATGCAGTTAAAGACGCAAAAGGTTGTATTTTTAACGCACCACTAGTTCCAATAGTATTAAATGATCCAGCTCCAATTGTTGTAAATATTGTTAGAAATGCGATTCAATGTAACACTAATACTCCTGGTAGTTTTGATGTTAATGTGGTTTCAGGCGGCACAGCTCCTTATGTTTATAAGCTTTATGACAATAGTTTTACACAAATTGCTACTTATACTGAGGCAAGTGCTGCCTCAACACCAGTGTTTAGTTTTACAGGTTTGAATTTTGGAGATTATTACATTACGGTTGTTGATGCTAAAGGATGTGAATTCAAAAGTCCTAAACTTAGAATCGAAACTCCTCCATTTTTACAACAAACCTTTTTAGTTAATTCAAATAATTGCGCAACAGGAGTAGATGTTGAGGTTACAACTTCAGGAGGTACAGGACCATTTAAGTATTCAATCTTCGGTCAACCATTAACAGAAACTGCACCTTTGGCAAGTAACGTATATACTTTCACAGGATTGTTACATGGTGTAACTTACTTTTTTCAAGTAAAAGATTCTTTCAATTGTATTTCAATTAAAGAATTTACTACACCAGCACCACCTTCATCAATTAACATAACAGGTACAACAAGTACTAATGTTACTTGTAATGGTTCACCAAATGGGACTTTAGCCTTTACGGTACAAGATTATGACGCTACTGTAACCAAAATTAACTATGAAGTGGTTAATGCATTGACTCTTTTACCACTTTCTACACCAGTTAATGGCTCGTTGACAGGTGCTGCAGGAGGGCCAGTTACAGGAAATATTACAACTTTACCGGCAGGAAATTATGTTTTAAAAGTTACAGAAGATACAGGAACACTTTGTAGCGCTACTTACACTTTTAGCATCACTCAACCTGCTCAAGCATTGGCTTCAAATATTGTTTCTGTTGTCAATGCAAATTGTAATTCAGGTGCTTTAGTAACATTGAATACAACAGGAGGTACAGGCCCTTATACTTATGCTGCGGCTGCAGCACCTACGGTTCCATCAACTTTTACTGTTGGAAATGTTTTAAACTTGGATTACAGTCTTGGTAATAATTGGAATATTACTGTAAAAGACGCTAACGGATGTACGGTTAATTTGGGTCAGATAATTAGTAAAGATCCAAGTCCTGTTATTGCTTTAAGTGTAATTGATAAATGTGTTGCCGAAGGTACTTTTGGAGTTAAGGTTACTGAAACTGCTGGAGGCGTTGGACCGTACTCACTTAGTGTAAATAATAGTGTTTTTGCCAGTATCCCAGGATTACCATACACCGTAACGGGACTTAATTCTGGTTTAAACACTGTTGTAATCAAAGATGCCAATGGTTGTACAGATACAAAATCTATTACTATTGATACACCATTAATTTTAACTCCAGCTATTACAGCATTGCCAACTTGTGCCGATAATGATGGTGTGATTACAATGTCTGGAACAGGAGGAACTGGAACTTATACGTATACAATCAGTCCAGTAGCAGGAACAGTTACTGGTAACTTAATTTCTGGATTACCAGCTGGAACGTATACTGTGACTATGACAGATACAGCGACACCAACTAATTGTACTACAACTGCGGTAGTTACATTAGAAGCTCCAACTCCAGTTACATTTACTACGGCTACTACTCCAGCTTTGTGTGTAGGAGATAATAACGGAACGATAACTGTGACTTTAGGGGCTGGTAATAACAACCCAAGTTATACGTATGAAATTATTGCAGGGCCTCAATTGGCAGTTGCTCAATCTTCAAATATATTCACAGGTTTACTACCAGGAACTTATACCGTTAGAGTAAATTCTGGAAGAGGTTGTAGATTTGATGATACGAATGTAATTGTGGCTCCAGCTACTCCATTAACTGCTACTGCTACTTTCCCAGCCAATACTACTTGTAGCACAGTTACTGTAATTACAGTTTCAGCTGGTGGAGGTACAGGTTCAGGCTATTTATATAATTTTAATGGATTAGGCTACACTTCTGATCCTACTTATACGGTAAATGATAATGGAAGTATTCAAACTATAAGTTATAGAGTAAAAGATGCGAATGGTTGCGAAACTTTACTTCAAACTATTGATGTTAATCCTTTGAGCAAACCAACTGACTTAGATTTTGTAGTTTCCACTGCACCAACTTGTCCAACACCTACAACAGGTGTTACTGTAACCGCTACCAATGGAGTGGGTGCATTAACTTTCGAAATTATTCAGTTTAATGGTGCTCCGACAGCGCTTTATCCTCCACAAATTACCGCAGGTTCTGGTGTTTCTGCAGTTTTTAATAACTTACCTGTAGGTGATTATATGTTCCAAGTAACTGATGCCAACGGCTGTACTTATCAAGAATCTTACACGGTAAAACCAGTAACCAATATTACGGTTGCAACAACAGCCACAGCTGACATTTCTTGTTTTGGATCGAATAATGGTTCGGCTACATTCAAAGTAGCTAATTTTTCAAGTACCTATACAGCTGTTTTAACAGCAGGAACTGGAGTTCCTGTAATTGCTGGAGATGTTGTTAGTTTATCGGCTTTGACTCCAGGTGCTTACACGCTTAGAGTGACTGATGTTACAACAGGTTGTACAGCCGATGTTAATTTTGCAATTGCAGAACCAACAGCACTTAATTTAGTACAAGTGAGCAATGTCAATGCGAATTGCAACAGCGGAGCCAAAGTAAGCGTGCTTGCCAGCGGAGGAACGCCAAATTACAGCTACGCTTTCGTGGCCGATAACGCTACCCCATTGGCTACTGATTATACCTCAAGTGCAAGTGCCGTATTACCATTCGCGGGAACTCTGCCTATGAATTGGGATGTTTGGGTAAAAGATGCCAATGGTTGTCCGTTCAAATTAGATATTGTAACTAATATTGATGCGTTGCCAACTATTGTTCTGCCAACGGCGCAATGTTTTGTAGGTTCACCATTAACGATTGATTTATCGTTGCCTGCAGTGACTACGGTTCCACGAGGTCCGGTTAAATATTACACTATAAACGGTTCGGATCAGACAAGTCCAATTTATACCATAACGGCTCCAGGCACTTATACCTTGAGTGTGACGGATGCTAATGGATGTGCCTCAAACGTGGTCAACTATATAGTTCAACCCCAGTTGGTATTGGATGCCGTATTGACACAGGATTTAACTTGTGCGGTTAATGCCAGCATCAATTTGACCGCCACGGGAGGAATAACTCCGTATGTAAGTTATGAAGTGAATGACGGTTCCGGTTATGTTGCATCTGCCAATCCGTTTACAACAGCCACAGCGGGTACTTACAAGTTTAGAGTAACCGATACACAAGGTTGCCAAGCCGAATCTCAAGATGTAATTGTCACTCCAAAAACAACTCCAGCAGCTACATTTACACAAACCAATGTGAGCTGTATAGGAGGAAACGATGGAACGATTACTATTACAGCGGCCAACGGAATTGCACCATACCAATACAGTATTGACAACGGAGGAAGTTACCAACCTTTGAATGTTTTCAATGGTTTGACCGATGCGGGAGTGTATAACATTATGGTGAAAGATGCCAAAAATTGTTTATCTGTTGCTATTCCGGTTGATATTACCCAACCTACTGCCATTACGGCTAGTGCGGCTGTAACAACAGCCTTGACTTGTGGTGTTGGAAATGCGACACAAACTGCTACAGTAACATTTACTGCAAGTGGCGGAACAGGAGTTTTAGAATACAGTTTTGATGGAGGAGCAAATTACACTACTTCCAATATTTATAGCACGAATGTGGCAGGTCCGGTATCGGCCTTGGTTAGAGATGCTAATGGATGTGTTATCGCATCGGCAGTTAGTGCGACAGTGTTAGCCTTGAATCCACCAACGGATATGAATATTGCCGGAACACCAATCTATTGTGTTCAACAAGGTTTAGGTGACGTTACCAGTACCGTTACCATTAGTGGAGTTGCCAATGGTGTTGGCACTTTAAGTTATTCGATCATAGCTCCAGCTACAGCCACAGGAAATATTTCAGGCGCTTCTAGCGGAGTATTTGCAGGCTTGACACCAGACACTTATACTTTTGAAGTAAAAGATGGCAACGGCTGTACTTATCAAGAATCTTACACGGTAAAATCCGTAACCAATATTACGGTTACGACAACATCCACAACAGACATTTCTTGTTTTGGATCGAATAATGGTTCGGCTACATTCAAAGTGGCTAATTTTGCAACCACCTATACAGCCGTTTTAACAGCAGGAACTGGTACTCCTGTAATTGCTTCAGATGTTGTTAGCTTATCGGCTTTGACTCCAGGTGCTTACACGCTTAGAGTGACTGATGTTACAACAGGTTGTACAGCCGATGTTAATTTTACAATTGCAGAACCAACAGCACTTAATTTAGTACAAGTGAGCAATGTGAATGCGAATTGCAACAGCGGAGCCAAAGTAAGCGTGCTTGCTAGCGGAGGAACGCCAAATTACACCTACGCTTTCGTGGCCGATAACGCTACCCCATTGGCTACTGATTATACCTCAAGTGCAAGTGCCGTATTACCATTCGCGGGAACTCTGCCTATGAATTGGGATGTTTGGGTAAAAGATGCCAATGGTTGTCCGTTCAAATTAGATATTGTAACTAATATTGATGCGTTGCCAACTATTGTTCTGCCAACGGCGCAATGTTTTGTAGGTTCACCATTAACGATTGATTTATCGTTGCCTGCAGTGACTACGGTTCCACGAGGTCCGGTTAAATATTACACTATAAACGGTTCGGATCAGACAAGTCCAATTTATACCATAACGGCTCCAGGCACTTATACCTTGAGTGTGACGGATGCTAATGGATGTGCCTCAAACGTGGTCAACTATATAGTTCAACCCCAGTTGGTATTGGATGCCGTATTGACACAGGATTTAACTTGTGCGGTTAATGCCAGCATCAATTTGACCGCCACGGGAGGAATAACTCCGTATGTAAGTTATGAAGTGAATGACGGTTCCGGTTATGTTGCATCTGCCAATCCGTTTACAACAGCCACAGCGGGTACTTACAAGTTTAGAGTAACCGATACACAAGGTTGCCAAGCCGAATCTCAAGATGTAATTGTCACTCCAAAAACAACTCCAGCAGCTACATTTACACAAACCAATGTGAGCTGTATAGGAGGAAACGATGGAACGATTACTATTACAGCGGCCAACGGAATTGCACCATACCAATACAGTATTGACAACGGAGGAAGTTACCAACCTTTGAATGTTTTCAATGGTTTGACCGATGCGGGAGTGTATAACATTATGGTGAAAGATGCCAAAAATTGTTTATCTGTTGCTATTCCGGTTGATATTACCCAACCTACTGCCATTACGGCTAGTGCGGCTGTAACACCGTTCGGTTGTGATCCATCGAATGCTCCTCAAGATGCGATAATAACAATTAACGCGATTGGTGGCACGGTTCCATACAGCTATAGTTTTGATAACGGTGCTAATTGGCAAACTTCGTCTTCACATACATTTAATACTGCACAGACAATAAATTATGTTGTTCATGATGCTAATGGTTGTAGTTTTAGCGGTTCTGCTATTGTGCCTGCATACGCACCACCAAAAGACATGGATTTAAGCGCGAGTCCTATTTATTGTAGTACTGTTCCCGCTGTTGCTTCAGTAACAGTGAATGGTGTAACGGGAGGAGTGTTGCCATATACTTATGATATTATTTCACCGATAACCGTGAATAATAGTAACAATCCTGTTTTCATAGGTTTGGCACCTAACACTTATGTGATAAAAGTAACTGATGCCAACGGTTGTAGTACAACAAAAGCAATTGAAGTTAAAGAAGCTGATAAAATTTCTGTTTCGTCTCAAATAGTTAATGATGTGTACTGTAATGGTGGGGCTACGGCTGCAGTTAACTTTACGGTTGCTAATTATATTACAGTGGGCAAATTTACTCCATTGTTGAATCCAAATTTAGGAACAATGACAATCAATGGTGATGTCATCAGCTATACTAATTTACCGAAAGGTAACTATACATTCACTATAACGGATGATGTTTCGCAATGTTTCGCAACAGTTAATATCACTATTAACGAGCCTGCAGTTGCATTGAGCTCAACATCAGTTGCGACTCACATTAATTGTACTGAAAAATCTGCTACAATTACGGTAACTCCAAATGGTGGAACTGCACCGTATAAATATGCGGTTGCTAAAGCAAGTGCTGGAATGCCAGCTGCAGCAAGCTTCGTAGCAAGCAATCAGTTAGTTGTGGACACCAATAATGGTGCCGATATGAATTGGATAGTTTATGTAAAAGATGCCAACGGTTGTGATGCTAACAATGCTCAAGCTATTGTTACTGATGTTAATCCAACTATTGCTAGTGCGGTGGCAACTCAATGTCCAAGTACAACGGGAACTTATGCTATTACCGTAACGGCTAATGGATTTAATAGTGCATTACAATACAGTGTTGATGGTGTTAGTTTCCAAATGAGCAATATTATTACAGTAAATGCGCCAGGAACATATAATGTTACAGTTAAAGATGCTAATGGATGTTCTTCGATTCCAACAGCAGTTGCAATTGCTCAGCCATTGGTATTAACTCCTAAAGTAACTACTATGCCTAGTTGTACAGATAATGATGGTGTTATAACAGTAAGTGCAACCGGAGGCTCTGGAAGTTACGTTTACAATATTGACAATGGTTCTTTTGGAGCTGCTGCAACTTTCAATAATATTGCTTCAGGATCCCATTCTATGGGAGTACGTGATACAACTACTTTGTGCGAAGTTTATGTTCCAATAACTTTGACGCCAGCCACACCTGTTACCGGTTTTGCATTGAGTAAAACTGATGTTACCTGCAAAGGAGGAAATGATGGTACTATTACTGCGACTATGGCTACTCCTGGACCTGGAATAAACGACAATCCAGTTTATATGTACAGTTTGAACGGAGGCACGCCTCAGGTTTCTAATGTATTTACAGGATTAACTGCCGGTAGTTATAATATAGTTGTGACTTCAGGAAGAGGTTGTACAGCTCCTGCTTCAATCTCTGTAATTGAGCCAGGAATAATTACAGTTCCAGCTCCAACTGTTGCACAGTTTGGTTGTAATGCTGGAGCAAATAGCATGAACTCGGCAACTATAACTGTTGCGGGTGTAACTGGTGGATCTGGTACATACACTGTTTATGAGTTTATTAAAGGTGGCGTAGTTGTTCAAAGAGGAGCTAGTAATATGTACACAGAAACAAATGTTGCAGGAGGTAATTATACCGTAACAGTTTATGATAGCAAAGGCTGTCAAGGTTCAACTGCAGCCCCAATTGTTATTGCGCCATTCATTTCTTTAGATAAAGTAAATGTTACTGTAAACAGAGCTATTACTTGTAACAATTCTGAGGACATTACGGTATCTGCCACCACTACAGGAGGAACTCCAGCTGTATTGAATTATACAGTTGCTGGTACTGGAGGAAATGTGTATAACCAAACGAAGACAACAGGTATTTTCACTGGATTAACTGTCGGGGATTATGTCATAACTGTAACAAACCCTACTACAGGTTGTAGTAGTACATCAGTTCATTATGTGAACGCACCAAATACATTTGAATTGAAAGCGATAAAAACAAGTGATGTTAAATGCTATGGTTCAAATGAAGGTGCCGTTCAATTGACTGTCGTAGATACTCAATTGGTTCCAACTAACGATGCTGGAGCATTCACTTATACTTTAACAAGACCGAATGGTACTACTACTAATGGTAATTCTGCAACAGCTGGACCATTGACACTTTCAGGCTTAACGGCTGGTGCCTATACGGTGACAGCTACTTTGACAAATAGTCCATTCTGTTCTGTTAGTACTAATTTTACCATAGATCAGCCAAGTGCTGCATTAACTGTTACTGAAACTCATACAGCAATTACTTGTATAGCTGGTAACAATGATGGAACAATTTCGGCTGTTGCCACAGGTGGATGGTCAGGAGGATATGAATTCCAATTGGAATTAGCTTCAGGTACTGTTATAAGAGCTTGGGCGACTTCACCAGATTTTACTGGTTTAGTTGCTGGCAACTATATTGTAAAAGTGAGAGATACAAAATTGTGCGTGAGTCAAGTCTCGGTTCCTTTGGTAAATCCTACACCTATTACTATTACAGCTACACCAAGTGTAACTAAAGTAAGTTGTTTTGGAGACAAGTCGGCTACAATTACAGCTGCAGCCAATGGAGGTCAAGGAAGTAATTATTTATATACATTGAATTATACTTCATTGAATCCGGTAATTTCTTCAGGACCACAAAGTAGTCCAGTGTTTACTGGATTAGGAGCTGGAAGTTATAGTATTACTGTTACTGATGGTTGGTCTTGTAGTGTTACTTCAACAGTGGTTACTATTAATGAGCCTACTGAGGTACAAGCCAATTTAGTGTTAGCTAGTTCACAAACTTGTAAAACGCAATCCAGATTGACACTTTCTGCAACAGGCGGTACAGCACCATATCGTTACAGTGCTACGTCAAATATCGCAACGAGCGTTGCTATGGTTGGAAATTCAATAACGTTCCCTGTAGGAAATGGTACTTTCCATTATTATGTTTGGGATGCTAATGGTTGTGCTAGTTATATTTCTAATGATATCTCAAATGATCCGTTAGAGCCTTTAGCAGTAGGATTAGATGTTGAAAATGCTGTGATTAACTGTAGAGGTGATTTAACTGGAGTTATTGTAGCTGAAGCAAAAGGAGGATTAGGTAATTATGTTTATACTCTTGTAAATGGTTCAGGTGTTGCAATTGCACCAGCTCCGGTACAAAGTACTCCTGGCCGTTTTGAAGGATTAGCAGCCGGTACTTATAAGGTGAGTGTAACTAGCGGAGATTGTAATATTGTTTCCGGTACGGTTACTATTACAGAACCAGTTACTGCATTGACTGCTACTCCTACCGTAGTAAACGTGACTTGTAATGGTAATAATAACGGAGAAATAACTATTAATGCTTCTGGTGGAACTGGGATTATCAAATATGCAATATCGCCAAATCTGGATCAGTTCTTTGTCACTAATAAATTTGTTAATCTTAAACCGGGATTCTATGATCTTATAGCTCAGGACGAAAACGGATGTTATGTTTACATGAAAAATGTTCAAATTATCGAACCTACTCCTGTGGATGTTAAAGTTGATACTACAAAACCATTGACTCAAGAGTTATGTGCCGGTGATAAGTCGGGTGCATTTAGTGTTGTCATTACTGGAGGTACAGCACCTTATAGCACAGTATTAGATAATCCAAAAGGGACTTATGTACTTGGACAAGTAGATTTCCCAGGTCTATCAGGTGGTACTCATACAGTTTATGTAAAAGATGCTCAATCTTGTACATTCGAATTGGTTGTTCCGTTAGATATGCCTGTTACTTTAAATCCAACGGCTGTAGTTTCAAATGATTGTGTCAATAATGCAGCGGCTAATAAGGTTACTGTAACTGTTGACCCAAGTAATAATCCTGCAGATGTAAAATACTCTTTGGATAATTCTGGAGTCTTCCAAATCAGTAATGTGTTTACAAATATTGCTCCTGGGGATCATTTCATAATGGTAGAACATAAAAATGGATGTGCAGATGCAACGGCTCCATTTAAAATAAATAAAGTTGATCCATTAACTATTTCGCTTTCTCTTGGTGGATTGAACGAAATTGTGGCTACGGTTACTGGTGGTTCTGGAGTTTATCAATTTACTGTAAATGGTGAATCTATCGGATCGAACAATAAATATATTTATTTCAAATCTGGAGATTATACTGTGACTGTGACTGATAGTTATGGATGTTCATTATCCGTGACCAAGTATTTCGAGTTTATCGACATTAAAATTCCACCAATATTTACGCCAAATGGAGATGGAGAGAATGATAATTGGAAACCAACGAATACCGAAAACTATCCTGACATCAAGTTTATTATTTATGATCGTTACGGACGTCAGGTTGGTGTTTTCGGAGCTGGACAATCTTGGGACGGTAAGTACAACGGAACCGAATTGCCAATGGGAGATTACTGGTACATACTTAAACTGAGACATGCTCAGGATGATCGTGAATTTGTTGGCCATTTCACTCTATATAGATAACAATAAGGAAGTAGTTATCCTAAAAGAAATAATTAAATGAGAAAGATAATAATAAGCATTTTCCTTTTGGCTGTAACTTTTAGTTACAGTCAAGAGATGAATGTTCCAGTAGCTTCACAATATTTGGCCGATAATCCCTATGTGATTTCACCTAGTTATGCCGGAATTGGTGATAACTTTAGAATTAACCTGAATGGTTATAAACAATGGGTAGGTATTGAAGAATCGCCAAATAGTCAGGCTTTGTATGCCGATTTTAGAGTGTTGAGCCAATCCGGTGTAGGATTAAGCTTGTACAATGATTCGAATGGTAACACCAAACAGGCCGGAGGTAAGGCTACCTTTGCCCATCATATTATTTTGAATTATTATACCAAGCAATATCTGTCATTTGGTCTATCATACATTTATAATTCGTTTCGTATTGATCTTCCTAACAATCTACCCCCTGATCAAGCTATAACCGATAATAGAGCTACGACGAATAACAATTTTGAGGTTGGGCTTTTATATCGCTATGGTCCTTTTTATTTGAGCGGTACAGCAACTAATATTTTGAAAAAGAATACTGATTTTTATACTACAAAGTTGGAACCTAACCTGCTTGCTAATTATCAATTGTACACTGGGTATGTAATTAAACTTCCAAATAGAACCGAATTAGAGCCATCTGCTTTTTATCAGTTATTTCAAAGTGATGGTCGTTCCAATACAGATTTGAATATAAAATACCGAAAATTCAATCGATATGAGGACTATTGGTGGGTTGGCGCAAGTTATCGTTTCTTGAATGACCAAATAGGAAAACCTCTTGGGGTTGGACCTTTAGTTGGATTTACAAAAGGGTATTTTTCTATGGGGTATTCTTATCAATTAACATTGGACGAAAATTTGATTTCCACCAATTCGGGGACACATTCTTTGACTATTGGATTTAGGTTTTTACAAGGAGTTAGTAATTGTCCTTGTACCGAGAGTCCAGTACATGATTAGATAGTTTTCTTTTAAAATATAAAAACACAAATTAGTTCTGATAGCGGAATTGGTTTGTGTTTTTTGTTTTACTTGACAGTATAACGAATTATTATGAGTTGGTTTTTAACTTATGATTTAGGTAATTCCTTAATCCTTTGTGCTTACGTTATATTTACATCGATTTCGTTAGTAAATTCATAATTTTTTTAGAATTTTCAAATTTAATACTTATTTAAAAGTTATATCTTTGCTTTTCTTTCAAATACAACTAAAAATAAGAACTATGAAGACTTTGAATAATTTTGATTTTAACAATAAAAAGGCAATAATAAGAGTAGATTTTAATGTTCCTTTGGATGAAAATTTTAATGTGACTGATACTACTCGTATTGAAGCTGCTAAACCTACTATAGATACTATTTTGAATCAAGGTGGAAGTGTTATCTTGATGTCACATTTGGGTCGCCCAAAAGGAGCTCAAGACAAATATTCATTAAAACATATTTTAAAAACAACTTCTGAAATTTTGGGAGTGCCTGTTCAATTTGTATCAAATTGTGTTGGAGCTGAAGCTCAAGAAGCTGCCAAAAATTTGAAACCAGGACAAGTTTTGTTATTGGAAAACTTACGTTTTCATGATGAAGAAGAAGCTGGAGATGTAGCTTTCTCAAAAGAATTGGCTTCATTAGGAGATATTTATGTAAATGATGCTTTTGGTACAGCACACAGAGCACACGCTTCGACTACTATCATTGCTCAGTTTTTCCCAGAAAATAAATGTTTTGGAACTTTATTGGCTAAAGAAATCGAAAGCTTAAACAAAGTTTTGAAAAACAGCGAAAAACCAGTTACTGCTGTTCTTGGAGGTTCAAAAGTGTCTTCAAAAATTACAGTTATCGAAAATATTTTGGACAAAGTTGACCACATGATAATCGGTGGTGGAATGACATATACTTTTATCAAAGCATTAGGTGGAAATGTAGGTGATTCAATTTGCGAACTTGACAAATTGGATTTGGCTCTTGATATTTTAAAACAAGCCAAAGAAAAAGGAGTAGAAATTCATATACCAGTTGACGTTGTTGCTGCTAACGACTTTGCAAACAATGCTGATACTAAAATTGTTGATGTAGATAAAATTCCTGATGGATGGCAAGGTCTTGATGCTGGTCCAAAATCATTAGAAAATTTTGAAAAGGTGATTATGGATTCTAAAACGATCCTTTGGAATGGGCCTCTAGGTGTTTTTGAGATGGAGACATTTGCTAAAGGAACTATCGCGCTTGGAAATTACATTGCAGCAGCTACAGCAAACGGCGCTTTCTCATTAGTAGGAGGTGGAGATTCAGTTGCAGCAGTAAAACAATTCGGTTTTGAGGAAAAAATGAGTTATGTTTCTACAGGTGGAGGTGCTATGTTAGAAATGTTAGAAGGAAGAACATTACCTGGAATTGCTGCTATTTTAGAATAATACCAGTTAGAGGTTTCAAATTCAAATCTTAGAATTTAAAGATTTTAGAATTTGTCTTCTTTAAAATACATATAACCTTTAGTTGCATTATTTGTAACTAAAGGTTTTTTTGTAATATACTATTTTGTAATAATTTACGTTGTGTATATGACAATACTGTAGTAGGTGAGTTTTGTATATAATCATCGTTTTTTGAAATTTTCCTAGCTTTATTTTCTAAATTTTGGTAGAATGACTTATGTTGTTTGAAAAGAATTTTAAAATTTTGAAAAATTTAATAGTATTTAAAGGCAATTTTTCACATTTTAACTAAGTATTTTACTTACAAGATTTTATATTTTTATATAATTGTCGTTTTTTTTTGTATTTTTAACATTATTTTTGATTCAAGTTAGAAAATACATCCTAAGTTTGCAAGAATTGATTTGTAATCGACTGATATGTAATTGGTTGAATAGTTGCGGTTTGAAATTACAGTTATGACATTAAAAAATACCACCTTATCGTTTTTTCTTTTGCTTTCTTTTACTGTTTTTTCACAGAGTAATCATGTGGAGAAAACAGAAGTAAACAATGTAGAAAAACCAGTTTCCTTTTTAGATTCGATAAAAAACACTTTCGTAAAATATGACCGTACTGTAAAAACAGATAGTTTGTGGATGAATCAGATCAGCAGTATTGCTGATATTTATAGCAATGTAGAAACGGAAATTAATACCGTAAACATCGATAAGGATATTGATAAAGAACTCCCTACTGAATTGCTAAAGAAGCGACTGGCAGAGATGGATGCCAAATCCCCTTTTAATATTGAATACAATCAAGGTCTTGAAAATTTAATAAAATCCTTCCTTAAAAACAGACGTAAAGCGTTTGCCAACCAAATGGCAGTAGCCGAATATTATTTCCCTCTTTTTGAAGAGGCATTGGCTAAACAAAACGTTCCTTTAGAAATAAAATATCTGGCCGTTGTAGAATCGGCGTTGAATCCAAAAGCAGTTTCAAGAGTAGGTGCAACAGGATTGTGGCAATTCATGTATGGGACGGGTAAACAATACAATCTGAATATTGATTCTTATGTGGATGAGCGATCGGATCCTTTGAAATCTTCGGAAGCTGCCGCACAATACCTGACGAACATGTTTACTATTTTTAACGACTGGGATTTGGTATTAGCTTCATATAATTCCGGACCGGGAAATGTTACCAAAGCCATTCGTCGTTCAGGAGGTCAACAGAATTTTTGGAACATCAAGAAATTTTTACCGCAAGAAACCCAAGGATATGTTCCGGCTTTTCTAGCCACAATGTACATTTATGAATACCATAAAGAACACGGTATTGTTCCTAAAAGAGCTTTAGTTAAGCATTTTGCCACCGATACGGTGATGGTCAAAAAAGAAATGTCTTTTGCTCAAATTTCCAACTTATTGGATATACCTGTTGAGCAGCTTCAAGCATTAAATCCTTCCTATAAACGCAATGTAATTCCTAAATACGAGGGTAAATATCATTATTTGACTTTGCCTTCGTGTAAAGTTGGCGTTTTTACTTCTAATGAGGATAAAATTTACGCTTATGTTCAATACGAAATGGACAAAAGAGAAAAGGTTAATGACACCAAAAAACCTCTTATTGTAAAAGATTCTACTTTTACTGCATTGGCATCAAATACCAGAGTGAAGTATTACAAAGTTAAGCGTGGCGATAACCTCGATGAAATTGCCAAAAATAATGATGTTGCTGTTTCTGATTTGAAGAAATGGAACAAACTCAAAGGTAATTCCATTGCTGCGGGTAAATCACTGAAAATAATCATTGAGAAAGATTCGGAACCAAACAGTCAATTGGCATTAAATACTGTTAAAAATAAAGCGTTATTAGCAAAAGAGAATTCTAATATTGCCGCCAAAGAAAACAAAACAAGTTTGGATAAAAAAGATTCACTTGTTACGGCCAACGCTTCAAACTTCTATGTTGTTCAAAAAGGAGATAACTTAAACAGTATTGCTAAAAAATACAATATAACAGTTGCTGAGATTAAAGAATTGAATCACTTAACTTCGCCAAATATTAGATTAGGAGATTCATTACAAGTTGCTAATACTACAGTTCCAATTGCAGAACAAACTACTGCTGTAGCTGTTGTTATTCCTGAACTTAAAGATATTCAGTACGAAGTTCAAAAAGGTGATAATCTAGGAAGCATTGCCAAAAAGTTTGGTGCATCTTTGACTGATTTGAAACAATGGAATAATTTGAATTCAAATAGTATTGCTATAGGGAATGTTTTGGTAGTTGCCAAAAACGAAATTGCAATCAATACTAATAATGCAACCGTTGATTCTTTTAAGAAAAAGGACAATAGTGCGTCTTTATACCAAAAAGAGATTAACTATTTGGTACAAAAAGGAGATTCATTGTTCAGCATTTCCAAAAAATATCCTGGAGTTACAGTTTCTGATTTAAAAAAATGGAACAATATTACCGGAGATGACCTAAAACCGGGAATGGGGTTGAAAATAAAAGGATAATTGAATAAACTACAGTATATTTGAAGTCTATTCAGACTTTTTAATATGAATAAAACTTCCATTTTATTTTTACTTGTTGCAATTCTTTTTTCTTGTTCCAAGAATAAGGACAATCTTTCCAGACATTCTACAGGCAAGATTAATTCTATTTCAATAGTCATCGATAATCAGTTATGGAATGGTGTCGTTGGTGACAGTATTAGGAATAAATTTGCAAGTCCTGTTGAAGGTTTGCCAAAAGAAGAACCCATTTTTGACATTAATCAGTATCCAACTGATGTCATGGAGGGTTTTGTAACCAAAAGCAGGGTTATTATTGTTGTCAAAAAAGGCGCTGAGAATCATTTTTTCGTACAAAAAAATCAATATGCGAGTCCACAAAATGTATTTCATATTACTGGAGAATCAGTAACGGCTCTTTTGGAATTAATAGAAAAGCATACCCCAAGCATTATTCGAACTATCAAAAAAGGCGAAATTGAAGCTCATGAGGAATTGTTAAAGGATTCTGTAGTAGTTTCAAATACAATCCAGAAACAATTCCAACTTGATTTGAAAGTCCCGAAGAGCTATTCTTATAGCATTAAAAACGATAATTTCGTTTGGCTGAAAAAAGAGTTTTCCAGTGGGAGTACAAGTATATTGGTTACTCAATTTCCTATGAAGAGTTTTAGGCTACGCGGTGATGTTTTGAGTCGGATTATTAAGATTCAGGATTCTATCGGAGCAACTTACATAAAAGGCACTACGCATGACTCCAATATGTATGTCGATACATCTTATCCACTTTATTTTTTTAAAACCTATTTGGCCGGTAAAATGACTTATGAAACCAAGGGTACTTGGCGATTGAAAAATAGTTTTATGTTTGGTCCTTTTATAAGTTATCTTATTGTGGATTATCGGAAACAGAGAATTATATATCTCGAAGGATTTTGCTACGTACCGTCACAAGAGAGACGTGATTATATGCATGAATTGGAATCGATTTTGAAAGGAGTAAAAATATCTGAAGAAAAATAAGTACTTGCTTATGGCCGTAGAATGGGAAATTAAGCCTTTTGAGGCATTATCTGTAAATGAATTATATGATATACTTCAATTGCGAAGTAAAATCTTTGTAGTGGAGCAAAATTGCGTCTATCTCGATATTGACGGAAAGGATAAGGTGGCTTTACATCTGTTTGGAACTTTTGACGGGAAAATTGTGGCTCACGCCCGACTTTTTAAATCGGGAATTTCTTTTGATAATGCATCAATAGGAAGGGTAGTGGTTGATCCAGATTACAGGGATAGAAAATGGGGGCAAGAACTGATGAAGAATGCTATTTTGGGCATTCAGGAGCATTTTGGCGAAAGCCAAATCACCATTGGAGCTCAGCTATATTTAAAAAAGTTCTACGAAAGTCTTGGTTTTGTGCAGTCTAGTGAAATGTATCTCGAAGATGATATTCCACATATTGAAATGGTGAGGGAGTGATTTAGTTTGCTTTCAGGAAATTATATAAACTAAATTGGGTTATTTTGGATGAGATAAGTTCCAAAATAACCCGATTTTTTTGTCAGTAAGAGGGGAACTAAATCTTCAAAATCGAATTGTATTCGGTCGTAGTGTTCAAAATACTGACCGCTTTCTTAATTTCGGGATTGTTTTTGATGTAATAATTATAAAGTCCTTCTTGATATTGGTAGCGTTTGATGATTTCGTCCAATAATAAACCTTTAATTTCTTTTTGGTTTTTATCCAATAATGCATTTTCGGATTTTTGAAGTGAAGTCAGCAATTGTTGGTATTCCACGGCAATGGCTTCATCCAGTTTTTCTTTTTTGGCTGTCGCCAAAGTGTTTTTCAAAGCTACTTCGGTATCAGTGTCAAAAGTGATTTTTTGGTTTTTAAGGAACTGTTTGAAATCGGCATAATCCGCATCGGTGATTACAGGGATTTTTGTTCCTAAGTTCGGGTTTTTGTAATAATAGTAGGTAGCATAGTTAAAAATACCGTCGTTTTTCAATAAGGCATTGGCTATCGGACTTGTTTTGGTCTCTTCCATTTCGATATCCGGCAAAATTCCTCCACCATCATAAACGGTTCTTCCTTTACGGGTTTTAAAGGCATTGTAATTTTTGGCTTCGGTTCTGATAGCCACACCGTTTTTATCTTTGTGAGCATAATCCAACGCCTGAATACATCTTCCCGAAGGCGTGTAATAGCGCGAAATAGTCACTTTAAGCTGTGTGCCATAAGTTAATTCCACAGGTCTTTGAACCAAACCTTTCCCGAAACTTCGGCTTCCCAAAATTACCGCACGATCCAGATCCTGCAAAGCTCCCGAAACAATTTCGGAGGCCGAAGCACTTCGGCCATTGACCAAAATTACCAAAGGAATTGTAGTGTCAATTGGGTCTCGTGATGTTTTGTAGGTGTTGTTGTGTTTTTCTATTTTGGATTTTGTCGTTACAATGATTTCATTTTTTGGAACAAAAAGATTGCAGATATTTACCGCTTCGTTTAATAAACCGCCGGGATTTCCTCTTAAATCCAATACAATTCTTTCGGCACCTTGGCTTTTTAATTGTTCCAATGCTTCTTTGGTTTCGGTTGAGGCTTTTCTGTTAAAGTGATCCAATACGATATAACCTGTTTTGTCATCAATTTTGGCGAAATAGGGAACCGACTTGATTTCGACTTCGTCCAAAACAATTACAGTCGAATTGGTTTTTCCCTGACGAATGTATTTGATGTCGATTTTGGTGTTTTTGGAGCCTTTCAATAATTGCGAAGCATCATCTTTGAAGTCGGCCAAAGGGGTGTCTCCTATTTGTATGATTTCGTCGCCCGCTTTAAGTCCCGCTTTATCGGCAGGGAAATTTTTATAGGGCTCCTTTATGATCAGTTTGTCGTCTTTACGGGTTATTAACGCCCCAATTCCGGTGTATTCACCCGTATTGTTGATTTTGAATTTGAGTACTTCCTGTTCGTTAAAATAAACGGTATAGGGGTCAAGCGAACCCAACATTCCTTTGATGGCATTGTTCATCAACTCAGCCGGTGTGGTTTCATCGACATAATTCTTGTTCAGTTCCTTGAACAGTGTCGTGAAAATTTCCAACTGTTTGGCAATCTCAAAATAGTCATCTTTGAAACTTACCCCGACAAATAAAAAGGCCGAGGCAACAATTGGAATTATGATTTTTTTTTGGAAAAGGGTACGCATGATTATTTGTTTTTCTTCTTGAATCGTTTTCTAATAAAATAAAATAGAGCTATTGCTATGATGATAAATGGCCAAACTTCCAATAGTCCTAAAAAGAAATTTGAAATTCCATAAAATCCAGATTTGAAGGCATTCCAAACTTTGGCTCCATAGGAAATTGTGACGCCTCTTTCTTCAGCAATTGTTTTGTAAAACTCTATGGTAATTGTACTCAAAGAGATTCTGTTTTGCATGTATCTCAATTGTCCTTCTTTGGCTTCAATTTCTTCGCGAATAGCCGACAGCTGTGCTTCAATGGCTAACATTTCAGACATTTTGGTTGCTTTTGACAAAAGCTCAATGTATCTGTTTTCAAGTTTCTTTTTGGCCTTTAAGCGGGCATCAATGTCGATGTATTGTTCAGTTACATCTTCAGAATTAATTTCTTTATTGTCAAAATAAGTAACTCCCGTCGAAATGTCTTTTATGAAAGAATCGAAGTTTTGGCTTGGGATACGAACTGTTATTCTTCTGTAAATAGTACCATAGTCCTTTCCTTCACTATCGTTTTGAATGAAAGCTTTTCCTTTTTTTACGGCAATTTTTATTTGTTCATAAGTGGTTTCTAAATTTTCGGTTTCAAATCTTAGATTACCATTTTTGATTATTTTTTGCTCAATGGTCGTATTCTTTGCGTCTTTGAAACCTGAATTAGAGATTGCTTCGCTACCGATCAGTTTTTTTGCGGGTAGCTTTACTGCAGTGATTGCCATATCTTGGGAAACTTCTGCATCGGCTTTTTTACAACTCAATACTGCGAAAAATAAAAGTGCAATTATTAATTTTGACTTCATAGGGCTGTAATTTATTTTTAAAAATACAAAATTAATTTAGATTACAACTAAGCGGTAGTTAGGCTTCTTAAAATGAAAAATGTACTGTATCCTAATCTTCTTTTTTGGTTTGAACGACAAATTTTTCGAACAATTGTATGGTTTTGGTGTTGATTTCCTCAAATGACAATCGGTCTTTGCTTTGGTAAAAAAGCATAAAAGTATAAGGTTGGTCTAAATTGTCAATTAGTAAATGTTTGTTGAGCCTGTAAGTTTCACGCAATACACGTTTGAAATAGTTGCGGTCAACGGCTTTTTTGAAGTATTTTTTGGAAACCGAAACGCCTATTTTGATTTTTTCGCCTTCGCCAAAAGTCCCCGGATTGTAAACCAACCGCAAAGGATATTTCGATACCGATTTGCCTTCGGTGAATAATAATCCGATGGCTATTTTGCTTTTGAGTTTTTCGTTTTTGGGATAGGTGAAGCTCATTTTTTTTAAAATACTGTTCATTATGATGTTGGCAAAGTTACAATTAAAGTGCAGTCATGCAACAGTCAGTTTGTGATAGAAAACGATCTAGAATTGTATCAAAAGTTTCTTTTTTATTGGATAAATAAATGATAATATTTTTGTAACTTTCTGTTTTGCAATTGAATATAATGATGAGGATTAATTGCAAGGGTTATAAATAGTGCTAAAAATATATTTCTTACTTTTGTGGCAAATTTTAAAGTATGCAAAAGTTAATTTCGTACCCTTTATCTGTTATCGTATTATTTTTAGTGCTGTTGACTTTGGCGATATTTCATCCTATTCAGTGGGTTTGTTTGCACGCATTTGGATATCAGGCACATAAAAAAAGTGTTGATTACCTAAATTTCATATTACTAAAAATTGTTCTTATTTTAGGAACGACTTTTGGTTGTGAAGGTGTTGAAAAAGTACCGGAAGGGGTGCCGATTATTTTTGTGGCGAACCATCAGAGTTTATACGATATTATTGCAATAATTTGGTTTTTGAGAAGATCTCATCCCAAATTTGTGAGTAAGAAAGAATTGGGGAAAGGAATTCCAAGTGTTTCTTTTAATTTGCGTCATGGAGGCTCCGTATTAATTGACCGTAAGGATCCAAAACAAGCGATACCAACTATTAAAAAAATAGCGGATTATATTGAAAAACATAAACGTTCGGCAGTGATTTTTCCGGAAGGAACCAGAAGCCGTAACGGAAAACCAAAGGAATTTGCCCAGACAGGGTTAAAGATTTTATGCAAGAACGCACCATCGGCTTATGTAGTTCCGATCAGTATCAATAATTCGTGGAAACTCTTAAAATACGGAACTTTTCCTTATGGTTTAGGAAATCATATTACCTTTGCTGTTCATGATGCATTTGCAGTGAAGGATTTTGAGTTTAATGAAATCATGCAAAAGACTGAAACGGCAGTCAAAAATGGAATAAAAATTTAATAATTTATAAATAATGTCTATAAAAAACATTCGTCTGGAAGTAATGCAATTTCTGGAAAACAAGGTAGAAGGATTTATGGAGCAGTATCTGATTCCAGTGGAAAAGATATGGCAGCCTTCGGACTTTTTGCCTAATTCGGAAAGTGATAATTTCCTTGAAGAAGTAAAAGAATTGAGAGAAATATCCAAAGATCTACCTTATGATTTTTGGGTGGCTATGGTGGGTGATATGATTACCGAAGAGGCTTTGCCAACATACGAAAACTGGTTGATGGAGCTTGAAGGTGTTGACAATGAAGGCAGAAATGGTTGGGCCAAATGGGTACGCGAATGGACTGGAGAGGAGAATCGCCATGGAGATTTACTGAATAAATATTTGTATTTGTCGGGTCGCGTGAACATGCGTGAAATCGAAATGACAACACAGCATTTGATCAATGATGGTTTTGATATTGGAACAGGAAGAGATCCTTATAAAAACTTTGTTTATACCAGTTTCCAGGAATTGGCTACTTATGTTTCTCATAATAGAGTGTCGCAATTGGCCAAGAGCTATGGAGATAAGAAATTATCCAAAATGTGTAAAATGGTTGCGGGAGACGAAATGCGTCACCACCACGCCTATAGCCATTTTGTGACCGAAATTTTCAAATTGGATCCAAGCGAAATGATGCTTGCTTTCCAATATATGATGAAACAAAAAATCGTTATGCCAGCTCATTTCTTGAGGGAATCTGGACAAAAAATCAGTTCGGCTTTTGAGCATTTTTCAGATTCTGCACAAAGAATTGGAGTATATACTGCTAACGATTATGTTGATATTATGCAGAAGTTAATTGATAAATGGGAAATTGATAAAATTACAGGTTTAACTGCCGAGGCAGAAAAAGCCCGTGATTATTTGATGAAATTACCAGCCAGAATGGCAAAAATCTCCGAAAGACTGGTGATTCCTGCAGAATCATTCCAATTCAAATGGGTTGAACCTGCAAGATTGTAGAATTTAGATTTTTAAATTGATATTGATATTGATATTGTCATTGATATTGATTTTTAAATTTGACAATTAATTATTATGCTGATTTTTAAGGTTAATGCTTTGAAAATCAGCATTTTTTATAAAAAAACAATAAAGAGATAATATGGATTTAATTAATAAAACCATTCTTTTCGTAAAAGAAAAATTAGCAAATGCTGAAGGTGGACACGATTGGTTTCATATTCAGAGAGTTTATAAGAATGCATTATTGATTGCTAGTGGCGAGGAATGTGACGAAACGGTCGTAAAACTCGGTGCTTTGCTTCATGATATCGCTGATAGTAAATTTAATGGTGGTGATGAAACCGTGGGGCCAAAAGTAGCCCGTGAGTTCTTGGAAAGTCAAGGCGCTACAGAAGCTGTTATTTCGCATGTCATTCAAATTATCGATAACGTCTCTTTTAAAGGCGGAAACACGGAAAAGACCTTCTCGTCCATCGAATTGGATATCGTGCAGGATGCGGACCGTTTGGACGCCATAGGGGCAATCGGGATTGCAAGGGCGTTTAATTATGGCGGATTCAAAAACAGGGCGATGTATGATCCTAATATTGCTCCGAAATTGAACATGAGCAAAGAAGAATACAAAAACAGCAATGCGCCAACAATCAATCATTTTTATGAAAAATTGTTGTTGTTGAAAGACAAAATGAATACCCAAACCGGTAAGCAAATAGCACAACAAAGACATCAATTCATGCAGGAATTCCTGTCGCAGTTTTATGCCGAATGGGATGGGGCGTTGTAGATTTTTAATTTCTGTGGTAGGGACGCACTGCAGTGCGTCTCTACCATTAATGAATTTTTACACAATTGTTTCAAATTTCCGCATTCTAGAATCTGCCTTCTGAAATCTGCTTTCTGCATTCTAAATTCCTTTTTCCTTCATCTCCAAAATTACATCCGAAGCGTTTTTGAACGTAGGATCTTGTAAAATAATACTTCCCGCGCGTTTTTTATTGATTTTGAAAGTAATGTCATTTTCGGTGGTGAACAAAAGTGCCGTCAGAAAAGGCTTGTTCATATAGGAGCTTAGGATCTTGTAAGTTTCGTCAAGCGAATGAAAACTTTCGATTTCTTCGGTTTTGTATCGCTCTGTAACCGAAAGACTAAAGACCCCATCATTCAAAACCGGACGCACATATATATTTTTCAAATCGGTGTCGCCTATGGTTTTTGCCAAAGTCAATTTAGCATAAGTTTTATCGGTGATGCTTTCTTTTACTTTTTCCCAAAATTCATTAAAAACAGGTTGAAAAGACATAGAATTTATTTTTTAGGTATGAGACCACAAAATTAAGTTTTTGGAATCAAACAAATAGGTTTTTTATACCGTTTGTTATTTCAAATTAGTTCAATAAATATTGAACCAAATGAAATATACAACGGCATTATGCCAAAACAATTGAATTAATTTCAAAGTAGAATTGGTATAACTTGTGATTCTTAATGAGTATATTTGGGAGACCTAATAGTTTTTTAAAACCTGTTAGATCGGATTAAAAATAAATAGAAAATGAAAAGAATTACCGTATTTTGTGGTTCGAGTTCAGGGACTGAAGAAAATTATACAATACAAGCCGCTTTACTTGGCAAAACTTTGGCAGAGAAAAATATTGAATTAGTTTACGGCGGAGCCAATGTTGGACTTATGGGTGCAGTCGCTGATGGTGTTTTGAATAATGGCGGAAAAGCAATCGGAGTGTTGCCTAATTTTTTAAGATCAAAAGAAATTGCACACAAACAACTCACCGAATTGATTTTGGTCGACACTATGCACGAAAGAAAAACCAAGATGAATGACCTTTGCGACGGTGTAATAGCCTTACCGGGTGGTTTCGGAACTTTGGACGAGCTTTTTGAAATGCTTACTTGGGCGCAATTAGGACTGCATAAAAAACCGATTGCTCTTTTAAATGTTGACGGTTATTTTGACGCTTTGATTACGTTCACTGAAATCATGGTAAACAAAGGACTTTTGAAAGAAGTAAACCGAGAAATGCTTTTGGTTAGTGACTCGATCGACGAACTTTTGGATAAAATGGAAAATTATGTTCCACCAACAGTTGGGAAATGGATTAGTAAAGAAAATATTTAACGTCAGTTCGAGTAAATTTTCAGAAAATGCGAATAGCTTTTTCAGAAAATTGTATCGAGAACACTAGTTAGAAAAAAAGTTCTTCTAGAGTATTTTAAGTTTAAAAGTTGGTTCTCGATACAATTTGAAAAGCTGTCGCATTTCAAATTTACTCGAACTGACGAAATTTAGAGAAACTAAATGATATGAAACACAAATTATTAGTATTACTGGTATTTGTCCTTGGATTTATTGGCTGTCAAAAGAGTCAAAAAGTTGAGACAGGAATTTCTAAAGTTGAAAATGGAACGAAAGAAATCAGTAGAAATGGCTATTTTATTCGTTATGACGCTTCTTTTCGATTGGATGAAAGTGGAAAAAATGGAGTTGAATTTTATTTGTTTACGCCAACTAAACCGGGTGATGATTTTTCAGAAAATATTAATTTGATGATTCAGGATTTGGGAGTTTTGAATTATGATTTGGATCAATTTGTAGCGATTTCCGAAAAACAGATTAAGGCGAGCGGAAAACTTATAGAAAGTACCCGAAAAAAAACGGACGGGCAGGAATATCAAATTCTAATCTTCGAGGCCAAATTTAATGGTTTAGATCTTAAATTTCTGCAATACGATTTCGTGAAAAATGATAAAGCCTATGTGCTTACTTTCTCTGCAAAACAAGGCGAATTTGAAAACTATCGAAAAGAGATAGAAAAAGTAATGAATACTTTCAAATTGCAATAATTGAAGTCCAGAAAAAATCCTAACAGGTTTTTAAATCTATTAGGTCAAAAATCACATTGTCTCAAATCCATCACTGAATTTACGCATGGTATATTGTTTGGTTTTGGTGTCATAATACCCCATGATATAGTAGTTCTTGTAACGAATAATACTTGGTAGGCTGATTTCCTTATGTTCTTCTTTAAAACGGGAAATAAAATCGACTGCAAGAGGTGGCTCCTGATCTTGTTTGATATGGTCTAATTTTTTGTCAAATATACTTTCGAAGTAAATTGTCATCGGGACATTGCGATATTCTATGTCGCTGGTCAGTTCATTATCAAATGTAAAAGAATGTACAGTGTCCGAAAATTCAAGCTCACCTATTCCTCCAAATGTGATTAAAATGGATTTAGAAGTTTTGTAAACCGTTAATCCAACATTCAAAGAGTGAAGTTGATTCAAAAGTCGGGCGGTGGTTTGTATTTCCGTCGGTTTATCATTATTTAGCTGCAGCCATATAGGAGAAGATTTAAATGGAATCGTTTGGTTTGGTGCAACGTAAATACTTTTGACTATTTCTCCTGTTTTATAATCCCTTATTTCAAACAATAATTGGTTGCTACTGACTTTAAATTGATATATTTTACCTTCATGATAATAGGAATTGTTTGGGCCGAAAAAAGATTGAGTATCGGTTTTAGAAAACTTTTTTTCCTGAATTTCAAAAGTAGCAAGATCAATGAAAAATGCTTGTGTTTCGTGATAATCGTGGTCGAAAGTGAGAAGCAATTGATTTTTGAGAACGTATAGTTTTGATTTTTGAGTAGCCTTGAATAGCGGGTTGAACTGATTGGTTTCAATTTTTTCAGCGGGACAAGCTATTAGGATTTGGTTAAATCTTATAGGTAAATTTATGCTGTTTTTGAATTTGAAAGAGCTGAAATCGAGTGTTTTTTCTTCTTTTTTGCCATCTTTAAAAATATATAATAGCAATTTTTGCTCTAAATATTTTTGTGTGAGGATATAAAAAGTGTTGTTCTCTTGAAATTGCGTAATAACAATTTGTTTAAAAAATCTTAAATCATAATTGACAGAAGTATTTGTCTTTGTGTTCAGATTGTAAGTAACTGCTGTTATTTTCTGTAAATCTTCGGAAGACCAGTAAAGAGTTGGGTTTCCATCGTCGCTAAAACTATACCCAGATATTGATTTATGGGAGATATCCTTTTTTGCAAATGCATATTGATTGGTCAAGAACAGCGCATTGTTGTATTTTAGGATTGTGAGTGTTTTTTTATCGGTTGCGAAGGCAAATAGATCATGTGTATTGTTGTCTTCGGCATTTATGATTTGCCTGTAGTCTTTGGAATTTTTGAATTCCAGCGGAAAAGTTGCTAATTGCGTTTGACTAAAGAGAAAATTATATTGGACTAGAATAACAAAAAGTAGAATTTTTTTCATAATTACTTATTTGTACTGGAGGTTGATTAGAAAAAACCTACAAAAACCATACCATTTTACGAATAGCCAACTTGTGAATTCATAATTTATTGAAAATAATACAAGATTTATACTTTAATTCAAATAAATTGTTTTGTTTTCTAGAAAGACGTTATGTTTTTTTGAATGATTACAAAAAAGCCAAATGCTAATTTTTAGCCCCGGTTGAAGTGAAAATCGCCCGATTTAGAAAAACAAGGCTTTTGCCGAAGTTTTTCTAAATCGGGAATTGTAGCGGAAAACGGGACGATGTTTCCAAAAAAACCTTTATGTTTCCGCTCCAAAAAAAAAGGAACTAGGAATTACATAGAATCAAATCCATCGCTGAATTTTCTCATGGTATATTGTTTGGTATTGGTGTCGTAATATCCCATGATATAGTAGTTTTTGTAGCGAATGATGCTTGGTAGCGACACTTCATCGTGCTCTTCTCTAAAACGCGAAATAAAATCAACAGCAAGTGGTTCCTGATCTTGCTTGGTGTTTTCCAATTTTTTGTCGAACCTACTTTCAAAATACATATATGTGGGGACATAACGATTTATATAGTCATAATAGTTTAGTTCATTGCCTGAATAATTATTCGCAATATCTGTAAATTGAATGTTTCCAGTTCCTCCCAAAGTTATCAGAATGGATTTAGTTGTTTTATAGACCGTGAGTCCTACTTCCAAGTAAACCAATTGATGTAAAAAATTGGTAGTGTTTGTCAGTTCTTTTGGTCTTTGCCCTTCCATTTGCAGCCATAAAGGTGAAGTTTTAAACGGAATCGCATCGGTTTGCGGAACTGTAAAGGTTTTAATATTTTCTCCTGTTTTGTAATCCTTTATTTCAAATTGTAATTCTTCAGCATTAACTTTTAGCTGATAGATTTTGTTTTCATGGTAGTAGGAATTCGATAAACTGACATAATTTTTGGTTGCGGTTTTCGGAAAAAGCTTTTCCTGAATTTCGAAAGTTGCAAGGTTTATATCAAATCCTTGTGTCTCATTGTCGTTATGGTCGAAAGTAAGAAGCAATCGATTTTTGAGAACGTATAGTTTTGTTTTCTGAGTGCCTTTGAATAAAGGATTAAACTGATTGGTTTCTATTTGTTCAATTGGGCAAACTTCCAGAATCTTGCTGAATGATACCGCTTGGTTTTTGCTGTTTTTGAATTTAAAAGAGCTGAAATCCAGTATTTTTTCTTCTTTTTTGCCATCTTTAAAAATGTACAGTATCAATTTTTCTTCAAAATGTTTTTGAGCAAGAATGTAAAAAGTATTGTTCTCTTGGAAATGTGTGATAACATCTTGGTTGAAAAACTGCAACTCATAATTAACAACAGCGTTAGTTTTGGAGTCCAAATCGTAAGTAGCAGCTGTTATTTTGCTCAAATCGTCGGAAGACCAATAAAGAGTTGGGTTTCCTTGATTATTAAAGCTATATCCTGATATTAATTTATGGTTGATGTCGAGCTTTGGAAATGTGTATTGATTGGTTAGAAACAATGCACTATTGTATTTTAGGATTGTGAGCGTTTCTTTGTCGGTTACGAAAGCAAACAAATCGTGTGTATCGTTGTTTTCGGCATTTAATATTTGCCTGTAGTCTTTGGATTTTTTTAATTCCAATGGGTAAGTAGCCAACAGTGTTTGACTAAAAAGGGCATTGCATTGGATTAGAATAAAAAAAAGAATTATTTTTTTCATGATCATTTACTGAATAGAATGTTTGTTTTGAAAGAATAAACAAATATTGTTCCGTTTTACAATATTATGAATTTATTGGTTCATTATTTCTTGAAAATAATCCACCATTTGACCTACATGAATGGCATCCATCAATCCGTGATGAACGTGAATTGACATAGACATTTTTCTTTTTCCTTTTTTGGAGACAGTCATTTTTCCAAAAGAAATTTTAGGGCTGCTGTCAGGGAAAGTCATGTTTCGGGCATGTGAAAGCGAGCTGAAATTCAACCAGGGAATTGCCGAAAAATGAATGAGGTTGTCATCATTGAATTCTCGTGTGAACAAACCGGTTGTGTTTTGAATACGATTGATTTCAGTTATGGCGTTTTGTTCAAAAATGTTGTAATCAGGATGGTATTCAATTAGAGAAAATCCAAAAGTACCATCGGCTCGGCTTATTGTTGCTGATCCGTCAATCCGGTCGTAAATGTAAATATGGGTGTTCTCCATTCGGTATTTGAAACTTTCAAAGGCATTGACCGCCACTAGGGTTTTGTGTAAATAATAAATAAAAAAAGAAGTACCCAGTGACTTTGCCTTGTCATAAGCTTTGGTGCAGTCGATGGTTACGTTTGCCCCAAAAAAAGGTTCCTGCATTTGTTTAAAAAAAAGAAAATGCTCTTTTCGATTCCAATTGTCCAGATCTAAAATTTTTCTCATTTATTTGGTATTTAGGGATGATAGGCTTCGTCGGAATGTGAACTTTAATGATAAGCAACTTTTATTTAAAAAAGCCTAGCTAAAATACTAAATAAAAAGCATTTTTGCTAGGACTGTTTTTTAAAAAAAGAACTCTTAGGTTTCCAATATTGTCAAGACTTCTGTTATTTTTTCAAATGTCTTAAAATTTTTGTGTTCCACTTTATGATCGATTTTTTCATGTGCCCAAGTAGTGTGAAAAGGAATATGAACGGCATGTCCGCCAATTGTTAAAACAGGCAATACATCTGATTTTAGGGAATTGCCTATCATGAAGAATTCCTCGGGTTTGATTTCCAAGCGTTTGATCAGATCCGAATAATCGACTTCTTGTTTGTCCGACATCACTTCAATATGGTGAAAATAATGCCCTAAGCCCGAATTGTGCAACTTTCGGCGTTGATCCAGCAAGTCGCCTTTGGTGGCAACGACCAATTTGTATTTTCCGTGTAAAGCTTGTAACGTTTCCTCGACTCCGTCTAATAAAACAATTGGTTTTTCGAGCAGTTCTTTTCCGTATTGAATGATTTTTTCGATGACTTCGATGGGAATGGTATTGTTCGAAATTTTTATCGCCGCTTCTATCATCGAAAGGATATAGCCTTTGATTCCATAACCATATAATTTGAGATTATCGATTTCGATTTTGAATAGTTCTTTTGAAATCCCTTGATGCGACAAATAATCTTCCATCAAACCACAGAATTTTTTCTCGGTTTCATCAAAATAGGTTTCGTTGACCCATAAGGTGTCGTCAGCGTCGAATGCGATTACTTTTAAGTTCGATATAGAGTTTGTATGTGACATGATTTTTGTTTTAGTTCTTAGAAAAGAGTCTTTTCAAAGAAAAGACCTTATCGTAAAAGGTAATTCGGATTCCGAAAAGTAGAATAATTCCGCCGAAAACCATTTGTAAAGTTATTTTTTCTTCCAAAAACAACCAAGCCAAGATAGAAGTAATTACGGCCTGGCTTAATAAACTCAATGAAACTCTCGTCGCAGGCATGTGTTGGGTGGCATAACTGACAGAAAGCCAAGCACAAAGTTGACAAATTAATGCCTGAAGGACCAACACAAACCAACCAGCATCTGAAAATCCGGTAAAAGGTTGATCCAAACTATAACAGAGAATTCCTAAATAAATACTGGAAGCGAATAAACTGATGGTCATGAACGATAATACATCGACTTTTGAAAGTACATTTTTGCTAACCAAAAGATAAATAGAATAGAAAATCCCGGATAAAACGGCAAATAGAAAAGCCTTGTCAAAATTCATTTCGATGAAAAATTCAAAACCAACCAAAACCACCATTCCGAATAACGAAACTATTGTTCCTATCCAGAAATTTGCACCAGGTTTTGATTTTAAAAATAAAAAAGAACCAATTCCAACCCAAACCGGGGATAAATTTGTCAATAACGATGCCTGCGTTGCGCTCGACTCCTGAATTGCAATATTCCAAACCGCAACATCCGATGAAAATAAAATACCGCAAAATGCCGCCAAAAGAGCGAATTTTAAAGTTGGCATTTTAAAGTTTTTACTTAAAAGCGTGTAAGGCATAAGTAAGAGAAAAGCAAAAAACATTCGGTAAAAAGCCGAAATTAACCCAGGGGTTAAACGTAATTTTACCAATATCGGGAAAATCGAAATGCAAAGAATACCGTAGATTAAGGCTAATCTTGGTTTGGTGAGTTTCATGTTTTTAATCGTTTGTGCTTTTTTAAAAAAATAAAAAGAAATTGCGCGAATCAATTAAAAGATTTAACCGATTCACGCAATTTATATGAATTATAAAATTTAATTTATCGTTTCGCCATTTCCAACGCCATCAGCATCTGGATTTACGAAAACCAATTTTCCTTCGACATTGGTAGTCATCAAAATCATTCCTTGACTTTCTACGCCACGAAGGGTTCTTGGAGCCAAATTCACAAGAACGGTTACACGTTTTCCGATAATATCTTCTGGTTTGAAACTTTCGGCAATTCCCGAAACGATCGTTCGAACGTCAATTCCGGTATCCACTTTCAAAATCAAAAGTTTATTGGCTTTAGGCATTTTTTCTGCTTCAAGGATTGTTCCCACACGGATATCCATTTTGGCAAAATCCTCATACTGAATCAAGTCTTTTTGAGGTTCTGCTTTTTTGTTTTCGGCGTTATTTGCCGTTTTGGTTGCTTCCAATTTATCTATTTGTTTTTGGATTTCTTCGTCTTCTATTTTTGCAAACAATAATTCGGCTTCACCAATTTGATGACCAGCAGGAATCAAATCGGAATTATCCGAAACAGTATTCCAGCTCAAAGCTTCATTAATATTCAAAATACGTTTTAATTTCGTAGCTGTAAAAGGCAAGAACGGTTCGCAAAGCGAACTCAAAGCAGCAGCAATTTGCAAGGCAACATACATTTGCGTTTTGGTGCGCTCTTCATCCGTTTTAATCATTTTCCAAGGCTCTTCGTCGGCAAGGTATTTGTTTCCAAGTCGGGCAACATTCATCATTTCGCCAAGTGCTTCACGGAAACGGTATCTTTCAACTGAACTCGAAATCACCGCTGGATAAGCTTTCAATTCGGTCAAAGTTTGCTCGTCAACTTCAGATAATTCATTTGGTTGAGGTACGATTCCGTTGTAATATTTGTTGGTCAACACTACCACACGATTGATGAAATTTCCAAAAATAGCCACCAATTCACTGTTGTTTCTAGCCTGAAAATCTTTCCAGGTAAAGTCGTTGTCTTTGGTTTCCGGAGCATTTGATGTCAAGGCATAGCGTAAAACATCCTGTTGATTTGGAAATTCTTCCAAATATTCGTGCAACCAAACTGCCCAGTTTTTGGAAGTTGATAATTTGTTTCCTTCCAAATTCAGGAACTCATTTGCAGGCACATTATCTGGCAAAATATAGCTTCCTTCGGCTTTTAGCATCGCAGGGAAAATCACACAGTGAAAAACAATATTGTCTTTCCCGATGAAGTGAACCAATTTTGTGTCTTGGTCTTTCCAATAAGGTTCCCAATCTTTCCCTTCTCTTTGAGCCCATTCTTTGGTAGAAGAAATATAGCCAATTGGAGCATCAAACCACACATATAATTTTTTTCCTTCGGCGCCTTCAACCGGAACGTCAATTCCCCAATCCAAGTCGCGGGTTACCGCACGAGGCTCAAGTCCGCCGTCAATCCAGGATTTTACTTGCCCGTAAACATTCGGTTTCCAGTCGTTTTTATGTCCAACGAGAATCCATTCATTCAAAAAATTAGAGTAACGGTCCAAAGGCAAAAACCAGTGTTTTGTCGATTTTAAAACAGGAGTTTCACCCGTAATTGTTGATTTTGGGTTGATTAAATCCGTAGCGTTTAATGTAGAACCACATTTTTCGCATTGATCGCCATACGCTTCTTCATTACCACATTTTGGGCAAGTCCCAACTACAAAACGGTCTGCCAAAAATTGATTGGCTTTTGCATCATACAATTGCTCGGTTGTTTCTTCAATAAAATCACCGTTGTCATACAGTTTTCTAAAGAATTCCGAAGCCGTTTCGTGATGGATCTTTAACGAAGTTCTGGAGTAATTGTCAAACGAAATACCGAAATCAGCGAATGATTTACGTATAATTCCATCATATTTGTCAATTACTTCCTGAGGAGTAACCCCTTCTTTCTTGGCTTTCATCGAAATGGCAACACCGTGTTCGTCGCTTCCGCAAACAAACAAAACGTCTCTTCCCTGCAAACGCAAATAACGGGAATAAATGTCCGAAGGCACGTAAACACCCGCCAAATGCCCAATGTGTATAGGCCCGTTTGTATAAGGCAATGCCGCAGTAATGGTATATCTTTTTGGATTCTGTATCATAACTCAATTTTATTGAGTGCAAAAATAAGCAATAGAATTGAGAGTTTAATGGTTTTTATTAGGAGCTAATCCCGCTATACGCTACAATCTTGTGTGCCTCTCGTCTTTTGGGACGAGACGGCACACAAGGATTTTCACTTCTATCGAGGCTAGGGACTTGGGGTTTCAGGACGGGTTAGTAATATTTAGTCTGTCTCTTTGCTTATATTTGCAAACAGAATTTGAAGATTATAAACCATGGCTAAAGGACCCGAAAAAAATACCAAAAACAAGGCTTTGCATACCAAATTGCTCAATAGAAAAAAAACTAAACTCCAAGAAGAGAAAAAAGAACGGGCCTTACGCTTGAAAGCTTTGGTTGCCAAAATGAATCAGAAAAAAAGCAGTGATGAATCTAATGCTGGGTAAATCTTTTTTTACTAAATCGGATAATTTACTCCTGCAAACCTTCAATTTCTCCTTTTAATTTTTCTAGATGACGATTGATAATTGCCCAAACGATGGAGTTGTCAATACTGTCATAGGCGTGAACCAAGCGGTTGCGAAAACCGATGATCTGTTTGTCATTTTCAATTACAAAATCAGATTCAGTTTGTCTTAATTTATTTAGAGCTTCCCCGATAATAACTAATTGTCTTTCAACAGCACTTTGTGTCTTTAAGTCTTTTTCGTAGTTGTCAAAATCGGTAATATCAATAGTGAATAGACGAATTAGATTTATCGCCATCAAGACATCAGAAAGATACTTTTTGCTCTTTTCCGTCATAAAGTAAAATTTTTGTGGTGTCTATATTTTTTCTAAGAATCGGATTTTTAATAGATGAATTAGTCAGTAAATCTACTTTTCGTTGAAAAAAATCTTCAAGTTTATCCCAAATATCCATCAAGTTTTCACCGCGTTCAACAGGGTCTTCACTGTCAATTTCAATAAGTAAATCGATATCACTAGATTCGTCATTGAAATTTTCAGTAATAGCAGAGCCAAAAGCATAGATATTCTTAACTTTATGACTTTTACATAAGGTCAAAAATTCAGTTAATTTTAATTGTATAGCCTCTTTCATTCTCATATTGCTAAGATAGTTTATTTTTCTGAAAACTTGATTAGTTATACTATTTTACCCGAAATTTGCCAAATATTTAAAAACAAACTCTATGGAATTCGGCAGAATAATAGTTTCGGAAACAGCCTTCAACAGTGAAAATCTTCAGGATGTGATTCACTCCAATATTTCGGTAATCAACCTAATGCGTGAGGAAGGTGTCGATGACGAACTTATCCACGAAGACGCTTTGACCAGTTATTATTTGGATTATTACTATACCCAATATGTTACAGGAAACTTTGCAAAATTCGTCCACAGCTCAGGTTGGAATACCGAGTTAAACGAATTAATCGAAGAAGGTTTAGCGTTGATTGGTGCCGAGAAACATTTGGAATTATTCCAGCAACAATCAAAAAAAGTAAAACTAATAAGCAGCATAAAACTTAATAAATTCCTGAACGGAAAATTGGAAGGAGTAAATCCAACCCGGGATTTGCTTAACACAGACGCTTTTTTTGAAATAGAAGAAAACTTGGTTACTTTGAATGCTAATTTTCTAAAATCCCATCCCGATTTCCAAGTTCTTTCCGTTGATGAAATGTTTGCCACTTTGGAAGAATTTGTTGGTCACGAAATCAAAAGAGAATAGAAAACATTTTTTCTGAAGAAATTGTAAAAATAGAAAGCCACTTTGTAAACCATTGTGGTTTTTTTGTATCTATTAGTGTGGTTTAAATTATTGTATTTAAGTGAATTAATTGTTTTTTTTGGAATAACTTAACTAAAAAAAGAAATACCTTTATAGTTTTGAAAATTAAAGCTTTTCATTAATTTTCTTTTGCCCTAAATGCTGTTTATTGTTTAACTTAAAAAATAAGAGCATGCAAAAAATTACTTTTTTAATTAGCGGGTTTTTACTTTTTTTCTTTGGATTTCTAATGATCCCTTTTTCGGTTCAGGCAAGTGAAATGAATCCGAATTCATCGATTGTTTTTAAACATTCGCAAAAGCATCATGATCCAATAATTCAGGATAAGAATTTAATCAGAGGGAAATGGGGAATGGATGATTCAGCGATTGAATTGCAAGTTTTGGAACTTTTGAAAAATGGAGGATTGGAAGTAAATTATTCGAATTCGAAATTGGTTTTTATCGAAAAAGCTGGTTGGACTCAGTCTTCGGATGTTTTGAGGATATTTGTTATTTACAGACAAGACGATAAACCGGGTTATAGTTTATCGTTAAATTATGTTGCAGATAAAGATCTACTTGTAGGCATTTATACTGACGCTTTGGACAATAAATCATACAATGTTACTTTTAGAAGAATCAAATGATTTTCTTAGGATTAGATTTATCATGAATAAAAAAAACCACTCGCCGCGGCGAATGGTTTTTTTATAAAACTTATATTTGAAATAATTTTAAAGTTTGAAAGTAACTCCAAATTTACCACCGCTGTTTACGGTATTTCCTCCGAATTCAAGATTGATACCAAAATTTTTGGTAAAGAAATAACGACCACCTACCTGAAGTCCAAGGCCAACAGTATCATCATCATGATAACCGTTATCATTACTCCAAGCATAGTATGTTAAACTCGCTCCGGCGTAGAAATTAAAATTGCTCGGCATATTTAAGATTCTGTTGAAATGGTAATTTCCATTGGCACCAATTCCTACTGCATGGGAATTATAATGATTGTTTTGATATGCGTAATTATCTGTTTGAAAAGATAATTGACCTCCAAGAGTCCAATCTCTTGCAATCCCGTAATCAAGACCAAAATAGACAGGCACTCCCCATCCCGAAAATCCTATACCTGCGTTTAATTGTGTTCCGCCTTGTTCAAGAGGTGCTTGTGCAAATGCACCAACTGATAGAAAGCCAAAGGCAATCATTAAAATTAGCTTTTTCATAATCTTTCTTTTTAGTTTTTAAATTACAGGGCAAAAAATACATGGTTAAGTTTTTACCCCTCGTTAAGTAAATGTTTTAGAATTTCTGTCAAGCATTTAACGAGAAATTTAAGTTTTTATTTTGCATCTTCTGTAAAGATCTAAAAAAAACTGCTTTATTTCATAATGGAAATTAAGTTTTTTCTGTCTTTTGCTTTCAAACGTGCCTGAAAATGAATTAAATTGTTTTTTGGTGAAAGATTGATTTTTAAAGTTTCAAAAGATTGAAAAAAGGAAAAAATTTTGTTTTTGGCAATGATGAAGCGCCAGTCTTTGGTTTTCAGTTTGTCAAGATGAATATATAAATATCCAATTTTAGGAACAGAAATTTGAGAATTTTCAGTTTTTGTTAGATTGGCTTCCAGTTTAAAAGAATTGTCTTCGACGAAAGCTTTGGTTTGTGCCAAAGGAAAATTGACAAAAACCGAATGATTATCAATTGTATTTTGAGTTTTCAGGTAATCATAGACTTTTTTGGAATCAACGGTCTGGATCGAAAAGTAAAAAGAAGGTTCACGATTAGTACTGACAGTTACTTTTTTGATCGGATTAAAATCATCGTCATAGTCGTAACTGATAGCCGAATCCTTCTTCTCAATGATTTTGTTTAATACTAATTCTGTTTTGGTCGGGTTGCGGACTAAAATGGAATCTAAATCAAAACCCAGCATTTTATTGATTTTAGCTGAATTTTGTTTGAGGATGTTTTGCCCCCGAATCATTTCGAAATTAAATCCTAGTGACAATAATGCATTTGGATTTTTAGAGAATTGAAATTCTTTTTTGAATTTTGGTTTCAATGCGAGAAAGCCATCAACTGTTATTTCGTTGTCTTCCAATTTCAGATTTAGGATTCCGTCTTTTTCCAGAATGCTATTTTTTTTAATCCAAAACGTTACTGCATTGTTTGTATCTATCGTTTTTTCTATTCTTTTGGTATCCAAAAAAAGCTTTTTGATAAATAAATTTTCGGCTGTTTGTAATGCAATTTGTTTTTGTTTCTCAGAAATGTTAGAAACCAGAATTTGATTTGAATGTTTTACTATAAAAAGTGCTTTTGACTTAGAATAATAGGAACTCATCCCGTTTTGAAGCTCGGTTTTATTAAAGTTAGTTTTAGTTATGGCTTTTTCAAATGTGGTTTCATTTTCAATTTTTAATGAAATAAACCATTGGGAACCGGGTTGGTTTTCGATATGAAAAAAAGCAAAATAATCGGGTGTTTTTATTCCGAAATCAGAAAGACTGGAAAGCTTTTCAAATTTGGTTTCTGGTTTGTTCCATTGCCATTCGGAAGGATTTTTTAGATAAGAAACAGCAAAATAATTCCGAATGTTTTTTGCATCTGCTACAATAACTCGATCGGCATTTTGAGGAATACATTTTTCTTCAAAAACTTTATGATAGCCATACCAATATAAAAAACACACACTCCCAATGACAATAAGGAGTGTTGCAATTCTATAATGATAACTTTTTGGTCGCTTCATTAAATTATTCCGTAGCTTTTGTTGCTTTTTTATTTTCGATATAAAATTCATTAATAATATCAAAGATATACTGTAAACTGTTGGCGTGCTCTCCCTTGATAGTGTATAGCGCGTCCGAAACAATAGCTCCGTTTTTGAATTTGGATTCCACTGTGATTTCGCCCGCATTTCTCAAAGCAATATCATAATAATTACTTTTGGTGTCCTTGTCAATTTCAGTTTTGGATGCTTCAATTATTTTTTGAACATTAAACCAGGCTGCCGAATTGTTTTTGGAAATGGATTTCTTGAAATCGGAACGAAGTGGCATTACGGTTTGATGTATGAGGTTTTCGATATTTTCTTTTGAAGTAGTTATCATTACCACACCGTTTTTCAATCCGAGATATAAGTTTTCGAGGAGATTGTCTTTTTCAAAATGAATGGTGTAATATCCATTGGTCAATTGATAATCAGTCGCGGTAAATTTGCTTTTGTTTAAAGGAAGTTGAAGCAATTTGTTTACAAAAGACTCATTTCGGGTATTAATAAGAAACGAAAAGTTTGGCTGAATTTCGTCTCTGGTGCCTTTGGTTTCTATTTGCTGATAATTTTCATCATAATCGATGTGAATATAATCACGATTTACTTTTTTGAGGTCATGGAGAACAAAAAGAGCGTTCCCTGGAATGAGGTCGGCAATGGCTTTTTCGTCCAAAAACAAAGCAACAGCATCAATCAAAACATCGGCTTCGTTGCCGCTTGCTTCTTTGGTGTAGGATTGGTAAACAGAATTCAAAGTGGTTTTAAGAACTTTGTATTCGTAATTCATAATAGCTTCCGTATTCATTGCAATAGAGTAATATCCCAGAACATTGTTGCCTACGTAATTTAATAGGTTTTTGTCAATTTTCGAATCACATATTTCGTCATACGATTTTTTTGTTTCATCGTTTTTTGGCGATATTACCTGATTTAATCGGATTTTGTCTTTTTCAAAATAGCCATTCATGTGGAAATTACTATTAAGAATACCGTTTTTGTAAATTCCCGCCAAAGCAGAATTTGATCCCAGGAAACTGGTATACAACTGTGAAGTTAATGCGTCCAAATCGGCAAAAATATAAAAATCGGATTTAGGGTTGTTGTTCTTAAATACAGTTGAATTTACTGCGTTTATTTCTGTTTTGGATTCGAAAGCTTCTTTGAAAATCAAATCAACAACCGGATTAATTTTTAATCTTTCGATGGAATCGGTTTTCTTTAATTCGAGTTCAAATAATTTTTTATTAGTTTCTTCCAATTCGGCGCGGGCTTTATCCTGAGCAGCATAAATTTCTTCTTCAGTACGCTCAACAACGGCGGGCTCTCCTTTTGTTTTATTAGTCTTCTTTCCTTTTGTGTTTTTCCCTTTTTTGGAGATTACTTTTTTATCAGGATCAGGAGTTGGTTTAATTTCTTCTTTTTTAAAAGTTTCGTCAGCTATTGCTACTGAGTCTACAAAAACTGCTGTAGTATCGATGTTTGTTAAATCAGAATAAGGCTCTGTTTCAGAGTAAATAGATTTTTTTGGCTTGGTATATGAAGCATTTACCATAATAGCAAATTTATCATTCCATGCCAAATGATGATTTTTGGAAGAGGAAATACTACTGTAGGAACTTTGTTTTTTTACTTTAAAGTTTTCTCCATATTTGGCTTGAATAATTTTTTCGAACAAAGACACATTATTTAGCGGAATCATAATCACATAATTCATCACAGAGTCTTTGTTGATGTAATATTGATACTGTTTGTTGGCTATGTCAATGCCGGTCTGAGTTAAATCTTTTGGCAAAAATTTTAATTCTTTTTCCAATAGTTCTTGTACCCATGGATATTCCTGAATGGTTTTGATTGCAACTTTGTCGTTAAAGTTTTTGCCGTTAAAACACATTGCAAAAGGAGCATTGTCCGGAACTTTGCTGGCCAAATCTTGGGCTTTTATTGTTGAGCACAAAAGAATAACAAGGAGTAGAATATATTTTTTCATGTTTATTTAGTTGAGGGTAATTGTATTTTCTATTTTTTCGCTTCCGTTAATCACGTTTATTACCGAACCGTTCAGTTTGATAGCTTTATTGCTTTTTGATGTGACTGCATTTTTGTTGGAAAAGGATTTGATGGTCGAATCAAATTTGTAAACCGCAGTGTATTTGGCGGTTTGAAAAACTTCCTTGTCGGCTTTTTCCAATTTATCGTATAAGGCTTTTATTGGCACTTTTTGGCTTCGGACAAATTTTTTATCATTGAATGTAAAATAATCTGTTGCAATCGGCGCGTTTATTTTTTTGCTGTTTTTTAGTTTTAAAAAGACCGAATTGAGATTGCTTATTTTTTGGAAATCCAAATCAATTGTAAAAATATAGTTCGTTAAATCGATATTGGTTTTTACGTTGGAAATTCCTGTGGTATTTTGTGCCAATTCTTCTATTTTCGAGGCTTCTTTTATAATTTCTTCTTTGGAAGGAATGATATAGCCGTTGACTTTTTGCATTTTCAAAATCGAATTGATTTTAGTTTTGCTTTGGCTAAAATTGATTACGAAATTAAAATGCCCCGAACCGTCGTCTTTCATTTTTACTTCTTCAATGACTTCAAAGCAGCTTTGGAACAGAAAGACAAAACACAACAAAGGGATAAAATAAACTTTTTTCATTCGATGTTTTCTTACAGGTTTTTAGTTCAATACTTGTAAGTAATGGCGTAACAAAGGAAAGGATAAAATTTCTCTTTTGAATTTATTTAATACGTTTTTTATCCTACTTATTTGATTTTAGTCGATTTTGACGGAGCTTTTAAAGTGGATTTCAGCCATAAAAAACCAATGATACCGGATAAAAAAGAAGCAAGCAAAATGGCTATTTTGGAATAAGTGATTACTTCCTCACCATCATTTTTGAAAGCCAAAAGGGTGATGAAAATAGACATCGTAAATCCTATTCCTCCTAACATTCCAGCTCCTAAAATATTTCTCCACCGAAGGTCTCTTGGCAGCGTGCAAATGCCCAATGCAACGGCAATGAATGAAAAGAACCAAATTCCCAAAGGTTTTCCTATCACTAGCCCTAAAATAATCCCGATTGAATTTTCATGGCTCAAACCTTCGTACCAGTTTGAATTTATGGCGATGCAGGTATTGGCTACAGCAAATAAAGGGAGAATGATAAAGGCTACGGGTTTGTGTAAAAAATGTTGCAGTCTGTACGAAGCCGTTTTTTTTCCGCCATTACCAAATGGAATCACAAAGGCTAATAACACTCCGGTGATGGTCGCGTGTACACCTGAGTTTAGCATAAAATACCACATAAAAGCACCGCCAATTAAATAGGGAGCCAGATGATGTACTTTGCGACGGTTTAGGATAAACAATAATCCCATGATTACAAAAGCAATAATCAAGTTTACAAAAGCAATGGTTTGCGTATAAAATAGGGCAATAACAAGAATGGCACCCAAATCGTCAATAACGGCAAGTGCGGTCAGGAATACTTTTAATGAGGCTGGAATTCGATTGCCTAATAAAGATAGAATCCCAATGGCAAATGCGATGTCCGTCGCCATAGGAATCCCGGCTCCGTTTTGTGTTAACGTTCCGTAATTCAATGCCAGAAAGATTCCTGCAGGGACAATCATGCCGCCAAATGCTCCAAAAATTGGGAGAACAGCATTTTTGATATTGGCCAATTCGCCATCATACATTTCCCTTTCCAATTCTAATCCGATCAGTAAAAAGAAAATAGTCATTAACCCGTCATTAATCCAATGCGTAATGGAATGGTGTCCGATTTCTGTTTCCCAAAAGGCAATATATTCTGTCTGAAAAGACGAATTAGCCAACAATAAGGACATAACGGTTGCAAAAAGGAGAAGAAGACCGCCCGCCTTTTCGCTTTGAAAAAATTCAGTAAATGTTTGGGTTAATTTCATTTCGAAGATTTACTTTAATAATGAATTGCTAATTTAAGAATTGTAGGTTAATTATTCGGGCTTCAAGGCATAAACCGTGATTTTTTAATTAATTTTGAGGCTCTAATTCTGTAATCCCTTTTTATGGACATCAAAATTCTTCATATTGACAGCAACCATCCTTTACTTTGGAATCAATTGGAACAGGCTGGTTTTATCAATCACGCCGATTTTACTTCTACAAAACAAGAAATTGAAGCCAAAATTCAAGACTATCAAGGAATCGTTATTAGAAGCCGTTTTAAAATAGACAAACAGTTTCTGGACAAAGCAATCAATTTACAGTTTATTGCCCGGGTTGGAGCCGGACTGGAAAGCATCGATTGTGATTATGCAGCTTCAAAGAATATTGCGCTGATTGCTGCTCCCGAGGGAAATTGCAATGCGGTTGCCGAACACACTTTGGGGATGATATTGTCATTGTTCAACAAATTAAACATTGCCGATAGCGAAATCCGTTCAGGAGAATGGAATAGGGAAAAGAATCGTGGCCATGAACTTGATGGGAAAACCGTTGGGATTATCGGGTATGGAAACATGGGAAAAGCGTTTGCTAAAAAACTCCGTGGTTTTGATGTGGAAGTTTTGTGTTATGACATCAAAGAAAATGTTGGCGATGCCAATGCCAGACAGGTTTCGTTACAGGAATTACAACAAAAAACAGATGTTTTGAGTTTGCATATTCCTTGGACTCCTATAACGGATAAGATGGTCAATTCGGATTTTATTAACGCTTTCGCAAAAAACATTTGGATTATCAATACTTCCAGAGGAAAGAACATCATCACGGCCGATTTGGTCGCCGCCATAGAATCCGGTAAAGTGCTCGGAGCCGGATTGGATGTTTTGGAATACGAGAAACTGTCTTTCGAAAACCTTTTTCAAAATAAAAATACACCCGAAGCTTTTCAATATTTATTGGATGGACGAAAAGTGATTTTAACACCGCACATTGCCGGTTGGACTTACGAAAGTCATGAACGATTGGCGCAGGTTATAGTTGATAAGATTAAAGCTTTGTACGGAAAGAAGTAAAGTTGTAAGATTTTAATGGTTTAAAATTAGATTTTTGTGATATTTTTTATAATTTAGGAGGCATTATTAACCTATTAAAAAAAGATTATGTTTGAATATTACAAAAAAGTGGTTTTTGAAAACTATGCAAATTTTTCAGGAAGAGCCAGACGAAGTGAGTATTGGTATTTTTTATTGGCACAAATTATTTTTCTAATTGTTGCAACGATTATTGACAAAGTAACAGGATTAAATTTTGAGCCACTGCCTTATGGTTATGTTTACCTTGCTTACTCATTTGCAGTTTTTTTACCAGGTTTAGCAGTTGGTGTTAGACGTTTACATGATGTAGGTAAAAGTGGATGGTTTTTCTTTATTGCTTTGATTCCTTTGATAGGTTCAATTTGGTTGCTAGTGTTGCTTTGCCAAGAAGGAAATGCAGGAGAGAACGAATATGGAACTGATCCAAAAAGCAACTTTGATGAGATAAATAATATAGGACAAACTGAATATTAAATTATGGAAAATTCAAGACAAGAAGATTGGAATAGGCCACAGCCAATTCAACAGGAAAACAAAAAAGTTTTAGCTGGAATTTTAGCTATTTTATTTGGAGGACTAGGGATACATAAGTTCGTTTTAGGTTATACTCAGGAAGGAATAATTCAACTTATCATTACTGTAATTACTTGCGGAATCGTAGGAAGTACTATTGGCTTGATTGAAGGAATTATTTATTTGACTAAGTCGGATGAGGAGTTTTATCAAACCTACCAAGTAGGAAAGAGAGGTTGGTTTTAAAATGAGAAAATTAAAATCCTGATTTTTTTAGGATAGATTATATTTAGAATCGTATCATTTGACTAACTTTCGAAAAAAAAGATAAAAGAGAGTGAAGCGGGATCTTAAAATACTCGGAATTATTGGGGCTGTAATAACCCTTATAGTTCCGTTTTTTTTGATGTTGTACAATCAGAATGATCATCTTGAAACAGATCAGTCCTTATGTCCTTTCAAAATGCTTACAGGTTTTCCTTGCCCAGGCTGTGGAATAACAAAGTCGTTGGTCTATTTGTATGAAGGAAATCTTTACAAAAGTTTGTCTTATCATATTTTGGGGCCTTTTGTAATTCTTTTTTGTGTGATTACGATAATCGTTCTTTTTACAGAATTGATTACAAAAAAAGAGTATTTTAACGGAATCATATACAACAAAAAACTGGCTTATTTTTTGGCTTGTTTTTTGATTTTTTATCAAATAATTAGAATTACCCGTTTCATAGAAAATAATACCTACGATTCTATTTTAAAGGAATCCATTTGGAAATAAGCACAAAAAATCCCGTCTAATTTTGGAGACGGGATTTTTTTTGTTGTTAAGATTGAAAAACTAATCTTCTTTTTCGTTGAGTTTACGTTCCAATTCGGCCTGGAATTCTTCCATAACCGGTCGTACCGTACTGTCGGGAAGGTCAGAAATCCTGATGTACATCAATCCGTCAATGGCGTTGTTGAACAAAGGATCCACATTAAAAGCAACGACACGGGCATTTTGTTTGATGTATTTTTTTATCAAAACAGGTAATCGTAGAGAGCCCGGTTCCAATTCGTCGATCAATTTGTCAAATTTGTTCAAATCAGCTTCAGCTTCGTCAAAAATGAAATCTTTGTCGGCATCTTTCAGTTTTACCCTAAATGCTTTTTTAGGATGAATGTATTGCGCGATATAAGGATCGTAAAAATTAGATTTCATAAACTCAATCATTAATGATTTGGAGAAATCCGAAAATTGATTGCTGATACTTACCCCGCCAATCAGGAATTTATGCTCTGGATGGTGTAGGGTAGTATGAATAATTCCTTTCCAAAGCAAGAAAAGAGGCATTGGTTTTTGTTGGTATTCTTTTACGATAAAAGCACGTCCCATTTCGATGGAATGGTGCAACATTTCATATAATTCAGGTTCAAAACGGAATAAATCGGTCAAATAAAATCCTTCTATTCCATATTTTGGATAGATTTCGGAACCCAATCCCATTCTGTAGGCGCCGGCAATTTTTTGCTCATCATTGTCCCACAAAAACATATGATGGTAATATTTGTCGTAGGAATCAATATCTATAGATTCGTTGGTTCCTTCCCCTATTTCTCTAAAAGTAATTTCTCTCAAACGTCCTATTTCATGAAGAACATTTGGGATTTCTTTTGCACGGGTAAAAAAGACCTCATAATTTTTGCTTTGCAGTAATCGATGATCCTTTTTGCGTAAAGCATCAATTTCCTTCACAATTTTTTCCTGACTTGCGGCAGAAGCAATTTCTTTTGGATTTTTTTGGATTTTTAAATTGGCCGTATTCAGGAAATTGTTGTCTTTTTCAAAAGGATTGGCCAACATATAGGTTTTCTTTCTTAAGAATTCCGTGTATTCCTCAATCGATTCGTATTCGTTTTGTTCGGCTACCGAAATTGGTTTTCCAATTCGCACTTTTATAATGCGGTCTTTTTGGGTCAATAATTCCGAAGGTAATTTGGCCGTTCTCAGTGTGTCATCTATTTTGGATAAAAGATAAAACAAACGACTGTTTTTGGCATGGAAATAAATAGGGACTACAGGAACTTGCGCTTTTCGAATTACTTTAATTGCTCCTTCTTCCCATTCTTTATCAACAACCAATTTCCCGTCTTTGTAGGTAGAAACTTCTCCTGCTGGGAACATTCCCAATGGTTTACCGTCTTTAAGATGACGTAGTGTTTCCTTAATTCCCACCACGCTGGACTTGGCGTCCTTATGGTTTTCAAAAGGATTCACCGGCATGATATACGGCTTCATTGGGTCGATGCGATGCAGTAAAAAGTTAGCTATAATTTTAAAATTGGGTTCTTTTTCGAGCATTAGTTTCAACAACAAAATGCCATCAATTCCGCCAAGCGGATGATTTGAAATGGTAACATAAGCACCGTCTTTTGGCAAACGTTTAAAATCTTCTTCAGGAATTTCAAATTTAATTTGAAACTCGTCCAGAATAGCATTAAGGAATGGTAACTCCTTTAAATGCTTGTTCCTGTCATAGATTTTGTTTAATGTCGAAATTTTTAAAGCTTTCATCAACAACCAACCGGAAAAAGTACCGAAAACACCATACTTGTCCGTCTTTATTGCCTTTGCAACTTCTTTTGCGGTAACTAAACCCATTTATTTTTTCTTTTTTGAGCAAGAGACAAAGATAGCAAAATACTCCATTTTTATGTTTTTTTTTTGAATCAATCTTTTTACTTTTTACTATTTTTGGATTCCACAAAAATAATAATCTTCCAAAATTTTGATAAAAAATTGGTTTTGAGAACCTGTTTCTATCAAAAATGATTTTGGTTTAATCAAACGCTAGTGAAATGAGCATGATTGAAAATTGGTTACAAATACTAATTGATGATTTGCGACCCGAGTTCCGATAATTATCGGGACGAATTGGCAAAGCAATTACATAATGATCGATAAAAACAATAAATTTAATATATGAAAATAATCTCTTACAATGTAAACGGAATTCGTGCTGCCATAACCAAAGGATTTTTAGAATGGTTACAACATGCCAGTCCAGATGTGATCTGTTTACAGGAAATCAAAGCAATCGAAGAACAAATTCCAGTTTCCGATATTACAGCCGCTGGCTATCCCTATCAATATTACTATCCTGCGACCAAGAAAGGTTACAGCGGAGTTGCTATTCTGTCAAAAATAGAACCTAAAAATGTCGTATATGGAACCGGAATCGAGCATATGGATTTTGAAGGACGTAATCTTCGTGCCGATTTTGATGACTGCTCCGTAATGAGTTTGTATTTGCCCTCGGGGACAAACGAAGATCGTTTGGGCCATAAGTTTATGTACATGGATGATTTTCAAAAATATATTGACGAACTTAAAAAAGAGGTTCCTAATCTTATTATTTGTGGAGATTACAACATTTGTCACGAGGCTATTGATATTCATGACCCAATTCGGAATAAAAATGTTTCAGGATTTTTGCCCGAAGAAAGAGCTTGGCTTGATAAATTTATGAAGTCCGGTTTTGTAGATAGTTTTCGTCATTTTAACAAAGAACCACACCAATATTCCTGGTGGAGTTATCGTGCCGGAGCCCGTGGAAATAACAAGGGTTGGCGTATCGATTACAATCTGGTGAGTGATTCGTTGAAAGAAAAATTAAAAAGAGCCGTTATATTACCAGATGCCATGCATTCGGATCATTGTCCGATTTTGGTAGAAATCGAATAGAAAATCAATATCAATTTCAAAAATCAAATTCAAAAAATAAATCAAATGATCAAAAAAGTTTTTATCGGACTTTTAATTCTGGGGCTGTCCACCTCTTGTGTTTCCAAGAAAATCTACAACGATCTTGAAGCGCAATACGCCAATCTGAAAAAAGAAAACCAAACTATGGCTGACGAAAATGCCGCTTTATTGGCATCCAAAAAACAATTGGAGTCTGAGAAAGCTGCTTTGCAAAGCAATTTAGACAATGTAAAATCCAATCTGGCAAAAGTACAAGCCGATTATGATGCTGCTAAAAACAAAATGAAAGTGATGCAGGATTCCTATGCCGCTTTGGAAAAAAACAGCAATGAAGCATTGGAGGCCAATATGAAAAAGAACCGTGATTTATTGGCACAATTAGACGCTAAAGCAAAAGCACTGGCAGCTGAAGAAGAAAAATTAAATGCAAGTGCTCAGCGTTTGAAAGAATTGGAAGACCTGATCGCTGCCAAAGAAGCTAGTATGAAAAAACTAAAAGAAACGCTTTCAAAAGCGCTTAATGGTTTTGAAGGCAAAGGTTTGACAGTTGAGCAAAAAAACGGAAAAGTATATGTTTCTATGGAAAACAAATTGTTGTTCAACTCCGGTAGTTGGGCTGTAGGAACCGAAGGGAAAAGAGCAGTTGTTGAGGTTGGAAAAGTGTTGGGAGATAATCCTGATATTTCTGTGCTGATAGAAGGCCATACCGATAATGATCCATATGCTGGTTCGGGACCAATTGCCGATAACTGGGATCTTTCGACCAAAAGAGCGACTGCGATTGTAACTATTTTGGGAGAAAACAGTAAAGTAAACAAACAAAATCTTACTGCTGCGGGTAGAAGCGAGTATGCTCCGGTAGCCAGCAATTCTACATCTGAAGGGAAATCTAAAAATAGAAGAATCGAAATTATTTTGACTCCAAGGTTAGATGAAATTTCAAAAATGCTAAATCAGTTTTAGGAGGAAGTTTATAAGAGACTAAGTTGTTAAGTATAAAAAGGTTTACGTTTTGCGTGAACCTTTTTTTGTTAATATTTAGGTAAAGCCAAATAAAAAAGGGAGAACTAATTTTTATATTTGTTTTCAAAAAAAACTTAGGCTATTAGAAGCTTAGTCTCATAAAAATTAAAAAAAATGAAATACACCACTTTACCGAATACCGATATTAAAGTCAGTAAAATATGTCTTGGCACAATGACTTTTGGACAACAAAATACTGAATCCGAAGGGCATGCACAGATGGATTATGCGCTTGAAAGAGGAGTGAACTTTTTTGACACCGCTGAGATGTATTCGATTCCGTCCAAAAAAGAAACGTATGGAAGTACCGAAAGAATTATTGGTACTTGGTTCAAGAAAACCGGAAAAAGGGAAGAAGTGGTTCTTGCGTCCAAAATTGCCGGTCCAAATGCAAATTTTGGTTATATGCGAGATAAATTGGATTTTTCTCCTGCTAGTATCGAGTACGCTTTGGACAAAAGTTTGCAACGTCTTCAAACTGATTATTTGGATCTTTATCAATTGCATTGGCCGGAGCGTAAAACGAATTGTTTTGGACAACGTGGGTATAAATTTCAGGAAGATGCATGGGAAGATAATTTTCATGAAGTTTTAGAAGTATTGGATGGTTTTGTAAAAGCCGGAAAGATCAAACATATTGGCGTTTCCAATGAAAATCCTTGGGGAATGATGCGTTTTTTGGAGGAAAGTAAATACCACAATTTACCAAGAATCAAAACCATCCAGAATCCATATTCATTGTTGAACCGACTTTTTGAAAACGCATCTGCTGAGGTTTGTTTTAGGGAAAATGTTGGATTATTGGCGTATTCACCTTTGGCTTTTGGGGTATTATCCGGAAAATATTTGTCGGGAGAAAAACAACCTAATACAAGATTGAGTTTGTTTCCGCAGTATTCGAGATACAGCAGTGCCAAATCCACCGAGGCAACAAAATTGTATCAAGAAGTCGCCCACAAACATGATTTGACTTTAACTCAATTGGCTCAGGCTTTTGTATTGCAACAGCCATTTGTAACGAGTTCAATTATTGGAGCTACTACTATGGAACAGCTCAAAGAAAATATTGATACTATTGATGTTGTACTTTCAGATGAAATTTTGAAGGAGATAAACGCTATTCAGGCAATTATTCCAGATCCGGCTCCTTAAAACCGCAAATAAAAAACCGAAAGGTTCGCAAAGCTTTGCGTTCTTAGCGCTTGCTTTGCGAACCTTGCAGTTAAATATTCAAAATCAAAAAAGTTTTAAAAATCAAAATCCTCTTTAACTTCTATACTATCGATTATGGTTGTGTCCTTCGGTTTGATGTTCAATAGCGAATGTGCCCGACCTGTAAGCGTAACAGGAGCAGAAAGACCAACAGTATCTTCAGGAACTAATAAACCACGGCGGAACATCAGATTTCTCAAGAATGCTTGTTGCTTGGTGGCATAAGCTTTCTGTAAACCTTCCTGGTCAAATTGCCACATGAATTTCTTTGGTTTTGGGATAACAGTAGCTAGGAACAAACATTCACGTACATTCAAATCGGCTGGTTTTTTCTGGAAATAGAATTCGGCGGCTTCACCAATTCCATATACGTTTGGCCCCCATTCGATAATATTGAAGTACACCTCAAGCATACGTTGTTTGCTTGTGATTCGGTTGCCTTCAATTATATAAACCAACAGAATTTCTTCTAATTTTCTCGACAGGGTTTTTTCTCTTGTAAGGAAAACGTTTTTGACCAATTGCATACTGATCGTACTCGCTCCGCGGGAGAACTTTTTGGTACGGATGTTTTTAAGAATCGATTGTTTGAAAGCTTCGTTTATAAAACCGTGATGCGACATGAAGGAAGGATCTTCGGAAGTCAAAACACATTTCTGTAAGTATGGAGAGATTTGATCCAAAGGTGTATAATACGGATTGCTTGAGCCCACAAAAACCGGACGCTGGAGTACTCCTTTATCGATCGCCCGATACGTGAATTCCCCGTTTAATTTGTTAAGGTCGATATTTCCGTATTTGGTTATTTTTACATCCCGTTTGTTGACATTGCTCTTAAAAACAATGGTGTTCGGTTTGTTTTTGTTGAACATGAAATCCAAATTATAATCGAAATCACCCGTTGCTTCCATGCCTTGAAAGTGGGTAAACAATCCATCAGGTAGGGACGTGATGAAATCCTGAGTTTTGATTTTTGGAGTTTTAAGCCTTAGTCTGTAAACGGTATCTTCTTCGGTGTTGTAGGAAAGATACGGATGTATTTTTATTTTGTTGAATTGAACGGTCGAACTGCTGTCAATTGAAATAAAATCAGAACCCAATAGGAATCGGAAATCAAATCGGGCATTTTTGATATTAACGTCTTTGTTGGCGATTCTTTTATGGTTTAATTTCAGATTGGTAATGGAACTGAATCCGTCAAAATGTAATTCGCCATGACTCATATCAATGTTTTGGATATTGAACCGGATCGAGTCAAAACTGGCTTTCAGGTTGTATCGTTCGTCAAAATAAGGCACTTTGATTGCGCCAGTGTCAATATTGAAGAAATGTAAATCTCCTTTTTTATTTCTTGGGTCAGCCATTCCGTTGATTCTCCATCGCTGTGCAAAAGTGTTGGTTTTGACTTCGATTGAGGATTCCAATTTGGTTTGGTGTAACGTCAGGTTTTTAAAATTTACGGTCGCTTTCTTGCCATTGTCATCTAGTTTGAATACAAGATTTTGCATTGTCATATCGGTTGGGACCAAATTGAGGACTTTGGAGATAATACGATAGGCAAATTCGGCGTAATCTCTTTTTTTAGTGCTAACGGGTTCGCTTTTGTCTTTTTTGAGGAAAGCGGCGAAGTTTTTGATATTCCCTTTTTTGGTCAATTGTACATAACCATTTTTTATTTCAAGGGTTCCGAGTTGCACATCGCCAAGCAATAAACGCCAAAGATTGACACTGGTTTTCATTTTTTGGATTTTGAAAAGCGTGTCTGCATTTTTTGGAACTAAAGTAATGTCTGTAAGATCAACACCTGCAAGCCCATCGAAAGAGGCTTTTTTTACCGAAAATTTACTGTTGTAGTCAGATTCCATCGTAATGGAAGTTTTTGCAATAATTTGGTGCAAAAGATTTTCTCTGAAGCTAAAAAGGCCTATGATCGTAAGGAGTAAAAGGACAACAATTATTTTTGTAGCTAAGAATATTTTTTGTTTTCGGGTTCTCATGAATTGTGGGGTTTGACAACGGGCTAAAGTAGTAACTTTTTTTGTTCGATGGATATTTTTTATCTAAAGTTTAGTAAACTCTTATAATAAATGAGTTCGAAAAAATATCTGAGAATCTATCTTTATTAAAAAAACGTAATTTGATTTGGTTAATAGCTGAAAAACAAAATGTTGACCCTTAGCCCAGACAGAAACGGCATCCTATTGTGCCGTCTCGTCCCAAAAGACGAGAGGCGCAATAGATATAGTGGATGGCTGGAGTATGCTTTCAAATAATGCCAAATGTTTCTGCTTAAAAAAACAACAATCGAAGCTAGTTCGAAACTTAAATTAATGCTAATATATGATTGGGGGTTGGTAAAGAAAAATCAGGAATTTAAAATCAAAATTTTGCTTTTTAGAACGATTGATTTAGTTTTGAAAAAAAATACGAATGAAATCATTTGATGTAGCTATAATTGGTAGTGGTCCGGCGGGAGCTTCGGCGGCTTTTGAATTGTCTAAAAGCGGAATTTCAGTTGTAATTATCGAAAAAGAAATTTTGCCAAGATATAAAACTTGTGGGGGAGGATTAGTTTACAGAGGGAGAAAAAGTATGCCTTTTGATATTTCATCCGTTGTAGAAAAAGAATTTTTCGAGATAGATACTTATTTTTCTAAGATTAACACCAAAATTACAACAAGTAGGGAGAAACCGATAATCAGTATGGTGATGCGTGATGCTTTTGACAATTTGATTGTAGAAAAAGCAAAAGAAAATGGCGTTGCTCTTTTACAAAATCATAAAGTTTTGGATATTACTTTCGGAGATATTCAAACAATTCATACTTCGGAAGGGGATGTACAAGCCAAATTTATCATTGCTGGTGATGGTGCTTTAAGCCCGGTTGCTAAAATTGCTGGATGGGAAGAATCACGGACTATTATTCCGGCTTTGGAATATGAAGTTGAGGTTCCTCAAGCCGACTTTGAACGATTATCTAAAAACGTTCGTTTCGATATTGATGTTGTGCCTAATGGTTACGGCTGGTGTTTCCCAAAGAAAAACCACTTGTCAATAGGCCTTGGTATAATTATCAAAACCAAACAAAAAATCGATTTAAAGAAACATTATAAAGAATATTTAAAAGTCTTAGGTATCTCAGAAGTTCTTAATGAAGAAGCTCACGGATTTGTAATTCCAATTTCTCCTAGAACCGATACTTTTGTTCGAAATAATGTGTTTTTGATTGGAGATTCGGCTGGATTTGCCGATCCTGTTGTTGCTGAAGGAATTTCGAATGCGATAGTGAGCGGTGTCTTGGTTGCAAAATCTATTGTGGAAAGTAAACTGGATTCTATTCGTGCGGCTGAATTATATCATGAAAAACTGGAACAAGGGCTTTTGCCAGAAATTAGGACAGGGGTTGTTTTGTCTAAATATTTCTACCAAAGCAGAAGATTACGAAATCTGTTTGCTAAAAAATTCGGAAATCATTTATCCAATGCGATGACAGATGTTTTTATGGGAGAAAGGACATATCCAAAAGATTATAAAGCGTCTATTCGAAGAAGAATTAAAGAGGCGATTTTTTAGTTTTTTAATAGTAAACCTTCAAGTCTATATTTTTTTACCATTAAGATATTAAGAAAATTAAGTGTTTGCGGGACTTAATGAAACTTAATATCTTAATGGTTTATAATTTTAAAGACAATAATGTTTTGAAATTAGGTTTATCCTAAAAGCATGCTTGCGACATCTTCAATTTTGGCGACCAATTGAATTTTTATTTCAGTATTTTTCAAAGCAATTTTATTGTATTTGGATACAAAAATGGTCGAAAAACCTAATTTTTCGGCTTCTTGAATGCGTTGATCTACTCGGTTAACGGGACGAATTTCGCCCGAAAGTCCGACTTCACCAGCAAAACAAAAACCTTTGTCTACTGCAATGTCTTCGTTCGAAGATAAAATAGCGGCTACAACTGCTAAATCAATTGCAGGGTCATCCACAGAGATTCCTCCGGTTACGTTTAAGAAGACGTCTTTGGCTCCAAGCCTAAATCCGGCTCTTTTTTCTAAAACAGCCAAAATCATATTTAGTCTTTTTGCGTTATAACCTGTGGTACTGCGTTGTGGAGTTCCATAAACTGCCGTGCTTACCAAGGATTGTATTTCAATCATCAAGGGACGCATTCCTTCAAGCGTGGTGGCAATTGCAGTTCCTGATAATTCTTCGTCTTTGTGTGAAATCAATATCTCTGAAGGATTGGATACTTCTCGCAATCCGCTTCCAAGCATTTCGTAGATGCCGATTTCGGCAGTCGAACCAAAACGGTTTTTCAATGATCGCAAAATGCGGTAAACATGATTACGGTCGCCTTCAAATTGAAGTACGGTATCGACCATGTGTTCCAAAATTTTTGGACCTGCTATGGTTCCGTCTTTTGTGATATGACCAATCAGAATGACAGGTATATTGGTTTCTTTTGCAAATTTAATTAGCTCGGCGGTTGTTTCCCGAATCTGAGAAATACTTCCTGCAGTGGATTCGATATAATCGGTATGTAAAGTCTGAATCGAATCGATTATGACAATTTCGGGTTGAATAGTTTCAATTTGTTTGAAGATATTCTGTGTTTTGGTTTCGGTAAGGATAAAACAGTTGTCTCCATTTGGAGTAATGCGTTCGGCACGCATTTTAATTTGTTTTTGACTTTCTTCTCCCGAAACGTATAATGTTTTGTAGGGTAATTTTAAAGAAATCTGTAATAAAAGTGTACTTTTTCCTATTCCAGGTTCTCCTCCCAAAAGGATTAATGAACCGGGAACGATTCCGCCTCCCAAGACTCTGTTCAATTCATTGTCAGTAGTATCAAGGCGAATTTCTTCGGCACTGTCAATTTCATTGATTCGTAATGGTTTTGGAGCTTTTCCTGTAGCTGAAGATTCGCTTTTCCAAGCAACTTTTTCCTGCTTTTGAATAATTTCTTCGGCAATAGTGTTCCATTGCTTGCAGGAATTGCATTGTCCTTGCCATTTGGCATATTGCGCACCGCAATTCTGGCAAAAAAAAGTTGTTTTTATTTTGGACATTATTATTGCTTTTTTTCTTCGGTAGGAGGAGTGTCTGCAGCAGGAGTTTCAGTTGCTGGTGCTTCTTCAACTGTTTCTTGTTTGGCAACATCCTGGCCTACTTTTCCTTTTATTTTTGGCTTTTTGGCAAAAGTTTTTTTCAATTCTTCGGCTTTGGCAAACATCATGTCTTTGGTAAGATCAGCAATTTCTTCTTTATTGAATCCCGACATGTAATAGCGAACAGCTCTTGGATTATCGCCCTTTTTTTCAAACATTATTGCCAATTCGTAATCTCCCAACATACTTTTTGGGTAGCTCTTATCGGCAAGAATCGCTAAGGCATCCAACTCGTTATAGTCTTTGTTTGTGATGATGGCCGCTTCGATAGCTTTAAAATCAGTAATTCGGATTGGATTTTTTATTCCAAAAGAATTTTCAATTATATCATATTTGTTTTTCAAATAATCGACATAGCCTTCTTTGAGGGTCACTATTTTTGTTTCATATTCCAAAACCGAGATAGGTAGTGCCGCGGAGAAAATTTGGTATAAAGCTGAAGGAATAGAATTCAAAACAAGAGAATAATGTGAGGCATCTTTAAAATTTTCGAACTTATAATTTAAATTCGGATTTGGAGTGGCTTGGATTTTAGAGTCAAGGTCTTTAATTCTTTCCTGCATTTTTTTATCATCGCCATCAGCTGTTGATAGATAATAAAAAAGAGGGCTTTTGGTGGAGGATAGTATCTTTGAAAGATCATCTTCCATATTGACAGGTAATTCAGGACTCATGCTGATGTAAGCATTGAATAATGGATTTTCTTTATATAAGAAAAAATTTGAAAAAGCGGCAGTTAAATCGTGTCCGGCAATAATTTTGAAATTAGTAGTTCGGTAATCGTGTTGAATGGCTGGAATAAGCGCCAAAGATATGAAGTCGAAGAAATTAACACTTTTCCCATCAGGCATCCCAGTTACTTGGTCCAAACCGCAATCTTGTTCTCTTTGGTTGTTTTTGCCTTGGCTAATCCCTACTGTAATTACTTCCGGTAAATTATCCCAATGAGCACCATAGTTTAAGGGAGCTAGAAAAGGATTGAGCAAATAGTCACCGTCTAATAAAACTAATAACGGATATCTTTTGGTTGGGTTTTTTTCATAAGAAGCAGGCAAGGAAATATAAAGATCTCTTTTCTCCTGAAGTTTTCCTGAGTCGAAATGGATGACTTTTATTTGTGAAAAACAAGAAATCGAAAAAAGGACCAGTAATACAATTAATAAATGTTTCATATAAATAATTTGGGGTTTAGTTATATTATGAGAAAATCTTAAGCAAGATAAACAAATATTTGATGTATTGTCAAAGAAGAAAAATTCTTACGTCAAAGAATTGTCTTTTTCGTTAGGGAAAACAATCCAAGGTTTGAATGTTTTTGCCTCCTCAAATTCCATTCCTGCATAGGAGATAATGATGATGATATCGTCTTTTTGAACTTTTCGTGCTGCTGGTCCATTTAAGGTAATTATTCCTGAGTTTTTTTCGCCTACAATAGCATAAGTGTCAAAACGTTCTCCGTTATTGATGTTTACAATGGAAACTTTTTCTCCTTCTATTATGTTGGCAGCTTCTAATAATGCCTCGTCTATGGTGATACTCCCGATGTAATTTAAGTCGGCGCCTGTGACTCTTACTCGGTGAATTTTTGATTTAACAACTTGAATATGCATGATGTTTTTTAATTTAATGAAATGGTGTCGATTAATCTGACATTGTTGATAAATACGGCTATGAATGCTCTGTATTTTTTATTTTTGACTTTTCTAGTGCAGGTGGAAAGTGTTTCTTCATCTGCAATTTCAAAGTATTCTAAAGTAAAGTTTTTGTTTTTCTCAAATTCATTTGTGACCCATTCAGCCGTTTTTTTTGCGCTATTGTTGACAAATTTGGCTTTCGCTCCATTTAGGATTTTGTAAATAACGCCAGCTTCCTCTTTCTGCTGCAAAGTTAAGCGTTCATTTCGAGAACTCATAGCCAAATTGTTGATTTCTCTGTAAATAGGGCAAACTACGATAGTTATTGGGAGATGGTTTTTTTTAACCATTTTCTTTACAATCTGCACCTGCTGGAAGTCTTTTTCGCCAAAATAAGCTTTGGTTGGGTTTACAATTTCAAAAAGACGTTTAACAATGGTTCCAACTCCATCAAAATGACCAGGCCTGAATTTTCCCTCCATTTTGTTTTCCAAACCGTCAAAATCAAAAGATTGAGAAATGATTTTTCCTTCGTATATATCTTCGACAGTAGGTGCGAAAAGGATGATATTGGGACTAATGTCTTGAATTTTTAAAATATCTGCGTCTAAATCTCGCGGATATTTTTCAAGGTCCTCAGGATTGTTAAATTGCGTAGGATTGACAAAAATACTTACAACCGTAATGTCGTTTTCATTTACTGATTGGATCATTAAAGATTGGTGTCCTTTATGCAAAGCTCCCATAGTTGGAACGAAGCCAATAGAAGAATTTGTAGTCTTTTTCGAGGTTAAATAATCCATTAAAGCCGCTTTTCTATTGAAAATTTGCATGGCAGTTTTGTTTAAATTGGCTGCAAAATTAATATTTTACTCTATAACTGCATAAAATTTTGTAATTTTGCATGGTTTTTATTGCCAACAATTAATCAATTTATACTATGAAAGATAAGAGGATATTATACGTATCATCTGAAGTCGTGCCTTATCTAGCTGAAAATGAGGTTTCTTTAATGTCTTATGACGTACCAAAAATGATTAATGATCAAGGAGGGCAAATTAGAATTTTTATGCCAAGGTATGGAAATATTAACGAGAGAAGACATCAATTACATGAAGTGATTCGGTTGTCTGGAATGAATTTGGTGGTGAATGATTTAGATATGCCATTAATTATTAAAGTGGCTTCGATTCCAAAAGAGAGAATTCAGGTTTATTTTATCGATAATGAAGAATATTTTAAAAGAAAAGCAACTTTTGCCGATGAAGAAGGGGTGATGTACCCGGATAATGACGAGCGTGCTATCTTTTTTGCCAAAGGTGTTGTGGAGACCGTGAAAAAACTAAATTGGGTTCCCGATATTATTCACGTTCATGGTTGGATGGCAGCGATGTTGCCTGTTTACATGAAACATTTCTATAAAAACGAAGCATTATTTTCGGATACAAAAATCGTTACTTCTGTCTACAGTCAATCTTTTGATGGGACTTTGGATATTGAAATGATCAATAAAGTACGATTTGACGGTATTCCAGATGAAGCAATTTCTGAATTGGAAGTGCCTAATTATGAAAACATTATAAAAACTACTGTTCGTAATTCTGATGCTGTTATTATTGCTTCAGAAGGGGTTTCTCCAAGTTTAACAAAATTTATAGAGTCTTGCAACAAACCTTTTCTACCTTTGAAACATAAAGATGAATTTTCGGTCGCTTATACCGAGTTCTATAAAAATATGTTGTTATAAACCAAACTTTTACGAATAAGTATGCTTAAAAATTCTTTTTTTAAAACAATTCCCTTTCTTTTATTTATTGTTCTCCTTAATTCGTGTGATAAAGAATTAAACGTCGTTGGTGAAGACCTTATAGGTGACAATAATTTTGATATACAAAAAAGTGAATTTGATGTTGTTGCTTATAATCAAAAATTAGGTCCAATACAATCCAATAATTTAGAGACTAATGCTTTAGGAGTTTATAATAATCCTTCTTTTGGTACGACAAATGCTAATTTTGTAACTCAACTTACTTTAGCGAGTGAAGGAATTACTTTTGATGCTAGTGCTACAATAAAAAGTGTTGTTTTATCTGTGCCATATTTTGTTGATAAGACAAAAACGGTTACTGATGCTTCTACCGGTGCTAGTACTTATGTTTTGGATTCTATTTATGGCCCTGATAAGGCTAAAATGAAACTAAGCGTTTATGAATCTGGTTATTATATGAGAGATTTGGATCCTGAAAGTCAGTTTACACAGTCTCAAAAATATTATACGAACCAGCTTTCAGATTTTGATCAGCTTAAAGTAGGTTCGCCTTTAAACGATGCTTCAAACACTGCCGAAAATTCACAGTTCTTTTTTGATCCTGTTGAACATGTTGTAGTTACAACTACTGATGGTAAGGAGACAACAACTAGAAGTGCTCCAGCAATGCAATTGAATTTGAATGCTGCTTTTTTTACGAATAAAATATTAAAAGCTCCAACTACTGCTTTGTCGAAAAATGAATTGTTTAAAGACTATTTTAGGGGATTGTTTTTTAAGATTGAAGAAAATGGGTCTGGACCTGGAAATTTGGCAATGATTAATTTTAGAGCCGGGAAAATAACTATTACTTATACTGAGACGATTAGTGGGGTAGCTACTGAAAAAACATTCGTATTGAATTTGACAGGTAATACAGTTAGCTTGTTAAATCAAAGCAATACAAATCCTAATTATACCAGCGCAACTGATCCTGCTAATATCAATAAAGTTAATGGCGATGCTAATTTGTATCTCAAAGGTGGAGAGGGTTCGATGTCTGTTTTGAAATTATTTAGTAAGACAGATAATCACGGGTTTGAATTGAATGAGGGGCCTAATGGAGTTCCGGATGAATTGGATGACATGAGAAGAAACAAATACCTTGTTAATCAAGCGGATTTGACATTTCATTTGAATTCGAACGCAATGGGAGAAAGTTATGTACCGCAAAGAATTTATTTGTATGATTTTAAAAATAACCAAATTTTGGTTGATTATAGGGAGACTTCAACAGTTTCTTCAAATACCAAAAACAATAAATATGTTTTTGGCGGGATCCTTTTAAAAAGAACGGACGGTAGTTATGATTATAAATTTAGAATTACAAACCATATCCGAAATCTTGTAAAATACAAAGATTCGACTAACGTGGACTTAGGGTTGGTTGTTACCGAAGATATTAATAAATCAAGTTTTTATACCTTAAGAGATAAAACAGGTTTTCCATTGAAAGCGCCAATGGCTTCTGTAATGAATCCTTTAGGGACAATCATTTTTGGGAATAATATCCCAATAAGTGATCCGAATTATGATAAAAGACTTAAGTTCGAGATTTATTATACCAAACCCAATTAGAAATATATTTTAACCCCTCTTAAAATAAATAACCATGTGCGGAATTGTTGGATATATAGGTCACAGAGAAGCGTACCCTATAGTAATTAAAGGATTAAAAAGGCTTGAGTATCGCGGATATGATAGTGCTGGTGTTATGTTATATGACGGCGAATCATTAAAATTATCCAAGACTAAAGGTAAAGTTTCAGATCTTGAAGCGAGAGTACAAAAAGAAATTACAACAAACGGAACTATTGGAATGGGACATACTCGTTGGGCTACCCACGGTGTTCCAAATGATGTCAATTCGCATCCCCATGTGTCCAACTCGGGTGATCTAGTAATCATTCATAACGGAATCATCGAGAATTATGCTCCTTTGAAGGAAGAGTTGATGAAAAGAGGATATACTTTTACATCAGACACGGATTCTGAGGTTTTGATTAATCTTATTGAGGAAGTTCAAAAAAGCGAGAATTTAAAATTAGGAAAGGCAGTACAGGTAGCTTTAAACCAAGTAGTGGGAGCTTATGCTATTGCGGTTTTTGATAAAAAGACCCCAAATGAAATCGTTGCGGCGAGATTAGGTAGTCCGTTAGCTATTGGAATTGGAGAAGGTGAATATTTTATTGCATCTGATGCATCGCCGTTTATTGAATATACTACCAATGCAGTGTATCTTGAAGATGGTGAAATGGCAAATGTAAGGTTGCACAAACCGATGAAAGTCCGCAAAATTAAAGATGATTCTATTGTTGATCCTTATATTCAACAACTTCAAATGAATTTGGAGCAAATTGAAAAAGGAGGTTATGATCACTTTATGTTGAAAGAAATCTATGAGCAACCAAGTGTTATCAAAGATACTTATAGAGGAAGGTTACATGCCAATGAAGGTATTATCCAAATGGCTGGAATCGAAGATAATCTCGAGAAATTTTTGAATGCAGAGCGCATCATTATTGTGGCTTGCGGTACATCTTGGCACGCTGGTTTGGTAGCTGAATATATCATTGAAGAATTTACCAGAGTACCTGTTGAAGTTGAATATGCATCTGAATTCAGATATAGAAATCCAATCATCAACAGTAAAGATGTTGTGATTGCTATTTCACAATCAGGTGAAACTGCGGATACTATGGCAGCTATAAAATTGGCCAAAGAAAACGGGGCATTTGTCTTTGGTGTATGTAATGTAGTTGGTTCTTCAATTTCAAGAGAATCACACGCTGGTGCTTATACGCATGCTGGTCCGGAAATTGGGGTCGCTTCAACAAAAGCATTTACAACTCAAATTACGGTATTGACTATGTTGGCATTGCGTTTGGCCAAAGCAAAAGGAACAATGAACCAAACAGATTATCATACTTATTTGCAAGAATTAGAAATTATTCCTGATAAAGTAAAAGAAGCTTTGGAAACTAATGCTAAAGCTGAAGAGATAGCGGCTGTTTTTAAAGATTCCCCTAACTGTCTATACTTAGGGCGTGGATACAATTTTCCTGTTGCGCTTGAAGGAGCTTTGAAGCTAAAAGAGATTTCTTATATTCATGCTGAAGGTTATCCTGCTGCAGAAATGAAGCATGGTCCTATTGCGTTGATTGATGAAATGATGCCTGTTATTATTATTGCTCCTAAACAAGGACACTATGATAAAATTGTGAGTAACATTCAGGAAATTAAATCCAGAAGCGGAAAAATTATTGCGGTTGTGACAAAAGGAGATGTGCAGGTTCGTGAATTGGCTGACTATGTTATCGAAATTCCTGAAACATCAGATGCATTGTCGCCGTTGATTACGACCATACCTTTACAACTTTTATCATATCATATTGCTGTGATGAGAGGATGTAATGTTGATCAGCCGAGAAATTTGGCAAAATCTGTTACTGTCGAATAAACAAATTGATATTAAATTTTTTAAAAAGCGAGATTCATTTCTCGCTTTTTTTTTGCTTTTTTTGTTTTACGAAAACGATATAATTCTTTGTGATAAATTTAGCATAATTGCCAAATTGCTATGTATGCATAGTATAATTTGATAATAATTTATGATTTTGTTGTTAATTCTGTAAAATATGAAAATATTAAATTGTTATATAATCTATGTTTTTATTGTTAATAATTGTAATTTTTTTAATTTTTGTTGTTGATAATTGGAAAATATGTGTAATTTGGCGTCGCTAACCTACAAAATTTTGCCATATGAGATTATGTTTGTTCTTTTTTACATTGTTTTTTTGCAGCATTTCTTTTGCGCAAAATTCTATCAAAGGCGTTGTTACCGATGAAAATAATCAGCCTATTCCGGGAGTCAATATTACTATTTCGGGGACTAAGGAAGGAACTACAACTGGTTTTGACGGGACATTTACATTGATAAGTTCGAAAACTCCCCCATTTTCGCTAGAAATTTCTGCAATTGGGCATCTTCCGATTAATGTAAACGTTGAATCGGTATCACAAAAAATCCTTGTTAAACTTAAAGCTGAAGAAACTAAACTTAACGAAATTGTGGTTTCTGCTTCAAGAGCACCCGAAAAAGTGCTTCAGTCTCCTGTTACAATTGAGCGAATGGGAATCCAGCAGGTTAAAAGCACTACTGCACCCACTTTTTATGATGGTTTGGAAAATCTAAAAGAAGTTCAGTTTAATACCAGTAGTATTTCATTCAAAACTGTAAATACAAGAGGATTTGCGGCTGTTGGAAATACTCGTTTTATGCAGTTGGTTGATGGTATGGATAATTCTTCCCCGGCATTGAACTTTGTGCTGGGAAATCTAATTGGTCTTTCAGATCTTGATGTGGCCAGTGTTGAGCTTTTGCCAGGAGCTTCTTCAGCTTTGTATGGGGCGAATGCTTTCAATGGTATTTTGTTTATGAACAGTAAAAATCCTTTTACGCATCAGGGAATTAGTTCTTATGTGAAATATGGGCAAACCTCTCAAGATGTTGCTGGAACCAATGATTATTTTGATATGGGAATCAGAATGGCTACTGCTTTTGATAAACATTTTGCGGTAAAAGCCAACTTTAATTACATGAAAGCTACCGAATGGATTGCTGATGATAGAAGAAGTATGACCGGAGGTGCTAATAGTCACGATGGAAATCAAAATTATGATGGATTAAATATTTATGGAGACGAAGTGACTACTTTTATCAATAATGTTGGACAGGTAAGTAGAACGGGTTACCGCGAAAAAGATTTGAATGACAATAAGGTAAATAGTGTCAAAGCTGATTTTTCTTTGCACATTCGACCATGGGCTAATGATACTGAAATCATACTTCAATACAAATTAGGTTTAGGAAATACTATTTACCAGGGAGCTAATAGATATGCTTTGAATGATTTCTTTATGAGTCAGACTAAAGTTGAAGTTAAAGGGAAGAACTTTTTTGTAAGAGCCTATCGTTCATCAGAAGATGCTGGTAATTCTTATGATATGCGTTTTGCGGGTTGGAATGTGCAAAGAATGGCTAAATCAGATACCAACTGGTTTACGGATTATGCTACTTCGTTTCAATTGTCATCGGCGGTTTTGGGACTTAATGCCAATCAGGCGGCAAATTATGCACGAACTTTTGCTGACACGAATGTTTCTCCCGGTTTAAATTTGGTTCCAAATACTGATCCAAACAATCCTTCGGCTCCAAGAAATCCGAGATTTGAACCGGGTAGTCCGGAGTTTATCAATGCTTTGAATACCGTTAAAAATAATCCTGATTTTACAGAAGGGGCGAAATTCACTGATCAGTCAAAAATATATCATTCAGATGTTAATTATAATTTTAGGGATTTAATCAAATTTGCCGAAATTCAGGTTGGTGGTTCTGCACGTCAATATGAAATGAATTCCAATGGTTCGATCTTTACTGATTATGATGGGCCAATCCGTTACAATGAATACGGAGTTTATGCGCAAGGATCTAAATTGTTTTTGGAAGATCGTTTGAAATTAGTTGCTTCCATTCGCTATGATAAAAGCCAGAATTTTGACGGAAACGTATCTCCAAGAGTTTCTTTTGTTTATTCAGCCGGGGCTCAAAAAAATCATAATTTCAGAGCTTCTTATCAAACAGGTTTTAGAAATCCTACCACACAAGATCAGTACATCGGATTGGATTTAGGTCCGTTTGCATTAATTGGTTCTGCTCCTGAAAATCTAGTTCGTTTTTCCGAAACTTTAAAAGTGAGTTCAGCGGGAGTTGCTGCTGGTTCAAGTGCTACGGTAGCTATGGATGGACGAAATGCTTATAATAATTCTTACACGCTGTCTTCTGTTCAGGCGTTTGCAGCTGCTTTGGCTGCTAATCCTTCTAATGTTGCCGGTGCGGCTGCCTTGTTGCAATCTGCAAATGTTCAGTTAGTTCGTCCCGAAGAAGTGAAAGCATATGAGTTGGGATATCGTACTGTTGTTAATAATGATTTATCGATTGATTTGAATGGTTATTTTAATCAATACAATCATTTCTTGAATACTTCCAGAGTTGCCGGTGTTTATTATGGAGATGTAAATGCATCTCTTAATTTGTCGGATCCTTTAAGTCCGGTTTATGCTTTGACCAGAAGTGATAGAAGAGTTTATCAAGTGTACTCGAATACTAATGCTGATGTTTCGTCTTTAGGATTTGGTGCCGGCTTATCTAAAAAAGTATATAAAGATTTTGAATTGGGTGTTAACTATAATTATTCCCAATTAAACTTTAATCAATCTGATGATCCGGGATTTGTTACAGGATTCAATACTCCAAAACATAGGGTAAAAGCTTCGTTGGGTAATGCGAAATTGTTTAAAAATTTTGGGTTTAACACTAATGTAAGATGGAACTCAGAGTATTTGTGGCAATCTTCTTTTGCTGATGGAATGGTTCCTTCAACAACTGTGTTTGATGCGCAAATTAATTATGCTGTGCCGGCTTATAAAATGTTATTCAAATTAGGAGGAACTAATATTGGTGGAAAAGATTATATCCAAGTAATTGGAGCGGGTTATATTGGGCAACAATGGTTTGCTTCAGTGACAATTAATCCATGATAAAAAGACAAGACAAAAACTTAAAAATATTAGAGTATGATGAAAAATTTCAAATGGCTACTGTTACTTTCATTAAGTTTTGTAGCGTGTAATAATAATGATGACGATTCGGCTCCAGCAGAAATTCCTATTACTCCGGGTTCGGCATCTTTTACAAAATATGTGGCGTTAGGGGATTCCTTTGCGGCAGGATATAGTGATGGAGCTCTTTTTAAAGCGGGGCAACAAAATTCATATGTAAATATATTGGCACAACAATTTATTCCTGCTGGTGGTGCTGCAATTACTCAGCCTTTGATGGCGGATAATATTGGAGGTTTGTTGTTGGGTGGTAATGTGATTGCTGGACCGCGTTTGTATTTTAACGGAAAAGCTCCTGTGACGGTTCCGGGAACACCAACTACTGAAGTGACTAATCATTTAACGGGGACTTTTAATAATTTAGGAGTTCCTGGAGCAAAGAGTTTTCATTTGGTTGCATCTGGTTACGGGAACGTAGCTGGTGTGGCTTCTGGTAAAGCGAATCCGTATTATGCCCGTTTTTCCAGTTCAGCAACTGCTACGTTATTGGGAGATGCATTGGCTCAGTCCCCAAGTTTCTTTTCTTTGTTTATTGGAGGGAATGATGTTTTGACTTATGCTACTTCAGGTGGAATTGGTGTGAATCAAACAGGAAACATGGATCCTTCTACTTATGGCGCAAACGATATTACCGATCCTACTGTTTTTGCAAATGTGTTTACATCTTTGGCGACCAGCTTAACTGCGAATGGAGCTAAAGGAGTGGTTGCCAATTTGCCTTATATAACCGCGTTGCCATATTTTACTACTGTGCCTTATAATCCTGTAGCTTTGACAGATGCTCTGGCTGCTCAATTGAATGCAGGTTATGCGCAATACAATGGTGGATTGCAACTTATGGTTGCCAATAAGCTGTTAACGGCTGAAGAAGCGGCACGAAGAACGATTAAATTTGTTGCCGGAAATAATGCGGTAGTTATTGTTGATAGTTATTTGACTAATTTGACCGCTTACGGTGTTCCGTCTTATAGACAAGTTACCAAAGATGATTTAGTTGTGTTAATTGCAAGAACTTTTATTGGAACGACTGTTGGTGGAGATCCTTTAAAAATAAACGGGGTTTCGGTGCCTTTGGCGGATCAGTGGGTGCTTTCGAAAGATGAAGTTAAAGAAGTTCAGGTTGCGACTGATGCTTATAATAAAACGATAGAGTCAGTTGCGGCGTCTAAAGGATTGGCTTTGGCTGATACCAAAACAGCGCTGACTCAATTATCGACTGCGGGTGTTCGTTTTGGAAATTTTCATATGACATCTGCGTATGTAACTGGAGGGGCATTCTCATTAGATGGTGTTCATCCGAGTCCTAGAGGCTATGCTTATATTGCGAATCTTTTTGTAAATGCGATAAATGTTAAATATGGCGCGACTTTGAGAACAGTTGATTTGTCGCAATACCAAATTCAGTATCCTGCCGTCATACAATAATTTTGCTTTTTAATATTTATTGAAACCACCCGTTTGTAACGCGGTGGTTTTTGTTTTTTTGGAGAAAAAAAGTAATGTTTTTGTGCTTTGAAATTATCTGATATTCAACATTGTAAAAATTTAAGTTTTTTTATAAAAAAAACATTGATTTTATATTTTAAAAAATTATCTTTGCGCTCTGAAAAAAGTGTCCATTTGAGGAGTTTCGATGGTCGCTATTTCATAAACCTAAATAGCTATTTAATAAATACATAAGCAATGTCAAAAGTAATAGGAAAAGTTGCCCAAATCATTGGACCAGTAGTTGACGTAGTTTTCAACGGAGAAGTTGAACTTCCAAAAATTTATGATTCGTTAGAAATCACAAAAAAAGACGGAACTATATTGGTTCTTGAAGTACAATCTCACATTGGTGAAAATACAGTTCGTACCATTTCGATGGACTCAACAGATGGTTTGAGTAGAGGTTATGAAGTAGTTGGAACAGGAAACCCTATCCAAATGCCAATCGGAGCGGACGTTTTCGGTCGTTTGTTTAACGTAATCGGTGATGCGATTGATGGTTTGCCAGAATTGCCTAAAACAGGTGAAAACGGAACTCCAATCCACAAACAAGCACCAAGATTTGAAGATTTATCTACATCTTCTGAAGTTTTATTTACTGGTATTAAAGTAATCGATTTGATTGAGCCTTATGCAAAAGGAGGTAAAATTGGATTGTTTGGTGGTGCTGGAGTTGGTAAAACAGTATTGATTCAGGAGTTGATTAACAATATTGCAAAAGGTCACGGTGGACTTTCTGTATTCGCTGGAGTAGGAGAAAGAACTCGTGAAGGGAATGACTTACTTCGTGAGATGTTGGAGTCAGGAATTATTAAATATGGTGACGATTTCATGCACTCTATGGAAAATGGAGGATGGGATTTGTCTAAAGTAGATTTGAAAGGAATCAGAGAGTCTAAAGCTACTTTCGTTTTCGGACAAATGAATGAGCCACCAGGAGCTCGTGCACGTGTGGCACTTTCTGGATTATCTATCGCTGAGTACTTCCGTGATGGAGCTGGTTCTGACCAAGGAAAAGACGTATTGTTCTTCGTTGATAATATCTTCCGTTTTACACAAGCAGGTTCTGAGGTATCGGCTCTTTTAGGTCGTATGCCATCTGCAGTAGGTTACCAGCCAACTCTTGCTACAGAGATGGGGGCAATGCAAGAGCGTATTACATCTACAAACAAAGGATCTATTACATCTGTACAAGCGGTTTACGTACCTGCGGATGACTTAACTGACCCTGCGCCAGCAACAACGTTTGCTCACCTTGATGCTACTACAGTATTGTCTCGTAAAATTGCTGAGTTAGGTATCTATCCTGCGGTGGATCCATTGGATTCTACTTCAAGAATCTTAGCTCCTCACATTATCGGAAACGAGCACTATGACTGTGCACAAAGAGTTAAAGAGATTCTTCAAAAATACAAACAATTGCAAGATATCATCGCAATCCTTGGTATGGAGGAGTTATCAGAAGATGATAAATTAGCAGTTGCCAGAGCTAGACGTGTTCAACGTTTCTTGTCTCAACCTTTCCACGTTGCTGAGCAATTTACAGGATTAAAAGGTGTATTGGTTGATATCAAAGATACTATCAAAGGATTTAACATGATCATTGATGGTGAATTGGATCACTTGCCAGAATCAGCTTTCAACCTTAAAGGTACTATCGAAGAAGCTATCGAAGCTGGAGAGAAAATGTTGGCAGAAGCTTAAAATCAGTTGGCAGTTATCAGTTATCAGTTATCAGTTCTAAACTTTAACTTCTAACTTTTAACCTCTAACTTCTAACTTTAAAAATTATGATTTTAGAAATTGTATCACCAGAAGCGAAATTATTTTCAGGAGAAATCACTTCTATTTCTGTTCCGGGAGTAGATGGTCGTTTTCAAATGTTGAATAACCACGCGCCAATAGTTTCATTGTTGCAAAAAGGAACGGTTGACATTACTGCTCCAAAATTTGATTTAAACGAAGAAACTTCAAGTTTGTTTACCAAAATAAACGATCAAAATTATACTTTAGAGATTAACTCCGGTACGCTTGAGTTAAAAGATAATAAAGTGATTGTTTTAGCTGACTAAGACAATTGAATTTTAAAAATTAAATGCCTGACACATGTCGGGCATTTTTTTTGTGCTTAAACGAAATAGAATTGTTTTCAAAAATGAACTTTGCCTCCTCTTTAGCCCTGATTGCTTCGCCAGTTCGCTACGTTCGTGTGAGCAGATATCCTCGCAGAGATAAAGGTGAAAGCAGGAACTATATTTGCTGACAAGGCCAATTGTTTAGCTCCTAAAATATTCTTTCTTTTTTGTTGCCGATTTTCTTTAAAATAAATGGTGTTGTAAAGAAATTACCTTATTAATTTTTTTAACTTTACTCTGTAATTACATGTAAACCAAACTATAAAGTAGATTGTTATGAAAAATAGTAAAATTTTGATAGCTCTTTTTTTGTTAGTTAATGGAGTGTGTTTTTCCCAGGTTTATACCAATAAAGTGGTTGGGAAAAAGAATTCAGCATTGTTGGATAGCCTTAAGGTGGTGGAATATCCTTATGTGCTGCCGATATGGGGAGAAAAAGCAACACAAAAGGGGTTTCAATTGCCTTATTCGGCGGGACTTTCGTTGAATTACTTTTGGCAAAAATCGGATATTGTAATTCAGAATCTTGAAGTCGGATTTAATAATGGACCAAAATACAATTTGGATCAAATAGTACGTTTTACAGATTCTTATGTAACTGCTGAGTCAGTGAATGTTCGACCTGATATTTGGTTGTTTCCATTTTTAAATGTATATGGTATTTTAGGAAAAGCTAAAACTGCTACTAATATCAATGCCGGAGTATGGGTTCCTGATGCCAATAATAATTGGTCGCAGGTATATAGTTTTGGCACTAAAGCTAATTTTGACGCAACCACTTTTGGACTTGGCCTTACACCTACCATTGGTGTTGGAGGTGGATGGCTTGCACTTGATATGAACGTTTCCTGGACTGATATCAGTGCGCTTGAAAAACCAGCAATGGCTTTTATCTTTGGGCCAAGATTAGGAAAAACATTTAAATTCAATAGATCCGAGAGTAATATTGCCTTTTGGACTGGTGCTTTTAGGGTGCATTTAAAAAGTGGTACGGCTGGTTCATTAGCATTAAATGATGTTTTAAATTTAGATGATGCTCAGGCGAAAGTGGATAATGCAATCACTAATGTTAATGGAAAACAAACTCAGGTAGATGCCTGGTGGAATGGATTATCTAATGCCGAACAAGCAAAACCTTCCAACAAAGCTAAATATGAAACAGCTAATAAAGCACTTGATACAGCTGGAAATCTTTTGAATGGCATTGATGGTGCATTGAGTACAGCTGAATCATCTACGGTGCAATACTCATTAGAAAAAGCGCCTAAAGATGCTTGGAATTTTATAATAGGTACACAGTATCAATATAATCGTCATATAATGTTACGTGGTGAAGTTGGTTTTCTTGGAAGTCGTACCCAGTTTTTGACGAGTCTTCAGTACCGTTTTGGATTGTAATTGAACTATAATACAAATTTAAGATTTGCCAAAACTCATAATTATATCCGATGAAAAAGATTCTATTCTTACTTGTATTATGTTTTGGTTTTCAAAAATCTCATTCTCAGGTTTTAATGTCCCTGATTTTTGGCGACAAATTAAATTCCCCGAATATTGAATTTGGTTTGGAAGGCGGAGCCAATTTTTCGACTATATCGAATCTCGATTCGGATCATAGAACCGATTTTAATTTGGGTTTTTATTTCGATTTTAATTTAAAGAACCCTTCCTGGATGTTCAACACGGGAGTAATTGTAAAATCGACAATGGGAGCTGATAACGTAGCTATTTATTCGTTGAATGATGAAAAATTGGATGCCGTATTTGCTGGAGGATCCGTTAAAAGAACTATCAACTATTTTAATGTTCCTTTGATGATCAAATACAAATTTAATAACAATATTTATATCAAAGCAGGTACTCAATTGGGATTATTGTCCACTGCGAATGATATGTTCCATCAGAACTATTATGGCGATGATCTAGAGTATAAAAACAACATACGGGACAAAATTCATGTTGTCGATGCCGGTTTGGCCCTTGGTCTTGGTTATCGTTTAAAAACCGGGAAATACGGCATGAATCTAGGCCTGCAATACTATTACGGATTGGTACCACTTTTAAAAGGGGATAATAGCCCTACTCAGTACAACCGCTCTCTTTATGTAACGGCGGGCTTGCCAATAGGTAAAGGAAAAGCTGCTAAAAAGGCAGCGGAGAAAAAGAAAAAAGCAGAGGAAGGGCTTGGTCAATAAATTAAACGGACCTAACGGGTTTTCAAAACCTGTTAGGTCTTCTAATAAAAATACGATTGGTTTTCATAACTTTGTTTTATGAATTTTCCCAAAAAACTTGCCGATAAACTCGAAACCCGAAAGCAAAACAAGTCATTAAGGTCACTTGCAAAACCTAATGATTTAATTGATTTTGCTTCGAATGATTATATAGGTTTTTCCAAATCAGAAGTGATTTTCGATGCAACTCATCAATTTTTATTGGATAATAATATAAAAGACAATGGTGCGACTGGTTCTCGATTGATTTCCGGTAATCATGCCTTATATTTACAAACGGAAGATTACATTGCAGAATTTCATCAATCAGAGTCGGCTTTGCTGTTTAATTCGGGTTACGATGCCAATGTCGGTTTTTTTAGTGCAGTACCTCAAAAAGGAGATTTGATTCTGTATGACGAATTGTGCCATGCCTCTATTCGCGACGGAATCCAATTATCGAATGCCAAGTCCTATAAATTCAAGCACAATGATTTTGAGGATTTGGAATTGTTGATTCAGCGTAATCCTGATGTTTTAATATACATTGCGACCGAATCGGTTTTTTCAATGGATGGTGATTGTCCGAACATGGAGGAATTGGTTACCGTGTCAGAGAAATACAACTGTTATTTGGTAGTTGACGAAGCCCATGCTTTAGGCGTTTTCGGTGACAAAGGTGAAGGATTGATTCAGTATCTGCATTTGCAGGACAGAATATTTGCCCGAATCATGACTTTTGGCAAAGGTTTGGGTTGTCATGGAGCAGTGGTTTTGGGTTCGGAGGAATTGAAATCGTACCTCGTTAATTTTGCCCGAAGTTTTATTTATACGACGGGACTTTCTCCCCATTCGGCAGCCACTATTTTAATGGGATATCATTATTTGGAAAAAGATAAAAATGCAGTTGAGTCACTTCGGAACAATATTGTCTTTTTTAATCAAGTGAAAAAAATGCTGTATTTGAGTCCGATTTTTATCCGAAGCAAATCGGCTATCCAAAGTGTTATTATTCCCGGAAATGAGAAAGTGAAAGCTATTGCCAATTCTCTTCAGGAAAATGGCTTTGATGTCAAAGCGATACTTTCGCCCACGGTTCCTTCCGGACAGGAACGTTTGCGTTTTTGCCTGCATAATTACAATAGCAAAGAAGAAATAACGCAAATATTGACGCTGTTAAGTAACTTTGTGAAATAGCCCGCGGATGACACGGATTAAACGGATTAACGCCGATTGTTTTTAAATTTACTTAGTAAAAGTCAGGGTGCAAATGACTTAATTTTAAATGATAAAGCAAATTTTTTATGAAAGATATACTTTATAAAGAAATTACCGATTCAATATTAAAAGCATATTATGCTGTTTACAATCAATTGGGATATGGATTTCTTGAAAAAGTGTATCAAAATGCGATGTATTTTGAGTTGAAATCAAAGGGACTTAAAGTTGAAGCGCAAAAACAAATCAAAGTTTATTTTAAGAACCAATTAGTTGGCGAATATTTTGCAGATTTATTGATTGAAGATAAAGTAATAGTTGAGTTGAAAGCTTGTGAATTACTAATGAATGCTCATGTGGCTCAAACAATGAATTATCTGAAAGCTACTAAAATAGAAATAGGTTTAGTATTGAATTTTGGAGAAGAACCCGAATTCAAACGTATAGTATATACAAACGATAAAAAGTAAAATTAAAATCAGTGATAATCCGCTCAATCCGTGTTATCCGTGGGCTAAAAATATGAAACTATTCATCACAGGAATATCTACAGATGTAGGCAAGACCGTTGCCTCAGCTATTATTGTCGAAGCTCTCGAAGCTGATTATTGGAAACCAATTCAAGCAGGCGATTTGGACAATTCTGATAGTCATAAGGTCAAAGTTTATGTTTCTAATACCAAATCAAAATTCCATGCAAATGCGTATGCATTAAACACACCTGCAAGCCCTCATCTTGCCGCTGAATTGGACGGTATTATAATCGATTTGGATCAGATAAAAGAACCAAAAACTGATAACCATTTGGTTATAGAAGGTGCTGGAGGTGTTTTTGTTCCGTTGAACGATGCTGAATGTGTTATTGATTTGATTCAGTCTGATTATAAAGTGATTGTGGTTTCAAGACATTATCTGGGAAGCATCAATCATACTCTGCTAACAGTGGAATCATTGCTTAATCGTAAAATAGCGATTGGAGGAATTATTTTTTCGGGTGATGAAAATCAATCTACGGAATCTATTATTTTGAGTAAAACGGGTCTTAAATGTATCGGTCGAATCGAGCAGGAGCCTTATTTTGACCAAAATGTAATTAAGGAGTATGCTGATAGGTTTCGGGAGGAACTTTTGAACTTATAGGAGAATAGAACCAAGAATAAAGAGTATAGAAAATAGAATATAGAGAATAGACTTTTTATCTTTGCAGAAAACTGTAGGGTTTAGTCTTTTTTCTATTCTCTATATTCAATTTTCTAAATCTAATGAGTTTAATAGAAAGAGACAGCCAACATCTTTGGCATCCTTATACCCAGCACAAGACAGCGGCACTTCCTATCGCAATTACTAAAGGTGAAGGTGCTTTGTTATGGGACGAAAACAGCAAAGTATATGTTGACGCAATTGCTTCTTGGTGGGTCAACCCGTTCGGACATTCCAACAGGTTTATTGCCGATGCGATTTACAGGCAGTTGACCACTTTGGAACACGTCTTGTTTGGAGGATTTACCCATGAACCCGCCGTTATTTTGGCAGAAAGGCTTTTGGCTATTTTACCAAACAATCAAAAGAAAATTTTCTTTTCGGATAACGGTTCGACCTCGGTTGAAGTGGCAATTAAAGTGGCTTTGCAGTATTTTTACAATAAAGGCGAAAAGAGAACAACAATTATAGCTTTTGAAAATGCCTTTCATGGCGATACTTTTGCCGCAATGGCCGCAAGTGGAATTTCGTTTTACACACAAGCTTTTCAAGGAATGTTTATTGATGTGGTTCGGATTCCGGTTCCGGTGAAAGGTCAGGAACAGGAAAGTTTTGATGCTTTGCGAAATGTTATCCAAAACCATAATTGCGCTGGATTTATCTTTGAGCCATTGGTTCAGGGTGCTGCAGGAATGGTGATGTATGAGCCTGAAGCATTGGACGAGTTGATTCAAATTTGTCGGGAGAATAATGTGCTTACCATTGCCGACGAGGTGATGACAGGTTTTGGGAAAACCGGAAAAACGTTTGCCTGCGATTATTTGGCACAACAACCGGACATGATGTGTTTGTCCAAAGCCTTGACAGGCGGAACCATTCCGATGGCGATTACGACTTTCACTCAAGATCTTTTTGACGCTTTTTATGACGAGGATATCAATAAAGCGTTATTCCATGGTCATACATTTACGGCAAATCCTACGGGTTGTGCTGCTGCATTGGCTAGTTTGGATTTGTTGGAAACAAAGGAAATGCAACAAAATTTAGTCCGAATCAATAAAAGTCATCTGGAATTCAAAAGAAAGCTAGAAAACCATCCAATGGTTACAACGACAAGAGTGCTGGGCGTTATTTTTGCATTGGAAATAAAAACAGAAAGTTCGGCGAGTTATTACGGAACATTACGTAATAGACTTTATGATTTTTTTATTGAAAACGGCATAATTCTCAGACCTGTGGGGAATATTGTGTATATTTTGCCACCTTATGTCATTAGCGATGCACAATTGCAAAAAGTGTATGAAGTGGTGGAAAAGGCATTGGAAATAGTTTAAATTTGTATCGAAATAATTATGCAAAGATTCAAAAAGTAAACACAAAGAAACGCTAAGATATTTTTTCAAAATCTTTGCGAATCTCTGTGAAATTACTTTATGAATTTTCGTGAAATAAAATAAAAAGGTTTGTCACAAACTATCTCCATAACAGCCATAGCATCTATTTCGTCTTTAGGAAATTCATCCGAAACGATTTGGCAAAATTATCTTTCGGAAAATCCTTGTTTTTCAACACAATTTTTGGATCATCAAAACACGGCTGTAGCTGCCCTCGATGCTGATTCTTTGGCTGAAGTTCAAACACTGAAAGAATCGGATATAAAATACAAATCTTTGGATCAGTCTGTATTGTTTGCGATGGTGGCTTCCCGCAAAGCAATTGAAAAAGCAGGTTGGAAAGAAGAAACAGAATTTGGTATCAATATTGGTTCTTCCCGAGGGGCAACTGATTTGTTTGAAAAACATCTTCAGGAGTATTTGGAAACCGGAAAAGCGCAGACTTTGGCTTCGCCAACAACAACTTTGGGAAATATTTCCTCTTGGGTGGCTCATGATTTACAAAGTGCAGGCCCCGAGATTTCGCATTCCATTACCTGTTCTACGGCTTTGCATGCGGTATTAAATGGTGTGGCTTGGTTAAAAGCCGGAATGGCCGATAAATTTTTGGTCGGAGGGAGTGAAGCTCCTTTGACTGATTTTACCATTGGTCAGATGCGGGCCTTGAAAATTTATTCCAAAAGCGAGGAAAAATATCCAAATAGAGCTTTTGATTTTGACAAAAAGCAAAATACCATGATTTTAGGAGAAGGTGCCGGAGTGTGTTGTCTCGAAATCGGAAAAAAAGAAAATGCCATCGCTTTTATTGAAGGCATTGGTTATGCGACTGAAATTTTGGAACACAACATTTCGATATCGGCGGAAGCAGTTTGTTTTCAGAAATCAATGAAAATGGCTTTGAAAAACACGGATATTTCTGAAGTGGATGCCATTGTAATGCATGCTCCCGGAACCATAAAAGGAGATTTGACTGAGTATAAAGCAATCGAAAAAATCTTCGGCAAAAGCCTACCTTTATTAACAACTAATAAATGGAAAATCGGACACACTTTTGGTGCTTCGGGGATTTTGAGTATGGAAATGGCTATTTTGATGATGCAACACAATCAGTTCATCGGAGTCCCTTTTGCGGAAGCGCAAAAACAGACGAAGCCTATAAAAAAAGTTTTGGTGAATGCTGTAGGTTTTGGGGGCAATGCGGTGAGTGTGCTTTTGAGTTTATGATCTTCCACGTATTACCTAAAAACTGAACACTTAAACGGCTTACTGATCGTTGCCTTCTAGCTCCTTTACTTTATCGTAAATCAAGTTACTTTCAAACCCGCGACGTAACATATAGTCGCAGAATTTCTTCCTTTTTTTGAGTGTATTATTTTCAGTGATGGAATTCCAATTTTTTTCGGCCAATTCCTCGAATGTGATGATATATTCCTCCGGATCAATTTCTTTTAGGGCGAGGTTAATCAGGGTTTGATTTATTTTTCGCATTTTCAATTCGTTGGTGATTCTGATTTTACCCCAATGTTTGATGCGATGTTTTCCACGGGCAAAGCTACAGGCGAATCGTGCTTCGTTGAGAAAATTATGCTCGATAAGATGCACGATCACTTCATCTATTTCATTTTGATTCAACTTCATATCCCATAGTTTGGATACCACTTCCTCATGACAACGTTCCTGATAGGCACAATAATGCTCAATTTTTTGGATGGCTTCTTTGAGGGAATAGATTTCTTTCATGTGTTTATAGTGTTGCTTCTTTGATTCAAAAATAACTTTTTTTGCTTGCATCAGGGGTATTGTTTTTAAAAGATGTTGCACAATTAATAAATAGATATTTTATTACAAATTTGATACGGCTGTTTATTCAAAAAGTAATAAACTCTTGTTCGATTTTTTTCATTTAGTGTTATTAGGCGAGTAAAATAGTGTTTGATCGAAAAGAAAGGTATTTGCAAATCAAAGTAATTTATGTTTCTTAAATTTATAAGTATAACTAACTGTACTTCAGGTTTTTTATTTGGTTTAAAATGTGATTTAAGATGATTTGTTGAATATAAAAACGATTAATCATGAAAAGAAAATTACCCCAAAATTTTGTTTCGCAAAAATTTTATTCAATTATCCTTTTAATTGGATTGTTTATTGTTGGGTTTAATCAAAGTATAATTGCCCAATGTTCTATTGTTGCTAGTCCAGCAGGAAATATAAATGCTAGTACATTAACCTGTGGGACTTCACCACTTAGTTCATGCAATGGGACTTTAACGGTTGGAAACGGATCTTCAATTACCAATATTTATATGGATGCAGCATTGGATCTTACCTGTTTGGGAGCGATTCAGGTTACAGTAAAAAATAAAGGTTCTTTTGATTTTTCGCCTGGGAATAACCGTTTGTATTTAGCCGAAGGCTCATCAATAACTTTTGAATCAGGTTCTAGCTTGATAGGAGGATCATGTAACGCATCTGAACGGATTTATATAGGAACAAATTTACTAGCAAGTTGTAATGGGGGTTCAGGTGCTGATACAAGTTTTAGTGATTTGTTGAATTATGGCGGAACTGGTAGTTTGGCTTCGAATAGTCCTGTTTGTGTTGGAAGTCAAATTATTCTTACTGCAACTCCGCCTCCAACATCTTCAGGAACTTTCACTTATTCTTTTTCAGGACCTGGTCTAACAGCGACTCCTTTCTCTCCCAGTCCAACGTATAGTTTTACTGCAACTGCAACAACAACTGGTACATATCAGGTTAAAATTAAAAATTCGGGTATAACAAATCCAATGATTGCTGAAATTTCCGTCGTTGTTAATTCGTTGCCTGCTACTCCAACAATCTCAATAGGTGGTCCTACTACTTTCTGCGCAGGAGGAAGTGTTGTTTTATCATCGAGTACAGGAACTGGCTATTTTTGGTCTCCGAGTAATGAGACTACGCAAAGTATAAGTGCAACAACATCGGGTAGTTACACGGTAAAACAGGTAGATTCCAACGGGTGTCAGAGTGCATCATCGTCAGCTGTTGTAGTGACAGTCAATCCAAATTTGCCTGCTAGTGTAAGTATCTGGGCATCACCTGCTGGAGCAATTTGTTCTGGAACTTCGGTGACTTTTACGGCTACGTCAACCAATGGCGGTACAACTCCGTCGTATCAATGGAAATTGAATGGGTCAAATGTAGGAACTAATTCAACGACCTATACCAATGCTGGTTTAGCCAATGGTGATGTGGTATCTTGTATGTTGACATCTAATGCAAGTCCTTGTTTAACAGGTAGTCCTGCTACTTCGAATTTTGTTACAATGACTGTAAATCCTCAACCTGTGGCCCCTACGTTGAATAATATTACTTTACTATGCAATCAAACTACGGCTACGCAAATTTGGACAGCAATTTCAAACATATCCAGTTATCGATTTGATGTATCTACGGATTCTTCATTTGGCTCTTATTTGAGTGGTTATCAAAACTTGTTAGTTGATGGGGCTGCTACTTCTTTAGATGTAAACGGATTGGATTCCGCTCTAACATATTATGTTAGGGCGAGATCTGTAAGTAGTACTTGTGGAATTAGTCCCAACTCTCCTGTTATAACTATTTCGTTACCTATTACCAAAACAATTGATGGCGTGACTTGGGATAATGGTGCGCCTGACAATAAAAGGGCGGTCTTTGCCGGAAATGCAACAATAACAAGTCAAGTAAATGCCTGTTCCTGTCAAATTAATTCCGGCGTTAATGTAGTTTTTGGAGTTCCTGGGGGAACAAATGCAAATGCAGTTCTAAAACTTGAAAATGGATTGAATGTGCTAGGTACAGGGACTTTAACTTTCGAGAATAATGCAAGTCTTATTCAGGTAAATGACGCGGCAGTGAATACGGGTAAAATCATTTATAAACGTATTTCGGCTCCAATGAAGAATTTCGATTATACTTATTGGTCTTCTCCAGTGGTGGGGCAAAAATTATATGATTTGTCACCCAATACGTTATGGGATAAATATTTTAGTTACGAAAATGGTAGTTGGCAAGTTTATCCATACGGTGTTGGAACTATGGATCCTGGAAAAGGGTATATTATCAGGGTACCAAAACCTAATTCAATTTATCCAAATGGAAATGACAATTGGACGGGGGCCACATATGCCCAGCCTGTTCAGTTTATTGGTGTTCCAAATAATGGTTCCATCACAATTGCCACGCAGGGAGTTGGAAAAAACAATCTGATAGGGAATCCTTACCCATCTGGGATGGATGCAGATTTGTTTATTACTGAAAATGCAAGTCTTATTGGTGGGGCATTGTATTTTTGGACACATAATACAGCAATTACGCAAAGCGGTTCTTTTTATGTTTATGATTCAAATGATTATGCATCTTACAATTTAACCGGAGGGGTGGCGGCAACAACGGGAGGGGCAATTCCTAATGGTAAAATCGCCGCTGGACAATCCTTTTTTGTAGTTAGTAATAGTGCCAGTAACTTTGTGTTTAATAATAGTATGCGTAATACCGCAAATGTCTCGGCTCCTGGATCAAACAATCAGTTTTTTAGGATGTCCCAAACCAAGAAAATGGCAGCAATTGAGGAAAATAGGATTTGGCTAAACTTAACCAATTCAGGTGGAGTCTTCAAACAATTGTTGGTAGGATATATTACAGGAGCTACTAATGAAATAGATAAATTATATGATGCTATTAGTTTGGATGGCAATTCATATATTGATTTCTATAGTATAAACAGTGGTAGTAATCTTGCTATTCAAGGCCGTACTTTACCTTTTTCAGAAGCTGATCAAGTTCCATTAGGTTATAGAACAACAATTCAAGGTTCTCTCACCATCAGTATTGGAAAAACTGATGGTATTTTGGCTGATCAAAATGTATTTATTGAGGACAAAGTTACTGGTGCTATTGCCAATCTTAAAAATGGACCTTATACTTTCTCTACGGCCACTGGAGTTTTTAATAATCGTTTTATATTACGTTTTATTGCTAATAATACATCAAAAATCGCCAGTAAAATTGTTTCTGATAGTGTAGATAATTCGGTGCTTGTTTTTGTAAAAGATAAACAGATAAAAGTCAATTCATTTGATCAAATAATTGATAAAGTGTTGGTTTATGATTTAAAAGCCAGCCTTCTTTATCAAAAAGAGGATATTAACAGTAGTGAGTTTGTTATTTCTAATTTTGCTTCGATTGAGCAATTTTTAATTGTACAAGTTTTACTTAAAAATGGTAAATGGATTACTAAAGAAATAGTTTTTAGATAGTTTGATATTTTTTTTAATTCTCATAAATCTCTTTCGCTAAGCTGGAAGAGATTTTTTTTGTGGCTTAACGCTTATTAAAAATATTACGTTTAATTGTTTTATCGATAATTTAGATTGATTGTAGGACTTATCAGGTATATAAATGTTTAATTTCTATTTTTGACACGTATAAATACGTGTTTTGCAGATTGTTATGTGATTATTTTTTAGCAGTAACAATTAAGTATTTTTATTAACAGTCCCAAATCGATAATATTATGAATAGAGCTTTACTATCAATTTTTTTGTGCTTATTTTTTGTTAATGTTGGATTTAGTTCAACTATTACATTTATAGGAGCTTCTACCAATGCTACTACTAAGGATTGGAATACAGCAGCCAATTGGTCTTCGAATACAGTTCCCACATCAGATGATGATGTGTTAATTCCATCTGGAAAAACGGTTATAATTACAGCCGATTCATTTGCTAAAACAGTAAGTGTTACTGGGGCTTTATATCAAAACGATGGTGTTAGCTTAACGGTTTCTGGCAATTTTACAGTTAATTCGGGTGGGATTTTTGACATGTCAAATGAAAATGGATCCGGATCAATTGCTGCTTTATTAGTTTATGGAAACTATTCTAATAATGGAACTACTCAATTTTGGAAAGGAATTGTAATAATTGCAGGTAATTTATCAAGCAATACAACATCTACAATACAAAATAATGGTAATGTTGTAGTTGGAGGGGATATTATTGGAGTATTTGATACAACAGGTGGTACTGGATCGGGTCAAATTTATGCTGTTGATCCTAATGCAACGGTCACAATAACTCCAACTTCAATTGATAACAATGTAAATCCAGGAGTTGCTCCACAAACCCCAACAGAGAGCCAAGCTTTAATTGATCTTGTTAATACTGTAATATATGGGGGTGTTTGTTCTTTTACAGTAAATGATATAGTAAGTCAGTCTGTTTGTTCGGGAAATAATGCTGTATTTGCAGTGACAACGGGAGCTAGTTCACCTACTTATCAATGGCAGGTTAATAGTGGCTCTGGATGGATTGATTTGACAGGACAAACAACAGCTAGTTTGACTCTTACAAGTGTTACTGTAGGTATGAGTGGTAATAAATATAGAGCTAAGATTACTTCATCTTCTTGTACAAAAAGCGGCAATTATGGGGTTTTAACTGTAAATCCGGCTTCGGTGGGAGGAATTGTTGCAGGTAGTGTAGCGATTTGTTCAGGTACAAACAGTACGACATTGACATTGAGTGGACATGCAGGAATAATCACACGTTGGGAGTCTTCATTGGATAATTTTGCGACAGCTGGGACTTCTATCGCTAATACAACAACGACACTAACTGTTACAAATTTAATCGCTACAACATATTATAGAGCCGTGGTAGCCAACGGTTCGTGTGCATCGGCCAATAGTAGTACAGCAACTATAACTGTGTCAGATTTGCCTAATAATATAAGTAATGGTTTTAGCGCAACTACAATTTGTAGTGGAGGTAGCCCACAATTGACTTTTGATGCCGATGATACCACATTTTCGACTCCTTATAGTATTACTTATAAAAATAATGCTACTTCAACTCAATACACTGTCTCAATTCCATCAGCATCGCCTTATAGTTTTACGCCTGGTGACAACCCTACATCAAATGCTGGCTATACGTTAATATCTATTACTAATGGAAACAGTTGTACAAGAACTTCTTCTTTTGGCAATGCCGGAGCAAATTTGATTGTTCGCCCTATCCCAACAGCCTCTATTGGCGGAACAGCAACTGTGTGTGTTGGTTCATCATCTCCAAACATAACATTTACAAATCCTCAAACTGTGGCTGTGACAGTTACTTACACTATTAATGGAGGCTCGAATCAAACGATAAATATTGCCGCGGGTTCTTCAGCAAATGTACCGGTATCCACCGTTGCTTCAGGGAGTTTTGTATATAGTTTGGTTAGTGTGGTTTACCAATCTACTCCAGCATGTTCAAATACACTTTCAGGAAGTGCAACAGTTACTGTAATCGCTCCTTTGTCTGGGGTTTCAATCACTTCAACTGCTTCACAAACAATATGTTCAACAGGTTCTGGTTCTCTTTTAACGGTTGCAGAAACTGGAGGAGGAACGATAACTCATCAATGGGGTAAACGTTCAGTTTCAGGTGGAGCAATTACACCTATAAGTTCTGCGACAGGTTCAACATATACCCCGACAGGATCAGACTTAGGTGTTGGTACATGGTATTTATTATGTACTTCAACACCTATTTGTGGAAGCGCAGTCACATCAAATGAAGTTATAGTAACTGTAAATCCAATTACACTAGCAGCCCCTATTTTGAGTGATGTCACATTGTCGTGTAATCAAACTACGGCTACACAAATGTGGACTGCAATTTCGGGAATTTCCAACTACCTCTTTGATGTGTCGACAGACTCTTCCTTTGGGACTTATCTCACGGGTTATCAAAATTTGTCAGTTTCATCTGCTGTTACATCTTTGGTAATTAATGGATTGAGTTCAGGGGTAACATATCATGTTAGGGCTAGAACAGAAAATGCTTGTGTAACTAGTCCTAATTCTACTACGGTTACTATTACTGTTAATTCTTCGCCAGTGAAACCAGTAGCTATATCTACCCAGCCTACCTGCGCTGTTTCAACAGGGACTATTACGGTGACTTCACCAACGGGAGCGGGACTTAGTTATAGTATTGATGGTTCTGATTATAGTAATACTTCTGGAACGTTCAATAATGTACCTGCTGGTGATTATTATGTGACGGTGAAAAATGCTTCTGGATGTATTTCAGTAGCTTCAGATAAAGTTTCATTAATTGTTGTTGGTACAACAACTTGGAATGGTTCCAGTTGGGATAATGGTTTTCCTGATAGTTCCAAAAGAGCTGTTTTTGCTGGAGATATAACAATAATAAGCCAATTAGAAGCTTGCTCTTGCCAAATTAACTCAGGGGTAAAAGTTGTGGTAGGAGTTTCTGGAGGGTCAAATGCAAATGCTATATTAAAACTTGAAAACGGTCTGGATGTTCTAGGTACAGGAACGTTAACTTTCGAGAATAATGCGAGTTTGATTCAGGTGAATGATGCTGCAATGAATACCGGTAAAATTATTTATAAGCGTGTTACTGCCCCAATGAAGAATTTTGATTATACCTATTGGTCATCTCCGGTAGTGGGGCAAAAATTATATGATTTGTCACCCAATACATTATGGGACAAATATTTTAGTTACGAAAATAGCAATTGGAAGGTTTATCCTTACGGGGTTGGAACTATGGATCCTGGAAAAGGATATATTATCCGGGTACCAAAACCCAATTCCATCTATCCTAATGGAAACGACAATTGGACGGGGTCTACATATGCCCAGCCTGTTCAGTTTATTGGTGTTCCAAATAATGGTTCCATCACAATTGCCACGCAGGGAGTTGGAAAAAACAATCTGATAGGGAATCCTTACCCATCAGCAATGGATGCAGATTCGTTTATCTATGATAACGCATCTGTTATAGATGGTGCATTATATTTTTGGACACATAATACAGCTATTACTCAAAGCGGATCATTTTATGTTTATAGTTCGAATGATTATGCTACTTATACTCTAACTGGGGGAACAGGTGCATCTATTGCAGTAGGAGCTCCAACCGGAAAAATTGCTGCAGGTCAGTCTTTTTTTGTTAGAAGTAAAGCTTCTGGGGATTTCGTGTTTAATAATTCAATGCGTAATCTAGCGGGGGGCTCCAATAGTCAGTTTTTTAGAATCTCAGAAACCAAAAAAGTGACAGGGAAGATAGAGAAGAACAGAGTCTGGTTGAATTTAAGCAATTCTGATGGAGCTTTTAAGCAAATGTTGGTTGGCTATATTACTGGTGCTACCAATGAGATGGATAATTTGTATGATGGTATCAGCTATGACGGAAACACCTACGTCGATTTTTATAGTGTTAACAAAGAAAAGAAACTTACCATACAGGGTCGTGCTTTGCCTTTTGATAAAACAGACAAAGTGCCTTTGGGGTACAGAAGTACAATAGATGGAACTTTTAAGATAAGTATTGATAAAGTAGATGGGGTATTGGCCAATCAAAGTGTTTTCATTGAGGATAATGTGACTAAGACACTTCATAATTTAAAGAATGGTCCCTATTCTTTCACTACAGCTAAAGGGACTTTTAATGATCGTTTTGTGTTGGTTTATGTAGATAAAAATGCAGTAGTAGCTTCTCCTGTGGTGGATAATCCACCTTTGATCGTAGAACAACCAGTGACAGTTGAATCTGCGGTAGTTGTCGACTCTAAAGTAGCAGTTGATTCTTCGATAGTGGTTAAATTACCAGAAGTTGAAGCATCTGTTGTAGAGCAACCAGTGGTAGTTGAGCCAATAGTAGTTGTAGATTCTACAGAGGCAGTTGATCCTTCGATAGCGGTTAAATTACCAGAAGTTGAAGCATCTGTTGTAGAGCAACCAGTGGTAGTTGAACCAACTGTAGCTGTAGATTCTAAAGTGGCGGTTGATTCTTCGGCAGTAGTGAACTCTCCAGCAATTGTTGAGGCACCTGTTGTAAAACAACCAGTGGTAGTTGAACCAACAGTAGTTGTGGATTCTACAGAGGCAGTTGATCCTTCGGTAGTGGTGAACTCTCCAGTAGTTGACGTATCTGTTGTAGAACAACCAGTGGTAGTTGAACAAACAGTAGTTGTAGATTCTAAAGTGGCAGTTGATCTTTTGGAAGTGGTGGACTCTTCAGAAGTTGTTGAGGAACCTGTTGTTGTACACTCACCGATAACGGTTGATCCTCTAGTCGTGGTTGATCCACCAGTTGATATTGATACATTAATAACCTTTGATTCTCCTGTTGTGGTGAACCCTTCAGTGGTTGTAGAACCATCGGTAACAGCCGACCTTCCTGTAGTGGTGAATTCGCCAGCGGCGGTGGACGCACAAGTAGCAGTTGACCCAACTATTGATAAACCAATTGATGACAGTAAAAATAAAGGGCTTGTTGTTTTTGTTAAAAACCGTCAAGTAAAAATAAGTTCTTTTGACCAGATAATGCAATCAGTTATGGTTTACGATTTGAGAGGAAGACAGCTTTTTGAGAGCAATAGTGTGAGAAGTAATGAATTTGAGATTAACAGTTTGAATTCGAGTAACCAGTTTTTGATTGTTATGGTTCAGTTAACAAACGGTAAATGGGTTACTAAAGAAGTTATTTTTAAGAATTAGTTTTTATAACAATATTTTAGCAATAAGGCTGTCCGTATGGATAGCCTTTTTTATCTTAAGAAATTTCCAGTATCTATCCATTTGAATAAAGTCCCTACAATATTAATCTCTAATTCTGGAATGACAATTTAATATATTGTATATGATGGCTAGTTGATTGATTTTTCTAAGTGATTTTAGGACAGATAAGAACAGGAAAATTTATACATAAAAATACCAGGATTGATTTAATAATTGACAAAATATTGATTAATCACTTTGTTTTCTGGGTTTTAAATAAAAAAAATTCTTATAAAAAGTAATCTGTTTAAAATAATTTTGAAGTTTTAAACTTGTTAAATTTTAAAAAAACTGTATTTCAACCGATTTTTAAGCACGATTACAGATGAAGTGGTATAATATAATCATTAAAGTTTTAATTTTAACACGTAGAAATACGTGTTTTTTTTGTTTTTACAAATAAAACAATAACAGAAGTTTTAGCCCTAAATAGCCCCAAGTAATTATGAATAAACTTTTCTTTTTTTAATTCCGCAAATAGATGCTTAACAATGTATTGCAGTCTTTTTTGAAGAAGACTGTCAGGATACTATATTGTCTAAAACAAGCTTTTGAAAATAATTAAATTCTAAATACCACTCCCCCCCAAATATGAATAGAATTTTACTTAGGAATACTTTTTTTATATTTATTTTTTTGTTTTTCGCTTTTAATGGAAATGCAGATGCACAATGCTCAATAACTGCTACAACGAATGCAAGTACTTTGACTTGTGGGACTTCACCGGTTAGTAGTTGTAGCGGAATTTTATATATAGGAAATGGTTCGACTGCAATGTCTTTGCATATGAATGCTAATCTGGATCTAACTTGTTTAGGGGCAATCCAATTCATAGTTAAGAATAATGCAACTCTTGATTTTTCAGGAGGTAATTATGATTTAAAATTAGCTGCGGGTTCTTCTATTGTAATTGAGTCAGGTGCCTCTATATATAGTGGTAGTGGCTGTAGTGCATCTGATAGGATTTATATAAATGGCTCGGTTGTTGGAAATTGTAACGGGAGTGGTAGTGCTCCTTCTTTTGTTGATATAGTCTCTAATGGAGGTATTAATGAAGGAGGCATTTTATCTGGTAATCAATATATTTGTACTTATGGTACTACGACTACAACTTTTACTTCGACAGTATCTGGAGGAAGTTGGTCTAGTAGTGATACTTCAATAGCTACGGTAAATTCTTCGGGTGTCGTAACGGCAATGGCGGCTGGAACTGCAACAATCATTTATACTCGCTCAGGCGTAACTGCTACTCGTGCAGTTTATGTTGCTAGTGGGCCTGGAGGAGGTGTGAGTGCTATTAATGGTTCTAATTCACAGTGTCAAGGAACTACAACTAATTACACAATAACATCTAATAGTGCTAATTATAATCATACATGGAGTTATAGTGGTACTGGAGTTACTTTTGTAGCAAGTGCAGATGGCCGTTCAGCTACTGCTACTTTTGCTTCAAATGCTACTTCGGGACAGATAATTGTGAATTCAACTAATGCTTGTGGGAGTGGTTATGGAGCAGGTTATAATGTAACGATTGTCCCTGTGCCTTCAGCACCTGGTACAGCTGCACCGTATTCATCTACGTGTACTGGATTTACTGCGCAATGGGCTTATACTAGTTATGCAACAAAATATTATTTGGATGTGTCCACAAATAGTAGTTTTACTGCTTTAGTAAGCGGATATTCGAACTTGGACGTAGGAAACGTACTTTCATACGCATTAACAGGCTTAAATCCGGGCACAACCTATTATTACAGGGTTCGTGCTTATGGTAATTGTGGTACGGGTGCTAATTCTTCAACTATGAATTATGCTACAACAGCCAGTCCTACTACAGCACCAACTGTTTTAGCACCAACCAGTTCAGATTGTACTAGTGCTACATTAAGTTGGAATTCAATAACTAATGCAACGGCCTATTATTTGGATATAGCAACAGATAATGGTTTTTCAACATTTGTTTCGGGGTATAATAATTTGTACATAGGATATTACCCATCTTCAGGTTATTATGCGGGAAGTTTACCTGCGGGTACATTATACTATAGAGTAAGAGCTACAAATGGGTGCAATGTAACTACGATAAATTCCAATACGGTATCTTTTCAAACTACTGCTCCTTTGGGAGGTACGGTGTCATCGGCTCAGACTATTTGTTCGGGAACACAGCCTGCTAATTTAATATTAAGCGGATACACAAGTACTGGTACAACAATAGCTAAATGGCAAAAATCAACTGATGCTGCATTTACAAGCCCAATTGATATAAATGTAACTGCAGCTACCTTGACAGGGGCTGCAATTGGAAATTTAACTGCAAATACTTATTTTAGAGCAGTTGTTCAGCAATCTAGTCCTTGGTGTTTATCAAATTCGACGTCAGTCTTGATAACAGTTAATAATTCAGTTTCGGCAGCCTCATCAAGTCCAACGCTCTGTATTAATACAGCAATGACTAATATTACTCATACAACAAGTGGTTTTACAGGAATATCCAATAGTGGTGTTTCGGGAGCAAATGGTTTGCCTGCAGGGGTAAGTGCATCTTTTGCATCAAATGTCATAACTATTAGTGGTACACCAACGGCATCTGGAACATTTAATTATAGTATCCCATTAACAGGAGGAAGCTGTGGTGCGGCTAATGCTATGGGAACTATCACGGTGAATCCTGTTCTTGTTCCTTCTGTTGCTGCTTCGATAACAACTGGAACTAATCCAACATGTAGCGGAACATCTATTACTTTTACGGCAAGTCCAACCAACGGAGGTACACCAACTTACCAATGGACTAAAAATGGAACAAATATCGGGGGTGCTACCTCGGCAACTTATACAGGAGTTGCCGGAACAGATTTTGTAAATGGAAATTTAATAAGAGTTGTGATGACATCAACAGCTACATGTGCAAGTCCAAATACAGCGACAAGTGCCCCTATTACAATGACGGTGAATCCTGTTCTTGTTCCTTCTGTTGCTGCTTCAATAACAACTGGAACTAATCCAACATGTAGCGGAACATCTATTACTTTTACGGCAAGTCCAACCAACGGAGGTACACCAACTTACCAATGGACTAAAAATGGAATAAATATCGTGGGTGCTACCTCGGCAACTTATACAGGAGTTGCTGGAACAGATTTTGCAAATGGAGATTTAATAAGAGTTGTGATGACATCAACGGCTACATGTGCAAGTCCAAATACTGCTACAAGTGCCCCTATTACAATGACAGTATCTTCTCCATTAGGGACACTAGGTGGGATTTCTGTAAATGGTGCAGCGGCTGGAACGGTAACAACATATTGCGCTTCAACTTCAGCAGTATTTAGTGTTGCAGCTATGGCAAACGCTAGTAGTTATACCTGGAACGCTCCTACTGGATGGACAATAGTAAGCGGACAAGGAACTACTGCAGTAACCGTTACTACCGGTAGTAGCACTCAAAGTGGTAATGTTTCTGTTATTGCGAGTAATTCATGTGGAAATACCGTACCAAGCTATCAACCGATTGCTTTGAGCACGATTCCTCCAATTGCCCCAACAATTGCATTAGTACGGCCAGATTGTACAATTCCAACCGGCTCGATAACGGTTACCAAACCAGTGCCTGCTACCGGAATTTTGTATACCGTTACCGGTACTAATCCGGTTGTTGCCGCAGTAAGCAATTCAACGGGAGTATTTACAGGATTATCAACAGGAGATTATACGGTGACTTATCAAAATGGATCAGGTTGTGTTTCAACAGCACAAACTGTTTCTATCCAAGCGGCAAACGCCAATATTTGGGATGGGACAAAATGGTCTAAGACCAACGACACAACACCTCCTACTTCGGGCGATGCTATTGTTTTTAATGGGAATTATGACCCAAACGCTAACCCAAGTTTAAACGTTGACATAGAAGGTTGTTCCTGTCAGGTGAATGCTGGTTATACAATTACGATTCCTGGCGGAAAAACGATGATCATAACTAATGGAATCAGTAACGGTGGAACTTTAATCTTTGAAGATGACGCCAGTTTAGTTCAATATAACGATGCTGCGGTGAATACCGGTAAAATTATTTATAAGCGTGTTACTGCCCCAATGAGGAATTTTGATTATTCTTACTGGTCTTCTCCGGTGGTAGGGCAGAAATTATATGATTTGTCACCCAATACGTTGTGGGATAAATATTTTAGTTACGAAAATGGTAGTTGGCAAGTTTATCCATACGGTGTCGGCACCATGGATGCTGGAAAAGGATACATTATCCGTGTTCCAAAACCAAATTCAAGCTATTTAAATGGAAATGATAATTGGACTGGATCGACCTATGCCCAGCCAGTTGAGTTTATTGGGGTTCCAAATAACGGTTCTATTACAATTGCCGCACAAGGAGTTGATAAAAATAATTTGGTAGGGAATCCTTACCCATCTGCGATGGATGCAGATTTGTTTATTACTGAAAATGCAAGTCTTATTGGTGGGGCACTGTATTTTTGGACGCACAATACTGCTATTACACAAAGCGGATCATTCTATGTATATAGTTCGAATGATTATGCTACTTATACTCTAACTGGGGGAACAGGTGCATCTAGTGCAGTAGGAGTTCCAAGTGGACAAATTGCTGCAGGTCAGTCCTTTTTTGTGAAAAGTACAGGTTCCGGAGATTTTAAGTTTAATAATTCGATGCGTATTTCAGCATCGGGATCTAATAGTCAGTTTTTCAAGTTGTCTGAAACCAAGAAAATGACAGGGAAGATTGAGAAGAACAGGGTTTGGTTGAATTTAAGCAATTCTGATGGTGCTTTTAAACAAATGTTGGTTGGCTATATTACTGGTGCTACCAATGATGTAGATAATTTGTATGATGGTGTCAGCTATGACGGAAACACCTACGTCGATTTTTATAGCGTTAACAAAGAAAAGAAACTTACCATACAGGGTCGTGCTTTGCCTTTTGATAAAACAGACAAAGTGCCTTTGGGGTACAGAAGTACAATAGAAGGAACTTTTACGATAAGTATTGATAAAGTAGATGGGGCATTGGCCAATCAAAGCGTTTTTATTGAAGATAATGTGACCAAGACACTTCATAATCTAAAGGACGGAGCGTATTCATTTACTACGGCTAAAGGAACTTTTGACGATCGTTTTGTATTGGTTTATGTAGATAAAAATGCAGTAGTTGTTGACCCTCCGGTGGTTGTAGATCCTCCTATTGTTGACTCTCCAGTGGTTGTAGATTCACCGGTAACAGTTGATCCGCCTGTAGTTGTCAATCCACCAGTGGTTGTAGACTCTCCGGTAGTGGTGAATCCACCAGTGGTTGTCGACCAACCAGTAGCAGTTGATCCAACTATTAATAAGCCAGTTGATGACACTAAAAATAAAGCTCTTGTAGTTTTTGTTAAAAACCGTCAAATAGAAATCAGTTCTTTTGATCAAATTATGGAATCGATTATGGTTTACGATTTGAGAGGAAGACAGCTCTATGAAAAGAATAATGTAAAGAATAATGAATTTGTGATAAGTAGTTTAAGTTCAACCGACCAGTTTTTAATTGTTATGGTTCAACTGACAAATGGCAAATGGATTACTAAAGAAATAATTTTTAAGAAATAATTTTTATAACAATACTTTCGAAATCCCATTTTGATTAATTGGAATGGGATTATTTTATGATTAAAAATGTAAGAATCAAAATTTTAGATAGTTATATCGAATAAATTCGTAATTTTTTATAGTTGTAAGAAAAATATCTTTTTAATTATTATTTTTGATACGTAAAAATACGTGTTTTTGTTTTGGGAAGATAAAAAAAATAACTTAAGGCAAAAATGTTAGATAATAAAATTGTATGTGTTTTGCGTTTTTTTTTATTATGTTTTTACCCTTGAATTACAACTAAATACCCCCTAAAATGAATAAAACTTTACCTACTGTAGTTGCTTTTTTATCTCACCGGATAAATAAGCTGAAAATGTATTATTGTATTTTCTCAAAATTTGAATCAATGGCTGTGTTTTGGTCACTTCATCAAACCTAACAGCACGAAAAAAGATTCAGTAAATCTTCGGTGCTTTAGCTAGCCTTGCTATTTCTATTTTTTTCTAAAATTATAGCCAGTATTCTTGCTCGCAGACGCATGACGTGTTCCGAATCATGAATGTTCTAAATTAAAGAATCATTCATTAGTAGGATGAATCTTGGATTTCTTTTGCATTTCCAAATAATTCAAAATGATATGAAATTACTATTCACATTTTTACTGTTTAATTTATTGCAGCCTATCGGGTCTGCATAGCCAGTTGCAATGTTATTTAAGAAGGCAATTCTCTAGAGTAGTTTTAGCTTTTGTCATAGTAAAATTTTCATTGAACGAAAGTAAAAGTGCGTTCGCCGAAACACAGAAACTATTATTTTTTAGAAAACATATTTTTGATACAGCAAATTATAATATCAAGACAATTAGATTTTGAAAAAAGGTTATAAAGTATGTAGATCTTTTAATCTTAAAACACGATTTTAAATAATACCACAAAAACAATGATATGAAAATAAAATTACTTTTTACATTTTTGTTATTAATATTGATGCCGACTATTGGGTTTGGTCAGTGTACTTTGTTTCCATCCGGTGCTTCATCTGTTGGTTCATATTCTTTTTGCATTGATAATTCAAATACAATAACTACTGCAAACGTAAGATCACAGAGATATATAATTCTAGATGTTATAAAAGGATTTAATTATACTTTTTCAGTTGGTAATATATCTGGAGATAATACGAAAGAAAACTTGACAATTTTTAATGCTTCTGATACTTCCGTTTCGTTAGGGAATAGTAGCGCAAATTCAGGAACATCATTGTCTTGGACAGCGACTTTTTCAGGTCAGATATATGTATTGTTTACAAGAGGAAATAGTTGTACTTCTACTAATAGTAATAATGGTGCTATGACCATTACATTAGATTCTTTAGGTAATACGCAAGATGATCAAACAATAGCTGGAAATAATATTTGGAGGGGTCATATCTATAATTGGACGAGTGGAGCTCCTCCCGGTGGAACATCTCCTTCATCCCCCTCAGCGACAGATCCTTTTTCTGCCACACAATATACTGGATATTATGATACTAGTTCCGAAACTATTAATGAAGGTTTTGGAGGGGATACTAATTGCTTTAATGTCTTATCAAATGGGATTCAACGCACGAGTATTTATGCACAGCAATTTGCAGTTCGTTACCGCATGAAATCTACAAGAGCAGCTGGTTGTTATCAAGTTACTATTAGTGGTGATGATGGTGTTAGACTTTATGTAGATGGAGTAAAAGTTTTTGACCAATGGCAAGAACAAAGTATCGCTACTTATAATAATGTATTAGTTTATCTAAACGGAAATAGTGATTTAATTTTGGATTATTATGAAAATGCTGGACAAAATCAAGTTAACTTTAGTATTACCCCATTTGATAACAGTACAAATACTATCACTCCAACTTCAAAAATGTTGTGTAGTGGGCAAACACAATTACTTGATGGCTCAACTTATTCATATAATGGTTCTGTCGTAAATCCAACAATAAGTTATCAATGGCAGACATCTGTAGATAATATAACATTTACAAATATTGCATCCGCAACCTCAGAGGATTATACTCCCCCAGCGGTGTCTTCTCCAGCGTCAAATACAACTTATTATTACAGAAGAGCTCTAGTAGCAACGTCAAATGCCAATGCTTGTGTTTATTATAGTAACACTGCAATTGTCACTACTAGTCCAACGGGTACTCCAGCTACTCCAGCAACTATTACGGGTACTTCGACTCAATGTGCTTCTCTTACCGGTCAAGTTTACACAGCATCAGCTGTTGCAAATGCGGCAATATATAACTGGACGGTTCCCACGGGTTGGACAATAACAGCTGGAACTGGAACTAATAGTATTACTGTAACTACAGGAAATGCAGGTCAAGGTGGTAATATTACTGTAACAGCACAAAATGGTTGTGGTACTAGTGCCGCCAAAACTTTGGCGGTAACGGTAAGTTCATCTAGTGTCGGTGGTTCAATTTCAGGGAGTAGTTCTGTTTGTGCAGGGACTAATAGTACTTCTTTAACATTAAGCGGCCATACTGGTAATATTCTGAGGTGGGAATCCTCTATCGACAATTTTGCTACAGCTGGTATTGCTATTACTAATACATCTACAAATTATGTAGCAACCAATCTAACAGCTACTACCTATTATAGAGCAGTTGTGCAGAATTCAGGTTGTAGTATTGTCAATTCATCAATAGCTGCAATTACTATAAAAAATCCAGTAACAACGGGTGTTACTATTTGTCAAGGCGCAACATCTGTTCCTTTGACAGCTTCTGCTTCTTGTGTTCCGGTTTTACAAACTCCGCAAGTGGCAACGGGTAGTGGCGGGACTTCTGAGAGTACTACTTATGGCGGAACGGGTAATACCAATATTAAAATTAATTTCCCAGCTTTACCGGCAGATGCCGTTGTAATCAATACCACTACAACCATTACTTATACCGCAAATGGTGCTTCATGGTTAAGTGAGTTAAGAATAGAGGCGACTCCTCCAGCTTCTGTTGGAGGTTTAGTTTCTGATTTACAGCCGTCTTCTAATAATTCAGCAGGATCTCTTTCTAATGCGTTATTTGGCTCATGGGGTACAGGTAGTCCCGTTGGGAATTGGTTGTTTAGATTTAGAGAAACTGTAAACGATTCTAGTCCTAATCCTGATGCAAATATTGCTAATGTCACAATTACAGTAACTTATACTTTGCCTGGAACTCTAGATTGGTTTACGATAGCTGCAGGAGGAACTAAAATATTTTCAGGTTCTTCATTCGATCCTGTGGGTGTAGCAGGGTCTGGTTTAACAAATACAAATACTGCTGGTACAACTACTTTTTACGCAGAGTGTTCCAGTAATCCTGGTTGCCGAACGGCTACGGATTTTGTGATTAATGCCTTGCCAACAATAGGAGGTACATTGAGTGTTTGCGTTGGTTCAACGACAACGTTAACAGGTTCTGCTACTGCAGATACTACGACGCCTTGGGTTTCGGGTACGCCAGCTGTTGCCACTATCACCAATGCTGGGGTAGTAACAGGAGTTTCGGCAGGAACAAGCGTAATTACATATAAAAATAGTAATGGTTGTACACAAACAGCAACGGTAACGGTTGTCGCAGCTGCAAGTGCAGGGACAGTGACAGCAGGAACGAGCCCTCAGTGTATTGGCGGGACAACGACATATACTGTGTCTGGACAAATTTTAGGAGGTGGAACAGGTGGATGGACAAGCAGTAATACGGCCGTTGCCACCGTCGTGGCGGGGACAGGAGTGGTTACTGCAGTTGGAGCAGGAACTTGTAATATTGTTTATAGTATTACTGGAGGTTGTGGAGGCACTGTGACAGCATCAAAACCCTACACAGTCACAGCTACAGCAAGTGCAGGAACAGTGACAGCAGGAACGAGTCCGCAGTGTATTGGCGGGACAACGACATATACTGTGTCTGGACAAATTTTAGGAGGTGGAACAGGTGGATGGACAAGCAGTAATACGGCCGTTGCCTCCGTCGTGGCGGGAACAGGAGCGGTTACGGCAGTCGGAGCAGGAACTTGTAATATTGTTTATACCATTACTGGAGGTTGTGGAGGCACTGTGACAGCATCAAAACCCTACACAGTCACAGCTACAGCAAGTGCAGGAACAGTGACAGCAGGAACGAGTCCGCAGTGTATTGGCGGGACAACAACATATACCGTGTCTGGACAAGTTTTGGGAAGCGGAACAGGGGGATGGACAAGCAGTAACACAGCCATTGCTACGGTTGTGGCGGGAACTGGAGTGGTTACGGCAGTCGGAGCTGGAACTTGTAATATTATTTATAGCATTACTGGAGGTTGTGGAGGCACTGTGACAGCATCAAAACCATACACAGTTAGCCCAAGTTTACCCGCAAGCGTAAGTATTGCTGCTTCGACATCAATAACAATTTGTTCCGGGACTTCAGTAAAATTTACAGCCACTCCTACCAATGGAGGAACAACTCCATCTTATCAATGGAAATTGAACGGATCTAACGTTGGGACAAATTCGGTTACATATACCAATGCTACTCTTGTAAATGGAGATATTGTAACTTGCGAGATGACTTCGAATGCAACTCCTTGCTTAACAGGAAGCCCCGCAACCTCGAATGCGATTACAATGACAGTATCTTCTCCATTAGGGACATTGGGGGGAGTTTCAGTAAATGGTGCAGCAGCTGGGACAGTAACGACATATTGCGCTTCAACTTCAGCAGTATTTAGTGTTGCAGCTCTGGCAAATGCTAGTAGTTATACCTGGAACGTTCCTACTGGATGGACAATAGTAAGCGGGCAAGGAACTTCGGCAGTAACCGTTACTACCGGTAGTAGTACTCAAAGTGGTAATGTTTCTGTTATTGCCAGTAATTCATGTGGAAATACCTTACCAAGTTATCAACCGATTGCTTTGAGCACGATTCCTCCTGTCGCACCAACGGTTACTTTAGTACGCCCAAATTGTTCAAATCCGACAGGAGAAATAACAATTGTTAAGCCTGTTCCTATGAGCGGAATTTTGTATACCGTTACCGGTACTAATCCGGTTGTTGCTGCGGTAAGCAATACAACGGGAGTATTTACAGGAATTTCCATAGGAGATTATACGGTAACGTATCAAAATGGATCAGGTTGTGTTTCTTCACAGAAATCAGTTTCGATAAATGCAGCAAACTCCAATACTTGGGATGGGACAAAATGGTCTAAGACTAACGATACAACGCCTCCTACTTCTGGAGATGTTATTGTTTTTAATGGTAATTATAACTTAAACGCAGACATAGCAGGTTGTTCCTGTCAGGTGATTGCTGGTTACAAAGTGACGATTCCTAGCGGAAAAACGATGACTATAACTAATGGAATAAGTAACGGAGGAACTTTAATTTTTGAAGATGGTGCCAGTTTGGTTCAATATAACGATGCTGCGGTGAATACCGGTAAAATTATTTATAAGCGTGTTACTGCGCCAATGAGAAATTTTGATTTTACCTATTGGTCTTCTCCGGTAGTAGGACAAAAATTAGTTGATTTGTCACCCAATACGTTGTGGGATAAATATTTTAGTTACGAAAATGGTAGTTGGCAAGTTTATCAATACGGTGTCGGTACCATGGATGCTGGGAAAGGATACATTATCCGCGTTCCAAAACCAAATTCAAGCTATTTAAATGGAAATGATAATTGGACAGGATCTACCTATGCTCAACCTGTTGAGTTTGTCGGGGTTCCAAATAACGGTCCTATTACAATTGACGCACAAGGAGTTGGGAAAAATAATTTGGTAGGGAATCCTTACCCATCAGCGCTGGATGCGGATTTGTTTATTACTGAAAATGCAAGCGTTATTGGCGGTGCACTGTATTTTTGGACACACAATACTGCTATTACACAAAGCGGATCATTCTATGTATATAGTTCGAATGATTATGCTACTTATACTCTAACTGGGGGAACAGGAACAAGTGGTGCGTCGAGTGGAGGAGGAGTACCAAGTGGAAATATTGCTGCTGGGCAGTCCTTTTTTGTAAGAAGTACAGATTCTGGTAATTTTAAGTTTAATAATTCGATGCGTATTTCGGCATCGGGATCAAACAGCCAGTTTTTCAAGTTGTCAGAAACCAAGAAAATGACAGGGAAGATTGAGAAGAACAGGGTTTGGCTGAATTTAAGCAATTCTGATGGTGCTTTTAAACAAATGTTGGTTGGTTATATCACAGGTGCTACCAATGATGTAGATAATTTGTATGATGGTGTCAGCTATGACGGAAACACTTATGTCGATTTTTATAGCGTTAACAAAGAAAAGAAACTTACCATACAGGGTCGTGCTTTGCCTTTTGATAAAACAGACAAAGTGCCTTTGGGGTACAGAAGTACAATAGAAGGAACTTTTACGATAAGTATTGATAAAGTAGATGGGGCATTGGCTAATCAAAGCGTTTTCATTGAAGATAATGTGACCAAGACACTTCATAATCTAAAGGACGGAGCATATTCATTTACTACGGCTAAAGGAACTTTTGACGATCGTTTTGTGTTGCTTTATGTAGATAAAAATGCGGTAGTTGTTGACCCACCAGTGGTTGTAGATCCACCTGTAGCGGTAAACCCTCCTGTAGTTGTTAATCCTCCAGTGGTTGTAGATCCACCTGTAGTGGTGAACCCTCCGGTAGTTGTCAATCCACCGGTAGTTGTAGATCCACCAGTAGTTGTAGATCCACCGGTAGTGGTGAACCCACCAGTGGTCGTAACCCCGCCGGTAGCAGTTGATCCAACTATTAATAAACCGGTTGATGACACTAAAAATAAAGCTCTTGTAGTTTTTGTTAAAGACCGTCAAATAGAAATGAATTCTTATGACCAAATTATGGAATCGATTATGGTTTACGATTTGAGAGGAAGACATCTCTATGAAAAAAATAATGTAAAGAGTAATGAATTTGTGATAAGCAGTTTAAATTCAACCGACCAATTTTTAATTGTTATGGTTCAACTGAAAACAGGCAAATGGATTACCAAAGAAATAATTTTTAAGAATTAATGTATTGAAATATTTTTCATCATTAAGATATTAGGAAAATTAAGTTTTTAGGCTTAATGAATCTTAATATCTTTATGGTTTTAAGAGAAAAACAACTTTTGTTTTTTAATAAACCAACAAAATTTTGGGTTAGTATTATTAAAGGATAGTCATAATATTTTTTACAATCCCATTCTGATTAATCGGAATGGGATTTTCATTTAATAATCGTTTCGTATTGCGATATTAGTCAAACAGATAAATAATAAGCTTATAAAAAGAAAACCCCCATTTTCGTTACAAAAATGGGGGTTTGTTATTTTTTAGAAATATTTATTTTCCTTTTATTGAGGCTTCCAGATTTCTTTCGATAGTATGATCTGGACGAGACCATTTTGGTTTTTCACCAAGGGATTCATATTGGGAATCTACAGCTTCAACTGTTGGTCTTTGTGATTTTTTTGTAAATGGTTTTTGTGGTTTTAAACCCAACAAATCAAACATTTTCATGTCCTCATTTACATCCGGGTTTGGTGTAGTAAGTAATTTATCACCAGCAAAAATAGAGTTAGCTCCTGCAAAGAAACACATGGCTTGTCCTTCGCGACTCATGTTTGTTCTTCCTGCCGATAAACGAACTTGCGTTTCAGGCATAACAATTCTTGTAGTAGCAACCATACGAATCATTTCCCAGATTTCAACCGGTTTTTCGTTTTCCATCGGAGTTCCTTCTACAGCCACCAAAGCATTGATTGGCACCGATTCAGGTTGTGGATTTAAGGTAGAAAGTGCTACAAGCATTCCTGCCCTGTCTTCGATACTTTCTCCCATTCCGATAATTCCACCGCTACAAACTGTAACGCTGGTTTTACGAACGTTTTCTATAGTTTGTAAACGATCTTCAAATCCACGGGTTGAGATAACCTCTTTATAATAATCTTCTGAAGTGTCTAAGTTGTGATTGTATGCATAAAGACCTGCTTCTGCCAAACGTTGCGCTTGGTTTTCGGTAATCATACCTAGAGTACAGCATACTTCCATGTCCATTTTGTTAATGGTACGTACCATTTCCAAAACTTGGTCAAACTCAGGACCGTCTTTTACGTTTCTCCAGGCCGCTCCCATACATACGCGGGAAGAACCTCCTGATTTGGCTTGAACAGCCTGTTCTTTTACTTGGTTTACCGACATTAGGTTGTTTCCTTCAACACCGGTATTGTATCTTGCGGCTTGTGGGCAATAACCACAATCTTCAGAACATCCACCTGTTTTGATAGAAACCAAAGTAGAAACCTGAACCACGTTTGGGTCGTGATGCTCACGATGGATTGTTGATGCTTCATAAAGCAAATCCATCAAAGGTTTATTATAAATTGCAATAATTTCTTCTTTAGTCCAGTTGTGTTTAGTGATACTCATTGATCCTTTATTTTGATGCCCCAAAAGTAATCAAATTGTTCTAAAGTAACACAACCCTCAGGCTTTAAAATAACATGTCCTGTATAGTCAAAAAACAGGGCTAATCGGCAGCAAATTTGTCGTTATAGTATAGAACCAATAATAAAGTAACGATTACCGAAGATGCAATTCCTTCAAAGAACAAAGAGAAGCAATACATATTGATAGAGGGATGGCCACCGAATAAAAAACTTTCGGATAAAGTGTGGATATAAACGTCACCACCTCTTATATAACTATAAATCAATAATCCGATGACAGATAATCCAACCCCGACTATTGAAGTTGTTAAGGCTGCTCTGACATTGGGCAAAAATTTGGTACTGCCGTGTGCAACCCTTGATTTTAATGTGTCATTTACGGCATAAAGCACAAAGAACACATTTATCAATCTTAAATAGAAAATATTGGATAAACCCAAAAAATCCATCAAAAGGAAGTAGGTTCCTATTGATATAAAAATGAAGAGCCCGTTTTTAATTTCTTTTTTTACTTTCATGACGTAGTTTTTTAAAAGTTAGAAATACTATAGGTCTTTGATATTCAGTAGGTTGATATAAATTTACAAAAATATTTAACACAATCAGAATAATAGAGACAAGACTTTTCTTATTTGGGATCTTTAAAAAGTAAAAGATCCGACAGATTTTAAAAACACAAGTGTTCGGAAGACATGAATTGGTTGAATTCGCTAGATTTTACACACAGTTTGTCATTCCGAGGAACGAGGACACGAGCGAAAGCGAATTGGCGAAGCAATCACACTAGTTGGTTACGTTATGTGATTTCTCCCGACGGTCGAAATGACAAATCTTTGCGAATAATCCGTTACGAAATATCAATTTTAAAAAGAACAACATATTCTAAGATAATACAGTATTAAAAATAAGTGTTTTACGGTCTTCCGAACACTTGTGTTTTTAAAACCTGTCGGATCTAATTTGTATCGAGTAAAAAAACTACAATTTGCTGAAATAAGCCAAAGCTGTGTTTTTGTCTTTGTTTAATTGCTCTTTTAAAAGTTCAACCGATTCAAATTTCTGTTCAGAGCGAATTCGTTCCAAGATTGAAACAGTGATTTTTTGGTCGTATAAATCTTCGTCAAAATCAAAATAATTGATTTCGATGGTTTGATGTTTTCCTTCAACAGTAGGATTGAAGCCGATGTTCATCATTCCTTGAACCGTTTTGGAATTAATCACGCTTTTAACAATGTAAACGCCGTTTTTGGGAATCAGTTTGAAGCTTTCTGCAATTTTTAAATTGGCGGTAGGAAATCCAATAGTCCTACCCAGTTGTTTTCCTTTGGTAATTGTCCCGGTCAAAGAATAATTGTAACCAAGATATTCATTGGCCAAAGCCACTTTGCCATCGTTTAAAGCATTTCTGATTTTGGTGGAGCTTACAGATACTTCTTTAATCTCTTGGGCCGAAATTTCTTCCACTTCAAAATCATATTGTTCCCCAAAAGCTTTCAAATCATCAATATTGGCAGTTCTGTTACGTCCAAATCTATGATCGTGGCCAATTATTATTTTATGGATATGAAACTGATCCACAAGGATGTTTTTTACGAATTCCTCGGCTGTTAACCTGGAGAAACTTTCATCAAAGGGATGAATAACTAAATTTTGAATCCCGATTTTATCCAGCAGTTCAATTTTTTCATCGATCGTATTGAGAAGTTTGATGTCTGAATCAGCCTGAAGAACCATTCGCGGATGCGGAAAAAAAGTAAGTACTAAACTTTCGTATTTACCGTTTTCAGTATTTTGAGTGATTTTTTCCAGTATTTTTTTATGTCCAAAATGAACACCGTCAAAGGTTCCTAAAGTAAGAATTGTCTTTTTTGCATTTTCGCCGGATGCAATTTGGAAATCGTTTATCGAATGAAAAATTTTCAAAATACCTATTTTAAAATATTTTGCAAATTTATATTATCTATTTTAAAAAAGAAGAATAAGAAGTTTCTATTTTTATTGGTTAAAAGGCCCTTTATGTTAAAAATCATTTGAATTGACCGTTAAATTCTTTATTTAATTGTTGTTTTTTTAAATAGTTTTTAAAAGATTGGTGATTCCATTATAAAATCAATTAATTTTGTGTTTGACACGCCGGGGGGTAAAACCCGTTAAGTTTGTTATATATAAAAAAGTGCAGATTGTTTTAGTGTTAGTTTACATTTATTTTAAAAAATTGTCGGCTTATGAGGAGATCATTATTTTGTCTCGCGTTATTTTCAATAAGTTTCTTAGGGTTTTCTCAAGTCAAATCGTCTTGGAGAGTTGTCGGCGTTTCTCAAAAGATTCTTTCTCAAAAAGCAGACAATGATTTAGGATCGGAAGGACAACTTTTGTTCACATTAAACGAAGCTGAATTTAAGCAATCGCTGGCAGTACTTCATTCGAATGTTTCAGCGGGTACTAGTATAACTGTTGCTGTTCCAAATAGTGAAGGTAAAATAGAGCAGTTCAATGTTGCAGAGTCGTCTAATTTTGCACCCGAATTACAAGCAAAATATCCTGAAATTCGAGCTTATTCCGGAACAGGAATTACTGATCCCAAAGCATCAATTAGTTTTAGTGTTTCTCCAGATGGTGTTTCAACAATGGTTTTGAGAGGGGATAGTGGATCGGAATTTATCGAACAGTCGGATAGTGATAAATCAATATATGTCGTTTCCAGTTCTAAGAGAAGAGATAAGGGAACTCTGCCTTTAACCTGTAAAACAACAGATGTTGTTTTGAATAAAGATTTGGTAAAGAAAACAGCCGAAGTCAAGGCTAGCAATAGTGTTTTTATGACTTTCAGGCTGGCTTTGTCTTGTACAGGTGAATATGCCCAATTTTTTGGTGGGACTAAAAATGCTGCTTTGGCAGCGATGAATACTACAATGACACGTGTAAATGGCGTTTTTAACAAAGACTTGGCTGTGAAATTAATAATTATTGCCAATGATACCGATGTGATTTACACCGATGCAGCGACCGACCCATATTCTGATGCAAAAGCGGGAGTTGATGGGGCTTGGAACACAGAATTGCAGAATACTTTGACTACGGTAATAGGTAATGCGAATTATGATATTGGACATTTGTTTGGTGCTAGTGGCGGTGGCGGAGATGCAGGTTGTATAGGATGTGTTTGTGTTGATCCAACTACTGCTGTGCCTCAAGGTAAAGGAAGTGCTTTTACTTCGCCTTCCAATAGTGTGCCGCGAGGTGATGCTTTTGACATTGATTTTGTAACCCACGAAATGGGGCATCAATTGGGTGCTGTCCATACGTTTTCTTATGATATTGAAGGAACTGGATTTAGTGTAGAACCCGGAAGCGGTTCAACGATTATGGGGTATGCTGGAATTACAAGTTATGATGTTCAAAATCAGTCAGACGATTATTTTGCGTATGCAAGCATTTCTCAAATTCAGAGTAATTTGAGAAATAAATGTGGTGTTCAAACAACACTGACTAATCAGACACCTACTGCAAATGCCGGAGCAGATTATACTATTCCAATAAGTACTGCTTTTGTGTTGAATGGAACGGCCTCAGATCCAAACGGGGATACTATGACCTATTGCTGGGAACAAAATGATTCGGCTTCTGGAACCCAAGCGAGTGGTGCTAACAGTATTGCTTATGCGACAAAACCAAATGGTCCGAATTTTCGTTCATTTTTACCTGTTAGTGTTACTAGTCGCTATTTTCCGGCTAGGACTAAAGTATTGGCTGGTCAATTGGTTTCTACCTGGGAGGCAGTTCCGTCTATTGCGAGAAATTTGAGTTTTGTGTTTACCGTAAGGGATAATGCTTTGTCGGGATTGGCGCAAACCAATTCAGATGCTATGGTGCTTACCGTTGATGCTACCAAAGGGCCATTTGCAGTAACATCACAAAATGTTGCTGATTCCAGTTGGTTTTTGGGTTATCCACAAACTATTACATGGGACGTAAACGGTGCTAATTCATTAGTTGGTGCAACCAATGTAAATATAAAGCTGTCCACAGATGGTGGTTTGACTTTTCCGACGGTTTTGGCGAGTAATACACCAAACGATGGTTCTGAAATAATTACGGCACCAACAACGGCTGCTAAAAATTGCAGAATTTTGATTGAGCCTACCGGCAATGTTTTTTATGCAGTGAATGCTAAGCCTTTTGCAATTGGCTATAGTGTTTCAACTTCTTGCAATACTTATACTTATACGACAGGGATACCGGCCGCAATACCGGAATCGGTAACTTATGCACAGAGAACTATAGATGTTCCCGTAACTACTGCGGAGATTGCCGATGTTAATTTTAATGTCAAATTTACCCATACTTATATTTCGGATGTTCAAATCGATGTGATCAGTCCGAAAGGAACGATAGTTAAATTGTTTGATAAGTCTTGTGGTTCGGGAAGCGGTAGCATGGATTTAACTTACGATGATGCCGGTGTGGCATTAACTTGTGGTATGACAGCAAATCAAAGAATCGCTCCGGCAGGAGTTCTGTCAACTTTTAATGGTGAAAATCCTAGTGGAACCTGGATATTGAGATTTAGAGATACCGGAGTGGGAGATACCGGAACAATTACCGCTGCATCAATTGAGATATGTTCGAGTTCTTACGGTACTTTGGCAACGAAAAGTTTTGAAATCGATGATTTTGTATTGTATCCGAATCCGAATAAAGGAAATTTCAATATTCATTTTTCAAGTTCGAATACAACCGATATTCAGGTTTTAGTGACCGATATGACAGGGCGAAAGATATACGATAAAAAGTTTGCAAACACTGGTGATTTCAATCAGAATATCCAGCTTAAGAATGCAGCTGCGGGAACTTATATTGTTTCGGTCATAGATGGCGATCGAAAAGGAGTTTCTAAAATTGTGGTGAAGTAACGTCAGTTCGAGTAAAATTTCAAAAAATGCGAATAGCTTTTTCTGAAATTTGTATTGAGAACGCTCGTAAAATAAGGAAGGTTCTCGGTATAATTTGAAATGCGGCCGCATTTCAAATTTACTACTAATGATGCTTTAACATTCCAACAATCCGCAAACTTGTCATGCTGACGAAGGAAGCATCTCCGCAAGTAATTCCGCAATTTCTGGAATGACAACTTTGAGGGTAATTTGTTATCTAAATATCTAAATAAAAAATGGAGACAATTAACGTCTCCATTTTTTATTTTCCATTATAAGCAGACATGGTATTTTCTATTCCTGCTGTTCCGAATGATTTTATAATTTCGGAAGCAAGCTCCAATCTTTCTGGAAGTTTGGCTGTTTCAGCATCGTCCCAATCTCCCAGTACGTAATCTACTTGTTGTCCTTTTTTGAATTCATCGCTGATTCCGAAGCGAAAACGGGTGTATTCCTGTGTGTTTAGGATTTGGTTGATGTTTTTGAGTCCGTTGTGGCCTCCGTCGCTTCCTTTTTTGCGGATGCGGATAGTTCCGAAAGGAAGATTCAAATCGTCGGTGATTACAAATAGATTTTCCAGCGGAATATTCTCTTTCTCCATCCAGAATTTTACGGCTTTACCGCTTAAATTCATGTAGGTATGTGGTTTTAAAAGAAAGAAGGTTCTCCCTTTGAATTTGTATTCGGCGAGTGCGCCAAGTTTCACGGTTTCGAATGGGATTCCTTCTTTTTTGGCTAGGAAATCCAATACTTTAAAACCAATATTGTGTCGGGTATTTACGTATTCGGAGCCAATGTTTCCAAGGCCTACGATTAAAAATTTATTACTCACTTTTTATATTGTTTTTTTGGTGTTCGTGAACTTCCGGTTTCATAATGTCTGTGTTCTCTTTTGTTTTTGGTGATGAAAACAGGTTTTGTATCCACTTTATCATGCTGCAAAAGTAACTTTAATCTGTTAATTGAGGAAACTTGTATGTTGGAAAATATTTTGTGAGTAAAATGAGACCACCCCGCCCGTTGGGCACCCCACCAGAGGAGGGGAATACGAACGACTTCCCCTCCTCTGGTGGGGTGCCTGAAAGGCGGGGTGGATTTTCTCAATATTGTAAATCATCACAAAAACAAAACCATAAAACCTAACTAGCCCCGATAGCAGTGAAAATCTTCCGATTTAGAAAAACAAGGCTTTTTTTGCCGTAGTTTTTTCTTTATCGGGAATTGTAACGGATAGCGGGAATCCATTTTTCCCGGAAAGCCCAATCTTTCGCTTCTAAAAACATTAGCCACAAATTACACTGATTAACACAAATTATTTTGATGAAATTTGTGAAAATTTGTGTAATTCGTGGTAAAAAAGATTGAAGCAAAAAAAAGCACCAGTCGTGAAACTGATGCTTTTGGTATTGATTGAAAAAAGTATTATTTTTTCTTTTTTGCAGGAGCTTTTGCTGCTTTTGCTGCTTCTTGAGCTGCTTTCATCGCAGCACGAGAAATCTTCACTTGACAAATCACTGTATTGTCTGGGTGCATGATTTTGAAGTTTGGAGTTGGCACTTTAGTAACATATAATTTGTTACCCATGTCAAGAGGAGTGATGTCAGCCTCAACGTAATCCGGAAGATTTGCTGGTAAAGCTTTAACTTTCAATTTACGGTTGTTCATACGTAAATCCCCTCCAGCCATAACTCCTTTTGAGTTACCAATGATTTTCACAGGAACTTCAATAGTGATTTCTTTGTCATCATGGATTTGGAAGAAGTCAATGTGTAAAATTTTGTCAGATACCGGGTGAACTTGGATATCTTGTAAAACGGCATTGAATGATTTACCGTTTCCAAGCTCAATCACAACTGTGTGTGCGTTTGGAGTGTAAACCAAGTTTTTGAACGCTGCAGCGTCTGCTGAGAAGTGTACTGCTTGATTTCCTCCGTATAACACGCAAGGAACCGCTCCAGCATTACGTAAGGCTTTAGTAGCTACTTTGCCCACGCTTTCTCTTTCTGATCCTTTAATTGTAATCGATTTCATTTTGAATATTTAAATAGTTATTAATAAAACTCTTTTTTTAGTGATTAGTGATGAGTAATTAGTTATTGGCTATTACTTGGGGCTAATCCTGTTTTTTGTTTTTAATCATTGGTTTTTAGCGATTAGTAAGTGTCTGCGTTTGGCTATTCACTAATTACTAAGAGCTAATCACCTGCTTTTTACATTAAAAACTTTCCGCTAATGGAATTGTTGTGGTGTACCATGTACATTACTTCTGCAAAAAGTGGTGCACAACTCACTACTTTTATTTTGTTTGATTGTTTCTTTAACGGAATAGAATCGGTTACGATTAATTCTGATAATTTTGAATCTTCTATTTTCTCGTAAGCTGAGCCTGATAAAATAGCGTGAGTACAAATAGCTCTTACACTCAAAGCTCCTTTTTCGATCATTAAATCGGCGGCTTTCGCCAAGGTTCCTCCTGTATCGATCATATCGTCCACAAGGATTACGTTTCTTCCTTTTACTTCTCCGATAAGCTCCATAGTTTCGATAATGTTGGCAGCTTTTCTTTGTTTGTAGCATATAACCACTTCCGAATCCAAGAATTTAGAATAGGCGTAAGCTCTTTTTGAACCTCCCATGTCTGGCGAAGCAATTGTTAAATCGCTAAGGCCTAAACTTTCCACGTACGGTAAAAAGATAGTGGAAGCAAAAAGGTGATCTACCGGTTTTTCAAAGAACCCTTGTATTTGATCGGCATGCAAATCCATAGTCATGATTCGGGTTGCCCCGGCTGCGTCAAGTAAATTGGCTACCAATTTGGCTCCAATCGGTACTCTTGGTTTGTCTTTTCTGTCTTGTCTTGCCCAACCGAAGTATGGAATAACAGCTGTAATGTGTCTTGCTGATGCGCGTTTTGCAGCGTCAATCATCAATAATAATTCCATTAAATTGTCGGCAGATGGAAAAGTGGAGCAAACTATAAATACACGCAATCCTCTGATGGATTCTTCAAATGATGGTTGGAATTCTCCATCACTATAAGTTGACATTGTCATTTTTCCCAAAGGGATTCCGTACTCTTTTGCAATTTTCTCTGCAAGATATTCACTTTTTGAACAAGCAAAAATTTTAGCTTCCGGTTCTAGGTGTGACATTTAATTTGTTCTTTTGTAGTTAGTTGTGATTTCCTTTTGTTTTGGAGGTGCAAATTTAGAAAATAAAATTAACTCTGAAAGGAAAAAATTAAGTAAATTTATTAGAATGTTTAAATATTTTTTCTACATTTGCACCGTGTTAAAGGAAAAGATAATTGTTCAACACTTTGTCTCTTTATTGCGTGAAATAACTGTTGTTATTTCTGTCTGCTAAGCCCGGATGGCGGAATTGGTAGACGCGCTGGTCTCAAACACCTGTGGGAAACCGTGCCGGTTCGACTCCGGCTCCGGGTACATTAAAAGTCTGTAATGGTATTGTAAATCAGTACTTTACGGGCTTTTTTTATTGAAGTTGCCAAACCCTTGCCAAACCATTTTAATTTTACATCAATTTTTTAATTTATTTACTCTTGTTTGGTCTGTTACTATAACCCTTATTATAAAATCGTTTTATATCACACTTATATTTATGTTTGTCAATTAATATATTGAATACTGAAATAATCCATTGATAATTAGTTCTGACTTCAACACATTCACAATCACAATTCACAGAATCTTTTCGGCTGTCATATCCTCCCAGATAGAACGATATGTAGTCATTTAAAGGAGGAAATTTTAAAGCATTAAGTTTGCTTTGAAAATCATTTGGTGCGTCAGGATCCTTAGAATGATCATATTTAAATTCTGTTTCTATTTTGAAATATATTCTATGATATTTTTTTCCAAAGTATGTTTCTATTTCATTGTATATTTCAATACCGGTAATTGAATCTGAATTTTCTTTAATGAAATTAATTTTTTCAAGTGTCCATTTTAAAATTTCAGAAACCTCCATAGTCTTTTATTTTTAATGATTTAGATTGATAGAATTCAAAAGATTGATAGAACTCAAATTTAGTCTATTTAAAATCAAATTATTTATAAAAAAACCTCTCATTTCTGAAAGGTTTATTAAGTCTTAAAATAATACTTTGGAGAAAACATCATTTACAAATGGTTCAATGTCTTCATCACTAAACAGCGTTGGTCCTTCAACTCCTCTTCCATAGATGTTTTTAGATTTTATTTTTCCAATATTAATAAAATCAGCGTGTATTTGATCTGAAAACATTTTGGTAATTATATCTATTTGAGAAACCAAGCAATTGTCTATGTCTTTTTTCGAATAATATTTTTCTTTCTCGAACACATATTCTTTCATGTCAACCATAGGCTTTTTGATTTTTGTTTCGATAGATAATTTAATTCTAGCATTGATCATACTATCTACATTCTGTTTTAATTGTTTTTCTGTAATAAATCCCATGTTTCCTATTGTTTTTAAATTACTAAATTGATTATAATATTTGAAATAAATTCATTTGTTGAGGATTGTGCAACCTTCTTTTGTTTCCGGCTCTGTTCCTGATGTTGTGTGCGATTTCTTTTATCTGTGTTTTGCTATCCGCCAACAACCATATTTTTGACATGTATCTTCTTTTGATTTGATCAAATATTTTCTTGTCAGTTTGGTAATAATATTTTAGCCCGGCATGCGATAACATGCCGCTTTCTGTTTTCTGCATTTCAATATTTAATCCAGTCACTTTGCAGACCTTTATTGCTTTGTCTTTTTGGGAACCAGACACTACCTGTTTTGACTGTATAGTTAAAGTGTCAATTTGGGTAGTCTTGGTATTTAATAAATCAATCTTTTTTTCAATGATTTTAGTTATCTGATTTTGGAGATTTTCGGAATATTTAAGTGTTATGTTTCTTAGTTGTTTTTTATGGTATTTAAAATTTTCTATTTGATTGTTTGAGAGTAACCCCGTCCAATAGTTTTGATTTGAATATTCTAGTAGTCTATTCTTTAGTTTTGTACTTAAAGGGTCAATTCGGGTAGTCTTGTCAAAAAACAAAACATTTTGCCACTCATTCAATAAATCATCTTTGAAGTTATGCAAACCGTAATTAATCAAATCCTGAAGACTAAATATTCCCTTTCGGTTCAATTTTTCCATTTTGATATATTTGATTTCAAACCGCATAATTTCGCCGTCAATCTCAAACCCTTTTGATTTATAATGAAGTGCTTTATTGTAAATTTTGATAATGTATTGTTTGTGCTGCACCTGTTTGTATCTGCCCTCGTTTGAGTTCTTTTGGTATTCAAATGGTTTGGTTTTGTGCAGGAAACAATTGTCTAAAATTTCGTTTGTCGGAATAGGTGGTATTATATTGATGCCAATTTCTAGACACTTCAAAATACACTGCCTAGTGTTTATGCTAAACTTTGTTTTCAGATCCTCCAATACTCCCAAAACTCCGTTAATATCAAAATCATTGTAGTTATGCGCTCCATGGTTCCAATATCTATGCAAACTACCCATTAAAAAGATTGTTCCGGTATCATATATTTTAAATTCCAAACTATTGCAGGATGCTTTTTTTGAAGGTGTTACCTTGTTGCCTTCTCTGTTGGTAGTTTTTAATTCTCCAGTAGTTAGATTGATGGTGTCAAAAAATTCTAACTTCGCCTCTAATCTAATCGGGGGTAAATCCTGAATTTTTATTTTAATAAAGTCAATCATCTTTTATTATCTTTGTTGAGGTTTCCGCGATGCCTGTTGAAACTGAACTTTGAACAAAGTATAACCGAGAGCCTGAACAACTCTCGGTTTTTTTTATGGTTCTTAGTTACTGTTTATTAAATTCAATACTCCGGTTAAATTGGCGGTATAATAGTTTTTGAAGTAGTAAACCGTTATATCTCTTTCGTCATTTGAAAACTTGACAATCAATAAATCTTCCTTTCGATTGTTGTTGCCCTTGTCTCCAAAGTATAGACCAGGAGTTGAAGTTTTAAAGAGTCCTGTGAAATTCTCCCATCGTTTACCAATTCTGATTTTCAACCAAAAGTCCGGTGCAGATTTCGCAAAACCTCGATTAACAATTACATTGATTAAATTAGATAGTTTTTGAGTTCCATTTTCTACATTAACAAGGTCGTAATGTTTTGTGGTTCTAAATTTGCCCTCGTTTATTTCTTTATAAACGTGAATAGCGGGTTTTGGAATGTTGCCTGTTGAATACATAATCTTAAACGTTTAGAGGTTTAAGACTTGCCTCAACTTCTGAACGTAAAAAGTAAACACGGGAACCGATGCCTAACGGATTAAGGCGTTTTGACTCAGACCAACGGTGAATAGTTGATAAGTCTACATTGAACATCGTTGCCACGTCTTGACGGGTTAGGTATTCTTTTGGTTGTTGAGGTGTGTAGTGTTTAAGAAAGTTGTCTAAAATTACTTTTACATCTGCAGTAATTTCCTTTTTTAAATCTTGTGGCGTAGTTGCCACGAATTGAACTGTTGCGCTCATAATAATTATTATTGATTAGAGTGCAAACCACGGTTAGGGATTTATTAGGGAGTACCTAAAAAGATTGCAAGGCACAAAAAAACCTCTTTGAATTAAGAGGTTTCGAGTTTGATGTTTTTGTCAATAAGTGTTTGACGTACTCTTTCAACCGTTTTTTGTGCTTTATAGGGGTGTTTTTTACTGGTTGTGTCATCTGTTATTAATCTATTTAAACTTGTTTGTAAGGTTGTTGTTTTTTCGCCTGTTATCGCGCTTAAAATAGTTGCCATTAGATTAGTACTTCCGGTAAATTCGCGTTTAGTTCTCAAAAAATCAATTATTCCTAACTCATTCAAATAGATAATTTTTTCAACAGCAGAGGTGTTCGACAAATCCAGCAATTCAGTTTCGAGTTTTTGGGTATTTGACGTTAATTCATTTTCAAGTTCTGATCTTTTTGTTTCTAAAAATGAAATTATTTTATTGAAATGTACTTTGTGATTGGTAATGATGTCGTCTGTTCTATTCAGACCCTTACTTTTTGCCTCGTTTTTGAGATCCTCAACAATTAAATCATAAGATGTGCAATTTGAGTTTAAAAATATTGTGTCTTCATCTAAAAACGGGCCGCCGGGTATGTGGTTTCTTATTCTCTTATAAATGCTTAAAGAAGTTAAATATACCTCATAACAATCTCTTTCTGTTGTTATGAAATCGAGTTCGTCGAATTCTGTATTTTTACAAAAATCACCTAATTTTACGATGTATTTTTCTTGATATTCTTTGAATGAATAAATTATTTCTTTGCCCATTTGCCTGTGTTGTATGTTTTGAACTTAGTATTGCGAATCGCCACCGTTATTGTTTAATTCTGGTTTGCTTTTCTAAACAAATTCTTTAATGAATCTTTGAACGCTTTTTCATTGTTAGTCATTATAAACAGTTTTTTGAGTTCTTTACATTTTCTTTTAGAATCAATAGTTTTTAAAAAGCCTTTTTGTGTTTGGTTTAGTTTGCTCACGATTTATGGTTTTTGTAATATTTATAAATTATTTTTTTCTTTTTCTGGAGGCCTTATTTGCTCTATAGTCTCGGATGCTTTGCCTAGTTTGTTCTATTTTAGATGGTTTCTTTGGTTTTGAAACAGGAGTTACAATTATTGGAGTAGGGGCAATTTGGGCGAAAATCGTTTTTAGGACTTCTAATTGCTGTTCATTAAGGACAATGGTATATTCCATTTGTTTTATGATTTAGTTCGTTAGGATGAGAATTTTATACTTACAAGTTGACACTCAGTATTACATACTCGTCACCGGGGCTTTCTTTTTCGTCCGAAAGTCTTTTTTTAATGGGGGGTGGGTCTTTTTTTGGGATTTTAATTTCAAAAAGTTTTGAAAATTTAACCGCCTCTCTTGGATAGTATCTTGAAGCATACTAATCATACTATTCAAATTAAATTAATTTCTATTGTTTGACAATCAAAGTAATGCATTTGCCTTTTATTTGTGTTTAATTACCAAATGCTTATAACTGATTTTATTGTTATTCAGTAACAATTTTTGTTTCATGGCTTTAATAATTGTCCACTGTTTGTGTTAAAGATAATTTGGCCTTCGCGATATTGTTTATTAATCTTAATTTTATGTTTTATGTTTTGTTAGTCATTGGAGCCAGTTTTTATAACTGTAAATTGTGGCTTTGGTTCTTGCTCTTGCTCGGCTTCTTTTTGTTTGGCTTCCCTTTGTTTTTGTATGTCTTCGTAAAACTTCATAAACAAATCTGCATTTTCATCCTTGTCTTCCGGGGCGTTTATATAAGCCCTGAATATTGATTCTTTACTGTGGCCCGATATTCCCATTAAAACCGGCGTAGGCATCAGTTTGTAATAATTGGTGCAAAACGACCGGCGAAAACTGTGTGTTGTAATAAGTTTGTGTTTTTCGTATGATTTAAACTCTTTGCGCCCTGTTTCAGCATCAAATATTTTGCCCTCGGTCATTTGATTAATTTTGGCAATCTCACAAACCTTTTTGATATGGTCGTTTAATTTTTGAGTTGAAATTTTATAAGGAAAACTATTTTCAAGTATATCAATTATGTATGGGGCGATTATTCCGATGGTGACGGCCTTCTTTGTTTTCTGCTGCACTAAATCTAAATACATTTTCCCGTCTTTATATCGAATATTATTTTTTGTAATGTCTAGTAAATCTCCGCCACGTTGTCCAATCTCGCATCCAATCAAAAGCCATTTCCGGGCATTTTGATATGCATCACTTGTTATTTCCGCAGTTCGTATTTTATCTAATTCGTCAAAGGATAACGTTTGAATATATCGGTCGTCGTCGGCCTCTGAAACAATTGTTATTTCTTTGGCAAACTTATTAACCTGAATGCCTTTCTTTTCGGCTTCATTGCAAATGGTCTTGATATTCGCAATATGTTTTGATGATGTGTTTACGGCATACTTTTTAGTTTTGAGTAGCCAACGTTCGAACCCGTCTATTAACGGCTGGTTAACGTCTATAAAGTGAATTTTCTTTTTGGCCTTTTTCTCGTACTCGACAATCATTTGTTTAGTTGCTATAAAACTGTTTTTCCTACTTAATGAAATTCCGTGCTTAAAGCCTCCCTTAATTTTTACTTTTCTAGTGTCGGCATTATCGATTAAGTCTTGAATGTAATTTGTAATTAACGCCTGATCAGTTTTCTCTACACGATTGAAACATTCCTTAATTTTTGATTCTAGCCAAAAAGCATCAATTACTGCACTCTCACTCATAACGGTGTTAATGCTATCAAAAAGGAATGATTCTAATTTTTTGAGGTTGTTAAATAGTAGTTTGTTTTCTGTAGTGTTCTGTTTGGGGCGGCCTGTGGTTTCGCTCCAGTCTTTCGGGTTAATTGTGAAACCCGTGCTTACTTCAATCATGTTTCCACGCCCTAGTGACGTGTAAACTTTTATTGAAACGTTTTTGTTTACAGAACTTCTTAATCTGAATTGAACTGATGCCATATTTTAACTTTGAACGGTTGAACAATTCAAAGATATTCAATATGTAGGAAGTTTCCAAAATTTGCCAAACATTTGCCAAACATTTTTACTGTTTTATGCAGTTTTATGCAATTTCATCCAATTGATATTTTTTTATTTACATGCTTTTAATAGCCGTATTTATTGAGAATATAACCTATTTGTGTAGTGTTTTAGAGATGTGGTTGGAATTGTCAAATTGCATGGTTTCTATTCCGGCTCCGGGTACATTAACGGAAAAGCTGTCATTTTTGACAGCTTTTCGTTTTTTAACTCCCTTCTTAAATCTCACTATTCCTCCCTAATTCTTTTTTATAATCATTAAAATATTGTTTTACTGACTAATAATTTTCCGCTTTTTAATTGAGTTTTGATTAATAAAACTTGGTTCGTTGAATTCAGGTTTTGAATAATCAGTTCAGAACTATTTACATTTGGCATTTCATAAAGAAGTTTTCCTTTTAAATCATAAACCGATACCATATCAATTGTTTGCTCAATAGTATTCACTTTTATTTGATCATTATTAATGGATATGATTGCCTTATTTCTGTTTTTATTAGTAGTAACAAGACCGTTAGAATTGTTATTTGGATCAGTGACAACAGAATTGGATCCGTTTGGATTAGTTACCGCAGGTGGAGACACGATTGGATTTGTTACAACTACAACCGGATCTGAAACAACTGGAGTCGGTGCTGGCACAACTGGATCAGTTACAGCTGGTGGAGATATAATTGGGTCAGCTACAACTACAACTGGATCTGAAACAACTGGAGTTGGTGCTGTCACAACCGGATTAGTTACTGCTGGGGGAGTGACAACTGGGTCAACTACAACTACAACAGGTTCTGTTACAACCGGAGTTGGTGCAGTCACAACTGGATCAGTTACTACTGGCGGAGACACAACTGGGTCAGCTAGAACTACAACTGGATCTGAAACAACTGGAGTTGGTGCTGTCACAACCGGATTAGTTACTGCTGGGGGAGTGACAACTGGGTCAACTACAACTACAACAGGTTCTGTTACAACCGGAGTTGGTGCAGTCACAACTGGATCAGTTACTACTGGCGGAGACACTATAGGAGTCGGCGCTGTCACAACTGGATCGCTTGCAACTGGAGTTTGGGTTGCTGGAGGAACAATCACAACTGGATCAGTCACAACTGGATCTACATTTGCAGGAGGCGTAGCAGCAACTGTATTGTCAATATAAACCAATACAAAACGATCATTAAACCTTCCCGTAGAAGTTGAAAAACTATATGAACCCTTTTTTAAATTATGAAATACTCCTGTAGTTTTATCTTCAAGGAATATATCCTGATTAACTAAAACACCATCTACATGATCAATACTTATCTCAAAAGTACCCGCTATCACCGTTTTATAGCCCAACGGCACTACATCAGTATTTACAAACGGAAGAGCACGCCCTTGAATTGTCAAATATTTATCGCTATTAATACTATAAAAATCAACATAAGGATTAGAATCCATACTCACTCCATCATATAAATTATCCCATCCATTGGTAGCGCCAGTAACATAGCCAACTAATATTTGTTTAAAAGCACCTCCTGTATTTGTAAAATTCAACCAAACACGATTTCTTTCTGTTACCGCATTTATTTTGTTCTTTGCAATTTTGTTGGAAAAAGTATTCCTAACAACTGATACATCTTTAAATGAAACTTCATTGCCTTTTGTAATAGCAAAAGAATCACTACCAACCTCTTTTCCAAATGTCATTTGCGAAACAAAAAAGAGAACACTAATTAAAAGTAGAATTTTTTTCATTGTAGTAAGGTATTAGATATTATATTGACTATTGAACGACCTTTTCTATAGATCTATCTATATTCACAAAAGCAACTAACAAACAAACTCTAATCAAATAGTATTATTTATCAATCCTGTACAATAAATAACTATTCTCATTATCATATTCTATGCTTTATGCTTTCTTTAGAAAACTCCCATTTGTTAGTTGTTTAAAAAATTAGCGGTTTGCGTACATCTAAATCTTTTAAAAATCTGTCCAAATAACCAAAGATATAAGTGGCTGATTAGTAGTGTATGAAAATGTGTTATGAACACTATTAAAGTTAATGAATTGTATTTGATAAATCGAGAAAAAGCATATTTTATCGATGAAATACACTTTTATTTTTTTTAGTAGGGTATTTTTACTACAATAAATGGATTATTTTTCAATTGAAACATCTGCCTTATAATAAATAGCAAAAAAGCTTGTAATACCATAAAAATTATTAATTGTCTTATCACAAAATAGCGATGCACAATTCAAGAGTATGAAAACGATAGAGTAAAAAGGGAGTATAAATCGAAAGGATATTTTATGCCTGAGGAGTAGAAGAAGATGAGGTAAAATTGTGTTCGGACGGTTTCAGAATAATGTCTTTTCGGAAATTATTACCCCCTCAGGCTCTCGTGCAATGTCATTAAGTTAAGAATGATTTGGCCGTTACTGTGTCATTTCGACAAAGAAGAAACGAAGTTCAGCGAAGCTAAATTACATAACGTGAGTCATTAGTGAGATTGCTTCGCCAATTCGCTTTCGCTCGTGTCCTCATTCTTCGGAGTGACAAAACGATGGCTTTATATCCTTAACTTAATGACATTGGGCTCTCGTTAACACAAACAAAATCTGCCTGTCAGGTTATATGTTTGAAACCTCACAACTCGCATTATGAAAAACCGAAAAATTACAGGAATTGGCAATAAAGCACAATTGATTTGCTTTTTGATGCAGTTCTAAAGCCAATTGGATTTTATCTGAATCGGTAATTGTTACTTTTGGGTTTAATCTAACTTCTGTAAAACGGCCGCTTCCATCAGGATTTACTTCAAGTGTAGCTTCGGCATTGTCGGAATAATTCAGGACTTCTATTCCGTTTTGGGAACAGACGTATAAATACGACATCATGTGACAGGAAACCAAACTACTTAAAAGCAAATCTTCGGGATTGTATAAAGAGGGATCGCCTTTGAAAGCTTTTGCTGCAGAAACATCTAAAACTGGTTTGCCTTCAATCTGAATTTGATGGCTTTTGCTATAAAATTTTGTAGTTCCTTCTTGTTTATTCTTTGAAGTCCAATTTAGCTGCGCTTTGAATAGATGTTTCATTTGATGTCTTTTGCTATTGCTAAAATAATGTTTTTAATCTGACCTAGATTAGTGTTTTTTTAAGCCATAGATTACACGGATTTAAAAGATTAATCTGTTAAATCCGTGTAATCCGTGGCAAAAGCAAATTATAACTTTGCGTTCAGTGCAATTAAATTATCCCCAATAAAAAACCCCGAATGTATGAGGCCATCCGGGGTAAAAACCAACAAAACGTTTATTTTTGAGAAAGAGGTTCAACAAGGAACAACTGTTCGGGTATGTTTTTTACATTATTTAACCGAAAATTTGAAAGTTGTTTTTGTTTTATAGTTTTCTCCCGGACTCAAGACAGTCGTTGGGAAATCTTTTTGATTTGGCGAATCTGGATAATGTTGTGTTTCCAGGCAAAATCCGGTTCTGTGAGCATAAGTTCCTCCGTTTCTCATAGGCAAAGTTCCATCAAGGAAGTTACCGGAGTAGAATTGGATTCCAGGTTGGTCCGTGTAAACTTCCAATAATCTACCGTTTGCAGGGTAGTAAGCAGAGGCAACTAAACGATCTCCTTTACCTTGGTTGTTCAATACCCAGCAGTGGTCATAACCCAATCCTCTTTTTATTTGCTCGTCATTAGTATTGATTTCCTTTCCAACCAATTTTGGTTTTCTGAAATCAAATGGGGTATTGGTTACATCCGTCAATTGACCTGTTGGAATAAGCGTTGCGTCCACAGGAACCAATTTGTCGGCATCAATCATGATTTCGTGGTCTAAGATTGGTTTAGTGAAATCAGATGACAAGTTGAAATACGAATGTTGAGTCAAGTTAACCACCGTTTTCTTGTCGGTAGTCGCTTCATACTGTACGTCCAAAGCATTGTCTTTGTTCAACGTGTAAGTAACAAAAACAGTCAGGTTTCCAGGATAACCTTCTTCCATGTCTTTGGCTACATATTTTAGTTTTAGGGTAGCAACATCGCCACCTTTGGCTTCTTCAGCAGTCCAAACTACTCTGTGGAAACCTTCAGGGCCTCCGTGCAAAGCATTTGGTTCGTTGTTGATGGCCAATGAATATTGTTTTCCGTCCAAAGTGAATTTACCTTTGGCAATACGGTTTCCGAATCTTCCGATAAGGGCTCCGAAATACGGATTTGCTTTTTGGTATTGTTCCAATGAATTAAAACCAATTACAACTTCTTCTGATTTACCCGCTTTGTTTGGTACTTTTAGCGAAGTGATAATACCACCGTAAGTGATGATATTTACTTCCATACCTTTATGGTTTTTCAGGGTGTATTGGTCTATTTGTACTCCTTTATCGGTTTTACCATATACCGATTTTGCTATAGATACTGAGTCTGTAGCGTTAGCTTCCAGAGTGGTTTCTGCTCCGTCTGCTTTTTTTTCTCCTTTACACTGTACATTCATACTTGCTAAACTTAAAATGGAAATTCCATAGATACAACGTTTTACTAGATTCATAAATATTATTGGTTTTTTAGTTAATTAAAAACATAAAGACAAAAGCCTTGAAACCAAATGTATTAAAATTAAATTTTACTTTTTGGACTTCAAGGCTTTATTGTTTCTGTTTAAAACAGATTACAATCTTGTTTGAAAGATATGAAAGTACGCTTCATTAGCGTTCAATGTATCTTTAAAGTTACGGATAGTTGTATTGTTGTCAATTACAACCAATTCGATACCGGCAATATCGGCAAAATCTTCCATGAATTCAGTAGTTACCGCTTGGCTGTAAACAGTGTGGTGAGCACCACCTGCAAGAATCCAAGCTGTAGCAGCTACGTCAAGGTTTGGTTTACAATCCCACAATACACGAGCTACAGGAAGTTTTGGTAAATCAGCCATTGGTTTTACTGCTGTTACTTCGTTTACGATTAATCTGAAACGAGTTCCCATATCTACCAAAGACACGTTGATAGCATCTCCTGCAGGAGAATTGAATACCAAACGAGCCGGATCTTCTTTACCTCCAATTCCTAACGGATGTACTTCGCAATTTGGTTTTCCGTCTGCAATAGAAGGACAGATTTCCAACATATGTGATCCTAAAACGTATGATTTTTGAGGAGTAAAGTGATAAGTATAATCTTCCATGAAAGAAGTTCCTCCTTCAAGTCCTATGTTCATTACTTTTAACGCTCTAACCATGGCAGCTGTTTTCCAATCTCCTTCACCACCAAAACCGTAACCATCAGCCATTAAACGTTGTGTAGCAATACCTGGTAATTGTTTCCAGGCACCTAAGTTTTCGAAAGTATCGGTAAATGCTCCAAATCCTCCTTCTTCAAGGAAAGCTCTTAATCCTAATTCGATTTTTGCAGCATCCGCCAATGATTGTCTTTTGGCTCCGCCTGCTTTTAAATCGTCTGTTAAGTTATAAGAGGCTTCGTAAACCGCCAATAAATCATTCAATTGTTGGTCAGTTACTTTTTCCATGTGTTTGGTCACATCCGAAGAATCGTATCCGTTAACAGAAACTCCAAAACGAATTTGAGCTTCTACTTTATCACCTTCAGTAACGGCAACTTCACGCATGTTGTCTCCGATACGGGCTACTTTTAGGTTTTGTAATTCATCCCAACCTAGAGCAACTCTTGTCCAGTTTCCAATTTTAGTTTGAACGCGCTCGTCTTCCCAATGTCCAACAACCACTTTACGTTTTTTACGCAATCTTGACATGATGAAACCAAATTCTCTGTCTCCGTGGGCCGATTGGTTTAAGTTCATGAAATCCATATCGATGGAACTCCATGGAATTTCAGCATTAAATTGTGTATGCAAGTGGCATAATGGTTTGTTTAAAATGCTTAAACCACCAATCCACATTTTAGCTGGAGAGAAAGTATGCATCCAAGCCACGATACCAATACAGTTTTTGTTTGAATTAGCTTCCAAACATACATTTGTAATTTGCGCAGGTGATTTTACTACATCTTTATATACCAATTTTACAGGTATTTTAGAAGATGCGTCCAATCCTTTTGCGATGATTTGTGAATGCTCAGCCACTTTTTTTAGCGTTTCTTCGCCGTATAACTCTTGGCTTCCTACTACAAACCAAATTTCTTTTTGGGATATATCAATTTTCATTGTTTAGTATTTATTCGTTTATATGTTTTTATTTGTTTACTATTTCTGATTTTAAGATTTCAATCGTTTTGTAAAGCTTATACTATTTTCATAAATCTGCATGTTGAAATCTAAAATCTACAATCTTTTTACTGTCCGTAATACGAATCTTTTCCGTGTTTGCGTTCGTAATGTTTTTTGATCAAAGAATCTTTCAATCGTGGGGCAGTTGGGTTTATTTGCAAAGTCAGGTAAGCCATTTCAGCTACAACTTCAAGGACTTTACTGTTATAAACAGCTTTGGCTGCATTTTTTCCCCAGGCAAATGGCCCGTGATTTCCTATCAGAATCATTTCTACTTCTTCGTAGGAAAGATTTTTTTCTTTGAAACAATCCAAAATCTGGATTCCGGTGTTGTGTTCATAATTCCCTTCGATAAGTGAATCGGCCATTGGGGGCGCACACGGAATGTCTGCAGTCAAGTGATCGGCATGGGTAGTTCCGAAAATCGGAATATCTCTTTGTGATTGTGCCCAAGCTACCGAATAAGTCGCGTGAGTATGAGCTACACCACCAATGTTTGGCCAGTTTTTGTATAAATACGCATGTGTTTTTGTGTCTGAAGATGGACGCATAGTTCCTTCGATAATGTTGTTGTCAAAATCGACAATAACAATATCTTCCGGTTTTAGGTCTTCGTAAGGAACACCGCTTGGTTTAATGGCGAAAACGCCATTTTTTCTATCGACTGCACTAACGTTTCCAAAAGTATAAACTACCAAATTCAATGCATTCAGCTGCATATTCGCTTCGTAGCATTCTTGTTTTAAATCTTTATATATAGAGCTCATTATGTTGTTTTTTAATAGATGGATCTGCAAATGCACTTAATTGTTCGTAAGCCAAAAGTAATTTATTGTAAGCGGCTACTTTGTCTAGTTGTGGAGTATATTCACTTTCAAAAGGGCTTCCCATTTTTTGGCTAGCCTCAATTACGTTTGGATAAATTCCGGCAGCAACAGCAGCATAAATGGCAGCTCCCAATGCAGGTGCCTGATCAGAAATCGCTACTTTGATTGGTTTGTTTAGTACGTTGGCCAAAGTTTGCATGATGAATGGAGATTTTCTAGCAACACCACCAATTCCAATTACAGTGTCAATTCGAACACCTTCTTCTTCAAAACGATCTACGATTTTTTTAGATCCAAAACAAATAGCATTTACTAAAGATTTGAATACATGAGGCGCTTTGGTTCCTAATGATAAGTTAGAAATGGCGCTTTTAAGTTCCTGATTAGCATCTGGAGTTCGTCGCCCGTTGATCCAATCCAGTGCGATTGGCACACTTTCAGACAAAGGAATTTTTTCAGCTTCAATAGTTAGTTCTTTGATAAGGTTATCACCGATTTCCGCTTTTAATTGTTCTTTTTGTTCTGCTGTCAAAAGAGTAGAAGAAGTCAATAAATTTTCGGTTGGCCACATTAATAATTCTTTGTACCAAGCCAATACATCTCCAAAAGCAGATTGTCCGGCTTCAAGTCCGATGTATCCGGGAATTACCGATCCGTCAACTTGCCCACAGATTCCACGAACAGTTTTTGATCCGATAGATTCTTTGGTGTCAACAATAATATCACAGGTTGAGGTTCCCATAACGCGAACCAAAGTGTGTTCTTCGATTTTTGCACCTACTGCACCAGAGTGAGCATCGAATGTTCCCACTGCGATAACAGTATCAGTTGAAAGTCCCAAACGAGTTGCCCATTCTTGGTTTAAGTTACCTGCAACTAAATCGGAAGTATAAGTTTCATCGTATAATTTTCCACGAAGAGAAGCCAAATAAGGATCTAATTTTTCTAAAAATTCAACAGGAGGCAAACCGTTCCAGTCTTCGTGCCACATTGCTTTGTGACCTGCTGCGCAACGGCTTCTTTTGAACGATTTCAAATCTTTATTGTCGATTAACAAATACGTCATCAAGTCGCAATGTTCCATCCAAGTATAAGCCGCTTTTTTAACTGCTTCGTCTTCTCTGGCAACATGAAGGATTTTAGCCCAAAACCATTCAGAAGAATAGATTCCTCCTTCGTATTTGGTAAAATCTTCGCCACCCCAATTGGCAGCCAATTCATTGATTTCGTTAGCTTCGTTTATAGCTGTGTGATCTTTCCATAACACCATCATGGCATTTGGATTATGTTCAAAACCTTTAGTCAGTGCCAATGGAGTTCCATCTTCGGCAACTGGCACAGGAGAAGATCCGGTTGTGTCAATACAAATGCTTCGTATCAAGGACGGATCCACTTTGCTGTTTTCTACCACATATTTTATTGTAGTTTCTAATCCTTCGATATGATCCAAAGGATGTTGGCGAAACTGGTTTATTGAGGCATTACAATATTCTTTGTTTTTCCATCGCTTGTAATCACAAACGTTTGATGCCAGTTCCTGTCCATTTTCAGTATCTATCAATACCGCACGAACAGAATCTGAGCCGTAATCTAATCCTATTACATAATTTTTCATCACAAATCTTTTAATTATCGACAAATATAATATAAATATTTAATAAGTGTATAAAAAACACTTAATTTATTTTTTGTTGCAACTTCTATTAAAACTCCATATTCCAAAAGGGTTTATGGAGAAAACTAAAAACACATATTAAAACAGTAAATGCATAAATGGTATAATATGTGTTTTTGTATTTCATTTATTTCATTTTCAACTTTAAAACAGACACCGAGTAGGCTGGAAGGTTCAATTGTGCTTTCTCTCCTTTCAAGGCATATTCGCTTTCTTTTGGGCTTATTTTTTTAGGTTCTGCAAATGAATTTTCGTCTTGCAGGTTTGCACTTGTTAATGTGATTAATTTTCCATTTGATTGCAGTTTACTACCTTTTAAGTCAACGGCTACGTCTTGCGCTTTTGCCGATGTATTTACTAATTTTACGATTATCTCTTTAGTGTTTTCATCTTTCACCGCTGATGCAAATAAATCGTTTTGTCCAATAAGTGCTTTACCGTCTTTGGTTATTGATAATAAATCGGTTCCTTTATTGTTCGAGAATAACTTTTGCACATAATAATTAGCCGAACCATAAGATTCCAAGTTATTGAACCAAATCATATCCGGTGTCCATTGCCAAGCTTCGGCGTGAGCCATCAGCGGGGCATAAGAAGTTAGATAAACTACTTCGGCGTTACGTTCCAAACCGGTCATGAAAGCCGCTTCAGAGAAAGCACATTCCCAGTTGTTTTTATTATCAGGACTTGCAATCGCGACACTTTGAGCAGCATATTCCCCGGCAAATACTTTTGGTCCTTTGCGGTCGTAATTGTCATAACGAGTAGCATTTTCCCTGAACCATTTTGGATTTTTATAGTAATGCTCGTCTACAATTTGGGCATTCAATTTTTTAAGTTCCTGCATGCCATACTCAAAATAATCCCCTTCAGGAAAAGGTCCTGCTCCCGAAACAATTGTTATTGTTGGGTATTTGGCTTTGATGGCTTTTTCAAAAACTTTATATCTTTCGATGTATTGTGGTCCCCATTGTTCGTTACCAACTCCGATGTGTTTTAAATTGAATGGTTTTGGGTGTCCCATATCGGCACGAACTTTACCCCAAGGCGTATCAACACCTCCGTTTGCAAATTCAATTAGGTCTAAAGCGTCTTGAACATAAGGATCCAATTCGGCTAAAGGAACCAATTCACCTGTGTTGAACTGACAAGCCATTCCGCAACTCAAGATAGGTAGCGGTGCAGCTCCAATATCTTCGGCAAGTTGGAAATACTCAAAGAATCCCAATCCGAAAGTTTGAAAATAATCAGGAGCCAGTTTATGAGCAAATTCCATATTCCAACGGTTGATTAGCGTTTCTCTTTTATCTACATCGCCAACTGTTTTTTTCCATTGATAGCGTTGTGCCAAAGTTTTTCCTTCAACAATACAACCACCAGGGAATCTAAGGAATCCCGGTTTCAAATCATATAATAATTGTACGATGTCTTTACGCAATCCATTTTTTCTGTTGTTCCAAGTTTCTTCCGGGAATAGTGAAATCATATCCAAATCGATAGTTCCTGTTCCTTCAAAAGTGATTTTTAATTTAGCTTTAGCTTCGGTTTGAGTAGCTGTTAATTGCGCTGTGTAGTTTTGCCAGTCAGAAGCTGTTGGCGAAATGCTAGTTTCGCCTAATACTTTTTTGTCTTTATCAATAAATTGGATAATGATTTTTTTGATGGCCCCGCTTGGGTTCGACGCTTTTAGTGAAAGATTGTATTTGGCATCTTTCTTGATTCCCATGCCGCGGAATCCTTCATTAATCAATTCGTATCCTTTGTCATCGTTTACAAGAACTCTGCAAAAGTTAGGATTGGTTTTGTTTTCCGACACGTTGATCGTCGTTGCAATACCTGATTCTTTGTTGTATGAGTGCCTGTCGCTCTTTGGCTGTATCCAACCCATAAGGGGAGTTTCAAATTCGAAAGAACGGTTTTTTACCATTTCGGCATACAGACCGCCATCGGCAGCAAAATTGATATCTTCAAAAAACACCCCATACATCGTAGGTTGAATTTTGGTTATGGTTTTAGTGGTGTTTACTTCGAGAGTCGTTTTTTGCGCATTGGCATAAATACCGTTTAGCAACAGGCCACAAAGTGTTATTTTGGTTATTAAATTCGGTTTCATTTATTTTTTGTTTTTTGTTTAAAGTTTTTGAGAGTGAATTTTAGTCTGATTCTTTTTTAAAATAATTTGCAAATTGCATTAGATCAAAGAACAAAATCTTGACATTTTCAATCTAAATTAATTTGTCAAAATCACACCTCCATTTGGTTGAATAGCCAAAGTCACTTCTCCATTTTTATTAATTTTTGTATTTTTCATTTCCGGTTTATTCCCTTTTTCATCGGAGTAATAGGTAACTTCTTTATCTGCAAACATTGGTAGTTTTACCTTTACTTTTAAGATTTCTTTCGTGGCATTTATCCCTGCAACATACCATTTGTCATTATGTCGTCTCGCCAATATGCAGTATTTTCCTGGGTAGCCATCGATGTAACGTGTTTCATCCCAAGTTGTAGGGACTTTTTTCATGAAGTCAATTGCAAATGCGGGTGCATCTGTTAAATTATTTGGAGCAATTGCAAACATTTGAACTGAACTTTGAAACAACACCGCCGTCGATAATTCGAATACATCACCTGTCATTCGGATTCTGCCGCCGTCATTCGTTCTATTGTGTTTTTTATTTAGTAAAACAGGGCCAAACTCCATAGATCCAACTGCATTTCTTATGAAAGGATGCAAGGAAGCACTAAACGCCTCAAGGTCGTTTGATCTTTGTGTGAAAATTAAATTTTCGGAAGCTAAAACAGCCTCGCTGCTAACATAGTTTGGATACATTTTTTCCCAACCTCTCGGTAGTGTACAACCATGAAATATTATCATCAGGCCATATTCATTCGCATCAGATAAAATATCTTCATAAAGCTTAATGGTCTCTTGTTTGTCACCACCAAAGAAATCAACTTTTAAGCCTTTAACTCCTTGGCTTTTTAACCATTTCATTTCTTTCTTTCTTGCGATAGAATTGTTCATGCGTTGTTTTGCACCTTGTGGCGCATCATTCCATTGCCCATTTGAATTATACCATAGAAAAACATCGACTCCTTTGGATTGGGCATATTTGAATAATGAAGGCAAGCGATCTTGACCTATTTGCTTATCCCAAAGGCCGTCAATCAAAACATATTCATAGCCCATGGTTGCTGCAAAATCGATGTATTTAACTTGGTCTTCGTAATTGATACTATGATCCTGCCACATGATCCAGCTCCAAGTGCTTCGGCCAAACTTATATTTTTGAGAAGGTTCGTACAGCGGTTTTACAACGTCAAAAGGCACCGTTGTTTCTACGATTGGCTTAAGGTTGTCTCCAACTGTGATCGTACGCCAAGGTGTTTCTCCAGGAAGACTCATTGCGGGTTGTGGAGTACCGCTGCCATTATTTTCCTGAGCATTTGGGAAAGCTATTGTATAAATACCATCTTTTGTTCCATCACTCAAATGCGATCCGCAATACGAACTGTTAACACCTGTTTCTGAAACAAGAGCCCAACCGTTAGCAACATGAAAAAGTGAAGGGAAAGTATATCCTTGTCCGTATTTTGAAGGTGTCCCTATTGGCTCATCAGCAACATATTCTTCCTCATAACTCGGTTTTGTTCGCATCCAGCCAATCATTGGGGTAGCTTGTGGAGTTAAAAAAGTGGTAGTGTTTTGAGGGAAATTAAACCCTGTAATCTCTTTTTCAACAATACAACAAGCAGTTTCGCCTTGTTGAGGTAGAGAATATTTAAAAGCAACATCATTATTTCCTACTCTGAAAATAAAATCGATATTCTGTTTTTTCTCATTGGTCAAAGTCAAAACAATTTCTTTGGCCTGATAATGAACTGATGAAATTTTTATCTTTTCAAGTTCATATTTTTCATCAATGTTATTTTCTTTGGTCGTAGTAAATGTCATTCCTTTTGAGAAATCTCCATGATTGGTTATAAGTCCCAAAGGAGATTTTTCGACCAATACATTTTTATTATAGAGTATTGAATAGGATGGAATCCCTTCATCTATAAAAAAGTTCAACAGTAGTTTACCGTCTTGAGAGCTAACCGTTTTTACCTGTCCTATCGCAAAGATTGGCAGTATGAGAAAAAATAGGGTGTTTTTAATTAAATTACGCATGCTTATATTAATTTATTCAATATTGTTTTGTCAATGGTTTTTTTCTGTACTTTTTTAATTTTAGTATGCAAAAACTTCGATTAATTGCGCATTATAATGCTTGATTTTTTTACAAGCTGCAATATAAAAAAATTAAGTGTAAAAAATACATTTTTAAAATAATTTATATATTTACAGGGTTGGCCATAAATCTTTGTCCCATTGCAATTGCTTTACCTGTAATATTGGCCTGCCATTTTGCTTGGCATCATAAGCGTGATAAATGAGATAATCTTTTCCATCAAATGTGTAGGTACTGTTGTGGCCTACGCCAAAAAAATTTTCGTCACCTTTGGCCAGTAAAGTTCCGCCACCTTCGTTTAAAGGTTTGCCGTCTTTATCAAGATATGGTCCAGTAATAGTTTTTGATCTTCCCACCATCATTTTATAAGTACTGTCTTTTCCTCGGCAGCATAAATCCCAAGAAATGAATAAATAATAATATCCGTTTTTCTTGAATATAAAAGGAGCTTCAAGAGCAGCGTCGCCTGGATCGGTATCGGCCAGTTCAAAAGTTCTTTTGCGTTTAGCTATAGTATGCCATTCCTGAGGCTGTGCTATTGATTTTAAATCAGGATTCAGTTTTACTAATTTTAAACCTTCCCAAAAGGAACCGAAAGCCAGCCAAGGCGTATTATTCTCATCAAAAGTTAAATTAGGATCGATGGCATTCCAAAGATCTCTGTTTGGGATGGATTGAATAACAATTCCCCGATCTACCCATTTGTATGCAGGGTCTTTTGGGTCTAATGTAGTATTGGTTGTAACTCCGATTGCGGAAGTATTTTTGGCGAAAGCCGAAACCGAATAATACAGATAATAGGTATTCTTATGAAAAGAAATATCGGGTGCCCAGATATGGTTTTTAAAATCAGGCACAACAGCATCAACCCAAACTGGTTTTTCAGAGAATACTTGTGGTTCGGTTTTCCAATTTTTTAAATCTTTGGAACTAAAAACGCTGATGCCATTGCCAGTGCAATATAGATAATAAGTGTCTTTTTGTTTGATCATTACCGGATCATGTACCGTAATGTCTTGTGCCGATGTTACGGATCCTATTAGAATGCATAGGAACAAGAATAACGGTTGTATTTTGGTGTGTAATTTCATGGTTAGTATTTTATTTTACAATTCTTATTTGATAAAACTTAGAAGTTCGTTGTCCATCTTTTGATTTAATTTTTAAATTAACGAGTTCATTATTATCCACTTTGAATCGAATTAATTTTTCATTTTTTGAAATGATTTCTGCTGTTTTTTCATTTATTAAAACATCAAGATTATCAACTTTAAAGTCACCTAAAAAACTAATTTCAATGAATTTCCCTTCCATATTTTTATTTACCATTTGGTAAGAAATGTAAGAGCTGGTATTTCTCCAAAAATAGCCATCGTCATAGCCAGAATCACTTTTTTCTCCTTTGTATAAGTGATCAACCTCAGGTTGTTGCTCTCCGCAATTTATTTTATCGACAGTTTTAGCTTCAATAGCCATAGCATCAATTTCCTGCTGCTTTAATACGGCTTGTTTTTCTTTATAATCTTCTTTTGTATAGGTTTGAAAATACATTTGATAACGGGCATCGTGCACTTCAAAGAAAGGTTCTAGTTCTAATGAATCCAGCTTAAAACGCATATTGCCTACATCCTTAAGTTTTGAGACATAACTTCCTTTTTCTCCAACTAGTGCGTACGCTTTGTCAAGCGGAATGTATTTTCCTCTGGCAACATGCCCCATTCGGCTATCATCAGCAAACAGACCTTCTAAATCTTCAGTAGATGTTTTGGCAGCTAATACAATTGGACCATTAACAAATGCTGCCCAATTGGAACCATCGGGTAAATTTTCTAAATGTGTTGAAGTCTTGAATGTAACGGTTACTTTATCTCCTGTTTTCCATTTTCTGGTTAGACTTATATAATTGGATGGTTTGGCTTCCGTTTTCTGCAGTTTTCCGTTGACAAAAATTTCAAAATGCTCAGCCCATTTTGGGTAACGGATATTCAAAGCGAAGGTTTCAGTTTTTTTAAGTTTTAAAACCATTGCGGTGCTGTTTTCATAAGGAAATTTTGTGGTTTGTTTCAATTCTATTCCTTTTTCCTCCCAGTTTAAAGTGGATGGAATAAAAAGATTTACAAAAACATCATTTTGGGAATGGCTGTAAATTAATTCTCCATATTTAGAATGATTTTCAAGTCCTGTACCCACGCAACACCACATACTAGTTTCTGGCTGGGAATATACACGATAATGATTAGGTCGAATAGGAGTGAAGTACACAAAACCTCCTTTGTTAGGCTCCTGACTGGAGAGAATGTGGTTGTAAAGGGTACGTTCATAAAAGTCAAGATAACTAACGTCATTATTGTTTAGAAATAAGGCTTTACTTAGACGTTCCATATTGTAGGAGTTACACGTTTCTGGGCCTTGATTCGATTTTAGCATCCCACTAAAATCATTTGTAGGATTGAAATGTTCGGCAACGCTATTCCCTCCGAAAGCTACACTCCTTTTTTCGGTAACATCTTTCCAGAAAAATTGTGCCGCATCGGACCATTGTTTGTTATCTGATAGGATTCCAATTTTCTCAAAACCAATAACTTTTGGTATTTGTGTATTGGCATGCAGGCCTGTCAGTTTATCTTCTTTTTTAATTAAAGGATCCAGAATGGCTTTTTGCGAAAGCTTTTCGGCTGTTTCTAGATATTTTTTTTCTTTTGTAATGCTGTATAGATCTGCAAAAGATTCGTTTATACCACCATGTTCCGTTTTTAAAATTTTTTGAATCTGTTCCTCAGAAAGTGGCCGGATTAATTCAATAAACCAATCTCCTAGTTTTATTACTATCTCTTTTGCCTTTTTATTTCCAGTGTAATGGTAAGTGTCAATTAAGCCTGCAAAAAGTTTATGAATGTTATATATAGGAACCCAGGTATTGTTTAATCCGAAACCACTGCCGTCTATATCTCCCTTATGAATTCGATCCCAAAAAACTTTTCCTTCAGGAATTCCACCAACATAACCCGTTCCATCCTTATCCTGACAACGGGCCAATTCCGAAAGCATATAATCTAACCGGTTTTTAACTTCTGTATTTCCTGTAGAAGCATACATCATTGCTAAAGCTGATAAATAATGACCGCCTATATGCCCGTCAAGCCCTATATTTTCCCAATTGCCATAACGATCTGATTTAGGAGGAAGACCAGCTGCTATCAAATAGGGAGCTAATAGTCTGTCGGGATTGAGGGTTAATATATATTTAAGGTCTACGTCCTGAGCATTTTTGAAAGGTCCACTGGTTAATCGTACCTCTTGCAATGTAAATTCCTGCATTTGCGCGTTTGCAGATGCACCAATTAGGACAACAATGAAAAAGAGAAATGGTTTTATTTTGGTGTTTAATTTCATGATTTACTTTTTTTAGCCATATAAGGCATTTAAGGAAATATAAGTTTTGATGGTTTTAATGAAATTCTGCGACTGCTTTCTGTAATCTGCAATCGGAAAACTGACTACTCAGTTATTCCTTCAGTTGTCATAATTACTCGTTTCATCGTTCCGTCTTTATTGTAAAACAAGCGATCAACACAAACCGATCTTCTAAAACTACCTCCATGTGGCTGAATGCTTCCATTGTGATAAATGAAATACGATTTTCCTTTGAAATCAATAATTGCCTGATGATTTGTATTGGAGTTTCCTGCGAGTTCATTTAAAATACCTTTGTATTCCCAAGGTCCATTGATGGATTTGCTCATAGCGTAAGCAATTTTTTCTGGAAACTGATAAGCATAGGATAAGTAATACCAATTGTTGTGCTTGTGAATCCAAGGTGCTTCGGTATAATTCGGCAAAGGAATGGTTTGAATTGGACCATCAAGTTCGGTCATGTTTGCCTTTAATTTGGCGTAATGACAAACGGTATTTCCCCAAAACAGATAAGCCTGCCCATCATCATCTATCATTACCGTTGGGTCGATATCATCCCAGCTGATATTGGTTTGAGTCGTCATATCGTTGGTGATAAGAGCTTTTCCCAATGCATCTTTGAAAGATCCCGTTGGGCTGTCGGAAACGGCAACTCCGATAGATTTTCCAGGAATGGTTCCGTGTTCTACTGTTACATACCAGTAAAATTTTCCGTTGCGTTCTATGACTTGAGCTGCCCAGGCATCAGATTTTGCCCAAGTGAAATCGCTAACTTTCAACGGAACCGGATGTTCCTGCCAATGCACCATGTCAGAACTGGAATACACCAGCCATTCGTTCATTTTATAAAAATTGAAATCATTTGGTGCTTCATCATGACCGGCATATAGATAGACTTTGTCTTTGTAAACCAAAGCGGCCGGGTCTCCAGTGTATTTGTCCTTAATTATTGGGTTATTGATAGTCACGCTTTTTTCTCCATTGGCGGAAGCCAAAGTATTATTTTGTGCAACAGTTTTAAAGGATGGGGCAAAGGCCAACAAGGTTAAAACTCGGATTGTATTTTTCATTTTTATTTTTCTTTAAAAGAATGTAAAGAATGTCTTTTTGAAACAAATGCCTTTTTTAATGATTTAAAAAAGGCATTTGCGTGTTTCAAGATTAATTTATTTTTTTACCCCAAACCGGAAGTCCGGCGGCTGTAAGACCTGAATAGGTGAGGGTTACTTTTCGTGTAGCACTTTCCCAATCCCAGGCATCACTTACTTTACATTTTACGCCATTTACTGTTAATGTTTGTGCGGTACTATCATAAGACCAAGTTCCTGAAACGCCACCACTTACTTTTTTGTCGGCAGTTAAATATATAGTAGCCGATTTTTGAATGGTTTTGTATTGGTAATTCATGGTAATTTGCTCCCAAGTTCCTATGAATGAAGCCTCACTGATGGTTGTAGTGGGCACTCCGGCATAACGTTCCGGTGCAATAACAGGCCATCCGTCTTCTGTCCATTGGATTTCGCGAACATGACCCATCATTATAGCATTGGAAACATTGATGCCGGGAACACCCTCTGGCAAACGTGCCTGTGAGGAATAAAACCATTGTTTGGTGTCTGGATTTTGGAAAACGGCGCAGTGTGAAATTCCCACCCAACCTGTATGGTTATTAAAACCGTAAGGATGTGTCAGCATTGGCCAACAATCGGCACCGGCGGTTATATTAGCTCCGTTGATTCCTAAGTAAGGCCCCATAATGTTTTTGGAACGTGCTACACGGGTATTGTAGGCTACCGATAGTTCATCATAAGCCATAAACAGGTAATAGTAACCAGTTGTTTCGTTGTAGATGATCTCAGTTCCTTCGGAAGCTTGCCAACGACTGGTTGCACTACGACTGGCGATACGGGTTCCATAATCACTCAAGGTTTTTAATTGGTCCGGTTTTCCTGTTGTTGGATTCAGTTTTAAAGCGGCAATCCCCGAATGCCAAGAACCGTAGATTAGGTATTGTTCTCCGGCAGGAGTTTCGATAAAACTCGGGTCAATAGCGTTGAATTTGAAATAAGCATCTTCCCAATTTCTTGTACCTGTAAACGAGTAAGGTTTTAGTCCGTCCGGTTCCGAACAAACAACCATACCTTTGTCTGTCCAAACATTGGATGCTAAATCGTCGGTTTCGGCCAAACCAATAAAAGCTCTTTCGCTCCATGAGTAAGTAAAATCGCTTCCAATTATTGGGTTATCAACTACAATACTGTAATACATACGATATTTGTTGCCTACTTTTCGAACACAAGGTGCCCAATAGCCATAGTTCGGATTTGTAATGGCCGGTAAAGCCGGGTTCATTCTAGCTCTTTTATTATTCAAAGAATCCTTTACCCAAGCTGGTGCCGTTGTCATGGTTGACCCCATAAATTCCCAGTTGATAAGGTCTTTGGATCGTCTGTAGAAAAAATGCCCATGTCCGTCAGTAGCATTTCCGTAGGATGCGTCGGTTTGGTACATATAATAATAGTCCCCACATTTGGCTACCGTTGGATCATGTACATTCGCTAAATTCCATTTCGAATTATTACCCCACGAGGAAATCGAGGAGTAATCGTCGGCGTAGGTAGGCCCGTTAAAAGTAGGTGTTGGGGTCGGTGTGGGAGTCGGCGTAGGGGTTGGATCCGGAGAAGGATCATCACCCTTGGAGCAACTGCCCAATGAGACTGCTACCATTAGCATAAATGCTAAACAGTAGGCAACTCTTACGATGGAATTTGATTTTTTCATTTTTTTAACTTTTATTTTCCTTCTAAAACAACTACTGAGAAAGGAGGAATATTGATTTCAAGTTTTCCTTTTTTGTTTTCGAAACCTTTGAAAACTGTTGGAACAATTTTGTTTGGTGTATCAAATGAATTGTAATCTTGGAGTTTTGATGAGGTAAGAATCGTTCCCGTTATGGATTTAATTCCAAGTTCATTGATATCAACTACAACGGTATTTCCTTTTTTTGCATCGACATTTACCAAAGAAATATGTACTGCTCCATTTTTGTCTTTCGAAGCAGAAGCAGATATTGCAGGTAAACTTTCTCCATTTACAGTGTATAAAGGCGATTCGAAACTAACGGGTAGTAATTTGGCATCCTGATGAACGCTGTACATTTTCATGACTTGATAGGTCGGCGTTAAAATCATTTTGGTTTTATCGGTAAGGATTACTGCCTGCAAAACGTTAACGCATTGCGCTAAATTGGCCATACGAACTCTGTCAGCATGATTATTGAAAATGTTAAGAGTAGATCCAGCCAAAACAGCGTCTCTCATAGTATTTTGTTGGTATAAAAATCCAGGATTTGTACCACTTACAACTTCATACCAGCCTCCCCATTCATCGACAATCATCGCTACTTTTTTCTGAGGATCGTATTTATCCATTATGGCAGAATGTTTAGTAACCAATTCTTCCATTTTTAATGCTGATTGCATTGTTTTGAAATATTGCTCTTCGGTATAATTAACACCGTCTCCTTTTTTATTCCAATCAATTACTGCATAATGATGAACTCCAAGTCCTCCTAACATATTTAGCGGAATGTTTTTCATCAATACTTCTGTCCAGTTATAATCAGAACTGTTAGATCCGGAAGCAATACGGGTTAAGCTGCCTGTATTTTCCCAATCCGACATGAAAGTGGCAAATTTGCGGTATTCTCCGGCATAATATTCTGCTGTCATATTTCCACCGCAACCCCAGGCTTCATTTCCAATTCCCCAGTATTTTACTTTCCAAGGTTCAGTTCTTCCATTTTTTTTACGCAAATCACTCATTGGACTTTTACCCCCAAAGTTGGTGTATTGTACCCAGTCGGCCAATTCCTGAACGGTTCCACTTCCTACATTCCCTGATAAGTAAGGTTCCGCTCCAAGAAGTTCACACATGTTTAGGAAATCATGAGTTCCAAAACTGTTGTCTTCGGTAACGCCACCCCACCATTTGTTTACGATAGTAGGTCTGTTTTCCTTAGGTCCAATACCATCTTTCCAGTGGTAAGTATCGGCAAAACATCCTCCAGGCCAGCGAAGATTTGGAATTTTTAAATCTTTTAAGGCAGCAACAATGTCATTACGTACACCTGCTGTATTTGGTATTTTTGAAGTATCGCCTACAAAAAAACCACCATAGATACATTTTCCTAAATGCTCGGCAAAATGACCGTAGATGTTTTTGTTGATAGTTGGGGCGTTTTCAGTATTTTTTATGGTAACGACCGTAGCTTCTTTTTGCGCAAAACTGGCTTGACTGGAAAGCGCAATAATTGACAAGAATAATAAGACTTTTTTCATGATTTTTTAGTTTATAAAGAGGAACGTTTTAAAATCCCTCAATATATTATTTTTTGGTATGTGATGGTCGACCAATTTCTGGTCTAAGTGGTTTAAGTCCCTAAATATATATTGAAGGAATATTTTGTTTATTAAGAAAATCCATTTTATTTTCGGATCTTTTCAAAGTTATAAAATCACGTGGCAACCTGTTTAGGGAATGCCACATGATTTTAAAAAACTCAACTAATTCAACTAACTTAAAAATTATTAATAACTTGGATTTTGAACCATTCCTGGGTTATTGTCCATATCTAATTGTGGTATTGGGAAATATTCTCTTCCTGCAGCATAACTATTGTACTCGGCATCTCTTGATTTTAACCAAGCCAATTTTGTGGCATCTTGTAACCATCCCCAACGACGAATGTCATCAAAACGGTGACCTTCAAGAGGGAATTCCAAGAACCTTTCATGTCCAATTTGATCTCTCATTTGTGATTGGCTAAGTCCTGGTTTTGCAGTTGCTAAATTTGGTAATCCTACACGGTTTCTTACCATTTGGATGTATGTATAAGCACCTGGAGTATCTCCTGTTTCATTCAAACATTCAGCATACATTAACAAGATATCAGCATAACGTAACAAACGCTCGTTAATTCCTGAACGCCAGTCATATTCATTAGCATATTCACCATCTGAGTTTTCATATTTTCTACAAAACAAATCATTCAAATCCCCTGGGTTAGCAGCATAGAAGGTTGCAAAATTTTGTCCGTATAATTGCATACCGCCCGGTTTGTTATAGAACATGGTAGCGTCCAAACGTGGATCTACAGCACCTGTAGTAGTTTTTTCTTGTTGGTATTCGTTGTATAATGTCCAAGTAGGTTGTACGTCTGTCCATCCAAAAGCTCTTGGGGCATAAGTGATGGCTCTAGCCGAAGTTTTTCCCCAGTCTGAAGCTGGTATTCCTCCCCATCCTAAAGCTACACCGCCAGCTTGTCTGCTGAATTCAACTTCGAACAATGATTCTGAGTTGTTTTCGTTTTTATCGGTAAAGTTATCACTGTAATTGGACACCAATGAGTACACACCTAAGTCAATTACTTGTTTGAAAGTAGTTTTAGCATTTGCAAAATCTTTGGTAAACAAATAAGCTTTTCCTAAATAACCTAGAGCAGCACCTTTTGTAGCTCGTCCTTTTTCGCCAGCATCAGGACCAGTGACATTGGTGTATGAAACTGGAAGTAATTCGGCAGCTTTAATAAAATCTGCTTTTATTTGAGCCCAACCTTCTTCCTGAGTTTTTTGCGGGTGGTAGATGTCCTGATTATTTAGTGGCAATGGTACATTTTTGAACATATTAACCGCATGGAAGAAATACAATCCTCTTAAGAAATAAGCTTGACCTAAGATTCTGTTTTTTAGTTCTTTATTGGTCATGTCAATACCTGGTACTTTTGCTATAACTTGATTTGCTCTGTTGATACCCTGATAATAGGTCTCATAAGCCCAACCATAAATTGCTGCATCAGTAACATTCGAGTTAAAGCGACCTACATTGTACATAGCTCCCCATGGGCTGTTACTTCTGGTGTCGTCACCTTTTAAGTCTAACAATAAAGGAGTACTTCTCATATAAGTTCCATCAGTCAATAAACTTGAGTAGGTGGCATTAATTCCTTCCAGAGCATCTTGGTCAGTGGACCAAAATTTATCTACTGAATCATTATTTGGATCTAATTGTTTCAAATCTTCATCTTGAACACAACTTGTGGTTATTAATGCAAGGGTTAAGAAACCAGCTGCATAATTAAATATATTATATTTCATTTTGATTCGTTTTTTAATTGTTTAGCTAATTTTAGAATTTCACATCAAGTCCAATAGAAAGAGTTCTTGGATTTGGGAAAGAACCAGCGTCAAATCCTCTAGAGAATAATCCGTCGTTACTGTTAAAATCCGGATCGTATCCTTTGTATTTTGTTATCGTCCAAAGGTTTTGACCATTTATATATACTCTCGCTCTTTCTATAAAGAAGTCTTTCGGAGTTGGGATTTGGTAACCTATTTCCAGAGTTTGTAATTTTGCATAATCTCCTTTTTCGATAAAACGATTCGATTCTCTGGAATTTCCATTCGGATCACCAATGATTGGTCTAGGAACATCTGTATTGGTGTTTGTAGGAGTCCAGTAATTTAGCATATCGGTACTGTGATTAGTATATTGACCAATCATTAACGCGTGGTAAATTTCATTATATACTTTATTACCTCCTGCACCTTGCCAAAGCATTGTAAAATCGAAGTTTTTGTAAGAAGCATTAAAGTTTGCACCAAAATTGTATGTAGGGATTGCAGAACCTTGGTACGTTCTGTCATCAGAATTAATTTTACCATCGCCATTAATATCTTTGAAACGGATATCACCCACACCAGCATTGGTTTGAGTAGGAGCTGCTGCAATTTCAGCAGCATTTTGGAAAATACCGTCAGTTACATAAGCATATAATTCTCCGGCAGATCTACCCACTTCAGTTTTAGAAACAGCACCATAGATTGGGTTGTTATTTATACCAATTTTTGTTACTTCATTTTTCAATGTTCCTACGTTAGCTGATATGCTATATTTGAACTCATGGTGATTGTTGTTGTATGATGCAGAAAACTCAAAACCGCTATTGGTCATAGCACCACCATTTGTTGTAATCAAAGCAGGGAACGCTCCTGTAGAATAAGGTAACGGTACATCAACTAAAAGATCATTAGATTTTTTATTAAAGTATTCTGCTGTAAATTGTAAATCATTATTTAAGAAACCAAGCTCAAGTGCAATATCACTTGATTCTGATGTTTCCCAACGCAAGTTAGGATCCAGAGCACTTACTACTGTTGTGCCATTAGCTAATTTGTTGTTGAAGTCATAACCTGCAAAACGGTTAACTGTTGTTGAAAATGCATATGGGCCAATAGTATTGTTGCCTAAAGTACCCCAGCTACCTCTTAACTTAATATTGCTAACATATTCTGGAAGATGAATGAATTTTTCATTGCTGATTTTCCATGCTCCAGAGAACGAATATGAATTTACTGTGTTATAGTTTTCTCCAAAAAGAGATGATTTATCTTGTCTGAAGTTAGCTTGGAACAAATAACGATCATCAAATGAATAGTTAGCTCTGCTGATGTATGAAAGACCTGTAACAGTATTTTCGTATTCACCGGCACTAATAGCGTCAGCATATTCAATATGACTTATTTCTCCTGGTTTGTAACCTACTCCTTTTGACCAGTGATTGTAATAATCTCTTCTTTCTTGAATCCATCCTGCCAAAACATCAAATTTATGTTTGCCTAATGTTTTTTCATACGTTAATGTGTTGTTTAGGAACGTATTAGTTTGGTTTGCATTATTAACATTTAATGAAGCTTCATCATTAGTAGTGATGTAATACCATCCTAAATCACTTGGAGGTATGAACAATCTGTTTTGTATATCTGTCCTGTCATAACTGGCATCAATTTTATATTTTAAACCATTTATGATTTCAACTTGTCCCCAGACGTCTCCAATGAAGTGGTTTCTTTTTCCGGTGTTGGTTATAAGGTTATTGAATCCGATAACGTTTAACGAAATCGCTCTTTGCGTTAAATTGTCTGTACCACCGTAACCTCCTAATCTGTTGGAGTCATATACCGGCATTGTAGGTACAGCAGTTAATAAGCTGATAACTGGCGTCTCTCCAACATAACTGTTAAAACTTTCTTTGTCAGATTGTGTATAACCAATTTTCGAACCGTAGCTGAATCTTCCTTTTTTTCCGGATAAATTCAAATTCATGGAATATCTTTCGTAATCCTGAGGAGTTGTCAGATAGCTTTCATTTTTAAAGTAATCTAAATTCATGTTATAGGCCAAACTTTCGGCTCCACCACTAAGTGTTAAAGCTTGATTTTGAACCACACCTGTGTCAAATCCTTCTTTTTGCCAATCTGTATTTACATTACCAATGTAAAGTGGATTAGTTGGGTCATTTCCCGGAGCTATTGTTAATCCGGCATTTTTCTCAGCAGCACTTGTAATTTGTTGGTATTGTTTACTGTCAGTTACTGACCATCTTTTAGGAACGGTTTGGAATCCGGTAATCGATTTAAATCCAACGCTCATTTTTCCTTGTTTTCCCTTTTTGGTAGTGATGATTACTACTCCATTAGCTCCGCGAACTCCATAAATAGCGGCTGAAGCACCATCTTTTAATACCTGCATCGATTCGATATCACCTGGAGCAAAATCGTATGGGCTATCAACGATCATTCCATCAATTACGAACAATGGGTTATTGTTTTTGAATGAAGAAATACCTCTGATTTTTACATTAACAAATCCTCCCGGTTCACCCGATGATTGAACGGTAACACCAGCAACCTGACCTTGAAGCATTTTCGCCGGGTCGTATGTTACTATAGTTTTAGCTTCTTTTAGATTTACTGTGCTTACTGCTCCTGATAAATCAGCTTTCTTTTGGGTACCATATCCAATTACGACAATTTCATTCAGTTTGTTCATGTTATCTTTCATCGAAAGATCAATTTGGGTACGGTTACCTACAGTCAATTCTTGATTGTTATAACCCACATAGGAAAAAACTAATACGTCATTTGAAGATGCTTTAATTGAATACTGTCCATCAAATCCTGTTGTAGCTGATGTAGTGGTTCCTTTTACTAAAATATTTACTCCAGGGAGAGGCAATCCATCACTTGCTGAGGTCACTTTTCCAGAGATGGTATTGGCCTGTTGTGCAAATACAGTAACGGTACTGAAGAGCATAACTAACATTCCTAATAGCCATCCTTTTTTCGGCAATAAAAAATTGCAATAAAAAATTAATTTGTGGTTTGTTGTCATCATTAATTACATTTTGGTTAATTATAAGTGTAGTTTTTACATTTGTAAATGTAATTAAAAAAAAAGTACAAAAACAAATTAATCTGATAAAAAAAGTAATGAAAAAAAATGGATATCATAAAAATTGTCCCAAAATGCCGTTTTTTAAGTGATTTACAAACATAAAAAACGTTTTCGTTGCTTGTAAATACTTGTAAATTAAATATTTGCATTTTTTTGTTGGGCTTTTTGAATTTTTTTAAACTTTTTTAGATTTCAATGAATTTTACTCTAAAAAAGAAAGATTTTATGTGTAAAAAGGATCTTTTTGAGCAAATATTTTTAAAAATAACTATCTTTTTTCTTGTTAAAATATTTGGCAAAATGCATAAAAAACACTTGTAAATGTATTTTTAACACTTAATAAAAATAATAAATCAAAAAATTAAGTTAAAAAAAGGGCATTAAATCCTTAATTTTATAATTTCATTAATAAAGAGGATTCAAGAAAGTGATTTGTATAAAATGATATATTATGAAGCAAATCAGTAGTTTAATGTTATTTTGTGTTTTTTTGTTTTATTAGTGTGAAAACCACATTAAATAAAGTTTGCTAGTTTTAAGGAAGTTACTATATTTACCGTCAAATTTTTACACGTAAATATGTTAAACAGTTATAGTACCGAAGATAAGGTTTTATTGGCGGTGGATTGTATCATTTTCGGTTTTGATGAAGAGGATGGATTGAAGATTCTTTTGATTAAAAGAGATTTTGAACCGGAAAGAGGGAAATGGTCATTAATGGGGGGATTCCTTAAAAATGAGGAGGTATTGGATGATGCTGCTATCAGGGTCTTAAATACTTATACTGGTTTACAGGATATTTATATGGAACAGCTCTATACTTATAGTGAAATAGACCGTGACCCGGTGGAAAGAACCATATCTGTGGCTTATTATGCATTGATTAACATCGAAGAACATAACGCCGAATTGATTCAGAATTACCACGCCAAATGGTTCACTGTTTCCGAAGTTCCAAAATTGATTTTTGACCACGATAAGATGTTGGATCACGCTATTAGAAGATTGCGTTATAGAACATCGATGAGACCGGTAGGTTTCGAGCTTTTGCCTGAGAAATTTAAAATGAGTCAGTTGCTTAAGTTGTATGAATCAATTTTGGATAAAAAAATCGACAAAAGAAATTTTATCAGCAAAATAAACTCATTGGATATTTTGATAAAATTAGATGAGAAAGATATGACTTCATCCAGAAAAGGTTCTTATCTCTATACCTTTGATAAAGAAAAATATGACGCTAAACTCCTGAATGATTTTGCGATAAATTTTTAAGACTAAGCTAACTGTTTGTTGAAAATAAAAAAAGGAAGATTCTAATTAAAGAATCTTCCTTTTTTGTTTGCGGAAAACGGATTTTATAGCTAGATCCTAGCTATTTCCTTTTTGGTAATCAGCCAAGAAAGTGGCTAGTCCGCTATCGGTAAGTGGATGTTTCAACAATCCGGTGATGGATGATAGTGGTCCGGTCATTACATCCGATCCTAGTTTGGCACAATTAATAACGTGCATAGTATTTCGAACCGAAGCTGATAAAATTTGAGTTTGAAAATCGTAATTGTCATAAATCTGTCTGATATCGGCGATCAGTCCCATACCGTCGGTACAAATATCATCCAGTCTTCCTAAAAATGGGGAAACATATGTAGCTCCGGCTTTGGCAGCAAGTAATGCTTGTCCTACTGAAAAAACCAAGGTGACATTAGTTCTGATTCCTTTATCCGAAAAATATTTACAGGCTTTTATTCCGTCCTTGATCATTGGGATTTTAACCACGATTTGAGGGTGCAATGCCGCAAGTTTTTCTCCTTCGGCTATCATGCCTTCATAATCGGTTGAGATTACCTCGGCACTTACATCGCCATCAACCAATTCACATATTTTTACGTAATGTGCGAGGATGTTGTCTGCTCCTGTGATTCCTTCTTTTGCCATTAGCGAAGGATTTGTAGTTACTCCGTCCAAGATTCCTAAATCATTGGCTTCTTTGATGTCTTTTAAATTTGCTGTATCAATAAAAAATTTCATTTTTTTGAGTTGCTAAGAACCTAAGTCACTGAGTTACTAAGATTCTGGGTTTATAATTTTTTTTAAAGTTGCTAAGATTCTAAGCTCCTAAGTTGCTAAGATTTTCACTTAGAAACTTAGCATCTCAGAAACTTAATTACTTGTTTTAGTTGCTTAGAATCTTTGCACTTTCTTCAATATATTTTAATATTTCGGCACAAACGCTTTGACTGTTAAAGCCGAATTTTTCGTCCAAAACACTTGCTGGTGCGGAATATCCAAAATGATCCAGTCCTACTATTTTTCCGCTATCACCGATTAATCCTTCAAGATTTACCGGAAGTCCTGCTGTAAGTCCGAAGACTAGTTTTTCTTTCGGAATAATGCTTTCTTGGTACGTTTTGGATTGTGATTTAAATAAGCCTTCAGAGATTATCGAGGCGATGTTTATTTTCAGGTTATGTTCTTTTTCCAAGATTACCGCAGCATCAATCAGTGTTGAAACTTCAGATCCGTTTGCGATTAAAGTAATGTCCGGATTTTCCGTTTCTTTTACCAAATAGCCTCCTTTTTTGGCGGCAGTAGCTTCCTGATATCTAGAAGTAGCAGCTGGAATATCTTTGATGCCTTGTCTTGAAAGGATTAAAGCCGTTGGAGTTTTAGTGTTTTGTAAAGCCATATCCCATGCTACAGAAGTTTCTACTGCGTCGGCTGGGCGTAATGCCAATAAACTTTGGTGTCCTTTATGGTTTTTTACTTTTTCCAACAAACGCATTTGTGCTTCCTGCTCGATAGGCTGATGCGTTGGTCCGTCTTCTCCCACGCGGAAAGAGTCGTGAGTCAAAACGTATTTTACAGGAAGTTCCTGAATGGCGGCCAATCGGATGGCAGGTTTCATATAATCAGAGAATACGAAGAAAGTTGCCACTACAGGAATTACTCCGCCATGCAAAGCAATACCGTTAGCGATGGAAGTCATTGTTAATTCGGCAACACCCGCTTGTAAAAAGGCACCGCTGAAATTATTTTTTTGCAATACGGATGATTTTTTCAAGAACCCATCAGTTTTGTCACTGTTTGATAAATCGGCAGAAGAAACGATGATGTTTTCTACATTTTCCGCCAAATAACCCAACACCGCAGATGAAGCGTCTCTAGTGGCGCAATTTGGTTTTTGAACGACACTGCTTAAATCCAATTCCGGTAATTTGCCTGATAGAAACAGTTCCATTTTTTGTGCCAAAGTTGGATTTTCATTTTCCCATTGTGCAATTTGCTGTTTTTTCGATGCCGCTTTTTCTGTTTTTTTAGCTAAAATATCAGAATAATAAACAGCAACATCACCAAAAATAGCAAATGGATCTTCTGGATTTGCGCCTAGGTTGATCAAGGTTTTTGTGTAGTCTGCTTTGGTGTCGCCAATAGGTTTTCCGTGCAATTCGCATTCGCCCTCATACATAGAACCATCGGCTGTAACGCAACCTTTACCCATTATTGTTTTTCCGATAATCAAAGTTGGTCTTTCGGTTTCTTGATTGGCAGTGTCTAATGCTTTACGGATTTCCGAGTGGTTGTGCCCATCGATGGTGATTACGTTCCATCCCCAAGACTTGTATTTCATGGCAGTATCTTCTGAAGTTACCTCATCAGTCATCGAAGAAAGTTGTACATCATTGGAATCATAGAACATAATGAAATTGTTCAATCCTAAATGCCCTGCGATTCTTCCTGCTCCTTGCGAAATCTCTTCCTGAACACCTCCGTCAGTGATGAAACCGTATATTTTGTGGTCAAAAAGTCCTTCGAATCTAGCTCCGAGGAATTTAGCGGCAATCGCAGCACCCACACCCATTGCATGTCCTTGTCCAAGAGGCCCGGAAGTGTTTTCGATTCCTCTTAAAACATCAACTTCTGGGTGACCAGGCGTTACCGAACCCCATTGTCTAAATTGTTGCACATCTTCTTTTTTGTAGTTTCCTAATAAATAGTATTGTGCATACATCAAAGCCGATAAGTGTCCCGCATCCATAAAGAATCGGTCTCTAAAAGGCCAATCCATTTGGGTAGGATCATAGTTTAAATATTCAGTGTATAAGATGTGCATGAAATCGGCACCTCCCATGGCTCCTCCAGGGTGTCCTGAATTTGCTTTTTCTACCATTGAAATAGCCAGTGCTCTAATATTGTCAGCGGCTAATTGGTCCATTTTTTG
>Ga0207975_100038_pt1 | contig 139752 bp, 100 predicted proteins | sample LakWasMe91_HOW11_2_FD_183913 | JGI IMG/M metagenome (GOLD analysis project Ga0207975, IMG submission 183913) | Freshwater sediment methanotrophic microbial communities from Lake Washington under simulated oxygen tension - Sediment Metagenome... | ecosystem: Environmental > Aquatic > Freshwater...
ATAAATTGCAGGGTTTTAAACCCAAATCTGAGACCAATAAAAAAGGGACAAATCAAAATATTTTTGATTTGTCCCTTATGGTGGGCGATGAGGGGTTCGAACCCCCGACCCCCTCGGTGTAAACGAGGTGCTCTGAACCAGCTGAGCTAATCGCCCTATTGCGTGTGCAAATATACAACTAGAACTCGTAATTGCAAGCGAAAATCGATAAAAATAGATTAAAATTTATTCTGTTTTTATTTAGCTCCTCATAGACAGTGTTTTATTCACGATTGAAACTCCATATTTTTTTTGGTTATCATCTTCTTATAGCCTTACATTTGTATTATAAAATAATAACAATGGCTCGATTCCAAGAAAATGATTTACCAAAATCAAAAATTACTGCAAGTTCTTTGCAAAAAGCAATCCTGATTTTCAAATATGCCAATAACCATAAATGGAAATTTTACCTTGGATTGTTATTCTTATTACTTACGAGTGTTACTGCTTTGGCCTTTCCTAAGTTTATGGGAATGCTTGTCGATTGTGTTCATAAAAAAGATGCTCATTTAGCGAATGAAATTGCACTTGGCTTAGGATTGGTCTTATTGCTCCAATCTTTATTCTCTTTTTTCAGACTTTCATTGTTTGTGAATTTTACTGAGAACACTTTGGCTAATGTTCGTTTGGCTTTATATACCAATTTGGTAAAACTGCCGATGTCGTTTTTCTCTCAAAAACGTGTTGGAGAATTAAATAGTCGAATCAGTAACGATATTACTCAAATTCAGGATACTTTAACCACAACAATTGCCGAGTTTTTAAGACAGTTTATATTGATTATCGGAAGTTTTGCAATGCTGGCAAGTATCAATATCAAATTGACAATTATGATGGTTTCGGTTGTGCCGTTGGTTGGTGTAGCTGCTGTTATTTTTGGGCGGTTTATTCGTAAATATTCAAAAAAAGTACAGGATCAGGTGGCCGAAAGCCAGGTCGTTGTTGAAGAAACAATGCAGGGAATCAGTATTGTTAAGGCTTTCGCCAATGAGTGGTATGAAATTGCCCGTTACAAAGAGAAGATTAGAGAAGTTGTTAAAATGGGTATTAAAGGAGGTCAATTCAGAGGTTTCTTTGCTTCCTTTATTATCATTTGTTTGTTTGGAACAATTGTGGGTGTAGTTTGGTATGGTGTGCAATTGAGTATTGCCGGCGAAATTACCGTTGGGGAGCTTTTTACCTTTATATTATATTCGAGTTATGTTGGGGCTTCATCAGGCGGAATTGCCGAATTGTATGCGCAAATGCAAAAAGCAATTGGAGCTACCGAAAGGGTTTTTGAATTATTGGATGAAACACCAGAAAAAATTAACGCAAACATACATGTCCCTTCTGTCGATAAATTAAAAGGTGACGTTACTTTCAAAAATGTAGCTTTTAGTTATCCTACACGAAAAGAAGTAAAAGTTTTGAAAGATATTAATTTCTCGGCTGGTTATGGGCAAAAGATTGCTCTTGTTGGGCCAAGCGGAATGGGGAAATCAACTATCGCGTCATTATTATTGCGTTTTTATGATATTAATGCTGGAGAAATCTTAATCGACGGAAAAAACATCTATGATTATGATTTAGAGAGTCTTCGCGGAAACATGAGTATAGTGCCTCAGGATGTTATTCTTTTCGGAGGGACAATAAAAGAAAATATCGCTTATGGTAAGCCAAATGCTACCGATGAAGAAATTATGATAGCTGCCAAACAAGCTAATGCTTTAACGTTTATAGAAGGTTTTCCTGAAAAATTTGATACTGTTGTTGGAGAAAGAGGAATTAAGCTTTCAGGAGGACAAAGACAGCGAATTGCTATTGCCCGTGCTTTGCTAAAAAATCCATCCATATTGATTTTGGACGAAGCAACTTCTTCTTTGGATAGTGAAAGCGAAAAACTGGTTCAGGAAGCTCTTGAAGTTTTGATGGAAGGAAGAACAAGTATAATTATTGCTCATCGTCTTTCTACAATTCGTTCAGCCGATCAGATTTTGGTACTTGATCATGGAAAAATCAGCGAGCAAGGAACACATCAGGAATTAATCAATTTAGAAAATGGGTTGTATAAAAACTTAAGTAATTTGCAGTTTAGTAATTTATAGTTTTAATACCCTTTGTGCATATAAATAGTCTAAAGATGCGAAGTTATTTTTCTTCAAGACAAGGATAAAAATCATTGCATAGCCTTACTATGGTATTATTTTTTGACGAAGTATTGGAGAAAAAGAACGAGTTGATTGGACTATTTTATATGTATAAATGGTATTATGTAATCTGAGTCATAAAAAAAAATCCATTCGCAGCAGTGAATGGATTTTTTTATGAATTGAAGAAATTACTAAAAAACTATTTTAATTTTCTTCTACTACGTTCTGCTTTAATCATCGAAAGTTCTCGGCTGGTTTGTCCCGCTACCGATGTGTTTTCTTCGGCTCGGCGAATTAAATAAGGCATAACGTCTTTTACGGGACCAAAAGGTAAATATTTGGCAATATTATATCCATTGGCAGCTAAGTTGTAACTGATGTTGTCACTCATTCCGTATAATTGTCCAAACCAAATTCGGTCATCTTTAGTCGATATTGTTTTGGCTTTCATTATTTCCATTAATTTAGTGGTGCTTTCTTCGTTATGAGTTCCTGCAAAAATGGCCATTGTATCCAAATGTTCAGCCATGTAAGTAACAGCAGCGTCATAATTGATGTCTGTGGCTTCTTTAGTAGGACAAATTGGTGTTGGATAGCCTTTTTCTATTGCTCGCTCATTTTCTTTTTCCATATATGCACCGCGAACCAATTTCATTCCGATGAAGAAACCTTCAACTTTGGCTTGTTCGTGTAGTTTTTTCAAATAATCCAAACGATCCCAACGATACATTTGAAGCGTGTTGAACACAATCACTTTTTCTTTGTTGTATTTACGCATCATTTCGGTAACCAAATCATCGGCTGCATCTTGCATCCAACTTTCTTCGGCATCAATCAACAAGGCAACATTCTTTTTGTGCGCTTCACTACAAACTTGATCGAAACGAGCCACTACTCTATCCCACTCAGATTGTTCTTCTGGAGATAAAGTTTGTTTCTCTCCTACTTTTTCATATAAGTCCAAACGGCCTAATCCTGTCGGTTTGAAAACAGCAAAAGGAATAGCTTGGCGCTCTTTTGCAAATTCAATTGTTTTTAAGGTCATTTCCAATGCAGCATCAAATTGATTTTCCTCTTCTTTACCTTCAACTGAATAATCCAAAACAGAAGAAACTCCTTTGGTGTACATTTTATCTACAACCGATAAACAGTCGTTTTCATTTACGCCGCCGCAAAAATGGTCAAATACTGTTGCGCGAATAAGATTTTCGACAGGAAGATTAGCCTTTATAGCAAAGTTTGTAACCGCTGTTCCTATACGTACCAAGGGCTGGCTGTTGATTAGTTTGAATAGAAAATAAGCTCTTTCAAGCTCCGTATCGCTTTTTAGGGCAAAAGCAATTTGTGTGTTATTGAAAATATTATCCATTTTTTGTTATATTTTTATGCAAATATAAAGAGAGTATGCGACTAATTTTGCTAAATTTTGCCTTATTTTGCGCTTAAAATTAAATTAAAATCATGCAGTCAATCCAAGCTAATAATTATCCTGTTCATTTCAACGGAACAGGGTATGAAAAACTAAACCAACATCTAAAAGAGAACAAATATTCAAACCTATTTATAATTGCTGACACCAATACAAACGAACATTGTTTGTCTAAATTTCTTCCTCTATTGGAAACAGATTTAACTATTGAAATAGTAGAGTTTGAAGCTGGTGAAATCAATAAAAATATTGAAACCTGCATCGAAATCTGGAAAGTATTGACAGAACTTGGTGCCGACAGAAAAACATTGATTATTAATGTTGGTGGAGGTGTTGTAACCGACTTAGGAGGATTTGTGGCTTCTACTTTTAAAAGAGGTGTCGATTTTATTCATGTTCCAACAACTTTGTTGTCTATGGTAGATGCTTCTGTTGGAGGTAAAAACGGTGTAGATTTGGGGAATTTAAAAAATCAAATTGGTGTTATCAACACTCCAAAAATGGTAATTGTCGATACACAATATCTTGAAACCGTTCCTCAAAATGAAATGCGTTCCGGGCTTGCCGAAATGTTGAAACACGGACTTATTTTTGATAAAGCCTATTGGGAATCATTTTTGGATGTAAAATCGATTAACTACGATGATTTGGATGAATTGATTCATCGTTCTGTGGAAATTAAGAACATTATCGTGATGCAGGATCCAACAGAAAAGAATATCAGAAAGGCGTTAAATTTCGGACATACTTTGGGACACGCTATCGAAGGTTACTTTTTGGAAAATGAGGCAAAAACTACTTTGTTGCACGGTGAAGCCATTGCTGTGGGAATGATTTTGGAAAGCTATATTTCATGGCAGAAAAATTTGATTTCTAAAGAAGAATACGACCAAATAAAGACAACTCTGAAATCAATATATGATGATGTGGTTTTTGAAGAAAATGATATTGATCCAATTCTAGAGTTGTTGATTCATGACAAAAAAAATGAATACGGTACAATACAATTTGCATTGATTGAGGGTATCGGGAAAATAAAAATTAACCAATCTGTAGAGAACGAATTGATTCTAAAGGCTTTTGAGGATTATAAATCTTAGTTATTTTTTAATAAAAAAGGATTGCTTTGCGTTTATTTTATTTTTTACATTTGCCTCAATGAATAGAAAACAAAACACTAAAAAATTTTCTGCCAAAAGAAGCGGTAACAATAGGTCTTTCTTGAGCTTATTGAAGCGTTTTTATGGTATAAAAGGAAATTTTAGTTTTGATGTTTTTCAGTATTTTAGGGCCGATTACGATAAACTGCAGATTATTTATGCAAATATTAGGGTTTGAACTTTTATTAATTCTATTTTAAAAATACAATTAATTTAAAACCCTATAAAACAGATGAATACAAAATATTCCGACTTAATAAATCAAACATATTACTTTCCTCAGGAAGAATTCAAATTAAACAAAGATAATCTTCAGTTTCATAATATCGATTTGATGAAATTGGTGGAAACATACGGTACTCCTTTAAAATTTACCTATTTGCCACAAATTTCAAACAACATCAACAAAGCCAAAAGTTGGTTTCGTAAATCGATGGAAAAAAACAAATATGAGGCTAAGTATTACTATTGTTATTGTACAAAAAGTTCTCATTTTGAGTATATTATGAATGAGGCTTTCAAGAATAATATTCATATTGAAACGTCTTCTGCTTTTGATATCAATATTGTTGAAAATTTATTAGATAACGGAAAAATAAATAAAAACACTTTTATCATTTGTAATGGTTTCAAAAGAGACCAATATATTGATAACATTGCGAGATTAATTAATAACGGCCATAAGAATACTATTCCGATTATTGACAATTACGAAGAATTGGATTTGTTGCAGGGAGAAATAAAAGGGAAATTCAAAATTGGAATCCGTATTGCTGCCGAAGAAGAACCAAAATTTGAGTTTTATACTTCAAGATTGGGAATTGGATACAAAAACATTGTTCCTTTCTATAAAAAAGAAATAAAAGAGAATAAAAAATTGGAACTTAAAATGTTACACTTTTTTATTAATACAGGAATCAATGACAATGCTTATTATTGGAATGAGCTTGTAAAATGTATCAAGGTTTATGTTGCTTTGAAAAAAGAATGCCCTACCCTTGACAGTTTGAATATTGGTGGTGGTTTCCCTATCAAAAATTCATTGGCTTTCGAATACGATTACCAATATATGATTGATGAAATTATCAATCAGATTAAAATAGCCTGTGATGAAGCAGAAGTAGATGTTCCTCACATTTTTACTGAATTTGGATCATTTACTGTTGGAGAAAGTGGTGGTGCCATTTATCAGGTGTTGTATCAAAAACAACAAAATGATAGAGAAAAATGGAACATGATTGACTCTTCGTTTATCACGACTTTGCCTGATACTTGGGCAATTAACAAACGTTTCATTATGTTGGCTATCAATAGATGGAATGATACGTACGAGAGGGTTTTACTCGGTGGAATGACTTGTGACAGCGATGATTACTACAACTCGGAACAAAACATGAACGCCATTTATTTGCCAAAATACAATAAAGAAAAACCATTGTATTTAGGATTTTTTAACACTGGAGCCTATCAAGAGACAATTGGTGGTTTTGGAGGATTGCAACACTGTTTGATTCCGCAGCCAAAACACATTTTAATAGACCGTGATGAGAACGGAATATTGGCAACCGAAGTGTTTTCAGAAGCGCAAACAGCTGAAGACGTAATGAAAATATTAGGTTATAATAAATAATAAAATTTTTGGTTATTATAAATAATCATTAAAAATTGAGATTCTGGAAATTTGATATTTATAAATTTCTTTTATTTGTAAATCCCAAGTCTCAAATTACCTTTTGAAAATAAAAACAAAAAAAAGAAAAAAAATAAAATGAGTAAAGGACCAATCAGTCAATTTATTGAGAAGCATTATTTGCATTTCAATTCTGCCTCTTTAGTTGACGCTGCAAAGGCATACGAACAGCAATTAGCCAATGGTGCAAAAATGATGGTAACTATGGCCGGTGCTATGAGTACAGCCGAAATTGGAAAGATTTTTTCCGAAATAATTCGTCAGGATAAAGTTCAAATTATTTCTTGTACAGGTGCTAACCTTGAGGAAGATATTATGAATTTGGTAGCGCATTCACATTATGAAAGAGTGCCACATTACCGTGATTTGACTCCGCAAGAGGAGTGGGATTTATTGGAAAGAGGATTGAATAGAGTTACTGATACCTGTATTCCTGAACACGAAGCATTCCGTCGTCTTCAAAAGCACATTTACAAAATTTGGAAAGATGCTGATGATAAAGGAGAAAGATATTTTCCTCATGAATTCATGTATAAAATGTTGTTATCCGGTGTGTTGGAAGAATATTATGAAATTGACTTAAAAGACAGCTGGATGTATGCTGCTGCCGAGAAAAATTTACCTATTATTGTTCCGGGATGGGAAGACAGTACAATGGGTAATATTTTTGCTTCTTATGTAATTAAAGGCGAATTGAAAGCTTCTACTATGAAATCTGGTATTGAATATATGACTTTCTTATCCGATTGGTACACAAAAAATAGTTCTAATGGTGTTGGATTCTTCCAAATTGGTGGTGGTATCGCTGGAGACTTCCCAATATGTGTTGTTCCAATGTTGTACCAAGACATGGAAATGCACGATATTCCATTTTGGAGTTATTTTTGCCAAATTTCAGATTCAACAACTAGTTACGGATCTTACTCCGGAGCGGTTCCTAATGAAAAGATTACTTGGGGTAAATTAGATATTAATACTCCAAAATTCATTATCGAGTCTGATGCTACTATTGTGGCTCCGTTAATTTTTGCATATTTGTTAGATCTATAATAATTATTTATGAAGAGAATAATAGTTGATTACGCCAAATTGACCAATGAAATTTTAAATCTTTTGGTTGAAAAATTCCCAGATGGTTATGATGATTCTGATATCATTCGATTTAGAAATGCTAAAAATGAACTGGTTGAAGCTGTTGAAGTTAGAACCGAAGACACTATCTATTTAGTAAAAGTTAGTACTAAATTGGCTGATAGAATTGGTAATTATGAAGACGATGATGATATGGATGAAGTAGTAGAACCAATCAGCGGAATAGAATTGGATGTTGATGATGATGACGCTCCTTCTGCCGATGATGATGAAGATGAAAACTTGGACAAACCGGATGTTGATGGTGAGGACGATGAGGATGATGAGGATGACGACAAAGATGTAGCCGATGATGATGACGATGACGACGAAGATTAATTCTATACTATCATAAAAATGAAAGGAACTCTATTTCGGGTTCCTTTTTTTATTAGATTTATACCATAAAAATATACGCCAAAATGACTACAGAAATTTTACACGCCAAATTAAAAGAAAATTTTGGGTTTGAAAAATTCAGACCCAATCAGGAAGAAATTATTAATTGTATCCTTTCGGGAAAAGATACTCTGGCAATTATGCCGACAGGAGGAGGAAAATCAATTTGTTTTCAGTTACCCGCTTTAGTCTTTTCGGGGATTACGATTGTTATTTCTCCATTGATTGCCTTGATGAAAGATCAGGTTGACAGTTTAAAAGCTAACGGAATTGCAGCATGTTACATCAATAGCAGTCAGTCTTCAAAAGAACAGGAACTGCACATTGAAAATTTAAAAAGTGGGAAAGTTAAACTCGTTTATGTTGCACCGGAGAGTTTATCTTTTTTGGAAAATGCATTCAGCCAAATCGTTGTTAGTTTAATTGCGATTGACGAAGCCCATTGTATTTCGGCTTGGGGTCATGATTTTCGTCCTGCTTACACAAATTTGGGATATTTGAAAAACCGCTTCCCTTCTACTCCAATCCTTGCATTGACAGCAACAGCCGACAAAGCTACGCGAACTGATATTTGTGAACAATTAAATTTGAACAATCCCGCAACTTTTGTGGCTTCATTCGACAGGAAAAATTTAAGTCTCGAAGTGAGACCTGCATTAGATCGCGTTAAACAAATTATTGATTTCATAAAAAGCAAACCAAATGAATCAGGGATTGTTTATTGTTTGAGTAGAAAGACTACCGAAGAGTTGTCTGAAAAATTACAGAAAATCGGAATTTCAGCCAAAGCTTACCACGCGGGTTTAGACAATAAAATTCGTTCCAAAACCCAAGACGAATTTATCAATGATGAATGTCAGGTGGTTTGCGCGACCATTGCTTTCGGAATGGGAATTGATAAATCGAATGTCCGTTGGGTGATTCATTATAATTTACCTAAAAATATTGAAGGTTATTATCAGGAAATTGGTCGTGCTGGTCGTGACGGATTGCCATCCGAAACTGTTTTGTTCGAAAGTTATGGAGACATGATTCAATTGCAAAATTTTGCATCTCAAGGTTTGAACGCAGATGTGCAGTTGGCAAAATTGGAGCGAATGAAACAGTATGCTGATGCTTTAAGTTGCAGAAGAAAAATTTTGCTTTCCTATTTTGGTGAACTGGTTTCTGAAAATTGTGGCAATTGTGATATTTGCAAAAATCCTCCTGCCTTTTTTGACGGAACGATAATTGCTCAGAAAGCATTGTCGGCCATAAGTCGTTTGAAAGAATCGGAGTCATTGCCTGTAATCGTTGATTTTTTGAGAGGTTCTAAAAATGCTTCGATTTATGATAAAGGCTACCAAGATTTAAAAACCTATGGTGTTGGAGCCGATATTTCTTGGCACGATTGGAATCAGTATTTGATCCAATTAATAAATTTGGGATATTGCGAAATTGCCTTTCATCAACAAAACAGAATTAAATTGACTTCTTTTGCAAAAAAGGTATTATTTGATGGAGAAAAAGTGCAATTGACAACTGTTCAAAAAATTAACAAAGAAAAATTTGAGACTCAAACCACTAAAACAAAATCTTCTACAAATTCTCTTTTTGAGTTTCTTAGAAAACTTCGTGCTGAAATTGCCAAAGAAGAAGAAGTTCCTGCCTATGTCATTTTCAATGATGCCACGTTGAGACAACTTGAAATTCAACGCCCAATGAGTGACACGGAATTTTTGGCTATCGACGGGGTTGGAAAAGCAAAATTGGAAAAATATGGTCATGTTTTTATTAAAGCAATTATTGAATTTCAAAAGATAAAAAAAGTAAAGGCCAAAAAAGAGAATACGACCTACAAAGAAACTTTGGTATTATTTCAAAACGGTATGACTGTTGAGGAAATTGCGTTGAAAAGAAAATTGGGAGTTCCAACAATAATTTCACATTTGGCCAAATTATACAGTGACGGCCAAAACATAGATTTGAGTGTTTTCATAAATGAAGATGAAATTGCAAAAATCGCCGATGCAAAAATTAAGCTCGACTCACCTACTGCCTTAAAACCTTATTTCGAATTTTTCGAAGAACAAATTCCGTATGATAAAATAAGGATTGGTTTGGCTATACTCGAAAAAGAAAAAATAGTATCTTAATTTATGACAATATCTTCTTTTCCTTATTTTGTGGATTCAAATTCTGAAATTTTGGTTTTGGGAACTATGCCTGGCGTGGCGTCATTGAATAAACAGGAATATTATGCCAATCCTAGAAATCATTTTTGGAAAATTATGTGTACTCTTTTTGATGCCTTACCAATTCCTGAAATTTTTGAGGAAAAGGTTAAAATTCTTCAATCAAACAAAATTGGGCTTTGGGATGTTTTGGAAAATTGTGAAAGAAAAGGAAGTTTAGACATTCATATAAAAAATCACAAGGAAAATGATTTTATTGCCTTGTTTGAAAAATTTCCTAAAATCAACAAAATTGTTTTTAACGGAAAACAAAGCTATGCTTTTTTCTATAAAAAATATGGGCAAATAAAAGGCATTACCTATTTCGTAATGCCTTCTACTAGTCCTGCCAATACTATGACTTTTGATAATAAACTCAGAATTTGGTCAAGTATTTTGGATTAAAATTTTCAAGAATTAAGGTATCTCTCTTCAAAAACTCTTTTATGATGTTTAACATGTCCTAAAAGTATAAAACCAATAGCTCTTACTGAAATTTCATGATTTGATGCAGTTCCGATTCTTCTTAATTGTTCGTCAGAAAAACTTTTGAACATCAATAAGTTAGAATGTCTTACAGCCGAAAATTCAGATAATAAATCTTGAATACTTCTGCTTTTAGCATCGGTGTTTGCAGCATAATCATTTTCTTCGAATCCAGGTAATGGCGTTTTATCATTTCTGGAAATTCGAAGTGCACGATAAGCAAAAATTCTTTCAGTATCAATAATATGCTGAATAATTTCTTTTATCGTCCATTTTCCTTCAGCATAACTATAATCAAATTTGTCCATTGGAATATTTTGGACAAATTTGATAAAGTCATGTAAACTTATTTCTAATTCTTCGAATAATTCAACATTCTCAAGAGCTTGTATGTACGTAGCATTGAACTTTGAATATTCATTAACCGGCAATTGATCAGATCTCATATGGTAGTTTTTTTAGAATTAAAAATACTAATTTTTTATTTTCAAATTAAGCAGAATTTCTACTTGCGTTTGTATTTCCGAAAAGTGAGCGAGTCACGATTTTCTCATATACTTTTATCAAGTTGGCATCTGGATTTGCTTCTTTATTTAACTCATTGATTCGTAACAAAGCATATTGTTGGATAGTCAAAAGAGGTAAAACAATACGTTCTCTCATCAAAATAGAAGCTCTACCGTCAGGATAATTCTCCATAAGCTCTTTGAAACCAGCAATTTTCAATAATAACCTTTTGGTTTCCAAAAACTCATCATAGATAATTTGCCAAAATTCTCCAAACTCAGGATCTTTTCTCATGTAGGCGGTCAATGGGAAGAATGATTTTGCCAATGACATCATACTGTTTTCAAGTAATGTTCTGAAAAACAATGAGTTATCGTAAAGATTTTGAGCTTTTTCCCATTGGTTTGTATCTTCAAAATGTTTCAATGCAGCACCAACTCCGAAGAATCCAGGTACATTTTGTTTTAACTGACTCCAAGATCCAACAAATGGAATTGCTCTTAAGTCAGCAAAATCAAGTGTTTCGGATTTACTTCTTTTTGAAGGTCGGCTTCCAATGTTAGTTTTTGCATAATATTTCAAAGTACTCATTTGCTCCAAATAAGGAATGAATTTAGGGTGATTTTTGAAAGCTAAATATTTGTCATACCCTAATTCAGCCATTTGATCCAAGATATCTTTTTCTTCTAACGATAGGTTATTCTCTCCTTGATTGAAAACTTGGTTGGCAACACCAGCACTCAAAAGATTTTCTAAATTATATCGGCAAGAATCCAAAGTTCCAAAATTAGAACTGATGGTTTGACCTTGAATTGTTATTTGAATTTCGTTGTTTTCAATATTTGGTCCTAACGAAGCATAGAATTTATGTGTTTTTCCACCACCACGAGCAGGTGGTCCACCACGTCCATCAAAGAAAATAGCGTGAATTCCGTACTTTCTGGAAATTTCAGTTAATGCTTCTTTGGCTTTATAGATACTCCAGTTGGCCATCAAATAACCACCATCTTTTGTCCCGTCAGAAAAACCAAGCATGATTGTTTGCTTGTTATTTCTATTAGCTAAATGTTTAGCATATTCAGGATTAGTGTATAATTTTTCCATTACTAAATGAGCATTGTGCAAATCATCTACCGATTCAAACAATGGAATTACATCAACACTTGCATTTTCCCAATTACATAATTTGAACAATGCAAAAGTTTCCATTACATTAAGTGCACTTTCGTTGTTACTAATAATATAACGGTTGGCGCCAAATTCTCCATTATTTTCCTGAATTGTTTTGATTGCCTGAATAGACTCAATCGTAGATCTTGTCATTTCATTTTCGAAATCGGCTGCATCCAAATTACCCTTAACTGTTGACAAAACTTGTATTTTTTCATCCTCAGTTAGTTGGAAATAATTCTCTGGAAAAATATTTGTTTTTGATTTGGAATAATAATCAACTATATCGTAAAAAACATTTTGGTGGATTTTACTATTTTGTCTAATATCCAAAGTAGCAAAGTGGAAACCAAATAAATTTAATCGAATAAGCAATGCATCAATTTGATCAGCATAAAGAGATTGATGTTGCTCAATAATGATAGTTTTTATTTTATTTAATTGAGTTTTTAACTCTTCGCAGGTAATAAAAATTTCACCTTTTGAATAAAAAACAGAACGATATAATTTTTGTTCTAATTCCATTACCAAGGAATCAACAACTGGGAAAGTAAGTTTTCGTTTTAAGTTTCTGATCTCGATATAATAACATTTCAAAATAGAACTTCTCAAACGATCAGCTACTTTTAACGTAATATCAGTAGTAACAAATGGGTTTCCATCACGATCTCCACCTGGCCAGAAACCTAATTTGATTATTGGATTTTTTATTGCTTCACCTTCAAAAACATTTTTTTGCAAATAATGAACCATCTCTCCGGAAGTGTTGTAAAAAACATTTTCCAGATACCAAATTAAACTCACCGCTTCATCATAAGGATTTGGCTTTTCATTTTGGATAAATGGTGTTTTACCAAGTTGAGCTAATAATTGCTTGATTTCAAGAAGGTCATTGTTACGAATTGCTTCTGTCAAATCATTAATGATTCCAAGAACTGGTCCAGGGTAAAATTGAGTTGGGTGAGCAGTTAAAACAGTACGAACGTTAAAACTCTCTAAGAAATTAATCAGTTCTTCTTTCTTGTCCCGAACATCTGATTTCTCTTTGATATCGCGTAATGATCCTCTACCTTCCATATTGTTTACAACAGGAAAAGCAGCATCTTCGATAGCATCAAATAAAACAATTTGACGTTCAATATACTGTATAAAGTGGAACATCAAATTAATTTTATCTTTTTCAGTAGCACTGTGCAGATATTTATCTGAGAAAAAGTCGAAAATTTCTCTTGGTGTCTCCTGTTTTTTAAAACCGTTATCACAAAGTTCTGTAAAAATTGGAAGCAAAACTCCCGTATTGTCTACAGAATCAAAAGGCAATGTAATAAATACACTGTTGTATATATGGTATTTAGATAGGACATTTTGATTAAAACGTTCTATTTTGGGTAAAGTGTACATAATTATACGTTAAAATAGGTTGGTTAATTCGTCATAAAAAAACCTCAAGTGTATGCTTGAGGTTATATTTTATAATATAGCATTCAAGTTTATTTTACATTTCCTTAAAAATGGTATGCATCAAACGCTTTTTATCATTTATACTTTCCTCTAAAGAAATCATAGTTTCAGTTCTATAAACTCCTTCGATATCATCTATCATAAAAATTACATCCTTAGCATGCTTAGTATCTTTTGCTCTGATTTTACAAAAAATATTAAACTTACCAGTAGTAACTGAAGCAACAGTTACAAATGGAATTTCATTAATACGCTCTAAAACAAATTTTGTTTGAGAAGTATTGTTAAGGAAAACCCCCACGTAAGCGATAAATGAATATCCAAGTTTGTCATAATCAAGGACTAATGAGGATCCCATTATGATACCTGCATCTTCCATTTTCTTAACTCTCACATGAACCGTTCCAGCTGAAATCAATAATTTTTTAGCAATGTCAGTAAACGGTACTCTTGTGTTGTCTATCAACATATCTAAAATCTGGTGATCTACTTCATCTAAACGAAACTTACTCATAATTCTTTTATTATATGGTTATTTGATACTGAAAAAGTTAAAATTATAAATAAAAATTAAATAAACGGCACTTTTTTTATTTTATTATCGTTCCGTTCACGAAAAACACTTTTCCGTCTAAATTAAAGTTGGCTTTTTGATCTTTATTTGGGTAATTGTTAAAGTCATCTCTGTATAATGCACCTTTTGCATCGTAAACATTATGACCAAAATAATTTTCCAAATCGCCAACTTCAACTATGTAAGCATTAAAAATTATCTGATTGTCAATTAACTCTTCTTTATATTGAGCAACAAAATTCGTGATTATTTCAATACCATCATAATTTATTTTGATATTTTTATACATAAAATCAAAAAAAACGACTTTATTCTGCGGAATGTTTAAATATTTATCATTTCCGTTGCTAACTATATCGTTTTCGCTGAGAATATTGAAGCTCGAAACCAATGAGAAGAATATATATTTTCGTGTAATTTCTCTTTCATAATCTCCTGGAAAATGTCCTGCTTCAAATAATAAAGTAGGAACACCTAAATATTGAAAAGTGTCTCCAATACAATTGATGTTGAAAGAATCATCAAATCGGCCAACTTGTCCCGGAATGTAATTTTGTAAAACTTCGTTGATACCTGCAATTAAGTTGATTGCTTTTAATCGTGTGTCATTTATTTCTCTTTCTTCATTATAAGATGGCGCTAAAAACGAAACAGTTGCCGGTTTTCCTGTGTCAGAAACACCAAAAATAGTACGTTGATCATGTAAATTGAAACAATAATCTGGCTTAAACTCTTCAAAAATAGCTCTCAAGACCTTGCTTTCCGGTTGGGTGAGATTCTGAGAATCACGATTTAGATCAATTTCATTGGCATTGGCTCTAGTGTATAATTTGGCTCCATCAGGATTTAGCATTGGAATACAATAAAATGTAAAAGTATCCAAGAGTTGTTTGGCTAAATCTGATCCATTATTCAATAAATTAATAAAATCAAATAATGCCTTAGTCGTAGTACTTTCGTTACCATGCATTTGTGACCAAAGATAAATTTTTAATTTACCATGGCCTTTTTGATAACTATAAATTGGTTTTCCTAACACGGACTCCCCAATTATTTTTACATCATTTTTTAAAGATTCCCTTTTTAATAATGGCTCTATATTTTCTAATGTAATATATCGCCCTTGAATTGTTTCTTCTTTATTTTGATTGAATAATTCTTCTAAATTCATTTTACAATATTTGATATACAAAAGTAAGCATCTTTGCTTTTACTTTAAAAGATTATCAGTTTTTTAAAAAATAATTTGAGAATTGTTAGAAAACGATATTTAGGGATTCAGTTCTTAGAATAATTTATAAAACAGCTCTGTTTTGTAATTCGTGAGAATTAAATATTCTGTGCCAAGAGTCGAAAAAAATATTTTACGCGATTCTCAGCGAGTTTAACTTTGGATTGGATTATATCCATTTTCTGGAATTTTGCCTTTTGAGTTTTCAAAGTGTTTCTTTAAAACGTTTAAATCGGATTCTAGATTTGCTGTTGGATAAAATGGTTTTCCAAAATCAACTATTTTTGTCTCAAAATTTAAGGATACAGGAATAATTGGCACTTTTGCGTGTAAAGCTATATAATAGAATCCTGTTCTGAGTTGATCCACTTTTTTTCTTGTCCCTTCAGGTGATATTCCTAAACGAAAAGTTTCTTTTGCTTCAAATAATTGTACTATCGAATCTACTATGTTTAAACCGCCAGTCCTATCAAGTGGCGCGCCTCCAAAATATTTGAAAAAATTACCAAACGGAAAACGGAATAATTCTTTTTTCCCAACCCAATTGATGTCGACGCCAATAGCTCCTCGGCAAATAATAGCGATGTAAAAGTCGTGCCAACTCGTATGTGGCATTACTATCACAACACTTTTTTTTATTCTCTCATCGAAGTTACCCTCTATTTTCCAACCCATTAAATTTTCAAAAATCCATTTATAGATTTGTTTCTTCATTTATGATTATTTTATACAAATTAAATAATAATTATCTTATTTTTGGGCAAAACCGAAGTTAATGCTAATTAAATTACTGAGTTATATCATTCCGATAAAAGTTTTCAAAACTAAATCAAAATTAAGTAAAACCATCGAAGTCACTTGGGCAAATGGCGAGTTGGTGATGGATTCCGAAAACACAAATTATTCCTATGGAAGTTTGCAGCGCATATTAAGAATTGGGTTAAAGCATTTTGGATTTGATAAAATTTCAAAAATGAATCATGCCTTGGTTCTTGGAGTTGCTGGTGGTAGTGTTATAAAAACATTGGTTGATGAAATTCAATTTAAAGGTCAAATTACAGGTGTTGATATTGATCAAGACATTATTAAAATTGCAAATCAATATTTTAAATTAGATGAAATAAAAAATCTTAATATCGTGATTGATGATGCTTTTGAATTTGTTCTAAAAACTAAGGATCGTTATGATTTGATTATCATTGATATATTCCAGGATATGAATATGCCGAATTTTTTGTTTGAAGATTTTTTTATCAATAGAATTTGTTTTTTGCTTCAAAGCAGAGGAGTTGTACTTTTTAATACAATGTGTCTGACAGCTAAAGACAACCTAAGAAATAAAAAATTGATTAAGGAGCTCAATGATGAAAACTATAAAATTGAGTCAATTCCCAGAGTTGAAATTCATAATGAATTGATTATTATTCAAAAACAAAATTAATCTCCTCCCCGACCTTCTCCAAAGGAGAGGGAGGCTAGATGATGACTGTATGTAAAAGAGAGTAAAATCAAAGAAGCATTTTTCTAGCTTTTTCTAAATCTTCGGCGGTATCAATTCCAATTCCGATGTGTGTTGTTTCGACCATTTTGATGCGTTTTCCAAATTCTAGATAGCGTAATTGTTCTAATTTTTCGGAGGCTTCCAATGATTTCATCGGTAAGCTGTAAAAATCCAATAAAGCCTGTTTTCTAAAAGCATAAATTCCAATGTGTTTCATATAACGAACACCAACATTTATTTCTCTAGGGTAAGGAATCACCGAACGCGAAAAGTACAGCGCAAAACCATCTTGGTTCACGACCACTTTCACATTGTTTGGATTATTAATATCGGCTTCATCTTTGATTTCGCACATTAAAGAAGCCAAATCTACCTGCTTATCAGTGTCATTTCTGAAAACTTCGATAACTTTTGCTAAAGGTTCTTTGTTTATAAAAGGTTCGTCTCCTTGGACATTGATGACAATATCCACGTCAAGATTTTCGACGGCTTCTGCAATTCGGTCACTCCCCGATTCGTGTTCTTTGATACTTTTGATCGCTTTTCCGCCATTGGAAACAATTTCGTCAAAAATTAAATCGGAATCGGTTACCACAAAGACATCATCAAATAATTGTGTGTTTATGGCGGCTTCGTAGGTTCTTAAAATAACCGTTTTACCTCCTAAATCCTGCATCAGTTTTGCTGGAAATCGTGTAGATGCGTAACGGGCGGGAATGACTGCTATTATTTTCATTTATATTTATTCTACTGTTTTATTTGGTGTCAAATATATGTTTTTATAATCTAAAGTTAATCCGAAATTCTCACCGAAGTCATACTTAACGACCCTCCTACCAATTTATCATTAAACAAACTCAATTCTTCTGATTTTCCTTTTAATCCCAAAGTATAAATCAACGGTAAATAATGATCAGGTGTTGGGATGGAAAGTTGGAAAGCTTTGCTTTGTTTTTCAAAATCAATAAGCGGTTGGAAATCGCCATCGATTAAGTGTTTATTGATAACTTCTCTTGCTTCAAAAGCCCAATCGTAACCGTAATTGTCGGTATTTATGTTTCGGAAATCGACCAATCTTAAGTTGTGGATGATGTTTCCGCTACCTACAATAAGGATTCCTTTAGTACGCAATTCACTTAGTTTTTGTGCCAATTCAAAATGGTACTGACCCGATTTTGTGTAATCGATACTCATCTGAATTACAGGAATATTAGCGTCGGGATATAAATGTTTAATTACACTCCATGCTCCGTGATCCAATCCCCATTGATGGTCTAATTCAACATCTGTTGGTGATAATAATTCTTTAGTTGCAGTGGCCAGTTCAGGACTTCCTTTGGCGGGATATTGTACTTCAAATAATTCCTGCGGAAATCCTCCAAAATCATGAATCGTGCGAGGCATTTCCATTGCAGTAACCTTAGTCCCGTTGGTAAACCAATGTGCCGAGATACATAAAATTGCGTTTGGTTTAGGCAAGGTTTTGGCCAAATTCCTAAAACCGGTTACAAACTGATTTTCTTCGATGGCATTCATTGGGCTTCCATGTCCCAAAAACAATACTGGCATTTTTTCGGTATTCGAAAATGATCCTGAAATTTTATGTAAATCGTTTAGCGTGTTCATGATAAAACCATTTATTGTTTTTTTTTTTTTTAACATTAAGAAATTAAGGCTATTAAGTTTTTATCATTGCAACTTAATGAATCCTTAAATCTTAATGGTTAAATTTTTAAAATTATTCCACAAAACTATCGTCTTTAAATCCTATCAAATATAACTTATTTTTGGCTCTTGTCATAGCGGTGTATAACCATCGAACATAATCCCTGTCGATGCCGTTTGGTAAATACGGTTGCTCAATAAAGACAGTATTCCATTGCCCTCCCTGTGATTTATGGCAGGTAATCGCATACGAGAATTTGACTTGCAACGCATTGAAATATTCGTTTTCCTTTACTTTTTGGAACTTTTTATACTTTGTGGTTTCGCTTTCATAATCTTTCATTACTTCCTGATACAATCTGTTTGATTCTTCAAAAGTCAACGAAGGTGATTCGCTTTTAATTGTATCCATCAAAAGAACTGTTTCAAAAGGTTTTTGGTCGGGATAATCAATCATTCGGATTTTTACTTTGGCGAATTTAAAACCATATAATTCTTTGATTCCAAACATTTCCAAAACTTCAATGATATCACCATTGGCAATAAATCCTGCTTCATCGGAGTCTTTTAGCCAAAAATAATTATTCTTCACCACCATCAGGAAATCGCCTGTGGACAATTCGCTTTCTTTATCAAGGATCTTTGACCGAATTTGCTCGTTGTATTGATTCGCTCTTTTATTGGAACGAACAATAAAAGCAGTGTCTTCGATACTGTAATTACTGTAGGCAGAATGAATCGCATCCTGGATATCATAGCCATCAACCAAGCGTACAATATCCTTGAATTTCCTAATATTAAATTTGAATTCCGATATAAAACTGTCCTTTAATAACTCTCTCAATTCGGTTGCGTTATGTAGAATTCCTGAGCTTTCTTCCTGACGCATTACTTCATCAAGTTCAATATGTTCTACTTCTTTATTGTAATGAATACTTAAAGTGCTAATATCCAAAGCTGGGCTTATGTCCAAATTTACAGGAGGCAACTGAGCTGTGTCGCCCAAAAGGATCATTTTGCAATTAGTTCCCGAATATACATAGGAAATCAAATCATCAAGCAATGAGCCGTTTTCGTATAATTTGGAATCCGAATTGGCGTCCGAAATCATCGAGGCTTCATCGACTATAAAAATGGTGTTTTTATGTTTATTGGGTTGTAAAGTAAACGAAACTCCTCCGCCTGAATTTTTCTTTGGGAAATAGATTTTTTTATGAATTGTAAAAGCGGGTTTGTTCGAATAATTGGCAATTACCTTCGCCGCACGTCCTGTTGGTGCCAACAAAACATACTTTTTATTGATATCCAATAAACTATTTACGATTGTCGAAATAACGGTAGTTTTCCCCGTTCCTGCATATCCTTTTAAAACAAAAATGGTGTCATTATAACTATCAGTCAGGAAAATGGCAACTTTTTGAAAAAAAATATCCTGATTGTATGTCGGCGGAAAAGGGAATTTTTTCTGCAAAAGGCTGTAAAAAGAAGAGGAATTCATCAGGAATATTTTATTGCAAAGTAAAGTAAAAAAGGTTAAAAGTTTATTAGTTTAGAAGTTTAGATTTGGAAAACTAAACATTAAAACTTCTAAACTATTAACCATTCTACACTTCTAAACTAAAAAATAAAAATTGTAAGTTTGCATTGTTGCAAAAAATACTATGAACATTAATATAACCGATAAAAAATACAAAAAACTTTCCATTCAGGTTTCACTGACAGGACTTTCTTTTTGTTGTTTTGATACACTTCATAACAAGATTACATCGATAAACGAAATTCATTTTGACACTTTCCATAAGTCAACCAAGATTGAAGAATTGTTTTCGGATGCTTTTCGTAATTATCCCGAACTGAATGAGAGTTATGATGAAATTTTGGTGATTCATAATAACAATCTTTCGACCTTTGTTCCCACTGCCCTATTTGACGAAAACTTTTTAGGCAGTTATTTGCAATACAATACCAAAGTTTTTGAAACCGATTTTTTCGCATTTGATGAAATCACTAATTATCAAATGAATGCGGTTTATATTCCTTACGTAAATATCAATAATTTTTTCATAGATCAATTTGGCTCTTTTGATTACAAGCATGCCAATACTATTTTGGTTTCTAAGCTTTTGGATGCATCCAAAAATAATGATACCAAAAAAATGATTGTACATTTCAATCCCGGTCATTTTGAAATTATCGTTATTCAGAATCAAAAATTGCTGTTATTTAATTCATTCGAATACAAAACACCCGAGGATTTTATTTATTATTTGCTTTTTACCGCCGAACAATTAAATATGAATCCTGAGAGTTTTCAATTGGAATTATTGGGAGCTATTTCAGAAGAAGATGATTTTTATAAAATTGCGTTCAAATACATTCGAAATGTATCTTTTCTTGATGTAACTGATTTACAAAAAAGCAATACTTTTTCAAAAGCACAAAACCAACAACAATTTATACTTTTTAACTCATGAGAATCATATCCGGAAAATATAAGGGAAGACGCATTTTTCCACCAAAAGGACTCCCCGTTCGCCCCACCACCGATATGAGTAAAGAGGCTTTGTTCAATGTTTTAAATAATAATTTTGACTTTGAGGGGTTAAAAGTGTTGGATTTATTTGCCGGTACCGGTAATATCAGTTACGAGTTTGCTTCCCGAGGAAGTTCTCCAATCACATCTGTTGATGCCGATTTTGGTTGTGTAAAATTCATTAAGCAAGTAGCGGCCGAATATGATTTTGATATTGCAGCCATAAAAAGTGATGTTTTCGCCTTTTTAGGAAAAAATAAAGCAACATACGATATTATTTTTGCAGATCCTCCTTATGGTTTGGATCAAAAAACATTCGAAAGAATTGTTTTATTGGTATTCGAAAAGGAATTTCTCAATGAGGCAGGCATGATGATTATTGAGCATTCCAAATACACAAAACTCGATCACATGGTTAATTTTTCTTTTCAGAAAAGCTATGGAGGTTCTATTTTTAGTTTCTTCGAATTGGATTCAACCGAAGAAGAAGAAATTGACGATGAATCGAACAGAAAAGGTACAGAAGAAGACGAAGGTTAATTTACATGAAAAATTATAAAGAGAAAAGCCCTTATTTCATGGGCTTTTCTCTTTATATGACATAATTTTTTATTTATTTTTACCTAACACCCAACCAATCGTAAATCTAAAATAAGGATAAAAACCGTCATCATCCGATTTGGCTATTGAATATCCAACACCTGCCTGAAAACCAAGATTAAAACCTATTTTATAAGTTCTTTGAAATCCGTAAAGAGCATTTAAATTTGTTGAATTTACAAAATTTTGTTGTTGGTGTGTTATTGGTTCAAAATAGTGTGTAACATTAAAACCAAAATAATTCGCAGAGTTTCTGGATATATTTTTTCCTTTACGTATTCTTCTTTCAAAATTATAGTAATGCCTAAACTCTTCTGAAATAAATGGAGATACTATCCATGTAGATCCGAAATAATCTGAATATTCATAGCTAGCAGCCAAACCTGCTCCCGACATTAATGTATTCGTTGGTGACAAACCATATTCATAGGTAAAACCAGGAGCCAAAAAATCAATTTTGAATAGATTTTTCTCAACAGAAGGATTTTCTTGAGCAATAGCGTTAGCTAAAAAGTTGAAGAATAAAAAAAGAATAAACTGAGGCAGTAACTTCATAAAACTTGTGTTAATAATTAATTCATACCCAAATGTAATACAATTATTATATTTTAAAAGTTTTTGGAGTTATTTAGTGATTTTTTTTAAAAGCATACTATGCAATCAGAATCTTTATCTAAATTCTCAAATATTTCAAAGACGATTCCAGAATAAGCATCGAAAGTGTTCGAAATATTGGGTTGGAATTTAAAATAAAAAATGCAGACCTATAAGCCGGATTCTGTTCTTGTTATTGCTAACAATACCTTATCATTTATCTAGATCTTGAATTACTCCAAGACTCAAGCTATCTACCCTTCAGCAACGGACGAGAAGCCCTTAAATGCTGATATACTTGATATTTCACCGCATAGAGTTTACCTGGTTTCACTACAGCATAACCTGTACATACTTTCTGTTGCACTTGTCCTAATCTCGCCCGTAAAGACGAGACCGACGGGTGTTACCCGCTATGCTTCTCTATGGTGTCCGGACTTTCCTCCCTCCCGTCCATAAAGACGAGACGACGATAAGGCGGTCTGCGGTGCAAATCTACAACATTAATCAAGCTTTATCAAGAATACCGCTTTTACTTTAACAAGTCCTTTGCAACGTCTTATAAATAAATTGGTTATCTTTATTAGATTGTAAGTTTCTGAGCTTCTAAGTTTCAAAGCTTTTAAACTTATGAATCTTTTTCTTGGAGACTTAGTAACTTAGAAACTAATAAAAATGAAACCAACTTATCATTACACAACAGTTTTGGAAGCCTTGAATGATTTGAAAGAAAAAGGTTTTCACCATGATTTTAATCTTCATTATGAATCCATTAAGGAAAATCCAGATGATTATTCAGTTGAGCACGTATATCGTTACGAAGGTGATTCGGATCCTGACGAAGAATCTGTTGTTTATGGTATAATTTCAAGCTCTGGCAAAAAAGGTGTTTTTGTTGCCGGCTTTTCTGCAAATTCGGATTATGAAGCTTCACAGATTTTGGAAAAATTAATCATAGAAAGCAGCAAGTAATAATTATTTCGCTTCAATGCCCCTGTCAGATATAATAATACAACGGATTCAACAAGAAGGTCCAATATCGTTTCGGGATTTTATGGAGATGGCTTTGTATTATCCTGAACTGGGATATTACAGTTCTTTTCCTGAAAACATTGGGGCTGACGGCGATTTTTATACTAGTGCCAATCTTACAGAAGCTTTTGGGGCGATGATAGCCCGCCAAATAGAAGAAATGTGGCAAAACTTAGAAAAAAAACCTTTCAAAATAGTAGAATGTGGAGCCGGGACTGGCTTGTTGTGTCATGATATTTTGGATTATATCAAAAACAATTCTCCTGCTTTTTATGATGTACTATCCTATTGCATTGTCGAAAAAAGTCCTGGCATGCGCAAAAGGGAACAAATGCATTTAAATGAAAAAGTGACCTGGTATGATTCTGTCGAGGAAATTCCGGAAATAAACGGTTGCATTTTATCGAATGAATTGATCGATAATTTTTCAGTACATCAGGTGGTTATGGAGAATCAGTTGATGGAGGTTTTTGTAGATTATGCTGGAGACTTTATTGAAATCTTGAGACCTGCAAACAAAGAACTTATTGATTATTTTGCTTTTTTGGATATTGAATTACCAAGAGGTTTCCGCACTGAGGTAAATCTCGAAGCCCGTTCCTGGATTCAAGAAATTTCCAAATCGCTGAATAGCGGCTATGTTATTACCATCGATTATGGAGCTATTTCTTCAGAACTTTATGAGAAATACAGGAGCTCTGGTACGCTTTTATGTTATTACAAACATCATAAAAATGATAATCCATACCAATTCATAGGCGAACAGGATATTACGTCCCACGTCAATTTTTCAGCTTTAATAAATTGGGGGAACAAAAGCGGACTTAATTATTGCGGAATGACAAATCAAGCTTCGTTTCTATTGTCTCTTGGAATTAAAAAATACCAAGAAAATAGATTATTAGAAACCAATGATAATGTGACAAAAGCCATAGAAGAAGGAAATATAAACTATAGACTTCTAATGGATATGGGACTCAAATTTAAAGTTTTAATTCAAGAAAAGAATGTTCCCAAATTTCCACTTATGGGCTTAAGGAATTTGACCTATGAGTTTTCGTCTAAAGCAGTGTGACCGTCTCCTCCGATGCTGTAGTAATCATTTTCCTCATCATCGTTTCCTAAGTTTTCAAAATCATCATCAATTTCTGATCCTGGTATATCCAAGTCGTCACCAGACATATCTTCGTCAAACTCCTTCTGGTTCAACTCACTTATATTATTGATTTCAACCGGAGCTTTCTTTTTCGAAATATCTTCAGGATCAATTTCACTTTCCTTGTGGAATTTTCTGTAAATATCTTCTTCCGGCGGATACAAAAGGGAATCAGGCAATTTGTTTTTGTCTTCATTATTTCGACTTATGCCATTCGTTCTTAATTGTTTTTCTATCTCTTTCATTTTACCTACATTTTATTGGTTTTCAATACACTAATTTACAAATTTTAACTAAATCATTCTTTGTTTTTGTCTAAAAATAAAGAATGCTTCTCTTAATTTTTAAATAGAAATAGCTAACTTTAATGTGCTTTTTGTGTTAAACAAAATTTCTATGGAAAAAGCCAATTTCATTAAGATTGAAGCTATCCAAATAGCAGAAGACTTTAATATCAAAAAATTAAGGGCTGATTTTGGCGTTGAGCCCCACTCCAGTTCTCCTTCTGAAATTTTTTATAATTTGAATAGAAAGCGATACCTCTATGTTTTTGATTACGGTGTAGTTGTATTTGCTAATTACTCAAAACCCAAAAAGGATGAATTTATTGATTTTATCAAAGATTACGCCTCTACAAATCTTTATTTGGATTTTGTTGAAGAATACCGAATTGAAATCGACGAAAGCATTCCAAAAATGATTATCAAAAACGACTTTGTTTCAGTTCCTTCCATCGATGCCGCAGTTCTCAAAACTGTTATGCTCAACATCGCGCAATCAGTAGCTTTGGATTATTATGAAGCACTTACGGACGAACTAATTACTTCTTCAAGGATTTATATTCAGGAATTGGAACAGCGAGGAAAACTGAGTATTTCAAAAATTAATCTGCTAAAATACATCGGAAAAGTACTGAACGTTAAAAACAGTATTGTCGACAATCTTTATATTTTGGATGATCCTAATTTGGTTTGGGACAATGAAGAACTCAATCTTTTAAACCGCCATTTAAAAGCCAATTTTGATATTAATCCCCGTTTCAGAGATCTTGATTATCGATTGGATATTGTAGAAGATAACCTAAAGCTCTTTACCGATGTTCTCAATGTTCGGGAGAGTTCCCGTTTGGAATGGATTGTTATTATATTGATTTTTATAGAGATAATTATAGCTTTGCTTTTTCATTAAAAAATAGCAATAGAATGTTTTGGAAAAAATTAAAGAGCCAAAACGGGGTGTTTAGGCTCTTTATTGTTTAAATGAAATTATAATCTGCTGATATAACTTCCGAAAATGTCCCTGAATTGATATCCTTCTGAGATACGGTCTTTACTCAGTTTTTTATATTCGACCAATCCCCACAAAATGAATTCTTTCATAAAATAATGATCCTTTTTTTCTAATTGAGGTTGATATTTTTCTATTAATTTTCCAAGTGGAGCTATATCGTCCAAAATGGTTTTGTACTCTTCATCGGTACAGTCATCTAATAATTCAAAACCGCTTTCGGTGAAAAACCAATCCAAAATATCCGTATAAGGTGTTTTTTCGCCTTGCTTTTCTAATCGTTCTATTGTTGGAAAAAAAGCTGGGAAAAATGTATGAATGGCATCACTTATCAATCGTTGCGCAACAACTGCGGCTCCCTCCTGCTCGCCTTCGTATACCAATTCGACTTTGCCGGTTATAGATGGAATTATTCCCATAAAATCAGACAGGCGTAAAGTTGTTTTGTCAATTCCTGATTTTAACGCACGTCTTTCTGCGGTACTTAGTAAATTTTCATAAGCAGTAATGCTCAATCGGGCACTTACACCGCTTTTGTTGTCAATAAATTCGCTTTCTCTTGCTTCAAAACTGATTTGCTCCAATAAATCCTTCGCCAAAGAAGGAATGTAAACCAAGTCGCTTTGGGCGGTATCAAGCTTTGCTTCCTGCGCCGTAATTGTTCTGGCGATATGAATATTTTGAGGATAATGAGTCAGTATTTGCGACCCAATTCTGTCCTTCAAAGGCGTTACTATACTTCCCCGATTGGTGTAATCTTCCGGATTGGCGGTAAAAACAAACTGCATATCAAGCGGCATTCGTAATTTAAAACCGCGAATTTGTATGTCGCCTTCCTGTAAAATATTAAACAAAGCAACTTGAATTCGGGCTTGTAAATCGGGTAATTCGTTAATCACAAAAATACAGCGGTTAGCACGCGGAATCATTCCAAAGTGAATCACGCGGTCATCTGCATAAGATAATTTTAAATTTGCGGCTTTGATAGGATCGACATCTCCTATTAAATCGGCAACGGTTACATCGGGAGTGGCAAGTTTTTCGAAAAAGCGTTCGTTTCGGTGCAACCATGATATTGGCGTTTCGTCCCCTTTCTCTGCAATTAAATCTTTCGCAAAGCGTGACAAAGGATGAAAAGGATCGTCATTGATTTCGGAACCAGTCACATACGGAATGTATTCGTCCAACAATTCGATCATTTTTCTGGCCAATCTAGTTTTAGCTTGTCCTCGCAGTCCCAACAAATTGATGTTGTGTCGCGACAGTATCGCTCTTTCCAACTCAGGGATTACGGTATTCTCAAAACCATGAACTCCTTCAAAAGTGGATTGTCCTGATCTTATTTTTGCAATTAGATTTTGGCGCAATTCATCTTTGATACTCTTGCTTACGTATCCTGATTTCTTTAATTCTCCGAAAGTTTTTATATCTTCAATTTTCATATTTTGTTTTTTTGTCTTTGTAGTTGAATTCAAATGGAAATTATTTTATCCTTTTTTTTCTATTGGTTTCATAATCTTCAAAAATCATTTCGCCCAAACCTTTTAATCCAGTGTAGAAAGCCTTGCCTTGATTGGCTTCAGTAAACTTATTTACAAATTTTTGCAAATAAGGATCATTTGCAATCATAAAAGTGGTAATTGGGATATGCAATTTTCGTGCTTGTTGCGCTTGAGTGTAGCATTTTTCAACAATATAATGATCGAGACCGTTACTGTTCATATAATAAGTTCCGTCATTTTCTCTTACACAGCTTGGCTTACCGTCGGTAATCATGAAAATTTGTTTGTTCGTATTTTTCTTTCTGCGTAATAAATCCATTGCCAATTGCAATCCTGCAACGGTATTGGTATGATACGGTCCAACCTTTAAATAAGGTAAATCCCGAATGGAAATCCGCCAGGCATCATCGCCAAAAACCAAGATATCAAGAGTGTCTTTTGGATAGCGGGTGGTGATTAATTCGGCCAATGCCATTGCTACTTTCTTGGCGGGCGTGATGCGGTCTTCCCCATACAAAATCATGCTATGACTGATATCAATCATCAAAACGGTACTCATTTGGGATTTGTTTCGGGTTTCCTCGACGACCAAATCATTTTCGGTCAGCTTAAAATCGCTCACGCCATTATTGATTTGAGCATTTCGCAAACTTTCTGTCAATGAAATACGTTCCAATCCATCGCCAAAACGAAACTCGCGGAATTCTCCGGTATGCTCATCGCCGTTTCCTACATGTTTGGTTTTGTGGTTACCGCTCCCCGATTTTTTAAGGTTCCCAAAAATATTATCTAAGGCTTGTTGACGAATGGCACGTTCGGTTTTGGCAGTAATTCCTAAACCGGGAGTACCGTCGTCCTTGAGTTCTTCTCGGATGTATCCTTTTTTCTTTAAATCTTCAATAAAATCATCGATTGTATAGGATTCATCCGTTAGTTTGTATTCTTTATCTAATTCGCGTAACCAACTGATAGCTTCGTCAAAATCTCCCGAAGTGTGAGTAATCAGCTCCTTGAAAATTTCAAAAAGCTTATCAAATGGAGATTGAAACGGAGCTTCGTAGCTTTTAAAATAGAATCCTTTTTTTATCATGTTGTCCATAAATATAAATTTAGATTATTTTTTAATGAACTCACTACAATCAATTTATAATTTTACGTTAAAAGCCTTTTGATGAAAACTGTATGATTTTAAATGTTTTTTCAAAAAAAAATCACAGCCCGAACTGTGATTATGTTTTTTGCTTCCAAAAGTGAATGATAATTTTCTGTTTTAAGTGAAACTTTTAATAAGCTAATCTACTTTCTTAAAAATCAATTTATTTTCATCAGGATTAGATAAGATTAATTTTAAATTCTCCACTTTATAATTTGTTGTACTTTGTAGTGCTTTTAGAAATTCGGTTTCTTTATTATTGTTAGCACAGGCCATTCGGGTTGTAATGATGTTGGAGAATCGAAGCAATCCTTTTTCAAAGAAAATAGTTCCGTTCATTTTGTTGCATCCCGCAAACCCCATAAATTTATTGGTTGAAGAATTTATTTCAAGGTTAGGTATTTCTTTTCCAAAATCCGCCAAACTTACTTTTTTACCATTTAATTCTTCCAAAACCCAAATATCGTGCAGTCTTGAATCAGTGATGTAGTTTCCGCAACCGTTAAAAAAAGTTGATTTGCTATCTTTTAGCATTTCAATACGCACGGAATAAGCTGATTTCAGACCGGACATTGTATTAGTACATTCCTGTTGCATAATCTGAATAATCATTGTCGCAGTGTCTGTCGCAACCCGATACATTTTTACATTTGCGTCCATAGCCCGTACAGGTTCAACGTGATTTGCTGTCAATTTTTCAAAACCAGGAAGCAAAGAAGTGAATTCAATGCCTTTATCAGCAATTTTCAAACTCCATTCGGGTTCATTGCCATTGCCTCTGAAATAAATACCCTTTTCTAAATTCTCCTTTTGCTGTTGATAACCAAAATAAGGGATTTTTATAACTTCATTTGAGGTTGATACAGAACTTTTACAACTGATAAATAATAGGGTAATTGCGAATAATTGAATGTATTTCTTCATGAATTTCAATCTTTAATTTCAATCGAAAATTACTCAAATTTTCCGTCTACATAAAACCAACTGCCATTTTCCTGTTTAAAAGTCGAAAACTCATAATGCACTCGGTTTACATTATTTCCATCAACGAAATAAGCTTTAAACTCGACCGTGTCTTCTGTAAACGAAATTATTTCCAATTTTTCCCATTTATTGGCTGCCGCCCAATGCAAAATATCTTCTTTCGAATAATATTTTCTTTCGCTAATATGCGTTGTTGCCAATAAATAATCGGCTTGGTGCGTGGCATAAGCCGAATATCGTGATTTCATCAACGACAAGGCTGTTGGTGCTTTTTCAGCCCCGCTAATGTAACGGTTACAGCAAGATTCGAAAGATTCCGAAGAACCACAATAACATTTTTGAGAACTCATAAAATCAAACCTAAATTAATTTTGCCCGTTTAGCTGAACAATTCTTTGCTGTAATTGGTTCAACAAAACTTGATATTTGCTAATTTCGATCAGTTCCTCATCTTCTTCTGCATGATCCAGTAGCTCGTCCAGTTCTTCGCTAATGTCAACCAATTTATTGCTGGCTTCTTTGGCATTTTTAGCGGCAATCAAATCAATGATTTCCTGTACTCCGTTTTTTAATTCGCTGAATTTATTTTTATCCATATTGCATTAATTTACAGTATCATCCGAAGATTTACCTTCGTTAAACTTTTTAGTTATTTGTTTCAGTTTTTCCTTGCGGGCAATTTCTGCCTGTTTTGCTTTTGCCTGCGATTTATGCAGTTTGTCGTTGTGTTTCTTGATGTTTTTTTCGTTGTTTCGGCTCATTGTATTTCACGTTTTATTTCTTCCAAAGTTTTATTGGTAAAAATTAATTTCTCAATAATTTCATTTCGCAAAACATCGATATCGTCATAATCAAAATATTTTGCCCACGAAGTCAGTTCAAATAAATTCCGAATCTGCTTGATTCTTTTTGCTGTTGCAAAACTTGTCCTCAAAATCGCTTTAGAATCATAATTCGGATTGTTTCGGTGCTGATAATTGACTGTTTTCTTAACATAATCGGCTTCCAGATAATACAATTCCTCTTCCTCATTATCAGGGTAAAACTCATTCCATCGCGCAAAACCAATTTTAAATTTCGAACCTGTCTCAGGTTCCATTGGGACTAACCTCCATTTGCTGTTGGCCAAACGCCCCCAATGGTTCGATAATCGATACATGCCTTCTTCGGTATAATAATATTTACTGCCGGATTGGCTATCATATTGCACCGGCATTCCGGCAATCCGATCGTGCAGTACCTCGTGAAAAACGCAAAATGTATTTTTGAACGACCTTGGACTTGGGCGAAATATTTTTTCCATAAAACAAAGGTAGCCACAAACTGCGGTAAGTACCAAATCAATTCAAAATCTAAATAATTATGGGGTGCCATCATCCCGATAAAAAGGGCTATTCTCTTTGTGCTTACACGCTCTTTTATCGGGACGCTGTCGGGCTATCCGCGCTACTTTGGTAGCTAGCTTCTATCCCTCACCCGCTCGCAATCAAATTTTGTGCTAAAAATCGAATTTTCCATTCTCGAAAAGCATTTCAATTTCCGGCAAAACACCAATTTCTGCTTATATTAATTAACTTTGCAGCAAAAATCATTTTAAAACAAAGAAAATGGCCAAATCATCAGAAGAAAAAATGCCGCAAAAAGGCGTTTTTACAGGAATAATGGAACAGGACGAAAATAAAAATTACTTTTGCGGTGAATATCTTTTGGATTTCAAAATGGCCCAAAAATATAATCTTGGCGATTGGATTACGATAAAAAGTGTTATCGAAAACCCAAGCGATATCAGTTACAAGAAATATCCCAAAAAATCCAGAAACTTTGACAAAGCTAATAGAAAGCCTGAATAATAGATTTTTAGGTTTTAGAAATCACTGAAAAAATCAAAAAGTACTTTTTTTGATTTTTTTTTTGCCCCAAACTGAAAACTTAAAAAAAAGTGTACCTTTGCAAAAAATTTCAAAAAAGAGCCAGAATTAATTTGGTTTGAATTTAAAAGACAAGCAGTTACCTTATTTATGAAAAAAATAGTTGAATACCGCAAGCTACTTAACGTTGATAAAACAGTAGAACTTAAAGATTTAAAAACCATCTATCGTAATGCGATGAAAGATGCGCATCCCGATAAATTTCAAGGTGATGAAGCCGGTTTGAAAGAAGCTGAAGAAAACAGTAAAAAAATAATTGAAGCTTATCACTTCTTAGTGAGTATCAATCCAGCGACAATTAAACAACTTTTACCTGAATATACTGAAACGATTAGTACATCAACAATCACAGACTATAAATTTGTAGAAGGAAGATTGATTGTTAATTTTGCAAATGGAAGTATCTATGAATATATTAGTGTTCCTAAAGCGACTTATGTAAAAATGGTAAACGCTGATTCTCCGGGAAGATTTGCAAAAAGACACATTTTTAATGCTTATCCTTGGAGAAAAACCACAACCCAGGAATAATTTTTTTAATAATTATATAGAAAAACGCTCTTTTAAAGGGCGTTTTTTTTTGAAATTATATAATATTTAGGTCATATCCATAAATATCAAAATTACAGGCGATTAGTGTTTCTTTAACAAGTTTTTTATTAAATTTGTTGACCCTAATTAACTAAAACCTGACCAAAAAAAATGAATGACCGTATTAACAGGTACAAAAGGCAGTATAAAAATGCCCTTAGAACCTACGAAAAATTGCAAATTACAAAAGACGAAATTAATTATAAACTTGAATCAAATCCTGTTTGTTCGTATCTGCACAAAGATTTAAGAAAAGTAAATTTAGACATTACAATAACCCTGAATGAGATAGAACATATCGAATCATATCTCTTTGATTCAGCTCCTAAAAGTAACTAATTAAAAGTGTATTGAATTTATAGGCTCTTTATTACTTTTATAAAGTGTCAATAATTCAATTTTTTCATAATTATAAACACAGAACAATTTGGTCTGTAATAACTTATGTTGCCTTGAAATTATAACATAAATTTAGGTACTAAAGTTATTGTTAGTTTATAAATTTAAATACTTTTGTAACCTTAAAAACAATTAACTAATAAAAATGAAAAAAATTATTTTATTTCTTACTGCTACAGCATTACTTACTTCTTGTAGCAAAGACAAATACACTATTACCGGTGAAGCCCCAGGATTTGCAAACGGTAAAACTGTAATCATGCAAACTCAGCAAGAGAACGGTATGGGACTAATTGCTGTTGATACGGTAAAAATAGAAAATGGTAAATTTGAAATTAAAGGAAAAGCTGTAGAGCCTTCTTTTCATATGTTGCAAATTGAAGGAGCGCAAGGTTCAATCCCATTTATCTTAGAAAATGGTGATATTAAAATCGTTGTAAACAAAGATACAATTCAAAAATCTAAAATTTCAGGTACTTACAATAATGATGAGTATGTGAAATTCAACGAAGAAATTATTAAAATCCAAAAACCTTTGATGGATTTTCAAACAGCTAACATGCAAAAAATGCAAACAGCTCAACAAACTAAAGATACTGCAACAATCAATAGTTTGATGAAAGAGTATACTAAAATCCAATCTGAAATTGGAAATAGTTCAAAAACTAAATATGTTGATTACGCTAATACACATCCAAAAGCTTTAATCAGTGCATTAATTATCCAATCAATGACTAATGATCCATCGGTAGATTCTAAAAAAATCGAAACTATGTACAATGGACTTGATGAATCATTGAAAAACTCTAAACCAGGGAAAGCAATTAAATTGAAAATTGCTCAATTGAAAATCCCTAGTGTTGGTGCTTCTGCTCCTGGAGCTGCTGCCCCAGCAACTAAATGAAGGACAGATTTCTCTGCTCCTAACCCGGAAGGGAAGAAAGTTTCTCTTAAGGAAAGTTTAGGAAAAGTTACTATTGTTGATTTTTGGGCTTCTTGGTGTGGTCCTTGTCGACATGAAAATCCTAATGTTGTAGCAATTTATAATGAATTACATTCTAAAGGGCTTAATATAATTGGTGTTTCTCTAGATGAAGATCCTGTGAAATGGAAAGAAGCTATTGCAAAAGATAAACTAACCTGGACTCAGGTTTCTAATCTAAAAGGTTGGGAAGATCCAATTGCAAAGCAATACAAAGTTGAAGCAATTCCAGCTACTTTTGTTCTTGATCAATCAGGAAATGTGGTTGCACAAGGTTTAAGAGGCGAAGAATTGAAAGCAAAAATCATAGAATTACTAAAGAAATAACCATTTTTAGTCTTTCAGAATAAAAAATCTCCCTTGTGGAGATTTTTTATTTTATTCAATTCCAACGTATTAAAAATAATATTAAAATAAAGTGCAAAAAAAGTTTGTATAACTAAAAAGTGTCTCTATATTTGCACCCGGTTAACGCAATGAGCGCTACTAAACACAAGGCTTGGGAAGATACTCAAGCGGCCAACGAGGACGGACTGTAAATCCGTTGGGTAACCTTCGCAGGTTCGAATCCTGCTCTTCCCACAAAACGCTTCAAGATATTTGAAGCGTTTTTTTTATTCAAAAAATTAAATTAAAATCCCATCTCATTTTTTAAAACAAGATGGGATTTTAATTTTATATAAGTGATGAATTTTAGTCCAATTTAAAACTCACACTTACATTGGCAGTAATTTCGATTTCTCCAACAGCCATAGTTTCTTTTGGAGCTGCATCCATTGATTCAGCTCTCATCGATTTCATAGCAAATACAGGCTGAGGATAGTATGTTTGTGAATTATCGTTAATTGTTATCGCTGAGCCTATTTTTTGCCCTAAAACAGATACATAGTCCTCAGCTTTCGTTTTTGCCTCCTTCATAGCTAATTTTCGTGCTTCTGCTTGATGTTGTGCCAGCTTTGATGATTGGAAAGTAACATTGTCAATTCTGTTGATTCCTTTATCGACTAATTCTTCCATAAGTTCATCATACTTCGATAAATCACGTAAAAGGATTTCTATTGTTTGTGTGGCATTGTAATTATGTTTCTTTTTCTCATAATCATACTGAGGATTCAGGGAAACTCTTTTAGTTTTATAATCAGCTGGAGCCAAATCCATACTTTTAATTAATTTCAAAACAGCTTCCATTTGTTGGTCATTTTGTTTTTTTACATCTTTAGCATTTGTTCCTTTGGTTTCGACTGTTGCCAGAATAAGGACCTGATCGGGAGTTACTTTTACTTTTCCTTCCCCCATAACACTTATTTGAGGAATAGGTTTGGTTTCCTGGCTATATGCCAAAACTGTAAAAAGGCAGATAAAAGACAAAATTGTTTTTTTCATGATATTGATGATTATTGATTAAAATTTAATTTAAAGCTTTCCTGTTTTTGCCATTCCAAAAAGAATAATGATAGGAATGGCTAATATAACAGCGATTGAAGTGTGTTGTTCTATTAATTCAGGGTTTCTTACAAGAGTAATCAAATATCCTCCAATAGCACCTCCAAAATGAGCCGTATGGCCTATATTATCATTTTTAGTTTTCATCCCATAAATTGAAGAAAGTAAATAAATAAATCCATAAATAAATCCAGGTATAAAGCCAAAAACTTCTAAATGAGAATCTAATAAGATTGAGCTAAAAATAACTCCGGTTACTGCTCCAGAAGCACCTACAGCTCGATAGCTATAGTCGTTTTTATGAAATGACATGGTTAATAAGCTACCAAAAATCAAACTACCAAAATAGACGAGAATAAATGAAAAACTTCCTAAATAACTTAAAACAACTGGAGCAAAGAAATAAAGCGTCAGCATATTGAAAAGCAAATGAGCCATGTCAACATGCAGAAATCCAGATGATATCATTCGAATTTGTTCTCCGGCACGAATACTTCCAACATGGAACTCGTATTTCCTAAAAAATGCATAATCATTAAATCCTTTATAACTTATCAATACATTGGCGACAATAATTCCAATAAAAATGGCATTCATATAAATGTAGGTTTTAAAATTTTAACGTAAATCTAATTAATATTATAATTTCTATTAATAAAGAAATCATAAACTATTTATGAATGCAAATTAAAAAACTATATTTGGAGAAATATATAATAATGAAATACATTGTTTACCTAATTGTTTACCCTATTTTATGGTGTATTTCAATCTTACCTTTTCGTTTACTCTATCTTTTTTCAGATTTTGTTTATATCATCGTTTACCAACTTATTGGTTATCGAAAAAAAACGGTCCGCAATAATTTAGCGTTAACCCTGCCTCATTTATCCAATGAAGAACGATTGGTTGTTGAAAAAAAATTCTATCACCATTTGTGTGATATGTTCCTCGAAATGATAAAAACAATGACTATTTCAAAGAAAGAAATATGCAAAAGATATTCTTTTACAAATTTTGAAGTTTATGCCGAATTAGAAAAGCAGGACAAAAGCGTTGCCATCATGTGCGCCCATTATGCCAGTTACGAATGGGTTGTTTCCATGAATTACTTCACTAAATTTCATGGTTATGGAATTTACAAACAAATAAAAAATCCGTATTTTGATAAATTGGTACATTCCATTCGATCTAAATTTAATGCCACTCTAATCACTACCAAAGAAACGATTCCAACAATCATAAACAATAACAAAAATAAAAAGCTATCGGTTTATGGCTTTGCCGGCGATCAATCGCCAAAAGAGAACAGTGCGCACCATTGGACAAAATTTATGGGAATCGAAGTGCCTGTTCACACCGGTGCTGAAATGTTGGCAAAAAAATACAACATGAACGTTGTCTTTCTTAAAACAAAAAAAGTAAAACGCGGATATTATGAGGCTACTTTGGAAGTGCTTTCCGAAAATGCAAAGGAAGTGCCTAGTTATGAACTAACCGATTTGTTTTTAAAACGTGTGGAAGAACAAATTTATGAATCTCCTGAATATTACCTGTGGACGCATAAGCGATGGAAACACAGAAGGTAATTTTCTAAAACAAATATGATCAAAAAGAATAGCTCACAAATTGTAAATTACATAAAAAAAATATTATTTATTTATATTTGCATAAATTTCTAATAAATGCAATACCTCATATATTTACTTGCATATCCAATAATTTGGACAATTTCGATGCTTCCTTTTAGATTGTTGTATCTGTTTTCAGATTTTGTTTATATCATTGTCTATCGAATCATTGGTTATCGTAAAAGAACGGTTCGTAAAAACCTTGCCTTGGCATTACCTCATTTATCTAACGAGGAACTTTTAATCATAGAGAAAAAGTTTTATAGTCACATGTGTGATATGTTTCTTGAAATGATAAAAACAATGAATATTTCTAAGGAAGAAATTTGCAAAAGATTTATCTTTAAAAATATTGAGATTTATAAGGAACTTGAAAAACAAGGGAAAAGTATTGCTGTTATCTGCTCACATTATGCCAGCTATGAGTGGATTATTTCGATGAATTATTATTCGGATTTTGCTGGATATGGAATTTACAAACAAATAAAAAATCCGTATTTTGACAAATTAGTTCATAAAATACGTTCTCGATTCAATGCCAAATTGATCACTACTAGACAAACAGTACCTACAATTATCAATAATGCCAAAAATAATGTGTTGTCATTGTACGGTTTTGCAAGTGATCAATCGCCAAAAGCAAAAGGAGCGATGCATTGGGCCAAATTTATGGGGATTGAAGTTCCTGTTCATGTAGGTGCCGAAATGTTGTCCAAAAGATATAATATGACTTTGCTTTATCTTAATACAAAAAAGGTAAAACGAGGGTATTATGAAGCTACATTGGAAGTTCTTTCTGAAAACCCAAAAGAAGTCCCTGATTTTCAGCTTACAGACCAATATTTAAAACTTTTGGAAAAACAGATTTATGAAGCTCCAGAATTTTATTTGTGGACACATAAAAGATGGAAATACAGAAGATAATATTTTAGATTTCAGAATTATGATTGGCTAATAAAATAAAACACCGTTTCAAAAATTCATTTCGAAACGGTGTTTTTATTTATTAAAAGTTTGAATTTGGTGTCTCAAAAACTTAGAATTTTTAAAGAGAAAACCAATGATCTACTAATGTATCTTCAACTGCCTGAGCTTCTTTGTGTAAAAACTCATTGGTATCTTTATCATAATCATAATTCAATGCCCAGTCTTTATGGTTCTCGGCTAAGGATTTGATACTGTTACAAACATATTCAATTTCATCTGTAGTAGTTGTTGGGTGTATTGACATCCTGATCCAACCCGGTTTTTTAATCAAATCTCCCAAAGTAATTTCGTCTATCAGCTTATTTGAAGTTTCTTGATCTACGTGCAGTAAAAAATGCCCGTAAGTACCAGCACAACTGCAGCCTCCGCGAGTTTGTATTCCGAATTTATCGTTTAATAATTTTACACCCAAATTAAAGTGTAGATCTTCAATAAAAAATGAAATAACGCCTAATCTGTTACGATGTTGTCCGGCAAGAATTTTGATATTTGGAATATTTTCAAGTGAATCAAAAACATATTCTACGATTTCATGTTCTCGTTTCAAGATATTTTCAACTCCCATTTGTTCCTTTAGTTGAATCGCCAAAGCAGTTTTTATAACCTGAAGAAATCCTGGAGTACCACCATCTTCCCTATCTTCGATATTGTCAATGTATTTATGTTCGCCCCACGGATTTGTCCAAGAAACAGTTCCTCCTCCCGGACAATCAGGAACCATATTGTGGTATAATTTTTTATTGAATACTAAAACTCCCGAAGTTCCAGGTCCTCCCAAGAACTTATGAGGTGAAAAGAAAACAGCATCTAAATACGATTCTGCATCTTCGGGATGCATGTCGATTTTAACATAAGGCCCTGAACAAGCAAAATCCACAAAACAAACACCATTATGTTGATGCATTAATTTAGCAGCTTGATGATAAGGTGTTTTAATTCCTGTTACATTAGAACACGAAGTTATGGAAGCAATTTTATATGGTCTGTCTTTATATTTTTCCAATAAAAAAGCCAAATTGTCCAAACTAAAAAGCCCTTCTTCACAGGAAGGGATAACTTCAACATCGGCAATGGTTTCTAGCCAAGAAGTTTGATTGGAATGGTGCTCCATGTGCGAAATAAAAACAATTGGTTTTTTTTCGGCAGGAATATTGAAGTATTTTGTTAGATTTTCTGGAACTTTCAAACCTAAAATACGTTGAAATTTATTAACTACTCCTGTCATTCCTGTTCCATCGGTTATCAAAACATCTTCAGGACTAGCATTTACATGTTTCTTGATGATATTTCGGGCATGATGATAGGATTTCGTCATTGCTGTTCCTGAAACGGTAGTTTCGGTATGGGTATTGGCTACAAAAGGCCCAAATTCATTCATTAATTTTTCTTCGATAGGACGGTACAAACGGCCACTGGCTGTCCAATCGGTGTAAATGATTTTTTGAAAACCAAAAGGAGATTCGAAACTTTGCTCTATTCCGATAATATTTTCTCTGAACTGTTGAAAATACAGTTCTAATTGTGTTGTAACTTTTGTCGAGGCCATTTTCTTTTAATTTGACTCCAAATATATTGTTTTTTAATTAATTTAAAACATTTGGCTGTTTTCGCTTTTAAAAGTTTTTGGGGTTAATAACCAGAGTATTATCATTTTTTAACTGATTTAAAATATGTTTTTTGTCAAAAGTTTAAAAATTAAAGCTTAAAAATTCTTTCAATAATACTGAGTTTTGATTTAGTAAAACATTGTTTAAACTGAAACAAATTGTTTTAAAAAATTCAAAAAAAAGGCTGCTTTAATTTTCTTAGTAATTCATAAAAAAATATATTTGCAATCAAAATTCGGGATGTAGCGCAGCCTGGTAGCGTACTAGCATGGGGTGCTAGGGGTCGCTGGTTCGAATCCAGTCATCCCGACTTCCATAAAAAAAGAGGCTTTTTTGCCTCTTTTTTTATGAAACACCCAACAAGAGTGTCCGTTGTTTTTTTTGAAATATGTCTTTGTATTCGAAACACGCAATACTCTGCTTCTACTTTTCTAGGTATTATTGGTTACAAAAAAGTGACTAATAGTAGAAGAAATAGCTTTTTCATTAGATCTACTATTTGCCACAAAGGTTTATTTTTTTGACATTACCTTTTTTAGCTTAATGGACAAATACGGCACCTTTTCAGAATACCGTATTTTATCCACTAATTCAATTTTTATAAACTTGCTTTTACTTCACCGCAAGTCAGCATATTTTTAGGATAGTAAGGATTTTTGATTTCTTTGCTGTCGCTTGTCCAGACTGCTCCCGTCATTGGACATACCTGAAGATATAATGTAGCATCTTCAGCTTTAAATTTTGGTGCTAAGTCCCAGAATTTAACCGAAAGTTCCTGAACAATTTTTCTTTGTTTATTGATGTTTTTGGTTGCTGTTATCTGAGTTGCAAGATCAATAATTTCCCTTCTCTTTGTAGTAGCCTCATTCATTTGTTCAAGCCTCAGTTTTTTAAATTTGAAGTTTTTTAATGAATTCTTTAACGCATCTGCATTTTTTACAACAGCAATACTATCTGAAATTATAAGACTGTTTTTTAAGTCCAGGTAATTTTTTGTGATTTCCTTTTTTTGTGCTTCACGTTTCTCAACCAGATCTGGAGTTACTTCCTCGCTTGATTTCAATTGAGCATGTCCCAAAGTACTTAAGCAGATGAATGCTATAACTAATATTCTTTTCATATATCTGTTTTGTTTAATTTTGAAATAATTTTGTCAATATCGATTAAAATACTTTCAAAGTGATCTTTGTTTAATCCAGTTGTTCCATTCATTAGCTTTGTAACATCTGTTCTTAATTTTAAAATATGCTGTTTACCATATAATCTTATATCACTACGCTGTGCTGCATTCAAAGCTTTGCCTGGCTCTGCTTCTTTAGGCAATAACAACATACCTAATTTATCAATATAGCTGCGCTGTAATGCCCTTCTGTAATAATCCTGTTTTGTGTCACCAGTAAATTTTACCCATACAGTTTGCTGCAAATCGTTTAAAAACTCAGGAACGGTATAAGCTCCTTCAAACTGCATTGATTTAAGGCTAATATTGTAAAGCATGCCGGAACTAAGTAATATATTCAATGCTTGATTCTGTTGATCTGAAATCTGATCCTCTGTTTTTAAAGAAATAAGCTGATCAATATTTTGTGGATACATCCAAAGTGGCGCTACAAACAATTGTCTGCCTATATAATCGATAGCCGCTTTTACTTTTGCTTTTGGTACAGGCTGGTTTACGGTACCTTTCTCGTCAACACTTCTTTTAGTCACATAGTTATTACCAATATATTTCAACACATGATACAAGTATCTTGAATATTGTGTTACAACCGCTTTATGCATATCTTCTAAATTGTTATAAGCATCGTTTGGTTCGTAAGTCCATTCTACAAGATTTGGTACAACACGCTTCAAATTTTTAATCCCATAATCGCTGGCAAGTACTGCGTCATCACCCAAATCTTCTGACTGACTGCGAGGATCTTCGTCTTTTCCTTCACCTCCAAACCATAATTTAGGATTAGCGGTTAAACTGTCTGTTGTTAATTTGGCAAGAATGTTTTCTTCTTCAAACTCATCTTTAGTATGTGGAAAATAGCTGTACCCCCATTTAACAGCCCATTTATCGTACATTCCAATACGAGGATAAATACCATCCGGACCAATATTATCTTCCGGCTGAGCCACATAGTTAAAGCGGGCATAATCCATTATAGAAACGGTATGACCATTTGCTTCGACCCATTTTTTATCCCTTAATTTTTCAACAGGAGTCGCACTGCTCGCTCCCATGTTGTGGCGTAAACCAATTGTATGTCCAATTTCATGAGAAGAAACAAAACGGATTAACTGTCCCATTAACTCATCATCCAAATGCATTTTTCTGGCTTTTGGATCTAAAGGTCCTACCTGAATCATATACCATCTTTGCACTAATTTCATCACATTATGATACCAGCCTACGTGGCTCTCCATGATTTCCCCGCTTCTTGGATCACTAATTCTAGGGCCGTAAGCATTTGGCGTTTCAGAGGCAAGATATCTTACTACCGAATACCTAGCGTCTTCCAGGCTCATTGTTTTATCATCTTCCGGCCATTCTTTACCAACAATAGCATTTTTAAAACCTGCTGCTTCAAAAGCTTTCTGCCAGTCGTTGATACCTGCAATTAAATATGGTCTCCATTTTTTTGGAGTAGCTGGGTCAATGTAGTAAACAATTTGTTTTTTAGGTTCAACCAGTTCGCCTCTTAAGTATTTTTTGATGTCTTTATCTTTTGGTTCCAAACGGTAACGCTGAATAATGAATTTTTTTTCAGCCCGCTGCTGGTCATCATCAAACAAAACATATTTATTGGAAAAATAACCAACTCTTTCATCTTCAAAACGTTTGCGCATTGGCGTTTTTGGCAGTAATACAATTGAGACATTTAATCTTATTGTTATGCTTCCACTGTTTGATGAAGAACTCGTATATGTCTTGGTAGTCTTTACCTCAATGTTAATAGGATAGCTATCTATAGTCTCGATGAAAGTTTTATCATCCGCTAGTGTAGTTAGTTTTCTATCTGTTTTTTCTTGACTTGGCAAAGAAAACATAGGATTATCTTTCTTAAAAGCATCTGTTACATCAATTACAGTATTTCCAGTAGTTGGATTGATTGTTTTTATTGGAAAAGCGGCAACAATTGGATTTTCGTTACTGCCAGCTAATGCTTTTGCGAGCATCGAATCTGGATTGCGAACATCTTGTCTATACTGTAATGATCTTAAGAAAACAGTGTTATTAGCTCCTTTTTCAAAGTAAATGGTTTGTTCGTTGGCTTTTTCACCGCCAAAAAGCCCCATTCCTTCAGGAGTAGAAAGATATCTTGTCACTACCAGCATGTATCTGTTATACAAACTATCTGGAATTTGAAAATAAAATTTATTAGCTACTTGAGTAACTGTAAAAAGACCTATTTTACTTTTAGCTCCCTCTTTAATTATCTTCTCATATGGCAGTAAACCTTTTTGCGGGTTACTGATAGTATCTTCTTTTTTTTCTTGAGCTTGCGCAAAACCATGCTGGAGCAAAGCAACCAGCATGATTGTTAATATAAATAATTTCTTCATCGGAATTAAAATGGAAGTTTCTCGTCAGTATTTAATGTAAGCTTTGGGTTTTTTGTTAAAGCTGACAAAGGAAACGGAATAATGTATAATCTTGAATTAGGCTGTAAAGTATATGTTTTTTGAGGAACGGTCTTATTAACGATTGGAAATACTCTTGTTATGGTCTTTGCGTATTCTGCTTCAGTGTTTAATCTTTTAAGATCAAAAAAACGATTAAAGCCAAATAGTAATTCTTTTCTGCGCTCGTTTATAACAAGTTCCATTGTTTTTTTTCTGGTGGCTGGAACCGGTAAATTTACAGTACCTGATAATATTCGTTTTGCCCGTAATTTATTCAAGATATCAACAGCTTCAGCAAATTTATTTTCTCTGGCATAGCATTCGGCCAGCATTAAATAAACCTCAGTTGTTTTCATTCCAACAGTAGGGTAAAAAAACTTTGTATATACAGTTGCCCAATACGCTGTATTAGATCCCTGATCCAGATTTGTTGTACTTGTAGTATTAAAAAACAAATTAAAACGGGCATCATTAGTACCAAATAAAGTACGAAGTTCCGGGCTTATGATATACTGATATGCAAAGTTCATCTCATTGTAGCCTGTCATATACATGTAGCTCAGTACTTCAATATTATTTGCAGCCGGAACTGCTACTACATTTGGTCCTCCTTGTTTGTTATAAGCCACCATATCAAATATTTGATTATTATAGCTTAATGATTTTTCTGCTGCTGCTTGAGCGCTGGCGATTTCACGTTTAAATAAATGAACTTTTGCCTTAAATGCATAAGCAAATGCCAATGACGGATGGTAAACATCAGCTGGTTTTTCCTGAAGATACGGCAGTGCATCTTCTATATCCTTTTGAATAAAATCGTAAACCTGAGCTACAGTAGATTTTGATGGCTGTGCCTCTAAATCAAATTTGTCCATGATACAGATGCCGCCGTCAGTAGCTGCAGTTTGCGGATCATAGCCTTTTGCATAGTGATTTACTAGCAAAAAGTGATCGTATGCTCTATAAATTTTGGCTTCCGCTTTCGCTAATTGTTTTGTGCTTTCATCCCCTTTGCTATTATCAACTAATGAAATAATGGTGTTCCATCTGTTGATATAGGTGTAAGCCTGATTGTAAAAGCTAGAACCTGTCATCAAAGAAACTCTGTCGGTAGTTTCGTCAAATGTAAAATTGATAATATCGATGTTTGGCGTTTTCCCTATTACATTTGATTCTTTCATCCATTGATCGTCTACCAAATACTGAAAGTTATTGATTGGATAGCCTCTGCCCGGCAGAGATACCATTTCATAGAATTGCGATGCGGTCTCAACAACCAAAGCCCCTTTAGGTGTAACATCAGTGTAATCTTCGCAGGATGTTATAGTTAGCATCATCAGTGATAGTATTATTATATATTTATGTTTCATTTTTTTAAAGTGTTAGATTAAACCCAAATAAATAAGTTTTCGGCAATGGTAAGTTGCGTGTGCCTGAGTTAACTGAATAGACTTCAGGATCAATACGGTTTCCAGCAGCACTCCAATACCAGATATTGTTTACCTGGAAAGTGAATTTTGCTGATTCCATTTTGATTTGATTAGCGACAGATTTTGGCAGGCTGTAACCTAATGAAATATTTCTAAGTTTGATATAATCTCCATCTACAACATTTACATCCGAATTTCTCCATTGGCTGCTGATTGTTCCAGCATAACTTCTCACATTTTCTGCCAAATCTACATATAAGCGTGTATTGCCGTTTGGCTGTGCATCTGTATATCGATCTGTAATACCTGAAAGATTTACAGCATCAGTACTCATGTCGATAGTCTCTTTTCGTATTACATTACCTCCTGAGAAAATAAACATAAAATTCAAATCGAATTGTTTGTAGGAGAATCGTTGTGATAGAGAACCTGTATAAGTTGGTGTTAAACTTCCCATTTTTACAAGCGCATTCGGATTGGTAACTGTTTTTATACTCGTCGATATAGGGTTTCCATTAGCATCAAAAGTGATTGACGGATTTCCGTTTTCATCCAATACGTAAGGGTATCCATTAACTGTACCTCCGTATTTGTAAGCGTACAGAGTATTGTATGCATCTCCTTCAAAAAAGTAATTCGATGGTGAGCTAACATACACTGATGAAGTTGATTGTGCTCTGGTAATTTTATCAACAGTTGTTTTGTTGAAACCAAAAACAACATTAGAATTAATACGAAAATCACCATTATTGAACCATTCAGAACCTACACTAAATTCAACTCCTCTGTTTAGCAAAGCTCCTGCATTAATTCTTCTGCTTGTTGCTCCAACAGTAGGATCTAAATCGGTTGTTGCCAATAAATCACTGCTATATTTACGATATACATCAATACTACCTGTAAGTTTATGCCTTAACACAGTATAATCTAAACCTAAGTTAGTTGTTTGTGTTTTTTCCCATCTCAGCATTGGGTTAGGCTGTGCTGTAATATTGATGTACTGTAATGAGGAATATAAATTATCATTTTTTCTTGTAGCGGTTACATACGGTGTAGTACTTTGATCAATATTTCCGCTAACCCCATAAGTTGCTCTAAGTTTAAGCATGTCGACCCATTTTATGTCTTTCATGAAGTCTTCATTGCTAATATTCCATCCTAAACCTACAGACCACAATGGACGGTTTTTATACTTAGAATCTACTCCAAATAAATCTGCACGATCCACACGGTAACTTCCTGTTAGGTTATATTTTGATAAATAAGTATAACCTGCTGTACCAAAAACAGAAAAATAGCGATGCAAAACTTCTGTCTGTGTTCTTGATAAAGCTGCTAAAGTTGCACTATTTCCATATATGTAACTAGAAACACCTGTCTGGCTAAGTGAAAGGTTATTCAATGTAGCTGAAGTAAGTGTAACTGGGTCGTAGCCATATCGCATCTGTTCAATAGTTCTGGGAACAAAAGTTTCACGCATTTCAAAACCTCCAATAGCATTAACAGAGTGTTTCCCTCCATCAAAATCCTGATTAAAATCTAACTGGTTTCTAAAAGAATAATTACTCGCCTGACTGCTCCATTGTTTATAACGCCCTCCTGTAGAAAAACCGTCAACATAAGTGTAGGCATTTGTAGCGGCATTATATCCTGTTAAGGTATTGATAGCGTAGCGCATTTTATATGAGTCTACAGCATAATACTGTTCATTGTCATTTTTTCTTAATTCGTACTGAAATTGTGTATTAAAGCTTAAACCTTTCCAGATTTTAGCACGAATGTTTGCAAAAGTCCTTAAACTTAATGAATTTTCTTTTGTAATACCTTCCTGAAGTGCATCCAACACATTAAATCTTACTGATTTAAAACCACTTAAACTATTTATTTTTGTAGCCATAGCAGGGTTAATAACACTGCTGCCCGTAAAACCATCTTTTATGCCTACAAAAGGTGATATTACAAGATTTCCGTTATCGTCTGTAATACGCTCGTATCTTTTTTGGATGTCATAATTTCCAAAATCAGAATCAGTAACATCTTCATTTGTATAAGTTGAATTTAATCCAAAAGTGGCATTTAACCAGTTGTTCATCTGAAAACTGCTTTTTGCATAAAGATTAAATGCACGACTGTTGTTATTTTTGATGCGATTATCTGCAGCGTCATAATTTAATGATACATATGTATTTTGCTTACTTGTACTCCCTGAAAATGCTATATTGTAACGTTGTCTGTATTCATTTTGCCATACATTATCGCTATAATCTTTTATATAATCGTTCTTTCTCCATTGGGCGATAGTAGTACCATAATCTGCATTGCTGATTTTTCCATCTTCCAAATCTCTGTTAAGCTGGTATAAAGGGCTGTAATACTTCGGGCTGCTACTTCCAATATCACCATAACTGCTGAACATACTTGTTGTGTTGGCAAATCTTGCTCGCTCTCTATTATACACTGCCTGTTCAAAGTCTATCAACTCACTAGTAGAAGCGTAATTCATGTCTTTAAGATTTGGTTTGATACCAACAAAGAAATCTGAATTTATACTCACTTTTAGCTTACCACTTCCTTTTTTGGTAGTCAAAACAATAATACCGTTTGCTGCTCTTGAACCATAAATAGATCCGGCAGCGGCATCTTTAAGAACGTTTACACTTTCAATGTCATAAGGATTAATCTGATCAAGAGTTAATTCGGTCGGCAGGCCATCTATAACTAAAAGCGGACTATACCCAACTTCTAAAGAAGAATAGGTACCAATACCTCTTAATATGGGTGTGTCAGCCGAAGCTCCAGTTGGATTTTTCTGAAACATCAAACCCGCAACACGTCCTTCAATAGCCGTCGCTAGATTGGTATTAATATTTTCATTTAAAACTTTTTCATTCACCTGAGCAATTGCACCTGTAGAATGGCTTCTTGTAAGCGTTTGAAAACCTGTAACGACCACCTCTTTCATCGCTGATATTTTATCTTCAACGATAAGTGTCAATTCTGAACGTCCATTGATAGAAAAAGATTTTTTTTCAATAGTCAATCCAGAACATTCGAGGATACCATCCGATGGCACATTATCAAAAGAAAAGCTTCCATCATAATCGGTTATAGTATGTTTGTTAGTCCCTGCGATATAAACATTTATTCCCGGAAAAGTCTCATTTTTGCTGTTTAGTACTTTTCCGCGTATGTTTATTATTCCGTTTCCCCGATTCTCCTCTTTTAAAGCAGTCACCACTATCGTTTGATTGGTAATTGTGTACTTTAAATTTTGATTGCTGAAAATCAAATTTAAGGCTTCTCTTAAATTAGAATTTTTTACATTGATGGTTACAGGGTTTGAATTTTTTAGTAAATTCTGATTGTAAAAAACTTCATAGTTGGCCTGTTTGGCAGTTTCCTTGAGAACTGTTTCAAGCGGTGCATCTTTAAAATTAACACTAACTTTTTGTGCTTGAACGGTAAAACTACAGAACAGAATGAGCAGCGTACAAAACGCCCATACATGATTAGAAAAACTAAGACGAGGAATCTTTTTCCCGAATTTTTTGTAAGGATTTTTCGTTTGTAAATTAAATTTCATACATTTACATTTAGTTATAGTTAAACAATAGTGGACAACTTATACTGGCTATAAACTTATTAACAACCAGAAGCATCGCAACTGCTTCTGGTTTTTTAGTTTATAGACTCAATATAATCGGTTAAATTTAAAATCAGGGGTAAACGATAATCGTTTTTCCTTCAACTTTAAATTTGATATTACTAAGCTCAAGTACTTTTAATACTTCAGATAAATTTTTATTCATAAACGTACCTCCGTTAAACCTTACATCCGAAACATCACCACGGTATTCCACTTTTATTCCATACCAGCGCTCCAATTGTTTCATTACAGTTTTTAGATCGTCATTGTCAAATTTAAAACGGCCATTTTTCCAGGCAATAGTAGCTTCGGTATCAACTTTTCGAATTGCTATCTTGTTTAAATTATCAGAAACATTAGATTGTTCTCCTGGTTTTAAAATCGCTTTTTGATTATTGCAAGAAACTGCAACACTTCCTTCTAACAAAGTAGTTTTAATAACCGATTCATTATTATAGGCATGTAGGTTGAAATGGGTTCCAAGAACTTCTATGGATTGATTTCCGGATTTTACAATAAAAGGTTTGTTTTTGTTTTTGGCCACTTCAAAATAAGCTTCTCCTTCTACTTCGACCACTCTTTGATTTCCTTTAAACTGAGTTGGGTATTTTATGGATGAAACAGCATTCAAATATACTTTGGTTCCATCACCCAAGACAATGTTGTATTGGCCTCCTGTAGGCGTGGAAAGTGTATTGAATGAATTGGCAGTCTCTTTTGAAGCATCTGGGTTAACAATATAAGTAATTACTCCGTCCTCACTCAATTTGATTGTGACTGCATCTTGATTACCTTCTTGGGCTACAATTCCTTTTACCGATACATCGGTAAGGACAATTTGTTTCCCGTTCGAAAGAGTCAAGATCCCTTTATTTCCTCCAGGAGCAATTTCCTGTGGTTTTTCAGCAACTTGAATATCTTGTTCTTTTGGTTTTTTGAAATAAAATAATCCCGCAGCTAATAATAAAACTATTGATGCGGCAACAGCAAGACGTGGCCAAAGACTAACTACTTTTGTTTCTTGTGCCAATGGTAATTTGGATTTTAGATATTCGTAACTGTCTTCCAGTTCATTCTCGCTAAGCTGTATATTGCTATTTGAAGCTTTATGCAAATACCATGCATCTAGCTTATCCTTATCCGCATTAGACAAAGTACCATTTTGGTATTTTTTTAGCATCGCTAAGATTTCAGTTTTATTCATAATTACAATAGGAAATTTTGTCCCGTTTTAAGTAAGACAGTTAGAAATAACTTTTGTCATAGCCAATATTAAAAAAACTTTGTAATATTGTTAACAAATATCAATTTTTGTTGATTTTAATTAGGTAAATTCAACTATAACGATTGATTTTTGTTACATATGACAACAAAAAGAGAAGAATACTGTAGTGTAATGATTACCAAATAAATACACCCAATAAAGACTTGAGTTTGTGTCTCAATATTTTAAGCGAATTATAAACTTGTTGTTTGGCAGTCTTATCGGTGATATTTAATTTAAGCGCAATTTCTTCATACGAAAGTTCTTCAATTTTTCTCAAAAGAAAAACTTCTCGCATTTTTTCTGGAAGTAGGGCTATTTCTTTTTCAATAATGGCCTCCAATTCTTTTTCCCTGAAGCTAGAATCGGCCAAAACATAATCATTTTCAATAAAATTTAAAATGGAATCGGCATAACGAGAAACCACTTTTTCGTGGGCAATATGATTTAGGATTCTATTTTTGGTTGCTTTGTATAAATAGGAAGAAAGAGAACCGGTAAGCACAATTTCAAATCTTTTGTTCCAAATGGCTAAAAAAACATCTTGAACAACATCATTTGCCTGATCACGATCACCAAGTAATTTATAAGCATGGTTTACTAAAATTTTAGAATAGCGTTCAAAAATTTCTGTATAAGCCAATTGATCATCTTCCTTAAGGAGATTCAATAAAATATGATCAGCATATTTATTATAAATTGTCATTAATTATAGGGGGGGGGGATGAATCAAAACGCAATATTAAACATTTTTTGGGTCAAAAACTAAGGGGTGATTGAGTTAGGACAAAAAAATCTATTATTATTATAAACGCCTGCAATACTTGTCGGATGCTTTTAATCATCAAAAAAGAGTTTAATAAATAGAATTGTTTATCCCTGAAAATAACAAAACCCGACTCTTGCCGGGTTTTGCTTTTTTATATTTTGCCAAGGAAACCAATAATAGACTATGTTGGCTTTTTAGCCCTGACAAAGCGGTATCCTCGTAGCGCAGCGAAGAGATAAAGGCGATGGCAGGAATCCATGTTTACTGACAAGCCTACTCTTTCGCTCCTTAAAATTTATATTCCGGCTACAGCTTTTATTTCATCAATAATTCGCAGAGCTAAATCATCTGCCAATTGCTGAGTGGCGGCTTCGGTATAAATACGGATAATTGGTTCTGTGTTTGATTTTCTCAAGTGTACCCAATTTTCCGCGAAGTCAATTTTCACACCGTCAATTGTGTTTATTTCTTCATTTTTGTATTTATTGGCCATGCCAACAAGGATAGCATCAACATCGATTTGTGGGGTTAACTCGATTTTGTTTTTGCTCATATAATACTCCGGATAAGAAGCACGCAAAGCAGAAACCGACATTTTTTTGTTTGCCAAATGAGTCAAAAACAAAGCCACGCCAACCATACTGTCGCGACCGTAGTGTGAGGCAGGATAAATGATTCCGCCATTTCCTTCACCACCGATGATCGCATTGTTCTTTTTCATTAATTCCACAACGTTCACCTCTCCTACTGCGCTGGCTTGGTAGTTTCCGTTGTGTTTTTTTGTTACATCACGTAAAGCGCGCGATGAAGACATATTAGAAACGGTGTTTCCAGGAGTTTTGCTCAATACATAATCAGCACAAGCTACTAAAGTATATTCCTCTCCAAACATTTCACCGTCTTCGCTAATAAAAGCCAAACGATCCACGTCTGGGTCAACAACGATTCCGAAATGCGCTTTTTCTTTAACTACTAATTCCGAAATATCAGTTAAATGTTCCTTCAAAGGTTCTGGATTGTGAGGGAAATGTCCGTTTGGTTCGCAGTATAATTTTACTACTTCGACTCCCATTAATTCTAATAATTTAGGAATAATAATTCCTCCGGATGAATTCACACCATCAACAATTACTTTGAATTTTGCCGCTTTTACTGCTTCAATATCTACCAATGGCAAGTTCAAGACTTCATCAATATGAATATCCATATAAGCATCATTGACAGTGATTTGACCAAGGCTATCCACATCAGCAAAATCGAAAGCTTCGGCTTCGGCAATCTCAAGGATTTTTTCTCCAGCGGCACCGCTTAAGAATTCTCCTTTTTCATTCAGTAATTTTAATGCGTTCCATTGTTTAGGATTATGCGAAGCTGTCAAAATGATTCCTCCATCGGCTTTTTCAAGCGGAACAGCCACTTCAACTGTTGGTGTTGTTGATAATCCTAAATCTATTACATCGATTCCTAATCCGATTAAGGTATTAATAACTAAATTGTGGATCATAGGACCTGAAATACGGGCATCACGACCAACTACAACATTTAGTTTTTCTTTTTTCGAATAATTTTTAAGCCAGGTTCCATAAGCCGAAGCAAATTTTACCGCATCTACAGGAGTTAAATTATCTCCTACTTTTCCTCCAATAGTTCCTCTAATTCCGGAAATTGATTTGATTAAAGTCATTTTTAATAAGTTAATGGTTATTTTTTATGAATTAGTGGGGTTATTGCCTACAAATATATAAAAGTTGTAGAGTTTATGAGCTAGCAAATTGATAAGATTTTTTTAGAATTAATTTTTCAAACAAAGTGTTTTAAAAGTGCAAAAAAAGAAACATTAGAGCTGAAAAATTTAATTTTGAAGAGTAAATAAAAAAGTCTTTACATTTACGAAAACAAACTTCGAGTCTTACATAACCGAGAAATCTAACAACTCATAAGAAATGAACTTCTTAGCTCATATTTATTTATCAGGAGACAATGATTTGATAAAAATCGGGAATTTTATGGCCGATGGAATTCGAGGAAAACAGTTTGAAAATTACCCTCCCGAAATTCAAAAAGGGATTATTTTACATCGTTTTATAGATACTTATACTGACTCTCATCCAATTTTCAGAAAAAGCACCAAACGACTGCATGAAAACTATCATCATTATGCCGGAGTGATTGTAGATGTGTTTTATGATCATTTTTTGGCCAAAAATTGGACTAATTATTCTGATGAAAGTTTGGAAGATTTTACCAACCGATTTTATCAATCACTTCAAGATAATTATGAATTTTTATCTGAAAGAGCGAAAGGCATGATGCCATATATGATTAGTCATAATTGGCTGGTAAGTTATCAAACTGTTGAAGGTATTGCTAGTATTTTGACAAGAATGGACAGTCGAACACAAAATGAGTCAAAAATGCGTTTTGCTTTTCGCGAACTTGTTGAATATTATGGTGATTTCGAACTGGAATTCACCACTTTTTTTGAAGATATAAAAACTGAATCCTATAAAAAATTAATCTCACTATGAGAAAAGCTGCATTATTCTTTCTTTTAATTGGTCTAAATTGTTTGGGACAAAATGAAATTAATCACGCTACAGGTCTTATTGCTAGTAGAGCTATGGTGGTTTCCGCTCGAGAAGAAGCCTCTAAAATTGGGACTGAAATCATGAAAAGAGGTGGAAATGCCTTTGATGCCATGGTAGGTACCGAATTGGCTTTGGCAGTTGCTTATCCTTATGCCGGAAACCTTGGCGGAGGAGGATTTATGGTGTATCGTATGGGGAATGGTGAGCTTGGTGCTTTGGATTATAGAGAAAAAGCCCCCCTGGCAGCTACCAAAAATATGTTCTTGGATGAAGAAGGAAATATCATTAAAGGAAAAAGCACCGAAAGTCCACTTGCAATTGGTGTTCCGGGAACTATAGCCGGTGTTTTTGCGGTTCATAGAAAATTTGGTTTAATGCCAATGTCTGAAATTTTAAAACCAGTTATTGCATTGGCAGAAAGAGGCGTAATAGTTACTCAAAAGCAAGAAAAAAGACTTAATGATTATAGACCATTAATTATTAAAGCAAATGGAGAAAACACCAAATTTGCTACTATTTATAAAGAAAACGACACAATCAAATATCCTGCATTGGCAAACACGCTAAAAAGAATTGCTAAATATGGCAGAAATGAATTTTACAAAGGGCAAACTGGTAAAACTCTTGTAAAATATCTTCAAAGCAAAGGAGCGATTATCACTATGCAGGATTTGGCTAAATATGAAGCAAAATGGAGGACTCCCCTTTCTTTTAATTACAAAAATTTAAAAGTGATTTCGATGTCGCCACCAAGTAGCGGAGGGATTTGCTTGGCTCAAATTTTAAAAATGATCGAGCCTTATGACTTGTCGAAAATGGGGCATAATACAGCCGAATCGATTCAGGTAATTGTTGAAGCAGAACGTCGTGCTTATGCTGACAGAAGTGTTTTTCTTGGAGATCCTGACTTTGTAAAAATACCTTTAAAAGGACTTTTGGCAAATGATTATTTGAAAGAAAGAATGTCAAGTTTTAATTTAGATAAAGCATCCTTATCATCTGAAATTAAAGAAGGAAAAGTAATTTATAATGAAAGTACAGAAACGACTCATTATTCTATTGTAGATCAATTTGGAAATGCTGTTGCGGCAACAACAACTTTAAACGACGCCTACGGTTCGAAATATTATTGTGATGAATTGGGTTTCTTTTTAAATAATGAAATGGACGATTTCAGTGCCAAACCTGGCGAACCCAATATGTTTGGATTGGTTGGTAATGAAGCCAACAGCATAGCACCTCAAAAACGAATGTTAAGTTCTATGACACCAACAATTGTGGAGAAAGACGGAAAACTTTTTATGGTAGTTGGTTCACCTGGTGGATCTACGATTATTACTTCGGTTTTGCAGACCATACTTAATGTTTATGAATACAATTTAGGAATGCAGGAAGCTGTAAATGCGCCAAGATTTCATCATCAGTGGCTTCCTGATGTAATTACATTTGAACCCGATACTTTTGACACGAGCTCTTTTGAAAAATTGAAAACCAAAGGGTATATTATCAATGAAAAAACAACTCCTGTAATAGGAAAAGTTGATGCTATTTTGGTGCTTCCCGACGGGAAAATGGAAGGTGGTGCCGATTTTAGAGGTGATGATAAAGCTGCCGGATTTTAAGATTTTGAGTATTATAAATTTAAAACTTTATGGAGTTTTGTAGCCAACTAGAAAAAGCTTTTAATGAAAATGGCAACGCTGAAAATGCTGTCGCTATGTCAAAATATATGAAAAACAATTTCCAGTTTTTTGGAATAAAAACCGATTGCAGAAGGCAAATCTACAAAAGCATTTGTCATTTGAACCAAAAAGAAATAACGGCAAGCCCAAGGGAGATCGCATTGGTTTTATATGCCAAAAAGGAACGAGAACTACATTATTGTGCTCTTGAAATTTTGATAAAACATCTGAAAAATAATTATACTAAAGATGATATTCAGCTGATAGAAAAACTTATAGTTACTAACTCTTGGTGGGATAGCGTCGATGTTATAGCCAAATTCATTCTAGGCGGATATTTACTTCAGTTTCCTCTTGCAACAGATACAGTTATTAGACGTTTTTCAAATTCCGACAATATGTGGTTGAATCGAAGCGCGATTCTTTTTCAGTTGGGTTATAAAGGAAAAACAAATTTTGAATTATTGAAATCGATTTGTGAGAATCATAAATCATCAACAGAATTTTTTACACAAAAAGCTATAGGTTGGGCGTTGCGTGAATATGCGAAAACAAATCCTGAAGCCGTAAAGAATTATGTATCCTGCACAGATTTGAAAAAATTGAGCGAAAAAGAAGCTTTGAAAAATTTAAAATAACTGTAAAGTATTTGATTTTCAATACTTTTAAATGCAATGAAATTTTATTTTAATTAAAACAAAATGACATATAATTACTACGTTTTATTTTATTAAATTCGCTTCAAAAATTTAATAAAATGACGAAATTCATCTCTACAAAAGAAAAAGACAATTTAAATACACTTCAAAACAACAATAAATCAAATGGCAAGAAAATTGGGCTAATTGTTGGGATAATCGTTATACTTGGAATTATCATCATCCCCCGTGTTTGGGCTAAATTCAACAAAAAAGAAGTCATTTGTCTTAATAATCAAACCCAGATTTATGAAAAATATAAAGAAGCTGTGGTACTCGTTAAACACACGTATGCGCTTCAAATTTCAATTAAGAGATCAGAACCGTTTCAGATAACCGTTGACGATAGTTCTTTTGAAGAGAAAACAATTTCCGGCACCGGATTTTTCGTTACCGAGGATGGGAAAATAGTTACTAATCATCATGTAGCTGAACCATGGAAATATACGGACTCTGATAATAATGATTTTAGCGAATTAAAAAATCATATCGCAGCCATTCTACCAGATTCAATTGATAAAAAAGACTATAAAACATACCTTGAAATGCACTGGAATGATTATTACGGAGGTGATGAAGAAGGTGATAATTCAGATCAAGAAGCTGAAGAAACCAGTAAAGTTTCAGCCCCGGTTGCAAATGTAGATTCTTCAAATGTTGCTACTGAAGTAAACGATTTGATATCGGATAATAAATCAGAAGAAAAGGCCGTAACTAGCAAAATCACCTACACAAATCCGGATGAGATCGAGATCGTTCCTAAAACAGTCGAAATAAGCGTTGCCTTGCATGGTTCCAAAGACAATTGGCTGCAATGCAAAGTATATAAAATAGCAGATGGTGATGAAGTGGATGTTGCCGTTTTGCAATTAGTAAGCGAAACGTTGCCTGAATCGGTTTCAAATATTGTCGATTTGGACAATGCCGTAAAAGATGATGCTAGCATAAAACCAGGGACCAACGCTATTTTAATTGGTTATCCAATGGGAATGCAACTCGCCAATACCCGAAAAGGTATAAAAGTGCAGGTTTATGAAGGCCAAATCAATAAAGAATCGGATGGGGTAAGCTTACAGTACAATGTCACTTCGACCCATGGTGCCAGTGGTTCTCCTGTATTTAATGAATGTGGACAGTTAATCGCCATCAATTATGCCGGTTATGACGAAGCCCAAGGATATAATTTCGGAATTGTGGCCAAACATGCCATGACATTGATAGAATAGTTCGTGATTTTTTGTGCCAAAAAGCTTAATTTTGTGACAAACAAACTCCAAAAAGACAATGTTTAAACGTTTTTTTTCAAAAGTCGAACAGCTGCTAATTTTATCGCAATCTGTTTTAAGCCCAAAGCAATTTATCTTTTTATCAAGTGTATTAGTCGGTATTTCTTCAGGTATAGCAGTTATTATCCTGAAAACATTTGCCCACTGGGTATTTAGATTCGCCACTTATATTACAATTCATACGGATGTTTATAATATTGGCCTTTTCAAAATAATGCTACCTGTAATTGGTATCGTGTTGACGGTCTTTGTTGTAAAACGTTTTTTGGGAGGAACTATTGAAAAGGGGACATCACAAATTTTATATGTCGTAGCTAAAAAAGCGAGTATAATTCCAAGAAAACAGATGTATGCCCAAATAATGACAAGCTCGCTTACAGTTGGTTTAGGAGGTTCTGCAGGACTTGAAAGCCCCATCGTAGTTACCGGCGCGGCATTTGGTTCCAATTATGCGCAGAGATATAAATTACAATATAAAGACAGAACTCTCTTAATTGGTTGTGGAGTTGCGGCGGGAATTGCGGCTGCGTTTAATGCACCAATTGCTGGAGTTTTATTCGCGGTTGAAGTACTTTTGGTTGATGTTAGCATTTCAGCCTTTACCCCAATAATGATTGCTGCAGCCACTGGAGCATTAGTCTCAGCAATTGCATTGGACGAATCTATTTTGTTGAATTTTCCCAACAGACAAACGTTTAATTATTACAACATCCCTTATTATACCTTACTTGGTATTTGTACTGGTTTTGTAGCGGTTTTTTACGCTAGAAAATTTCAAAAAACAGAACATTACTTCGGGCATTTGCGAATGTCCGCTTATAAAAAAGCAGTTTTTGGCGCTTCTATTTTAGCGTTTATGATCTTTATTTTTCCGACACTTTTTGGAGAAGGATATGAAAGCATTAGGATTCTCGCAGGAAGTGATCCTTCAGAATTGATGGAAAATACTTTTTTTAAAGGATTTAGAGAAAATCATTGGGCATTATTGGCTTTTGTTGGCTGCTCATTGTTTCTGAAAGCCTTTGCAACAGGAATCACTTTGGGTAGTGGCGGTAACGGAGGAAACTTTGCCCCTTCCCTATTTTTAGGTTCCTATATTGGTTTTTTCTTTTCGAAATTACTTAATCTTACCGGTTTAACGAATTTGCCAATTGGAAACTTTACCTTGGTAGGGATGGCAGGTATTTTGAGCGCACTGTTTCATGCACCATTAACAGCAATCTTCCTTATTGCGGAGATTACGGGTGGTTATGGTTTGATGATTCCGCTGATGATTGTCGCGTCGACTAGTTTTGCCATTTCCAAACGATTTGAAAAACATTCTTTGGATGTCAAAAATTTGGCAAAAAAAGGACATGCTTTTACCAGCAATAAAGATTCCAACGTCCTTTCGACATTAGATACAAATTCAATTATTCAAACAGATTATTTGAAAATAACACCCGATGAGAACCTTGAGAAATTAGTCGATTTGATTTCCCATTCCAATCAGGTTATTTTTCCGGTGGTTTCAAAAGACAATCGTTTATTGGGAATTGTCCACTTTAATGACATTCGGGAGATTATTTTTAATCCGTACAGGGTAAAATACACTTTGGTAAAAGAAATTATGGTGCAGCCAGTTACGATTATTCATCCTTCTCACAGCATGGAAATCGTAATGAACAAATTCGAATCTTCCCAAAAAAGCTTTCTTCCGGTAATCAGCGACGACAAATATTACGGTTTTATTTCCAAAGCCGTTGCGCTCGATGCATACAGAGCCAAGCTAAAATCGATGATTATAGAATAAAATCTTAATTCCAATAAAAGTTTCTATTATAATTTTTTGGAGCAGAAACATTTGGCTTTTTTGGTGACATCGTCCCGTTTTCCGCTACAATCTTTTGAACCGTCTCGTCTTTTGGACGAGACGGTTCAAAAGGATTTTCACTACACCCGGGGCTAAAGATAGACATTGTTGCTTTTTTGGTAATACCATTCGGATCATCTTTTAATATATTCACTTTGGTACAATTATTCAAAAAGTAAAAACAATAATCAGGTTCGAGCTATAAAAAATCAATCAAAATGGTAACTTTGCTGTCATTGCGATGAAAGAAGCAATCTTCAAAAATTATGCTAGATACAGACAATACGATTGAAGTTCAGGGCGCTCGCGTTCACAATCTAAAAAACATAGATATTTCCATTCCGAGAGAAAAACTTGTAGTAATTACGGGTCTTTCGGGTTCGGGGAAATCCTCATTGGCGTTCGACACTATTTATGCCGAAGGACAGCGCCGTTACGTAGAAACCTTTTCGGCCTATGCTAGACAATTCCTCGGAGGTTTGGAACGTCCTGATGTCGACAAAATTGACGGACTCTCCCCTGTTATTGCCATCGAGCAAAAAACGACAAGCAAAAGTCCTCGTTCGACTGTTGGAACCATTACTGAGATTTACGATTTCCTTCGTTTGCTTTACGCACGTGGTGCCGATGCTTACAGTTATAACACAGGAGAAAAAATGGTTTCTTACTCCGATGACCAAATCAAAGAACTGATTATTCAGGATTTTACAGGAAAAAGAATCAATATTCTAGCGCCTGTTATCCGAGCCAGAAAAGGACATTATGCTGAACTTTTTCAACAAATAACCAAACAAGGATTCTTGAAAGTCCGTGTTAATGGAGATATTTTGGACTTGGTTTCGGGGATGAAATTGGATCGTTATAAAACCCACGATATAGAAATTGTTGTTGACAGAATGGTTATTGAGGATACTCCAGACAATGAAAAACGTTTATCCGAAAGTATTAATACTGCAATGCACCACGGTGAAAACGTATTGATGGTTCTCGATCAGGACACTAATGAAGTGCGTTATTTCAGTCGAAATTTGATGTGTCCTTCAACGGGTATTTCGTATCAAAATCCAGAGCCAAACTTATTTTCATTCAACTCACCAAAAGGTGCTTGTGACAATTGCAACGGATTGGGAACTGTGAACCAAATCAATGTTGGAAAAATTATACCAAATCCAAAATTATCGATAAAAGCGGGTGGATTTGCTCCATTGGGTGAATATAAATCATCTTGGATTTTCAAACAATTAGAAATCATTGGCGAAAAGTTTGGTTTTAAAATAACCGATCCAATTGAAAAAATTCCTGCTGAAGCAATGGAAATGATTTTGAATGGAGGAAAAGAAAAATTCACTATTAATTCAAAAGATTTAGGTGTTGCCCGCGATTATAAAATCGATTTTGAAGGAATTGCCCATTTTATAAAAAATCAGCATGATGAAAGTGGCTCTACGACAATCAGACGTTGGGCAAAAGAATTCATGGACGAAATAAAATGCCCTGTTTGCGAAGGTTCCCGCTTGAAAAAGGAAGCCAATTATTTTAGGATAAATGAAAAAAGCATATCCGAGCTGTGTGATATGGATATTTCCGATTTGACAGCTTGGTTTTTGGATTTGGACAAGCATTTAACCGATAAACAAAAACGAATTGCTACCGAAGTAATTAAAGAAATCAAAGATCGTTTGGCTTTCCTAATGAATGTAGGCTTGGATTATTTGGCTTTAAGCCGAAGCTCCAAATCGCTTTCGGGTGGTGAGGCACAGCGTATTCGATTGGCAACGCAAATTGGATCGCAATTGGTTGGGGTCTTATATATTTTGGACGAACCAAGTATTGGTTTGCACCAAAGAGATAACGAAAAATTAATCCATTCGTTAGAGCAATTGCGAGATATCGGTAACTCGGTTATTGTGGTTGAACACGACAAAGACATGATTGAACGTGCCGATTATGTGATCGATATTGGTCCTAAAGCCGGTAAATATGGTGGAGAAATCATCAGTATTGGAACACCAAAAGAAACTTTAGCTTCAGAGACGATTACTGCTCAATATCTGAATGGTAAAATGAAATTGGAAATTCCCGAAAAACGTCGCGAAGGAAACGGAAAATTCGTGAAATTAACGGGAGCTACAGGGAATAACCTTAAAAATGTTTCGATCGAATTGCCTTTAGGTAAAATGATATGCGTCACAGGGGTTTCAGGAAGCGGGAAATCAACATTGATCAATGAAACGCTCTACCCTATTTTCAATGCGCATTATTTCAACGGAGTTAAAATTCCAATGCCGTATAAAAAAATCGAAGGCTTGGAACATATTGACAAAGTAATTGATATCGACCAAAGTCCGATTGGAAGAACTCCGCGTTCCAATCCTGCGACTTATACCGAGGTTTTCACAGAAATACGAAACCTGTTTACTATGACTTCTGAGAGTATGATTCGCGGATACAAAGCAGGGCGTTTTAGTTTTAATGTTAAAGGCGGACGATGCGAAACCTGTGAAGGTTCAGGTGTTCGTACAATAGAAATGAACTTCTTGCCTGATGTATATGTAGAATGCGAAACGTGTCAAGGAAAGCGTTTTAACAGGGAAACATTGGAGATTCGCTATAAAGGAAAATCGATCTCTGATGTATTGAATATGACCGTTGATGAAGCAGTTCCTTTCTTTGAAAACATTCCAAAAATTTACAGAAAAATAAAAACGATTCAGGATGTTGGTTTGGGCTACATCACGCTTGGGCAACAAAGTACTACTCTTTCCGGTGGTGAAGCGCAACGTATTAAGTTGGCCGGTGAATTGTCTAAGAAAGACACCGGAAACACTTTTTATATTCTTGATGAACCCACAACAGGTCTGCATTTTGAGGATATTCGGGTATTGATGGACGTAATTAATAAATTGGTTGACAAGGGAAATACTATTTTGATTATTGAACACAATATGGACGTCATCAAACTAGCCGATTATATTATCGACATTGGCCCTGAAGGCGGAAAAGGAGGCGGACAGCTTGTAGCCAAAGGAACTCCCGAAGAAATCGTAAAAAATAAAAAAAGCTACACGGCACAGTTTTTGAAAAAAGAACTCCCCTAAAATTCCCCTCCTTTGGAGGGGTGCCCGTAGGGCGGGGTGGTTCACGTGTTGTATTTGTAATAATTTTCATAAATTTACCTTTGAGATAACATTAATGGTTAGTGCTTAAGATAAAATTATGGAAAGCAAAAATGAAATAACAACTTATATAAACACCCAACCTATCTATAGAAATTTCATTGAAAACTTGCCATATAATATAAAACTAAAGTCAAGAGCAAGAGCATTACGGAAAGCAGGAGTATTGTCTGAGGTTATTTTTTGGCGACAAGTTCACAAAGGGATGTTTTGGAAAATTGATTTTGATAGACAAAGAATCATAGGCAATTATATTGTGGATTTTTATGTAAAAACGTTGGGGTTGATAATAGAAATTGACGGTTCAAGTCATAATGATAAAGAAGAATACGACCAAAAGAGAGAAGATTATTTAATATCGCTAGGATTAAAAGTTTATAGAATTTCAGATTTACGGGTTAAGCATGATTTGAATAATGTGATGATGGAGTTGGAAAAATATGTTATTGAGGAGTTTGGCAGAAAGTGTTGATTATATCCATATGAACCACCCCACCCTACGGGCACCCCTCCATAGGAGGGGAAGACTAACCGAAAATTCTAGAATAAATCCTGAAAATAAAAAGAGCTATACGGCACAGTTTTTGAAAAAAGAGTTATATTTAGATAATATCTTAATAAAATAAAAACTGAACTGAAAAACGGATGCCCTAGCCCCGAGAAGTGGAAATCCTTTTGTCTCGTCTTTTGGACGAGACGGGATTAGCTCCAAAAAATAAAAAATATGAGATTAGAAGATTTTGACAACGATGAAGATAAAGTAATCCAAGATAAATTAAAGCGAAAAACTTGGAACGAAATAAAAACAAATGACAGTTGGGCGATTTTTAAAATCATGTCCGAGTTTGTAAACGGTTATGATACCATGAGCCGTATTGGGCCTTGTGTGACTATTTTTGGTTCGGCGAGGATAAAACCGGAGGATAAATATTATTTGCTCGCAGAGAAAATTGCCTATAAAATCAGTAAGGCTGGTTATGGCGTGATTACAGGAGGTGGTCCCGGAATTATGGAAGCCGGCAACAAAGGGGCGCATTTAGGGGGAGGGCCTTCAGTTGGACTTAATATTGAGTTGCCATTTGAGCAGCATTTCAACCCTTATATCGATAATGACAAAAACTTAAATTTTGACTATTTCTTTGTTCGAAAAGTAATGTTTGTGAAATATTCTCAGGGATTTGTCGTAATGCCGGGAGGGTTTGGAACTATGGATGAATTATTTGAAGCTATTACTTTGATTCAGACTAAAAAGATTGGAAAATTCCCGATTATCTTAGTAGGAACATCATTTTGGTCAGGTCTGATTGAATGGATTAAAGCAGTTTTAGTCGAAAGAGAACATACCGTCAGTCCCGACGATTTGAATTTATTTAAAGTCGTCGATACCGAAGACGAAGTAGTAGAAGTCTTAGATAAATTCTATAAAAAATACGATTTAAGTCCTAATTTTTAATATCAAGAGCCGTCTCGTCAATAAAAACAAGACGGCTCTTTTCATTTAACGTCTATTGTTGCATTTTGACCACTAAATACTGTAGTTTTCTTAATTTTTTGTAAATTGTATAAAGATTGATATATTTCACGAACAATTTAATTTCCCCAAATTGAGAACTCACGGTAAAATCATCATTTCTATTGTCGTTTTGTTTGTTTTCCACAAACAATATGCGCAGCATCATTCCAAAATGACTGTGGATATGGATATGGAGTCAAAATGCCTGTCAATCGACCAGGAAATTACTTTTTACAACCAAACGGGTGATACCTTAACTTCTATTGTGTTAAACGATTGGAACAATGCTTTTTCGGATAGAAATAGCCCTTTGGGGAAACGTTTTTCCGATGAGTTCTATACTAAGTTTCATATGGCGCAACCACATGAGCGCGGAGGAACGATTAATTTGTATATTGAGGATAAGGATAAAAATATTTTTGCATGGGAAAGATCCAGCAACCATCCTGATTATATCAAAGTTTTACTGCATAGAGTGTTACTTCCCGGTCAAAAAGTAAAACTGCACCTGACTTATGCTTCCCAAATTCCGAGTGACAAATTCACTAAATATGGCCATTTTGAGCAAAAATACGGAATGCATCTAAAAAATTGGTTCCTTACTCCTTCCCGTTACGAAGATCATCAATTTATAAAATACAGCAACGAAAATCTTGATGATATAGCCAATGGAATTTCGGATTTTGAAATTGAGTTGAAAATACCCAATAAAAATGCAATCACAACAGATCTGTCTATTGATGAATTAATACAAACAGAGCAAGAAACCATAGCAAAACTTTCAGGTAAAAAGCGAACCGATTTTGACTTAATTGTAGAGAAAGAGTCAAGTTACAAAAGCTATAAAATTGGTAACTTGGAAGTTATAACAAATCTTAGTTCTGGAAGATTCAGTGATACATTGAAAACTACAATGATCAAACGAATCGTTGATTTTGCGAATACTAATATTGGGCAATATCCATTTGGTAAAATCGTCGTTTCAGAAGAAGATTATGAAAAAAATCCATTTTATGGTCTGAATCAGCTGCCTAAATTTATGCGCCCGTTTCATTCTGACTTTATTTATGAAATAAAATTTTTAAAAACATATTTGAATAATTTCCTTAAAAATAGTTTGCGGTTGGATTCCAGAAAAGACAACTGGATTTATGATGGAATTCAGGTGTTTACAATGATTAATTATATAGATAAATATCATCCCGACAGTAAAATGATGGGATCTGCTTCCAAATATTTTTTGTTGAGAGGATTTAAAATGGCTCAAACCGATTTTAATGAGCAATACAGTTATTATTATATGCTGATGGCTCGCAAAAATCTGGATCAACCACTTAATGCACCAAAAAACACTTTAATAAAGTATAATGTTCAAATTGCAAACAAATACAAAGCAGGTTTGAGTCTTCAATATTTGGATCATTATCTTGGAAATGATTTGATTACATCAGGGGTTCAGGAATTTTATGATATCAATAAAAAAGGTCAAACCGATAGGTCCGTTTTTGAAAGTATTTTAAGAGCAAAAGCTTCAAAAGATATCGATTGGTTTTTTAAATACATAATTGATAGCCGTGATAATATTGATTATAAGCTTGGAGATTTTTCTAAAACGAAAGACAGTATAAGATTTACAGTAAAAAATAAAGGTGTTCCATTGGTTCCTATTCCTGTGTATGGCATCAAAGACAAACAAATTGTGTTTAAAAAATGGCTTGAAATCAGTGAAATTGAAACAACTCTCACTCTCAAGAGGGATAGTATAGATAAGTTAGTACTTAATTATAAAAATGAAGTGCCTGAATTTAATTTGAGAAACAATTGGAAATCATTGTATGATGTTTCTTTGAATCGTCCTCTGAAACTCACATTTTTTGAAGATTTGGAAGATCCGCATCGTTCGCAATTGTTTTATGTACCTACCCTATTTTTCAATAAATATGATGGGTTTGCGCCTGGAGTAAGTTTTTACAACTATAGTTTATTTGATAAACCGTTTATGTTTACCGTAAATCCGATGTATTCCATAACAACCAAATCTGTTGTGGGTAGTTCTGCATTGACAATTAACCAATATTTGAGAGAAAGAAGATTGTATAATATTCGCTATACTCTTAGTGGTTCGTATTTTCATTATGCCTCGGATGCTGCATATCTTAAATTATACCCGAGTTTGGCAATGTTTTTTAGAGAACCGAGTTATCGAGACAACAGAAAACAAGCGATATATGTCAAATACAATATTATTAACAAAGAGCCTTCTTCTTTTGTGACGGACAGTACAGATAATTATTCCATTTTAAATTTTAAATATTCCAATATAAAAACGGAGATTACGAGTCACGTAAAATTCCTTACCGATGTTCAGTTTTCAGGTTATTTTGGAAAAGTATCCGCCGAAATGGAATATCGAAAATTGTTCAACGATAATCGTTATTTTAACGTTAGAGCTTTTGTTGGTACTTTTTTATACAATACTAATAATACTCAGAATTATAATTTTGGAATTTCAAGAGTAAACGATTATTTATTTGATTATGCCGTTTACGCAAGGTCTGATACTGAAGGAATACTAAGTCAACAATATTTTTATGCACAGGGAGGTTTTAAATCTTTTGTGACTCCTAGAGAATCTAATCAATGGTTAGCAACAACAAACTTGAGTTATAGTTTGTTATGGAATTGGGTCGATGCCTATGCCGATTTTGGTTTGGTTAAAAACAAAGGCATGAATAATACGTTTATTTATGATAGTGGAATAAGGCTAAATTTGGTTCAGGATTACTTTGAATTATTCTTTCCAGTTTATTCCTCTAACGGATTTGAAATGGCCGAAAAAAATTATGGCGAAAAAATAAGGTTTATCTTCGTTTTTAATCCAAAATCATTAATTAACCTTTTTACCCGAAAATGGTTTTAAATCAAAATAAAAACTTTAAAATATTGAATTATAGTTCGTTTTTTAAATTAAAATTGAATATATCGTAAAAATACATTCGTTTTACTGGAGATTTTTTCATAAAAAAATATAAAATTACAGAATTCTATAACGATATATAAGTAGTTTTTGATTAGCTTTGCACCGTGAAAGCTATACTTTTAAATTATGATAAAAGAGAAAGTCGATACTGGTTTAACATTTGAAGATTTTAAAACCGAAGTCTTAAATGATTACAGAATTGCCGTAATAAGCCGAGAATGTAGTTTATTAGGCCGTAAAGAAGTATTAACTGGAAAAGCCAAGTTCGGTATTTTTGGCGATGGCAAGGAAGTACCGCAGCTTGCGATGGCGAAATGCTTTAGGAATGGAGACTTTCGGTCAGGCTATTATCGAGATCAAACTTTTATGATGGCCATAGGCGAATTGACAATTGAACAATTTTTCGCCGGTTTATATGGTCACACTGATATTGAGTTGGAACCAATGTCTGCAGGAAGACAAATGGGAGGACATTTTGTTACCCACAGTTTGAATGAAGACGGATCTTGGAAAAACTTAACACAACAAAAAAATTCAAGCGCCGATATTTCTCCAACAGCAGCTCAAATGCCTAGATTGCTTGGATTGGCACAAGCTTCAAAAATATACAGAAACGTTCCAGGTATCACAAATGCAGATCAATTCTCTATTAATGGGAACGAAATCGCATGGGGAACCATAGGAAATGCAAGCACTTCAGAAGGATTATTTTTTGAGACTATTAATGCTGCGGGAGTTTTGCAAGTTCCAATGGTTATGAGTGTATGGGATGACGAATATGGAATTTCAGTACATGCCAAATACCAAACTTGCAAAGAAAGTATTTCGGAAATTTTGAAAGGATACCAAAAAGATGAAAATTCGAATGGTTTTGAAATACTAAAAGTAAAAGGTTGGGATTATGTTGATTTAGTTGCCACTTACGAAAAAGCGGCCGAAATCGCCCGTGAACAACATGTTCCAGTACTCATTCATGTTGAACAGTTGACGCAACCTCAAGGGCACTCCAGTTCTGGTTCACACGAACGATATAAAAATGCTGCCCGATTGGCTTGGGAAAAAGACTTTGACTGTATTCGTCAAATGAAATTATGGATGATTGCCATTAATATAGCATCACCGGAAGAAATTGACGCGATTGATTTGGAAGCCAAAAAAGAGGTTTTCGAAGGTAAAAAAATAGCATGGAACGCTTTTATCGGTCCAATAATTGAAGATCAAAATCAGGTAATTTCAATTTTAGAAAGAATAGCGACCACAAGTCCTAAAAAAGAAGAAATTCTTAAAAATGTTGCGGCATTAAAAAGCATCAAATCGCCTTTGAAAAAGGAAATAATGTCAATCTCCAGAAAATCATTGCGATTGATTGTTAATGAAGATGATAAAGCAGAGTTATCGCAATGGATTACTAATTTTATTCAAAAAGAACAAGTAAAATTTAGTAGCCATTTACATTCTGAATCTAACAAAAATGTGTTTTCCGTTAAAGAAGTTTTACCAGAATACCCAAGCAATGCTACACCGGATACAGATGGCAGAATGATTCTTAGAGATAATTTCGATGCACTTTTCACTAAATATCCTGAAGCTTTGGTTTTTGGTGAGGATGCTGGAAATATTGGTGACGTAAACCAAGGTCTTGAAGGAATGCAGGAGAAATACGGAGAGCTACGAGTAGCTGATACAGGAATACGTGAAGCTACTATAATTGGACAAGGAATTGGAATGGCATTGAGAGGATTGCGTCCGATTGCTGAAATTCAATATTTAGATTATCTATTGTATGCCATTCAAATCATGAGCGATGATTTGGCTACTTTACAATACAGAACTTTAGGTAAACAAAAAGCACCGCTTATTGTGCGTACCCGTGGACACCGTTTGGAAGGTATTTGGCATTCCGGTTCGCCAATGGGAATGATTATTAATGCAATCAGAGGAATGCACGTGTTGGTTCCAAGAAATATGACGCAAGCAGCAGGTTTTTATAATACTTTATTGGCATGTGATGAACCTGCTTTGATAATCGAATGTTTAAATGGTTACCGATTAAAAGAAAAAGCACCTTTGAATTATGGAGAATTCAAAACACCAATCGGTGTAGTTGAAACATTAAGAAAAGGTTCTGATATTACACTTGTTTCCTATGGTTCTACTTTACGCTTGGTAGAACAAGCAGCCAAAGAATTATTTGAAACAGGAATTGATTGTGAAGTAATCGATTTACAATCATTGTTGCCTTTTGATATTAATCATGATATTGTAAAAAGTATTGCTAAAACCAATCGATTACTGGTAGTCGACGAAGATGTTCCAGGAGGGGCTTCAGCATTTATTTTGCAACAAATCATTGAAGAGCAAAATGCTTACAATTATTTAGACAGCAAACCGCAAACTCTGACAGCACAAGCGCATCGACCAGCTTACGGAACAGATGGTGATTATTTTTCAAAACCTTCTGCTGAAGATATTTACGAAAAGGTGTATGCAATGATGAATGAAGTAAATCCTTCAAAATATCCAAGTTTGTATTAAAATTTAAAATCAATATCCAAATCCCATTCGCTTCTGCAAATGGGATTTTTTTATCTTTAGCAAAACCTAATCATAACTATTTTTAATGGCATCTTTAGAAACTTTATTTTTAGAATTAGACGATATAAGAGTTATTGACCGCACTATCCCCTACTCAGAATATTTTCCTTTTGACTTGTCTGAATCCAATCAGGAATTAAATCAACTTAATCTTTCAGATGCTACTCAATTTGAAGTATATCTTGATAATTATTTAGCTAAAAATAAAGCTCGTGTTGCCTATGGAGGTTATGGAGAAATACGTAATCTGTATAAAAGAAGTACGGTTTTCAATGATGCAAGTACTGAGGAACGAAATATCCATATTGGTTTGGATTTATGGATTAAAGCAGGGACTTCTGTTTTAGCTGCATTGGATGGGAAAGTGCATAGTTTTCAAAACAATAATAATTTAGGTGATTATGGCCCAACAATTATTTTGGAACACGAATTAAGCGGAACTATTTTCTATACTTTATATGGGCATTTATCTTTAGAGAGCATCACTTCCCTGAAAATTGGTGATTTTTTTGCAAAAGGGCAACAGCTGGCAACTTTGGGAGATTCCACCGTAAATGGTGATTACGCTCCTCATTTGCATTTTCAAATTATAAAAAATATTGAAGATAATTTTGGAGACTATCCCGGAGTTTGTAGCAAAAGTAATTTGGATTTTTATCTGGAAAATTGCCCTGATCCTAACCTATTGTTGAAATTAAAATAACAACTTGATTTTAAAACCATTGGTGATAAAAATATTTTTAAATCAATTACTACGATTCTTTTAACATTGATTTTAGAAATATTCAACTTAATTTTAAGCTTGTATTCCCTATTTCGAGCGTTATGATAGTTAAAGAGATATTTTTTATCTATAACTTAAAATAACATATCATGAAATCCATATGCAAAATAGCAGTTTTCTTCATTGCTTTCAATACGTGGACAATGATATCGCCTCAAAAGGCAACTGCGCAAGTATCAATAAATTTTCAGGTTTTTTACGATGATTTAAGTCCCTATGGAAGCTGGGTGCTTAATTCACATTATGGATATGTTTGGATCCCAGATGTTGCCGTTGGCTTTATTCCTTACGGTACAAATGGTAATTGGATATATACAAATGTTGGTTGGACATGGGTTTCAAATTATCCTTGGGGATGGGCTCCTTTTCATTATGGTCGTTGGTATTTTGACTATATGTATGGTTGGGTATGGGTTCCGGATTATGACTGGGGACCAGCTTGGGTTGTTTGGAGAAGATGCGAAGGTTATTATGGATGGGCACCTATAGGCCCGGGAATCAGTATTAGTGTAGCATACGGTGGTAGCTACAATTTGCCTTCAAATCAATGGATATTGGTAAGAGACCGAGACATGGGAAGAAGAAATATCAATAATTATTACGTCCGTTCTTCAGACAATGACAGAATCCTTAGAAATTCTACTGTAATTAACAACATCAGAACAGACAACACCAATAGAGTAAGATATGGTGTTGGGCCAAATAGAAACGAAATAGAAAAAAGAATTGGTTCAGAAATTAGCCCTGTTGCTATTAGAGAGCGAAGTAAACCGGGACATAATTACGATAAAAATGATCTTTACATTTATAAACCCAGAGTAGAAAGACAAACTGCTTCGGGTAATAGGCCTATTCCATATAAAGTGGTTCCAATGAAAGATGTAAAGCCAAATAACAGATCAAATGCTTCAGAGCAACGTAATGATCGACCAGATCAAAGGGAACCAAATAATCTAAATCAAGAACAAAATCGTGGTAATCAACACCCCCAACGTAATGATCAATCTGTTCCTAAACCAAACAAACAAAATCAAGAACCAAATCCTGGGTATCAACCCCCACAACGTAATGAGCAATCTGTTCCTCAACAACATAATAATAGACAATATCAACCGCAATATCCTCAGGAATCAAACCGAGGAAATCAACAGCCACAACGTAGCGAGCAATCGGTTCCTCAGCCACAAAACAACAGACAATATCAGCCGCAATATCCTCAGGAATCAAACCGTAGTAATCAACAGCCACAACGAAATGCTCAACCGTCTCCTCAGCAAAATGAAAATCGAGGAGAACATCAAAAACATTAGCAGTGGTGACTTATAGTAAAAAATAATAAAAGTCATTATTTTTACAGTTCTGATTCAAAATCAGGCAGTAAAAATTTTGACTTTTTTTGTAAAACTAAAAACATTTGGTATGATGATTGAAACTTTGAAAGAAATATTTAATAGAGACTTGAAAAAATTGAAATTTGAGATTGAATCGTATCAGAATGAGGATAAAATTTGGTACATCGAAAAAGAAATTGCCAATTCAGCGGGGAATCTTTGTTTGCACCTTATAGGTAATTTAAACACATATATTGGTGCTCAAATTGGCAACACCAATTATATAAGAAATAGAGAATTGGAATTTTCCAATAAAAATGTTCCTAAATCAGCTTTAATCATTCAAATAGAAGAAACAATTCAGACAATTAATAATTCGCTAAACCTTATGAACGATGAGGATTTAAAAAAAGAACATCCTTTTTCAGTTTTTGAATCCAAAACATCAAAAGGGTTTTTATTAACGCATCTGACTACACATTTGGCTTATCATTTGGGACAAATAAATTATCATAGACGTTTACTTGACGATAAAACAGGTAATGGTTAATAGTTTTTTCGTGTTATACTTACTAAAACTTTTTAATAGGAACTTCTTTTGAGAAGAAATATTGGATAATTATAATTTTTAATAAATAAAATCTTTCAATTTAAACTAACAATAAGTTTTCTCGATAACGTAATAGTTTTTAGGAATAATCATTAAAACTATGTAATATTTATACATAAATGTTAATATTACACAATACCTTAAAATTTATTTAAAAATCAAATCCTACGTTTATGAGGTTCGCAAAATGGTTAACTTTACTAATGTAAATCAGATTGTTATAATCACAAAAAAAATTAACTACAAACAATTTAAACAAAATGAAAAGTACGACTGAAACATTATGTTTTAAAACAGGGAATTGGAATAATACAATTGATGTCTATGATTTTGTATTGCAAAATGTTAGCCCTTATGAAGGAGATTCAAAATTTTTATCAGGACCATCAGAAAGAACTAAAAAACTTTGGGATATTTGCAAAGAAAATTTACTTCAGGAAAGAAAAAACAATGGATGTTTGGCGATTGATACAAATGTCATTTCAAATTTGACCTCATTTGGCCCAGGGTATATTGACAAAAAAAATGAAGTTATTGTAGGTTTACAAACCGACCAACTTTTGAAAAGAGCCATGAAGCCTTTCGGAGGAATTAAATTGGTTCAATCTGCTTTGGCTGAAAGAGGATTGCAAGTATCTGATGAAGTGGTTAAAATTTTTAATTATGCCAAAGATCACAATCAAGCAGTTTTCAGTGCTTACGATAGTGAAATTAGAGCTTTTCGTTCTAAACACTTATTGACTGGTTTGCCTGATAATTATGCAAGAGGAAGAATCATTGGTGATTTTAGAAGAATTCCTCTTTATGGTGTAGATCGTTTAATTGAAGCCAAAAAAGCAGATTTTGCTGCTGTTGGGGGTGAAATGACAGACCACAAGGTACGTCTTAGAGAAGAAATCACTTCTCAAATAAGCGCATTGCAGGATATGAAATTAATGGCTCATACTTATGGACTTGATATTTCTGTACCAGCGGCCAATGCTCATGAAGCGGTTCAATTCACTTACTTAGCTTATTTAAGTGCAGTAAAAGAACAAGATGGAGCTGCTATGTCACTAGGTAACGTTTCTTCTTTCTTAGACATTTATATCGAAAATGATTTAAAATCTGGTCTTATTACCGAAGAAGAAGCACAAGAATTTATCGACCAATTCGTAATGAAATTGCGTTTAGTTCGTCACTTACGTCCAGGAAGTTATGATGAAATTTTTGGTGGAGACCCAACTTGGGTAACTGAAGCTATCGGAGGACAATTCAATGACGGAAGAACGAAAGTAACTAAAACCTCTTTCAGATTCTTACAAACACTTTATAATTTAGGAGCTTCTCCAGAACCAAATTTAACTATTCTTTGGTCTCAAAAATTACCACAAGGATTTAAAGATTTCTGTGCTCAAGTATCTATTGACACTTCATCTCTTCAATACGAGAATGATGACTTGATGCGTCCAAATAGAGGTTCTGATGATTATGGAATCGCTTGTTGTGTATCTTACCAAAAAATTGGAAAAAGAATTCAACACTTTGGAGCTCGTGCCAATTTGCCAAAAGCTTTATTGATGGCTTTAAATGGAGGTCGTGAAGAAGATAAAGGATCTGTAGTTATCAAAAATATTCCTCAAATGAAGGATGGAGTATTAGACTATGATTCAGTAATGGATATTTTCAAAACAACTTTGGCTGAAGTAGCAAGAGTTTATGCTAAATCAATGTACATCATTCACTATATGCATGACAAATACTATTATGAAAGAGCTCAAATGGCTTTGATCGATAGTGACCCAGGAATTGATATTGCATACGGTGCTGCAGGTATTTCTATTATTGCCGATTCTCTTTCTGCAATTAAATATGCTAAAGTAACTCCTGTAAGAAATGATATCGGGTTAACTGTAGATTTTAACATTGAAGGTGATTTCCCTAAGTATGGTAATGATGACGACAGAGTTGACAGTATTGCACAAGAAATAACAAAAATCTTTATTGACGAATTAAGAAAACACAGAGCTTATAAAGATGCTACTCCAACACTATCGCTATTGACAATTACTTCAAATGTGATGTACGGAACGAATACAGGTTCTACTCCTGATGGACGTAAAGCAGGTGAAGCTTTTGCTCCGGGAGCAAACCCAATGCACGGTAGAGATGTAAATGGTGCTATTGCTTCTTTAAATTCAGTAAGTAAATTGAGTTATGATGATGCTCAAGATGGTATATCAAATACATTTTCAATGGTTCCAAAATCATTAGGATCTGACAAAGAAGAACAAGTTTCAAATTTAGTTGGTATCATGGATGGTTATTTCGCAAGAAATGCACATCACTTAAATGTAAATGTTTTGGATAAGGAAACTTTAATGGATGCTTATGAACACCCTGAGAATTATCCTCAATTAACAATTAGAGTTTCTGGATATGCTGTGAATTTTGTTAGATTATCCAAAGCACATCAATTGGAAGTTATCACTAGAACTTTCCACGAAACAATGTAAATTTCAAAATAAATCGTATTTTTGATTAGAACCAATTAACCTGTCTAAAGAACTTCAAATAATTGAGTTTTTAGACAGGTTTTTTTAAACCCACATACTGATGTATTTTCCTCAACAACAATATACAGACGATTCCATTGACGTACATAACCCCGACTTGTTACGTATTCATTCCATAGAAACATTAGGAACTCATGATGGTCCTGGAATTCGAATGGTAGTTTTTGTTCAAGGATGCCAATTCAGATGTTTATATTGCCAAAATCCAGATACCATTGATATTCATGGAGGTTCTTTTGTGCCTATAGAGGAATTAGTTGAAAAAGCTTTGCACCAAAAATCATATTTTGGCAAAAAAGGAGGAGTAACAGTTTCAGGAGGCGAACCTTTGTTGCAGCGCGAAAAATTGATACATTTTTTTGATCGTTTACACGAAAATGGTATTAATACTTGCCTCGATTCAAATGGGAGAGTTTTGGATTCCAAAACAGAACAGCTATTAGAAAGAACCGATTTATTGCTTTTGGATGTCAAACATATTAATAAAGAGTGGCATAAAAAACTAACAGGTCTAAAAAACAAAACTACACTGCGCGTAGCTGAGTATAGAGAAAGTACAGGCAAACCAATGTGGTTACGTTATGTATTGGTTCCAGGATGGAGTGACCAAGAGGAATATCTACACGAATGGGGAAAACATTTCGCTTCGTATAAAACTATTGAAAAGGTTGAAATTATTCCTTTTCATCAGTTGGGAAAACACAAATGGGAAGTGATGGGATTGGAATATCAATTAGCCGATACACAACCTCCAACTAAGGAAGAAGTAAATAAAGCAGCCGAAATTTTCAGGCTTTACTTCAAAAATGTAAAAATTAAATAAGGTATTTATAAATTACAATTATACAATCATGTCAAAAAATAAATATTTGATCGTATTGGCAGGAATGATTATGCAACTGTCAATTGGATCAATTTATGCGTATAGCAAATGGATCGAACCATTAACAAAAGAATTAAACTGGGAAGCTCATGATACCAAAACAGGATTTAGTTTAGCCATTTGTTTCTTAGGATTAACTGCCGCTTTTATGGGGAAATTTGCCCAAAAAGTAGGTCCAACAAAAGCAGGATTATTAGGAACATTTTTTTTAATTATTGGTTTATTGGGCAGTTCACTGGCTGTTAAAATAAATTCAATTTATTTATTCTACTTAACATTTGGTGTTTTGCAGGGAATTGGTTTAGGATTTGGATATATTGTTCCAGTCTATACCGTTGTAAAATGGTTTCCTGACCGTCCGGGATTGGCTTCAGGAATTATCATCATGTCATTTGCATTGGGATCTTTATTGGCTTCATTTTTAATCGGGCCATTGTATGCTTCTTTAGGATTGTCCGGAGCATTTTTAACTTTTGCAATAGGCTATGGAATTTGCATGCTATTGAGTGCTTTATATTTGGAAAACCCATCAAACACATCTCTTAATCAGCATGCTCATGTAGATTTAACACCTAAAGAAATTGTTTCAGACAAACGATTTATCGCACTGTGGTTGTTGTTATTTCTAAATGTTTGTGGTGGTATTGCAATCATTTCAAAGGCAGCAATATTGGGCGAGGAAGTGGTAGGAATGAGCACTACAGAAGCAACTATGTTTGTAGCCATTATTGGTTTATTCAATGGATTAGGACGTTTATTTTGGTCTAGTATTTCAGATAAAATTGGATGTTGGAATACGTTTATGATTTTTATCGGAATAAATGCGGTCTGCTTTGCTTTAATACCAACTTTTTCAACTAATCAAGTTTCGTTTCAAACCTTAACCTTTGTCATAATTGCTGGTTATGGAGCTGGATTTGCGACTATGCCTTCTTTTGTAAAAAACATTTTTGGCGCTGAAAAATATGGACAAGTACTTGGTTATACATTAACTGCTTGGTCAGCAGCAGCATTTGCAGGGCCATTATTGTTAGGCTTAAGTACTGAAATCACTATTTTCTATCTGTTTGCCATATTGTTACTCATTGCTTTATTGGTCGGTCTATGGCTAAAAGGATTGTTATTGAAAGTTGCTTAAAAATATTTTTATTTGAAAAACAAAAAGCAGTCAACTATTGACTGCTTTTCTGTTTTTAATATCTACAAAAATAAAAAACTTATTTAGTTTTCTAAATTTTACCGTAATACATTGCTTTTACAATTCCGTCCGAAAGTCCAATTTTAGGGACGAAAATTTGTCTGGCTCCACTCCATTTCATGGCATTCAGATAAATACGTGTTGCCGGTACAATTACATCAGCTCGGTCAGGGTTTAATCCTAATTGAGAAATTCTTTGCTCGTAAGTCAACGAATTCAAATAGGCATATTGAGCGTTCATATAAATGTATGACAACGGCTTTTCCTGAATCTTGCCCGACATTTTGAAAAGTTTATTGATATTTCCTCCAGAACCTATCAAAGCAATTTCATCGTAATCGGCAGTAATGGTTTTAATCCATTTCTCAATTTCATTCCATACAACATCGCAAACCATCTCGTTCAATAATCGAACCGTACCCGCTTTGAAGGATCTTGAAGTAATCATTTTTCCATTTGAAAATAATGTAAACTCAGTACTACCACCTCCTACGTCAACAAACAGATAAGTTTCGTCAGTTTTTAATAAATAGTGTAAATCTGTAGAAGCTATAATAGCTGCTTCTTTTTTTCCGTCAATAATTTCGATCTTTATATCGGCTTTCTTTTTTATTAAAGCGACAACTTCTTTTGCATTATAAGCTTCGCGCATTGCTGATGTAGCAAATGCCATATAACGCTCTATTTTGTGAACTTTCATTAATAAATTGAACGCTTTCATGGCGTCAACCATTCGTTCGATATTTTCCTGGGAAATTTCCCCGACAGTAAAAGCATCTTGTCCTAAACGTATAGGCACACGTACCAATGAACTTTTATTGAATTGAGTTTCTTTTCCTTCTTCTTCTACTATATTGGCTATTAACAGACGCATCGCATTCGATCCAATATCAATAGCGGCATATTTTTTAATTTTAATCATGTTCTCTCTGATACGATTTTATGTTTTAGAACAAATTTTTCTTGCTCTCTTTTTATTCTTCTTTTAATATTTCAATCGGTTCAACTTTACTTTGGTAGTACTTATACGTTTCCATTTGGGCTCTAAAAATAGGGTTATCTCCTCGGACTCTATACTTATTATCCAATTTATAAGAATGGAATCGTGCTTTTACATTTCCTTTCCAACCAATATTGAAATTTTCAATTAATTCATTTTTTATGTCTTCATCATAAATTGGACACGTCACTTCTACCCTTGCATCTAAGTTACGCGTCATAAAATCAGCGGAAGAAATATAGACTTCAGTAAATCCGGCATTACCGAAGATGTAAACTCTAGAATGTTCCAAGAAATTATCGACTATACTTATGGCTTGGATATTTTCGCTCAAACCTTTTACTCCAGGTATCAACGAACAGATCCCCCTTACTTGCAATTGAATTTTCACACCAGCATTACTTGCCTCATATAATTTGTCAATCATTGGGATGTCTGACAAACTATTCATTTTTAATTTTATGTAGGTCTTTCTTCCCGCCAAAGAATGGGCAATTTCCCTATCAATCATTTTCACAAAACGATGTCTGGTATGTTGCGGTGAAACGATAAGATGTTTATAACGTTGTATTTTATAATTGATATCAAAAAAATCAAAAACTTTCGAAATGTCTTTCAAAATTTGTTGATGGTAAGTAAAAAGTGTTACATCTGTGTAAATCTTCGCAGTGCCTTCATTGAAATTTCCTGTGGAAATAAAGCCGTATCGCTTTACTTTACTTTTCTCCATTCTTTCAATTACACAAACTTTGCTGTGAACCTTCAATCCTTTTATCCCGAAAATAAGTTGGATTCCTTCCATCTGCATTTGTTCGGAATAAGAAATATTGGAAGCTTCATCGAATCGAGCTTGTAATTCGATTTGAACAATTACTTTCTTTCCATTTTTGGCCGCATTAATCAAAGAACTTATAATTTGAGAATTTTTGGCCAACCTGTATAAAGTAATTTTGATAGAGGTTACTTTTGGATCCAAAGCAGCTTCACGCAAAAATTTTATTAGGTAAGCAAAAGATTGATATGGCGCATTTAATAAATAATCTTTCTTCGCAATTTTTTCTAAAATACTACCTTCAAGACTTAATCCAGGTATTGGAAGAGGATCATTTTTTTTATACAATAAATCAAATCTGCCAAGGTTTGGAAAATTCATATAATCCCTTCTATTATGATACCTTCCTCCGGGAATTATACTGTCGGTAGAATCAATATTCATTTTATCTAAAAAGAATTTGAGGGTATCTTTTTCTATTTCCTGATCATAAATAAAACGAACCGGCTCCCCTATTCTTCTGTCCTTTACGCTTGATGAAATTTTTTCGAGCATACTTTTGCTCAAATCACTATCAATGTCCAATTGGGCATCTCGTGTAATTTTTATCATATGGGCTGAAACACTTTCGTAACTGAAAATATTAAAGATGTTACCCAAATTCATTCTGATGACATCATCAATCAAAATTACATACTGTTTTTCATCACTTGAAGGTAAAACCACAAAACGATTGACCATTTTGGGGATCTCAATCATAGCATAACGTACTTCCTGATTTTTTTTCATCACAAGTTTCACAGCCAAATATCCCAAAGAATCTTTTAAAACCGGAAATTCAGCTAAATCATTTAATATGATGGTAACTAATTCCGGGCTTAATTTTTGTATAAAAAAATCTTTTAGAAAAACTTCTTGTTCAGAATTAACCTCATTTTCATGAACTATAAAAATATTTTCGGTTTTTAATTTCTCTTCAATATTATTAAGAATCCTTAAACTTTCGGATTGCTGCTGGATAACAATATCAGTTATATCTTTAATTAATTGTTGTGCGGAAACCCCACCTAGATATTTCTCTCCCGAAATACCACTTAAACTCAAACGTCTGATAGCTGCAAATCGAACTCTAAAGAACTCATCTAAATTATTTGAAAAAATTCCTAAAAACCTTAACCTATCTAATAAAGGCACTGAATCATCTCCTGCCTCTTGTAAAACTCGAGCATTAAAAGCCAACCAGCTTTTTTCTCTATCAATATATTTATGTTCAAACACGTTTATCTATTTTAAATCTCTGGGGAATAGCGTTTTTTTTGTCTTGCCTTTATGGATATCGTCCCAACTTTCACAGTCAAATTCTATATGAACAAACCCTGCCGTTGGTACATTATCAATGTAAACATCTCCAAATTTATTAACAAAATTTGTAATAGCCTCGTTATGCCCAAATATAATTATGCTATCATAACCATTGCTGTACGATTTAATAACTTTTTCTAATTTTCTTTCATCGAAGGTATATAGCTCGTCCTTATATATAATACTCTCCAGAGGAAAGTTTATATTCTGCGCAAAAATCAAGGCAGTTTCAACAGCTCTTTCGGCTGTACTGCTCCAAATACTGAAGGTTTTGGGCAAATATTTAAGGGCATTGGATGAAACCAAATGAGCGCTTTGCATTCCTTGTGAAGTTAATGGTCTGTCTTTATCATGCAAAGGTACTTCCCAACTAGACTTTGCATGTCGAATTAAAATCAAATTTTTCATACGTCACAACTATTTAATTTATAAAGTAAAAAATCTACACCAACATAATTACATCAAAAACAGCAAATAGGTAGTTGTATATGGATTAGAATCAATTATGAAAATGAATTACAAAATCATTAAGGGACTTACAATTTACAAAAAAGTTTATAACTTTTATTATATTTTTAAATGAGGGGATTATAAATTTTCAATATTCTTTTCAAAGGCCTGATGGTATATAGTTCATAATTAGATAGTGATTGTTGAATTATATACAATCAACCATTTTATTCAAATCTGTATTTTGCCATCATGAGATATCAACAAATTGTTGATTTATAGATATTTAACAGTATAGTGTTTTTTCTACATTTAAAAGTATTGGATTTTTTTACATCAAAAAAGACTTTATGTTAAACTATTCACATATTTATATACTTTTTCTTAAATACAATTAAATTTAGTTGCCAATTTTGCAAAGCCATTCGTTCCAAAAACGCACAACATATTTCACAAAAAATATATTTTCAAAGGTATTTTACTTATATTTTTAGCTCTTCAACGAGTATTTAGGCTATTCAAAGACAATCATATTGTATTATAAACATTCTTTATAAATTTGAACTATAGATAATTTATTAGTTTTTGATCCCAAACAAAAAGTAGTACAAAAATTATCAACTAACCTACTTAAGATCTTTTGATTTTATTAAAATTTTGGTTGTAGCCCCAAATTTCAATCAAAATTAGTAATAACAACCTACTGCAATAATTTGAACTGGTATCTATTGAGATATCAGATTTGAAAAAAAGAAGTTTTAATTTGATTTAACCCCAAGTCTAAATCAAAAATTAAATTTAGAAACCTACTTCGAACCATTGTCAACTGAAGTCAATTTCAGTTTTCAATTAAGACAAAACAGAATTTTAATTTGATTTTATACCCAAATCTGAATCAAACTAAAAAATATCTGTAATTATTATGCTAGAATTATTTGTGAAGACCTTTTAGATTATTCATTTATATAAAAAATTCAGTATGAGGAACCTTTATAAACACTAATCGTTTAATTAAAATTTAAGATTATGAAGCCTAAAACTACTTTAAACCTATTAAAAGATTTTTTTTCGGATATCATTCAAAAAACAATCCTGTTTTTGCTTCCTTTTTTCGAAAAAAGAACATGGTCGGATACTTTAAAAATATCTAATATACTTTCAATAGTATCCTATTCTTCTGTCACTTTTGCTGATACTGTTTTCAAAATTACTACAATTAAAACAGATAAAAGCGAGAATATTAAAAGTGCTCCCCCTGAGGAAATGTATTATTACGAATTGCAAATTGCAAACTATTAATTCTTAACGACATACTCATTTTTTGAGCTTTCATTATAAATACTTTAAAGCAAGTATACTTTTTACATGCTTTAATGTCAGACCCCTATTGAATTAAAATCAATAATACCGTCTTATAATACCTAGGTTATTAACCTTAAAAAAAATTAAAAATGAAAACAATTTTTACTCATTTAAACAAATTAACTCTGTTTTTAATCTTTAGTTATTTCTGTATTTCAATAGCAGTAGCCCAAACAGCTCCTGTGGTTTTTCCATATAATGGTTTTGAAATTGATGGTGATCTCAAAGCAAACACACCTACAACAAATGTTGGTGACTGGATACCTGGAACAGGTGGTTCTGGTCAAAATGTATTTAACCTTGATGGGACTGCTATAAATACAGCTACTACTTATAGATTTACTGATCTTTATAATTCCACTGGTGATAATACTTTTACCGGTGGTGGAAAATTTAATGATGACCCAAATACTTTGTGGAGTTGGACTAATAGTAAAGCCGGAGGAAAAGGGGATATTAACAATGTTTTGATTCATTTAGCATCCGACATTATTAATAATCAATGGTTAATTATTGCAAGTGATAGGTTAGATAATACAGGAACAAGTTATATTGATTTTGAATTTTTTCAAAACACATTAACTGCCAATGCTGGTGGTAGTTTCACTTTGTCGGGAGGAAGAACAGTTGGCGATATTTTGTTGTCAGTAGAATACTCAAATGGAGGTAGTATCGCAACTGTTAAATTTTATAAATGGAGCGGAACAGACTATGTATTGGTTGTAGATCCTTCTACAAATGCTTTTGGTCAAACAAATACAAATTTAGTAGATACATTTACTGGTGGTGCCTTTGGTTCTAGTCAATATTCTAATTATCAATTTGTTGAGGCAGCAATTAATATTAGTGCCTTTTTTGCAATTAATGACCCTTGTGCAGGAGCGCAATTTGGATCGGTTTTGATTAAAACAAAATCTTCAAATGCTCCTTCAGCATCTTTAAATGATTTTGCAGGTCCATATCCAGTGAAATTAGTTTTAGGAACAGCGAGCATAAGTTATGGCAACGGTAATTTTTGTAAAAATGAAGGGCTAGTTGATGTTACATTTAGCGGAGTTACAGGAGGTACTTATTCTGCCTCATCAAGTGGTTTAAGTATTAATCCAACTACAGGACAAATCAATGTTGCTGCTAGTACAGCAGGAACCTACACCGTAACTTATTCTTTCTCTACAGGAGGATGTCCAAAATCTGTTACTACACAAGTAAATATAAATTCTTTGCCAATTGCAAGCATAGGTTCAGTTGTAAATGCTACTTGTAAAGGTGGGGCTTCCGGATCTGCAACAGCTTCTGCTACCGAAGGAACTCCAGGATATACTTATAGTTGGAACACAACTCCAGTTCAAAATACAGCAACGGCTACTGGATTGGCTGCAGGAACTTATACCGTAACAGTTACTGATTCCAAAGGATGTACTGATACTGAACAAATTACTATTACTGAACCTGCTGTTTTAGCTGCCACTGTTGCAAAAACAAATGTGACTTGTAATGGATCCAATGATGGAACAATTACAGTAACTGCTCCTACTGGTGGTTACGGCACTTATGAATATCGTCTCGATTCAGGTACCTGGCAAACAAGTGGTAATTTTACAAATCTTGCGAATGCAACTTATAGCGTTCAAATTCGTGATGCTGCTAATGTTACTTGTGTAATTACTTTAGGTAACCAAACAATTACTCAGCCTAGTGCATTAGGCGCTACAGTTAATAAAACAAATGTAACTTGTAACAGTGCAAGCAACGGAACAATTACTATCACTAGCCCAACAGGTGGTTATGGAACTTATGAGTATCGTCTTGATTCTGGAGCTTGGCAAGCAAGTGGTAACTTTACAGGTCTTGCTCCTGCTACTTACAGTGTTCAAATTCGTGACGCCGCAAATGTTGGTTGTGTAATTATATTGGGCAATCAAACAATCACCCAACCTACTACATTGAGTGCTACTGTTACAAATACAAATGTGACTTGTAATGGTGCTAACAATGGAACGATTACTGTGAGTGCTCCTACAGGAGGTTACGGAACATATGAATATCGTTTGGATTCAGGAACTTGGCAAACGAGTGGAAGTTTCACTGGTCTAGCTCCCGCAACTTACAGTATTCAAATTCGCGATGCGGCAAATATTGCTTGTGCAATTACATTGGGAGACAAAACGATCACTCAACCTAATGTACTGGCTGCAACAGTTGCAAAAACAAATGTAACCTGTAACGGAGCTAATAACGGAACAATTACTGTGAGTAGTCCAACAGGAGGTTACGGAACTTATGAATATCGCCTTAATACTGGAACTTGGCAAACAAGCGGAAGTTTTACAGGCCTTGCTCCTAATACATATAGCGTTCAAATTCGAGATGCGGCCAATACGGCTTGTACAATAACGTTAGGAGATCAAATAATTACTCAACCTAATGTATTAAGTGCAACAGTTGCAAAAACTGATGTAACTTGTAACGGAGCTAATAACGGAACAATTACTGTGAGTATTCCAACTGGAGGTTATGGCACCTATGAATATCGCCTTAATACTGGAACCTGGCAAACAAGCGGTAATTTCACAGCTCTTGCGCCAGCAACTTACAGTGTTCAAATCCGTGATGCGGCCAATACTGCCTGTACAATTACTTTAGGAAGTCAAATAATTACTCAACCAGCAGTATTAAATGCAACAGTAGCAAAAACCGATGTTACTTGTAACGGAGCTAATAACGGAACAATTACTGTAAGCAGTCCGACTGGAGGATATGGTACTTACGAATATCGTTTGGGTTCTGGAACTTGGCAAGCAAGCGGAAGTTTTACAGCTCTTGCTCCTAATACATACAGTGTCCAAATTCGTGATGCGGCCAATACTGCCTGTACAATTACTTTAGGAAGTCAAATAATTACTCAACCAGCAGTATTAAATGCTACAGTTGCAAAAACAAATGTGACTTGTAACGGATCCAGCGACGGAACAATTACTGTGACTGTCCCAACAGGAGGCTACGGAACTTATGAATATCGTTTGGATTCTGGAACTTGGCAAACTAGCGGAAGTTTTATTGGTCTAGCTCCCGCAACTTACAGTGTTCAGATTCGTGATGCAGCTAATGTTGGCTGTACAATTGCATTGGGTAATCAAACAATTACTCAACCGGCAGTATTAAATGCTACAGTTGCAAAAACAGATGTAACCTGTAATGGAGCCAATAACGGAACAATTACTGTGACTGTTCCTACTGGAGGATATGGTACTTATCAATATCGTTTGGATTCAGGAACTTGGCAAGCGAGCGGTATCTTTACTGGTCTTGCACCAGCAACTTACAGTGTGCAAATTCGTGATGCTGCAAATACTGCTTGTACAATTACTTTAGGTAACCAAACAATTACGCAACCAAATGTATTAAGTGCTACAGTCGCTAAAACTGATGTTACTTGTAACGGAGCCAATAACGGAACAATTACTGTAACAAGCCCAACTGGAGGTTACGGAACTTATCAATATCGTCTAAATTCAGGGACTTGGCAATCAAGTGGTACCTTTACAGGACTTGCTCCAAATATATACAGTGTACAAATTCGTGATGCAGCAAATACTGCCTGTACAATTACTTTGGGTAACCAAACAATTACTCAACCGGCAGTTTTAAGTGCTACTGTTGCCAAAACAAATGTTACTTGTAATGCTGCTAATGATGGTACAATTACAGTAAGCAATCCAACTGGTGGTTATGGCACTTTTGAATACCGTCTTGGTTCAGGAACATGGCAAACAAGTGGAAACTTTACCGGTCTTGCACCAGCAACTTATAGTGTTCAAATTCGTGATGCTGCAAATGTTACCTGTACAATCGCATTAGGTAACCAGACAATTACTCAACCAGCAGTGTTAAATGCTTCAGTGGCCAAAACAAATGTTACTTGTAACGAAGCCAATAACGGAACTATTACTGTAACAAGCCCAACTGGAGGTTACGGAACTTATGAATATCGTTTAGATTCTGGAGCTTGGCAAGCGAGCGGAAGCTTTACAGGTCTTGCACCAGCAACTTACAGTGTTCAGATTCGTGATGCAGCTAATGTTGGCTGTACAATTACACTAGGCAGTCAAACAATTACGCAACCAAATGTATTAAGTGCTACAGTCGCTAAAACTGATGTTACTTGTAACGGTGCTAATAACGGAACAATTACTGTATCTGCTCCAACTGGAGGTTATGGTACTTATCAATATCGTCTAAATTCAGGAACTTGGCAATCAAGTGGTAATTTTACCGGACTTGCACCAAATACTTACAGTGTCCAAATTCGTGATGCAGCAAATACCGCCTGTACAATTGTTTTGGGTGACCAAATAATAACTCAACCTAATGTACTTGCTGCAACAGTTGCAAAAACAAATGTTACCTGTAATGCTGCTAATGATGGTACAATTACAGTAACTAATCCAACTGGTGGTTATGGTACTTTTGAATATCGTCTTGGTTCAGGAACTTGGCAAACTAGCGGAAGTTTTACCGGTCTTGCACCAGCAACTTACAGTGTACAAATTCGTGATGCTGCAAATGTTACTTGTACAATTACATTAGGTAATCAAGTAATTACTCAACCAAATGTATTAGCTGCAACAGTGTCTAAAACAAATGTTACTTGTAACAGTGCCAATGACGGTACAATTACTGTGACAAGCCCTACTGGAGGTTATGGAACTTATGAATACAGACTTGGTTCAGGAGCTTGGCAAACAAGTGGAAACTTTACCGGTCTTGCACCAGCAACTTACAGTGTTCAAATTCGTGATGCAGCAAATGTTGGCTGCACAATTACTTTAGGAAACCAAATAATTACTCAACCTAACACTTTAAGCGCTTCAGTTGCAAAAACAGATGTAACTTGTAACGGAGCCAACAATGGAATAATAACTGTATCTGCTCCAATTGGAGGTTATGGAACTTATGAGTATCGTTTAAATACTGGAACTTGGCAATCAAGTGGTAACTTTATAAGTCTTGCACCTGCAACCTACAGTGTTCAGATTCGTGATGCGGCAAATATTGCTTGTACAATTACATTGGGTAACCAAATAATCAGCCAACCAGCAGTTTTATCTTGCTCAATAACTCCAAACAAACCAGTTTCTTCTAATGGTTTGAGTGATGGACAAGCAACAGTTACTCCTGTTGGTGGAAATGGAGGTTATACTTACTTATGGGATAACGGAGAAACTACAGCAAAAGCAGTACAGCTTAATGAAGGACTTCATACAGTAACTGTAACCGATTCAAAAGGATGTACTACTACATGCAGCATTACAGTTACACAACCTGAAGTATTATCTTGTAATGTTGTTCAAGACTCTCCTGTAAAATGTTTTGGTGATAGTAACGGTACCGCTACTGTTACTGCTCATGGAGGTAATTTTGGTTACACTTACTTATGGGATAATGGAGAAACTACAGCAAAAGCATTAGCTTTAAATGTAGGTTTACACACTGTTACTGTTACCGATGCACTAGGATATAAAACAACTTGTACTGTAACTATTGAACAACCAGCAGCAGCTTTAAGCGCTACGGCAGTAATTGTTAATAACAATAATTGTACTTCTTGTCATAATGGTTCTATTAATCTAACAGTAACCGGGGGAACAACACCTTACACTTTCCTATGGTCAAATCAAGCAATAACAGAAGATTTATCAAACTTGACAAATGGAACTTATAGCGTGGAGATCACTGACGCCAGAGGTTGCAAAGCAAATTATACATTTACCATTTCTGAGTCAAGTATAAATGTTACCAAAGATGGTAGTTATGTAGATAATAATCATGATGGAATTACCAATGTAGGCGATCTTGTTACTTATAATTTTGTTGTAAAAAATACAGGAACTGTAGATCTTACTAACGTAACAATTACAGATAATAATGCTTCGATTACTGGTGGGCCAATCGCTCTTCTTGCTGCCGGTGCTACAGATTCAAATACATTCTCTGGTTCTCATATAATAACTCAAGCAGATATAAATACTGGATTTGTATATAACTTGGCATTGGCTACTGCTAAAGATCCTGAAAATAAAACAGTAACAGATAATTCTTCTGACCCTACTCCTTGTACTACTTGTCCAATCAACCCAGATTGTCCAGATTGCACCATTACTGAACTTAATCAATCTCCAAGTATCAATCTTACTAAAGATGGTACATATGTGGATAGCAATAATGATGGAATTACTAATGTAGGAGATGTGGTAACTTATAATTTTGTAGTTAAAAATACCGGAAACGTAACATTAACTAATGTAACAATAACAGATAATAATGCGGTCATCTCTGGTGGACCAATTGCTACGCTTGCTGTTGGGGCAACTGATTCAACTACATTTAGCGGTTCACACGCAATCACTCAAGATGATATTGATGCTGGGTTAGTATACAACTTGGCGACTGTTGTTGCTAAAGACCCTAAAAACAATCCAGTTACAGATACATCTTCAGATCCAACACCTTGTAGTACTTGTCCAATCAAACCAGATTGTCCAGATTGTACAATCACTCCTTTGACCCAAACACCGAAAATTGTTTTAGTTAAAAACAATAACATTACAGTTGGAGAAAATGGATGTGCTACTTTAAAAGTAGGTGACATGGTAACTTATACTTTCACTGTAACTAATCCCGGTAATGTAAGTTTACACAATATAAGTGTTGTCGATCCTCATCTTGGTTTATCCGCTATTGCATTAGAAAGTGGTGATAGTAATACTAATAATATTTTAGAACTTAACGAAACTTGGGTTTATAAAGCAACCTATACTGTGACTCAATCTGATATTGATAATGGTAAAATTACCAATCAAGCTTCGGTTAGTGGTACATCGCCTAAAGATATAATAGTAACAGATCAATCCGGAAATACTTCAACTGACAATAATCCTAATGTCATTACTATTTGTACTAATTCTGGTATAGCTTTAGTTAAAAACAATAACATTACAGTTGGAGAAAATGGATGTGCTGCTCTAAAAGTAGGCGACGTAGTAACTTATACTTTCACTGTAACTAATCCCGGCAATGTGAGTTTGCACAATATTACTGTAAACGACCCTCATGCAGGCTTATCTGCTATTGCTTTAGAAAGTGGTGATAGTAATACTAACAATATTCTTGAAGTTAATGAAACTTGGATTTATAAAGCAACCTATACTGTAGCGCAAGCTGATATTGATGCTGGTAAAATCACTAATCAAGCTTCAGCTAATGGTAAAGCTCCTGATGAAAGTATAGTAACAGATCAATCAGGTAATACTTCAACTGACAATAATCCTAATGTCATTACTATTTGTACTAATCCTGGTATAGCTTTAGTCAAAACCAATAACATTACAGTTGGAGAAAATGGATGTGCTACTTTAAAAGTTGGAGACGTGGTAACTTATACTTTCACTGTAACTAATCCTGGTAATGTGAGTTTGCATAATATAATCCTTGCAGATCCTCATCCTGGCTTATCTGCTATAGCATTAGAAAGTGGTGATAGTAATACTAACAGTATTTTGGAAGTTGGCGAAACTTGGATTTATAAAGCAACCTACACCGTAACCCAGGCCGATATTGATAATGGCAAAATTACCAATCAAGCTTTGGTTAATGGAAAAGCTCCTAATGAAACAATAGTAACAGATCAATCTGGTAATACTTCAACTGATAATAATCCTAATGTAATTACTATTTGTACTAATCCTGATATAGCTTTAGTTAAAACCAATAACATTACAGTTGGAGAAAATGGATGTGCTACTTTAAAAGTAGGTGACGTGGTAACTTATACTTTCACTGTAACTAATCCTGGTAATGTAAGTTTACATAATATAATCCTTACTGACCCTCATCCTGGCTTATCTGCTATAGCATTAGAAAGTGGTGATAGTAATACTAACAGTATTTTAGAAGTTAGCGAAACTTGGGTTTATAAAGCAACTTACACTGTAACCCAAGCCGATATTGATAACGGAAAAATTATCAATCAAGCTTCAGTAAATGGTAAAGCTCCTAATGAAACAATAGTAAAAGATGAATCGGGTAATACACCAAGTAATAATGATCCTAATGTAATTGTTTTTTGTATTAATCCTGGTTTAACCGTTGTAAAAACTGCTACCACTAATAGTTTTAGTGTTGTTGGTGATATTATTCATTATACTATAACAGTCAAAAATACTGGAAATACAACGTTGAATCAAATAACTGTAAAAGACCCTCTTACTGGATTAAATACTGTTATTGCAACTTTAGCTCCTGGTGGAAGTTCTGATTATACACAAAGTTATACAGTAACTCAAGACGACTTGAACAAAGGTTCTGTTACCAATGTTGCTAAAGCCGATGGATTTACACCAGATGGTACTCCAATTAGTGGTACTGATGATGAAATAGTTAATGAAAAAGTGAATGTAATTGATGCTGTCGATGATAATGCAGGAACTGTTGTAGGTGTAAATGTAATTACTCCAAACGTTATCAATATATTTAAAAATGATACTCTAAATGGATTAGCTGTAAACCCAGCAGATCTAATTTTAACAACAGTAACAGCAAATCCTTTCTTGCAGATGAATGCTGATGGTTCAATAGATGTATTACCAAATGCTCCTGTAGGAACACAAACTTTGGTGTACCAAATTTGTGAAAAAGCAAACAACACCAATTGTGATTCTGCAACAGTAACAGTAAACATTGAGGCTCCAAGTATGACAGTAAGTGGACAAGGTATTTGTATCAATGATGTTCCTTACTTCAGTTATACTACAACTGCCAATAACTTTACTCCGCTAAATGGATTAACAATTACTTGGAAAGACAAAAATGGTAATGTTGTTGCTACAATGAACAATTTACCACTAAACGGAAAAGTATTGTGGCCAGGAGCTGTGGTAGATCAAAATGGTAACGGAATCGATTGGCCAGGTTGGTTATTATTGCCAAACGGAAAATGGATAGAAGGTGCTGATGGTTTTGAAGGTCTCCGACCAACAGCTTCGGTAACATTAACAATGAATCCTAGTGAAACACTTGTGATAAATTATCCTCCATCTGATCCTTTTTGTACTTCAAGACCAACATTCAGAATTGATGCGGTTGACGACAATGCAAGCACACTTGAAGGTTTAAAAGGTGTAAAAAACGTAGTTGATGTGTTTAAAAATGATACTTTAAATACTGTAGCGTTAAACCCTGCAGATGTGACCCTAACAGTTTTAGTTCCTGATCCAAAAGGTGGAATAACTTTAAATGCTGATGGTACTGTAGATGTAAAAGCGAATACTCCTACCGGAACTTATACTTTGACATATCAAATATGTGAAAAAGCAGATGCCGGTAACTGTGATTCTGCGATTGTAACAGTAAATGTTACCAATATTCCTTTGCCAATTATTGCTAATCCTGACACTTACAGTGTGACTCAATGTTCATTTGGTGATGCAGTTCGTAATGCATTAAGCAATGACTTATTGAATGGTGTAACACCAAGCTTGGCTGATTTTAAATTCAAATTATTATCAGTCGCTGGACAAAACATCCAAGTTGATAATAATGGTAATGTATCATTTTCAAATGGTGTAGCTGCAGGTCAATTTGTTCTTAATTATCAAGTTTGTGAAACTGCAAACCCAACAAATTGTTCTACTTCAACGATTACAATCAATATTGCCGGCATTGAACCTGTAACAATAACTGGAGCATCATACTGTAACGCCGATACAACTCCTGTTGATTTGAATAGTTTATTACCTCAAGGAACACCATTAACTGGAACATGGGTAGATACCGAAAATACAGGAGGCTTAACAGGCAGCACTTTAAATGCTCTAGGAATACCAATTGGAACATACAAATATGAATACAAAATTGCAGGCGATTGTCCAAGAAGTATATTCCTAACATTATCAATAAATGATGATTGTAAAGTGTTACCATGTAGAACTATTGTTGTACACAATGCTTTATCTTCTACTGAAGACGGACGTAATGATTACTTCCAAATTGAAGGAATAGAAGACAATGCTTGTTATAAAAACATCAGAGTTGAAATTTACAATCGTTGGGGAGTTTTAGTTTTCGAAAAAGACAACTATAACAATGAAGGAAATGCATTTAGAGGAAAATCTGAAGGTAGAACAACAATCAATAAAAATGAAGGTTTACCAACAGGAACATACTTCTATATATTAAGCTATGATTCTGATGATAATCTTGGTAATAAAGTTAGAATCAAAAAAGATGGTTTCCTCTATTTAGTAAAATAGAATTAGTCCAAAAAATACTCTGAGGAAAAGTCCTCAGAGTGTTTTACGGTCTTTGATTGAAAACTAAACATTAGTAAAAATAAATCCTCAAACCTTATGCTATTTACAAATAGCCAATTTAAACCAACAAATCGCACACTATGAAAACAAAATTATTTTCACTCGTTTTGATGTTGACAGTTATTGTAGGTTATGCGCAACAAGATGCGCAATATACCCAATATATGTACAACACAATAAATGTAAACCCTGCGTATGCCGGTTCGAGAGGTGCTCTAAGCTTATTTGCTTTGCACCGTGCACAATGGGTTGGCCTTGATGGCGCTCCTGTGACGAACTCATTCTCAGTAAATACACCTTTTAATAACAGTAATTTAGGATTGGGTGTTTCGATTGTAAACGATGAAATTGGCCCGTCTACCTCTAATTCACTATCTGCCGATATATCGTACACTATTCCAATGTCGGAAACATTGAAATTGTCCTTTGGGGTCAAAGGAACTGCTAATCTGTTCAATATTGACGTAACTAAATTAAATCCTGGTGATCAAACAGATCCTCAATTTCAAAATATTAAGAATGAATTCAATCCAAATATCGGAGCTGGTCTTTACTTGCATTCTGATAAAGGTTATGTTGGACTTTCTGTTCCAAATTTTTTAGAAATGAATGCATATAATGACAATGAAGTAGCCATTTATAAAGAAAAAATGAATTTCTATTTGATTGGAGGTTATGTGTTTGATTTAAGTCCAAGCGTAAGATTCAAACCTGCATTTATGACCAAAGCGGTAGAAGGATCTCCTCTACAAGTCGATGTTTCAGCAAATTTCCTTCTTATTGATAAGCTAGTTTTAGGACTTGCTTACAGATGGAGTGCATCGGCTAGTGCCATGGCCGGTTTCCAAATTTCAGATGCTTTCTATGTAGGTTATAGTTATGATTTTGAAACTACTGAGCTAGACAAATATAATTCAGGTTCACATGAGATATTCTTACGCTATGAAATATTCAAGAAAAATAACAAAATGATAACACCTAGATTCTTCTAATGGTATTTTAATAAAAAATATCTGTGTTTTAACAAATTTGAGGAATTAAATCTATTTTTATGTATATGAAAAAAGCTTTTAGAACTTTTAAAAATAAATATCATGAAAAATTCGATATTCCTACATATAACAATTATCTGTTTCTTTTCTTTTGCAGGTTGGAGCCAAAAAAAGACTATTGTTTCGAATGAAAAGAAATCGGATAAATCAAAAACAGACACAGCTATTGCAAATAGTCGAATTGTAAATACAACACGAAAAGTAAAGTATTATCATGTAGAAGAAATCACTCCTTTAAAATTTGGTGGTTACAGAACGATTTATGATGTTAAAGATGCCAAATTAATTAGGACTTATGATTTAGGACCTAATAATAGAAGAATTGTTACACCTGTATACGAAGATGAAGTACAAGTCGAACAACAAGTTCCAAGCTTAAAAGCAGATACCTTGAAGAAGATTCCTTCGGCTGAAATATCGATTTCTGATAAAGCCAAAAGAACAAATTCTGTTGCCTACATTGATATTATAAAAACTTATGAAAGAGTTTCAGACAAAGGTTTTGAATCTGTGGATATGTTAAAGAAAGTAGCTGATTCATATTTTTTTAGTGACGAACTAGAAAAAGCTGAAAAATGTTATACGAAATTGTTCAATTTGACATCCGACTTACCACCGGAATATTACTATCGCTATTCAATTTCTTTAAGAGCGATGGGGAAAAAAGAACAGGCCGATGAATTTTTGAAAAAATTCAATCAATTATCTACTAACAAGACTAGTAAATAATGCCAATATGATCAAAACGAAAATTATGGATATCTAAAAATAATTATTATGAAAAACATTACAGTACTTTACCTAACGATACTTAATCTTTTTTCATTGTGCATTTATGCGCAACAAGCAAAAGTATCGAGAGCTGATAAAAAATATGACAATTACGCCTATATTGATGCTATTAAAACCTACGAAAGAATAGCCGAAAAAGGGTATCAATCACCTGAAATGTTTCAAAAATTAGGGAATGCATATTTTTTTAATTCTGAATTAGATAAGGCGGCAAAATGGTACGACCAATTATTTGCTTTAACAAATGATGTTGACCCAGTCTACTATTATAGATATGCCTACTGCCTTAGATCTACCGGTGATGTTAAAAAAGCAGATGAAATGCTCAAAACATATAATGAAAAAACTGGAAACACCGGAAAAGGAATACAATATTCCAAAGAAGTCAATTATATGGATAAAATTAAAGCCAATTCGGGAAGATATAAAATAAAAAACGCGGGTATTAATTCTAAATATTCTGATTACGGAAGCTCCTTCTACAATGATAAACTTGTTTTTACATCAGCCAGAGATACTGGAAGCTTGGGGCAAAGAAAACATTCCTGGACCAATCAATATTTTACAAACTTATATCAAGCAAATTTATCCAGCGATTCATTAATTCCAGCGATGCCTGTTAAATTTTCAAAAAGTGTACGGTCAAAATTTCATGAAGCTAGTGCCATTTTTACAAAAGATGGTAAAACGATGTATTTTACGAGAAATAATTATTTGGAAGGAAAAAAAGGAAAAGATGGTGATAGAGTTACTTTAGTTAAAATATACAAAGCTACTTTTGGAAAAGAAGATTGGGAAAATGTAACCGAATTACCATTTAACAGTAATAATTATAGTACTGCACATCCAGCGCTTAGCCCTGATGAAAAAACATTATATTTTGTTTCTGATATGCCAGGAACTTTGGGTGAGTCTGATATTTTCAAAGTAAATATCAACGCAGATGGCACTTACGGAAATCCTCAAAATTTAGGAAGTCTGATCAATACACCAGGAAAAGAAACATTCCCATTTGTTAGTGATGATAATGAACTGTATTTTTCTTCCGATACACAACCTGGAATTGGTGGCCTAGATATATTTGTTTCTAAAATTAATGAGGACGGAACTTTTGACGAAGTCCAAAACGTAGGAACTGATGCCAATTCACCACAAGATGATTTTGCATATATAATAAATTCCAAAAATCGAATCGGGTTTCTTTCATCCAATAGACCCGGAGGAAAAGGTTATGATGATGTTTACCAATTTTTGGAAACCAAAAGACTGATTCCTAAATGTAAAGCTGAATTAAGTGGTACTGTTTCAGAATTAGCTACTGGAGAAAATTTACCAAATTCGAAAATAACCCTTTTTGATGAAATGCATAAAGAAATTAAAAGTACTGAAACAGACGATAAGGGAAATTATATGTTTAAAGGTTTGGAAATTGATAAAACATACAGCATAAGAGCTGAAAAAGAAGATTATTCCACTACCGAAAAAACAATCTCAATAGGTCCTGAAGATTGTAAAAATGATTTGGATCTTGGTTTTGAAAAAAAATTGTGTAAAGTTGCTGTGGGTGACGATTTAGGTAAATGCTTCGGAATTAAATGGATATACTTTGATTTTGACAAAGCTATTATCAGAGATGTAGCAACTTTAGATTTAGCAAAAATATTAGATGTTATGGGGCAATATCCAAATATGAAAATTGATATCCGTTCTCATACCGATAGCCGAGGTTCTTATAAATACAACGAAGGGCTATCGGACAGAAGAGCAAAAGCGACTAAAGATTGGTTAATCAAAAATGGTATTGCTCCAGACAGATTATTAAGCAAAGGTTATGGAGAAACAAAACTAGTTAACCGTTGTTCTGATGGAGTACAATGTACCGAAGATGAACATCAACAAAATAGACGAAGCGAATTTATCATAACCGCTCTATAAATTAAAAATCATATTTAATCAAAACAAAAAAAACTACCGTAACGGTAGTTTTTTTGTTTTGATCTATTTTTTGAGTTTATATCTTCACAAAGATATTGGTATAATATTTTTTACCGGTAGTTGGATTTTCTCTGACAGAAATACCAAAATGTGTATAATCACCTTCAATATTTTTTCTATGGCTATCGCTAAGCAACCAAGCATCAAAAGCACCTTTGGCACTATTGTAGTTGTAAGCAATGTTCTCACTTACGGTTTTTGCTTTTAGAACTCTCATGATATTAGTTGAACGTGCTTCAAAATCATCATGGTTTACAACATTATTGGCAATCATATAATTATCGTGCTCTTCTGATTTATAAGATATGTGGTTAATTCTTTCCAAAGCCTTTAAACCTTTACTTACTCGATAATCATTAATCAAAGTCATTGTTTCCAATTCAACAGGACTATATTCGTAGTTCGTAACAAGTGCCTGATCACTATTAGTTTCTTGAGATGCATCTTCGGCGGTACACGAAACCATAAAACTTAAAATTGCCACAAAGACAGACAAACGAAGTAATTTCGATTTCATAATATTTAGTAGTTTAAATTTAAAGTAGAATGTGGGGCAAACTGCTTTAATGTTAATGGTTTAGCTCATTAATCTATATTCAAATAAACATACTAAACTTTAAACTACCAAAAAAAATCGACGAACTACATAAAATTTATAAAATCAAATGATTAATTCCTACATTATGGCGCAAGACGAGAAATGCTCCAAGAATAGTCCTCCAGTAGCTTATAACGAATCCTGTCATGCAAACGGTTAGGTCTTCCTTGCCAAAACTCTACCTCTAAAGGAGTTACCAAAAAACCACCCCAATGCTTTGGTCGAGGAATTTCTTTTCCTTCAAAATCTTTTTCCAATTGTTTCAAATTTTCTTCAAGATAATTTCGCGATGGAATAACTTCACTTTGGTTGGAAACAACAGCGCCTAATTTACTTCCGTCCGGTCTTGAGTCAAAATAACCATCAGATATGTTCTCAGAAGTTTTTTGAGCAATTCCTTTTATAATTACTTGTCGTTCCAAACTTTCCCAAAAAAAAGAAAGACAAACATTTGGATTATTAGCTATAGCCCTACCCTTTTCAGAATTATAGTTAGTATAAAAAATGAAACCTTCTTCATTAAACCTTTTTAATAACACAACACGTGACTTTGGAAAACCATCCAATCCGATAGTTGAAACTGTCATTGCATTCACCTCTCCCGTTTCATCAAAATCTTCTACTTCATGAAACCATCTGTTGAAAAGATTTATCGGATCCTCAGGAATCGAAGTTTCTAGTAATTCACTTTTTTCGTATGACTTTCTATAATTGCTTAAATCACTCATTTTATAATCTTTTAAATTGTCAAGGAATTATTCAAATTCAAAACTTTTGCCATCATCGGCCAACTCAACTTCCTTAAAAATTGTTTCAGCTTCTTTTTTGAACAAATCGATACTGTCGTAACGGGTTGAATAATGTCCTAAAATTAATTGTTTCGCATTGGCTTTCAAAGCAATTTTGGCTGCTTCTTTGGCTGTGGAATGCATTGTTTTTGAGGCCAATGCCTCTTCGGACTGCAAAAATGTAGATTCGTGATACAAAACACTCACATTTTCTATCAATGGAACTACATCTTCGTAATATTTAGTATCGGAACAAAAAGCATAACTCAAAGGAGGAACCGGATCAAAAGATAATTTATGGTTGGGAATTATTCGGCCATCATCAAGAGTGATGTCTTTTCCATTTTTTATATTCTGAAAATAACAAGTCTCAATTTCATAATCCTTAACGGAATTAAAATCAAGTCTTCGTTCCCCTATTTTTTCCTGAAACAAAAAACCGTTGGTATAAACGCGATGTTTTAGTGGAATTGTTTTTACGATCACTTTATCATCTTCAAAAATAATTTCACTTTCATTTGATTCCAATTCATGAAAAATCAATTGATAATTCGTCCAGGAATTCGATAATCGCAACTGTAAATTAATTATTTCTTTTATTCCCTTTGGGGCATAAATATGTAAATCAGTAGTTCTGCCCAAAAGAGAAAAAGTGGATATCAAACCAATTAACCCAAAAAAATGATCGCCATGTAAATGGGAAATAAAAACATTATTGATTTTTGAAAATTTCAATTTGTTTTTGCGCAACTGTACTTGAGTGCCCTCACCACAGTCAATCAAAAACAATCGGTTCTTAATTTCTAAAACCTGAGAAGTTGGATTGGTTAAAGTACGTGGCGTTGCGGCATAACAGCCTAAAATCGTGAGTTTCAATTTTATATTTTGTTTAATATTGTTTAAAAATAGTTTAATAGAATTTAAAATTGTTCAACGAAGAATCGATAAAGTTTAATCATCTATAGCTTTTAACGTTTAAACAACATTACACTTTTAAACAATTTTTAGAAACCTAAGTCCCTTTCAATCTCGTCCATTTCAATTAAATCATTCGCTTCCAGATGAGTAGGAACCACCGTAATCGATACCGGAACTTTGTTGTAATCAATATCGGGAACAACAAAAACCAATGACTTTTTCGCTTTTTTATGTTTTTTTGCTAATTCGGCAAAAATCTTAATAGATTTTACATCCACCGATTTATCTTGTGATATATCCAGGATGAGATTGTGCTCTTTAAAACTATTGTATTGATTGTTTACCTTATCCAAAAACTCAATAATATTCCCTTCGGTATCTTTGATTGTAATAGTATGTCCTTTTGTAGTAACTTTCATATGTGTGAATTTTATTTTTTAGAGGTCACATATGGTATCGCCTTTTACTTATCGGTGTTTGCTGACGCAAACTTGTTATTAATGGCGATTTCATAGGCATTGCTTATTGGATTTTTGACGCTAAAAGATAGATAACTGCCATTCGGATGGCAACTCCATTCTCTACTTGATTTAAAATGACCGATTGCTGAGAATCGGCTACATCACTTGTAATTTCGACTCCACGATTTATAGGTCCAGGGTGCATAATTACAATCTCTTTATTGAGTGAATCCAATAAAGTTTTATCTACTCCATACTGCTGGGCATACTCTCTGGTTGATGGAAAAAAGTTGACGTCCATTCGTTCATTTTGAACCCTTAACATGTTTGCTACATCGCACCATTCCAATGCTTTACGTAAATCCGATTCAACTGTTACTCCAAGTGACTCAATATACCTTGGAATTAGCGTTTTAGGTCCGCAAACTTTAACTTCGGCACCTTGCATTTGCAAAGCATATATATTGGAAAGCGCAACTCTTGAATGTAAAATATCACCAACAATCACTACTTTTTTTCCTCCAACATTACCTAATTTTTCTCTGATAGAATAACTGTCCAATAAGGCTTGTGTAGGGTGTTCATGAGCTCCGTCACCGGCATTTACAATACTTGCCTTTACATTTTTGGACAAAAAATAAGCGGCACCCGGATTTGAATGTCGCATTACTACCATATCTACTTTCATCGAAAGGATATTGTTCACTGTATCAATTAAGGTCTCCCCTTTCTTTACCGAAGACTGTGCTGCCGAAAAACTGATAACATCGGCGGACAAACGTTTTTGAGCTAATTCGAATGATAACTTTGTCCGAGTACTGTTTTCAAAGAATATATTAGCAATGGTAATATCCCGAAGTGAAGGCACTTTCTTTATTGGGCGATTAATAACTTCTTTAAAATGATCGGCAGTTTCAAAAATCAGGTTAATATCATTTTCATTAATGTATTTAATTCCTAATAAATGATTTACACTTAATTCGCTCATTGTTTTTTTATATTTTTTTGTTTGTGGTTTATGGTTTGTTGTTTATTGTTGCTCTGCGTGTGAACAACAAACTATGAACAATTAACCATAATGATTTTTATCTTAATTAGTAACCAGGTAAACACCATCTTCCCCATCTTGCTCAACCCAGCAAACTTTCACTTTTTCACCATTAATTGCATCTACCTGACGACCGCGATAATCCGGTTGAATAGGCAAATCCCTGCTAAAACGACGATCAATCAACGTCAATAATTCAATTCCTGAAGGCCTCCCAAAAGACTGAATAGCTGTCAAAGCCGCACGTATGCTACGCCCTGTGTACAACACATCGTCAATGAAGATTACTTTTTTATCTTCGACCAAAAAATCGATTTGGGTTTTATTGGCTTCCAAAGGTTTATTGGTTCTACGGAAATCATCCCTGAAAAAAGTGATATCCAAATACCCCAAAGAAACATTCGAAATATGATATTCGTTTTCTAATAATTCCTTTAATCGCTCAGCCAAAAATGTCCCTCTAGGTTGAATGCCAATCAAAACAGTTTCCGAAAAATCAAGATGTTTTTCAATTAACTGACAGGCCAAACGATGCAGAATGATATTGACTTCTTTTGAAGTGAGCAATACTTTTTGACTCATAATGAAGTGTTGTGTATTTGAGATACAAATATAGGAATTATGAATTTATTTGTTGAGGAATTGGAGTTACAAATATTTTTTTTTGAAATGAAAGACGATTTTGGTTGTTTCAATTGTGCAATCTTTGTATTTAGTACAAGCTTACAGAGACTATACCTATACTTATCATAACGACATTTAACTAATAAATAATTCTATATTTTTAAATAAAATATACTACAAACAATAATTTTCGAAAGATATATCTTTATAAATTAACCTTAATACCATTAAAATTATGAAAAAATCAATTGGTTTTATTATTTTTATTGTCCTGTTGGGGATGTTTGCCTGTACTAGAGATACAGACGGAGAAACGCACGGGGACATTGCGCAAAACAGTACAAAAGATTGGTTTAACAACACCTTCAAGAAGTCGGAAGAGTGGAAACAAAACCCTGAAAGTACAAATAAAATACCTGATTGGAGCAAAGGTACTTATCTAGAAAATGACAGTATTGAAATTTTTGAATGTCCTCTGCAAGAAGAGTCCGTTAAAATCTTTATGCCCCCAAAAAAATCCTCAACAAACACGGATGTACAAAAAATTATCGATGCTATCCAATTGAGATTGGTAATTATCAGAACAGACAGCAGTAAAATGATAGTAAGAAAACTGTATTACATTCCCGATAATCAATATCTTTTAGCCAAAGGAGGAAACATTGACAACGTGATGTTAAATAAAATGGGGGATGATTTTACAGGGCTTTTAATAACCAAAAATTGGAATGATAAAGTTTTATCCTGTCACAATATAAATAATGGTAAAGTAGAAAGTGTACTTGTAAAAAGAAACATAAACAACACTACTGCAAGGATTGTAAACGAACTTGATGAGGTTATAGTAATGAATAGATATAGCCAGACTAGACCATATGACTATACAGGTTGGTATGTTCCATATAACCCACCTTCACCAGTTAGTAACCCTAACCTACCTTATAGTATGCCTGCTCCTGGAAGTGGTGGTGGTAGTCTAGGTAGCTGGAATAATACTGCAACTCCACCAGAAGATGTAAATTTGTGTCTGAATGGTTTAAATCATCTTGTTGAGTCTTCAGGGCCAACTTTTGTATTAATAAGTTCCACAATAATATCAGAAAGTAACACCGATGTAACAAGAAACTATAAATGGAAAATTTTTTCAGGACCTGGATATGGTTTATATTCTAGTGATACGGGAACGTTAAAAAAAGTAGCAAACTCTAATCCTGCATTACAAAAGGAATTTGTAAATTTAACTCACAATAGTATTTATAAAGAAGGATTTACAATTGGAGGTGACGTATCTTACAGTACTAATTATGCCCAACCAACAGTAGGAAAATATAATTCTGTAATGGATTTAAACTATAATGTTAAATTTTCTTTTGCTTGTAAGAGCAGTCCTGTTTCAACAGAAGGAAATTATAACTCTCATGGAACATTCAATGTCAATGATTAAAACAAATAAAAAAATAACCCCAAAAGTGCTAACATGCGCTTTTGGGCTAATTGTGGTTTTAATAACTTTATTGTCTTGTATCAAAAAGACTAATACAAATGAAATCACTAAAACATATTTTACCATAAGCGCTCCTATTTTCAAACCAGATGCTAGTTATTTTTTACATCGTGATAGTGTAGCTGTAATTGACTATAAAAACTATGCACTATATGAATTTGCAGATATAAAAACTGTTCAAAGAGATACCATTCTTATAGAAAGAACAGTAATAAATCGATACTTCTTACTTAAAAAAAAGGAATTGTACGGGCGTTATTATAATTCGTTAGATGATAAAATAGGTAAGAGTATGAGAATGGATTCATTATTAAGCAAAAGAGCTTTTTATGGTCAGTCTATTAGTATGTCAAAAACAATATTGATAAGGACTAAAAAAAATCAAGATGGTTATAAATTAATTGAAAAATACAAATGCGAGTCAAAAGTAGACCTCACTTATCCTGATACAATCATTATTTACTATTCCAATAGATTGAAAGATATAAGTTTTACTTTATCAAAAGAAATGGATTCCGCAAAAAAAATGAAGGTACAAAAAATAAGAGCTATTTACAATTCTCAATTTATCCCAGGAAATCCTAATAAATTTCCCTCTTATGAATATAGGCTTGAGTTAAAAAAAGATACAATTTCTAATCTCGAAAAATATAAACGATTTATTAACGAAAGAATAAGTAAAAATCGGTGATTAAATAAATGAAAATTGTCTCCAAAATTACTAATACAAATTTGAAGATATTAATTTTCAAGAAATTCCATTTGGAAAATTCACTATGTTTAATGCTTTTTTTAATAATTTAATAACAACAAATAATGAGAACTAAAATTGCGATATTTTTTTCAATTTGTATTGTTTTACTTATTTATTTATTCTTTTCAGAATACTTTTTTACTATATGTATATATGACACATATTATCTAATAAGTTATTTTTATATTGTCTTGTTAGCTATTTTTATCGGTTGTATTTATTACTTAAAACACAAAGAGAAACTAAAATAATAGTAAGTTTGAGTATGTCTGAAATAAACCAAAAACAATACCACAACACAATTATAAATAATTCTAAAAATTGCAAAAGCCCTTAAAGGGCTTTTACTTATTTTATACTTAGCACTGTTTGATTAGATAAATGTGGTTTACTTTGCAATTATTATATAAAAATCAGCAATAAACAGTTTTTTTTACATAAAAGGAAAAAGTAATCATACTAAATTTAAAAAGCAGAAAAGATGTATTTAGCTTCATTTTATTTATTAATCTTTTCTCATAAAAACTTCAAAATAGCCCTAAAATTATAAATCAAGAAACTGCTTTTGTATATTCAACACAACAAAAAAACTCCCGCTTTCGTCGGGAGTTTTCTTTTATAATTCTATCTCAAAATAATTAAGAATACATTTTCTTTCTTTGTTCTTGAATTTTCTCGTCATCAAGATATTCATCAAAAGTCATATAACGATCGATAACACCGTTTGGAGTCAATTCAACCACACGGTTACCAACAGTTTGAGCAAATTCGTGGTCATGTGTTGTGAAAATAACCGAACCTTTAAAGTTTTTCAATGAGTTATTGAAAGCCGTAATCGATTCCAAATCCAAGTGATTCGTAGGCTCGTCAAGCATCAGGATGTTTGCTCTTTCCATCATCATTCTAGATAACATACAACGAACTTTTTCCCCTCCGGATAAAACACGGCTTGTTTTCAAAGCTTCTTCACCAGAAAAAATCATTTTTCCAAGGAAACCTCTAATATAAACTTCGTCACGCTCTTCCTCCGTTTTTGCCCATTGGCGTAACCAATCCACCAAAGTCAAATCATTTTCAAAATACGAGTGATTTTCAGCTGGCAAATACGCTTGGTTTGTGGTAACTCCCCAATCAAATTCTCCCGAATCCGGTTTTTGGTTTCCGTTTAATATTTCATAAAAGGCAGTTGTAGCACGTGAATCTCTTGAAAAAAGAACGATTTTATCGCCTTTCGCCATATTCAAATCTACTCCTTTAAACAAAATTTCACCATCAATCGAAGCGCTTAAATTTTGCACATTCAATATTTGATCTCCTGCCTCACGATCCTGATCAAAAATAATCGCAGGATAACGACGGCTAGAAGGTCTGATTTCGGAAATATTCAATTTGGAAATCATTTTTTTACGGGAAGTAGCTTGTTTCGATTTCGCCACGTTCGCAGAAAAACGACGAATAAATTCTTCCAACTCCGCTTTCTTTTCTTCGGCTTTTTTGTTTTGTTGCGCACGTTGCTTAGCGGCTAACTGACTAGACTCATACCAAAAAGTATAGTTCCCTGAATAGTGGTTTATTTTACCAAAATCAATATCCGAAATATGTGTACAAACGGCATCTAAAAAGTGACGGTCATGAGAAACCACAATTACCGTGTTTTCATAGTTAGCCAAGAAGTTTTCCAACCAACCAATTGTTTCAAAATCCAAATCGTTGGTAGGCTCATCCATAATCAACAGGTCAGGGTTTCCAAAAAGCGCCTGTGCCAAAAGCACTCTCACTTTCATCTTCCCTTCCATATCTCCCATCAAAGTGTAGTGGTATTCCTCTGTAATTCCAAGATTTGAAAGCATTGATGCCGCATCCGAGTCGGCATTCCAACCATTCATTTCTTCAAATTGCACTTGCAACTCCCCTATTCTGTCAGCATTCGCATCATTATAATCCAAATAAAGAGCATCCATCTCTGTTTTGACAGCATACAAAACTTTATTCCCCATCAACACAGTTTCAAGCACCGTATGCTCATCAAACATATTGTGATTTTGGTTCAAAACCGACATACGTTTTCCAGGTTCCAAATGAATGTGCCCCGAAGTTGGATCGATATCGCCCGAAATTATTTTTAAAAATGTAGATTTTCCAGCACCATTGGCTCCAATAACTCCATAAACATTTCCGTGAGTGAAGGTTGTATTTACTTCGTCAAACAAAATTCTTTTGCCAAACTGAACTGATAAATTATTGACTGTTAACATGAAGGTTTCTATATTAAAATTTTGCGCAAAAGTACAAAAAAATGTCAATTATTTTTTACTTAAAAAAAACGAGTTCGACTATATATTTTTTGGAGCAGAAACATTTGGTTTTTTTAATTAACATTTTTCCCGCTCTCCGCTGCAATCTTGTAAACCGAACCCCGGTTTACAAGGATTTTCACAACGATCGGGGCTATAAATCAACATTTTGCTTTTTTACAAGAATCTTTAAAAGAAAATACCTTTGCGTCATCGCGTCATCGCGAGAGATTTAGTCCGCTGTGATCAAAAAAGAAATCTGGGAAAATCTGCAGAATCTGCGTGCTTATTTTTTTTTTCGCAAATTTGACAGATATTCACAGATTTTAATTTTAATCGAATGATCAATTAAACGCTTTAAACTTTAAACAATAAAACCCTTTTTACTTTTCAACCGAATATGGACGGTCGTTCACAGCGGTTCCCCACGATTTAGAAGGAGTTGCACCCATAGTAAAAATCAACTCTCCGCCTTTCATAATCTCCGAATGAAGAATATAGCTTTTGGTGTAAGGTTTTCCGTTTAAAGTGGCGCTTTGGATATAAATATTTTTTGGACTATTGTTAACCGCTTTTACAATAAAACTTTTTCCATTCGTCAAATTCAACACAGATTCATCCATAGATGGACTTCCAAAAACATAGATTCCATTGAAAGGATTCACAGAATACATACCCATCGCGCTCCAAACATACCAAGCCGACATTTGTCCCACATCTTCATTTCCGCACAAACCGTCAGGCTTATCTGAGTATAAATTATCAACGATGTAACGTACTTTCTCTGCTGTTTTCCATGGCTGTCCCACAAAATTGAACAAATACGAAATATGGTGGCTTGGTTCGTTTCCATGTGCGTATTGCCCAATCAAACCTGTAATATCATTGGATGCTTCTTTTCCCATATCACCAGTAACAGTAAACAAATTGTCTAGTTTTTTGGTAAACGGTTTTTCACCTCCCAGCATCGCAATCAATCCTTCGACATCATGAGGTACCAACCAAGTATATTGCCACGCATTCCCTTCGGCAAAATCATCTTTCATGTGTGCCGATTTAAACGGGTCAAATGGAGTTCTCCATTCCGTATCGCTCACTTTTCCTCGAACAAAAGTCACTGAAGGATCATAATATTTTTGATAAGCTTTGGAACGTTTGAAGAAATATTTATAATCTTCTATTTTCCCCATTTTTTTTGCCATCATCGCAATAGCACCGTCGGCAATTGCATATTCCATCCCTATTGCTACCGATTCTCTTAAATTATCGGCAGGAATGTAGCCTAATGTTTTCACATAATTCAATCCACGGTCGTCCTGCATAGCAGTTGCTTTTACGGCTTCGAAAGCCAATTCACCGTCAATTCCTTTAATCCCTTTCAAATAGGCATCGGCTACAATTTGAATCGCACTATTTCCTGGCATGCAATATGTTTCATTCCCCATCAAATGCCAAACTGGAAGATGCCCTGATTCTTGATAAATCGCCAGCATCGAATTGACCATATCCGAAACTCTTTCAGGTTGCGTCAATGTAAACAACGGATTTGCACCACGATATGTGTCCCATAAAGAGAAAGTCGTCAAATTTGTAAATCCTGCCGCTCTGTGTACTTGTTTGTCGGTACCGTAATAATCGCCATTAACGTCATTATAAATTGAAGGCGCAATCATTGTGTGGTATAGAGCTGTGTAGAACGTTTTCATTTTGGCATTATCATTCGTTTTAACCGCAATTTTGTTCAACTCGTTGTTCCATTTTTCGTCTGCGACGGCCGCAACTTTTTCGAAATTCCAACCAGGGATTTCTCTTTTTATATTCATCAAAGCATTTTCAGCACTCACCGCAGAGATTCCCACTTTGATTTTGATTGTTTCGTCTTTTGAAGTCAAAAATTGAATCACCGCTTTGGCACTATCTCCCATAACCACTTTGTTGATCATCTCTTTTGTATTGTCGTACAATTGGATTTTTTTGGCTGGTTTTGACAGAATTGCGGTAAAATAAATTCTTTGATCAGGAGCCCAACCTTTGGAAAAACGATAACCCTCAATTAAAGTATCATTTTTCACACGAATGTAAGTGTTTGCTGGTCTGTCCCAGCCGATTCCTTCGACCAAATCCAAAATAATATGCGATTGGTCTGAGGCAGGGAAAGTGTATTTTTGAAAACCTACCCTTTCAGAAGCAGTCATTTCGGCTTTGATTCCGTTTTTTTTCAAAATAACCGAATAATAACCTGGTTTAGCTACTTCATCTTTATGATCATAGGACGAAATATAACCGTTGTCCATGTCCTTAGCCGTCCCTTTTTTCAAATTTATTTTCCCAACAGCCGGCATAAAAAGAATATCCCCAAGATCGCCAATTCCTGTACCGCTCAAATGCGTAAGTGAAAACCCAATAATCGTGGGATCCGAATAATGATAGCCTGAACACCAATCCCAACCTTGTGAAATATTCACCGGCCCCAATTGAACACCACCAAAAGGGACGTTAGCTCCCATAAAAACATGTCCGTGAAATCCGGTTCCAATATAAGGATCTACATATTGCGTCAAATTTTGTTTAACCGATTGCCCCTGCATTTGCAAGCAACAAAAACCTGCAATTACAAAAAGTACTGATTTTAAATTTTTATTCATGTTATATCTTTTTTCTAAATTTTACTTTGCAATCTCAAAACTCGTTTCTAGCTGTACATCTCTTGAATTTGAACCGATTTTCACAGTATATTTACCTTCATAGATTCGGAATTGTTTTTTAGATTCATCCCATTTTTGAAGTTCTTCCAATGGGATTTCCAAAGTAAGATTTTGAGAACTGCCTTTTTTTATAGAAACACGTTTAAAAGCTTTCAATTCTTTCAGCGGCATTCTGTCAATTTTTGGATATTCAATATACACCTGAGCTACTTCATCAGCATCATATTCTCCTGTATTTTCAATTTTGATTTGCATTGAAATTTTACTCGAAGCCATTTTTATATTCTCTGGTTTTTGAATCCAATTATAACCAAAAGTGGTATAACTCAATCCAAATCCGAAAGGATATTGAACTTCTTTGGTGAAATAGCGATAGGTTCTACCACCCATCGCGTAGCTGCTGTAATCTGGTAAATCGCTGAACGATTTGTAGAAAGTAATTGGCAAATGTCCTGATGGAGACACTTTTCCAAAAATAAGATTAGCCAGTGCAGTTCCTCCTTGTTCTCCTGGATACCAAGCAAAGATTATGGCATCTACATATGGCTCGATTGAAGAAACATCGACTGCTCCACCTCCCGTAATCACAGCAATAATTGGTGATTTTGAACCTTTACGCAATGCTTTCATGTAGGCAATATGCGAAGCAGGCAATTCCATATTTTTACGGTCTCCTTTTCCATCAGCAAGAAAAGCATCACCTTCTTCGCCTTCATAAACCGGATTGAACCCAATCACTGCAACCGTCAAGTCAGACATCGAAGAACCCCACATTCCGTTGAAACGCTGTGTATCATTAAAGTCACAACCCATATCATACTCCACTCTCGTATCTGGCGAAACCGCTCCGACAATTCCTTCTACAAAATTCACAGCCTTATCACTAATTCCGTGGTAATTACCAACCAAGGCGTCAATTGATGCGGCATTTGGCCCTACAACCATAATCGCTTTGCATTTCTCTTTATCAAAAGGTAAAATTTTGCTTCCATTTACTAAACCATTCTTTAGCAAAACCATACTTTGTTCCGCCATTTTTCGGCTTAAACCAATGTGGTAAGAATTTGCAATACTATCAACTCCGTATTTTCGATACGGATTGTCTTCCGGTTTGTCATAAAATCCCAATTTGAATTGGGTTCGCAATGAAGGAGCCAAAGCATTATCAATATCCTTTGCAGTAATTAATTTTTGTTCCAATGCTTTCATCGCATCTTTTTGCAATAAATCGCTACAATCCATATTTACACCACCTTTAATTGCAGCAGCGGCGACAGTAACACTATTTGGTAAAGCTTTGTGTTGATCGTAAATATCCTGTAATGCCCAACAGTCGGTTACGACATGTCCTTTGAAATTCCATTCTTTATGCAAAATGTCGGTCAATAACGTTTTTCCCGTACAACAAGGCTCGGAATTCACTCTATTATAAGCACACATCACCGATTCTACATTGGCGTCAACCAATTTTTTGAAAGCATACAAATAGGTTTCTCTCAAATCCTTTTCATCAACAATCGCATTAAAAGAATGACGCGTACTTTCTGGTCCGCTATGTACAGCAAAGTGTTTAGCACAAGCAGCAGTCTTCATGTATTTTGGGTTATCACCTTGCATTCCTTTTACGAAAGCCGTTCCCATTTTTCCGGTCAGGAATGGATCTTCTCCATACGTTTCCTGGCCTCTTCCCCAACGCGGATCCCTGAAAATATTAATATTTGGTGACCAAAAATTCAATCCCATGTATTGCAAACGGCGGTCTTTGGCGACAGCCAAATTATTTTTAGCCCTGGCTTCAGTCGAAATTGCGGTTGCAACTTCATGAAACAATTCGTCATTAAAAGTCGCTGCCATTCCAATAGCCTGCGGAAAAACGGTCGCGCGACCCGCTCTCGCCACACCATGCAAAGCCTCATTCCACCAGTTATAAGCCGGAATTCCTAATCGCTCTACAGGTCTACTTTGAAAACCAATTAAAGAAATCTTTTCATCGAGAGTAAGTTGTTTCAACAAATCATCTACCCTTTTATCAATCGGTAAATCCTGATTTTTATACGCTGGTGTTTTCTGTTGTGCAATTGCTGTAACAGCCCAAAAACCGATTAAAAGTGCAATAGACAGCTTTCTTAGATTCAATTTCATTGTTTTATTTTTAGTGATTAATTAGCCAAAATGGATTCAATGAACAGCATTTGATTTCAAAAATACTAAATCGTTTTACTATATAACAATAAAATTTCAAAAAAGAATAAACAACCTTACCAAACTTGCAATTTCTCTATCTTATTTCCTTTGTTTTCAAAGGCTCCTGATGAAGGATTTATAGACGACCGTTTATTACCGAAATAATCAATGTCAATTTTTAAGGGTGTTCCATCCGGGTTTTCAAATTTTTCTTTGGAAACAGTAGTTTTACCCAACAAATCAGTATCAACACTTTTTGTTTTTAAACCTGAATCATCAGCCAATGTATAGGATATGAAGACTTTATCTCCTTCTTCAATCAATAAGAATTTAGGATCTACTGTTCTATTTTCAATAAAATTAACCTCTTTAAAATAAGGCATTGAGCCTCCATAATATATATTCCCATCAGCAGCAGCGGACAATTTTGCTTTTTTGTAATCGTCTAATCCAAAATTCTCATCTAGAGAATAACTTCCATCTTTCAATTCTTTTTTGGTTAAGAATATATTATTATAAAAACGGTCATCACCGGGAACAATTTCGGAAAGACCTTTAATTTCAGTTGAATGTCCTAAATGATAAGGCGTTGACCGGGTTTGATTTAATCCTAATTCAAAAGTCCCAACAATCAGATTATGAACAATCGCACCGCCAGTTGACTGTAAATTAATTGCATTTTCCGAAAGCAAAATATTATTATCAATCAAATAAGGGCCGTGATTAACTTCAGCGAAAATATCCTGCCAACTATTGTTATACATTAAATTTCTTGAAACTCTCGTTCCTTATGCCATCCAATCCAACCAAATTCCAGCCCCGTCAACCGAGTGGATTCGGTTATGGATTATTTGTGTATCGATTGCTGCATGAAGTTTTATTCCACCCAATTCAGCTCCGCCAAATTGTTTCTTCTGATGGATATTATAAACATGATTATTTTCAATTGTACAAAAAACAGCGCCCATGCTTCCGCAAATTCCGGCCTGTTCACAATTAAATATTTTGTTGTTTCTAACGATATGGGAGCCTATATTTTCTTTGTTCCAGCCATTTTTTAACACTCTAAAAATGACTTCGATATAGTGAATGTTTCCATCATTGAAAATGTTCCCTAAATCCTGTGTCCAAACATTATGACCTGTTTTTCTTTCCTTTCCCAAACTGATTCCCACGCATTTTGAATCGTGAATCGTATTGTTTTCGATAATCCATCCTTTGTTCCAATGTGTCGCAACCATACCCACCTGCTCTGCCGTTGGCGCTCCCCATTGTGTTGCCGCTTGACTAAAATCAAATCCGGTGATAGTAATATAATTGATTCCTGGGGTTTCTGGATAAAAACAGGTTCTTCGGATGCTGACTTCGGTTAATTCCTTATTGGGGTTATGTTTTTGAAAATTAGCCCAAACTGTTGTTGTTTGGTCGTCACATTCGGTGTACCACGTGTAAAGAGTGCTCTCTTTTTCGTTCACTTTTGCGTTAGGCACTGGATTAGTAACCAATTCCATTTTATCCGTTTCAAAAAGCGATTTCCCACCAATAAAAATATCACAAGTATGAATTTTTACAGGATTACTACACCAATCACCGGCTACCACTTCCTTAAATGGATTGTAATCTCCAAAAAAAGAATCAGGTATTTCAATTTTCCAAACTCCTCCTTTTACTTTTTTCCAACCTGTTAAAACTTCTGAGCCTTTGATTTCAACTTTTTCTCCATCGGCTGCCTTGTAAATAATTCGGTTAGAATCGTTTTCTCCACCGTTTTTCGGATTGATTCTTTCCCTATAAGTTCCGGCATGAACGATCACTATATCACCGGCAACAGCTATTTGGGCAGCATGATTAATCGTTCTGAAAGGCTTCATTAACGTTCCTTCATTTGTGTCATTTCCTCTAACAGAAACATGTATCTCTTTTGCCGAAAGGCCAAATGTTATTATAAGCCAAAATATTAATAATTTATATTTCATTACAACTGATTATTAAGATATTATAAAACTATATTAACTTCTTACTTTACTACAATTTCATCAATAAAAACCCAGGATTTTGAACCAGCCGAAGGGTGCCATTCCGGTAATTTCTTTGTTCCTGTTATTTCAAATTTGACAAAGCGAATGTTTTTTTCAGGAGCTTTAAATGAAAAGACTTTATTCACTTCTGCTTTCTCCTGATTACCTTCTGTCGAAATATTTCCTACTTCGATAAAATCTGTTCCATTTTCTGAAACCAAACAACGAATACCTGCCGGATGAAGAATCCAACTTTTGGCATCCCAAAGCGAACTGATTTCGATTGTTTTTGCTTGAACCGGTTTTTCCAGATCGACTGTTAAACTAAAGTCGACTCCTTCCCAACCCAACCAATGCACTTTGTAATTGCTATCGCCTCGAACACCATTGGACAAGTAACTTAAATCTCCTTTGCTGTACTGTGGTGATGGAGTTTCGCTCGAAGTTACTTTTTTCTTGAAGGAAAGATTACCCTTCACCTGAACATCTATAAATCGTTTGGTGCTTTCGTAATAGGATTTTGGTGTCAAACCAGATTCGTTCAAATGGTCAATATTAGCCTGTTGGCAAACTGAATAAAAATCTTCAATTAGTTGAACTTTTTCTGGAATCACGGTAAAGTCGCCATTTTTCTCAACGTACCAGCCACGCGGTCCAAACATGTCATTTTTACCAATTTCCATGATGGCAAACTGTAACGGTAATCGCGCCACTTTTACATGAAGCAATTGAGTCACATCCCCTTGGGCTTCTTTTTCAGCATTATCGAAAAAGGTATTGTATTCATCAATATTTGTCTGCGACAAAAAAGTATTCTGATGACTTGTTGGATGCTCGTAAATATCGAGTCTGTCACTGCTTTTCTTCAATTCACTTTCCAATTTGTCAATATATTTTTTGATCCAAGGAGCCGCTTTTCCATAATATCCGTTTAAAAAATCATTCCTTATTTGAGTTGCATCAGCATTTGGATTCCACAACAAACGGGAAATCAAATAGACTTTCAACTCAGAGAATTCCGATCCCACCGAAGCATTCGCCTGCTGAAAATGAGCGGAAACGTTGTTCTTTACAAAAAACTGAATATTAGGCTGCAACACATGTAAATTAGGGAAAGGACTCACCGAATTGGCAAAATCGATATTATAATCCCAGAGGTAAATATGATTGCAGATTTTTCCCCATTCAATGATATCATTTTTGAACGATTCACTTCCCTTGTCCACTTCTATTGCTTTGCTACGATTCAATTCGATGGTACATAACATCACCTGAACATTTTTAGCTGGCTTTGTAACGGCTGGCGCTTTTCGCGAATATTCATAAGCCAAAGTCGAGATAATTTTATCCGGAAATTGTTTCGCCACTTCATTCACGAAACGGATAATCGGGCCGGACGGGCTTCCTTCTTCAGCAATTATTTTGCTACATTTTTCACATTGGCAATACGAAAAATTATCATTCTGACTCACTGACCAGTATTCTTCATTGGGCTGAAGTGCCATTTCTTTTTTCAGTTTTTCAATCGTGATTTTTAAAACTTCTGGGTTTGACAGGCACAATTGGTCGATATTTCTTTTTCCATTCATTTCAGAAAAATATTCGGGATGCGTTTTAAAATACTCCTGCCACGGAACCAATTTGCCAAACGTATGTACATAGTAGCCTTTGGCAAAAATTTCATCAACCGTATTGAGGCGGTTCCAATCCAAAAATTCCTGACCTACTTTATCAACTATGTAAACAATTCGGCAGTCATTTTTGGGTTCGTCTTTCAAGTTAATTTCAGGTAAATTAATATTCTTCGTTGATGGTATATTTTTATAATTTGACCAATAATAACGGCAGCCCATATATTTTTCAAGCAACATCACCACTCCATAAATACAGCCTTTTTTCGCACCTCCCTCGATATAAAGCGCGTCACTTTTTGTTTTTATCGAGAACCCGTCCGGATTATTAACTTCAGTAGAAACCTTAATATAAATTGCCTTTTTACCTTTTGCCAGTTGGTTTGAAATTTGAAGCTGATATCCTGAAATTTCGGAAACATACTTTTGCAAAAGCAAAGCAGCCGTTTTTTCCTGTTCCTTTTCATTGGCAGAAATAACAATAACATAATCACTCTTCCCATTTACTATAAGCGGAATTGTTTTGGCAAAAGAATTAAACTGAAAAGCGAATAATAGCAAGCAAAAGAAGGCTTTGAAGCTATTTGAGGAGACGAATTGATTACTATTTTTTTTCATTTTGTTTTGGTTAGTTTAAGCAAAAAAGATGAAGCTAATTGATATTCAATTCTACTTCATCTTTATTTAATTTTATTTATTCAGATTTTCGAACATTACGATGGCAGTATATAAAACACCCGCTTCTCCTCTAAAAGTCCCCGAACCTCTTGGCTCATTTTTAATGGAATACCATTCGTAGAAGCCATTGTTGTCTTTCACGCGTTTCAACATGGGTTGCACTTCTCTGTAGGCTTCTTCCACATAACCGTATTTGATTAATTGCTGAATCGTTCTCGCTCCAAACCACGTCCAGTCACCTCCGTTTTGGTAACTATAAATCGGATTCATGATTTTATTTACGAAATAACCGTTTGGATAAGGCGGATAAAGCGTCAGACCAATCGAAGGAGCACCAGCTTCTTTCACCCTTTTTACCATTTCGTCCAATGAAGCTTTTACTTCTTTTTTGCTCAACAATCCCGCTTCCATTGCCACCGTTGTTCCTCCGAAATAAAAAATATTGTTTTCGTCAAAATCAGCAGGAAAAGGGGAACCATTCAAATACAAGTGCGGAATAAATTTTTGCTTTTTGGCATCCCAAAGATAAGTACGACAGTTTTTGGCAACATCACTTCTGATTTTACCCCATTTTTGTTTACTGGCAGGCATCATTTCCATCAGATTATCCAAAGCGATAACAAACATTGCATTATCATAAATATCACAAGCAATATGCGTGTTTCCATCAACATCAACTCCATAACCCGGTTCTGGCTGTACATCTCCCCAATCAGCAGTTGTTGCTCCGGTAATTAATCCGTATTTTTTAGTGTATCGATGTTGCATGAGAAAATCCATTGCCCATTCCAGTCTTGTTGCAACGGTTTTATCACCCACTTTTTCATTCAAAATAGATTTATCACCTGTCAATTTAATGTATTTATAAACCGCTTGTATCAATGAAGACTCCTGATCGGTTTCTACTGTATTTTTATGTGCAGCATATCTTGGTTCCAATTTTGAATAGGAAAAATCGGTTTCTTCTTTTCCTATTTTCTCTTTTGGGGTATAACCGTCAATGATGTTTCCATCCTCACCCTGCATTCTGAAAAATACCAAAAGATTTTCCTTTATGTCTTCTTTTTTCGTGACTTGTGCAGTCAATTCGATGAAAGTATTATAATCACGAATCCATACTTCGCGGTAGCCATCTCCTGCATTTACTCCCGTTTTCATCACTTCCAACGCTTTATTTTTCACAAAATGCATATAGGAATCATTTTTGATTTTATCTGCTAATTTTTTATCAATAGTAGTTTTTGGCTGCGCTGTAGCTGTCAAGGCAAATGAAAGTACTACTATTGAGGATACTATTTTCTTCATCTTATTTCAATTTGAATTAATTACTTGTACTCATAGATGGTGGCGGAGTTTTTATTCCCCATTTGGTATTAGGATTTACGCCCATATCAAAAATCAAGGTTCCTCCATCAGTTAGTTTTTTACGGTCAATCCAGGCATTTTCAATTTTTTCGCCATTGAAAGAAGCTGATTGGATGTACCTGTTTTTCTTCGAATTATTTTTGGTTACAATTACCAATTCGTCACCCTTATAATATTTCTTGTCCAATTTGATTGTTACTTTATCAAATAACGGACTTCCGAATTGGAAGGTAGGATGCATCGCTGCGTGACCCTGAACATCAAACAATCCCATCGAAGCCATTACATACCAAGCTCCCAATTGCCCTTGATCTTCGTCCTGTCCGTAACCGTAACCATGAAGCGGCTCCGCTCCGTAAAATTCGTCACAAATTGTACGTGACCATTTTTGCGTTAACCAAGGTTTGCCTGAATAATTGAATAAAAAGGACTGGTGCAAACAAGGCTGGTTACCGTGGTTGTACAACATTTCCAATCCTGAGAAACTGTCGATTCCGTTTCCTCCGCCAAAAGTTGATTTTTGACTTACGTTAAATGTATTTTCCAAACGTTGGTTGAATAAATCCAAGCCCAAAACTTTTATTAAGCCCTCAGGATCTTGCGGAACATACCAAGTATATTGATAGCCATTTGCTTCCTGAAATCCTCTCCAAGCCTGCATTGGATCAAAATTTTCAATAAATTTCCCATCTTGGTATCTTGGTCGAATGAATTTGGTTTCGGGATCAAAGATATTTTTCCAATTTCCGGCTTGCTTCATCAATTTTTCATAATCTGCTTTTTTTCCCAAAGCTTTAGCAAATTGAGAAACTCCATAAGAAGTATAGGCAAATTCGAGTGTATGTGATGCCCCGAAGTTGAACTTCCATCCATTTGCCAATACAGTGTCTTTCGACGGAATATAACCGTCTTTTACAAAATAGGACAGATCATATTTCCCTGAACCAAATGGGCGATTGTTGTAACCGGTTTCATTTTTATAAGCTATTTTATAAGCTTCATCCACGTTAAAATCACGAATGCCACAGTTATAAGTCGCGGCAATCATCAAGCCAAAACAGTTTGTTTGTACACCGTTCGAATGTGCTCCGGCGGCAACTCCGTCGTGCAACCAACCCGTTTCTTTAGCAAAATCAAGATTAGACTGAATGTATTCGCTTAAATAATCAGGATACGCTAAAGCCCAAAGTTGTCCCAAATTCCAAAAACCGCCCCAAATTCCGTCCGTGTTGTAATGGTTGTATTTTGGTTTTCCGTTTGAATCCAAAGGAATATGACCAATTTTACCGTCGTGTCTAGGATAACTTCCGTTCACATCACTTGCTAATCCACGTCCTAAAAGTGCATGGTACAAACCCGTGTAGAATTTTACTTTGTTAATGTTGTCTTTAGTTTCAACTTTGATTCGTCCTAATTTCTCATTCCACTTTTCGTGCGCTGCAGCTTTTACCGCATCAAATGTCTGACCTTCCGATTCGGTTTTCAAATTCAGTTTGGCGTTTTCAATACTTGTATAAGAAAGTCCAACTTGCATTTCGACAACTTCTCCTTTTTTGGTTGCGAAATTTATATACATTCCATTTCCAATTCCTTTGGTTTCTTTTTGACTATCGAAAGTTTTGTCTTCAATAAATGAACCGTACGATTCTGGCGTTTTGCTTATCTGAATTACAAAATACATCTTCACTCGTTTTTCCGGATCACAGAATTTCAAATATTCAGGATAGGTTTCTATAGTTCCTTCCAAAGTATTCTTGCCCGAAAGTTTCATTGTGGCTTCCGTCACACCGCTACTTTCACCTTCGCGATGTCCAATATCGAAAATGATGCGTGATTCCTTTGATTTCGGAAAAGTATATCGATGAAAACCAACTCTTTCTGTTGCTGTTAACTCGGCTTTGATACCATACTCTTTTAGAAAGACCGAATAATACCCCGGTTCGGCATGTTCGTCTTTTTTGTCAAAAGTTGAACGATAACCTGTTTCCGGCTTTTCCAAAGTTCCCGGAGTCGTTTGCAACTTTCCAGTTATTGGCATTGCTACCAGCCCACCGATTTGAAATTCATGAAAATGTCCGAAACCTTCAATAGAATTATGACGATCGTCATAGCCGCACGGTTCCCAGCTTCCGCCACTTCCGTAAGCATTAGTATGCGGAGCTAATTTTGCCATTCCAAAAGGCACAGAAGCCGGTGTGTAAAAAAACCAACGCCCGTGTATCGAACCAATTTGTGGATCAACCCAAGAAGCAGCATTAAAATCATCTTTTTTCTTCGAACAAGAAAAAATAGAAAAGCACATTAACAGCAGCAAAATTCCTTTTGATATTGTCTTCATATTTATTCCAATTTTATTTCTCCAATAAAAACTCTGAAACGCCATTCCCAATAATATTAATTTCAGAGGAATTCGATTTTTCATCACCAGTAGTCACATCAGTAATCGACTTTGGAACAAAAGATTTCCAAATAAATTTGGTTTCTTGAGCAGAAGATTCCGGATTAAACAAACGCATCAAAATGGTACCATCTTCGTTCGGAGTTAGACTAGTTACCACAATTTTTGAGTTTGTTAATTCAAAAAGATTCGAAGGCAATTTCACGTCGTCTTTAATCATAATTCCAATCAAAGGTTGTGTAAAATCCGCAGCCGCTTTTTCTATATCTTCTGCGTTTACTGCGGCGTGAGGACGAAGCGCATATCTGAAACTTACTATTCCTTCCTGATCCGCTTTATAATTGGTGTGCCAATAATTATTCATCACATAACTGAACCAAGTTGCTGTCGGTTTCCCTGATTTTTTCCACTCTTTGTGATTACCTTCAACTACTTTTCTTTCATCAATCATATTGCTTGGTTCAACCAAAGGCGATTCTAATAATAACCACTGAATTCCCTTGTCTCCAGCAGAAACATCCACCCATCTTCTTCCGTATAAATAATCCATATTCGATCCTGGCAATTGATCTTTTAAGAACTCCATCGAACCATAACCAGCATCAAGAATGGTTTTATTCAATTGTTCATTGAATGGATAACCAAAATGTACACCTTCCTTGTTTCTAACCGCTTTTTTGTCTAAAACATTTTGGATCATTACTTCGTCACTGCCGCTATAAAGAGAAATAATACGCTCCAATTTATTGGCTCCCGGCGCATCTGAAGTGATTGAAACTGTTGTCAAAACTGATCCTTTTTCAATTATTTTCACCTGAACATTTCCGTTGGTTTGTGCTTCTTCAGGATTTAATCCCGGTACATACCAATAACTATTCAATCCTTGTTTTTTGAAATCTCCAGCATAGTTAAAATCGGAAATAGTTTTAAGATTGGTAATACTTCCGTTGTTTTTGTCCCAACTGAATTCAATTTTTCCATTCGATAATGAATTTTCACCCAAAACAAATTTGCTGGACAAAGCAGGAGCATCTTTACTTGTAATTTCATAAGTAGCATTCCCTAAAGCAGGAACATCTTTAGCAACAAAAGCCTGTTTTCCGTTGCTTAATTTTTGCAAAGGCAAAAGATTTCCGTCAACATCTTTTACTGATTTTCCGTCAATTGATGATTCAACGATAACCAATCCGCTTCTTTTCCATGAAGAAGTATTGAAAACGGCAATTTTTTTGGATTGTGCATTATTTATGGTTTCAAATAAATTTTTCTCCAATGCATTTATCTCTGAGTCGGCATCAAGCATAAACTGCTTTTTTATCTTCCATTGTTCGGTTACAAAAGGAACATCCGGTTCGGTTGTACTATTATGCGCTCCCCAGGTATGCTCATGAAACATGATGATATTTCTCCAGGCTTCGTAAAAATTTTGCTGATCGTATTTTTTAGGATTCAACATGGTATAAAGGGTCGACAATTGTTGAAGTCGCAAACTGTTGATTCTGTTTTTACCTTCTTCATCCGCTGTCGAAATAGCACCATCTTCCCAATAAGGTGTCATATCCCCTTTCACAGTTGGGATTTTATCACCATATTTTTTTTCGAAAGTTTCAAATAGTTTCTCCGTAGTGTTCAGAACCAGTTTTGGAGAAGCATATTTCTCATTCCAGTTTTTTACAAAATCAGAAATATTAGGTTCAATAGGCCCATTATCAGCAACGATATTAAAGCGCCATTGCACCATGTCATAAGGATAATTATTTGCGGTCAGTTCGTTCAAATAATCAGCTATTTTCTTAGGACCTCTTTCGAAAATAGCTCCCGGTTGCATGCCGTGCCAAGACGAATATCCTTTGGCTCCAGCCCAAAACAGAACTTTTTCCTGACCCGAAGGAGAAGTCCACCAAACTGGTTTGTCTCCCCAATTCTTCAAAAAATGACCTGCCCTATCTCCCAAATAAGGATGGTCTAATCCCATAAAATTAGAACCTATCGAAAAGTATTTCACGCCTCCTTTTGAAAGAGCCGTTACGGTTGACCATGCAAATCCGGGGATATCCGAAATCATTGCTCCGTTTATTTTAAATCCAAATTCCTTGCGAAGCTTTTCTGCATATTCGGTATAATGAAACATTTCTTCGGGTTCGCTCATACCCGTAAGTAGGTTTGCGTACAAAGCTGAAAGGAAAATATCGCCATTTTTTACAGCTGCAATAAATTTTTCTTTTTTGGCAGGAGTAGCCACTTTCAAATAATTTTCAACCGCCCAAATTGACTCGACATTCCACTTGAATTTAGCCTCCTCAGGATATGATTTTGTTTTTTCAATCATTTCGAGGGCATCATCAATATTTTTATTGTGAATTTTCAAAACTTCAGGTTGCAAATGCGAATAACCAATATCAGTATGAGCATGATGAATCAAATGAAGTTCTCTGTAAATAACAGGTTTTACAACATAAGAATCGTTGATATAGGTTTTATTCCCAATGGTCGCGAGCACTTTTACTTTTTCTTCTTTACTCACTGCTACAACCGGAACATCAAAACTGTTCATTCCATTTTTAACCGTATAAATGTGATTTTCTTTATCATTAATTTTCACCTTTACAGTTTCTTCTTTTCCAAAATGCAAAACAGTAAGAGCTAAAGATTGAGTTCCATTTTTCAAAAGAAAAGGCATCGGAACAACTTTTACATTTTCCTCAAAAGGAAATTTGAAAGCCATGAACCAATCCGTGCTGTTTTGTTTCTGACCTACAATTTTGATGCGAACGGATTGACCCGGTTTTACTTTATTTACTGGAAGACGCAAAAAAGCATATCCTTGTGAATCACGTGCACCGTCCAACTTTGTTTGTTGAAACACTAGTGCCGAACCATCTTCAGCTTTGAAAATCCAATTTGGTTTTTGATTTTTTGGCAAAGTTGTGAAAGTCAAAACCTTTTTGTCATTGACATACAAATCATAATTCCTGTCACCACTACTGGTCCCTGTAGAATGGCCAGCCACCCAGCCGAAATAAACAAACTCTCCTTTTCTTTCCTTAGGAACAACTGCTGTCTCCCACTCGATTGTCTTATTACCATCTGTATTTCTAGTCAAAAGCGCTACAGTGGCATAATCCTGAAAAGCAGAATTATAACTAATATTTTCTCCGCTTATTTCTTTAGAATAACCATTAATCCAATTGATTTTTCCGAAAAAAGGAACTTCATTTTGCGCAAAAACTGACTGCGTTAAAAAGCCGATAAAAAGAACAACAGATAACCGGACAATGTTTTGTTTTTTTAAATTCATATTCAATAATTTTATAATTTCCTCATTTAATTATAGCTTGATTTTTTGATGCTTTAACTTTCAGTCGTCATCCTCTTTTTTATCGTTCAGACTAACAAAAGCAGCGCGTCTAGGTCCGGGAAAAGCGACTGCATCCCCTTTAATAGCGTGCCAAAGCAATTCTGTAAATTCCAGATCAGGAATGGCATCAACTTTTGAGAAATCGTAAGTCTCTGATTTTTGCTGCCATTTATTCATTGCTATATTCTTTTCGTTCAAATCAATATTTGCGGGAACCGACTTGAATGGTGTAAAATCAGGTTTTGATGTAAAGCTATTCCACAAAGGAGTTGAAGCGGCATCGTGTTGCGACATTGGCGGTAATCCCAAAACCAATTCTATGGTACGTAAAAAGGAAGTAGAGGAATACATGGTATGATCAACAAAATTCCGCTTTACATACGGGCCTGCTAAAAAAGCAGTACTTCGATGAGCATCAACGTGATCGGTTCCACTTTGTGCATCATCTTCTACGATCAAAACCAAACATTCGTTCCAAATTGGACTTTTACTCAAATACTCAACAAGTAATCCTGTAGCTAAATCATTGTCAGCAACGTGTGCATTTGGAGTTGGCCTTCCTTTTCTTAACCCCTCGGTGTGGTCATTCAGAAAACGGATCGTGTTAAATCGAGGAACTTGCTTGATTGCAACCAACGAATCAATATCTTTTTTCCATTGTTCGAAACGGTTTACATCTTTTTCTGCCAATTCGACCCAAGTATTGAAACTTTTGCAATAATGATTTTGCAAAACAGCTATTGTCGGCTTTTTTTCAATAATAAATTCGCCATAAGTTCTGTAACTTACATTGCCACGTTTGCAAGCATCCCAAATAAACCCTGCTTTATTGTTGGCAATCGGTCTGCGGCCTTCTCCTGGATAATCCCAAGCACGACCGTAGCAGGTAGGCCACATTTTTTCAAGATAATCTGTTGCATAAGCGCCAAGTGACCAATTATGACCATCAGCACTGACTTCGGCATCAACATAAAAATTATCCAAAAGCACAAAGTCTTTCGCCAACTTGTGCTGATTGGGTGTTATTTTTTCGCCAAACATAACTAGCGAAGGATCTCCATTTCCTTCTTTTACATCACCCATAACCTGGTCGTAGGTTCGGTTTTCTTTGATAACATAAAACACATATTTTATTGGGCTTACATCCCCAACTTTCATTGGAACGGGATTTCCAACATCATTATGCGCTTTCAATTCTTTTTCTTTTGAATAAGGCGAATCTTGATAAACCATTTTAGTATAAGCGCCCAATAAATCAGTAGATGGCTGGTCGATAATGCTTAATGTCCCTTTGAACAATTCACCAATCGAATGCACAGATTTGGGTTTGGAAGCGTCCTCTGCCCTATATTGTAAATTATATCCTTTTGTATAGGGTGTTGGTGCCTGAAGATTGGTCATTGGCACAAATCCTTTTCCGTTGGCTACAAATATTTTCTTGTTCACAATCCTAACATTCGTAGGATACCAACCGGTAGGAATAAATCCAAGCGATTTGCTTTTACCAGGATGACTTACATCAAAAACAGCAAGACAATTATTGTCGGCATTGGCAATATAAAGTTGTTTTCCATTATCGCTCAAACTCAAAGAATTGGTAGTTGATCCCGCCGGTGCATTAGGATATAAGGCAGCATTAAGTGTTTCAACGATATTACGTGTTTTTCTATCGATAACTGAAACCGAATTATCATTAGAATTGGCAACAAATAGAAAATCACTATTTTTTGAAAGTAGAATCTCATTTGGGTGGCTTCCTACAGGAACTGAAGCTATAAATTCTTCTTTTATAGTATCATAAACCAATAATTTTTCGCAACCCCAACAACTCACATACAATTCTTTTAAATCAGGAGACAGAACACAGGTAAAGCCTTCACCACCCAAAGGAAGTTGCTTTTTAACTTTTTCGGTTTTCAAATCCATCACATAAAGTGAATTATTGTCTTTGGTCACCACATAAAGCAACTGATTTTTGTCGTCAACATCAAAGCCTGCAGGCGAAATTCTATTTGGCCATTTTTTGCCTAAAGTAATGGTATCGGCAAGTTTGAGTTTATTACCAATCAAATCGATTCGGTAAATAACATTGTCATTCCCTCCCGAAGCGTACAATTGTTTTTCGTTTGAACTAAACTTCAATCCGTACCAACTCGAAGGAATAATAATACTATCGACTTGTTTTTCCTTTTTAGGGTCAATAAGCTGAATATAATGCTTCCCTAAACCGTTATTAGTTACTGCAATCCATTTTTTTGATTTACTAACAGCAATATTCAATGGCAAATCGCCCAAAGGTAAAGACCTGCCAACATTTGTAATTGACCAACCATTAGGCAATAAAACGGTTTTGACTTCTTTTTGCAGTTGAGTTTGCGCTATTAAACCATTCCAAAAAAAGAAAGAAAACAAAGACGCAAAAACTATTTGAACAGAACGATTTTTCATGGCTTAGTTTTTAATCTACGATTATTCAATTTCTTCTAAAATCTCCATTTTATTAATGGATAATTCCTTGCCACTATTCAAATCAGAATTCCATTCTCTTTCAATTTCTTCCAGACTTTTTCCTTTGGTTTCAAACAGTTTCTTTTTAGCATATAAAAAAGAAAGAATACAGAAGAAGGAGAAAATAAAAAACGTAGTAGCAATTCCCAATCCGTCTCGCATCACAGGAAACAATAGATTCACTATATAATCGGAAACCCACATCGTCATAATGCAGACTGATAAAGCGGTTCCTCTTATATGAGTTGGAAAAATTTCTGTCGATATAACAAATTTTAATGGCCCAAGTGAAAAAGCAAAAAACAATAAGAATAAAATAATGCTAAAGAGCATGAACCAACCCGTAACATTCATTAGGAAACAAAAAGCGGTTAATGCCAAAGCAAAAGCAGCACACAATGAACCTACAATGTATAAAGGTCTTCGCCCCCAACTATCCACTTTTGAAATGGCGATAAAAGTAAAAAGCACATTGGCAGATCCCAATATTACCTGATAAAACAGCGCATCACTGGTAACAATTCCTGCCGATTTCAAAATTGTTGGCCCGTAAAAAATCACGCCATTGATTCCGCTAAATTGTGACAAAGCTGTAAGTACCATTGCCAAAATCAATAATTTACGAAGTGGCAATTGTAATAACTCTTTAATTCCGCCTGATTTTTGACCAGCCATTTCTTTGATGGAATCCAACTCCAAACGAGCCGTTTCTTCGCCATTTATTTTTGTCAAAATATCCAATGCCTTAACGTTTTCCCCGTATTGTACCAACCAGCGTGGGCTTTCGGGAACTATTAATAATAACAAACAAAACGCCAAAGCCGGTATAACCCCAACGATGAACATTCCGCGCCAAACATTTTCAACAAACATCCAATGCACCAAACCAGTTCCTTCTCCAGCATTGGCCGAAGCGTATCGCTGCAAAAATAAATTACTGATATAAGCCGCCAAAACTCCAACGGTTATGGCAAGTTGATAAAAAACAACCAACTTTCCTCTCTTTTGCGAAGGCGCCACCTCGGAAATATAAAGAGGTGACACATTCGAAGCCACACCCACACCCATTCCTGCAAGGACACGAAAAGCAATCAATACTACATAAACTTCCGAAAACGCGAATCCAATAGCACTGATTAAAAACAAAACAGCAGAAACAAACAGTACTTTTCTTCTTCCTATTTTATCGCTCAGGTAACCCGAAAACGCAACACCTACAATACACCCTAATAAAGCGCAGGACACAAATAATCCTTCTTGACCTGATGATAAGCCATACTGCAATTTCAATGGTTCAATAATTCCACTTACTACGGCCATATCAAAACCGAATAAAAAGCCTCCTAAAGCTGCAATCAGCGTTATAAGCGATATAAAATAATTAGTTCTTTGTCTTTTCATAATAGTTTTGGTTCTTGGTTAATAGGTTACTAAATCGATTTTTCATTTAGCATAAAAAAATGGTTGCTTTATTGTTTCTCAAAAAAATGTAGTTAACACCAACTGTCTTTCACATACGAAACCACCACAAAAGCTTTTCCATTCCCTTTGTAACTGATTCTATATTTTGGGACATTCGCCGGAATTACAAAAGTTTCGGCATATTTAAATGTTTGGGTATTTTCTCCCGCAGATACTTCGGCAATATCTCCTTCGACCAGCATACAAATGTGACATTGACCTAAAGTTTCGATTTCGATATCCCCTGTAAACTCATAGCGGTCAATAGCATAAAAATGTTCTTGATGAGTTGATAAATTCATTTTTCGTCCGTTTGGAAATTCCTGAACAGCAGTTTGTTTTGATATAAATTCATTGGCAACCCTTTCCCCTTTTCTGTCAAAATAAACATTTTTCAATCCATGTTCAACATTGATTGGACGTGGTTTTCCGTCCAATCCCGGGCGAACCCAATCGTACATTTTGAAAGTAAAAATGTAAGGCGTACTGCTTATTTCCAGAACCATATTGTTAATTCCCGAAGCGTGAATCGTTCCGTTTGGAATCAAAAACAAATCATGTTTTTTGGCTTTAAATTTCTGTACGTATTTTTCAATTTCAATTGGTTGGGCTGTCTCCTGAGACTCGATTAAAGCTTGCTCAAATTCTTTTGGATTAATATCATCTGTAAAACCTAAATACACATTTGCATCATCTCTACAATCAAGGATGTAATAGGTTTCATCCTGCGTAAAAGGTTCTCCAAAATTCTCTTTGATATATTCGGGACGAGGATGACATTGCACAGAAAGATTTCCTCCATCGAAAGTATCGAGATAATCAAAACGAATCGGGAAATCATTTCCAAAACGTTCTGCCGCTTTTCCTAACACTTTTTTGTTGTCACGGAACATCAAAAAATCAAAAGAAACTTCCAATAAATGATTGTTCCCTTCCAAAACAATTCCGTTTTCTGGAGTAATTAATTCAAAAGACCAGGCATAATTCACTTCGTCCTGATTCAAATCCTCAATATGATTTTTCATCCAATTGCCGCCCCAAACTCCGGCTTCAAACCATGGACGGGCTCGCAATGGGCTTTCCTGCATCTTGTCCAATGCTCTTCTGAAATCCTCTCCCTGCATCCAAGTGATTTCATCGATGCGTTGTTCATCAACGATTAGGTCAATTTTTGGAAGTAAACGTTCTTTGTGCGCATTCAAAACCGGCCATTCAATAAAATACAGTCGTTTGTAAATTTGCGAATACGCCAAAGTATCAGTGGAGCCAATATTTTTAACCGAGCAAGCTCTCATTCGGTATTGGATTTCATTTTTAGGCACATCCACATAAATCAATTGCCCTTCCCAATTAGCCAAAGAAGCGCCAGTCCCGTAAACAATACATATATCAGCCGCTGAATCGGGCTGCAACATTTTTAGTTTTTCAGCATCAAAGAAATCGGACAGTTCACCTTCATATCGTTTTCCGAAAACCAAATCATCACCATTCATATTCGGTTTAATCATTTCGTCAATCTCGGCAGATGATTTCAAACAAGCATCAATATCGTACCAAAGCACATTTATCTTTTTTTCGGTCAAAGCCGAATTCAAATGGTTTCTGAAATTCTCCCAAAGAACTCCTCCAAATCCATCAATTACTACCCTTTTTTGTTTCGAGATGGCATGTGCCAAAGAATCAAACCCCACAAAAACATCTGAATTGGTGTGAAAAGACGGAAATATATTGTAATCTGAATTGCTTTTCACAACCGCATTTATCGGTAATAAAGCTTGTGTTGTTTTTCTTTTGGACTGAATAGTGTTTTCCATTTGTAATCTATTTTTCTTGTCTGCAATAATCGTAGCTTCTGTCAAAATGCTTTGTTCCGCGTCGTCGCAAAAAACAATATTGACTTTAATTTTTAATGTATTTAATTTTTCTTCCAAAGCAGGTAAGAATAAAGCTTTGGCTTTCGAAATATTTCCGCCAATAACCAGTTCTTCACAGCTAAATTTTTCGAACCAAGGAAAAAGAAAAGTTCCCATATTGGCTCCAAAATTTCTGAAAACTGTATTCGAAACATCCGTATGTAAATCTGCAATTGCTTTTACCGATTTAATTGTCTTCCCTGAAAGTCGTTCATATTCAGCCAAAATCCAACGAGTTGAAAAACATTCATCGGCAATTGTATCCAGAAAAGGTTTATCATAAAACACACCATTTTTTGGCACGTCAGGATGATTTTCAACCAAATCACCATCTACCATAAAAGCGGAACCAAAACCTGTCCCAAGAGTTAAAAAAACGGTTCGTTTGCTTTTTAATTGATGTCTATGATAAGCTCCTACGGCAAAACAATGTGCATCATTTCCAAATGCAAAAAAAGCAGTATCTAAACCTGTGAAATTTTTTAATGCCTGTTGTATATGAACTCCAAAAGTTGTTTCAAATTTACCTCCGACTCCTTTTATTTCACTCACCCCTTTTGCATAATTAAATGGTCCGGGAAAAGCGATTCCAATAGTAGCTACTCCATTTTGGTGATCTAAAGCTTCTTTTATTGAGTTACCAATAGCTGAAATGATGGCTGTTGGATTTTCATTTGTATTGATTTCCTTTCTAAAAATTGTTTGCTTTTGGTTATCTGTAGCATTGTGTTCGATAACACTTACAGTAACATGGCTTCCTCCTACATCAACTCCTACTTTTTTCATTTTTCTAAATCGTACGTTTAATTTCTATTGTATAGGTAAACCAATCATTTCTATAATAACAGATATTATATTCGATTGGTTTTCTGGCCGTGTCGAGTACTACACGCTTTCTTTCAAGAACAGGCTGATTTTTTTCAATTTTTAAATTACCAGCAATTTTCTTGGTGGCAGCAACGGCTTTAAGCTCTTCCTGAGAATACACTGGAACTACATTGTATTTATTCCCCAATAATTCATATAATGGAGTTTCAAAATTTTCATCAACAGTAAGACCTATTCGCGGATGAAAATAGGATTCAAAATAAACCATTGGACTATCGTCAATGCTTCGGATTCGTTGTAAAAACATGACTTCGTCTCCTTCGTTTATTTGCAAATGTTTAGCAACTTTGGTACTTGCAGGAACCATTTCAGCATGCAATGAAAGATTTTTGAATTCCAAGCCCAAATCCTCCATCTCGTGGGTGAAACTCATCCAATTATTAAGATTGGTGCTTATCCGATTTTGAGTAACCCTTGTTCCAGAACCTTTTTTTCTTTCCAACAATTTTTCATTCACCAAAATAGCAATAGCCTGACGAAGCGTATTGCGGGAAATACCCCAACGTTTTGCCAAATCGACTTCTTTTGGAAATAATTCACCTCCTTTAAATTCTGGAAGTTTAATAAGTTCACGTAATTGTTCTTCCGCTTGTTTATGCAAAGGAATTTTACTGTCATGATCTAGTAACGGTATATTTTTTAAATGTTCATACATATGACAAATGTAACATTTTTATTTTATCAAAAAAATTATTTTAAGTAAATATAAATAATTGATATATAGCATATTTTAGTAATACATTTATTTCCTAAAACGTTATAGTGAAATAGTTGATTTTCAGAAAATAAAAATCAAAAAAATCCTTTTCAAGTCATTTTAAAATGATATGTTCATATTAAAACTTGAATAATTCTATACCTTTCTTCTACTATCATATGCAGTTATTTAATATATTTGTTCTTTAATAAAACGATTTAGTATCTAAGTCATAAATATTAGAATACCTCTTTCTAACTCACCAAAAAAAAAAGAATAGATGAAAAAAAAAGTATTAACCCTGTTGACCGTTTGTGTAATTACTTTGTCATTTGCACAAAAAATACCGACAGCAATTAAAGTCACCTACCTAAGAACATCGAACGGAAAAGTGACTGAAAATCAAGACCCGATGTTTTTGTTTGCTTCGAAGGATTTAAGTTTAATAACAACTGACAAAATCCTGCAGCAAAATGCAAACTTCCCATTTGAACAAACTTTTATCGATTTTAACACCCAAACGATTTCACAATGGGCACAATTGAAAGGAGGCAAATCTATTCTCAGTAATGATAATGAAGCTTTAGGTAAACAAAAATTTGAATTCAGCTCCGAAACCAAAAAAATCCTGAATTATACTTGCAAAAAGGCAACAACCTCTGTCAACTCAAATAAAATTGAAATTTGGTACACGACTGAATTGGGATTGAAAGGAGGGCCTAGTGTTTTGGGACAAAATTTAGGTTTAGTACTTGAAACCATCCGTAATGGAAATTCGACTTTGACAGCTACAAAAATTGAAATTTTAAAGACCACTCCTACCCTTCTTGTAATTCCACAGGTACAAGCTGTTGATCAATTGACTTACAAAGATTTATTATGGAAAAGTCGCTTTGTAAATATTCCGGTTTTTACCAAAGAACAAATTCATTTTGTTTCGGATGCCAAATCAAATGACAGCATTTATAGATTTGCAAGCGGAACTGTAATTGTTCGAAAAATTAAATTCCCTGAAATAAAAAAAGGAAGTTCTATTTATGCTGATGTGACCGAGCAATCAAATGGTGATGCTTACGACAGAACCGGTTCGGTTTTTATGATTCCGACGGACAAACAAAAATCATTTCTGGATGGATTAAAAAACGGAATTAAAACATTACCTGTGTACGAGAACGGGAACGGTAAAAAATATCAGGGCGTAGTAGCAACAAATGAATACACGCCTTTGCTCGAAATGATGCGCTTTTTTACCCCTTTTGGAGTAAAACATTTTAACTATTTACAACTAAAAAACAAAGTTTGGCAGGATAGTGTTATCTATCGTCAAGACATTTCATTATTACAGCCGAAATTAAGTGATCAAGAGGTTTATATTGGAATGTTTATAGGTAATTATGATGCAGGCGGACACAAAGCGAGTTTAAACATTACGATTCATGAAGGTGAAGACAACAATACCAAAGCTGATTTTATTTTGCCTCTTTTCAATACGCTGAATGTAATGGAAATGGCGGGACAAGAATATTCAACCATGTTTGATAACGAAAAAGGCCTCGAAATGACATTAGAAGTGCCTGAAGGTTATAAAAATTTCAAATTGAGTTACACTACAACCGGTCACGGAGGTTGGGAAAATGGTGATGAGTTTTTGCAGAAAAAAAACACCATTTTGATTGATGGAAAAGAAATTTTTGGATTCACTCCTTGGCGCACCGACTGTGGTTCATACCGATTGAGTAATCCTGCTTCGGGTAATTTTGGTAACGGATTGTCATCTTCTGACGAAAGCCGATCGAACTGGTGTCCGGGAACAACGACGAATCCAAATTTGATTGATTTAGGAAATCTTTCTCCTGGAAAACATACCATTAAAGTATCTATTCCGCTTGGAAAACCAGAAGGAAATAGCTCAAGTGCGTGGAATGTTTCGGGATTTTTGATTGGGGAGAAATAATCCACTTCCCCAACCCCTCTCCGAAGGAAAGGGGAGCGATGCGGATTCTCGATACAATTTGAAAAGCTAATGTATTTCAAATTTACTACCAATGACGTTTTTGTTTGGATAGGGCTTCGACTGCGCTCAGCCTGACAAAACAAACTTCATTTATATCGCTTTTTTTAGAATAAAAATGATATCTAGAACTGACGATAAAAAAAATGATTACTAGAGAAACAAAATGTTGCCTTTCAGCCCCGATAGAAACGAAAATCCTTGTGGGCTGGGGTTCAGCCCGCAAGATTGTAGTGAATAGCGGGAACCATGCTGGCAAAAAAGCCAATTGTTTCTGCTTCAAAAAAATTTAAACTAACTAAACTCTAAATAGAATGAAAAAAACAGCACTTTGTTTACTATTCCTATCAATGAATTGGATGGGAATTCTGGCGCAAACATACGCACCTACTGAGGGGAATTTGAAAAATAGAGCCGCTTTTCAAGACGATAAATTCGGAATGTTTATTCACTTTGGGCCTTACAGTGTTTTGGGTAACGGCGAATGGGTGATGAATAACCAAAACATCAAGGTTACTGAATACGGGAGACTTATTAATGTGTTCAATCCGCAAGATTTTGATGCTAAAAAATGGGTAGGAATTGCAAAATCGGCGGGAATGAAATACATCACTTTCACGACACGTCACCACGATGGTTTTAGCAATTTTGACACCAAATTATCCGATTGGAAAATTACCAATACGCATTTTAAAAGAGATTTATTAAAAGAATTGGCTGACGAATGCCACAAACAAGGCATCAAATTATTTTGCTATTATTCGCTTTTAGACTGGACAAGAACCGATTATCAATACGAAACCGGAAAAACTGGAAAAGGAACAGGCAGAACCCAAAAAAGTGACTGGGACAGCTACATTCGCTTTATGAAAGGACAATTAACTGAATTATTGAGCAATTACGGTGAAATTAGCGGAATTTGGTTTGACGGGCATTGGGACCAATTGGATAATGACACAGACAAAACATTACTCTCAAAAGTGAATTGGCATTATGATGAAATCTACAAATTGATTCACTCGTTGCAACCCAACTGCATGATTTCGAATAATCATCACCTCACTCCCCTTCCTGGAGAAGATTTTCAGGCATTTGAAAAAGACTTGCCAGGTGGAAACACATCTGGTTTTGGAGGGCAATCGGTTTCTCAATTACCACTGGAAACCTGCGAAACAATGAACAATTCCTGGGGTTTCAACATCACTGACAGAAATTACAAATCAACTAAAGATTTATTGCACTATATGATAAATGCTGCCAGTATGAATGCCAATTTCCTTTTGAATGTTGGTCCTATGGCTGACGGGACAATTCAACCTGAATTTGTGACTACTCTGAAAGAAATGGGAACTTGGATGGAGAAAAACGGAAATAGCATTTACGGAACCAGAGGCGGCATAATGAAAACCCAAGATTGGGGAGTATTTACTGCCAAAGACAAAAATTGGTTTGCGCACATCATCAACACTCCAAAACAAAATGGTTATATTTTTATCCCGGAAATGAAACAAAAAATCAAAAAATGCTATTTGATGGACGGAAAAAAAGAACTGAAATTCAAACAACAACCGGAAGGAACTTTTGTGTATTTGGATGGTGCAAAAATTGACCCGATTGATACGGTAATTCAAATGGAAATGCAATAGTCTTTTATTTTTAAACCATTAAGATATTAAAGAAAATTAAGTTTGCTTCTTTATAAACTTAATATCTTAATGGTAAAAAAAACATAACGGTTAAAACATAACAAATCTCAAATCATGCTTAAAAAAATTCTTTTCTTTTCAGTGATAGCGCTATTAGCAACTGAAAAAGGAACTGCGCAATCGACATTTTCTGCGGAAAAATTCATGAAACACGATACCTATCTGGCTTCGGATAAACTGGAAGGCCGTCTTGTTGGAACAAAAGGTAACAATGAAGCAGCAGCTTACATCAAAAAACACTTTAAGAAATTCGGGTTGAAAAAATTCAACAACGATTATTATCAGCCATTCAAGGTTTTTATAAAACCGAATATCAATAAGATGAAATCGGATAGCGTAGCTACGCAAAATGTGGTAGGTTTTATCGAAGGTTCGGATGAAAACCTTAAAAAAGAATACATTGTAATCGGTGCACATTATGACCACTGGGGTTGGGGCGGAACAGGTTCTGGCAGCAAGAAAAAAGACACTCTGGCCATTCATAACGGTGCCGATGACAATGCTTCGGGAGTTTCGGCATTGCTGTCGATTTTAGAGGAATTCCATAATAAAAAGATTACTACCAAAAGAAGCATTATTTTTATTTCGTTTAGTGGTGAAGAAGAAGGATTATTAGGATCCAAATATTTTGTAAATCATCTACCAGTTGATAAAAATTCAGTAAAAGTAATGATCAACATGGATATGGTTGGCCGATTGAACAACAAAAAAGAACTCTATATGGGAGGTGCTGGTACCTTTCCCGGAGGAGTTGAACTGATGAAAAAACTGGGTGAAGGCAGTGGATTGAATCCTATTGTTTTTGCTGGTGATGTTGGCGGTTCAGATCATGTTACTTTCTATAAAAATGACATTTCGGCTGTTGGGTTGCATACCGGTGGACATCCACAATATCACACACCCGAAGACGATTCGGCTTTAATTAATAGTAAAGGAGCAGTTTTAGTTTGTCAATACATTTACAATGCTTTGACTGCGATTGCTAACTATGAGCAACCATTGACTTTTATAAAGCAAAATTAAATCCTCACACCGTCCCTCTCCAAAGGAAATGGAGACAGAATGGTTACTGTACTAAAAAAAAGCGCAAGAAATAAATCTCGCGCTTTTCCTTCCAACTTTAAGACTTATTTCTTAAACGAAACTGACCATTTTACTTCTTTGGTGGTTGGATTTTCCAGAACTAAAACTTTCAATGCATCGCTATCCGGATGGTTTTGCCATTTAAAAGAAGCGGCATCAGTATTGATTTTTACATTTTTCCAATTATTGGTTGCGATTACGATCTTAAAAGGTTCTCCTTTTATATTTTGTGTTTTTTTTTTAGAAATGTTTTATAGTTTTTGTCTCAGTTTAATTTTAACGTTCATCTTGTTTCGTAATAGCAATTAGAATAACATACAAGGCAGATTACATACAACCCATAACTTTAGATATTTCATCAAACAATATTTCCTAGCTTTATATAAAGAAAACCCCGTTCCAAGAAAATTCTTGAATCCGGGGTTTGCCCATTACTAACAAAAAATATTAACTAAAAAAAACCAATTACTTTACGTCCCAGAAAATTTTAGTACTCAAATTATCATTTGCTTTAACAGCATTGTAATTAGCAGTGTTATAAACACTCTCAGAACCTGGATATGTCCAGCGAGTTGGCGGTGTTTTTCTAATGCTACTAGTCTCGTCATCCAAGAATGTTAAAGCTGGAAGTTTTAATCTTCTTTGTTCAGCCCAAGACTCGTCAGCTTGCATTATGTTATAGTGAATATACTTTTGGAAAGCAATCAACTGTAATTGAGCAGCAGGTGTTAAAGCTCCAGCAAAATTAATTTTAAGAATATAAGCATCGATTTCAGCTGCTGTAGGCTCTACAGCAGGTTTCCAAGTAACAACATCAGCTTTATCACCTAATCTCACATAATACTCTATTGATTGTCTGATTGCTTTCTCGAAATGAGTTTTTGCCGTAGCAGCGTTACCACTTCTTGAATAGTACTCTGCAAGAATCAAGTTAACTTCAGCAGCATTAATCAATGTTCCAGGTAACCATTTGTTTCTACTGATTACAGAACGATTATAGATTGCAAGTTTACCATCAGTGATTAATAAATCCTGAGATGCCGATGAAGCGATCGCTGGATCAAGTCCTGTATAAACTCCTGATGCGTTAGCTCCTGGTTCAAACAACCAAGGCTTACGAGGGTCAAGATTCGTATTCATATGATCAATCATTGCTTTTGGAGCAATATTATTGGGCCAAGATTCTAAAGCATCCTGAAATCCAGAACTATTCAATCCTGTATCAGAATTTTGATTATAAACTCTGAATGCAATATTTTCTGAATTTTCATCAACTAGTTTTCCTTCAGCAATAATTGCAGCCATTTCAGTATTTGCTCTTGCTGTAAAAGCAGGAACAGCAGAAACTCTGTTCAATAATTTCAAACGTAAAGAATTACAATAATTTTTCCACATTACCAAATCTCCCTTATTAATTAAGTCTTGATTTTTGAATTCTGTGTTAACCTTAGCAGATAGAGTAATGGTATTCAATTCAGTCGAAAAAGCTTTCAATTGATCCAACATCATTGTATAAAGCTCTGTCTGATTATCATACTTAGCCAATGCATTAGAGTAAGCACCACCCGTCATACTGATTTTACCAGCTTCAGAGAAAGGAATATCTCCAAAGTTGTCAATCATTTTTGATGTATGATCGAATAAATAAATAGTCGAAGCAATGGTAAAAATCCTGTTATCAGCCTGTTCTGCTGCAGGTAACGAAGCCATAACTTTCTCTAACTCTCTATATTGGGTAATAAACCTGTAATATCTATCCCATCTATAAACTGTAGCAGCACCTGGAATATAACGTCCGGGTGTATTTGTAAATCCATGCGCCTGAGTGTATGTTAAAGAAGTCGATCTTAAAACTGTAAAATAGTTCCAATATGACGGAATTACATCCTCATAGTTGATCTTCATGAAACCGGCAAACTGTTTAGGAACAGTTGTTGTTGTAACCGTAGAAGGATCTCTATAAGCATCCGCAAACTCGTCTTGCGAACAAGAGCCAAAGAAAACAGCTAAGCTTGCCAGTGATATATATAATAATTTTTTCATGTTACTTTTTTTTAAATTATGTTTTATCAAATTAGAAAGAGGCTCTCATCATTAATCCAAAACTTCTAGTAGATGGAGTCAATCCAGCATTGTTCACGTTTTGATCCCATCTAGTACCCGCTACAGTTCCCTCGGTATCCATATCCTTAATAGTTCTGTAGATATAGAATAAATTACGTCCAAAAGCTGAAAAACTTAATTTAGTAGCACCAATCTTGCTAGCCCAAGCCTTTGGCATATTATAAGACAATGATATTTCTCTCATTTTGATGTAATCGTTTTTCACGATATACAATTCATAACGTGAGCTACTGTATTGAGGACCACCCCAGTTGTAAGTCATATTATAATAACCTGCCTGAGAGACAACGTTAGTGTTTTGCTTACCATCAGCTGTCACACCGTCCATCAACATACCATCTCTATACAATACTTGACCTGTTGGTCCTGCTGTAGCACTATTTGGAACTTGAACTCCATTACCACTAGCATCCATATAGTAAGTTAAACCTCCGCGATCATTAGTACTAGCGTTCAAACTTAGTTCTGTTAACCCTCTGGCAGTCATCCAGTTGATACCCGTTGGCATCAAGTAACCTCCGTAAGAATAATCAATATTAACATCCAAAGTAAAATCTTTATACGTAAACGAGTTCAATAAACCTCCAACCCCTTTAGCTGTAGCAGTTCCATACTTCTCCCATTTATCCCCATCAATCATATAGAAACCATCACTATCAACCATTTTATTACCATTAGCATCAGTTTTTACAGGGTGAGCATAGATACCTCCCATAGGATCACCTACAACAGATTTTAATTGAGCTGCAGATCCATCATAGTCAGCGTGTAAATACTCGGTTGCACCGTTAGCTAGTTTTTCAATTTTATTTGTATTTTTAGCCCAGTTCAAAGTAATATCCCAAGAAAAATCCTCAGTTCTTATTGGAGAACCTGTTAACGAGATTTCAATACCTTGGTTGCTTAAATCACCTACGTTGGCCAAAATATTAGTTGCTCCAGTAGTAGGTGCTAACGATAATGGTAAAATTTGATCTTTAACTTTTGCGTTGTAGTAAGAGAAATCCAATCCCAACCTTCTGTCAAAGAATTTAGTTTCGAAACCAAACTCAAACTCATTTTTCATCTCCGGTTTAATACCTTCGTTTCCATAAGTTGCATTTGAAGTAGTAATAAGTACCGGAGTAGTTGTCCCCTGATTTCCTAATGTAGTTTGATTAAAAGCTACATTAGACTGATAAATTTCAGGATAATTCCCCACAATTCCCCAAGAACCACGTAATTTTGCATAACTGATTACTTCTGGTAATTTAACTGCTTCAGACAATATGAAAGAAGAGTTTACTGAAGGATAAGTAAAAGCATTGTTATCAGGGTGCATTGTAGAAGTACGATCCTTTCTTATAGTTCCTTCAAGAAACAGGTAATTTTTATAGCTTCCGTTGATAGTTCCGAATATAGCATCTTTTACAAGTGTAGATCTACTAGATTTACTTGTAGGAGTATTAACTGAGGCATTCATGTCGTACCAGCCTTCAACACTTAAACCTCCATCAGTTGATCTCGTCAAACTAGAAAAAGTTTCTTTAGTTGTATTATATCCAGCTTGAGCGCCCACCTCGAAATCTTCATTGATTTTTTTGTTGTAAATCAACATCCCTTCTCCGTAAAGAACATTGTAATCATTTGCCATCATTGAAAAAGAACCAGGTCCAGTTCCATAAAGTAAAGGTTTTTCTACTGGATTTTTATTTTCAGTATTCTGTGAGGTTAAATCAGTAGAAACACGTCCACGCACTTTCAAATCTTTATAAAGCGTAAGCGTTTCTGTAACACTCGCAATTAAACGGTTTGTAATTTCATCACTTGAATTTTCATTCGTATTCCAAAAATAATCACCAATATCACCTTTGAAACCGTTACGGATGATATTTTCACTTGGAGTCAAACTTTGGTCGCTACCAGTAACATATTTATAACCTAAACTGGTTTTGTACTTAGCTTTGTACCAATCCCCATTGTCAAACGGGCTAAGCATTCCACCAAAGTTATTTATCAATCGATCCATAAGAGTTGGACGATTATGAATATTTTGATTCATATAACTCACAATCACATCTGTTTTCGAATATTTACCAGTATTAAATGATGTATTCAAATTAAGGGTGTTTTTCTTATTCATATTTCCCATAGTCAACGCTTGTGACTCATTATGAGTATAAGAAAAACGGATAGAGCTATTTTCAGTATTGTTAGAAAGGGCAATGTTTGTTACCCCATCCCAAGAATTCTGGAACATATTTTTGTATCCGTCTTTTTGAGCCGAATATGGACGAACCACACCGTCCCAAGACATAATAGGCTGACCGTCGAACCACTGACCAAAATTTGATTGACTTGCTCCTGAAACACCTCTCGTATCAGCAACACCATCACCATTGGTATCATAATGAGCAAAACCATCAGGAAGAACAAATCCTGACGAAGCATAATTATTATTTGAATACCCAGGACCTCTTTCATATTGAAATCTTGGTAGGTATGCAATCTTATTAACTGCATAACTAGTACTAAAATCTACACCTAAGCCTTTTTTCCCCTTACCTGATTTAGAAGTAATCAAAACAACCCCATTTACAGCCTCAGAACCGTATAATGCAGCAGCAGAAGCTCCCTTAAGGATAGAGATATTATCAATATCTTCCGGATTAATATCTGCCAATCCATTGTTTCTCACGCGGGAATCATCCCAATAGTTATTATTTTTTGCTTCTCCGTCACGAATTGGCACACCATCTAAAACGATAAGTGGATTCGTTTTACCTTTAATAGAGTTAAGCCCACGAATAGTGATATTAATTACTCCATTACCCCCAGGCGAAGAATTAACACGAACCCCAGGTGCTTTACCATACAAAGAGTTAGCAATTGTAGGTGAACCTGTTTTTACAATAGCCTCAGATTTTACAACGCTTGTAGCATAACCAATCGATTTGTTCTTTTTGGATTGTCCTAACGCAGTAACAGTAACTCCTTCTAATTCGTTTGTAGCAGTAGATAATTTGATTTTGACACCTTCAGCTGCTTTTACTTCAACAGTTTTGAATCCAACTGAACTTACAACAAGAGTTGCTCCTTCTTTTACTGAAATTTTAAAGTGTCCGTCAAAATCAGTAATTGCTCCTTCTTTCGTGCCTTTTTCCTTAACAGTAACTCCCGCAACCGGCATATCTGTATTGTCCGTAATCACTCCGGAGATTGTCTTATTTTGTGCATTCGCGTTCTGAAAGCACAACACCACTAGAAAAACTAATAGTGCTTCATATAACAGTTTTCTCATAATTTTTTATTGGTTTTGTTTTGTTTTGATTTTAAAATTGAAGGGGTAGTTTCTTAACCGAGTCCTTCAACTACTTATTGCCTTTTTTTGTTGAGTTTTGACAATAATTAGTTTCCCTTAATACTATCTTTTTTCTTTTATATCATACGCAATTCTTTTTTTGTTTACTATTGATTTAATTTGTTTCATGTTTTACTGAATCGTTTTAGTAAAATTCAATAATAGTATTATATTAAAGAACTCTTTTATTTAAAAACCAACTACAACGTTATAGTTAATATCTTAAAAAAAAAGATTCTATTTTGGTACTTTCAATAAAATCCTGCTAAAACGTTTTAATATAGATTTAAAAAAAATCAATCGTGTTAAACCGATTCTCTTATAATTAAGTTTCCTTTTTTCTTTTCCTTCTGGACTTTAAATTTGGTAATATCATCCATCTGCATCATAAGTAATCGAACAGTTTTCTTCCCCATTTCTTCAATTGGCTGCGACATTACAGTTATCGAGGGCGAGTGCAGCCTAAAACTATCGTGATCATCAAAACTGATTACAGCTTTGTCTTTAGGTATTTGTAAACCTAATTTTTTAAATGCTTGTAAACCTGCTAATAACAAATAATTGGTGCTAAACAAAACTGCATCAATATCGGTTACTGTACTCAAAAAATCACAAATCTTTTCAATTCGTTCTTCTTCTGTAATATGATAATCTAATTCCAATATTCTTGATTTATCATATAATCCAACTTCGTTCAAAGCATCTATATAACCTTGTTTTCTCAATTGCATCTGAACCAATTCTCGTAAATTAGTAACAAATCCAATTTTTTTAAATCCTTTTTCTAAAAGAAAGCGTGTGGCAGTGTGCCCTCCATCCAAATTATCAAGTACTACGTGACTAACGTTTTGATCCTCAAAATATCGGTCGATTAACACAACCGGACGTTTTAAATCAATCAATCTGTCAATTGTAGATTTCATTTGCACTGTAGGAGTAATTATAAAACCATCAACATTTGCCTGCAACAAACTATCTACCAGTTCAACAGCGCGAGCATCGTCTCCTCCTGTGCTACAATAAAATACTCTATAATTTAATTGAATTGCCTCTCTTTCAATCACTCTTGCCAATTCAGAAAAAAATTGGTTTGAGATATCTTCAACAATAAGTCCAATAGATCGGGTTTTACCAGTTCGTAAACTACTGGCAATCATATTAGGCCTGTATTTCATTTCTTCAGCAACTTTAAGAACTTTTTTGATCACTTCGGCACTTATCCCCATCTTCTCACCTTTATCATTCAAAACAAACGAAACAGTTGTTACCGATACGTTTGCCGCTTTGGCGATATCCTTGATTGTGATCATTTTACCCATAAAAGTTAATTCTGTCTTAAACTCTGTTAAATTATTATTAACAAATATATAGAATAAAACGATTTACAAAAACGTTTTAGTGATTTTTTTTTAACAAAAAATAACCTTTTAACATTTTAACATAATGTTTAAGTATTTAACACTAATGCTTTAAAAACAGTATCAAATATTACTGTACATTTTGAATTATTCGCAATAAAAAAATAACATCCTACCAAAATCACAGAAAAATACACTTAATAATTTTTAACAAAAATTTAAAATAAGAATATCTTTCTTACTTATTCTAATTGCTTATCGATCAATCTATTTATTTCTAAAAAATTAGTAGCCGTATTTTATTATTAACCCGTTGGGTGTAATTATTTGAAGTAAAATAAATGGATTAGACATTGGTCAAGATGCTGAAATTCAGTATCTTGAAGTCGCTAAACAAACCAATACCATGTCAAATATAGTAAAAAAATATTTTAGAGTTTTAGAAGTTATAAGTTCTTTGAATTGTCATTTAGAATATAAATCAGATGTTGGAAGAAAACAAAAAATGTCTGATTTAGAAGTGGTTGCAT